>VFQT010000041.1_pt1 | contig 214717 bp, 186 predicted proteins | sample 3512381 | NCBI WGS metagenome assembly VFQT01 (sample SAMN10412376, study PRJNA504923) | tailings metagenome | isolation source: Relicate 2 Philex TSF3 active mining site | place: Philippines: Tuba, Benguet | collected 2017-08-29
ACAAAAAAAGGCTGCATAACGCAGCCTTTTCCGCTCCTCAGCCTGGGCTCGAACCAGTCCCGAAAGCTTTCGGGACCATGATTAACAGTCATTCTAGTCTTGGAATTTTAGAAGGAGCTTTTGAGATATCTCAGGATATTTTACAAGATTGTGAATATATGTTTTACTTTTCATCTTCTTGATGTGTTTTTCAATAAGCAGTGCTTGTTTATCGGAAGCGCAGTCAAGTTTCCAAAATAATTGCCAGGGCTTATACTGAGCTGTAAATTTATTTTGATAGTAATCTGTATTGTGTCTTTCAATGCGCAGATCAACGTCTTCACTTGTAAAACCAATGTAGAACTTTTCGTGAGCTTCGGAAATTAAAATGTATACGCAAGGCATAAGGATAAAATAAAAATACAAAAAAAGGCTGCATTACGCAGCCTAGAGACACTTCTCTATCCGCTCCTCTCCTGATAGCCATCGGGAACCTGCTGGTAGATGGGGAGATTCTCCTCGTTTCCATTCTGTAAATTTCAAACGCTTTTTCTATCAACAGACCACCCCGTCTATGCTTAGCCGAGACACCCCTCCTCCCGAAGCATCGGGACCCTTCGGGTAGGAGGGGAGAAACAAAAAAAGGCTGCATAACGCAGCCTTTTCCGCTCCTCAGCCTGGGCTCGAACCAGGGACCCCATGATTAACAGTCATGTGCTCTAACCAGCTGAGCTACTGAGGAGTGTTACCTTTTTGAGAAATGGGCTTTCCCATCTGTCAAAACCACTCAACTTATTCTTCAGCTCCTTGTCGTTACCAAGGTAAAACACCGAGTTTGGGTCGGAATCGGACGGCAAAAATAATCAAATCCGCCAACTTCACAATATCTTTGTCAAAAATTTTTTATCATGAAACTCGTCGCTGTAGGTACTGTCGCTTTCGATTCTATCGAAACCCCCTTTGCCAAACAAGAAAATGTCATTGGTGGCGCTGCTACCTACATCACCCTAACCGCTTCCCACTTTGTTGACTCCTCCGGCCTCGTGTCCGTTGTAGGTGAAGACTTCCCCGCTGATTTCCTTGCCGATATGAAAAACCGCGGCATCAACCAAGAAGGGCTTGAAATCAAAATGGGAGAGAAATCTTTCTACTGGTCTGGCAAGTACCATTTTGACATGAACACACGTGATACCTTGGTGACCGACCTCAACGTATTGGCCTCTTTTGACCCCAAAGTTCCCGCCTCTTACACCAATGCCCCTGTCTTGTTGTTGGGCAACTTGGTGCCTGCGGTGCAATCGTCTGTTTTGGATCAATTCCCCACCCGCCCCGCTTTTGTTGTCATGGACACCATGAACTTCTGGATGGATGTGGCTTGGGACGATTTGATGGCGGTGATCAAGCGCGTGGATGTGTTGTCTATCAATGACGAAGAAGCCCGCCAAATGTCCAAAGAGCACAGCTTGGTGAAAGCGGCTAAGAAAATATTGGCCATGGGTCCTAAATATTTGATTATCAAAAAAGGCGAGCATGGTGCTTTGCTTTTCCATGAAAACCAAGTATTCTTTGCCCCAGCCCTTCCTTTGGAAGATGTGGTAGATCCAACAGGAGCCGGAGACACTTTTGCCGGTGGATTTGCTGGCTACTTGGCCAAGACCCAAAACTATTCTTTTGAGAACATGAAACGCGCCATCATTGTGGGTTCTGCCATGGCTTCTTTCACCTGTGAGAAATTTGGGCCACAACGTTTATTGGAAATCAACCAAGATGACATCAATGCCCGCATTGCGCAATTTGTGTCCTTGGTCAACTTTGATATTGAATTGGTATAAAATACAACCATGAGAAGAAACCACGAAATTGATTTTCGCATCTACGGTGAGGAGATGCAATGTGTGGAAATTGAATTGGATCCACAAGAAACGGTAGTTGCAGAGGCGGGAGCGTTCATGTACATGGACGACGGCATTCAGATGGAAACCATCTTTGGCGATGGATCCGCACAAAACACAGGCTTCTTTGGTAAGCTCATGAGCGCAGGAAAGCGCATGCTGACCGGCGAGAGTCTATTCATGACGGCTTTTACCCACATGGGTTACAGCAAGGCCCGCGTAGCATTTGCTTCGCCTTATCCGGGTAGAATCATCCCCATGGATTTGCAACAAATGGGCGGGAAGGTGATTTGTCAAAAAGATTCATTCCTCTGCGCCGCCAAAGGGGTGAGCGTGGGAATTGAATGGCAAAAGAAGTTGGGAACAGGATTGTTTGGTGGTGAAGGATTCATCATGCAAAAGTTAGAGGGAGATGGATTGGCTTTTTGTCATGCAGGAGGACACATCATCGAACGTACATTGGCACCAGGCGAGATATTGCGCGTGGATACCGGCTGTATCGTGGCTTACACACAAGATGTGGATTTTGACATTCAATTTATTGGTGGAATCAAGAATTCCATTTTTGGTGGAGAGGGATTGTTTTACGCCGTGTTGAGAGGACCGGGTAAAGTGTGGTTGCAAACATTGCCCATTTCCAGATTGGCCAGTAGAATCATGTCTTATGGTTCAGTAGGCGGAAGAAAAGAAGAAGGAAGTATTTTGGGAGGCTTGGGTAATTTATTGGACGGTGATGGTGTATAAGCCATGACCAGTCCCACCTTTATCCCTGTTTCAGAAGCCATTGCGCTATACGGGCAAGGTCAGTTGACCGTGGTGGACGTGCGCTCTCCCAAGGAGTTTGAGGCAGGCCATATTCCCGGCGCCATCAATATTCCGTTGCTGAACAATGAACACCGTCACTTGGTGGGCTGTTGTTATAAAGAACAAGGGCAGGCAGCCGCGATTGAATTGGGGTATCAACTCGTCACCCCATTTTTTCCGGAAATTCAAGCCCTGGCCAAGTCGCTTTGTAAAGGGGCTAAGATCATTTTGCATTGTTGGCGGGGAGGATTGCGCAGCAAGATTACAGCGGGATTATTGGCGGAAGTGGGGTTTGAAGTATTGATGGTAGAGGGCGGATACAAGGCTTGGCGCAATCAGTGGATTGCCACTTTTGCATCGCCCATGAAAATACTGATGGTGGGAGGGTTAACGGGATCAGGAAAGACAGAGGTCTTGCAGTTGTTGCATCAGCAAGGTGAGCAGGTATTGGATTTGGAACACATGGCCCACCACCGTGGCTCAGCTTTTGGAGGATTGGGTTTGCCAGAACAACCCACACAAGAACAATTTGAGAATGTTTTGGGTTGTTATTTATACCAACAGAAAAAGGATCAAGTCTTGTTGGTGGAGAGTGAAAGTAGGATGATAGGAAGGAATAGGGTGCCAGATGCGCTTTTCAAGCAAATGTGGGATTCACCGCGGGTGGAGGTGGTAAGAACAATACCTCAAAGGGTGGAGCACATCTTAAAAGTTTACGGACAGTTTGATACCGAAGCCTTGGCAACCAAGACAATGCAGCTTAAAAAGCGCATGGGATCTGAGCAAGTAAAGGAGGCGGTAGAAGCTTTGGAACATGGCGACAAGGAAAAGTGGGTAACCATGCTGTTGCATTATTACGATAAAAATTACCAACATCACAGCGGGTTACAAGAGCAACAAATGATCATCCATCTTCCACACGATGCGGAATGGACATTGGAACAATGGGCGCAAGCGATACTAGAATTATGCAAGACATTCAATTGACACAACAAACCAAGGCAGGAGGATGTGGTTGTAAAATAGCACCACAACAACTGCACGAGATACTGAGCGGACACCGCAGTCTTGCCGGTGGACCTACGCTATTGGTGGGCAATGAAGGCAATGACGATGCCGCTGTGATGGTGTGGCAGGGAGAGCAATGTTTGGTGCATACTACCGATTTTTTTATGCCCATTGTAGACAATCCTTTCGACTTTGGTCGCATTGCAGCCACCAATGCGTTGAGTGATGTCTATGCCATGGGCGGCAAGCCAGAGATGGCTTTGGCAATATTGGGTTGGCCCGTGGCTACGTTGGGGACGGCGTCTGCATCACAAGTAATGCAGGGAGCCCGCGAGGTGTGTGAGCATGCAGGCGTGGCTTTGGCAGGGGGACATTCCATTGAAACCCAAGAGCCCATTTTTGGACTTTCTGTTACTGGAAGGGTCAGTCAATCGTCATTGAAAAGAAACAACACCGCGCAGTTGGGCGATGTCTTGTACATCTCCAAACCGCTTGGCGTGGGTGTGATGGCCACCGCATTTAAGAGAGGCATCATTGATACAGAAACATTTGCTCCAGCCATTGCCAGCATGACGCAGTTGAATGCTTTTGGTGCTGTAGCAGGAAACATGCCCGGTGTAACCGCCATGACTGATGTTACAGGATTTGGCCTTGTTGGCCATTTGATGGAGATGATCGCATCATTGGATTGCACCGCTGTGCTGAACATGGCGCAAATACCATTGCTGGAAGGTGTTGAACCATTGATTGCACAGAATATTTACGCCGACATGGCCATGAAGACCTACTCCAAGTATGCGTCATTAACCAATATTGCGGCCATGGCACAATTGATTCCATTGTTTGATCCACAAACTTCCGGTGGATTGATGATGACCGTGAGACCTGAAGCCATTGCCGAATTGGAAGCCAACGCAAAGGCAGTAGGACAAGAACTTTACTGCATTGGAACGCTAGAAATACTCGGCGAAAAGCGCATCATGGTGCAGTAAACGGAACAGGATTTCCATTTTTTACCCAAAAGCTTTTTTGCGCTAATGCGAATAAGTGCACATCGTCTTTGTTGTCACTGAATACAACATGCAGTTCGGCATTGGGATATTTTTCTTTCAAGGCTTTCACCTTGTTTTTTCCACGGCAATTGACTTCAAAAACCCAGGTATTATTGCGCTGCGCGATTTCCGAACCCAGCACCTCAATTCCCCATTGGTCACAAATGGGTTGAATAAACAAGGCGGGAGAAGCCGAGATGCAAATGCAGGCAATGTTTTGGTTTTGCAGCTCCCTCATGGATTGAACGATATTGTTATTAAAGTCAACAGCACTTTGCGACGACCAAAAAGCAGCAATTTGTTTTTCCAACACCTCTTTGTCCCAACCTGAAATGAATCGGAGGAACAGGGATTTGAACGTTAGTATGGGTATAAGTTTGAAAAGGTAAAGCGCTGCGGCCAAGCATTGCAAAGGAAAAAACCGCATTCTCCAGGGATGTTTTTTGTAGACAAATAGACAAAATGCAATGAAAGTATCCTTGCGGTACAGTGTTCCATCAAAATCAAAGACAGCAATGGAATTTTCGTTAGACATAGAGCAGGGCTATGAGGGAAATCATCCAAAGCAAGAGGTTTACTTGCGTGAAGCGGTCTTTGAAAAGTAGCGTGGTGGGATCTCCTTCACCGGAAAATTCGTCAGATTGACTGAGCTGTACAAATCGAAAAATGCCCAATACCACAAAGAGCGAGGTGTACAAGATTTTATCGGTATGCAGCGCTGTTTGAACTTTGACATCCATGGTGTACAGTAAGTAAGTAGGCCGTGATGGTAATGGTGGCTACGATGAAAATGAATTTGTCCAGTAGCTCCACAGAATAGTGTTGCAGCACTGCACGGTGGTGTTTGGCTTGGTCTTTTAATACAACCAATTCTGATTTGCGTTTGATCAAAATGAGGAACAATGCCAAAAAGAAACTCACCACCAAAATCCAAGAAGTAGGGTTGACAGCAATGACATAACATCCGGCCAAAACACGGAAAACAAAATTGATGGCCACAATAAAAAATTCAATGATGTTGATGGTTTTAAGACCAAAAGAGTAGGCCAAATTCAGCATCACGTAGAGTAAAGTGATGACGCCAAAAGCCATTGGAAGTTGGGCAATCACAAAAACGCCAGCAGCACAGCCTATGGTGACCAGAGCTATAGAAAGAGCTTGGTTTTTGGATATTTTTCCAGAAGGAATAGGGCGATTTTTTTTGCGGGGATGTAAGGCATCATTGTCTGCATCAACCCAGTCATTCATGATATAAATAAAAGAACAGGCCAAAGAAAAAACCAAGAAGGCCAATGCTGAGCGTTGAACCAAATCCAAATGCATCAGGTTCAAGGAAAAGATGAGTGGAAGAAAAAGAAAGCCATTCTTGATCCAACTCTTCATGCGCATCAATTCCCAATACATCTTCATGGGACAAAGATATATTTCCAACCAGAGAAATCATCAGCCGCAAAAGACTTCCATTCCGGATTATCAGTAGTATTGGGGTATGGAATGGTTTTCACTTTCCATTCCGCCAAGCGAATTTCCATGGATTTGAGCCATCCCTTTTTGATGTAAATGGTTTTGTTTTTTAGTTCTCTTTTTTCCGCTCGGATGGCGCGCGTACCTTGTCGGTTCCATTGGTAGTACTGATAACCGATTATTCCAAAATTGGTGAGGAAACCCAATAGGACAATCAACGCGTATCGCTGAACCCAACGGTTGGCATCCAACAAACCAAAGAGCAGAATGAATCCATAAACAAAAAGCTGGTGCGGTGCGTAGCGGTAATTCCAAAATTCAGGTTGGATGATCACACAGATGATGAGACCACCAAGAAGCCAAGGAAAAAGTTTTTTTCTATTGCGCCAAAGCAAAAAAATCAGCAATGGAGCCATCATTAAAATGAGTTCGGCGGAGAATGGGCCCAACGGAGCAATCACCATGGGTTGGTGCAATCGATAATAGGAAAAAGTCTCACGAACTGTTTTCCGGTGGAACATCTTCTTGGGATGAGAGGGAAAATCAGTTGGCGAGGTGTAGCCAGGATAGTGGAAAGTGGCGGCATTCCAGCGTTGTACAGGGTTTAACTTAAAAAAGTTTTTGGGATAATGTACCTGCGCCACGCGCGTGCCCTCATTGTTTTCGCCCATCAATGGATAGAAAGGATGTCCTTTGTCTTTCCAATTGCGCACATACGTGCAATGCCCCACCACAAAAAAGGCAAGAGTAAATATTAAAGCTCCTCGCGAAATAACATTCCACCAAATCTTTTTGTGTTTAAAAACAACGATGAGAAGGAGACCAAGGAAGAAGACACAAGCGTAAATCAATCCAGTGAACTTGATATTGGACAGATAAATAAAGGCTAATCCGACACTGAACCAGCGGTAAAAAGAGGGTCCATCAATGAAAATGTCCGCCAAGAAAATAATTAGAATGAGTAAAAGGGAATACAATTGCCCGTCTACGTAAAAGCTCAATGTTTGCCCAACAGCTACTGGAGAAAGGGCCAACAATAATGCAACCATTGAGGAAACAAAAGGACGTTGCGTCCACCGATAGAGAGCGCCAAGTGTGACGAGATACGACGTTGCAAGCCACATGAGATTGCCCGCTTTGCTCCATTGAATGTATGGCAATGTTTGATAAAAGGCAGAAGCCAAAGTCCACGGTGCTTTGGCATAGTGGTTAACATAATTGGCATTGAAACCAGAAACGTTTTCGTGCGCCAATGGTGCGTCCCAAAAGGGATTCCAACCATTGCGCAAATGGATGATGGCATCTTGGTGGTACCATTGACCATCAAAGGAAAGATCATAAAATAAAAATGCAGCCCATCCGCAATAACCCAGAATGATGAGAAAAATAAAGGTGCTCCAAATCTCTTTTTTGTGAAACTTCCAGGCCCAATAAAAACCAATGAGCAGGCCAATGATCGGGCTTGCCCCTAGAGGAGGTAGACCCAGCATCATCCGCAAGGTTTCCACCACAAAGGTCATGGAAAGAAAGACAAACATCAGTTGCCCTGCGCCCTGGAGGTTATGGAAAAATTTGTTTTTCAAATCGTTTACAAGTTAATAAAAAATAACGAGGAAAGATGAATCGCATTATCTTGCCGTTGTGCAAAAACAGACACCCTCTCAACAACCCATAGCCACGCCTTTTCCGGAGGTGCATGCGTATGTGTTGAAAAAGTTGGATGGTCGATTCGACTGTGTTGGAGAAAGAGGTTCTTACCTCAAGGTTTTTCAATCCGCATTGCATTATTATTTGAACAATCGACAGAACGCCAAACAAAAAAGACAATTTTTTAAAAGTCCTGTTTGGGTTCATTGGTTTTATTTTTTAGTGTTGTATTTAAAGACTCTAACAAAAAAAAGAACCATTCACCAACCGTATGTCATTCAAGACCCTGGGCGATTGACGGCAGAAGGAAATTCTGTGTTTTTCACCAAAATAAAAAACGCATTGCCAAAAGAGTCCTTTGTCATTTTGGTAAAACGACGCCAAGCACAGGCAAAGAATGAACAAGCCATTGAGGAGGCGGAGGGGAAGTTTGTTTTTCCCGGAGTTAGGGTATGGAAACAATTGTGTGATTTGCGATTGGTTTATCAGAATGCAGTACAATCAGGACGCTGGAATGAGGAGGAGCTCCATTATTTGGATTCGTCCCTGCACTCCTATCTCATGCGGTATTCACGCTGCTTGGGCTCATATGATCCCAAAAAGAACAAGAAAGTATTTTTCACGGTGCACTACATCAATGAAGGTTTTATCTGTGCCATGCGGGACATGGGTATACAGACCGTTGAGTTGCAACATGGACTGATCAGCGGAGCGGATCTTTATTATGTTTATCCTGAGGCTTATCGACCTTGGATCAAAGACATGTTTTTACCCGATTATCTGTTCATGTATGGCGATCTATGGCGTAATCGTTTACTACAAGGAATTGAATGGAAGCCAGAGCAATTGCTCATGATGGGTGATTATACAGAGCTTTTTGTTCAAGAGGAGGAAAAGAAAGAAAAGGAAAACATCGTATTGATGTGCGCACAGAAGTTTTTATCCGACGAGTATTTGCCTTGGATTGAAAAATTGAAAGTTGTCTTAAAAATCCATCCCGATTGGAAGATGGTGGTCAAGCTTCATCCTTATGAGCCCAAGGAAGATATCCCAAAGTACATGGCTTTGGCCAGTGATCAGGTAGAGATAGTTCAGACGGGTTCATTGAATGATTGGTTTTCAATATCCAAAATTCAATTGAGTGTGTACAGCACTACGTTTTATGATGCGATAGGCTACGATATCATGAATTATGCTTTGATTCATACAGGTACGTACGATGCATACGTGGATGAGATGATTGCAGCCGAGGTGGCTGTTGGCATTGAAATGACGGAAGATCCTATAGAACGTTTTTTAAAGGAAGGAGTAAACAGTATTTTGCTCAATAAATCTTCCATTTACAGCCAATGGGATCAGCAACGGTTCAATCAATTCTTAACTGACGTGGAGTAAGCGCTATAGTTGGTAATGTTCAGTTCATCAAAAAAAACCATGTCGTTTTTTTCTGAATACTGATTCCAAAATTTTTCCAACTCTTCCCAACTAGAAAAACAAATGTTGTTCAGTGTGGATTGAGGTAAGGGAAAATTTTGATGTTGATAGGGGTGAAGTAAGGTCTTGCGTCCGAACAAGAGTCGTTCAAAAATAACGGTGGATAATGTCCCGATTCCAAAATTCTCCAAGTGAAAGAAGTTCGCTGAACTTTTGTTTTTGTCTCCCCAATAAAAAGGAATCGAATTGAAAAATGTTCGGTAATAATTTTCTGTTTTCTCCAAGTGTTTTTTCTCCAAAGGGTGCAGGTAAATGACCACGTCCCACATTTTGTTTTCTGCACCGCGCTTGAGCCAAGACAAGATTTGCGTTTCACTGTTCTCCGCCGCTAGACCATTGTCTGCCCGGGATAGCGCATTGCGCAGCCATTGACCATGAGAATAGAAGGCAATCCTCTTATTGTTTGACGGAGACTTGTTTTCTGGAATATCGAATAAGGTTTCGGCAGGCCAACGCAACAATTTTTTATAGGACACACTTTTGGAAAAAAGGTTTTGAATTTCTTCCTCTTGATAAGGCGATGTCACTACCAAATCATGGCATACTAGGTGATGGTTGTGCACAAACAAGGGAACGATGGATGGGATGAAAGTTGTTTGCACACCCAATCTTTGTAGGCAATAGGAAAGAAGGTTGCTGTCAATTTCATAGGGATGAAAGAAAGATACATGCTGGATGTTTTCTTTTTTGATCCATTGTATCACACACGCCATCTCAATGCATTGACGGATAAGCAGCGCGTGATTGGCCCGTTGTTTTTTAGAGCAAAAACAGGTAACAGTCACCAGCAGCGAGAATAGATGCAGCAACATTTTTTCCATGAAGTTGGCATGGATATGATTTAGCGAAATGAGGTCTTTGCCTACAAAGTGAGAAACAGGTTGTGCGTGGAATTGCTGAACGTAAATCAATGCTTTGGGGTCTTTGTAAAAGTCCCAGGTAATGAGGGCGTGGGCTGCGGAATCTGTCTTTTCCGTTCGTTGAAAAAATTCACCGGAACCATTGGTCTTGATGACGTGCCTATACCATTCTCTAAGTCCAATCCATCTATCAATGGAGGCTGAGGCGTCCAAACGATAAGACATATTGTGCTGCAAACTGTATTGGGCGATATCCTCTAGGGTGCCCTTTTTTTTAGCACCCAATCCAAAGGAAAAAAATAGCCGTATCGCAGATGAGAGTTCGCCCATAATGGTTGTGTGCTAAGATAATCAACCATTGTATCTTTGGCACTGATGACAAAAAAGAATGACCTAGCCTTGTTGAATACATTGCGCGCGATTGCGGCATGGATGGTTTGTTTGTTTCATGCTTCTTTTTTGTTAAAGGAGTATTATCCCGCTACCTATAATGTTATGTCTTGGGGGCAAGAGGGGGTGTATGTTTTTTTTATTATTAGTGGGGTGGTTCTACCATGGTCTATGGATCAATCCCAATACCAATGGCGTTTTGCAGGTAAGTTCATGTTGAAAAGAATGCTCAGGCTTTATCCACCATTTTTGGTTTCTGTGTTGATTTGCGCGTTTGGTTTTTATGGGCTCGAAGGGATGCTTGCCCCTGAGGGGCTTTCAAAAATGTTGCACAGCATCACCTTTGCTGCGCCATTCTTAGGAACCAAATGGGTCAATGATGTGTATTGGACCTTGTTTGTTGAGTTTCAGTTTTATTTGTATTTGGCTTTGGCCTTTCCGTTTTTCATTTCTAAGAAGGTTGGGGTAAGAACAGTTGCTTTGTTGGTAACACTGGGGTTGTCTTTCTTGTCAAAATCTTTTGAGCCCAAAGTGGTCAAAGTCACGTTGTTCTTTCATTTGCCAGTGTTCACCATGGGGTATTATGTGTACCTGTATTTGAAAGGAAGGATTAAGGAGCGAGAGTTTTGGGTGGGCCTATTGCTGAGCACTTTGGTTTGCTTGTATTTGACAGGTATTTTGCACGGGTTGAAATGGCGCATTGTGTCCACCGCATTGGTGACCGCATTGGTGATTGTTTTTGTTAAAAAAGGCAACAAGTGGCTGGATCAATTGGGAGAAATATCCTATTCCTTTTACCTCACCCACTGGTTTGTGATTTCTACTTGCAATCATTTCTTTTACCACGACATGCGCTCTCCTTTGGGAAGCGTGTTGTTTTTCTTGTTGATTCAGCTGGGTTCTATTGTTTTGGCCAAACTCTTTTATCAGGCCGTAGAAAAGCCTTCTCTGCAATGGACCAAGATGGTGCGTTATACTATTGATCCGCCAAAAGTTTAAAGGTCATCCGGTGATGAGGGCAGGGCCCAATCTCGGCAATAGCGGCTCGGTGCTTCTTGGTAGGATACCCTTTGTTGATGTCCCAGCCATAGTGTGGAAACTGTTGGTGCAATAGTGCCATGTGTTCGTCACGGTGGGTTTTAGCAAGAATAGAGGCCGCCGCGATGGACTTGAATTTACTGTCTCCTTTGATGACACATTGGTGAATGATCCCCACGTAGGGTTTAAAGCGATTGCCATCCACCAAAATCAATTCGGGTTGTATTTTAAGTTGATCAATACAACGGTGCATGCCCGTGATGGAGGCGTTGAGGATGTTGATTTCATCTATCTCTTTTGGCAACACCGCTACAACAGCCCAAGCCAGCGCCTGTTCCTCGATGATGGGACGCAATGCCTCTCGTTTGGCCTCTGTGAGCTGCTTGGAATCATTGAGCCAGGGGTGGTCAAAACCATCGGGAAGGATAACGGCAGCGGCAAAAACAGGACCGGCCAAACAACCTCTTCCAGCCTCGTCACAGCCCACTTCAATAAGGTCTTTGCTCCACCTACTTTGCAGCATGGCTATTCAATGTTTGTTGTATACTATGCCAAAACAAGTCTGTAGCTTTTTCCCAGGTATATTTATTGAGAATCTGGTTTTTAGCCAGATGCCACTGCTGGTGTTGGGTATCAAAATGCGAAAGTATACCGAGTTGATGTGCCATATCGTCCACACTAAGCGCATCGGCATACAAGATGGCATCTCCCCCAATTTCGGGCATGCTGGAGTTGTTTCCGGCTACTACAGGAACATCACATTGCAACGCTTCAATGATGGGAATTCCAAACCCTTCATACAAGCTCACCATAATTAGTCCATTGGATGCCGCAAGGAGCGTCAATAACTCATCCCCATCTCTTCTGCCTAACCAATGCACATCGGGAATGTGCCCATATGTTTCTTGCGCTCCTTTGCCAAAAAGCGCAGCGCCAACAATGACAAAGTGATGATCGGGATGATTTTTTTTGAACTGCTGAAACGCTTGTAGTATGCGATCTAGGTTTTTTCTGGGATGCAATGATCCAATAAAAATGAAATACGGTTTACCGTTGGTGTATTGATTTCTGATGGCTGTTTGGTGCCCTTGATCGATGGGCCCCCAATTGGGATTGGCGCCGTTGCACAGGACATCTATTTTTTCTGATGAAATACCAAATGTTTGTTGAATGTCATTTTTGGAAAATTGACTGACGGTTGCAAGTCGTGTTGTCTTTTTTACCAATTCTCGGGTGTGTTGGTTCCAATAACGAGCATATTTGGCGGGAAGGAGTTCTGGGTAATGCACAAAATTTAGATCATGGATAACATTGAGCTGTGGGCAGGGGCAGCGCAATGAGCCATGGCCGTCTGGAGAAACAAAAATATCGGCTCTAAGTTTTTTTAATTTTCTGGGCACGCTCCAATCAAACCACCAATCAAAAAGCCAGGGTCTGCGGGCGGGTGGGAACAGATGATGACAAAATACGTTTTTGCTTGAAGGGATGAGAGAAAAGTCGCTGTGATCAAAGAGCAAGTGAAACTCATGTTCAGGATGTCTTTGGATGATTCGGAGCAGTATTTCAAGGGTAAAGCGGCCAATACCCTCTAATTTTCCGGGTTTGAGAAGACGGGTATTGATTGCAATTTTCATGAAAAAAAAAGCCACGCGAAGGCGTGGCAATTTAATATAATTCTTTTACGAACTCAATTATAAACGCTCGATTCCTTTGTGACGACGCTCATCAGAAACGGTCAATTTCTTACGACCCTTGCGGCGACGTGCGTTAAGAACGCCACGACCAGCAGCGTCAGCCATTCTTTTACGGAATCCGTGTTTGTTACGGCGTTTTGTATTCGAGGGTTGGTAAGTACGTTTCATAATCGTCAGTATTTTTTATAACGGGTGGCAAATATACAACTTTTCAACAATTTACACAAAGGTTAAGGCTTCTTTTTTTTCAAATCTGATTTTTTTATCGGCTTTTCAAATTGAATAGGAAGTTTTTTGCTGATTTTCAGCGCCTTACCTTCCACATAACCTTCACCGCCAATGAGGATTTCATCTGCAAAAAGGATGGCAAATCCACTGGAAAGTGCCGCCTCAAAGTTGGCTTCTGTGCCTTTGATTTTTAATAAGTACTCATTTTTGGACTTCTTGGGCACCAGGAGATTTTCTGCCAATCTCACCCGAGCCACTTTTCTTCCTTGCAAGGACAGATCAATGTCAGCATCGGTTAATTCAACGGAAAAGCGGTTGGGATTATTGATGGTCACTTTCAATGTCCCCTCTATCCCTTCACTGCCAATTTCCTGAAACTCGAGGTGTCGGACATTCTCAACAGTAACATCCTTGTATACTTGGCAAGATGCCAGCAGCCAACAACACAGAAGAGTCCAAAAACGCATTACTTGGCAAAGTTGTCAAAGAAGTAAGGGATGGTCTCAATTCCTTTGTAATAGTTGAACAATCCGTAATGCTCATTGGGTGAGTGCAACGCATCGCTGTCCAAACCAAATCCCATCAATACGCTCTTCAATCCCAAGTCAGATTCAAACATCGCAACGATTGGAATAGAACCTCCGCCGCGGGTTGGAATAGGTTTCTTACCGTAAGTTTTTTCCATGGCATCGCTGGCCGCTTTGTAGGCCTTGCTATCTGTTGGCGTAACAACAGGATTTCCACCATGGTGTGGACGTACTTCAACACGAACGCCTTTGGGAGCAATCTTCATGAAATGGTTGGTAAATTTTTCCGTAATCTCTTCTTGGGTTTGATGCGGAACCAAACGCATAGAGATTTTAGCAAATGCTTTGGAGGGCAATACCGTTTTTGAACCTTCACCTGTATAACCACCCCATATACCATTGCAATCCAATGTGGGACGTACACCAGTTCTCTCGATGGTGGTGTATCCCGCTTCACCGTATACGGCCTCAATATTCAAATCTTTGCAGTAATCGCTTTCGCTAAATGGTGCCAAATTCAAGGCAGCTCTTTCTTCTGCAGTCAATTCTAATACGTTGTCATAAAAGCCGTCAACGGTGATGTGGTTGTTTTCATCATGCAATGAAGCAATCATCTTGGCCAAAACGTTAATGGGGTTGGCAACAGCACCGCCGTAAACACCACTGTGCAAGTCGCGATTGGGTCCTGTTACTTCTACCTCCAAATAGCTCAAACCGCGTAAACCGCAATCAATGCTAGGACAGTCGTTGGCGATAACACTGGTGTCTGAAATCAATACGATATCGGCTTTCAATCTTTCTTTATTGGCGCGGCAGAATGGGCCAAGGTTGGAACTTCCGCACTCTTCTTCCCCTTCAATCATGAATTTCACATTGCAGGGCAAAGAGTTGGTTTTGTTCATTGCTTCAAAAGCTTTGACATGCATGAACATTTGTCCTTTGTCATCACAAGAACCACGAGCGAAAATAGCGCCTTGAGGGTGTACCTCGGTTACTTTGATGGTGGGTTCAAAAGGAGGAGTGTCCCACAAATCAATGGGGTCAGCCGGTTGCACATCGTAGTGACCATAGACCAAAACGGTGGGTAGTGAGGGGTTAATGATTTTTTCCCCGTACACAATCGGGTGACCCTCCGTTTTACAAACTTCTACATTGTCAGCACCTGCCTCAATGAGGTTTTTGGCTACCAAATCGGCACAACGGGCTACGTCTGCATTGTAGGCAGAGTCGGCGCTTACGCTGGGAATTCTAATGAGTTCAAACAATTCGTTCAAGAAACGATCTTTGTTGTCTAAAATGTATTTTTGAGCTGCTTCCATGATCTTAAAATTTCGTTGTGCAAGATAAAGCTTAGTTCGCACATCACCACGTTATATTTGCCAACGAATGTCACCACTTTCATTTGAAAATACAGCCATCGCTTTCAAGGGGAAAGACGATGCCGCATTGCGCCGTTCCTATTGGCTTTTTAAGTTGATTGGAAATCCTTCAATGGTCAGGATTGGCGGGACTTTGACAAATGTCGCTTTGGGGATTGGCTTTCCGATGGGATGGTTGATCAAGAACAATATTTTTGCCCAATTCTGCGGAGGGGAAACCGTTGAAGAATGCAAGGCCGCCTCAGCTCGATTGGCTGAATATGGCATTGGGACCATTTTGGATTATTCAGTAGAGGGAAAGGAAAAAGAATCGGACTTTGATGCGACAGCGGATGAAATCATTCGCACCATAGACGCGGCCAAAGGCAATCCACACATTCCTTTTTGTGTTTTTAAAGTGACCGGCGTGGCGCGTTTTGAGCTGTTGGAAAAGCAGAATGAAGTGGTTCGTGGTACTTTAACACAACTGGCGGAGAAGGATCAAGCGGAATGGAGCAGGGTAGTTCAACGTGTCTTGCGGATCTGTCAAGCCGCTTATGATGCGGATCAGCGCATATTTATTGATGCGGAGGATTCATGGATACAAGATGCCATTGATACTTTGTGTCATGACATGATGGAGAGGTTCAATCACCGAGCTCCTATTGTATACAATACCGTTCAATTGTACCGGCATGATCGTTTGGCTTTTTTGAAGAATGCCCATGCTTGGGCCAGGGAGAAGGGTTTGCACTATGCGGTGAAATTGGTTCGTGGCGCCTACATGGAAAAGGAGGGCAAACGCGCAGCTGAGATGGGCTATCAAAATCCGATACAGCCGAGCAAGGAAGCAACCGACAGGGATTTCAATGCGGGAGTGCAGTATTGTCTGGACCATATACAGGACATGGCTCTGTGCTGTGGATCGCACAACGAGGAGTCGTCCATGTTGTTGGCGCAATGGATGGAAGAAAGGGGAGTTGTCAAAAATGACAACCGTGTTGCTTTTGCCCAGTTGTTTGGGATGAGTGATCACATCAGTTACAACCTTGCGGATGCGGGATACAATGTCGTGAAGTATCTGCCATACGGCCCAATCAAAGAAGTGATGCCATACTTGTTAAGAAGAGCGCAGGAGAACACTTCTGTGAAAGGGCAAACGAGTAGAGAGTTGGGATTGATTTTGAAGGAGAAGAGGAGAAGAGAGGAGGTGAAGTAGCGAGAGCATGAAATGCGATTCGCTATGAGGGAAAGAAGTGAAATCAGGGATTCACTTCTTTGATTTTCCCCCCTTCACTGATGACCAATTTCTGTCCCAATGCTCTTTTTTTCTCAATCAATTTTTGAGAGGACAATTTAATGGCTTTTTTGATTTTGTCTTTTAAGATGTCTTTTTCTTTATTATTCATTGGTGATGGATTTTAATTTGTTGAATTTTTCACGATTATAAACGGTGAAAGAATTTTCATTTATTTCTTTTTCAGCAATTAATTCTGAATCGATCGCGGAGTTATCATAAATGAATAGGGAGTCCACTTTATCGCAATATAAATTAAGAAGATTTTTAATACCCGCTTTGTATCTGCGCTCTATAACCATAGGTGCGATACCGTGACCTCCTTCAGATACTCTTTTTATCACCCTGTCTTTCGCGAGCTCGACTGATTCCAACCAAAAGAAAATGAGTGTAACGTAATACCCTTCTTTTTTTGCTCGCTCAATAGTATTTACAAATGATTTGGTTGCAAGTGTTGTCTCAAAAGAAAAGTCTTGATTTGATCTTAAAAGTTCATCAATTCTAAGAAGCATAAGTCTTCCAGCCTCGATTGAGACTTTATCGGGTTGAAAAGGTGAAAGTCCGCGCGCAATTTCGTCAGCATTTACAAATTCTCTGCAATTCAATAGCTCAGGAAGAATGTTGAAAGAAGCAGTAGTCTTTCCAGCACCGTTGCAACCGCTGATTATATAAAGCTTCTTTTGGGACATATTCAAAGTTACAACTTTTGCTTTAGAGTATTGGGTCGCTAACTGGATAATTAATGAGGGGGACAGTAAAATGGTGTTGAGAGCTCAAGGCTTAAAACACTTCAAAGGAACAATCTCAATCTTATCCGATCTCGAAATCAACCCCGGATTGATACCTGGCTTTCCCTCAGGAATGTCCTGTTTAAGTTGTTTGTAATAATCTACCCACGCTGGAAAAAAATCATTGGTTTTGGGATCCTTGAATGTCATCGGATTTAACTCAAAAAAGTCGTTGGAATCATTGGCTGCTTTGAAGGATTTGTACAACAGTTCGCTGCAATACCAACTGTTGTTATTCATCAAAAAGACGTCGTCATAAGGCTCACCAATATGTGCTTTAGCATTCAAAGCGGCTTTTGCAGCTAGGGGTTGGTATTTCTCCAAAACTCTACCAACGGTAATGTTTTGAATGGTTGTCGTATCGCCACTGCGGGCAAAGAAGTTGCGCAAAGAAGTGACTTGAACTTGATCACCAATGGCCTCTACCACTTGCAGGGTGTCATTGATTTTGACGACCATCGCGCAGTGAGAAAAATCTCTTCCGTTTACCCCTTCAGTGACAGCTTCGATGGCATCGCACAATTCGCCGCAATTGAGATCTTGAAAGAGGAGATCACCTTCTTGCAGCGCTTCAGTTTTCGGGTACGAAGAATTGTTTGGAGAGAGAGAACATCCACTTAAAAGTAACATGGAAGCTAAGAGAGATGATAGAAGTATTGAAAGTTTGAAATTTATTTTTTGGTCGACATTTAGTATCATATTATCCGAATAATTGCTGAAGAGTTTGAATCGGGATGAACATTTTTTTGCTATCAGGTAAGAATATAAAATCATATTTCTGATAAAACATCGCAGCGTTCTTGTCAATTGGATCAACGACGACAGCGAATGATCCCATTTCTTTTGATACTTCATAACATCTTTTCAAAGCGTCAATTAAGAGGATTTTGCCAATACCCTTATTTTGAAAATTCTTGTCCACGGCCAATCTTCCCAGTAATGTTGCGGGTATTGACCTGTAGGATGGTGGCAGTTTTTTTTGAATCTGCTCGGGGAAAGCATCAATCGGAGTGCTGTGATTTGATAGGGTGTAGTATCCTTGGATGACTTCCTTGTTGTTTGATAAAACGAAACAAGCGGATAATTTTCTTTTGATGTCTTGCCCGGCCTGTGTTTTTAGATAATTATTTAAAATCGGATTGCCACAATCAAAATTGTTTCGATCGTGTTTTTTGTCTAAAAGGGCAATCATATTTTAACTTTCGAAACAAAGGTGTTGTAATCTTTTAAGGCATTTTTGAGTGTTTTAGATGGTGCCTTTGGATTTGTTATTGCATCAAAAAATATTTTACTATCCCTTTCTGAAGCAATGACTTGCTCTTTTTCTTTGATGATTTCGATTGCTTTTTCTTGCGCGGTTATAATGATAAAGTCCGTCAAACTTCTAAAACCACCTAAAGAAGCAGCTTTTTCGAAGAACTCTTTTTGAGCTTTTGGGAGTCGCGCATCAAATCGTGCATGTTCGGATATTGGCATTTTCATTATTCAATTATTTACAAATGTACGGATTTATTCCGTAATCATTCTCGATTGTTTTTCAAATATATACGCGAGCTTAAGAATAGTCTTATGCGATAACTCCTATAAATTATGCTTTGCGATTATTGGAGAAATCCGGACTTACTTCACAATCTCCAACGGAACCCTCGCCATCAAAAGCGTCAGAGTGACGCTGGTTTAAGTATTTCAGCAAATCTTTTATCCGAATAATTCATTATCCCTCCACCTGGCATTGGCCATTGGGTAACGCCAATTAAAAAATTCTTTCATTCTGAAAAGCAATGGTGATGGGAGAATGATAACGATTCTTTACATTATTTTCTAATCTTTGTCACGTTTATTTGTTCAAGAGGATAATGAGGGTGTAAAGCTTTACAATCTAAATTCTGTAAAAACAAAAAAATCAAATGAAAAAATTAATGAATCTCAAAGCCATATTACTCTCTTTATCTGTAGCCTTGATTTTATCGGGGTGTAAAAAAGAAGCCAAAGATGAGACCGTAACCATTGTTCCCGCGCCTATTGCAACACCTATGGTGATTGGTGATTGGGAGTTGTATAAAAGTGAAAAGCAGGAATTGATTTTGAGTAGTCAAAATGGTCAAATAGTACAATCCATGGAATGGAGGGATAATACCCCGCCAAATCCCCAACACCTTACCTTGACATTTTTTCAAGACAAAACCTTTCAAGATTTTTATCAAGGGGTTTTGGTAGGACAAGGTCAGTGGGAAGGGGTGTCAAGTATTGAAACGCAGTATAACTTCACTTTTTCTAGCTCTTCTTGGTCTCCCTTGCAAGAAACATATACCGCTCAATTTTATTGCGACAACACCATGTCGGTGAAATGGAGAATTGCTCCACCCGTAGGCAATCATAATTTTCAAGATGCGGAATGGTATGTTGTATACTATTACAAAACGCCAGGAACCTTGCCTTGCGATGATTTGGTGGATTACTATGTCAACTAAGGTTAGGAGTTAATCTTGTAAAGGAACATCCTGTGTGTTGTTGCACAGGATGTTTTTCTAACGATGAATGTACCGGAGGGATACATAAAAGGATGTTTGGAGGGCAATCGGATTGCACAGAGGGAATTGTACAATTGTCTGCTTCCTTATTTGAATGCTATTTGCAATCGTTATTTAAAAAACACCGCTTTGCGTCACGATGTTTTGCAAGAATCTTTTATTACCATTTTCAAAAAGATTGATCAGTACAATCCAGCGTTAGGCGCTTTTCATTCTTGGAGCAGTAGAATTGTCATTAACAATTGCTTAAAAAATAACCAAGCAATTAAAAAATTTAGCGCGTACAGAACAGCGCCGCTCGAAAGGACGATTGATTCAGAGGCTTTAAGTAATCTGGGGATTGAGGACATTGAACGATTTTTAAGGACTATGCCGGACAAGTATTATGAGGTATTTATGCTTTATGTGGTGGATGGATTTGATCATGGACAAATAGCCGAAATGCTTGGCATCACAGTGGAATTGAGTCGCAAAAGATTGGCTAGAGCCAGAATATGGATTCAGGAACGATTGGAACGATTGGGTGTTGATCTTGTTGATTTTAAATACAAAACGATTTGATGTATGGAAAATTTCGAAAATCGGATTAAAGAAAAGCTCTCCAAGGCTCGCTCTATGGAGGGATTGGATAGTGAAGCGCTGTGGAATGTCATATCGGCTTCAGCTTTTGATAACAAGAAAAGAAAAAAGCGCCTTGGCTTCTTTTGGTTCACTTTGTCCATGTGCGCGGTCTTGGCATTGGTTGTTTTTTGTTTTATTTTACAACAAAGTAAAGACGAACTTAATGTTGCTAATAATGAGCTGCCAGAAACGAAAATGCAACTCGAATCAAATGAGGATTCAACGGGCAAAAGTGATTTGGGACAAGATCAATCAATAAAATCAACCGTATCTTCTCAAAACAGTTCTGTTAGCGATGTAAAAAGATTGAGCAATGAGACGGGTCTGCTCAGTGAAGGGTTTAATCCCAGCTCATCATTTCAGTCAAGAGGAAATGACACGGCGCAAAGGATGCCATCCTTAAGGCCGATTGTTCAGGAATCAGAAGATCGTTTTCAAGAATATTCGGAAACAACTTTGGTCATTCATTTGGCAGCTTGCCCGCCCACAAAACTGAATATTGAACGGGCATCGAGGCCGATATTTAAAGGATTGGTTAAAGAAGCAGATACACGTAAAACAGCACAGAATCGATCTTGGCATTGTTATGCTGGCCCGCTCTGGGCCCATCAGACGTATTCCAAGGGACCGGGTTCATTGTCGGATAGTTTGAATGCTGATTTGAGTTCCGAATGGGGGAGCTTGTTAGGTGGAATGGTGGAAATAAAAAAAGGGCAGAATTGGATTTTACAAACTGGATTGGAGTGGGCAAATTGGAAGGATCGATTTGATAAGGTTATTTTATCTGATACGTTGTTGTTTGTGAATCAACAAGCAGTAATGGGTAAGAATATCAGGACAATTAGACACCACAACTCGCTTTCTACTTTGTCCATTCCTATTCAATTTGGTATGTATAAGGATAGGGGCCCATTAAGACTAGGTATACAATTGGGCGTCAGCTATTCTTTGATTTTGCATCAGGAAGGGAGATTATTGAAAGACGATGTTACCGTTTTCAATTATTCGCAAAATCAAAAGCGATATGATCATTTTATCAGTTTCCGCATCGCGCCCTCAATGGGATATCTATTAAATGAAAGGCTCGTGATGAATTTTTCTTGTTTTTTAGCGATGCAAAAACACCAATCCATATCGGTTAATGGTTTAAAAAGCAAATCATATTGGATAGCTCCAACCATAGGTTTTATTTATAATTATTAAAACCAAGGATTGAATCTTACTTCACAATCTCCAACGGAACCCTCGCCATCAAAAGCGCTAGAATGGCCCCGCCAAGAATAACGCGGTACCAACCGAAAGGGGCAAAGCCCTTGTTTTGCAAAACGGTCATCAGTGTTTTTATTGAAACCAATGCGACAACTGCTGCAACAACGGATCCCAAAAGCATGATTTGCCATTGGTCAGTGATGATGTGGTAATCAATTTTCACCACATCGTATGTCTTCTTTAAAGAGGCCGCAAACATGGTGGGAACAGCCAAAAAGAAAGAGAATTCTGCCGCTTGTTTCTTGTTCCATCCCTGAATCATTCCGCCAATAATGGTGGCGGCTGAACGCGAAACTCCTGGTATGAGCGCGATGCACTGGAACAATCCGACCACTAACGCGTTTTTCCTTGTTACGGGAGCTTCTTCTGCATGCAGGTTTTTGGCAAACCACTTGTCGGAATAAATCAATATCCATCCCCCCAACATAAGAGATACCGCAACAACATCCACTTGCTCCAACATGTCGTCAATCAAATCACCAAATAACAATCCCATGACAGCGGCAGGAATAAAGGCAATGAACAATTTGATATAAAAGTCAATCGACTGAAAAAATCTTTTCCAGTATAAAAACAAAACACTGGTAATGGCGCCAAACTGTATGATTACAGTAAAGGCTCTTGAAAATTGGGTAGATTCTACGCCCAATATGGCCTGAGTGATGATCATGTGCCCTGTGCTGGAAATGGGCAAAAACTCAGTGATGCCCTCTACGATGGCAATGATGATGGCTTCTAAAATCCCCACGGTTTACTTTCTTTTGGATGCCAAATCAGCGGCATCGCTTTTCTTGATTCCGCTTTCAGATTTTTCACGGTACATGATGGCAACGCCTATTACAACATACCCGATTAAAACCACAATGGGTGCTACAGTGATGCGGCGATCACTGAAAAGTTCTTCCGCATCGAATTCATCCGCGCTGGTAGCAGCGCCACCACTCATTAAAAAATATCCGATAATCAACAACAACAAACCTGCTCCGAGGATGTAGTAATTCTTTTTTCCAAATGCAAATGACATGGCGCTAAGATAATAAGACTTTATTCCTTTTTTACACTATCCTATCTTTGCAACATGTCAAGAGTACTAACTGGAATTCAAAGTACCAATGTTCCCCACTTGGGAAATATCTTGGGTGCTATCTTACCCGCTATCGAAATGAGCAAGGAGGGCAATAACGATTCGTTTTTGTTCATTGCCAATTTCCACTCACTCACCCAAATCAAAGACGCTGAACGGATGCGCAGCAATACCCTTGCTGTGGCTGCAACTTGGTTGGCCATGGGATTGGATCACCACAAGACGGTCTTTTACCGCCAAAGTGATGTTCCTGAGGTGGCAGAGTTGTGCTGGTACTTGTCTTGCTTGACGCCTTATCCCATGTTGGCCAATGCACATAGTTTTAAAGACAAGAGCGATCGCTTGTCGGATGTCAACGCAGGTCTCTTTACCTACCCGGTGTTAATGGCAGCAGATATTTTGTTGTACGATGCCGACCACGTGCCAGTGGGAAAAGACCAGGTGCAGCATTTGGAAATCACGCGGGATATCGCCAGTACTTTTAATCGTTTGTTTGGTGAAACGCTTGTTGTACCAGAAGTCAAATTGAGCAAAGACACCATGTATGTTCCAGGAACCGATGGACAAAAAATGAGCAAGAGTTATGACAACTTTATCAATATTTTTCTTCCTGAAAAAGAATTGAAGGACGTCATCAACAAGAAGATAGCCACGGATAGCACGGCATTAGAAGATCCCAAAGATCCCAATGCCAACGCGATTTGTGCGTTGATGCAATTGATTGCGGGAGAGCAACCGACCCAAGAATTGAGAGATAAATTAACCGCTGGTGGATACGGCTGGGGACATGCGAAAAAAGATTTGTTGGGCGCTATTTTGGATCGTTTCAAAAATGAACGTGAGCAATTCAACCATTGGATGTCACATCCTAAAGCCTTGGAAGAAGTGTTGCAAGAAGGAGCAGCAAAGGCCCGTTTGGTGGCTCAAGCCACTCTGGGCAGGGTGAGAGAGCGTTTGGGTTATTGATTATTTCAATCCAGTACTTCCAAATCCTCCAGTACCTCTTTCGGTAGAGGGTAAGACATCTGTTGTTTTCCAGGACAATATTTCATGTTTGGCCAGAACCATCTGCGCAATGCGCTCACCGGGTTCAATCGTGAAAGACGTGTTGCTGAGATTGACCAATAAAACTTTGATTTCTCCGCGATAATCCGCATCTATGGTTCCAGGGGTATTGAGTACCGTAATCCCATGCTTGAAAGCCATGCCACTTCTTGGACGAATTTGAATTTCATATCCCAATGGGATGGCAACAAAAAGTCCAGTTGGAATCAATTGTCTTTCCAAAGGAGTAATTACAATCGGTTCAGTGGTGTTGGCACGAATGTCCAGTCCTGCAGCGCCTTCTGTGGCATAGGCAGGCAGTTCAAACGCAGATTGATTGATGATGGCTACCTCAATCATTTCCCCTCGAAAGTTGGTTTTCTTTTTTCCATAAAAGCCGTGGTACCCTCTTTGAAATCTGCAGTACCAAAGCACGCTCCGAACTCTTTGATTTCTGTATTCAATCCAGCTTCTGCAAAAGCATATCCAGACAATACCGAACGCAATGCTGCGGAAATCGCTCTGGGTGAGTTGGTAGCAATTTTTTGAGCCACTGTTATGCAAGTGTTGAGGAGCTCTTCTTGCGGAACCACTTGGTTTACCAATCCCCATTCTTTGGCCTCAGCTGCTCCAATCATTTGAGCGGAAGTGATCATCTCCATGGCCTTTCCTTTGCCCACCAATTGCGCCAAGCGTTGTGTTCCACCATAGCCAGGAATGACGCCCAAGGTTACCTCAGGCAATCCCAATTTGGCATTTTCAGATGCGTAACGGAAATGGCAACTCATGGCCAATTCTAATCCACCGCCCAAAGCAAAACCATTGACTGCTGCGATAACAGGTTTACTCATATTCTCTACGCGATTGAACAACAAATTGTGCCCATCACGGCTTAATGCTTCGCCTTGCTCTACAGAGAAGTTGGCGAACTCCTTGATATCCGCACCCGCTACAAAAGCTTTTGTTCCAGATCCGGTGATGATGATGCAACGAACAGAAGCATCGCTATCAGCGGCGTCTAACGCGCTGTTCAATTCTTCGATGGTTGCTTTGTTTAAAGCGTTCAATTGATCAGGACGTTGAATGGTCAAAACAAGAATAGCATCTTGTTGGTCAAGGGAGATAAAAGAGTAAGCCATTTTTTTATTTTATGAGGGCAAATGTAAAACAATCACCTGAGAATGGTGACATGACCGCGATAAAGCTGATCACCTTCGGGCAACTTGAATTGCAGTTCCCACACATAAGCATCTTGCGGTACAAAGTATCCATTGAAGCTACCGTCCCAACGCTTGTTTTGGTCATTGGTAAAGAAAACCAAGCTTCCCCAACGGTCAAATACACGGAACTCAAATTTGTCTAGTTTCGTTCTGGACACCACACCAAAACCGTCATTGATTTGGTCATTGTTGGGAGTGAAGGTATTGGGGACCCAGAATGGAAAAAGCGGTACAACCCAAATGCTGTCCGATGCGCCACAGCCTGCGTCATCAGCCACAGAGAATTGATATAAAGTGGGGGTGATGGGGTCGGCCATGGTTTGTGCGCAAGTGTCACATGAGAGGTAGATGGTTGGCTCCCATTGTCCTGTAGGAATATTGGATACAATAGGAATTTGAACAGCGTCAGGATAATCAAAGGTGATGCTGTCCTCAAGCGACAGATTGGGCAAGGGAAGGACATTGATCCAAATAGACTCATGATCAGAACAACCCAGCGCGTTGCTTCCAATGACAACAAGACTGTCTGATTGCGATGGAATGAGAACAGCACTGTTGTTGTTATCCAGTACAATCCAATCATTAGGCTGCCAACTGTATGCATCAGCTCCATTGGCCCATGCAAAAACAGTATCTCCTAAACACAGCTCCTGATTGGCAATAAGCGAAACATTGAGTTCAATGACATTGACCCAAAAGTTAGCTGTACCAGACCCGCAACTGTTCGTCATGTCTACAGACACCAAAGCGGATTGATTACCAGTGAAAGTGGGGTTTTGCGCAGTAGGGTTGTCAAACAATGCAACGGGACTCCAGCTCCATGAATCGGCTGTTTCCGCATTTAGGCTGATGTTTTCACCAAAGCAAACATCTACATCAGGGTATGGATTGACGGCAGGAAGGCTATTGAAAACACTAACCGTTGTGGATTCAGCAGTAACACAGCCTTCAGCGGTTATGATGGTTACAGTGTAGGTTGTGGTGCTTATCGGTGAGGCAATGGGTTGGTCAATGTTATCGGCTGACAGCGAGCTTCCATTGTCCCATAGGTAGTCGACTCCACCAGTGGCCTGGAGGCCAACAGACTGGCCCGCGCAAATGCTCTGGTTGTCGGAGATGGAAGTGTTCACAGGAATCACATTGACATCAATGTTGGCGTTGGCCAAGCCACATTGGTTTTGTGTGGAGGCGGTGTAGGTGATGCTTCCGGGGGGATTGGCCGTTGGGTTGTCTAAAGTATTGTCGTCTAAAAACATATTGGGTTGCCATGTCACGGGGCCATTGGCCGTTGCGTTGAGTTGAACGGATTCTCCTTGACAAATCCCATTGATGGGAGCAATGGTCACCACAGGATCGTCAATTACTTCTATGTTCAACGTTACAGTATCACCCAAAAGACAGAGCACGGCATCAGAGGCAATGAGTTCTACTTCATAGTTGCCTGGAGCAGAGTAGGCATGTATGGGTTCAGCAAGCGTGGAAGTATTGCCATCTCCAAAGTCCCAATGATAAAGGCTGGCTCCAGTACTTTCATTGAGAAAGGTGACAGGTTGGTTCAAACAAACCTGTGGTGGAATATTGGAGGATGCAGCGGCGTATATCGGACTCAATGAAAGTTTGAATACTCCTAAGTTGCAACCGCTACTGGGATTGGTGGCGCTGTAGGCACCAGGAGAGGTGGGAAAATCGTCATTGGCCTGACAGCCTGCACAAACTGCCTGATAAACATATCCATTTTTACTGAAACGCGATGTGCCTCCATCCACATGTTCCTCAGAAACATTTCCTCCGTAGTAGGATGCATATAACAAACCTGTTGCATTTGGAGACAACACGCACAAATAAAAGTCGGAACCGTCAGTTGTAGACTGTTGCGCATCGGTGGATAGGGGTAATCCATTTGTTGTGCTGAAAACCGCCATACAAGAATAGGGTGAGCCACCACAATTCTGATTAACACCACCTCCCCAACCGCTGAAAAAAATCTGCTCGCAATCACTGACCAAAAAAGCGGTAGGAGAGATATCCACCTCACCGCTTCCCGTTCCAATGGTGGTATTCCAGAGTTGAGCGGTGAGTTGTGGGTTGAATTTTTTGATGTAAATCCCGCTATTGGCTTGTCCGTAACATCCCCCTGTGATGGGCATTGAACCGGTGGTTTGTCCAAGAACATAGATGTTATGGTTGACATCGGTTTGGATAAAGAAAGTTTGGTCCACCCCGTCGGTTCCCACAAATGAACCGCTGACAATATTCCAAGTAAGAGGATTGACTTTTAATACAAAACCATCTACACCTCCATTGTGTGAGGGATCAAAACCATTGGCAGGAACGGGAAAATTATTGCTGTCAGTCCCGCCACTAATGAGTATATCCCCATCTCCCGTAAATTGTACCGCATACAGGGCGTCATTTCCGCTCCCGCCAATGAATGACGAGAAGATAAGGTTGTCTAAATTGGGAGAGAGGACAACCAACATTCCATCACTGGTTCCCCCATTATAAGCGGATTGAATGGCGTTATTGGTTACCGGAAAATCACCACGAACAGTAGTGGCCAATACAACATTGCCATTGGGGTGCAGATTGATTTCGCCTCTAAAAGCATCTCCATAATTGTAAAACAATCCTGGAGCAAAATTGAGTCCGTCCAATTGGTCATTGCCCAAAAAAGTACACGCAATGAGTGCTCCGCTGCTTTCAATTTTGGAAACAAACAGATCAGTACCTTGTGGCAAAGTGCCATAAAAGAAGGAGTTCATCGCCTGCAATGTCCCTGGATTGAATTGCGTGTCGTAACCACCAGGTTGTGCAGGAAAATTGCTGCTTCCTGTGGCGCCCATCAGATAAATACTTCCATTGGTATCACAAATAATGCTGTGAGGGGTTTCTTGGGAACTACCACCAATGAATGTTGAGTAAAGAAGGGTGCTGCCATCTGCACTGAATTTGGAGATGACAATATCATAAATGTTGCCTGCAGTTGTGTTAAAGTTCAACGAGAAAGCGTCAGGTGTTGTGGGGTAGTTTTGACCAAAAACAACAGCCCCACTGACCAAGTGTCCTTCGGGATCATCTGCAGCAGTAAATCCAAAATTAGCGGATACAGAGCCGATGTAGGAGGAGAACACAATTTCTGGGTCGATGACAAGGTCAAAGGAGGGATCATATTGACCCAATTCAAAATGAACGGTATTTTTTTTCAGAACAAAGGCACATGGGATGGAGACGATCCTCCCTTGTACAAACTGAAAGGCGTATGGTTTTTTTTCCTGTATTTCTCCCGTTTGAGTGGTGACAATCAAAGATCCGTTTTGGATATTGCAATGCACAGAGGGGTCCCAATCCATTACAATATTATGGGGGTTTCCAGAGGGATGAATTACCCAGTCATATTTCAGTCGATTTTTTTCACTGTTCCAATGAACGTCAATGTTTTTGTAAACTTCAATCATGGATCCGGTATGGTAGAGTAGGGTTTTTCCCTTTCTATGACCCAGGTAATAATGGTGATATTGTGGTAGGTGTTTCTCTCCTTGCCACCTCATTTTTGGGTTGGCATTTTTCCAAATCAAATCAAAAACATGTCCCTTTGGATGGAGTTCGGCGGTGTGTTTATTGGGATGAAATTGTTGGAAAAAATCGTTGTTGTATAGTTCAAACCGTAGACCTTTTTGATTTTGCCAAACTCGTCCACCGGGCACTTCACTCATCCAATGGACATCTTTATCCCACTGCCCTTGATTGGGAATAATGTGGAGTTGTGCGCAAAGCCATGATGGAAATAAAGCTATGATAACCAATAAAAGCCGCATCCTATGCAGAAGACCAAAGCCTTTCCAATAGGTTGCGTCTTTTTTCATTCAGGAATTTTAGTTGAGCAAATCGGTCAATTTGCGCATCTCCATTGCGGGAGAGGCTTTTTCGTATAAAATGCGGTATACCGCTTCAGCGATGGGAATGTCAACATTGAATTTCTTGTTGATTTCGTGAATTCCTTTGGTGGCATAATAACCCTCAGCCACCATGTTCATTTCTATGGTCGCCCATTTAACGCTATATCCTTTTCCAATCATGGTTCCAAAGGTTCTATTTCTAGAATAGGGGGAGTAAGCGGTTACCATCAAGTCGCCCAAGTAAGCGGATGATTTAACATCGCGATGCACTTCATGGACAGAATCCAAGAATCTTTCTATTTCACGTATAGCATTAGAAACCAATACGGCTTGGAAGTTGTCTCCAAATCCAATACCATGACAAATACCCGAAGCCACCGCATAAACGTTTTTCAAAATGGCGGCTAGTTCAGCGCCAAATACGTCTTCTGTGGTGGTGGTTTTGATGAAACGGCAGGTCAGACGCTGGCTCATGATTTCAGCTTTGTTGATGTCCGCAGCACCAATGGTGAGGTAGGACAATTTTTCCATGGCTACTTCTTCCGCGTGACAAGGTCCACAGATGATTCCAATGTTTTCATAGGGAATGTTGAATTGCTTGTGGAAGTAACGGGCAGGGATGGCGTCAAATTCATTGACAATCCCTTTTACGGCGGAGAAGATGATTTTATTTTCAAGGCCAGTGGGTTTAAACTGGTCCATGGTTACGTGCAAAAAGGCAGAGGGAATGGCCACCACCAAATAGTCGCAGTAATCTACAACAGCTTGAAGGTCACTGGTGACTACCAGTTGATCTAGGTCAAATTCTATGCTTTGGATGTAGTTGGGGTTGTGTCCAAACTGTTGGATGTGGTCGATGGCATCTTGATTGCGCATCCACCAGTGTACTTTGGCCTCAGGGCTGCAAAGTAATTTTACGAGCGCTGTAGCCCAGCTTCCTCCACCTAAAACGCCAATTTTCATGTTGTTGCTCATGCTCCTCAATAAATGGATAAAAAGCGAAGATAAGCAATAAAAAAAAGTTGAGAAAACAGGGGTCGGGGTCAGACATTTTAACAGCAGGAAAAAAGAGTGAACAATGGATGTTTTAGGAAAAATACCGCTTAATTTCGTTTTAATCAGAATCAGTCAATGAATCAAAAGCGGTCAATCATGCACATGGATATGGATACATTTTTTGTATCTGTTGAGCGATTGATGGACAGCCGTTTGAATGGCAGGCCTATTTTGGTTGGGGGAACAAGTGATCGAGGTGTTGTGGCGGCATGCAGTTATGAAGCACGAGCTTTTGGTGTTCATTCGGCGATGCCCATGAAGTTGGCCAAGCAATTGTGTCCAGAGGCGGTTGTCATTCGAGGCAACAGCCACAATTACATGAAATATTCTGACATGGTGAGTGAGATTGTGCAGGGGAGTGTTCCTGTTTTTGAGAAGATGTCCATTGATGAGTTTTATTGTGACTTGTCTGGAATGGATAAGTTTTTTGGTTGTTATCGATTTGCCGCGGAGTTGCGACAGCGGGTCATCAAAGAGACGGGATTGCCCTTATCGTTTGGGTTGTCCGTCAACAAAACCGTTTCCAAGGTAGCTACAGGAGAGGCCAAGCCCAACAATCAAATGTGGGTGGAGCAGGGCAATGAACGGCCATTCTTAGCTCCTTTGTCCATTCGTAAAATACCCATGGTGGGGGACAAAACCTATCAAACATTACGAAACCTGGGCATTCAGCGCATTGGAACCTTGCAAGAGATGCAGCCTGATCTGTTGCACGCCGCCTTGGGAGAGAATGGATTGGTGATTTGGAAAAAGGCCAATGGAGAAGACAATACTCCTGTGGTGGCTTATCAAGAGCGAAAGAGCATTTCAGCGGAACGAACCTTTGACAAGGACACCACAGATTTGGTGAAACTCAAAGGAATATTGGTAGCAATGACTGAGAATCTGGCGTATCAATTGCGCAAAGGTGGCCGGCTCACATCTTGTCTTACTTTAAAATTGCGCTACTCAGATTTCCAGACACAAACCATGCAATGTAGGATTCCCTACACAGCGGCGGACCATATTTTGTTGCCTAAAATGCACGAGTTATTTGAAAAGCTCTTTGATAGAAGAATGTTGGTGCGGTTGGTGGGGGTAAAGATGAGTCATTTGGTTAGCGGTGGTCAGCAAATGAATTTGTTTGACGCCGCAGATGATCGTGTGGAGTTGTATAATGCTTTGGATGACATAAGAAACAAGTTTGGGGAGCGAGCGGTGATGAGCGCAGCGGGCCTGCACGCGAAGACCATCGGCAGAGGGGATAATCCCTTTTCGGGAGGCCCTCCTATGTTGTTGGCCAATAGAAAAATCTAATTTTTTCCCGCCCACATAAACATTCTTGGGTTGTTGATGTAAGGCTCAATGTCTTTTTTAGCAATCAAAATTCCCAAATCCACTAACCAAAGCAATCCACCACCACCCATGGAAAGGGTGTAAAAAATGGGAACTTTAGGATCCGTGCCCAAGTACATTCGATGAACACCAAAATAACCCAAACTAACATTCAGTAAAATAGCAACCCGTCTAGCATTCTCAGGGTGTTTTAACCCAACTTTTAAGATATCTCCAATTAAAATTGGCTCTTTCTCTGCTTGAGCGGCGAAACTAAGCAGGGCAAAACAAATAATCAAGGAGCGTTTTAAACAATTAGTAAGGGCCATAATATTTTGGGAATCCAGGGATTTCTATTTGAGTATTGGCACCGGGGTCAATGACAAAAGCACAGTTTTTTTTCTCATGTATCATTTGAAAAAGACAAAGCTCTTCTTCATTCTTTAAAGTGAGTGTATCACTGTTGGATGAGGCAAAAACCATCGTTTCTTTTGCTATCTCATCAGATTGTCGGGGCTGAAACTTTTTGTAAGATCCATTCAATACAATTTGAATTTCTTTGGGATAAGGGCCTTTCCAGTTGCCATAGACATTTCCAAGGCCATTGATTACCAGAATAGATGAAACCAAAAGGGTTGTTTTGGTGATTTTATCTTTCAAAATTAGAACCCAACCCAAAATCCCAAAACCAAGATAAAACAAATTGTATTTTGGACCAAAGGGCAAAAAATGTTGACTTTTCACAACCAAGAGTAAAGTAATCAGACCTCCCAAGTTGTACAATAAAACAAAGTGATTTTTTCTATTTTGGATTGAAAAAACAACCCAAATGGCTAAAAATAGGAAATTGAAAACCATTCCCATTCCAAGGAGATGGAAGGCATTGCCTCCGAAAAAATATTTACTAAAAAACCCCAAAGACTTGATGGAAAAGGATTCCCAAGTGAAGGGAATAGATCGGTTTTTGAGCGCGCTGATGGCGTTTTCATCACCAATTTCTCGGCTCATGTCAAGGAAGTGTGTAATCCATTCCCAATTCAAAAAGCAGATGACCATACAAATCACACCGGCCATGGTTACGCCTTGTAAGACGGATGATCTGAGTTTAGAGGGTGTGGTGATGATGAGGTAACTCCAAATTAAAACCAAAGTGAATACCGTGAGAAAATGGGAAAAGAAAACAGCAACGCACAACAATAGGGTAAGTAGAAAGGTCTTTAATCCATTTTCTGGTCGATGAACAAACAGGTAGTAAATCAACAATAGAACAAGAAATAAGGTAAAAGAATACGTTCTAATGATGACAGAGAATTGCGAGAAAGATGAATAAAAGCAGAGGATAAAAATACCCAGCCATTGCTGTAAGGCTGCTATATCAAACTTTTGGAAGATTCTGACAACGATGAAAAGGCTAAAACAATAAAAAAACAAACTCATCAAACGCATTTCTATTTCGGAAAATCCGAGTGCTCTTGTAAGAACGATGCCAATGAAATTATAAACCGTTGAGTTCCCAGAATCCCTTAGGGCGTGCTTGCCTGCAAATTGTAATTCTTCGAGTAAACCCATTTTGTCTTGCGAGGCTTGAATGTAGGCAGGATCAAAAAACCCTTTAAAAGTTGAAGCGGTATAATATTCATCATAATCTGAGTAGATGGAGAGATGATCCAAGACCCTGACTTTTACAAGAACAGAGAACGCAATGATGAGAATAGACAATAGTAAAGTGTAATTCTTTGCAGGCTGTTTCATGTTCTTAGGAACTAAAGCTATCAAATATAACGCGAGAAATTAACTTAGGCATTAGATTTGTCAAGACCACGAAAAATTAAAAAATAATGAAAAGTACTTCTATGCAATGGACCTTGCGCATTATCGTGTTTGCGCTTTTTATCGTGTCTGCTTTGGCAAAAATGTTTCCCATTTGGGCGTTTGAAAAACAATTGGTTGATTTGGGTATTGCTTCTTGGTGCAGTGCTCCTTACTTTGCACGACTATTATTGGGCGTGGAATTGGCCATTGGAATCGCTATTCTTCAGCCGCATTATTTGAAGAGAATTGTTATTCCTTCTACCATTTTGCTTTTGGTGGTTTTTTGTATTCACCTTTCTATTGAAATGGTCAAGCACGGCGCGATGAATGGCAATTGCGGGTGTTTTGGACAATTGATACCCATGACCCCGTTGGAAGCGTTTTTGAAAAATGTTGCCACCATCGGTATTTTGATTTGGTTGTATAAAATAACAACAGAAAAAGAAATAAAGCATCGTTTTAGTCTGTTGTTGTTGATTTGGTCATTGTCTTCTTTGTTGGTTTTTGCATTCTTTCCTTTTTGCCCTTGCGCGGCAGAAGAAACCACGGAAGCTCCTATAATCGAGGAAACGTCCACTTCTCAAGAAAATACGCTTGTAGCGGCAATAGACACAACAACAAAAAAAGGAATGGGTGCGGAGCAGGCAGAAACGGTGCCAGTAGATCCGGGACCTGCTGCTGTTGCTTCCTCATTTTCTAAGTTGGCCATTTTCAATGGAAAGAAAGCCAATATCGATCAAGGAAAAGCCATTGTTTGTTTCTTTGCTCCGGGTTGTGACCATTGTCAGGAAACAGCAAAGGAATTGGCCAAGATGTCCAAGGAAAAAGATTTCCCACCGATCTATATTTTCTTCATGGATGAGGAGCCTGAGAAGATTCCTGATTTTATCAAGCAAGCCGGAAGAAACTTCCCCTACCGCATTTTGGATATTCCAACATTTTGGACCACCATGGGACCAGAAGGTGAAACGCCGGGCGTGTATTATTTGTGGAATGGAAATGTGCGCAAGACTTTTTTGGGCATCAATGAAAAGGCATTCAATGCTAAAGAGTTGAAGGCTGCAATTGCTAAACCTGGAAAATAATATGCCATTGATTTTGCCTGTTCTTGACAAATCACCGCAATGGGGTGATGATGTTTTTATTGCGGAAAATGCCACCATTGTGGGCGATGTAGTGATGGGAAATCAATGTAGTGTTTGGTTTCAAGCTGTCATTCGAGGAGATGTGAATAGCATTGTTTTGGGAAACAAAGTCAATGTTCAAGATGGAGCCATCATCCATTGTACGTATCAAAAGGCAGCAACCATCATAGGTAACAATGTGAGTATCGGACATCGCGCAATGGTGCATGGATGTACCATCAAGGACAATGTATTGATAGGAATGGGAGCCATTGTCATGGACCATTGTGTCATTGAAGAAAACTGTATTATTGCAGCCGGAGCGGTTTTACTGGAGGGGACACATGTTTTATCAGGATCGGTCTATGCAGGAATACCGGCCAAAAAAGTCAAGGATTTATCTCCTGAACTATTTGAAGGAGAGGTTCAACGGATTGCAAACAACTACGTGATGTATTCCAGTTGGTTCAAATAAAAAAAGGGGCATTAGCCCCTTTTTTTTGGAAGATATACCCACTTAATGAGCAGGCTCATTGGGGGTGTTTTGCTGAATCAACTCAATTTCTTTTTTCAATTCTTCAATCGAGGGCCTTATGGAATGTTTTGGAAAGAATGATAGGAGCATAATTAGAATGAAAAAGATACCTGAAATTAAATTTCGTGAAAGACGATATTCTGAAGGGTTGAAAAATCGCATCAAAACACAAACTACGAATGCCAGTGCGAGACCCATGACTATCATAAAATTTGAACCAGGCCAAGCATAGATTTTAAAGATTATTCCTGTAGAGCAGAGGATTACCATTACTGCTGTTAAAATCTGAATGTTTCTATTTTTCGCATTGCTCTCGGTATTCATAAATTCAAACGAGGTGAACAGGATCGTGAAGATTGCGCTTATTGAAAAAAGAAAAAAGGCCCCAGGCCAATGAAGCACTCTAAAAACTAAGCCCAAAGTGATAAGTATAAATGAAATAGTAGAAAGTTTTGTTTTCATGATTTTTTATTTTAAAACTAGGAATAAATCAAGAGCTTTAACTCAATGTTGATAACGGAGCAGTTGAAATACTCCTTTAGGAGTAGAAAAGAATTGAGAAAAAAATGGGTTTAGGGTTATTCACACCCAAGAGAATGAAAAAAAAGTAGATTTTTCGTTCGCGATAATGGTTATTGACCAAATTAGCCTTCATGGAATTGCCCGTATTGTCTGTAAATCAACTGCGCATTGAGGTGGCTGGAAAAACCTTGGTGGAGAGCATCTCTTTTGATTTGTATCCGGGCAAGTGTTTGGCCATTGTGGGTGAATCGGGCAGTGGGAAAACACTGTCATGTTTAACTTTATTACAACTCAATCCAAAAAGTTTCAATTATTCTTCAGGACAAATTATCGATCACCGCAACCACAAACAATTAAGCCCAACAGATACTACTTTGATGACATGGCGTGGAAAGCGCGTAGCCATGATTTTTCAGGAACCCATGAGTGCGCTTAACCCTTCCATGCGTGTTGGAGAGCAGGTAGCCGAAGCGATTATTTTTCATTTAAGGAAAACAAAGCAGGAAGCCCACCAGGACGTGATTGCATTGTTCAAAGAGGTGCGATTACCAGATCCAGAGGTTACGTTCAATAAGTATCCGCATCAGCTTTCCGGAGGCCAACGTCAACGGGTGATGATTGCCATGGCCTTGTCGTGTGCCCCAGAGATTTTATTGGCAGATGAACCAACAACTGCTCTTGACCCTTCCGTTCAGCAGACGGTTTTGGATTTACTCCGCAGTATCCAATTGGAACGCAAAATGGCCATGATTTTCGTATCACATGACTTGAAGGTGGTTCAGTCCGTGGCGGATGATATCATTGTGATGCAGAAAGGAGTTGTGATGGAGCAGGGACTGGCCAATGAGGTCATCAACAGCCCCGAGCATCATTACACTCAAGCTTTGTTGGCTTGTAAGCCAGAGGGAAAGAATAGATTGTATTATTTACCAACATTGGACAATCTGGATAATTTGGATAAAATTCCAGATGCATCCATTGGTGAGGTCTTGTTGGAAGTGAAGAATTTGACCAAACGATATGGAAATTTCACGGCTGTTGATCAAGCGTCGTTTATAATTCGTAAAGGAGAAACGTTGGGTTTGGTGGGGGAGAGCGGTTGCGGAAAATCCACCTTGAGCAGGATGATTATGGGATTATTGCCCATTACTTCAGGCAGTATAGAATGGCAAGGTCAAACGTGGTTATCTAGTCAGCAGAAGATGAAACGATCAGATAGAAGAAGGGTGCAAATGGTTTTTCAGGATCCTTTTTCATCGTTGAATCCCAAAATTAAAATAGGAGATCAGCTCATGGCTCCGATGGAAATTCATGGGATTGGAAAAAACCATCAAGAACGAAGAGCAAAAGCGTTGAATTGGTTAATGAAGGTAGGAATGCCGGAGCCTGAGGAAGCTCTGGAGAAATATCCGCATGCTTTTTCAGGTGGGCAACGGCAGCGAATAGTCATTGCGCGGGCTTTGGCAGCAGAGCCTGAATTGATCATTTGTGATGAAAGCGTTGCTGCTTTGGATGTTTCTGTTCAAGCTCAAGTATTGAATTTGCTCAATGCGCTAAAGCACGAGTTGGGACTGACCTACCTTTTTATTTCTCATGATATGCACGTGGTGAAATACATGTGCAATCGGGTGATGGCGATGCAAAAGGGGTCCTTGACAGAAGGTGTGTAATCAACATTTTTAGTCTCCATTCCTATTATCTTAGCGACATGAACGAGCAGGTAAAAAGGTTACAAGATCTTCAAGCGAAAGCACAGTTGGGTGGCGGAGAAAAACGCATTGCATCGCAACATCAAAAAGGCAAATTAACGGCGCGTGAGCGCATCAGTGTTTTGTTGGATGAAGGTTCTTTTGAAGAGATTGGCATGTTGGTGACACACCGCAGCACCAACTTTGGATTGGATCAAGAAAAATATTTGGGAGATGGAGTGATCACTGGATATGGAAAAATTCATGGTCGCTTGGTGTATGTTTTCTCTCAAGATTTTACTGTGATGGGAGGATCATTGGCTGAGGCCCATGCTCAGAAGATTTGTAAAATCATGGATTTGGCCATGAAAAATGGAGCCCCGTTGATTGGGTTGAACGATAGTGGTGGAGCCAGAATTCAGGAAGGAGTAGTCTCCTTGGGTGGATATGCGGATATTTTTTATCGCAATGTTCAAGCCAGTGGGGTTATTCCACAAATTAGTGCCATTATGGGTCCTTGCGCTGGAGGAGCAGTATACAGTCCTGCCTTGACCGATTTTATTATGATGGTAGAAAACAGCTCGTACATGTTTGTTACGGGTCCTAACGTTGTAAAAACAGTGACGCACGAGGAGGTTACAAGTGAGGCATTGGGCGGTGCAAGTACACACAGTACCAAGAGCGGTGTTACTCATTTTACCGCAGAAAACGACGTTATCTGTTTGCAAAACATTAGACATTTGTTGTCTTATATGCCCTCTAACTGTGACGAGGATGCACCCCGTTTACCTTTCATTTTAGGCAATGAAAAAAGAGAAAAATTAAATGGCATTATTCCTCCATCTGCCCAGCAACCGTATGACATGCACGATGTCATTAATGAGGTTGTAGATGGCGAAACGTGGGTTGAGGTACACAAAGATTACGCAGAGAACATCATTGTTGGCTTTGCCCGATTGGCAGGAAGAAGCATCGGTGTGGTTGCCAACCAGCCTGCTTATTTGGCCGGGGTATTGGACATCAAATCCAGCAATAAAGCAGCTCGATTTGTTCGCTTTTGCGATGCCTTTAATATTCCATTATTGGTATTTGAAGATGTTCCTGGATTTTTACCGGGCACTGACCAGGAGTGGAATGGAATTATCTCCAATGGCGCCAAACTATTGTATGCGTTTAGTGAAGCTACCGTTCCTCGCGTAACGGTTATCACCAGGAAAGCGTACGGGGGTGCTTATGATGTGATGAATTCCAAACACATTGGGGCGGATATGAATTTTGCTTGGCCTACTGCAGAGATTGCCGTGATGGGCGCAAAGGGCGCAGCAGAGATTATTTTCAAAAAGGAAATTGCGGAAGCTGCAGACAGCGAAGCCAAGTGGAAAGAAAAAGAATCAGAGTACGCGGAGCTTTTTGCCAATCCATATAGCGCGGCTGAACGAGGATACGTGGATGAGGTGATTTTACCTGAACAAACACGTGAGAAATTGATACGCGCTTTTGAGATGTTGGAGAACAAGGCGGAGCCTGTAATTAAGAAAAAGCACGGAAATATTCCGTTGTAATTGAAGACAATAATGCGTTTCAGACTTTTTATTCTCCTTTTGTTTTTCTATACAACTCCTCTTTTGGCACAGCCCGGTGGGGGAGGAGGAGCAGGATTAAAATTCAAAGGAATGAAAGCTGATTCAGCCCGGATGTTTGTTGTAGAGAACTATGGAAATCCAACATGGGTTAGTCTTTCCAACCCACTTTCACTGGATGATGGAATAACATTTCATCGCCTAACTCCATGGCAGGTTAATACTACCCAACCCAATTACTCCATGGTGTTTTATCAGGGTCAAAAAACCATGCGAATTGATTTGATTCAATTGGCTGATGAGAATCCTATTGGATGGACTCCTCAATTTGATAGTCTTCAGTTTTTTGAGGGGAGTTGGCAATGGAACTTGAGCCCTTATTGGTCTGATCAGGCCCATATCTCCAAGTCTTATGGTGTAACACATTTTACCAAATCAACCTGGGAATCTGAGGGTTTTTGGATGAAAGCGAGTCATAAGGAAATGCTTTTTTCCCCATTGTATTATTTTAATCAAGCCATGCAAACGCGCAGAAGTAAACAGTGGTCCAAGGCAGAGTCTTTGATTGATTTGGCGATATCCATGGCGCGAGATGATAATGAGACCAAAATTTTTCAAACGGAGAAATTGATTCTCGCCAAAGAGAGGGAAGATTGGAAAGCTGCTAAGGTTCTGGCGTATGAGTTGGTTAGAAAATACCCCGACGATTTTTCATCCAATCAACATGCTGCAGCTTTGGCCATTCAATTCAAAGAATATGAAAAAGCAGATTCTTGTTATCAAGTGATGATGCGACACTCATCTAGCTATGAATGGGATTACATGATGTTTTTGGCGCGGTTCACGGATAGAGATGAGGAAGCTTTTGCGCGCGGAAAGATGAAGCTGATGCAGGTAGAGCACGAACGATGGGAGGGAGAACCCATAGGGGTTAGTCACAATTGTGAGGTTTGGTTTCAAATGGCCATGGTGGCCGAGTTGTCCGGACACATTGAGGAGGCAGGTCAATACGCCTACGAATCGGCACACCGAGGTTATGGATACAACTCATCAGCAATCAATGAATTTGAAGAGTGGGCTAATCGATACCGGTCATTTCCTTTTTTCAAATTAGCTTATGCCTTGTATTTGCATCACGCCACCAATTATGCGCCAGGTGATGATTTATTGCGGGAGGCCAATGAAGTATTGAAATCCATTCCCAAGGATTTTCAAGAGTCCCCCGCCTACTGGTGGACATTGGGTTTGGTCAATGAAAGAATGCAAAATTGGGATCTGGTATTTCTTGCTGGTAAAAAATTAGTCAAGTTGGACCATGATGAAATGCGGGGTCATTACTTGCTTTTTCGATTTTATGCAGCAGATACTGATAAAAAAGATCAAAAAAGATCTGAAGAGCATCGTTTGAAATGGGCTGAGTTGAGAAAAGTAAAACTCGAGGGTCATTAGCCTTTGATAACAACAAAAAAGCGACGGAAGGATTTCCACCATTTCTGTTGTACCAATTCTTCTGTTGTCTTTTTGCACAACGAGGCTAATTTTTCAAGTGTTGTGTTATAGTCCCATTTACCAGCGTAACCCCAAGAGAATTGTTCTTGATTGTCCACTAGAAATTGCGCGGCGTGTAGGGGTATTTCAATGGTTTCTTTTCCTTTGGCACCAATGATTTCAACCTCTTTGTTCCCCCCGATTTGTTTTTTAAGCACCAAGGTGTTTTGCAGCAAACAAAATTTAAATCCTGTTCTGGTGGTATCATCCAATGGGGATGCTTTGAGACTACGCTCAATTAATGTTCGTGGAACTAAGGGTTCGGGAATCGCGAAGCTGAAGAATTTTTTTAATGGAAAATCTATCCCAATGCCGTGCATGTAATTGTACAGTGCTTTTTTTAATCCGTCTGAAAACAATTCATGGTTGGCGCCTTTTGGGTCCTCATGGTAAAGATCGTTATTGGCAAAACCTTTGAATTCAGGCCCAGTACGAATTACGCCGTATTTCTCAGGATCTTTTCCAACAGGACTGTGAACGGTCATGGCAAATTGGTGCCAATGGCCCGAGTGCAATAGATTGTGCTGAAAAAGCTGTCGCACCACTTCTAAGGAATCAATGGTTTCTTGTGCGGTTTGTGTTGGAAATCCATACATCAAATAAGCGTGAACCAAAATACCGGCTTCACTAAATGCCCTGCCCACCCTAGCGACTTGATCTACCGTGATACCTTTGTCAATCAAGTCTAGGATACGAGGACTGGCCACTTCCAATCCCCCCGTCACGGCAATGCATCCTGATGCGGCCAATAATTGGCACAAATCCGCATCAAATGATTTTTCAAATCGAATGTTGGCCCACCAGGATACTTGGAGTTTTCTATTGATGATTTCAATAGCGAGGTCTCTCAGTGCAGCGGGTGGCGCTGCTTCATCAACAAAATGAAAACCTGTTTCCCCTGTTTCCGCAATGAGCTCTTCCATTTGATTGACTAAGTGTTCTGCTGTTGCTTTGTCATACCTACCGATGTAATCCAAGTGGATATCACAGAAGCTGCATTTTTTCCAATAGCACCCGTGTGCCACGGTCATTTTGTTCCAACGACCATCATTCCACAGGCGGTGCATGGGATTGGGCATGTCTATAACGGATAGGTATTGATCAAGTTTTAAACCCTTGTAGGATGGAGCTGGTTTTTGCTGATGCAAAAAATCTCCGCCCAATAAGTTGTCTGTGAAAACAACTTTATCTTCTTGTAAATGAAAGGTCCTCTTGAATTTTTTTTCGGTGTCGGGTGCTCCATGGTTTTGAATCAAGTTCAGAATAGGGCCTTCACCGTCATCCAGTGTAATGTAGTCTAGGTACTGAAAGATTCTAGGGTCAGACAATTCACGCAACTCCGTATTAGGATATCCTCCTCCCATGGCAATTTTAACATGCGGATAATGTTGTTTTATCCATTGGCCAACTTTTAAAGCTCCGTAGAGGTTACCACCAAAAGGGACAGTAAATCCAACAAAATCAGGAATCTCTTCATCAAAGTATTGTTGCACGCAACGAAGAAGGATTTGGTCTAAAAATCCTGTCTCCTTCTGAAGTTCTGCCTCAATGGGATCAAAAGAAACAGCAGTGCGCGCGATGCGTTCTGCATATTTAGAAAAGCCAAATTGTGGACCCACTGTGGCTTGAATCAAATCAGACAAATCTTCCAGATACATGGTGCATTTGTAACGCGCAGTATCCTGCACGCCAATGTTACCAAAAAACCATTCTAAGTCTTTGATTTGATTGAATCGGGAACCTTGGGGTAGGTAATTGCCTTTGGCTATGCGGTATCCAAGGGTATAGTTTTTGTTTTGAAGAAAGGCAATAACAGCATCAATTGTACTTTGATACAATTCACGATTCAATAAGATAGATTTTAAATCAGAACTTAGTGCGTAATGACCGTTTTCTATTTGATCAAAAATATCAGATAGGCCTTGGGCATTGAACATGGACAATACCAAATCTAGCCCTAGGTCTCCTTGTCTCGAGGATAGACCTTGCTGACGCAAAAACCCAGTGAGATAGGCCGTCGCAGGGTACGGCGTATTCAACTGGGTCAAAGGGGGGATAAAAAGTAATGTCTTGGTCACAAAGTTTAGCCTAAGATCAACATCGCATCTCCATAACAGAAGAAGCGGTATTTTTCTTTCACAGCTTCGTTGTATGCATGCATGATCAAGTCATGTCCTCCAAAGGCGGTGGTTTGCATCAACAAAACACTTTCTGGTTCATGGAGGTTGGTAATCAAGCTGTCTGCAATAACAAAATCGTGAGGAGGGAAGATAAACTTACTGGCCCAACCATCAAATGGTTTTAGCAATTGATCTGTACTGATGCTGCACTCAAATGCGCGCGCAACCGTAGATCCTACCGCACACACCCTATTGCCTTTGATTTTGGCCTCATTGACCATTTGGGCAGTAACATCAGGAATGATGAGCTGCTCACTGTCTGTTTTGTGTTTGGTCAAATCCTCTACTTCAACGGTTCTAAAGGTTCCAATGCCAATGTGCAAAGTCAATTCCGCCATATTAACGCCTTTGATTTCAAGACGCTTACACAATTCACGTGTGAAGTGCAATCCCGCAGTAGGAGCAGCAACAGCACCCTCATGTTTGGCAAACATGGTTTGATAATGGAATTCATCTTCAGGCTCAACAGGTCTGTTGACATATTTAGGAATGGGTGTTTCGCCCAATTTGTACACCAACGCTTTAAATTCTTCATGGGTTCCGTCAAACAAGAAACGCAAGGTTCTTCCTCTAGAAGTGGTATTGTCAATGACTTCAGCCACCAACTCGTCATTTTCACCGAAGTACAATTTGTTCCCGATTCTGATTTTTCTGGCGGGGTCTACCACGGTATCCCACAGGAAGTTTTGGGCATTCAATTCACGCAACAAGAAAACTTCAATCATCGATCCTGTTTTCTCTTTGTTTCCATACATGCGAGCTGGAAAAACACGGGTGTTGTTGTTGATCAATACATCACCTTCCTCAAAGTAGTTGATCAAATCCTTGAACATCTTGTGTTCAATTTTTCCAGATTTTTTATGGACCACCATCAAACGTGATTCGTCACGGTGATGTGCGGGGTATTTGGCAATTAATTCTTCTGGAATTTTATAGCGAAATTGTCCTAGTTTCATTTGATAATCAATTCGTTAATTTTAAAAGGTCGGCAAACATACAACTTTTTGAAGCCGTTGTAAAGGGGTGGCAATCTAATTGTTTGAAAATGAATGAATTATTTTTCAAAAAAGGTCCATTTCTTGAAAAATGCGTTGATTTCCTCCAAGGAATGGGCTGAGGAAATGTCGAAGGGAGCACTATTGGTTCTTCTCAATTGGGACAAGTGCGAGCCGCTGTTTAATCGTTGTCCAAACTCATGCGCGATGGTTCTGATGTAGGTTCCCTTTGAACAAACAATTTCAAATTCGACATGAGGCAATGCCACATGGGTAATCTTAAAAGACAATATTTCGACTAGCGCTTTTTTCATTTCAATTTCAACACCTTCTCGGGCAAACTCGTAGGCCCTTTTTCCGTTGATTTGTTTTGCGCTAAAAACAGGAGGGGTTTGCCATTGCTCGCCTAAAAAAGTATTTGCGGTTTCCTGCAAAGTTATTTCTGTCAAGTGAGCGTAGGGAAAACTCCCTTCGGGTGGGGTTTCTAAATCATAACTCGGGGTGGTTTGACCCATGGTTATGGTACCCGTGTAGGTTTTGATTCCTCCTTGAAATTGATCTATTTCTTTGGTTTTTTTGCCCACGCAAACTACCAAAAGGCCTGTAGCCAATGGGTCAAGGGTACCTGCATGGCCTACTTTTACATTGCGAGATTTTAAGTCCTCTGGCTGTATTTTTTTAAGACTCTTGAGATGGAATTTGAATTTATTGACGACGTCAAAACTGGTCCATTCAAGGGGTTTGTCCACAATGAATACCCATCCGTCAATGAGCTCTTGGTATGTTTGTGGAAAATCCATGGGACAAAGCTAATCACGAAACGGATTGAATTAAATTTGATTCATGCTTTTTAGAATGCTCGTGGTTGGTTTGTTGCTGATGGTATCATGTCGGGGTGATTATCGGAGGGCGCAATGGCATTACAATGCCATAGTCGTTCGTTACAATGAAATTGTTGAGGTAAGTGAGCGTTTGGAGAGGGGTTTTTCGGATACCACTTCGTACAGAGCTGTGAATGAGAAAATGGACTCGATAGAAATGTTATTGGGCAAATTACAATTGACCTTGGATACCCTTTCCCTTCCCGATGAAGACGACCGAGTAAAGGTGGCCATGACCAATTGGGTTAGTACCATGAAAGAGCAGGTTTGTCCGGATTATCAGCAAAAAATAGAGGTTTGGAAGATGTTGCATATTCAACAAAACAATCAGGACATTATGCGCATAAAGCAATTGACCAGTGATTTAGAGGAGAAGAAAAAGAAGTTGAACGAAGAATTGACGCCTGTTTTGGAAGAATTTGTGGAAGATTACAAGTTGTCTTATAGACCATAATATATTGGCATAATTTATAGGTTATTTCCTATAGGATAATCCCATTTGTTTTTTCAAATTTGTTGCATTAAAATTAAACAAAATGAAAAACACACTTTATCTTCTTTTACTCTTCTATTTTTCCTCTTGTCATCAAGATAATGAAATGGATGGAGCCATAACAGGTCGGTTATTGCTTTTCGGAACGGATCAACCCATTGCATCCGCGGATGTTCAGTTGTTGGGTTCTGCAATGGGCAATGCCACCGGAGGCAATGCCTATGTTTCCTATTGGCAGGGGCAGACCCAATCCGACGGCAGCTTTATCGTTCCAAAATCCTCCAATGCAGATTGGTTGTATTTTAAATCTACAGATGAATTTTGGGATTTGGGATATGCCAGTGCGCAAGAAGTAGATTATGACGGAAGCAACAGCAATTATTATATCTATGGCAAAGCCAAAGTCCATATTCAAGTTGTAGATACAAGCTTATCCGGATTGGTTTCTGGTGTATACGTATATGCCTATGCGCCGGAATCTGAATTTGTGACACTCATCGCCCCAGGGGATGTATATTCTGTGGATGTATTTGCCCATGCCCAACAGCGTGTAGCTTTTCAAAAGCTGTTGTTGAATGGAGAACAAACGGAACCTGAGTTTATCTATTTCACCAACCCGACATTTTTAGGGGAAGACACCCTGGTTATCTCTATCTAATTACTCACTTTAAACTTTTAATGACATGATTTTTAATCAATCGTGCAGGAATTTCCTTGCCCTAATTTTTCTCACCTTTTTTATTCAGAATCTTCAAAGCCAATCCACTTTTATCATTGATTCGAGTGCAGTTCCATCTGGTATATTGTGGAAAGAATCACCCTTGATGAAAAGGCCTCCTGAAACGGGAGATACAACAAGTTTTTCTGACGGTTGGCAGGCCATGAAAAGCCTACTAAATAGTCGACTGGATCATGATGGAACGGGAATTACAGAGAGAAGGAAATTGGTCGATCCCTGTATGGGATTGGTAAATACCATTATCCTTTTTCCTACGGCCTTGCATTATCAATTCATCGATGGAAGTCAGCCCGCTTACTTTGATTCTCTCGACGGACAATATTTTGTTCCTTCTCTTTTCATGGACTCCGTGTACAAATCTGATTTTACCTTGATGGTTCCCATGAGCGCAAGTGTTATGCAGAGTAGGGAGGTTCATTTCCGTATTCCTGCAACGTGCGGTTGGACCAACGTGCAGGGGATGTGGGAGGTGAATTTTGATGATGGCACTGGATGGAGAGATTTGCAATGGGATGGTTTGATGGTTGTTCAATATGACAACGTGGTGACCGATAGAATTATTCAATTTCGTTTTACAACTGACGGAGAAGTTTACAGCACGTCAACCGTGTTGGAAGGAAGTGGGGTTGAGGGTTGTGATTTATTGCCGCATAGCCCGCCATGGATAACAGAAGACGGTTTACCTTGGAGAATATCGGCACTGTTTGATGGGTCAAACATTTCGGGTAATGCTTATACCCTTTGGAGTGAGGATGGAATTTTTGACTTACCATTTGTTTTTGTTGAGGGGATAGATTTTAATTCACAGCAATGGCATGGTCAAATAGGTGATTTTGGATGGTGTCAATTTTTAGGTGCTGATCAAGAAAACTATCCGATGTTATCACAGTCTCCTGAATTGATCTCCTCCTTGCGGGAGCGGGGGTATGATTTGATTTTGCTTGATTTTGTTGACGGAGCTGCGGATATAAGAGCAAATGCCGCATTGCTCAAGCACCTCCTAGATTTGTGCAATGCTTACAAAGAAGGGCAGAACCAGTTGGTTGTGGCTGGGGCCAGCATGGGCGGGCAGGTAGTAAGGGTTGCACTTACCGAAATGGAGAGGGATGGACAGGATCATTGCACAGGGGTGTATATCTCTTGGGATTCTCCTCATCAAGGAGCACATATTCCAATGTCTATTCAAACAACCATTGATTTTTTGACCCCATTTTCGGCAGAGGCAGAAGCTTTTCAAAATGAAGCGTTGTCTCGACCTGCATCCAAGCAAATGCTGGTAAACCAGTACTTGACGGTCAATGGGCAAAGCCTTAGCCCAACAGATTTTGTTGCTTTTCAGCACTATTTAAGTGAGTTAGGGATGCCTCATAAGTGCCTTAACTGGTCCATAGCCAATGGCAGTGGATTGGGCACCCCCATTGAGACTCCCGCATGGACCCCTTTACTGGAAACATCCTGTAATGCATCTAATTTATTCTCTGGGGATGAGTTTCGAATGTGGCTTTATGCATCACCCGGAAATCCAGAGCACGCATTGTCGAGCAATGCTATGTATGTGATTGCAGACTTGATTTACAGTGAGACCTATTCTTCTCTTTTGTCTTTTGCATTTACTTCCTTCAATGGGGTTTATTCTCTTTCAAGCGCAGCACCGGCATTGGATTATAAACCAGGTGGATACAGAACTTCTGTTAAAGAATTGGTGGATGTCATCAATGAAAATGCTGATTACTTGGACAATTGCAATTTCATCACAGCTGATCAATACACCTTGAAACATGGTTTCATCTCTCCCCAAAGCGCGCTCGATTTCCATGGAAATCAAAACATTGGATTATTAGACGCCTTGATAGCACAACCAGATTCAACCCCATTCGATGAATGGTATGTTCCTCCAGGAGACAATCAGCCACATGTCGCGATGACGCCACAAAACATCCAATGGTTGTTGGGAAAATTGGATGGGTTATCAGCGGCTATGATAGCTGCGAATGCTTATCCCTGTAGTCCATATCATTATGCTTCAACCAGTGATCATTTCTTATTTCCTACCACTCTATATGGGACACAAGTGGTGGCTTTGAATATACAGAACGCAACGTTTTGTGATTCTGCCATAATGATTCAACCACCCACCCTGAAGATGCGATTAATCGCGAATTGTCATCAGTCTAGTTTTGTTTTAAAAGACAAGACTGTTTTGTTGGTTGGAGATGACATGGGTTCGCATAAATGTGAATTAAAACTTGGATTGGGTTCCTCAATAGTTTTGTACGATAAGTCGAGATTATATCTCGGTTTGGGTAGTAAGATAATTGTAAGTCAAGGTTCAAGAATCGTAATAGAAGATTGGTCCTCCTTGGTTAATCTGGGCGGAGAGATCGTGATTGAAGAAGGAGGGGAAATCATTTTCAATGGGGCTAATTTTTCTCTGGAACATGAAGACGCTCGGCTAGTCATAGATGAGGGAAGGTTGAGTTTAGGCATTGGTAAAACATTAGAATTACAGCCTTTAATCGGTAGCACTGGTGCCGCAGTGATTAAGAGTAAAACCCATCCGGCTATTCATTTTAGCGCAGGTTCCAAGCTAGTATTACAAGGCAATAATCGAGATGACATGGTACTATATTTGGATACGATGGCCAACTTCATTTCTCAGAGTGATTTCCAAGGCTCTATTTTCATTCAGAGCGGAACGGTTAGGTTTGAGAATAATGCCAAATGGCGAAATCAAACCATGACTAGGTTAGAAAAGGTGAGGCTTTTATCAGCGGGGGCTTTCGAGAATAATGAAAATGATATTGTTTTTGAGAACAACAAGATTTTAATGCAGGATTGTATTGTGCACCACCTATCTATGAGTGGAAATCAATCTCATTTGAGGGCCAATCAATGTCGATGGGTTGGTAATGAGAGACAACGATGGTCCAAGGGATCGTTGACAGTGAACACAGCCGATGTCATTGGTAATGGTTGGTTATGTCAAGAAGTTGGTTTGCCTTTTGCTTTTAGACAGGTAACCTTTTCAGGTAATGGTAATCCTATGGGATTGGAGGTATTTGCCTTCAATAACGCTCCTTTGGTGATCGAAGAGTGTTCCTTATCCGATTATGAAACCGGTATTTTACAGTCTGGAGGGGAGTTGAAAGTAGCCTGTTCTGTTTTCTCACAAAATGGCATCGCAATAGAAGTACTTGGAGGAGCTTTTTTGAAATTAAATGATGGCGCGGGCGGGAATGTTTTTGAGGATAATGACATTCATCTTTTCATCAATGAAGCGATTGCCCCGGGAATCTTCAATGGAGGAAACCAGTTTGGAAGCGTAGGGGAGATGTCAGTATTGGGTCTCATCTCCATGTCGTCACCCTTGGAAATCTTGGATTGGTCAGGAAATGAATGGATATCGAATAATTTTATTTTGGAAACCTATCCAGCGGCGGATCCCAATGAAGTACAATTAGGGATTGTTCAATGGGAACCGGAGATACCATTTGTGGCTTGTTTTGAAGGTCAGAGCGACACAAAGACTCGACCGATTCCTCCAACCGTCGATGTCAATCATGACGCTTTATCAACTGCCACAGGATTTGATGTCTATGACGCATTGGGACATTTATTGGTTACAGATTGCGGTGTATTGGAGTACAATAAGTGGATATTGAATGCGCAACCAGTAACAGGGATCTATTTTGTTTTGATTCATTCTGAAGTAAATACACAATCGATAAAAGTCTTCATTCCATAGGGCTGTTAAATACCGTTAAGCAAAGCGCCCAATCTCAATAACATTCACTAATTTGCAGGCATGCGCAAAGAGTGGGTAAAACTTTGGTTGGGATTGGGGGCTTTTGCCATGTTGTCGTTACTGGCATTGCAAGTATATTGGGTTCACAACACCTATCTTCTTAGGCAGCAGGCTTTTGCAGATCATGTGCAGAGAGCGATGACCTTGACTTTGGAAGAAATTGTTCGTGTAGATTTTGCAAAGGAAACCATTCAAACGCCATTGGCACCAGAGGAAGACAGTATACAATGGTCACTTGGAAGCACTCCATTTGTCGAGGTTGACATTATTCCAGCTGTGGAAGAGCGATTGGACACTGTTCTTTTGAAGAATTTGCTCCAGAGCTTTTTAGAGCGTGAAGGGATAAAAATGCCCTATCACACCCGGGTATTAAAAGAAAACGGAACGGTTTTTTGGCAAAATCTCTCTTCACTGATTGACCAAGAGGTAGAAATTTTTAAGGCCAATTTATTCCCAGAGGATGCCCTTGAGCAAGAGTATTTTTTGCAAGTTTCATTTGCAGACAATAGGAAGTATTTATTGGGTTCAATGTGGAGTATGCTGGCAATCAGTGTTTTACTCCTAGCTGTCATTATAGGATTATTTATATTCTCATTTAGTACCATTTACAGACAACGACAGTTGAGTGAGTTGAAAAGTGATTTCATCAACAACATGACGCATGAATTAAAGACTCCCATTGCAACCATTTCACTAGCATGTGAGGTCTTACAGGATAATGAGGTTGTTAAATCAGAAATGAGTCGGGATCGGTACATTAAAATGATTAAGGAGGAAAACACTCGATTGGGCATGTTGGTTGAAAACGTGCTGCGGACTTCATTATTTGAACAAGGTCAAATGAAAATGAAGGTTCAAGAGGTGAACGTTCATGAAGTGATTCAGGCTGTTTTAAAAAGTTTTGATTTACAATTTAAAAGCAGAAGGGCTTTGGTTGATGATCAATTGGACAGCGTATCTCCTATCATAGAAGGGGACAGTTTGCACATTACCAACATGGTGTACAATCTGGTAGATAATGCCCTGAAATATTCTCTAGAAAACCCATCATTGAAAATTAAAACATTTGATGAGGGCGGTTTTTTTGTCCTAGAAATATCGGACAAAGGATTAGGAATCAGTAAGGAAAATCAAAAAAGAATTTTTGAGAAATTATATCGTGTGCCCACTGGAAACGTTCACAATGTGAAGGGGTATGGATTGGGCTTAAGTTATGTATTAGGAGTTGTCACCAAGCATTTGGGAACCATTAAAGTTGATAGCGAATTAAAAAGAGGAACAACATTTACCATCAAATTACCACGAAAACATGAAACGCTCCACTAGTATTTTGTTATGTGAGGATGATCCCAATTTGGGACAATTGTTATTGGAATACCTAAATGCAAAAGGGTACCAGACGGATCTGGCTACTGACGGTCAAGAAGCAATCAAGGCTTTCAAAAGAGGAAGTTATAATTTTATCATTTTGGATGTTATGATGCCCGTTAAAGACGGTTTTGCTGTCGCTCAAGAAATTAGAATGGATGACAAGCATACACCCATCTTGTTTCTTACAGCAAAAAGCTTGAAGGAGGATACCTTGAAAGGTTTTGAGGTAGGAGGGGATGATTATATGACTAAGCCCTTTTCCATGGAGGAATTGTTGGCTCGCGTAAATGTAATTCTCAAGAGGACCAACCCTTTGATTATGGCCGAAGAGGAATCGGCTGAGGAAATTCTAGGGAATTATAAGTTTGATTACAGTAAGCACAAATTGTTTTTCGGAAGTAAGGAAAATAAACTAACCACAAAGGAAAACGAGCTGTTGTATTTATTGGCCAAAAACAAAAACGGCATCTTAGAAAGAAGCTATGCTTTGAAAACCATCTGGGGTGATGACAATTATTTCAATGGTAGGAGTATGGACGTTTACATCGCCAAATTGCGTAAGCATCTCAAGGGGGATGAGCGTTTGGAAATCATCAACGTTCACGGAAAAGGATTTAAATTACTGGTTCCTTGAGGCTATAGCCGCATATTATCAATTAACCGAATTTCTCCCAGAAATGCCGCCACCACGGCAATGGGATGTAAAGTGTCTTGCCAATCTGCAACGGGACCAAAAGTCTCTGCATCAATAATTTCAAAATATTCCAATCTAAAGTCAGGATGATTTAAAAATTGACTCCTGGCCCAAAGCTCCCACTCTACAGGGCTATTGCTCAATTTATTTTCTTTGATGGTATTGAGCGTGTTGAAGATGAGCACGGCGTCTTCCTTTTGATTTTCTTGAAGTCGCTGGTTTCTGGAGCTCATGGCTAGGCCTGAAGCTTCTCTCAATGTAGGGCAGGGAACAATAACCTCATTGCGTTTTTCCCGCTTTACCCAAGCAGAAATAATAGACAACTGCTGAAAATCTTTCTCTCCTAGGTAAACCCGATGCGCTTGCGCCAAATCAAATAATTTGCGAATAATGGTTATTACTCCGTTAAAATGTCCCGGACGCATCTTGGCCTCAAGGCTTTCGGTTAAAATGGGCACATTAAATTCCTCAACAGCCACCTCAGGGTACATGTCTTCAACGGAGGGTATAAATACGGCCGTTACTCCGGACTGTTGAAGTTGTTTTAAATCGGAATCAATGGTATTTGGATAAAGTAAAAAATCGTTGGGATCATTGAACTGTGCGGGGTTGACAAAAATGCTCACCAAAGTTTTTGAATTTTCAAGCTGGCTTTTTGCTACCAAGGAGAGATGGCCAAGATGCAGAGCCCCCATCGTAGGAACAAAGCCAATTGAAGCAGCGGGGCATTGTTTTCTCCACTCAATAAGGGATGCAGATGATTTTAAAATTTCCATCTTAACGTACTTTATCGGCCCAAAGCTAACCATTTGCGCAAATCAAAAATTTTTTTTATTTACCTTTGTATTTCTATTAAAGTTGAATTTCATACATGAGTAAGCCTAAAATATTATTTGTAAGCCACGAAATTCTTCCCTTTTCACCAGAAGGTCACATTGCACAAACTTGCAGGCAGATGCCACAAGCGGTGCATGAGCGCGGGAAAGAAACCAGAATATTCATGCCTCGTTTTGGCAAAATCAATGAGCGCAGACATCAATTGCATGAGGTAATCCGCTTGTCAGGCATGAACCTCATTGTTGACGACACGGATCATCCATTGATCATCAAGGTGGCCAGTATCCCTCAAATAAGACTGCAAGTATATTTCATTGACAATGAAGAATACTTTCACAGAAAATCATTCTTTCATGATGACAATGAAGCATTGTTTGAGGACAATGATATGAGAATGATATTTTTTACCAAAGGGGTTTTAGAAACAGTTAAGAAGTTGGGATGGGCTCCTGATATTATTCATTGCCATGGTTGGTTTTCCAGCTTAATGCCTTTGTATGTGAAAAAATTGTACGCACAGGATCCTCACTTTGCGGATAGCAAAATTGTGGTGTCGGCCTACGACAAAGAGTTTGAAGGAACATTGTCTAAAGACATGCACAAGAAGGTGGCATTTGACGGTTTTGATAGCGGGGATATTGAGTTGCTTAAAAAAGCAACCCATGCACAACTGATGAAAAATGCCATGAAATTTGCTGATGGTATTATCCTAGGAGATGGCAAGGTGGCTGATGATGTGAAAAAGTTTGCAGAAGAGTTGGAGGTTCCTTTGATGCATCAAAGTGAAGAAACCGATTATCTGTCTGCCGCCGATGAGTTTTTTGATACCGTCTTGACCAACAAACCTGTAATGGTATAAGTTGTCAATGAGAGGGTTAATTGTTTTTATCTTTTTTTGCGGATCGTTTTTTTTAATGTCCTGTGAAAAACCCGGTCTAACACCGGGGGGCAATTTATTGCCTGAATCCGATGCGCTGTCTGCATTTCAAACGGATACATTCTCTGTGGTGGTGGAAACACAACTGGAAGATTCCGTCAAGACCGATGAACTGTCATTGGCCGTTTTGGGGAGGTTAGAAGATGATGAATTGGGTTCTACAGAATGTCAAATTTTCACTCAATTCAAACTTTCTGCATTGGATCCCGGATTTCCTGCTCAGATGGAAATCGACTCAGTTGTTTTAGCATTGGCTTATAATACAACTTATTATGGTCAGCCTAATCGTCAGCAGTTGGCGGTTTTTCCATTGTCTGAAAATTTGTATTTGGACAGCGCTTATTATGCAGACAGCAGAGTAGACTTTACTCCAGAGAATTGGATTGCACCAGGTTTTGATTATTTGGAAATCGATCCCAACAAAGACGTTGTTGTTGGAGGGGACACTACCTTCCCACAGTTGAGAATTCGACTTAAAAATGAAGTAGGGGCTTTTTTAACCCAACCCAGTGACGTCTCTGTTTTATCATCGCAGGACAATTTTCAGAATTATTTCAAGGGAATTTGTATCACAGCAAAAGCCAGAATGGATGCGGTGATGCGGTATGATTTGGTTGATCCGGGAACCAAATTGACTGTGTATTACCGTGATTTGTCGGGAGCAACGCCGGACACACTTCTATACGATTTTGTCATCGGTTCAGATTGTGCACGCTTTAATCGGTTCAAACAAAATTATTCAGGCACCCTGCTATCACATATCGCGCAGCACCCATTGGACGGTTCACAGCAATTTTATATTCAGTCAGGTGGGGGTTTAAAGGCAAAGGTGGATTTTCCCTCCATTCAAAATCTGAACAAAGGAAATAAAGTAATCGCGCAAGCGGAGCTTCAAATCCCGGTTGAATTGGATAGTCGTTACACGCCATTTGATCAACTGTTTTTGCGTTATATTGACCAAGATGGTAAAGAGAAAATTTTGCCGGATGAGTCCGCTCAAAGTATTGGTGGATATTTAAACACCACAACACAGAAGTATAGTTTTCTCATTACCCGTTACATTCAAAGTGTATTAACTGGTGAAATTAGCAGCAAAGGATTGTATTTGTTAGGGGGTACAACAGGAGTCAGTGCCAAGAGAATCATTGCTCACGGCCCTGCTTTCAACCCCTCTCTTCCTTCGGAAAATACAAGACTTATTGTTACCTTCGCTCAATAAGATTTAGAATTATGTGTGGAATTGTTGGCTATTTAGGAGATAGACAAGCTTATGATATTTTAATCAAAGGCTTGAAGAGATTGGAATACCGCGGCTATGACAGCGCCGGAGTTGCTATGATTGATGAAGGAGACTTCAGATTGTTTAAATGCAAAGGCAAGGTTTCTGATTTGGAAGACAATGTCGGTGTAAAAGTCAATACGGGCAATGTAGGAATTGGTCATACGAGGTGGGCAACACATGGCCCCCCCAATGATGTGAATGCGCATCCTCACTTGTCTAATGATGGTTCTTTGGTTCTCATTCACAACGGAATAATAGAGAATTACGCTTCTTTGAAAGCGGAGTTAATCAATAGAGGACATACCTTTAAAAGCGATACGGATACAGAGGTATTGGTGCATTTTATCGAGGATATTCGCGATAAAACGGGAGCGAATTTATTTGATGCTGTCCGCATTGCTTTGTCAGAAGTCATTGGAGCTTACGCCATTGTCATTTTAGACAAGAGCAATCCCAATCAAATGATTGCTGCGCGCAAGTCAAGTCCTCTGGTAATCGGAGTTGGAAAAGACAATGAATTTTTTATTGCCAGTGACGCAACTCCAATAATCGAATACACAAGAAACGTTGTGTATTTGGAGGATGAAGAGATTGCCCGATTGGACAGAACAGAAGGGTTGAAAATTGTCACCATTTCTAATCAAAACAAAGACCCGTACGTTCAAGAGCTTGAGATGAAATTGGAAGCGATTGAGAAGGGGGGATATGATTCTTTCATGTTGAAGGAGATTCATGAACAACCCCGATCGATCAATGACTCCATCAGAGGAAGAATGAGCTTGGCGACAGGCGCTGTTAGAATGAGCGGTGTTGATGAGCATGAAGACCGCTGGAACAAGGCTACCCGCATTTTAATTGTAGCCTGTGGCACCAGCTGGCATGCCGGATTGGTGGCAGAGTATCTTTTTGAAGAATTTGCCCGTATCCCCGTGGAGGTAGAATATGCCTCAGAATTTAGGTATCGCAATCCGGTCATTTACCCAACTGATGTGGTGATTGCCATATCACAAAGTGGTGAAACAGCGGATACATTGGCCGCCATTGAAATGGCCAAAGAAAAAGGGGCCTTTATTTTTGGCGTTTGCAATGTTGTAGGTTCCAGTATTGCTCGTGCTACACACAGCGGAGCCTACACACATGCAGGCCCTGAGATTGGTGTCGCCTCTACCAAGGCGTTTACCGCTCAAGTTTCAGTTCTTTATCTCTTGGCACTTTCAGTAGCTATGCACAGAGGAGTAATGAAGCAAGAGCGCTTGAATAGATTAATGGCTGAGTTGAATTCTGTTCCTGAGAAAATTGCAGAGGTTTTGAAGACCAACGATGCAGTGAAAGCCATTGCTTCTATCTATAAAGATTCTACCAACGCATTGTACTTGGGTAGAGGATATTCTTTTCCAGTGGCTCTAGAAGGAGCTTTGAAATTGAAGGAGATTTCATACATACACGCGGAAGGCTACCCTGCGGCAGAAATGAAGCACGGCCCCATTGCTTTGATTGACGAAAACATGCCGGTATTTGTTATTGCCACCCATGGCGCAAGCTATGAGAAAGTGGTAAGCAACATTCAAGAGGTAAAAGCCAGAAAAGGAAATATCATTGCCATTGTCACAGAAGGAGATAAGGTGGTGAAGGAGTTGGCGGATCATGTTATTGAGATTCCTAAATCTGACGATAGTTTGGTTCCTTTGATTTCTGTGATTCCATTGCAGCTCTTGTCTTATCACGTTGCTGTGATGAGAGGTTGTAATGTAGATCAACCCAGAAATTTGGCGAAGTCCGTGACGGTGGAGTAATTTTCAAATCATATATAAAAAAGGCGACTATGTGGTCGCCTTTTTTTATAGTAGGTTTAAATATCCTCTGATTTCTTTCTCATTCAGGCGACCTTGATTGAGCTTCAATGTTTTTTCGAAATAAGTTTTAGATTGTTCAATATTCCCTTCTTCAAAAAGACAACGACCGATGAGATAAAGCGCATTGATGTCATCGGGATACTGAAGAAGAATATCCTCACATATGAAAATGCAGATTTCAGTATTTTTTTCTTGATAATGCGCAATGGCTTTTTCAATGGCCTTCAAATACGGAACTCGGTCAGCAATGAAATATCCCCTCACGCCTTCATTGGCGGGCAATCCAGGGAGATTGATTTCTTCTTTTACTGCGCGTTCTTTGTATGGGTAGACACGGTAACCCAAAATGTCAATGCATGGATTACTCATTTTGATGTAGCCATTATTTCCAGAAGCCCCCCCTGGTTGAGATACATGATTGAACGGACGCATGATATCACGACCTTTTAGCACCATAGGAGCTTGTCCGTTCTCTGGGTTGTTTGTTACGTTAACCGCAGTTGTTTTCTTGTTTTCTTTTGTTGTGATCTCAGGTGAGGCGGATGTTGCTGTTGGATGATTCAACTGAGAAGAATCCACTTTCTGTTGAATCTGTTCTTTTGGCGCAGTTTCTTGTTGATTTTGAGTTGTTTTTAAAGACAAATCTTGGGGTTGGTCAAGAATCAACAAAGCCAATAGCGCACCTATTCCAAGGCCCAATCCCCAACCCAAGAAATGAAATTTGAAAGTTCCTTTTTTGACGTGGTTAGCGGTTAAAACGGGAGGAGTTTTTAAGCCAACACAATTGGGATCCAAACGCAATCCCTCTAGGGCATCTTGGCCCAATGGATTATTCTTGAGCCAATTCTGTATCTCGTTTTCTCGTTGGGTGTTGTTCAACTTTCCTGAGGAAAATAGAAATAGTTCTTGTGAAGTGGGGGGATTTACATTCATGGCTTTTCTATTTTTTCAAGTGCAAGTCGCAAATTTCTTTTTCCATTTTGAATGTGTGATTTTATTTCATTGAAACTATATCCAAATTCCTTGGTGATTTGCTCGTAGGAATATTGCTTTAAAAACAAGGATTCTATGCAATTTTTTTGAGGCTCTTTAAGGGTTAAAATCAAACTTTCAAGGTGTGTCAATTGGTTTTCTACCTCATGAATGGAAGTGTATTGTAATCTGGATTGATCCACTTTTTTATACTGCGCCTGGTTGGCGCGGATCTTCATGAGGCAATGAAATTTGGTCACAGTGTGCAGCCAGGCAGCCCCATTTTGGATGGGTTCTTGCGGAATATGCAAAAGCAATTTTTCAAAGATATCAGCCACACAATCATTGGCGTCATCTGTATTTCCGGTGTATTTTAAAGCAACCCCATAGACAAGATGGCCCCAGTGCTTGAAGATTTCTCCCAAGGCATTAGGGGTAGGATTTTGCTGGTAGGCCAAAATCCAATCCTCTTGTCTTTTTGGATTCATTCCGTTAAGGCTTTTTGTTTTTGATAAAACTCCTGCAAGTAGCTTTTGGTATTGATAACAACAACCCCTCCGGTACAATCCCCATAAGTGGCGGGCACACCTCCAGTATATACAGAAATGGAGGCAATGCCACTAGAAGGTATGTTGGGTACGTTTTCTCTCACTTTGACGCCATCAATGAAGTAAATAACACTTCCTGCACGGCTGCCACGAAAATACAACTCTTCTCCACGTCCCCCCGTTTTTACGTCAGAAAGCATCCCAGCTACAATGTTCTTGATGTCTCCGCCATGTGCACTGGGAAGGTGTTTCATTTCTTTGGCCGTAATGGTGTGTAATGTTCCTCCAGAGATATCAATCAGGGGCACCGCTTGTTCTTCAATCACCAAGGCCTTTCCTATATAACTTGAGTCGCTCATGCTAATGTTCACCACAGTCATTTTATCCGGGTTGATGACCACATTGGTTTTGAGCACACTTGTTTTGCCATTCATCTGGAAGCGGACATTGTAGTTTCCTTGTTCAACTCCGCTAATTCTGTACTTTCCATCAATATCCGTGGCTCCACCGTATGGGATGTGACCGGCACTGTTTTCAATGGTAACCACTACACCGGGAAGGCCGTCGTGGTGATCTGCATCTTTGACATGGCCATAAATCTCGCCTTGTGTTTGCGCTTGAAGCGTGGTGCATAACCATAAGATCAAGCTGAGGGATAGGGTAGTTTTCATCATCTTTTTTCTTGTATGATGTCATGGGACTTTAAATTTCACATCAAGGTGAAAAATAATTTCTAGCTGCTGATGTATCCACCTATCTTTGCGTGCAAATTTTACACTCCCCTATGAGTGATGCCATCAAGCACGAGTGCGGTATCGCACTCCTCCGATTGAAGAAGCCTCTTCAACATTACACCGAGAAATACGGAACAGCATTTTACGGCCTCAACAAAATGTATTTGTTGATGCAGAAGCAACACCACCGCGGACAAGACGGTGCAGGTTTGGCCAACATCAAACTGGATATTGATCCCGGAAAAAAGTACATTAGTCGCATCAGAAGCAATGATGCACAACCCATCAGGGACGTTTTTTCAAAGGTCATGGCGCGTTTTTCGGATTTGGAAAAAACCAATCCGGAGTTGATTAAGGACAGTGAGTATCTCAAAGAGAATTTTGCCTTTACTGGAGAAGTTTTTTTGGGTCACCTGCGCTACGGGACCTTTGGTGGCAATAGCATTGAGAACTGTCATCCGTTTTTACGTCAGAACAATTGGATGACGCGGAACTTGGTTTTGGCGGGCAATTTTAATTTGACCAATGTAGATGAGCTTTTTTCTTTGTTGGTTGAGTTGGGACAGCATCCAAAGGAAAAAGCGGATACCGTCACAGCCATGGAAAAAATTGGTCATTTCTTGGACGAGGAGAATCAGATTTTATTTGAGCGCTTCAAGTCACAGGGTTATTCCAATGTGCAGATTTCCGAGTTAATTGCCAAGCATTTGGATGTTCAACGTGTGTTGTCGCGTGCTTCTAGAGAGTGGGATGGTGGCTATGCCATGGCGGGAATGTTTGGACACGGGGACGCCTTTGTGGTGCGAGACCCCAATGGAATTAGACCCGCTTTCTATTATGAAGATGATGAAATAGTGGTTGTGGCCAGCGAGAAGACTCCTATTCAAAGTGCATTTTACATAGATGCAGACGATATCAATGAAATCCCTGCAGGTTATGGGCTGATCATTAAAAAGGATGGTCAAACATCCTTAAAGGAGATAAGAGAGCCAAAAGAAAAGACGCCTTGCTCATTTGAACGTATTTATTTCTCCAAAGGCAATGACAAGGATATTTACAAGGAGCGTCAGCAGTTGGGAAGGAATGTAGTCCCTGCCATATTGGAGGCGGTAGAGCACGATATGGACAATACTGTTTTTACTTTTATTCCCAATACTGCAGAGACCGCCTTTTATGGCATGATCAAAGAGTTAGAGGATGAGGACAATCGGAAGAAAATAGAAAAGTTAATTCAAGCAGGAAATAACCTCTCTAAGGAGGAGATTGAGAAGATTATTCTTACCCGGACACGCATTGAGAAAATAGCACTTAAAGACGTCAAGCTCAGGACGTTTATCACCCAGGATTCTGCACGTGATGAAATGGTCTCTTCTGTTTATGATGTTACCCATGGTGCAGTGATACCCAATCAAGATCACTTGGTGGTGATTGATGATTCCATTGTGAGAGGAACGACACTGAAAAAATCCATTCTTCGGATTTTAGACCGGTTGTCTCCAAAGACAATCATCATCGTCTCATCTGCCCCACAGATAAGGTATCCTGATTGTTATGGCATAGACATGGCCAAGATGGGCGATTTCATTGCCTTTCAAGCTTGTGTGGCATTGCACAAGGAACGGGGGACAATGCACATCATGGATGTGGTTTACCGCAAATGTTTGGATCAAAAAGAAATGCCCAAAGAGCATGTCAAGAATTACGTGAAAGAAGTATATGAACCATTTACCGTTGAAGAAATCAATGATAAAATAGCGGAATTGTTGACGCCATCTGACCTAAAGGCAAAAGTAAAAATCATATACCAGCGCATTGAAGGGTTGCACCAGGCATGTCCTAATCACCAAGGGGATTGGTATTTTACTGGAAATTACCCCACTCCCGGAGGAAATAAAGTAGTGAATCAAGCCTTTATAAATTACATGGAAGGGCGCAACCAGCGGGCATATTAACTTATATTCGTGGGATATTGAATCCCCTGATGAAAAAGCTTAATCTTACCCAATGGATCTTCATCGCACTAATTTTAGGAATTGCGTTTGGAGCCTGGTTAAACGTTTCTTACCCGCCTACTCCGTCTTTATCCAAGGCAGAAGCTTGGGAAAAAATTGCCCAACAAGCAAAAGAATCCAATGGAGTTTCTGGCATTGATTTAAAAACCATTGCCAAAGATTCCTCATTAAGTCCTGAACAGAAGTATGATGCTGCGCTCAAATGGGCCAATGAAAAAAAGGTAGATTTAAAAGAGGTTGTTGTATCTAATGCCAACAGGGATTCAAAGATGGACAGCGCCTTGGCTCAGATACTGGAGATATTGAGCATTTTTACTGAGGTCTTTTTGCGGTTGATTAAAATGATTATTGCCCCGTTGGTATTTGCCACATTGGTTGCCGGGGTTGCTAAGTTGGGTGATCTAAAGGCTGTGGGACGTATTGGAGGAAAGACTTTGCTTTGGTTTTTCTCTGCCTCTTTGATATCATTGGCTTTGGGTGCCGTTTTGGTGAACTTTTACCAACCAGGTCATCAACTTCAGTTGGAGATGCCTGATCAATCTACCAGTATTGGGTTGGAGCATCAGGCAATAACGCTGAAAGGTTTTGTCACTCATATTTTCCCATCCAGTGTGATGGACGCAATGGCCAAGAATGAGATTTTACAAATCGTCATTTTTGCATTGTTATTTGGTGTTGGTGCCGCTTCTATGGGAGAGAAGGCGGATGGGCTTATTAAGGCCATGGACGCCATTGGTCACGTTATGCTCAAGATCACCACATTTGTGATGTATGTCGCGCCATTTGCTGTTTTTGCCGCCATCACGGCGATAATCGCCAAAAAAGGAGTAGGTGTTTTATCTACCTATGCCACCTTTATCGGAGAGTTTTATTCTGGACTGGCCCTGTTGTGGCTCATTTTAGTAGGAGTAGGTTGGTTGTTATTAAAGTCAAGAATAAAAATATTGCTAGGTCATTTGAAACAACCTTTGTTGTTGGCTTTTTCTACTGCTTCCAGTGAGGCGGCGTATCCTAAAATGTTGGAACAGTTGGAGCGGTTTGGATGTCGAAATAGAATTGTAAGTTTTGTATTGCCTCTGGGATATTCATTTAATTTGGATGGAAGCATGATGTACATGACGTTTGCTAGTTTATTCATTGCGCAGGCCTATGGAATAGAATTATCATTGGGTGACCAAGTGACCATGCTGTTGACTTTAATGATTACCAGTAAAGGGATTGCTGGAGTTCCACGTGCATCATTGGTGGTGATTGCAGGAACTGTAGCAAGTTTTGGAATTCCGGAGGCAGGGTTGGTGCTGCTTTTGGGAGTAGATCATTTGTTAGATATGGGTCGTTCAGCCACCAATGTAATTGGTAATGCAGTAGCCACAGTGGCCGTGGACAAATGGGAAAAATAGTTGTAACATAATGAAATATTTATATATTTGCTTGTTGTAACCGAAAACAAAAAACAAAATGGCTCAAAAATTTAATGAAAAGGCATACTTGGCTTCTATCGGAGCTGGTATCCGCGCTCTTCGCAAGAAGAAAAAAATGACCTTAGAGGTATTTGGCGATGTAGTAGGATTGGACAAGTCCAATGCTTACCGCATTGAAAGAGGTCGTAACATCACCTTGTTGACCTTAGAGAAAATTGCTCAAGTGTTCAACATCAGTTCATCAAAATTGTTGGATAGTGCTATCGAGGTTAAAGAAGAACCAAAGAAAGCAAAGCCAGCTAAGAAGGCTGCAAAGCCAGCTGCTAAACCAGCAAAAAAAGTGGCCAAACCTGCTGCTAAGCCTGCGAAGAAAGTGGCTAAAAAAGGTAAAAAGTAATTTGCTTTAGAATATGAAAAGGGGGTCATTAGACCCCCTTTTTTGTTTCTGTAATCTCAGAAGGAGACTTTATTTTGGAATAGGCATCCCATGAGATTTTGACCGACATGAGCAACATAAAAAGTCCAAATACCAATTTTACTTTTTGGATATCCATGCCCAAAACCCATTTGCTTCCCAAAAAGGCGCCTACAACAAACCCGAGGGCAATGGCAAACACAGGAATGAATTGAATGTGTCCGGCCTGGTGATAATTCATCACCGCAAAAATACCAACGGGCATCATCAGCACAGCAAGGCTAGTGCCCTGTGCTTGAAATTGGTTGTATTGAAAGAAATAAATCATGGCAGGAACCATTATCATTCCGCCACCAATACCCACAAAACCGCTGATGATACCAGCCAAAAGGCCAATCAAGGCCAATAACAAAAGTGTAGTAAAGCTCATTTGATTGTTCGAAATTGAATTCATGATTTTTTGCGGTATTCGCAGTGAGTTCGAAGATAATGTCCTATTTTTACCCCACACGAAAAATTTTATGAACTATCCAGCAGAATTAAAGTACACCAAAGACCACGAGTGGGTGCGTATCGACGGTGATGTAGCAACAGTAGGAATCACCGCTTTTGCACAAGGTGAATTGGGTGATATTGTATTTGTTGAAATAGAAACCCAAGGCGAGTCTTTGGATGAGCATGCAGTGTTTGGAACAGTAGAGGCCGTTAAAACGGTTTCTGATTTGTTTATGCCTGTCAAAGGTACTGTTTTGGAGGTGAACGCAGCATTGGAAGCCAATCCCGCTTTGGTAAATGAAGACCCCTACGGTGAAGGTTGGATGATCAAGGTAAAATTGGATGCTGGAGCGGACTTAAGCAGCTTGATGGATGCTGCCGCTTATGAGGCTTCATTGTAAGAGATGTTTTCATTATTGAGAAATAATAAGGTTGCTCCAGTAGCAACCTTTTTTGTTTTGTTGTTGCACTTGGTGCATGTCCCTGTTCAGGATGTTTGGAGTTGGACTGATGTGATTGGGTTGGACAAATTAGTACATTTCCTTTTATTTGGTGGCCTTACATTTCTTTGGTTGCTATTTCCATGGCGCAATACACCGAGCAATACAAAACTTTTTGTGGCCTTGGTGGGCTATGCTGTTTTATTAGAGATTTTCCAAACAGCACTGACCGTTTATCGTTCTGGCGAATTATTGGATCTTTTATTTGATGCAGCTGCAGTTATGGTGGTGCTGCGAATGAGAAAAAAAATTATTCTGCGCTAGGTTTATTGGCAGCAAGAAGAATGGTGTAAAGGATGTAAACCACAAATGCACCAATGGCCAATTGAAGTTTCTGCCCTGTTTCCCAATCTTTATTGAGGTATAAGAAAATGGTCAAATATGACAATGTCGTGAACATTTTTATGGCAATGGAGGCCAAGAATTGATTGATCCAGACCTTTCCTGATTTGGCTTGCGTCATACTTTTTGAAAAGAACCAGGTAATTGCTCCAAAAATACCGATGTATCCAATGAGTGCCCACTGCACGTCAAAGGACATCCAATGAAGAGATTCATTGGAAAAAACGAGACCCGTTAGGAGAAGTGTGAAATAAATTCCAGTGATGGGTTTGATGGTCATGGTTGTCTCAGAAGTGATTTGATGATTGAATAAAGGGACAGGCACACGCCGACAATGGATCCGGTAAGGGTGTACGCTTTTCCTTCAGCGCCATCTAGGTAGCGACCAAGCCCTACAAACACCAAGATGATGATGGCCATTTGACTGGCCATTCCGGCGTATTTGAGAAAGGAATGATTATACCGCTGCTTTGGCATCTTGTGGAGCATCAATCTTGATGTCCTTTATTTTATTTCCCATACTGCAGTTTCCAGAGAAGGTAGCACCTGGTTCAATGGCCAATTTGTCTGTCACCATATCTCCATCTACTTTGGCCGTTGATTTTAAAGTCAACAATTGCTGCACTTGAATTTTACCTTTGATTTGTCCTTCTAGCTCTGCGTTTTGACAAGTGACATTACCTTCTATCTTACCATTTGGTCCTACAACAAGACGACCTTTTGTAATTAAATCGCCAACAAAAATTCCATCTATTCTGATGTTGCTTTCACATTTGATATCACCTTTAATGGATGTTCCTTCTACAATACGGTTGATAGAAGTATCCACGGTATTCTCAGGGGTTCTTGACATTTTCATTTTATTTCGGATAATTTTCTTGGTAAAACTTCTTGTAACTGTCTAGACTTTTAATCTTAAACAACTGAACATAATTCTGTTTGGAAATTAAGAAATACTGGAATTGTTTTTCATGAATTTCTTTCACCTCATTGGTGTTCAATGCGAAGGTACTCATAAAATCTTGAGCGTCAGTTAGTTTTTTGAAACTTTTGGTCATGAGCAATTGTGTCTCAGGGTTGAGCATATTTCCCGTGACGGTTAATTTATTGGAGGCATAAAATTTATTGGTATAGTCGGCCATGATGGCTTTGAAACCATTGATATTAGGGGTGCTCAATGGAATTTCAATGGCAAAGTAATGCTCTGCATTTTCATCAAATTGGAAAGTAACTTCTGGAGTTGGTGCAGGTGTTGCTTCGGTTGTTTTTTCGGTCTTTGGTGCAAAGGGAATCAAAAGCTCTTGGGCTTTTTCTGCCTCAGGTGATCCAGGACAATCTTGAATAACTTCTTTTAGTGCTGCTTGGTACTGATCACTCAATCCTGCCATGGCGTCTACATATCCAACACAAACGGCTCTTAAGATTTTGTATTTGCAAATCAAATGATTGGTGGAATCTTCTCTCAATACTTTGTTGCATGCCGTCATAGCCTCGGGGTAATATCGTCTGGCGTACAATTGATACACTTCTTCATATCCAGCTAGCTCGTTGGCCTTTTTGACTTCATTCTCATCTTTCGCATTGGGATCTTCGACAAATCGAGCCCATTCTGATCCTGGATATTTTTGCTTGATCTGATTTCCCCAATAGGTGGAATTACAAGTGGGACAAGATTTTATTTTTGCCGTGCCCAGCTGTTCAATGTTCCAATAGGTGCGGTATATTTGATAATAAGTCAGGGGAGTGTAGTCGTTGTCTTTTAAGGCACTGATAGATTTTTCCCAAATCTGAATGGCGCTTGAGGGATCATTCAAATCTTCTTTGTACACCAATCCCGCTTTGTAATAACCTTCCTCTCTGCCCACCATCAAAGCTTTCATGGCTTTTTCATCTTTGCACGGCAATGTCAGCCACAAATCATCCGCAGAGGCCACACTTTTTTCAACGCTGTTGTCTGTGCTTTCTGTTCCTTCTGAAGCCGAGCTGGGTCGTTCATCAGGGATGTCATTCATTTGGGCCAATTTGCTATTCAGTCTCCAATTGTCTTTTAAAGGACGATCATCCCAGTAAGAGATAAATTCTTCATATCCTTTGGTGCGTTGTTCTTTATTGTAACACCAAAATCCTCCCGGGATACTATTGGCCAACGCTTCTGCCTGTCTTTCTGCAGCCAATCGGGCTTCTTCAGCGCGCTTAGCAACCTCTTTGGCAATGAGGATCTCACGCACTTTTTTCATTTCATTCAATTGCGCAGGAGGATCCATTGCACAGATTTTTGAAAGACTATCTGCGTTTTCAATGGCATTAAGGTAACCAACCAATTCCGTCAAACTCTTGGCTCTTCCTTTGACCTCTTCTATCCTTGGATGTTTGGGATCCAATAATTTTTGGGTACTGTCGTAGGCACTTTGAGCCGAAACATATTCTTGATCATCAAAATGCAAATCAGCCAAGTTCAGAAAAGACTTACCCTTTTGTTTTTTGTTCTTTTTGCTTGATCGTATTGACTTATTGTACAATTTCTTTGCCTCTGCTTCATTTCCTTGTTCTTGTTCCATTAGGGCAAGGGTGAAATAAATTTGATCTTTGTAATCACTGTATTTGGTGTTATCCAACATTTCAAGCAATTCTTGTCGGGCCATCAAGGCACTGGATCCATTGCGAATGGCATTGAGCGCTTTTTTCATTTTAGCCTGAAACTCTAATTCTGGGTTGGGTTTAGAATCCAGTGTTTTTAGGTATTGATTCTGAGCACTGCTGTACTCCTCCAAATGCTCATATACTTGCCCCAAAACAAAATACAGACGGGCTTTATCCTTTTTCTTCTTGGTGGCGGCCAGCGCGTTGTTGAGTTGGTCCTTGGCTTTATCCCATTTTTTTGTTTTGATGTAAAGCTCAGCCAATGTGGAATGGTAAAATACTTTGGTTTTGGGCTCAAGGGCTGTGGGATTCAATTCCTCTTTGGACAAAATCTGAATGGCTTTACTGTACTCCTCTTGTGTCATGAGGCTGATGGAAAGCCAAGCTGCTCCCATGGCTATGGCATTGGGATCTGTATATTTTTTGTAAACAAATTGAAATAGTTTTTCGGCAACATCGTATTCCTTTTTGTAGTAATGGGCTTTTCCAAGAAGAATGTAATTCTCATCAATCCACTTGTTGAAGTATGGTTTTTTAATGCTCTTCTTTTGCTCTCCAGTGATGGTGTGTTTTTTAATCACCTTTTCCGATTTGGTGATTACCCTTTCAAGGTCCTCCAATGCTGCTTGCCCTCCCTCTGGGCTTCCCAAAGCAATAACAGAAAGGATGCTGTCAAAATCTTCTATGGTGTTGGCTCTAATTTTAGTTTCGGCCTGCAGCATGGCTTGATCAGCATTGAAGTGACCGTTGTAATGAGCGGTGGTATTGTGGTAAGCTCTGTAGGCTACGCCGTCTTTTTTATTGGTGCACGACCAAAGAACAATCATCATGACGATGAATGCAATAGGTACTGCGTGGATTCTTTTGGTCATTAAAAATTGGATAAAACCCTAAAAGTCCAAATTTATTTCATTTTCATGCTTTTATTTGTAGTAATTCTGAATTTTTCAATGAAAAGAGAACGTCGGCCAAGAAGGAGAAAATTGCTTAAAAAACTGAAGTCTCGGTTTAGGCTCACGCTGCTCAATGAAAATACTTTTGAAGAACGCTTTAGCTACTCATTGACCCCAATGAACGTCATCGTGATGTTTGGGGGGTTGCTTTTGGTTTTTGGTTTTATTATTTATCTTTTGGTGGCTTTTACTCCGTTGAAGGTGTATTTGGTTCCAGGGTATGTAGACATTGAGTACCGGGAACAAGCGCGCGAAGCGCGCATCAAGGCCGATTCATTGGGCAGAGCCTTAAAACAAAACCAAGCCTACTTGCAAAGTGTTCAGACCATTTTAGCCGGGGACATCGTCAGACACGCTGTTGATACGTCTGAAATGAAAACAACCAAACTAGAGTGGACTGAGGCGGACTCTTTGTTCGATACGGAAATGCGAAACAAGAAGGCCTCTAGACCTTTGGTTTTTTCTCGTCAGGAATTTGTCCAACCCCTCAGCGGTTCTGTCATGAGGAAGGACAATCAGAATGACATTGGAATCAATATCATGGGGACTTTGGGCACCCCTGTGAATGGGGTTTCTGATGGTAGGGTGTTGAGTGTAGTGGCCACTGGGAAGATGTCTTATCAGGTGGTGCTCAGCCATGGGGATGGATGGGTCTCGGTATATGGGAATGTCAACAACGTTACCCACCGAATAGGAGATTTGGTTTTTGCAGGGGATGTTCTCGGTACGATTGGTCAACCCTCGAATAATTCTAAAATGACACATTTGCATTTTGAACTTTGGCATTCAGGACAACCGGTAAATCCAGCTTCTTTTTTCGCGGCACCATGAAATTGAGTTATCAGCACAGGGGAAAAAATTGGGAGGCCAATTTTTTATTGCCAATGGACTTGTCCATTCCGCTCTCTGTTTCTGGCCCAAGGGCCTGGTATGTTTCGCCCCCTGAAATATTTCCTGTGATGGAAAATGGTTTTGTTGGGAGCATTGATGCAGGGGGAAAGGTAAATTTTTTCAATGTTCATTTCAATCCCCATGGTCATGGAACACATACGGAAACACATGGACACATTGACCCCCAACAATTTCCTATCTCTCAATGGAAGGGTCCTTTTTGTGCGCATGCGTTGCTGATTTCTGTTCATCCTGCAACGATGGGAGATGATCGATTGGTGTTGTGGGAGCAAATTCAAGACCAGTTAGAGAAGCACCGGCCATTGGCTTTGATCTTGAGAACACTGCCCAATGGAGAGGAAAAAAAATCCATGAATTACAGCAGCACCAACTTCCCCTACCTTGAGGCCAAGATTGGACAAGAATTGAATCGATTGGGTGTGATGCACTTGTTGGTCGATCTCCCCAGTGTTGACCGAGAAGAGGACGATGGATTATTGGCCTGTCATCATGCCTTTTGGGGATATCCGGAAAACATCAGAACGGAGGCGACCATTTCTGAGATGATTTTTGTAAATAATACAATACCCGATGGACAATATTGTCTTTATTTACAACCGCCGGCTTTCGAATTAGATGCCGCACCATCACGGCCTATCCTTTATCCTACCCATTTGGCGGAGTAGAAAAAATCAAATAAAAGCGGGTTCCCTTTTCGTAACGACTTTTACAAATAATCTGACCATTCATCTTTTCCATTAGTGCTTTGGCGGTGGCCAATCCTAATCCAGAACCTGTTTTTTTGGTAGTGAATTTGGGCTGAAACAATTGAGCCATCATGCCATCAGGAATTCCTTGACCGTTGTCTTGAATAACAATGAATATTCTGCCAAAGTGCTGCCCTATTTTAATATCAATGCACAAGTTGCGGTCATTCATTTTGGCTTGAATGGCATTGGTAATAAGGTTGGTGGCAATGCGGTGAAGCGCATTGTGATTGGCATTAATATCCAAGGTGTTACTTGAATGGAACACCTGAATATCACAATCTTCATCTTTATAAAAAGAGGTGAATGAATGGAAGAAAGGGACGAGTGATATGGTCTCCATTTCCAATTTTTCAGTTCGAGCCAATTGACTAAAAGTGTTGGCAATATTGGCCAAAGCATCAATTTGTTCGGTCATGGTTTGAATAAAAACAGCGAGATGTGATTGAAACTGTTCTTTCTCTTCATGGTCAAATTGCCTTTTAAGGTGCTGAACGCGCAGTCGCATAGGGGTCAGCGGATTCTTGATGTCGTGGGCAATTTGTTGGGCCATCTCTCGCCAAGCTCCTTCCCGTTCTTTTTCGGCTAGTTGATCTGCACTCGACTTCAAAACAGACAACATTTTGTTGTATTCAATCACCAAATTTCCAATCTCATCTTGGTATTCCCAATGAAGGGGTTCAAAGTTTTGAGAGAGATCGGTGGATTTCATCCGTTGCGCAATGGTTCTTAACGAACGTGTGATGTAACGGGATAGTATGAAAGCAATTACTGCAGCGACAAAGAAGAGTATGAGGTATGATCCAGCGATACCCAAAAGAAAATCTTTCACATCTTTGGATTCTTCATCGTCATTGGAATAATCCATGGCAATGATCGCGATGGGGTGACCATCAATATCCAAGAAAAGCCAATAGGCAAGCGTATAGCCATCGTGTTGATATTCTTCAAAGAGTAACTTTTTATCGTAACCATTTTGAATGCTCTTGAGAATAGGATGGGGGACAACGTTGGGAATTTCAAGAGAATCGAGGTAGGCGCTGTTGTTCGAGATCAAGTATTCTCCTTGAAGATCAAAAAGGCCAATGAACATCTGATGAACGTCTGCTAGTTCACAGATTTTGTCTGCAAACTTATATGCCACACTATCCGGAGACATATGACCACCTTCATGAATCAGGAAGTAGTCCAATGAAGCACGGACAGATTTCTCTTTCCTTTCAAGTGCTTCTTGTTTAAACGCTTTGTTTTGTTCGACATCACTATAAATGGCCACGATTCCTGTTACCAAAAAAGCCAAAGCCAAAATGGCCAACATGGATAGGTAAATGCGAGTGCGTAATGTGAACCCCCAAAGCATGGTTATATTTTTTTGAAAAGTTGAACGCGCTCAGGCACGTATCCTAAACGTTGATACCATTCAATGGTGTTTTGCTTAAAAGCGGCGGTGGCAACATCAATTTCTGTAATGCCCATTGAAATGGCGAGAGATTCAAGGCGTTGCATCAACTGCTCCCCTATAGTATTTCCGCGAAATTTTTCATCGACGATAATGGCGTTGATACAAATGCGAGGCGTTTCGATAAAGGTTCGTGGATATGCCCAAAGAAAGCCAGCCAATTGATTTTGAATCAAGGCGGCAAAAAAAATGATTTGATTTTTTTCGAAAAGTCCGGGAATTTGCTCAGCTTTTTTTTCGATGTACGGCAAGGAAATTTCCTTTTCGGGTTCATGACCTTGTGTATTCTCTACATACAAAGTAAAAAAAGCATCATAGTGTTGTTCAAGATTTTTCCAATCCCATTTTTCGATGATGATGTCTTTGTAGAGCATGTTCGAAAGTTACACCAAAAGCTTAACCCGACCAATTCTCACGGTCTAAACTTCGGTAATTGATGGCTTCTGCAATGTGCTGTGATTGGATTTGTGGGGAGGCGTCCAAATCAGCAATGGTGCGTGCTACACGGATGATGCGATCATAGGATCGGGCCGAGAGTTTGAGCCTTTCCATGGCGGTCTTTAATATGGACTGACATTGCGGACCCAATGTTGCGTGTTTTTTTAACTCTTGGCTCTGCAGGTTGGCATTGGGCATTGCACATCGTTGTATCTGAATACAACGTGCCGCAATGACTTTTTGACGAATATTTTCTGAGTTTTCTACTTCGTTATTGCCTGATAATTCATCAAAAGCTACGGGGGTGACTTCAACATGCAAATCAATTCGATCTAGCAGAGGGCCACTGATTTTATTCAAGTATCGTTGCACTACACCAGGAGCGCAAACGCAATCTTTTTCGGGGTGGTTGTAGTAACCGCAAGGACAGGGATTCATGGAAGCAATGAGCATAAATCCAGCGGGAAAGTCCACGGAGAATTTGCTGCGCGATATCGTCACAACCCGATCCTCTAAGGGTTGCCGTAAAACTTCTAATACGGTTCGTTTAAATTCAGGGAGTTCATCCAAGAACAAAACACCATGATGGGCCAGAGAGATTTCTCCGGGCTGTGGAATACTTCCCCCGCCCACTAAAGCTACGTCCGATATCGTGTGATGGGGACTTCGAAAAGGGCGCTCAACAATCAACCCATACTTGTTTCTGAGTTTGCCCGCAACACTGTGAATCTTGGTCGCTTCCAACGACTCTTGCATGGAAAGCGGGGGAAGTATGGATGGTAATCTTTTGGCCAGCATTGTTTTTCCAGCGCCCGGAGGGCCAATCAGCAACAGGTTGTGTCCACCAGCAGCAGCTATCAAGAATGCGCGCTTAACATTCATTTGTCCTTTGACATCCTTGAAGTCCAATCTGTATTTGTTTTGGGTATTGGATAACAATTGAGCCAGATTGGATTGGAGAGGTATCAGTTTTTTTTCGTTGTTAAAAAAGTCAACGACTTCTGTCAGTGTATGAACTGGTAGTACCTCAATCCCATCTACAATCGCGGCCTCTTCTGCGTTGCCGGCAGGAAGGATAATCCCCTTGAAACCTTCCTTTTTGGCCTGCAACGCCATAGGCAGAGCGCCTTTGATGGATCGCACGGACCCATCTAAGGACAACTCTCCCATGATGATATATTGATCGAGCTCATCAAAAAGCATTTGTTCAGTCCCGGCCAACAGCGCCAAAGCCACAGGCAAGTCATACGCTGCTCCCTCCTTCCTCAAATCCGCAGGCGCCATATTGATGGTAATGTTGCGGACAAGATTTTTGTACCCCAGATTACTCATGGCCGCTCGTATGCGCTGCATTGATTCTTTGACCGCTGTATCCGGCAATCCCACCATCATCAAGTGAGCTCCTCGCTCCACCTGCACCTCAATCGTGATGGTATTGGCATCGATTCCAAACACGGCACTTCCAAATGATTTGACAAACATGTCGCAAAGGGAAGTTGTTTTTTAGGTCTACACAAGAAAAGGTTATGCGCATAAAGGCGCATGCCCTTTGGTTACAATGGGTTAAAGGTATTTATTCCTATAATTTTATGGAATGAACAATTTCGTAACCCCCCCAAATCCAATCCCTCGGTAGTGCAATAGGTAAATGCCCGTCGATAAATCAGTGGGCAGCTCTATGGTAGATGGGCTCTGATCTTTTATCCAAACGCATTTTCCTGTGTTGTCGAATAATACAATGTCCAAAGGAACAGAAATGATCACACTTGGTACGAGTTGGTGATGGTTATAATTCCACGAAATGTTGCTGGTATCTGTTTCATCAATACTGACCAATTCAACGATGAAGACATCAGAGGTGGAGGCACATCCGTTGTCATTGGTAACAACAACTTGATAATTTCCATTGGTATTCACTTCGAGGGAATCTACGATGGAGCTCAATAAAAGATCGCCATTCATGTACCAATCCACCCATAGGCTATTGTTGTTGGTCAATGTAAGGACGTTGTTGTTCAATGCTAAAACGGGGGTCTCAGGTAATGGAAGGACCTCTAGGAAAATAGATGATGCGGTAAAGCAACCATTGCTGTCAATGGCGGAAATGCTGAAATCGGTATCCTCCGTTGGAAACGCAATAAAGGCAGTGCTGTCCATTGTGACAATACTGGGATTGGACTCCCATGCCAATTGAAGGTTGTTGTTGGGAATGATGAATGATGCGGTATCCCCCATGCAGAGCGAAATCGATTCAGGTAGGACAAGAGTAGGAAGTGCATAAGGATTGACCAAAACACTTTGACTTTGCGTACAACCATCATTGTTGCTCACCACTGCGGTGACAGTAAGGGAGTCGTTCAATGGAAGGGCGTACAATTGGTTCCCAATGGAATCGATGTTGTCATTGTTCCATTGGATAAAAGATCCGTCTGTGATCAAATGCAATACAGCACTATCACCAACGCAGGGAACGCTGTACACGGACAAATCAGCAGTGGGTAAATTGGAGATGACAATCGAGGTAGTGTCTGAATGGGAGCAATTGTTATTGTCTGTCAAATAGGCTATAAAAATACCATTGACTGGATTGGGTATTAGGAACTGTGTTGGGGCGAGCGGAATGATATCATTCATGGAGAATCCAGTGATGGAGACCGTGGAATCTACATCAATTGAAAAGACAACACTGTCATTTGCGCAAAACACCTCAGCCATGTTCCAGTCTGCAGTGGGCAAGGGTTGAGCAAAGACCATAATGGTGTCAGCCCCTTGGCACCCATAGTTGTCGGTTACAGTCAATGTGATTTGAGTGTCTTGTGAAGCTTCCCACGCAATGCTATTGGCGTTGTTGTTGTATGGAACACCATCTATAACCCATTCAGGAGAACCAGCAGTATTGTTTTCAAGTACAATTTGATTTCCAATACAGGTTTCAATATCATCTCCCAATTGAACAACGGGATTTCCTGTTCCGGGCAGAAGGGTAATGGTGGCAGTAGGATTGTTGTTCACAGCGCAAGTCAATGAGCTGGTCAAGGCAACTTCAACAACCAAGGTGTCTTGTACATTGTTGAAAGTGTATTGTGGGGCATAACCACTTTGTATTTCTCCATTGATGTTCCAAGTGTAAAAAGGAAATACACCACCATTGACGGGATGGGTTTGAACGGTATAATTCTTTTCATTGCAATTACCGGTTTCAACGGAAGTTAGCGACAATGAAGGCGTGTGGCTGTTTAAAATTCGAACATCATATCCGTTGTCAGGGCTGATCATGGCGGGATTATCGCATACTACACGGATACGGAAATGCGTACCGTTGGTCATCATGGGCAGGGTGCAGGTAATGACGCCAGAGGCAACGGCATGGGGCATCATCAAAGTGTAGGTACCGATGTTGGTGGGGTTGCTGAAACTACCATTGGCATCACTCAATTGGGCAGTGAAAATATGGGTAGACAGCATCAATCCTGTGGCGTTGAATCCAACGAGCATCTTGCTACCTGCGCAATAGCTGGTATCTTGGAGACGGCAGGAGTAAATTGAATTTTGATGCAACGTGTGCAATACCCCTTGAAGGCCCCCTGCAGCGTAACCCCAATTGTATTCCGGAAGATGGATGGTGTTCATCCCTCCGTTATTGGCCAAGCAGGCAGTGGACTCAGAACCAATATTGACACAGCCATCAACGGTTCTGCTTTGGCTGTTGAGTCGTGCAAAGAAGGCCTCGTTTTCACTGAAAAATTGCATTTGATCAATCTCTGCGTTGGTATTGGAGGTGGGGAAAATGCCCTCCCAGAGTTCACCACCATTCAATGTTTTGTGCACTTTTCCAAACCCGCTACCCACGTAGGCAATGTTTTGGTCAATCATCCAAATATCCTCTATGCCCGTGTTGAGTAATATTCCGGTATTGGCTGGAACCCACGACGCACCACCATTGGTGGTTTTGTAAACTTCATTGTCACCGGCTACCATGCCAATATCACGATTGAGCATGTGGATACAAGTAAAGGGAATGGTTGAAATGGTAGTCTGCATGGTCCACGTCTCACCCGCATCAGTGGTTTTGAGCACCCGCCCATTGCCCATGGCGATGTAGGCGTATAGCGAATCAACCACCCACAAATCATCCATTACATAGGGGTAAGGATGTTGTATTTTAGACCAACTGATTCCGGCGTCGTAGGTTTTGAGAATTGTTCCAGAATCTCCGACAGCGAGCGCTTGCAAATCATCAATCCATTGGACAGAAAGCAATGCTTTGTCAACGCCAGTGGGCTGTTGGGTAAAGGTGAGACCTGCGTTTTCCGTTCGGTACAATTTTCCATTGTATCCCACCATGAGCCCAGTGGTCCTATTTTTAAAATGCAAACTCAAGATGCGTGTGCTCAGGCCAATGTTGCAATTGGTCCATGTATTCCCTCCGTCGTTAGTTTTATCGATTTGTGCTAAGCTACCGGCTACCCAACCGTTTTGATCATCGATGAAAGACAATGATAGCAATGAAGCAGATGGTGCCAATGCAGTTGTACTCCAGGTATATCCGCCATCTGTTGTTTTTAATAACAACCCTGGATCGGAAATGGCAAAGCCAATTTGTGGGGTAACAAATTTCATTTTAAGAATCAGCCATGATGGATCGCCATCAATGGAAGTCCAAGAAGATCCTCCATTTTCTGTAATGTAAAATTTATAGGGAGTCATGATGATGCCGTGGTTGGCATCGCTGAAATAAACAGATTTGAAATAATCGGTTCCAGTAAAAACGGTTGTCCAAGAACTTCCACCATTGGTGGTTTTCCGCACCACGCCGCTGGCTCCGACGATGAACCCTGTATTGGCATTGACAAAGTAAACTCCATTCAGGGAAGTGGTTACACCAGAGGCGACGGTGGTCCATGAGGAGCCGCCGTTGGTGGATTTGCGCAAAGCCCCACTGGGTCCTACCACAAATCCTGTTGTAGCAGTAGGAAAATGAATATCATTTAAACCTGAACCAATTCCTGTTGTTTGGGTACTCCAATTTACACCACCATCAGTGGTTTTGATTACTGTGCTGGAAGCGCCAATTGCCCATCCCGTGTAGGCATCTAGAAAGAACAATTTGTTCATTTGGACGCTGGTTCCTGTATTCATACGCGTCCAGTTTTTTCCGGCGTCCATCGTTTTTAGAATGGAGGCGGTACTTACGCAAGTTCCTACACCAGCTGCTTGACCACACGCGTAGCCAGTTTGTCTGTCAACAAAAACGATGTCTTGCAATGTGCCTGCATAGGGCGTAGAAGAGCGCCATTGTGCAGCGGAATCTTGAAAAATGAAAGTTGTAATAAAAGCAATAACCAGGGAACGAAGGACATGAATATTCATGACAGCAAGTTAAAATGGACAAGCTGAATAAGATCGAAAAAAAAGAAATTTAACAGCTAGTTGATTTTCCTGCTTACCAGGATAACACCGATGACGATGAGAGCAGTAAAAAGAATTTTGGGCAAGGTAAAAAGGTTGGCCACAGGCAAACCTGCCCAAACACTGAATAGCGCCGCAATGGGAGGTTGCAGATAGATGTACACACCGGCATGGGTAGGGGAAAGTTTTTGAATGGCGATGATATTGAAGAGGTAGGTGAGAAAGGTAACACACACCACTACAAAGGCAACGATGGCCCATTGGTGCAAGGACAAATCCCAATGTGCTTGATTAGAAAGTTCAGACCAACCAAAAGGCAGTACACCGAGTAGGCCAAAAGTAAAAACCCAAGGAATGATGCTGAGGGGGTGGTATTTGTGCATGAGGGGTTTCACCATGATGAGGTAGAAGCTATAGGAAACGGCATTGATGAGAATAAAAAGATCGCCCAATGCGGAAGCGCCGTGCATGGGGTTGTTTTTGCCATATCCTATAAAGCCTATGGCGCCAATGAGGCCAATGGCAATGCCGAACCATTGCAAGGAAGTTGTCTTTTGTTTCAACACGAGAATGGAGAACGAAGTGACAATCACAGGGGTAAGAATCATGATGATGGCGGCGTGAAGGGGTGCGGTGATGGCCAGTCCATTGAAGAAGCAGAGTTGATTGATGGTGACGCCGCACAGACCGCAGAGCAGGAGACGCAGCAGGTCAAGGCGCTCAGGAAGAATCCAATATTTTTTAAGAAACAGCCAAAACAGTGCTGTAGCACCACCCGCGCGCAGAAGAATAAAGGCATTGGGAGGAATGGGGTTGGGCATCACTTCCTTGGCCCAGACATAGTTGGCGCTGTAGATGAGGGCGACAGCAAGCAACAGGAGATGGGCAAGCGTTTTTTGGTGCATGTTGCAAATATAAGATGGGCATTACTTGGGGGCATGACCGAGGACAAAAGCTACGTGCGCAGGTCAAGCGGAAAAGAAAATGTTCAAGGAGGAAACGGGGAGGAACTTACTTCTTCTTCTCCAGCGCTTTTGCCAGGACTTGGTACATGTCATCCTTTTCTTTGACCAAGCTTTTGAGAAAATCAATTTGTTCTTTGTACAAAAGGATGGTTTCTTTTTGGAGATCGGTTTGGTACCTTTCAGAAAAGGGTTGAAAGAAATTGTGGTTTAGCACCTTGCAAAGTCGTTCAAGCAGGCCGGTATCGATGGTTTCACGGCGGTAAATATCAAAGATATTGGGTTTGGAAACATTGAGTGCTGAGGCAAGCTCTTCAACGGTCAAACCGCGCAGTTTCACTACACGTTTTATTTCTTGCCCGATGATTGCTTTTGCCATGAGCCTAAGCTAGGGGCAAATTGGGCAATTTTTATTACAAGAGAATTTCTATTTGTATAGGAAAACTAAATGATAATTTACAAAAATTGTTCTTAACACCTAAAAATATTTATTAAAAATGGTATTAAAAACCTAAATTAAAAATACAATAAAACTATATTTGTGAAAATAGTCAAAGTATGATTGATACGGAAAATTTGAAAAGTACACAGAAAGTGAATCCAATACTTTTATTTCAAAATAGTGTTTATCTGAATTTTTTAGCTGGATATCTTTTTTGTCAAAAGGTATACAAGAGTGGATTTCAGTTGTTGAACAGTCGGCTGCCATTTGACCTAGTGAAAGGCACACAATCTTTTACAAATAAAGACTTTATCGTTTTATGTAATAAGTAATCTAATTAGTCAAATCAAAAAGAACATAACAAATGCATAGATTTTTAATTTTCATATTTTTTGTTTTGTCAACCCATATAGGATTCAGTCAGTCTTACTTGGGCACAGTGACGAAACAGGTAAACTTCAGGGAGGGTCCAGGTAAAGAATTTCCGATAATCGCTTCATTGGCCCCAAGGTCACAGATATTCATTATATCCTTGGAACCAGAGAATGATTTCTATAACATCATTGATATTGCAACGGATAGGGAAGGATTTATTCATAAATCATATGTAAACGTTGGACAGGAAATCAAGGAAAATGAGAGCGGGATGTTTAACCCAAGTGGCAGAACTTCGACATACAATCCAGAAATTGAAATATACAACAACACGAAGTTGACATTGACTTTAAAACTGAACAGTGAGACTTATATTTTCATGCCTCAAGAAACTCAGACTTTAACATTGAGTCCAGGGTCATATAATTATCGAGCATCGGCCCCTGGTGTTATTCCTAACATAGGAACTGAATATATGGCGAGCAATATGGGCTACACATGGGAATTTTATGTTGTAACTCAAAGGAAATAGCATGAATGCCGTATTAAACAACCCATACAGAATTCTTGGATTGCTCGTTGGCGCAACTGCTAGAGAACAAACGAAGCAAATTAGTAAGCTCACTAAATATCTTGAGGCGGAGCAGGATCCCCAAGACGATTACTTTTTTTCTTCCTTGGGACATTTTAATCGAACAATCGAGCATGTAAATGATGCGGCATCAAAACTCAATCTCGATAGTGATAAAATGAGTGCCGCTCTATTTTGGTTTTATAATGGGAATTCAATTACCGATGAACCTGCTTTTGATGCATTAAAGGAAGGGGATCTAGAACAAGTTGTTAGTATTTGGACGAAACTGACGACAGGTGGAGAAATTTCAAAGCGAAATGCCTCGGCCTACCACAATTTGGGAACACTATACTTGAGCGGGATTTTACAAGGAACAAATACCAATGAGGCGATCTTGGAGCAGGGTATTTCCTTAAAACTGAAATTCCTTGAAAGTGATTTTGTAAAGGATTATAAGGCTTTGGCAACGGATGAGACCTTTAAAACGTCGCAGAAGGAACTCCAACTTTCTTTTTTGAAGCAATTACAATCTGAAATTGAGACAAGCAACAGCTTATCATCCAATGGATTTCTAGACATCATAAATAAACAGGAGTTCACGGCCAAAGATGATTTCCTCAAAGGATTTATTCAAAAGCCCTTAGAGATAATTGAGAATAAAATAGAAATCGCAAAAAACAAACGGAAAGCGAGTAAATCCGATGCAGCGCAGGCCGGTCAAGAACTTTTCTATACTACAGCAAGAGATTTGATGCAGCTCAAAATTATTATTGGTTCAGACCAAGTAAAATTAGGATCTATTTCTGATAAGCTGGCAAATGAAATTTTACAGTGTAGCATAGATTATTTCAATGAAAGTCAGGAAAAAGAAAGCGATGAAAATTATTTAGAAACTGCTTTGCAATTGGCTATGCAAGCTGAAACAATTGCTTTTGGAAAACTCACGAAAGAAAGGATTAAAGACAGCATTGAAACGCTGTCAGATATGAAGAATCGCGAACTGAATCAAGCCATTGCAGTTTTGCAGTCCATTAAAACTGCCTACGAGGATGGTTGCCGTCAAATAGACAAACAGGTTGATGATCTTCAGTACGATACGATGCCGGGATTCCTAGGCGAGCCACCCACGCGAGTTCCGAAATGGGGGGTTTCCATCGATTGGGCTAAAGTATCAGAGATGAAGCAAAGTTGCTTGGCATGGGACAAGGTTACAAGTGTTATTCTTGAATCTATACCATTAAAGAATATTGCGAAAATAAAGAGCTCTGGTAATGAAAGTAAACTTAAGGAGTATAAGAGCCTTGTTGATTTCGTTTTGAGTAAGATAAGTTACACTTTTAGACATCGAATAACGTATTTGAAATACTGGGAAGAGAGAAAAGTCTCAGGATCTAATACCTCCTCTGGCTCTTCAACATCAAGTGGGTGCTACGTCGCAACAATGGCATACGGAAGCTATGATCACCCGCAAGTCAGGGTGTTGCGAAATTTTAGGGATGAGATTTTAGCTAAGTCCTTTTTGGGTAGGGCCTTTATCAGGACCTACTATTTTGTTTCACCCCAACTAGTGTCATTATTGAAAAATCATCAAATGGTAAATACCATTATACGCAAATCTTTAAATCAATTTATTAAAATCATTCAAAAATGAGAAGAACATTCATTTTAATATTCGTTTGCGCAAGCGTCATTGTTAACGCTCAATCAGATTCATTGTCAAAAGTAAATTTGAATGGTAAGATTCAGGTGATCAATGAGAGAATGGATAAACTTCAAAAGGAGAACATTAAGTTGAAATCTGAAGTGAGAAATTTTCAGAATCAACTTACAACCGCAAATAAGAGCATTGAAAATTTAATTACGCTGACAAATGCGAATAGTTCAGCCATCGCTCAAACAGCCGATCAATTGGGGATTAAGATTAATAACACCGAACAAACGGCTAATAAAAAAATAGATCAAGTTGGGCAAATATTGAGCACTAACTCTTTGCTAGGAATAACTGTAGTGCTGTTGGGAATTATTATCTCCGGGGTATTGTATTGGCTATTAAGTAAACGTCAAAAAGCTCATAAAACTGAGGTAGTTCAGCAATTGAATAGTACCAAAGCATCCATTGAAGAAAGTTTGGTAAAAGAGTTTGAAAAACAGACCAGTCTGATTGAAAAAGAATTAGAGTTATTGGCTGAGAAAATAGGGGACCCTCAGGTTACCAACGCTGAACCAGATCATTCTTTGGCTCTAAAATTAGCAAGTGAAATCAATTTGATTGAACGCAATATCAACCTCATGGACAAAGGAACTAAAGGATTGAAACAACTGGAACGTTCAGTAGGAAAATTGAAAGATAATCTTTCTGCTAATGGCTATGAGATGCCCGAGCTTTTGGGTAAACAATACCATCAAGGAATGAAAGTAATTGTAACCAGCTCTCTTCCGGATGAAAATTTGGAAGAAGGCTCCGAAATCATTACCAAGGTGTTGATACCGCAAGTGAACTTTAATGACATAATGATACAAACCGCACAGATTGAGGTTTCTGTTGGGATGTAAAATTCAAATAACAATATTAACGTAAGAAAGTATGAGAAATAAAATCGACTACGGAATTGACTTGGGAACAACCAATTCAGCAATAGCCAGAATGGAAAACGGAGTTCCAATTATTAAAAAAACTGATACAGGAGAAGACACTTTGCCATCTTGTGTTCACTACAATAAACGAAAGGACATTATGGTGGGTAGAACTGCGGCGAATGTTCTGAAAAACGATAACACACGTGCCTTAAAAACTTTTGAAAAGGGAAAGACGAATACTTTTATTGAATTCAAAAGAACAATGGGGACAACCCATACCTACGAAAGTTCTAATTTAGAAAGAAATGTTACCTCCGTAGAATTATCAGCTGAGGTGCTTAAAGCACTAAAAACATTTGTTAAAGACGAAAACATCTATTCTATTGTCATAACTGTTCCTGCAAAATTTTTAAACCCGCAAAATGAGGCAACAATGAAAGCTGCTAAATTAGCAGGTTTTAAGCACGTCGAATTATTACAAGAACCTGTTGCAGCAGCAACCGCGTACGGATTAACTGCAAAAAACAAGGATAGTTTTTGGTGTGTGTTTGACTTTGGAGGTGGAACATTTGACGCAGCCTTGGTAAAATCGGAAGAAGGCATTTTGTCCGTTAAAGATACAGATGGAGATAACTGGTTAGGTGGGAAAAACTTAGACGAAGCCATTGTTGACCAACTTATCATTCCTTATTTACAAGAAGCGTATGCCATTGAAAGTATATTGGAAGATACGACCAAAAAGGAAATTTTGCGTAATGCTGTAAAACCGTTTGCGGAAGAAGCAAAAATTCAGCTGTCATTTAAAGACACGCATAACATTCTCTCCAACTTGGGTGATTTACCATTTGAAGATGATAATGGAGAAGAACCTGAAATTGATATAACAGTTACTCAAAAAGATATGGAGAATGTGGTAGCACCTATTTTCCAAAAAGCAATAGACATTACCAAAGAACTTTTGAAAAGGAACAATTTAAAGGGTTCTGATTTGGGCGCTTTGATTTTGGTTGGGGGACCTACTTTCTCGCCAATCTTACGCAGAATGTTAAAAGAGCAAATCACGGATAAGGTTGACACTTCCGTTGATCCAATGACTGTTGTTGCAAAAGGAGCAGCTTTGTTCGCCTCAACCATAACCGTTTCAGATGAAGTAAAGGAAGAAACGAGAGATAAAACAAAATTGCAGTTGGATATTAAATACGAGTCTACAACCGTGGAAATGGAGGAAATAGTTAGTATAAAAATCTTATCTGATAAGACCTCAGGTGCAATTCCTGAAAAGGTATACGCTGAAATTGTTCGGTCTGGCGGAGGAGTCGCATGGTCGAGCGGAAAGAAATCAATAAGTGAAAGAGTGGGTTTGATTGATGTTATTTTGGAGGAAGGCTCCAATTCATTTGAAGTAAATGTTTATGATGAGGAAGGGAATAAACTAGCTTGCCAACCAAATCAATTCAGCATTTTACAAGGAATCGGAGGGCTTGACAAGATGCAAGTCCTTCCATACAATATAGGTATTGGAAAATATTTTCCTGAGCACCAACAAGATAGGTTTGCATGCGTAAAAGGACTTGAAAAGAATAAATCTATTCCAGTGACAGGAGTTAGAAATGGATTGAAAACGCGCAGTTTGATAAGGCCTGGAATGATTAAGGATATCATTCGCATACCTATTTATCAAGGTGCATACAATTCTGAGGCAACAATACCAACACTAAATAACCTTGTAAATGAAGTTATTATCACCGGCGAATCGTTGCCCGCTCTGCTACCAGAGGGTAGCGATGTTGATATAACAATAAAAGTTGATGGTTCGCAATTGATGAAATTCACCGCTTATTTTCCTTTATTAAATCACACTGAGGAATTAGAAATTGAAATAAAACAAACAGAACCTCCAACAGAAGAATTTTTATCAGAAGAAATTTCAAAAGCAAAACGAATTGCGAAAAAGGTGAATGCCAATGACGTATCTGAGACGCTAGATTCTTTTGAGGAACAATTGGAAAATGAGAAGGGAAGTGCAGATGGTAAAATGAAAATTTTAGATGGTTTACGCAAGGAATTATTGAAATTGGATCGCGCTGAAAAAATTGCGGAATGGCCAAAGGTTGAAAAGGATCTCAAAGATGCCTTCTATGAATTGGAGGATTTGATAGAAAAGATAAAAGCAAATGGTCATGACGAAGACTTGAACATTGATAAAATAGAAGTGCATATTCAAGAATTCAAGCGAACGATTGAGCACATTATTAAGCACAAGGAATTAAGGGAAGCCAAAGAATTGACCGAAGAAATTGAGGCCCTTGACAGAGAGTTAAGAAATTCAGTTTCTGGAGGATTGGTAGATAAAGGTCGTTTGGAATACCACGATAGAGAGTTTGAGAACTTACAGTGGAAGGATAAAAACAAAGCGCGCCTATTGGTTAATCAAGGTTTAAAATTGATTCAAGAAGGTAGAACAAGTCAATTGCGTCCAATACTTCATCAAATATGGGATTTAAGAATTGATCCAAGTAATGACGATGGTTCAACATTAAGATGATGAGTAATAGTATTGGCACATTACAAAAGGGCTTTTCAATCCACGATGAATACACCGTTTTGCTTTTTATCAAGCAAGGAAGTAATGCTCAAACGTATAGGGTAAAAGGTTCAGATGGGAAATTGTATTTTCTCAAGCTATTCAACTATTCTAAACTGCATCGTTCAGCATTTGATAAAGAGAACAACTTGCTCGAGATTGAGTTTTTGAAAGAAATTGATCACGATAATATTGTTTCATACAAGGATAGTGGGGAATTGATTTTTGAGAATAAGAAGTACGGTTATTTGGTTTTGAATTTCATCGTTGGTGAAACTTTGGCTGAGCGAATAAGCAGGGAGTCATTTGCCAATTATTACGATGTTCAAGCCATTATTAGTGATGTTTTAAAGGGGTTGATTTATTTGCATGGTTTACCGAATCCAGTTATTCACAATGAAATTACGCCCCATAACATCATGCTTGATTTGTCAGGGGGTGTTCCAAAAGCCAAAATCATAGATTTTGGTTTCGCCCGTTCATTCCATCAATCAACCAAAGCCTTCAATAAGGCAGGATTGAATTTGAATTATACCGCTCCTGAGTGTTTTAATGGTTTGTATTCACCGCAGAGCGATGTTTTTTCTGTTGGATCAGTGATGTATCAATTAATTTTTGGACTTCCCCCTTGGTTCAAAGACATTTCACAATTTCAATTGGACCGGTCCAAGGCTGAAGAACTTGTTATGCAAGAGAGAGATAAGCCACTTTTATTTTCAAATATTGGAAGTGATTTTATAGGATATGAAGAGTGTACAAATTTACTTTTAAAAAAAGCATTGTATCCAGATTCAGAGGAACGTTTTCAAAGTGCAGATGAGTTTCTTAAAGCATTAATGGGAGAGTTGGAGGTAGAGGATGTTGACAAGGTTCAAAAAGTGAAGTCAGGAAACAAATCGGAGAAAAAAATTCAAAGCAAGAAAGCCAAAGGAAAAGGATTTGCCGCCATCGCAGGTATGGAAGAATTGAAGGCGCAATTGAAATTGGATGTAATCGACGCACTTGATAGTCCGGAGGAATATGCTCGATATGGGGTTACTATTCCAAATGGAATGTTGTTGTATGGCCCTCCAGGATGTGGTAAAACATTTTTTGCCAAACACTTCGCGGAGGAAGTAGGATTTAATTTTTTGTTGGCAACACCATCAACTTTGAAAAGTAGATTTATAAACGCCACACAGGAGAATATTGCTAAGATGTTTGAGGAGGCAGAGAAAAATGCTCCGACCATCATATTCATTGATGAAATAAATGAGCTCTTGCCCAGCCGAGATGGTGATGCGCATGAAATGGCTAAAAGTGCAGTGAATGAAATGTTGGCCCAAATGGATAGGACAGGAGAAAAAGGAATTTTTATTATTGGTGCAACCAATTACCCGAACCTAATTGACCCTGCAATGCTCAGGGCTGGACGTTTGGATAAGAAGTTTTATTTACCGCCGCCTGATTTTGAAGCGAGAAAATCGATGTTTGAGATGTATTTAAAAAATCGCCCACTGGATTTCGGAATTGATTACAATCGGCTATCCAGCTTAACAGAACACTATGTTTCAGCAGATATTGAACTTTTAGTCAATGAAGCATCAAGGTCGGCATTGAAAACAAGGTCAAGGATATCCATGGATATTCTGGAACAGGTGATTAAGAATACAAAGCCCACAGTTTCATTGCTCGAACTAAAAAAATATGAAGAGATGAAAGCGAAAATGGATGGTGAAAACAATGTTCCCCGTGGTGAAAGATCTCGAATTGGCTTTAAGAAATAATTCAAAAAATAGAAAACATGGAGAAAATAACTTTTGATAAACTTTTAGTTAAGACAGCTTTTTGCTGTATGGCTGCAGACGGAAATATTGATGAACGCGAAATCGCCCGTATCGTAGAATTGTGCTCGTGTTCTCAATTACTTTCCAGTTTAAATGTTAAAGAAGAAATCAATTTGTTGGTTGGCAAAATCAATAGTGGCGGAAAGTCCTTTATACAACACTATTTCGATTTGTTGAAACAAACCAACCTCACTGAACCAGAAGAGCTAACACTAATTGATTTCGCAATTCAAACGATTAATGCTGATGAGCAAGTTGAATATTCAGAGATTAAATTCTTTAAAAATATTCGTCATCGATTAAATGTCAGCAATGAATCAATTTTGATTCACTTTCCTGACATAGAACAATATTTGGAAGATGACATCATCTCGGATTCCTATCTTGATAAAATTGCAAGTCAATATTTTGAAGTTTCTGAACTACCGCAGTTTGATTTAGTCAGTATAGCTGACAATTCAGAAAGTAATGATCCTGAAAAATAATTTTGTGATGATGGGTTTACAAATAATTGAACCAACTCAAATACAAACCCCAAATCACATCCCAGCCTTCGCCGCCTCTACCACCTTCTTGCTATTCCCAATAAAAATGGCATCGCCGTTCACTACCACAGGACGTTTCAAGAAGGTGTACTCCTCCAAAATGTACTTGCGGTAATCTTTTTCCGTCAACGCCATTTCATTCAATCCCATCGAACGGTATTTCATGGCTACACGACTGAACAAAGCCTCATAGCTGCCCGCCAATTTCTTCATTTCGTCCAAATCCTTGGCCGATATTTTTTCTGTTTTGATGTCTTGTATTTCATACCCCTTGGTCTTGGTACCCAGGTCCTTCAAAATTCGTTGACAGGTGCCGCAATTGGCCAAAACAAATATCTTTTTCATGGTTTCTTCTTTGGCAATAAAACAACGGGAGCGACTTCTTGTTCTATGCGTTCAATTTTTTTTCAATGGCCTCTACCAAAACCCTCAGCCCGGTTTCATAACTGTGATCATTTAAGACAACCAACTCACACTGCTGTTTGTAAGGTTCCAAGAATTGTTGTTCCGCGGGACGCACATGGTTGTCCCATTGGTAGCGCACCTCATGCTCTGGATAACCACGCTGCTTGCCGTCGCGGTCTATTCTCCTGGTTAGGCGCAAATCGACATCTGCATCCAAATACACCCTGTAGTTTAGTCGACTCATGATTTCTGGAAAATGAAATACGAATAAGCCCTCCATGACAATGACCGGAGCAGGAGCAACAACAATGGGTTGAGGCTCCCAGGCAGGATTGTTAAAGTTGTATTCCAACTTGGTGATGGACTTGCCTTGGGCCAAGTCTTCCATGTCTTTTACAAAATGTTCGTGGTCAATGCTGGATGGTAAATCAAAATTGATTATTCCATTTTCATCTGTCATCTGTAAAGCTTTTGGCTTGTAGTAATTGTCTTGTGAAACCAACGCCACTTGACCTTCCGTGTAATGATTCATCAAGGCCCGCAGAAATGTTGTTTTTCCTGCGCCACTCCCTCCGGCTATGCCGACAATAAAAGTTTCCATGTTTCAAATATAAACGCGGGAAAAAATATTTTCTTACACTTCATACAATAATTAAAAATTAGATACGTAATTATACTGAGCAATAACAAAATAAAGTTGTTGTAAAAGTCAACAATGATTTGACTTGATCTAGAAAGTTGTTTCACCCTTTAATCTTTAACGTCCATGAGAAAACTATGCCTTGCCTTACTGTGTCTTGCCCCAGCGTTGGGTTGGTCACAAAACGAAGCTTATGTATTGGCCAAGAAGCTTTCAGGTTTGAGCTCATTAGCCTTGAACTTCGAGTCCAATGAGGCCTATTTGGATGAGTCTTCATTGTATTCATTTTATGGTGCGGTGAATGATTTGTATGGTGCCACAGAGTTGCAGCTCTGTTATGATGCCAAGATTTTTGAGGAACGCCGAAACGATTTAGGAACAAAGAGAAAACAATGGTTGATGGATCTCATCAGACAGGAGCAGATTCCAGTTTTATCTGAAAATATGCACGCATCTTTACCCGCGAATGCAACGGGGCATGCAGTACTTTACTACCGACCAAGACTGGACAACCAGTGCGCAGTGGCGATTGCAGACACTACGTATTTTTCTGAGGAGGTGGGATGGGAGTTCACCCATGCGCAGGATATGTTGACAGAGGTGGCTCACATGGAAAAGAAAGAGATTCCCGTAGATATCAATCATCCACTGACCTCTTCCCAGACCATAGCCGGGGGGTTCTTGCAAGTACAGACTGTATTTTCTGTTCATCATCCTGACCGTTTTTTTTGGTCAAAGTCGGTTAAAATCAAAAGCCTATCAGCCAACGGGAAGGTGAAAACACCTTTGGAATTGTATCTTTTTAATCCGGTTTCTAATCGATGGATGCAATTTGGTCATGGCAAAGTGAGTCAAAAGAAAAAAGGCGATCATTATTTCTTCAGTGTTGAGCTCATACATTCAGGAACTTACGCCATAGCCAGTGAGTTGAGTTTTCCCAAGGATTATGAAGCTTGTGTATTCAATAATGATTGTTCCGTTTTAAGCGCTGAAATAAAAGATCCAAGGATGGTGTATAATGGTCAGTGTATTATTCAAGATAATTTAAGGGTGATCTGGATTCCCAAAGTGAAATATCCCAATGATACTTATATCGAGGTAGAGTATAGAGACAAATTTGGCCAGATAGCGCACGAGGAAATGTCGGTGGCCTATCTCACAAAATTACAATCACCCGCCTTTCGTTTTTTAATTGATTTAAAAAACAATCTGGAAGAAGATAAAAGTTTAACCCAAAATCAAGAACCATGAAAAGCAAAACTTTTTTGATCATTCTTTTCACTTTGTTGAGTGGAATGTTACTTGAGGCGCAGAGCCTAATTCAACCAGTTTATTTTTCTGAAATCGCGGAACGCTATAACACCCGTTCGATTGATGGTGAGGCCATGAAGTGGATACAAACCATTCGGGTGGATTATGGGGAAATTAAACAATCCAATACCCCCATTGATGTAATGACTCCGGTACCCAATCAAATTTATTTCGGTCATCCGTCGTTGTATGTTTGGGATCCCATGTTCAAGGCATGGGAGAAACTGGGGCAAAACGCTTTGAAGCAAGAAGCAATGGGATTACAGTTTTTTTATCGGTTTTCAATTTCTAAGCCTGGATTATACGGAATTTTTAATCCGCTTGATGATCGCAAAGCTTCTGTTATTGAATTGCCGGATAATATTCAACTTCAGCAATTAAAGCTGGTAAGTGAAGATTTGAAAGTCGCTCTAAATTTTGATCACCCTGCAAAAACAGAAAGAATAAAAATCCCAATTGATTTTCCACCGGCCACCATGAAGATAACCGCAACGTGGTTGGATAAAAAAGGCAAGGTCTGTCAAGTATCAGATGTCACCTTGGCACAAATGGATGCATTGAATCAGAGCGACTTGGATCAAGGTAAATGGACGCTGGACTTTGATACCAAGCAATTATTAGCAGTGTCTCAAACCCCAAAAAAATAACGTTATGAAAAGAGTCATTTTTTTAATAGCCTTAATGGCCTTCACCAGCAGTAGTCTTTTAGCACAACGTAAGAAAGTCAGCTTTGGAGAGGCGCTGAAGAAGAAGTGGGTTTCATTTTTGACCAGAGCTGAGCACAGAGGTCAAAAGAATTTTAGATTAGATGTGCGAAATCTTACCAGAGACAGCATGGACTTGGTGTTTGAGAACGGAAGAATGTTCGTTCCCGATGGCCCTTATCAGCCTTTTGTTGTTACGCGCTCTGTGGTATTGGCCATGAGCGGATCGGAGAACAAGGACATTTATCTCAAAGGATATTGTGGAAATGCAAATGTGGGCGCAATCCCACCGTCATTTGCGGGCACATTTACCACCAAAATGGGATCTGATGAGATGGTGAGAACGCTTACACAATTGCAAGCCATGCGCTTGGATGACGCAAGACAGATGCAAAGTTTGGTTTGGGCATTTACCAACAACCATGGACTAGAGAAAATCTATGTAAGTGATGATCGGGGGAAACAGTTCATGGAGATTGTAGCCATGACGGTGGGCAAAGATTTACCCAATTACAACATAAAGTATGAGGAGCCTAACGAGCTTAGTAATTTTATGTTCACTGGAGTGGCGCAAAACATGAACGCACGACTCTCCTGCGACATTGGTGCAGTGGCTTCCGTGGATGTGTTGCTTTTGGATAAGGATGGGAAAGTGGTAAAATGCTTTAAGCATCTGGAGAATTTACCGGTTGGAAATTATCAATTTGATGTGGAAGCAGATATTGCCGGATTGGCTCAGGGACAGTATCAGTTAGCTGTCAAAAGTGCTGACAATTCGTACTACAATCAAGTCATCGAGATCTAAAGGTTTTGTTAAACAGAAGGGACTGAACAGCAATGTTCAGTCTTTTTTTTACCTTTGTTTCATGCGTCGCTGGAAAGTCATTGCCATTATTGTTTTGAATATGGCCGTTGCGTTTAGTCCAACGGTTTATTTTCATGCTTGTTGCTGTGGCTCAGAACAGAGTTGGTTTTTACCACCGGATGATTGTTGTGAAGATGATCACCATGAAGGGATTGGCAATTGCTTCAGTGAAGAGTCCATCCATTTGGATGTTGATGATTGGACTTCCTCTTTCGCCTCGTTTACCGCATTAGCCGTTGCGATACCTCCTTCTTCTGTATCATGGGATAATCCAACACTTTTCTTGTTGGAAGAAAAGTGCTTTGGAGATAATCCCAATGCACCACCGTTACTGGGAGGAAAACGGTATCTCAAGAATCATTCTTTATTGTATTATGACAGCTGTGCAGCTTGATTTTCAAAAGCTTTCAATAGTCATTTAATACAATAATTAATCATGAAAAAAAATATTTTAATTCTTGTTCTATCCGTTTTAGGAATGAACACATGGGCGCAAAAGCAGCCCAAGACAGTAGAAACCCAATTCTGGGTGGCAGGCGTTTGTGGAATGTGTGAGAAGACCATTGAGAACGCTCTGGACACAAAAGGAGTTGTTTTCTGTGATTACAATTTAGAGACCCACCAAGTAAAGGTTATTTATCGCCCCGATAAAATCAATGAAACCAAGTTGCATCAATTGATCAATGCAGCGGGTTATGATACAGAGAAGTCTGCTGCCTCTGATGAGCAGTACAGTAAAGTGCATGGCTGTTGCAAATACCGTTCATTGGAGGACCATTAAATGATGCGCACTTTGTTTTTGTTGCCGCTGATTTTGCTGGGCATTTTCAGCGGAGCGCAAACCACACCGGTCAAAGGTGTTGTTTTGGACAGGGATACCAAGGAACCATTGGGATACTGCGTCATTGTTTGGAAAAGCAGCAGAGCGGGCACCCAAGCGGATGAAAATGGCGTTTTTAGCATTGGTCGGATCCCTACACAAGACACCTTGAAGGTTTCATACGTGGGATATGAGGATGAATTGGTTGTTGTAAAAAACAACAGCAATTTGACCATTTTAATGAGAGGTTTGGACATGAAACGCCTGAATGTCTATGATCAGCAGGGTACACAACACATGCATGGAAAAGATCCGCAGCGCTTTCAAACCGTAACAGAAAAAGAACTCTGCAAGGCGGCATGTTGTAATCTTTCGGAAAGCTTTGAAACCAATGCGAGCGTGGATGGCTCTTATACAGACGGCATTACAGGAACACGTCAAATCAAAATGTTGGGATTGGATGGTAAGTATGCGCAATTGATGGGTGACAATGTGCCCAATATGCGCGGCTTGAACACCGTTTATGGTTTGGGATGGGTACCTGGTCCCTGGATCAAGGAAATAGCCATTTCCAAGGGAGCCGGTTCTGTTTTGCCCGGTTATGAGAGCATTGCAGGACAAATTAACGTGGCGCATAAAGCACAGGAGATGAAGGAGAAGTTTTTTCTCAATGCCTATGCCGGGAACCAAGGGCGTTATGAATTGAACACGGTGAGCAAGCACGATAAAGGAGAACATTTCCATTGGGATTGGATGACCCACTATGCTAAGAACAATGGAAAGTTTGATATGAACCATGATGGTTTCTTGGATAACCCATTGGGAGATGAATACAACGGACGATTGCATGCAGCGGTTGAAAACCACAATGGTTTTCGGGGTGATTATGCTGTCCAAGGATTGCAATACATGAATCAAGCAGGGACTTCGGGACATGTCGAAATTCCGACGGTTGTCATGAATAACAACCAATGGAAGTGGAATGTGGATGCAAAGAATGGATGGGTATTTGAACCCGATGCCTCAGATGAAAGAGAGCAAAGCATAGGAACGCAGGTGTCTTTTTCGCAGCAATTGTCCCAATGGAATTGGCAAGGAGTGAAGGATTATTCAGGAAGACAACAAACACTGCGGTTGGTGTTTTTGCATGCCATTCAGTTGAATGAACATGCCAAGCTGACCTATGGATGGAATTTTATGGATGACCAATACAAGGAGTCATACAGTCCAATGGGCAGATGGAATCGCCATGAAAGGGTTCAAGGCGGAATGGCGGAATGGGCGTGGAACCACCACGATGAAGTTCAGATTATTGCCGGTGCAAGAGCGGAGTGGCATAACCTCTTTGGGTTTTTGTTTACACCTCGCATCCATACCCGATTTACATTGGCGGAAGGATTGCATTTGAAATGGATGACCGGATTGGGCAGAAGAACGGCCAATGTCATCATGGATCAGCCTGGCTTTTTGGCCAGTAGTAGGGTCATGAGCATTCAAAGAGTGGCCAATCAGCCCCAATATCCTTTGGGGTTGCCCATGGAGGAAGCATGGAACAAAGGTGTTGTTTTGTCTTATGATACAAAATGGTTTTATCGCAAGGCAGGCATAACGATTGACGCTTTCCAAACCAATTTTAAGCAGCAAGTGGTGATGGATTGGGATCAGTCGGGTGTATTGAAAGTATATGCATTGCAAGGTAAGAGTATCTCCACTACCGCCCAGATGGAGGCCTTTTGTTCTCCAGTGAAACGATTGGAGATGAGGTTGGCTTACCGTTGGGTGGAGAATCTGGTGGATTATCAAGATGGCCAAAGAAGTTTGCCATTTGTCAGCAAGAACAGATTTTTTACCAATGTGTCTTATAGTACAAAAATGTTCGAAGAGGATAAGCGATGGTTGTTTGATTTAACCGCCAAGTGGAATGATGGTCAACGCTTGCCCAACCTGGAAAATTCTGTTTGGGAAGGACAATTGCCGTCTGTTTCACCGGCTTTTTGGATAGTCAATGGTCAAGTTTCTTTGGCCCGAGAAGAGCATTGGGATGTTTATCTGGGGATTGAAAATATTTTTAATTTCCGACAAGAGCGCATGGTCCTATACAGCGATGCTGGAGAGGGCCATTTGAACTTGGATGCCAATTTTGCTTATGCACCAGCCTTTGGAAGAATGGGCTACGTGGGATTAAGATGGAGATTGGGTCAGTAGTGTAGCAAAGTCTCGGTGATTGGCCAAACGAGGAACCTTGTTTTGCCCACCGAGCTTTCCTCCTTTTTTCATGGCGTTGTGAAATGCCCCTTGTGGTAGCCAGGTGATTTTAAGCGGCTGGAGAACCTTACCTTCTATGAGATCACGATAATAGATGTTCTGCTCCATCATTTTTTTATCTAAGAATTGAGCAATTTCCATTTCATTGACCGGTTTTTCGCTGCTTTCAATCAGCCATTCATGAAAAGGCAATTCATTTTCCACGTTGACTTTGGGTGCAACATGAAACTCATGACTGATAAATGAAAATTGATCCAAGGCCCACTTCATGGCGTTCTCTACTTCCTCTGCAATGACATGTTCGCCAAATGCACTGGTGTAGTGTTTAATGCGGCCCGTTACTTTAACACGGTATGGCTGTAGAGAGGTGAACTTGACGGTATCGCCAATGCTATAACTCCAAAGTCCTGCGTTGGTGCTGAGAATGAGCGCATATTGAACATCCTTTTTTACTTCCCATAATGGAATGCGTTTGGGTGCTTTTTCATGGTAGGTCGAGACTTCAATGAACTCATAGAAAATACCGGCGTTCGTATTCAATAACAAGTCATCGCGGTAAATATCGTCTTGATAAGCAAAGAATCCTTCACTGGCCGGGAAAGTTTCAACCGTATCAATGCGGCCTCCCATCAAGGCTTCCATCTTTTTGCGATAGGGTTCATAGTGAACCCCCCCGTATACGAATAGGCTGAAATTGGGAAAAATGGATTTGATATTAGGCTTTCCGCTTTGAGCGATGAGTTTTTCAAAGTACATCTGCACCCAACTGGGGATACCCGAGATCAGACGCATGTCATGGGGAAGAGTTTCCTGTACAATCGCATCTACCTTAGTTTCCCAATCTTCAATGCAATTGGTTTCAAATTTGGGCAATCGATTTTTTTGAAGATACTGCGGTACGTGGTTGGCTACAATCCCACTGAGCCTGCCCACCGCTATTCCGGAATCCAGATAATCTAAAATGGGACTGCCTTGCAGGAAGATCATTTTGCCATCAACAAAAGCGGCGTTTCCGCTGGTTGCTATATAGCACAACAGCGCATTACGAGCCGCTGAAATGTGGAAAGGCATACTCTCTCGACTAATCGGGATGTATTTAGCCCCAGAGGTAGTTCCTGAGGTCTTGGCCAAGTATATGGGACTTCCTGGCCACAGAACATTCTTTTTACCTTCTTTTACGTGCTGAATATAAGTGGCCAAGTCTTCATATTCATGAATGGGGTTGTGTCGAACAAAATCTTCATATTGATTGATTTTTTCAAACTGATGATCTTGACCGTATTGGGTGTTTTTAGCACGCTTCACCAATTCCCTCAAGCACCGTTTTTGGTGATATTGGGCTAGCATGGCTTCTTTGAGGATGCGGCTGCGCATCCAACGCGCCAAGGGTCGGGCAATAAACGATTTTAAACCCATCTTATTTTTTCATGAAGGAGAAAGTGGTTCGCTTTTCTTCGTGCAATAAAACAAGTTGGTAGCACCCCGCTTTTAACAACGCTACATCAATCTTTTGATTACCGGTCAATTGATTTTCCATGATTTTTCTACCCGCAATGTCAACAATGAAATAAGTGTAGTTCACACCTTGTTGTAATCCCTGGATGAAAAGCACATCCTCTGTGGGATTGGGATACAATTGCAGTAATTTCTCTTGAACATTGGGAATAAATGTGGTCGTGTCGGGATTGGCATTTCCGGTATCCATACAGGATTGGATACGAATCAGTGGAATTTGAGACAAGTAAAAATAACCCTCATCATTTTTAATCCAGCTCGTATACAAATCTGCCGGGTGACTCATCGCTATGGGAAGGTGGTTGGTTCCATCATTGCTTTGAATCGTGATCCAATAAGGCGTATTGGCTTGAAGCATCACAGTGTCCGTAAAAGATAAGTATTGAAATTGAGCCGATTCCCCTACCGCATTCAATTGATTGACATCCACGTTATAATTGGGTGTTTCGGCAATGAATTGAGTGACCAAAGAATCATTGTACAGAAAAGAATGGATCCGACCTTTGAATTGGGTATTGATGTCAGCGTTGTCCCCAAGTGCAACCGATATTGCACTAACGGGCATATCGAAAGTGGGTAAAAAGATATTGCCCAACTCAAAACCAGTATCCCAGAATGCAGCCGAACCTTCGTAGAGACTATTGGTCATTCCATGATCCCTGGCTAAAACGCATGGAGAGATACGGAAATGGGCCGTGTCTTGGTTATTGTCTTCTAAAGCATCGTTTTCATTTTGAACGGTTCGGTATGCAATAGAGTAATTTCCGGTATCCGCTGTCATGGTAAATTGACCGGCTCTTACTTCAGCAGACGCCCCAACAGGAAGCGTGATTAAATCGGTTGTTGTCCCATTGTACAACAATTGATTGGTTGCATCAGAATACAACTGAGCGTTGATTCCACAACCCGTTTGAGGCAATCCTCCCCAGTTTTCAATGTTTGCACTGAATTTTAAATTGGGCGCCATGGCAGAGGGATAGATGCTGTATTCCATCCATTCAAAACCAGTTGGATGAGCTGGATCTAAAAAATCAAAATCACCATAGGTTGTGCTGTTCATCTTGAGATCATTGGCAGAAACCTCAACCACTTGAACATCATCTAACATCCAGAAATAGTAAAGCCCATCATAGACAAAACGAAATCGAACATCTGTATTTCCGCATATGTTGTTACCGAGATAAATTCTTTTATTTTCCGCATTGGGACTGGATGAAGCAAGCGGAATATTATTGGCAAACAACATGGACCAATTGCCCTGATTAACACTTACTTCAACCCTTGTATTCCCCTGATAGAAACGGACATATTGCTCCCACTCTAGCGCAGCATATTGCACATTGCTTAAATCAATGCTCGCTGTGGTGAGATACGCCAGATGTGGTCCGGGAACAGGCCCTGATCCAAAGTTAGCGGGAACACAAGGAAGGGCATCATTGTCCCAGTAATTGGAATCAAAGATGATGAAACCATTGTTTTGAGAAGAGCTACTGAGCGGTTCACCCATGAAATTAATGGTGCAAGCGCCTCTGGACCCAATGGTGTTATTGGGGGTGGTATTGGTGCCGCGGTATTCCCAGCTTGCCCCATTGGACTCTTCATTGATCCAATCCGACGGAATACCATTGGAGAAGTCTTCTTCCCAGATTACGGTGTCTTGACCGGTTGTCACCAAATACAAAAAGGTAAAGGTGAAGAGCAATGGAATACTAAATATTTTTTTCATCATGGGATTTTTGAGCGATGGTTAAAACAAAATCTTTTTCTTGAATACAATGGACAATAAAAGTAGTGTATTTGTTGGGTTGAAATTGACATTGGATAAAAATCTCATGGTCAGTGGATTCAAATGGCTGAGCAATGAGATCATGGCTAAAATCAATGCCATGTCCATAGTATTTGTAAATGGCTTCTTTTGCAGACCACAATAGAACATATCTCGTGTCCGCAATGTCCTCATTCAAAAATGCCAATTCGCTGGTGTGGCAGTATTTAGTTCTCACTTTAAAAATGCTCGGATGCGGGGTTTGAATATCGATTCCAAAAGCATCGTTTGACCAGGCAAAGCAGCCCAACCCATTGGAGTGACTGATACCGATGTGTTGCTCATGGTTAGTTAACCGCGGTTTTCCAAGTGGATCTTTTGCGATGTCATCCCAAGTCCATGGATGCGGCAAGAGCGCAGCCACCAAATCAAATTCTTCTTTTCTATGGGGGTGTTGTCTAAGCGCTCGGGATTGATGGGTAGAGATGGGTGCTGCCTGGGGCCCAATCCAAAGTCGAACATGCACATCTGCAACCATTAATTCCTTGATCATCAAAAAGATTCCATTTTTGTTGAGCCTTGTAACACCATATCTTTGTATCAAATTAAAACAGTATGTTAACAGAAACCAAGATGAACTACAAAGTTAAGGACATGGGACTCGCCGAATGGGGTCGCAAGGAAATTAAATTAGCAGAGGCAGAAATGCCCGGATTGATGTCATTGCGCCAGGAGTTTGGTGCCAGCAAACCATTGCAGGGTGCGCGCATCGCGGGTTGTTTGCACATGACCATTCAGACTGCTGTTTTGATTGAAACTTTGGTGGAATTGGGAGCGGATGTTTCATGGAGCTCTTGCAATATTTTTTCAACCCAAGATCACGCAGCTGCGGCAATTGCTGCTGCAGGTATTCCCGTTTATGCTTGGAAAGGCATGACGGAAGAGGAGTTTGATTGGTGTATTGAGCAAACCTTGCACGCTTTTCCTGAAGGTCAATCGTTGAATATGATTTTGGACGATGGTGGTGATTTGACCAATATGGTGTTTGATCGTTATCCTGAATTGGTAGCTGGAATCCGCGGTATTTCTGAAGAAACCACTACTGGAGTTTTGCGTCTGTATGAGCGTGAGAAGAATGGAAGCTTGTTGTTACCTGCCATTAACATCAATGACAGTGTAACCAAATCCAAGTTTGACAACAAATACGGTTGTAGAGAGTCTTTGGTAGACGCGTTGAGAAGAGCTACAGATTTGATGATGGCTGGAAAAGTGGCTGTGGTAGCGGGATATGGTGATGTAGGAAAAGGATCAGCAGATTCATTGAAAAATGCAGGTGTACGTGTAATTGTTACTGAGATTGACCCTATTTGCGCTCTTCAGGCGGCGATGGAAGGTTACGAAGTAAAGAAAATGGATACTGCGATTTTAGAAGCGGATATCATTGTTACAGCGACAGGTAATCACCAAATTATCGTAGACCGTCACTTTAAAAACATGAAGCACAATGCGGTTGTTTGTAACATTGGACATTTTGACAATGAAATCGACATGGCTTGGTTGAACAACAACTACGGCGCTACCAAAGATACCATTAAGCCTCAGGTGGATAAATACACCATTGATGGAAAGGATATCATTGTGTTGGCAGAGGGTCGTTTGGTCAATTTGGGCTGTGCTACAGGTCATCCTTCGTTTGTAATGAGTAATTCTTTTACCAACCAAACATTGGCTCAGTTGGAATTGTGGCAAAACCACGATAAGTATGAGAATCGCGTGTATGTTTTACCAAAGCATTTGGATGAAAAAGTAGCTCGTTTGCACTTGGCCAAAATTGGTGTTGAGTTGGAAGAGTTAACACCAGGACAAGCAGAGTACATTGGCGTAGGTGTGGATGGTCCTTACAAGAATGACCAATACAGATATTAATCAGTTTTTGAAATGAAAAAGGCCCGAAAGGGCCTTTTTTTATGCACCATCGCTTAGTTTTGTAGCAGTATAATCTACGCTTATACCGTTTATGAAAAGACTTCACAACCTCATGGACCGCAGAGTCCTTAAGGCCCAAATGGCCGACGACAACACACCAAGAACGACCGTTTCCTTTTACAAGTATTTTAAAATTCAAAATCCGGAAGGTTTTCGGGATGATTTTTACCAAAAGGCCCAATCCCTTGGGGTGTTAGGAAGGGTGTATATAGCAGCGGAAGGAATCAATGCGCAAGTATCCGTACCCACAGAAAATTTTAATCGATTCAAATCATTTTTGTTTTCCATACCTGCCTTGGATCAAGTGCGTTTGAATACGGCTGTTGCAGACGATAGCCATAGCTTTTATATGCTCAAGGTAAAGTTGAGAAAGAAAATTGTAGCAGACGGTTTGGACGATGAATCGTTTAATCCCGCTGATACCGGTGAGTATTTGAGTGCCCAAGCATTCAATGAGTTGACGGATGATCCCAATACCATTTTGGTAGATATGCGCAATCACTATGAAAGTGAAGTGGGCCATTTTGAAGGAGCTATTCTTCCGGATGTGGATACATTTAGAGAGGAATTACAAGTGGCGGAGGACTTGCTCAAAGACAACAAAGACAAGAACTTGGTCATGTATTGTACTGGTGGAATTAGGTGTGAAAAAGCATCGGCATATATGAAACATCTGGGATTCAAAAATGTCTACCATTTGGAGGGAGGAATTATCAAATATGCCAGGGACGCCAAAAGCCAGGGGTTAAAGAATAAATTCAAAGGAGTTAATTTTGTTTTTGATGAAAGGCTAGCTGAGCGAATTTCGGATGACGTCATTGCGCAGTGTCACCAATGCGGATCTCCCTTTGATAAGCACACCAATTGCGCCAACTTGGGATGCCACATCTTATTTATTCAATGCCCAAAATGCAAAGAAAATTATAACAATTGTTGTTCTGAGGCTTGTAAGGAGGTGGTTCAATTGCCTGAAGAAGAGCAAAGAAAAATCAGAAAGGGTTACCAGCAAAAACGCAATGTGTTCAAAAAGGGAAGGTTTGATAAATTGTAATTTTTTTTGATTTTCAGTCATTTTGGATTAAATTGCCCTCAATTATTAAGCGTATGAAAAATATTTTTACGGTTTGTGTTGCCTTTTTTGCTTCTGCTCTAGCGCTGGCGCAATCGTTTTCACCAACGGCAATCGTCTCTGCTGGTAATGCAGCAACAGTCAATGGTACTTATGTGTCTTGGAGTGTTGGTGAAACTTTTGTTACAACTGTGCAAGGTGGAGATATCATTTTAACCCAAGGTTTTCAGCAACCAGAAACAGACAATGATTTGGACAACGATGGATTTACAGCTGATGTAGATTGCGATGACAACAATGCTGAAATTAATCCGGCAGCCATTGAAATTTGTGATGCTTTGGACAACAATTGTGATGGAAACATCAATGAAGATTTGGCCATGACTTTTTACGCTGATGTTGATGGTGATGGATATGCTGGATTCAATACAACCCTTGATACATGCGCTATGCCTGTTGGTTATAGTGAAGAACCAACGGATTGTAATGATGATGATGTGACCATTAACCCTGGTGCTGCTGAGATTTGCAACCAGATTGATGACAACTGTAATGACGCCATTGATGAAGGTCAAGGATTGGTGTTTTTCGCGGACTTGGACGATGACGGTTATGGTGACGCCGGCTCTGTGATCGAGGCTTGTGAATTGCAACCAGGTCTGGCAGAGCAAGCCGGTGATTGCGATGACAATGACGCGGCAATAAACCCCTTGGCAGAAGAAATTTGTGACAACGGCATAGATGACAATTGTGATGGAGTACAGTCTACGTGTAATGTAGAGGGGTGTACCGACAACACGGCATGTAACTTTGATGCGTTGGCCAATGTAAACAATGGCTCTTGTGTATATCCTGCTCAGGTTTATTTGAATTGTGATGGCTCTTGTATCAATGATTCAGATCTTGACGGGGTGTGCGATGAATTAGAGGTTGCAGGTTGTACCGATGATTTGGCTTGTAACTTTAACCCAGATGCAACAGATGATAACAACTCTTGCACGTATCCATTAAACGATTTTGTTGATTGTCAAGGGGTTTGTAACAACGATGCGGACGGCGATGGAGTGTGTGATGAGTTGGAAGTGGTTGGTTGTACCAACCCTACAGCTTGTAACTTTAACCCAGATGCAACAGACAGCGATAATTCATGTACTTTCCCCGCTAACGATTTTGTAGATTGTTTCGGCACGTGCTTCAATGATACAGACCAAGACGGCATATGTAATGAGTTGGAAATAGCAGGCTGTACAGATGATGTGGCCTGTAATTTCAACCCGGATGCTACAGATGACAACAATACTTGTACATACCCAATCAATGACTTTGTTGATTGCCAAGGAGTTTGTTTCAATGATGCCGACCAAGATGGTGTGTGTGACGAGCTTGAAGTTTTAGGATGTACTGATCCTTCTGCTTGTAACTACAATGAGTTGGCTACGGATGATGATGGTTCTTGTTCAGCGCCAGGTGTGGAATTGTGCAATGGAGTAGACGACAATTGTAACGGTCAAATAGATGAGGGATTAACCCCAGGAGCTATTGTTTCAACTGCTGTAAATACCAATGTATACCCTGTTTGTGTTGCAGGAAACATGTTTTCAGCTAATTTAAACAATGGTGCAGATTCTCCAGTGATCGCAGGTGATGGTCCCGACTTGTGGTATTCCGTTACAGCCCAATACAACGCATTGCGTGTTGGATTGTCTGCTGCAACAGGAAACAATACTTTGCAACTTTATCGCAATAACAATGGATGTCTTGAATTGATTGTTTCTGAAAATGAAACGACAACAGGAAATCAAATTTTGATTTATGATCAGTTGGAAGTAGGTCAACAATATTATGTTGCCTTGCACAGAAATAGTGGAACCTCAAATGCATCTGCAAAAATTTGTTTCCATCATTTTGTCGAATCAACTTGTGATAACTACTATTCAAATGGAACAGGAGTCTATTCAAGTGTTTGCAGCAGCTACAAAGTGGCTTACAGAGCCAATGCTACAAGTTACAATATCAATATGTTGAGCGCGTCTCAAAACAATGTTGATTTGGGTTATGCAGCATACAGCTATACTACTCCGAACAGTGGAACGGTAATCGCTCGTTTGGGTACTTTGGTGGCGCCCAATAACACAGGATCTCCTATCAATTATACCTTGAATGTGGGAGTTGTATACTCTTTACCGGATGCCGCGGGTAATTTTAGCTCAATCATCGCTGAGCCAACTTCAACATGTGCTTTAACACTGAATTCTGAACCTACAACATCTTTGCGTTTGGCAGATCGTTGTCCAGCATTAAAGGCAACCAACCAACCTATTTCTATGAGTCGTTCGGTTTGCGGAGCCCTTTATTATCAATGGGAATTTACCCAAGTCTTACCAATTGCAGCGCCAACGGTTGTTGCCAATACAGCCAACTACGCCAGTGTATTGTTTTTGAACAATGTTCCCGGTATGGGTCCTGGGAAGACCTACAACGTTCGTGTTCGTGCGGTCCACGCCAGTGGTAACATGGGGGAGTGGGGAGCAACAGAATGTTTGAGAACCGCCGGTACTGGAATGGATCTATTGGCTGAAGATTTATCACAAGGTTTGTTTGATTTTACTTCATCTGATGTTGTTATCTATCCTAACCCAGTCATGAATGGAACTTTCACCATTGTTGGCAAAGAAGCCATGGATGCTGAGACTAAGATTGAAGTTTACAACAACTTGGGCGCACGCATCTACACCAACACGGTCTACTCAGAAGGCAGCAAGTGGATTGAAGTACCAGTTGCCGATGATTGGTCTTCAGGTTTGTACATGGTAAATATCAAGTGGAATGGAAAGGAAATGACCAAGCGCTTGGTGATTGAAAAATAATGAATGCTATGATTTTGAAAAAGGGAGCGAAAGCTCCCTTTTTTATTTCCACAAATGGATAATGGCTTCCTCAAAATGATGGGACCATGAATTTTCGCTATGATCAAACCCCTGATGAACGCGGCTTTTGAAATGTTTATTTTCGGAGTAGACGACATTCATTTTTTCTTGATAAGGTCCGTAGTATTGATCTAGACCTTCTGTTCCGTGATCAAAATACCAACGGGCATTTGGGATATTTTTCTGGGCCGCATAATGAAGAAATGCCTCGAATATTTTTTGCTCTGGATCATCTTTTGGCCATATTCCAGGCCAATGGGTTGAAAAGCATGCGGCATGGTCAAATACATGTGGATATTCCAACGCTGCATACCATGAAATGAGTCCTCCCATGCTGGCACCAGCAATGAGTCTGTCTTTGGATTTTTGACCGACACTGTAGTTTTTTTCGATATATGGAATGAGTTCCTTGGTTAAAAAAAGCAAGTAATTATCTGAAATAATTTCTCCTGCAAACATGGGCGTCTCTTCATTCCGTTTGGTAGTCTTTAGCAGCGAATCACGAAAAGACTCCTCCAGCATTTCAAATGGTCTCTGAGGAAAGTACTCAATGTGTCTTTTGGATCCGTTGTTCCAAATGCCAACGGCAATGCAGGGTTCTATTTGATGGTTGTCAATGAGGTGTTGCAAATGTTCATCGATATTCCATTCCTGATGATTCCATGTAATATTGGCATCAAATAGGTTTTGTCCATCATGAAGATAAAGCACTTTGTATTTTTTGTCCTGTGTGTAGCCATCAGGAAGCCAAACGGCTACAGATCGAGAATCAACATATTTTGATGAAAATGTGGGGATGAAATCAATTTGGCCCACAGAACTTTCCGGTTTTTGACATAGCGCCAAATGGGTCAAGGTGTTGAGGCCAAGACCCATCAAGAGAACAAGTTTTTTCATTTTAAGATGGTTTCGAATATGACGGATGGAAAATGGGCAATTTCAAGCGCCCTTACCTTGGTTTCGATGTCTTTAGGGGTATCAGATGGTTCAAGATTAGCAGTGAACTGAGCAATGATATTGCCCTCATCATAGTGCTCATTGACAAAGTGAATGGTAATTCCTGATTGTGTTTCTTTATTTTCATAAACCGCCTCATGTACAAAATGTCCGTACATGCCTTTTCCCCCGTATTTGGGCAACAAGGCGGGATGTATATTCAAAATTTTATTTGGGAAAGCCTGGCAGACCCCAGAACCTATTTTTCGCAGAAAACCGGCCAATACGATCCAATCTACTTGATGTTGTTGGAGTACATGTATCAAGTTGTCTTCTGTTTTCAGTTCGTTGTTGGAAATAACAACAGCGGGGATTCCATTGTTTTTGGCATGATCGAGAATACCTGCGCCCTCAATATTGCAAATGACAACAGCAACTTGGATATCAAGTCTCTGTTTACATTGTTCAATGATGTTCAATGCATTAGAACCAGAACCAGAACCTAAAATGGCCAACCGTATCATGCCATTTCTTTGAAAGTGGTTATGGTCATGGTTTGGTTGTGCAGGGCACAGGTGACAGAATCTTTTAATGGTGAAATTTCTCCATTGGAATAGAATCCGCAGTAGATGGTATCATCTCCAATTCTTTCAATTACAGCATCCAATTCTTCTTCTGTTCGTTGTCCCAATACAATACGGCGTCCAACACAAGAGATAAGAATGGCCAAAGAGGGACTTTTTAGGCCATCATTTTCGGCGGCGGCCATTTCAGCACCTTCTATGAGGTGATCAAAATTGGCCATCATGAATTGAACCTTAGAGCCTTGTGGCAAATTTCCAGCAAAGGTCATGGAACCATTGCTTTCGTCTATATTGAGAATGGTTCTTACCAATTGAGTGCCATCGTCATTGATGATACACAAAGGGAATAACAAAGCGGATCCTGGAAGCTCCTCTGCGCGTTCACCCAGGTAGCGCTTGTACAATTCCAATGCATTGGTGTTGTCTAGGGTGTACAAGACATTTTTTTCAGATGAAGTAACCGTTCTAATAGGACCAAACTCTGTCCATCCGCCCTGTGAGCCGTGTCCAATTTCGATGTTGTTGCCATAAAAGCCAACAGCAGCAATAACGCCAGGCTGTGGAACTTCATTGACACCAACAAAAGTTTGGGTAAACCTTCCAGCATCACCCGCAAGCCCACCAGTGATCAAAACTTTTTGTTGTAAATGTTCATTTACTCCTTGAATCAGGAAGTCGCCATTGGTCAAGGTTCCTTCGCTTAAAATAAAAATACTCTTCAGGTCATCACCGGCCAGAGCGTCGGCAATGTTTTGGCCGCAAAGAGCGCTATCAGCTGTATCGGTGATGATTTGTCTGTGAATTTTGATTTGCGTTTTTTCGAAGTGAATGGCCGTACAAACTGCACTTTCATCCAATATTTTATCACCAGCAATTTCACCTGCAGTACTGCAAAAAATGAGGTGTCCATTTGGATAATGACCTTGGAGATCAATCAACAATTGGTCTTGATTTTTTAAGTCGATACCAATAAAAATAAATACCAATTGTGCTGTGGCAAGTGAGGGGTTTGAATTGCCCCATTGCCCTTCTGAGGTCCAAATGCATTGTTCTACTTTCATTTTACTAAGATACACAGAGATTTACATTTTGTAAAAGGTTCCTCATCGTTTACCTTTGTTCTGAAGGCTGAAAAGAGATGTCGATTATCGTAAAAAATGTTTCCAAGCAATATGGCCCACAATGGGCACTAGATGCGGTTTCCTTTGAAATCCCAAAGGGTCAAATTGTAGGTTTTCTCGGTCCAAATGGTGCGGGAAAAAGCACCATGATGAAAATCATTACTTCATTTATTCCAGCCACCAAAGGAGAGGTATCGGTGAATGGATACGACGTGGTGACCCAAAGCATGGACTCCAGAAGATTGATCGGTTATTTACCGGAACACAACCCACTCTATTTGGAGATGTATGTTAAGGAATATCTCTCCTTTATTGCCGGGATTTACAAGTTGGATAAAGTAAGTCATCGGGTCAATGAAATGATTGAACGCGTTGGATTGGGTTTAGAGGCGCACAAGCGTATAGGTGCACTATCAAAGGGATACAGACAACGGGTGGGATTGGCCCAAGCCTTAATCCATGATCCAGCGGTGCTCATTTTAGATGAGCCCACCAGTGGACTAGACCCCAATCAATTGATCGAAATTAGAAATTTAATTCAAAGCGTCGGCCAAGAAAAAACAGTGATGTTTTCTACGCACATCATGCAAGAGGTGGAGGCTATTTGTTCAAGAGCGTTGATTGTAAATCGAGGAAAATTGATAGCAGACCAGTCTATTCAAGATTTGAAGCAAAACAGTGGCATCAATAGAATTTATATTGAGTTGGATGGTCCGGTCAACGAGAACACCTTGAGGTCTATTTCTGGTGTAATAAAAGTCAATAGCGTCGGTGCACTGAAATGGGAGTTGGATGTACAGGCGGGTATAGACAATCGAATAGATATCGCCAAGCGCATGAATGAGGAAGGTCGTGTAGTGCTGACCATGAATCAGAAGGAGCAGCGTTTGGAGGATATTTTCAAGGATTTAACGATCACAGAAAAATGATGTATTCATCTTTTGAGCCTGCTGTTTATTCGGCTTCATTGTGGGGCGTCATCAGAATATTGTTGTGGATTATTTTCATTAGCTATTTGTTGCGGATGATAGCCCGCATGAGTGTCAATTATGCAATGAATAAAACCAGAGAGGAGCTGGAACGACAGCAAAGACAAGCCACCACTCCTCAACCAACTAAAAAAAATCAAGCACCTGTTGGTGAATATGTAGATTATATTGAAATCAAAGACGATAAATGAACATGAAAAAAATTCTTATTCACTCACTACCACACGCACTGGCCATTGTTTTGTTTTTGGTGGTCTCAATTGCTTATTTCTCTCCCATCATGGACGGTTATGATTTGAGACAAGGAGACATAGACAATTGGAAAGGCATGTCCAAAGAAACCATGGATTATCGCATGGTGAATGGTGAAGAGCCATTATGGACGGATAGCATGTTTGGAGGAATGCCCGCCTATCAAATATCGACAGAACACAACGCCAATGTTTTCCGCTGGTTTATTTTATTCTTTCGAATGGGCTTACCCGGCGCAGTGGGTACTTTGTTTGTTGCGTTACTGGGAGGATATTTCTTGGGATTGTTTTTGCGTGTGAAACCATGGGTGGCCATGTTGATGGGTCTAGCGATTGGTCTTTCCACGGTCAATGTGCTGTATTTGGGCGCTGGACACACCGCCAAAGTGATGGCCATTGCATTTATAGCCCCCATGCTTGGAGCCATGATATATGCGATGCGCAGCCAGTCTTATTTGGGATGGGCGTTGTTCTCATTGTTCATGGGTTGTCAAATCACAGCCAATCACTTGCAAATGACCTATTACGCAGGAATATTATTGGCTTTGGTTTTCTTGAGTTTGATGCTAATAGACCTTGTTGGCAAGTCATTTAAAAATGTTGGAGTGTCGTTGGTCATGGTATTGGTGGCATCAGTTGTTGCGATACTTCCGAGCTCTAGCAATTTGTTGACAACCTATGAGTACAGTACGTACACCACACGCGGTAGCAGTGATTTGACCATTACGGCGGACAACAAAGAGAGGGAAGCTAAGGATCAAATTGGTTTGAAAGAAGATTATATATTGGATTATAACTATGGCAAAGCAGAACGTTGGAGTATTTTATTTCCCAATGCTTTTGGTGGTTCCAATGGATATTTTAAAATGAATGCGCCAGAATCACTCAAGGGGGTAAAACGCGATATCAAGCCCATTGTAGAGGTCATGGATCCCTATTGGGGAGGGCAGAGCAGTAGTGGCGGAGCTTTTTATTTTGGTTGGTTTGCTGTTGTTTTTACTGCACTAGCATTGGTATTCTTAAAAGACAACATCAAGTGGGCGTTTTTGGCGGCCACTTTGCTGGCTCTTGGTTTGAGCGTAAAGGACATGACGGGATTGAATGATTTTTTCATTCATCACTTTCCCATGTACAAGAAGTTCAGGGATTCAAAAATGATTTTGATGTTGCTGCCCATTGCTTGGGTGAGCCTGGCCGGCTTGTTGTTGAATCAAATCACTGAGCAGAAAGTGAAGTGGGAAGAAGTGAGCAAAAAATGGTTGATGGTTTCAGGCGGATTGGTTGCTGTAATCCTGATCATGGTGGCACAGCCCAAAATGATAGGGAATTTTGAAACGGAGAATGAGGTGGATAAAATCACAAATCGCCTGGTTCAATTTGAGGTAATCAAAAATCCAAATGCTATTTCTGCGCAAGAAATGGCATTGGTTGACAAGGTGGAGACTGCTGTTATTGATGCAAGAATCAACATGTTTTCAGCGGATGTGCAAAGGGCTTTGCTCATTGTTATTGTGTTGTTGGGAGCGGCCATAGCCATGATGCGTTGGTCTAAAGCACAACTTCCCATTTTAGCCATAATTGGGTTAGTCATTTTTTCAGATCAATGGAGTGTCTGCCGCAGATATTTGAACAATGACAAAGAAAAAGGAAGATATGTGAGGTATGTAAAAGCGGAAGAAAAAAATGTTCCGGTTTCCCCTTCCAAAGCGGATTTAATGATTCTTGAGAACGAAAAACCACAGGCAAAAGGTTGGGCAGAGAAAAAGAAAGTCATAGCCCAAGCCATGAGCGAAAATGAACAATGGAAAACCTATAAGAACCCTGAGGTAAAAGACCAAATTGCCTCTTTTGCAGCGCTCAATTTGTCTTCACATTACAGAGTATTTACCTTGCAAAACCCTTTCAATAATGCCGATGTAAGTTATTTGCACAAGAGTATTGGCGGATACCATGGTGCAAAATTAAAGCGTTACCAGGAGGTGATCGAGTTTGCCATTCAACCTGAAATGAAAGAGATGATTGACTCATTGCGTTCCGGCAAGCAGTCAGGAGCTTTTAAAAACACCCCTGTATTGAATATGCTCAATGCCAAATACATTGTGTACAATGCGGAAAATCCCCCTTTGATCAACCCCAATGCTTGCGGTGCAGCTTGGTTTGTTGAGAAATTGAATGTTGTAAAAAATGCCAATGAGGAGATTCAAGCACTTGCTAAAATCGATCCCAAAAACGAATTGGTGGTGAATGTGAAATTTGCAGGACAATTGGTTGAATCACAATCAGACAGTACAGATAAAATCGAGCTTTCCACTTATGCGCCCAATCACTTGATTTATAATGCAACAGTTAAAAAGAAAAGAACGGCGGTATTTTCAGAAATTTATTACCCCGAAGGTTGGAATTGTTACATTGATGATCAGCTGGTTGAAGTGGCTCAGGTGAATTTTATTCTCCGCTCTACTGTGGTTCCTGCAGGAAATCACAAAATAGAGTGGAAGTTTGAGCCCGCGGTGTGGGAAAAGGGAACCAACTTATCGAGCATAGGCTCCATATTGATGATACTATTGTTGTTGGGGACAACTTTTTTGGCCTACAAGAAACGTTGATTTACTTTCCTCTCTTCATTCCAATGGCACTGAATAGAAAGAGCAAAGGATAGATTAAATTGGGCATCAGGGTGTACGGAAAATGCTGAAAAGCATAATTGGGATTGGTATAATCCCATGCTTGATGTGCGTTCGGAATTCCACCATAGCCAATAATCATTTGTCCTAAGATCATGAGCAAAATGGAAAGGTGCAAAATTTGTATCACAAGAGAGGAACATTTGTTCCACATCCCCAATCCTACGACTCCAATGATAGGCAACACATAATTGAGGGGACTGCAAAGTGCAGAGGATATTTGTTTGTAGTCCATCAACCCTATGTAAATGGGGATAAGCAGGGAGGCAAAAATTACGGGAGCAAAAAGCAATCGGGTATTAAGACTGTTGGACCAACGCAATCCTTTTTTGGCTTTTAGTACAAACCACAGGACGAACAATAAAAGTATCCAAGGGTAGATGAAATGAAAATACCCGCCTTTTCTGTCCATGTACCAGCGGTTCAGCGAAAGCACACTTTGGAACAACCCCCACAATACCCATGCTAAAGCAAAGAAATGCATATTGCCTTTGGTTTTGTCATCATTGCTTTTCCACAAGGGCAATAAGCCCATAAGAATGACGGCCAGGGTTACAAAAACCATGGGCATGTTGTAAGGAATCTCGAGCATCTGTTAATTCTTGTTGGAAGGAACAAGTTGTCCTCCCGTTTGTTTCATTCAAAGGTAAACGATATTAGCTTTGCACAAATGGTTGGAAGTTTGAAGGAAATGGCAAGAAAGGCTTGCCAATGGGCATGGGTGGATGACAACCATGAAATAGAGGTGGCTTGGCAAGAGCATTGGTCAGATATACCTGAAGAATTTCAACGGATTGTTTCGCCCAGTATTTTTCTTTCTCCGTCCTATCTGAAGGCTTTAGAGGGAGACTATCCACTTTCTTATGGCTTGTTTAGACACAAAGGGCAACCCATAGGCTGGGCGGTCTTTTTCTTGTCTTCTTTTACCAGTCAATCCCTTCCTATCGATGCAAGTCAATGCGTCGGCATCCGGCAATGGGTGATTCAAAAGTGGCAACGAAGGGGATCTTCTCAATGGGTTTTATTGTTGGGGAATCCGTTTGTTTCAGGTGAACATGGATTTGTTTTCACTTCAGAAGTGTCGTTGGCCATTCAATCAGAAGTTTTGTGTTTGGCCCTGAACAAGAGAGTGCTGGACCTTCGCAGCCAGGGGTGGAAAGTCAATATTTGTTTGATCAAAGATTTTCACTTCAAGCAAAATGATTTGCAAAGGGCGCTGAATGATTGCGGATTTGCAAGCATGGAGGCCGACCCGATAATGGTTCTGCCTATACCAGCGGATTGGAAATCTTTTAACGATTATCTCAACGAACTTTCCAGTAAGTTTCGTTCTAAAGCTCAGACCGCTATTACACGCTCCAATCAATTGACTCGAGAGGATTGGTCTGCGGAGGAAATGGAAATGCGAAAGGCAGAGTGGTATCCATTGTATGAGCAGGTTTATAAGCGTGCCAGTCATCGCTGGCAGCCATTGTCAGCGGAAACACTGATTAAAATGAAGGTATCATTAAAAGACAAGATGAGTTTTAATGTTTATTCTTTAAATGGCTCAGTGGTGGCTTTTTCTTCCGCAATATTGGGGAGTACAGAAATGGAGGCGCATATTGTGGGGTTTGATTACGCATTAAACAAAACGCATTATTTGTATTCACGAATGTTGTATGATTTTGTGGAGTTGGGCATTCAAACAGGGGCCAAGAAAATTGTATTCGGTCGAACGGCTATTGAAATGAAGTCTTCCCTAGGAGCATTACCAGTGATTTATTCTGCTTCATTGCGACATGCAAAGCCATTGACCAATTGGGCGGTTCGTTGGTTAACAGGTTCAATGGAATATAGCGCTCAAAGTATGAGACAGCCTTGGAAAAAAGAGGCAGAGGAGAAATTGACTTTACTTTTGTCGGAATAATTATGCGACAAGAGCGAAACATCCTTCTGGTCTTGGCGGCCATTCAGTTCACCAATATTGTGGACTTTATGATCATGATGCCCATGGGGGATATCCTTAAAAAGGAGTTGTTGATTGGTCCTGGTGCGTACGGTTTTTTGGTCTCGTCTTATGGATTGGCAGCTGGTGTGTCCTCTTTTTTAGGGGTGTTTTATCTGGATAGTTTGGATAGGAAAAAGGCTTTGCTTGTAGCTTACACTGGATTTATTTTAGGGACCTTATCCAGCGCCATTGTTCCCAATACGCAGGATGTTCATCTCAACTATTATTTGTTCATTGGAACACGTGTCTTAACAGGGTTAACAGGTGGACTGTTGGGTGGATTGGTGATGTCCATTGTTGGAGATTTGATTCCTTTAGAAAGAAGGGGAAAAGCGATGGGCGTGGTAACGTTGTCTTTTTCACTTGCGGCAGTGATGGGGGTTCCATTGGCTTTGGTTCTTGTAGATGCTTTTGATAACAATTGGCATGTTCCATTTTACGTCATAAGCGGATTGAGTGGATTGATTTTGATCTTAGCCATGCGTGTCATGCCGCCTATTCAGGCGCATCTGAGTAAATCCACACCCTTTCAGCCTTTGGCTACCATTCAGTCCGTTTTGGGCTCAGTTGCTCAACGCAATGCACTATTGTTTACGGTGATGTTGGTACTGGGTCAGTTTACCGTGATTAGTTTTTTGACCCCATTTATGATCAACAATGTTGGATTAGATCAAAGTCAAATCAAGTACATCTACATCACTGGGGGTGCGGCTACCGTTCTTTCAGGTATTGCCATTGGAAAGGCCGTGGACAAGTGGGGAAGATTCAGGGTGTTTACTTTTTTTGCATGGATGTCCTGTTTGACGATGTTGGCCAATACCCATTTGACACAAGTTCCGCTCTACGTTGTCTTGGGCATTGCTGTTTTCTTTTTCACTTTCATATCTGGTCGCATGATTCCGGCCAATACCATTATTTCTGCTTTGGTCAATCCAGCTCAGAGGGCGGGATTTATGAGTTTGAATAGCAGTGCACAAAGTTTGGCCAGTGGCTCTAGCGCCATCATAGCAGGTTTGATCATTGCACAAAAAGATGAATATGCGCCTCTGGAAAATTATCAATGGGTGGGTTACTTGGCTGTTTTTTTTACACTTGTATCCTTGTTGATTGTTAGAAGAATTAGAAAAATTACTGCGGTTCATGCACCGGCCTAATATAAATTCGTCCCATGCGTTTGGTAGCCCAAGTCCCACATCCTCATTTGCGTATTGTTGTGCATGAGTACAACGGTAAATACATTGTAGAAGTTGAGGGAGGACGATGCAAACAGGGTTTTAAATTTGATAAGGAATATTACGATTTGACGACTGTCCAAGATTGGGTTTTAAAAAACGAAGCAGGGATGATGGAGCAAATGCATCAGATGCATGCATGGCTTGGAACAATAAAACCGAAAGAATGAAAAAGAACATTTGGATCATTGCTGTGATGGCAGTGCAATTTGTGGCCTTAGGATATTTGTTTTGGAATCAACACAGCTCTGCGGGAATAGTTGATTTGCCCGATGCACCAGAGGCTTCTGCTTTCAGAGATACAGCCAATGTTAAATCAGCTATCGTTGCTTACATCAATGGTGATAGCATCAACACCCATTTTCAATACATCAAGGACCAAGAGGCCCGATTACAGAGTAGCTTGAAAGGGGCGGATGCGGAATTTCAGCGTGAGTATGCCAAAAGAGAGAAAGAAGCGCAGGATTTGTTGCAATATGCCAATAGTAAGCAATTGCCAGAAGATGAAGCACGGGTTGTGGAAGAGCGGTTGGCAACATTGCAGGGAGAACTGCAACAAATAGATGCCAAGATGTCTGAGGATATCGCTGCCAAAAAGGAGGCCATGACCATTGAGTTGAATAATAAGGTAAAGAAGTATTTGGATAAATATGCCAAAATGAAGAACATTGATTATGTTTTGAATTACCAAGAGGGAATACCCATTGTATTGTATGGCAATAACGCCTTTAATGTGACCTCGGAAGTATTGAAGGGCTTGAATGAGGAGTATCAAAACGAGAAAAAGAAGTAGTCATGGTATTTGCGCATCAGAAATATTTGAGTGGGGCGGCTGAGTATCTGTTGTTTATGTGGCAGATGGAAGATTTGGTGCGTGCGGTGAACTTTGATGCAGACGCGCTGGATGGATTTATCAAGACATTGTCTCCAGATGAAGAGAGTCAGGAGGCAGAGAGAAAGTGGTTTCAAGGTTTGATCAAGGACATGAAGGCTGAGAAGTTGGAGAAGAGAGGACATTTAACCGTATTGGAAGAGATATTGGCAGAGCTCACTTATTTGCATCAAACCCTGCTCAAAGTGTGGAAGGATGCGGAATACATTCAAATGTATGAAGCGGCACGCCCCAATTTGGAAGAATACATTAGTCGTTCTAAGGGGGTGAGTCAAAACGAGGTAGAGCTTTGTTTACATGCTTTGTATGGATTATTGGTGTTGCGTTTGAGAAGAGAGCCGATATCGGCGGAAACAGAAAGTGCAATGGGAACTTTTTCTCAGCTTCTGGCCTCTTTGAGTGCGCATTATTTTAAAATGAAACAAGGCGACCAAAAGGCCGCCCTGAATTAACAACAACAACAACATATCCGACACAGTCAGGATAGCATCTTAAGAGAGCAAGCTTTGAGTCAAAAGGAATTGCATCTGTTGGTTTTGACGATTCAATTGCTCTAGGTTTTGCTCACATTCAAATTCTTTATTGTATTGGTTAGCAGCGTCTGTTACGTGTTTGGCCAAGGTGGTCAAATTCACGGGAACAGAAACTACACGGAAGGGGTTTGCATTGTTTACCAAAGACTCCCAGTTCAATTCAGCGCTGTTTTGAACAACAAAAACGCTTTTCACGTGAGGAAATTGGTTTTTAAGGGTGGCCAAGAAGCTTTCGCCACTTACTTGATCCAACATTTGATCAACGACTACTACTTGTACTTGTTCAGGTAACATGGCATCCAATGCCATTTGGGTGGAGTGTACTTCAAGTACGTCAAAGTTTTGGTTTAGAACGCACTTTACATCGTGGGTGAAAGTAGCGTTGGTGGAGAGGACCATTACTTTGTTGTTGCTGTTTGTTTTCATGACTGTTTGTGTTTGTTGTTGTTGATGGATTTAACGAGAGGAGTGAAATTAAGGTTACAAAAAATGTTGAAAAAGTTTTTAACTTATTGAATATCAGTGTAAAAAAAGTGAATAAGTTATGTTGATTGGTTAATGAAGATGGCAATAAAAAGGAGATTCTGAACAGAATCTCCTTTTTAGGTGAAGGACAAAGGGGTAAGGATTGGAAAAATTAAAGATTAAATGGATGTGAGTTGGGATTGGAGGGTTGGAATGGGATGAGTTTTTGGATGATTTGCTGGGATTCTATATTGGATTGCTTGAGGAAGGAGAGAATTTGAGCGTGTTGATCGAGTAGGCTCATGATTTGTTCATCGGCTAGGAGGGAGGGGGAGATGGGTCGTTTTTTGGGTCTGTCATAAACGGATTCTTGGTCGCGAACCATTAGGATATTGATGTGGACATCATAGATTTTGGAGAGGGTTTTAAAATCTTCGAGGCGGGCTTTTCTGAAGCCACATTCAAGGCGGGAATATTCAGGTTGGGAGATGCCTAGTTTTTCTGCGATGAATTCTTGTTTGAGGTCGTGGAGAATTCTGAATTCTCTGATTTTAGGGTACCTGATCATGTTTTTAGGGTATTTGGATTTTTTGTTGATTTTGTTTTCGTTGTTATTCATGAGACAAACATGGGCACAAAAAAACCAGCCGGAGCTGGTTTTCGAAATTTTCGAAGGGATATTCTTATGCCTTGTTATCAATGCATTTGTAAATAATTTCCTCAACCCCCTGTGGGATTGGAAGAAGACCACATTTCGTTGCATAGTTAACAGCCTCTAAATCGCCATAAATTTCATCAGTAAGTTCAGGACAGTATTTTTTAGCGAGAATAGTAAGTTTTGGTTTTATTGTTTTTGTTATTGTATCTCCAATTTTGTTTTCATCTAAAGAAGCTGAAACATTTGCGAATTTTTTACATTTTTCATTGATAGCATTTGCCACCAATTTATTACGATCGAATCTACTTCTTTCATTTAAAATTAAAAGGTACTTTATCGGGAAATCCAATAGAATTGCATTAATAACATAGCCTAGATTATTCATCAATTGCGATTGATGAAAGTTTGTAGCATAGTTTGGTTTTACATAATTATTTTGTCCGCTTTCAAAAAGGCTCCATGTATCAAAATGATACTTAGGAATCCCATATTTCAGCGTTTCACCATTGCCTATATATAACTGTGATTTTTTTTGAAGGGTCAAATTTTCGAATCTATGCAGATGTTCATTGGGAAGCTTTTTGGGGTTGATTCGAAAACTTACAACTTGATAGTCACTATTACTCTCAAACGTAAAGCCGGGTATGGAGAACAAAAGATAAGAAATTCCTGCCCAACGAACAAAGTGTTGAAGATCCTCATAAACAATAAGAGGCTCTTCGCCTAAGCCAATTAGCGTGTTTAAGGAAAATTTGTTCGGTTCTATTCCAAGAACCTTCTCGATATTTGGACTAATCCATTCAAACCTACTTTCTTCGATATTAAAAATTGTTTGGAATTCATTTCTTGATGATTCGAACGAATTTTTCTTTTGTAATAGGGAATCTAACTTTTCATCAGCCTGGTAATTAGCCATCGCTCGAATCATCATTTGAAGGGAAATAGAGGCACTTTTGTTTTCTATGTCCTCTTTTATTAAATCCATTTTTTCGATGAATTGACCAAGGAATTGACCAACAGGCATCGTTAATGAGGGGGAGAATTGACTTTCAAATATTAATAACTCAGAAATAATTTGTTTCCATGAGGGAAACGCGAGGGTGCCGTTTTTGGACTCAATTTTTTTTTCCATTGGTGGGATGGTTTAATAGTTAAGGTTTCAACTTTGTGCTGTTAAAATACAACAAAAATTTAGTCTAGAATAGATAGTTCTCTGTCGAAATTTGATTGTATAGGTATGGAGAATAGTGAGGTCTTTTTTTTAGATAGCAATTCTGAAGAGTTGTCTCGTCTGTTATCGCTCGTGGAAATCCAGAAATTGGATTTACTCGACATGATGCTCGATGAACTAACTTTAAATAAAAATCCGCAATTAAAGAATAAGTACGACACGAATTTTCTCCAAGCTAGATTTGAAGTCATTCAAGATAAAAAATCTCGGTTAGAAGGCGTTTGGGTTTTTTATCCTTGGAAGAATACCATTGTCCGGATATTAGATGAGGAAGATTTCATCTTTTTAAGAACTATAAGGAATAGGGATAAAATAACAGAGAACGAGCATAATGTGCTTCAGGGTAAGGTTGTTGGTATAGTCGGCTTATCAGTTGGTTTCGCAGTTTTGATGACCATTGCAATGGAGAGAATTGCGGGAACAATTAGAATTGCAGATTTCGACTCTTTGGACTTGACTAATTTGAATAGGATATTTCATACCGTATTTGACCTTTCTCGTAATAAGGCTGTCATTGCAAAGCGAAGAATTTTAGAGTTAGACCCATATTTAAAAATTGAAATTTTCACGGAAGGTTTAAATGAATCCAACATTGATAAATTTTTTAATAGTGATTCAGGAAAGCTGGATGCAGTAATTGACGAGTGTGACGACGGCAATATTAAATTGAATATCCGTAAGTATGCTCGAAAGTATAGAGTTCCTGTAGTGATGGAGACCAGTGATCGAAGTGTTTTAGATATTGAAAGGTATGATCTCGATTCTAATTATCCCTTTTTACATGGAATGTTGGAAGGAATAGATGAGGAATTGTCTACAAGTAGAGATATTTTAATGCGTTGTATCGATTTCTCCAAGGTCTCTGAAAGAGGAAAATTGTCAATGTCTAAAGTCGGTGTAGTACTCAGGTCATGGCCTCAATTGGCTAGTGATGTAATTATAGGAGGGGGCTCAGCCTGTGCCGCTGTGAGGAAGATATTATTGGGACATTCAAATAGTAGTCAACGAATTTATTTTGATATTGAGTCACAAATCAGTTGACATATCGCAACTCTTAGAGAATTCGAGAGAAAGAGTAGAATTTATTCGAATAAGATCCTTCAAAGCTTTGAATGACTTCGAATCATGTTTGAAGTTTCAAGAAGGACACTTAGATGTACTCAGATCCTTCGGATTTCAGGTTTCTTCATCAAAGGAGGACTGGATGAGCTCTGAGTTTGTGCACGTGATTTTGGTTGAGTCTGAAGATGGGAAAAAAGTGTATGGAGGGGCTAGAATAGAAGAGGCTAATAAAGGCCGAATTTTACCAGTACAATCGGCTATTTCTTATCTAGATGAGAATATTAATGGGTTTGTTGAGCAGAGAGCACAAAAGAAATTTGGTGAATTATGTGGACTTTGGAATTCTGTTGCAGTAGCAGGATTGGGTATAGGCAGCGTGTATAGCATACGCTCAGCACTTGCGCTCGCAATTATTCTTCAGTACGATCAAATTCTTGCTTTGTGTTCGGTGCATTCTTTTAAAATGGCCTCGAATTTTGGTTTTGGTTTAATCAAAGAGATTGGAGATAACGGAATTCTTTATTACGAAGGTGCTAAACAGAATGCGCATATTACGATTCAAGAGTCTTTACAAACTTTGGAAAACTCTCATGAAGATGAAAAATCTAAAATCTTTTCTCTTGCTAATTTACCACATCAAATTGTTGAGGAATCAAGGAATAAGGTTAATCTCACCATAGAATATAACTTGACTACATGAAGAACCTTTTTATTTTTTTTGCTTTTCTATTCTCTTGCATCACTCTATCTGCTCAGGAAGTAATAATAGAATATTACAGAGGTGAATTTAAAAGTGCGCAGTATACAAAGATTAATGGTAATACACTGAGTCTTGGTATTAGTCATGACACATGCTATGGAAAAGTTAAATTAAGGAATTTAGATTTATCCGTCGGTATGTTGACTGTCCAAATTGATAACTCATTACTTGATGAATTTATCGTCTATAAAGATTCACTTTATCATGATGTTATTTACCGGGGAGGACAGAAATATCCTTCATTTTTAGATAATACCGGTTACAGTTTTCAGTTGTCCAATTTAGATGGTGAATCTGATTTTTATTTTAAAGCAAGTAGTGACGAGCAGCTAATTATTCCAATAAAAATTCATTACGATTTTCTTGATTTTATTAAAGCAGAAATTACAAAAAGATCATTTTACTTTTTCTATCTGGGAATAATGATTGTTATGATTCTTTACAATATTTTCATTTTTTGGACCGTAAAGGATAAGACTTATCTCAGGTATGTTTTTTATGTGGGAACTGTGCTTTTGACTCAACTCGTTATTAGTGGTTATGCCGATAAGTACTTTTGGACTAATTCTGGCACGATCAGCCAGTTTATGTCAAGTTTCCTTCCCATCCTAAGTGGAATAGCAACAGTTATCTTTTCAATAGATTTTATTAGAACTAAGTTGTATTCGAACACAATTCATAAGTTGCTAATTGGTTTCTTGATTTCCTATTTTGTTGCCTTAATTCTCTTGGTTTTTAATCTAGCGACATGGTCTCAGTACATAATTAATTTTAATGCTTCATGTGCTTTGATATTAATTCCTGCCGCCATTAGGGCCATTAAGGGTGGATATCGTCCAGCAAAATATTATTTAATCGCCTGGTTATTTTTCTTGTTAGGAGTTACCCTTTATGCTCTAAGAAACTTAGGATTGATTCCTTTTAATTCGTTTACCAACTATGCAATGCCAATCGGGTCTGCTTTCGAAGCCATCCTCCTCTCCCTTGCCCTGGCGGATAGGATTAATATTTTGAAAAGAGAAAAGGAGGCGTCACAGGCGCAAGCCATTTTGATGATGGAGGAAAATCAACGACTCATCCATGAACAAAATGCCTTCCTTGAAAAAGAAGTGGAGGCCAGAACACGTGAAATAACTTCGACCAATCATGACCTTGAAAAAACTTTGGCCAACCTACAACTGACGCAAAAACAATTGGTGGAATCCGAAAAGTTGGCCTCGCTGGGACAAATGACTGCCGGTATTGCCCATGAAATCAATAACCCTGTCAACTTTGTTCGGTCCAATGTCCAACCCCTGAAACGCGATGTGGATGAATTGATTGAAATCATCGCACAAATCAATCCCAATCTGCCCATGGATGACCTCCAAGCCAAATGGGATAATCTGCAACGCAAGTACAAGGAATTGGATGTGGATTATTTGCAAAAGGAGATTTATCAACTCCTTCAGGGTATTGATGAGGGATCTAAACGAACAGCCGATATTGTACGCTCCTTGCGCGTGTTTTCCAGAATGGATCGGGATGCGCTGGTTTTGGCCGATATCAACGAATGCGTTACTTCAACCCTCATGGTGATGAAAAACATTACCTCAAAGGAAGTAACGCTCTCCACTCACCTGGATCAGGCTTTGCCGCAAATACACTGTTTTCCCGGAAAACTCAATCAGGTGTTAATGAACCTCATTTCAAACGCTGTTCACGCAACACGCATGGAAGGAAGGTCCATAGAAGATCGCATTGTAGAGGTGAAAACTTTACGCGAAAATGATTGTATAAAAATTGTTGTAAAAGACAATGGAATTGGAATGAAAGAGGAAGTGAGAAAAAAGATTTTTGATCCATTCTTTACCACCAAACAAGTAGGTGAGGGCACGGGTCTTGGTCTTTCTATTGTTCTTGGTATTGTTCAAGAACACGGAGGTGAAATTCAAATCGATAGTGAATGGAACAAAGGCACTAGCTTTACCCTTTCACTCCCCATAAACGCCCATCATTCAAACCTATGAACGAAGAAAAAATAAAGATCCTTTATCTTGACGATGAAGAAAATAACCTGATTGCTTTCAAAGCATTGTTCAGGAGAGAATACGATGTTTTTACCACCACTTCTGCACGTGAAGCGGTGGAATACCTGAATCAGAACGAAGTTCCGGTAATCTTGTCTGACCAAAAAATGCCCGACATTTCCGGTGTAGAGTTTTTTGAAATGATACTTCCCGATTTTCCGCGTTCCGTGCGCATATTGGTAACAGGTTATGCGGATATTGAGGCGGTGGTCAATGCCATCAATAAGGGAGAGATTTATCGGTATGTGGCCAAACCATGGGATGAGCACGACTTGCGAATTTGTCTTAAAAATGCGGTAGAAAAATACCAGAGCAATACACAATCTACCTCCCTTTTGCCAGCCATTTGGAGCTTGATTGACGCAGATCCTTCTTTGAAAGATTTATTGACCAAACCCTCTTTGGCTTCTTTGGCTGTCATCTCTGTCTTTCTGTATGATGCGGAAAAGAGAGCTAAACTTTCGCAAAAGGATCTCAAGGCATTGCTCCAGATTTTTGACTGCAACATGGATCAATGGAACAGAAATGATATTGCGCAATTTGCATTGAAGTATTTGGATAGTCAGGGTAAGGATCCAGCGATTGAACAGGTGGAGCGAGACCTTAATATCGGGTTTGGTTTTTAGCAATTTGGTTTTGTTTTGGGTGTTGCCAAGTAATGACGCCATACCCCGGATAGTAGTGGAAAGCCCGCAGGGCCGCGCAGCGGCCTGAGGACTTGAAACGGATAGCCGGATTAGGTCCAGAAAATAAGAACATTGATTTTGGGAGGACATAAAAAAAGCCGCAAACGCGGCTTTTTCAATTGTATTGAAAGAGAATTAGGGCTTGGGAGTGCCTTCTTTGTGGCCATCTCCTGAACACTTTCCACCTTCTTTCTTTTGGTCTTTAGAACAACAAGCGGCTCCTTCTTTCTTTTCTCCTTTTGAGCAACAAGCAGCACCCTCTTTTTTCTCACCAGAGCAAGAGGCTTTTTCGGTTGAACCGGTAACACCTTTGTCTTTAGAGCAACAAGCTTTGCCATTTTCGGCTTTGCCGCAAGAGCTTTTCTCTTTGATTACCTGTTCTTTCTTTTCAGTATTGGTATTGGCGGCAGCATTTTGTGTTTGAGCTGAAGCCACACCAGCCATCAAAATCATGAAGGCTACGAATGCAAAAATCTTTTTCATGTTTTTAAGTATTTAAACAAATATAGGCTGAAAATTGAATTTTTATTCAAGCAAAAATCAGTTTACCTTTATTGGGTGAAGACGAATTTGGATTTTATCTTGTCTGAGCGCCCCTCAGGCGGGTGGAAATGGGCCATGCAGGCCCTGCTCATTGCGGTGTCCCTGCAAGTTTTCACTACGGCCATTGTCTTTTTTACGACCTCCAACGGATATGATTATAACAATTCATTGGCTGAACAGGAGGTTCAGGAAGAGATTCCATTGCAGTTTGAAGAAGAAACGCCCTCTTCCAATGGTGATGAAGAGGAAGGACCATTGCGCAATGTGATGTCCATGGACGGCGCGGAGTTGGGCAATGGCGTTTATGATCACACTGGTCAACGCAATGAGGAGTCGCCTGAAGAGTATGCGAAGCGAACGTTTAACGAATTAAAGGAGCGACATAAAAATGATCCTCAACCCACGCGTAATGCTGCGGATCCCTCTGATGTGAAGCCAGAGAAACAAGACAATAACCCAGCACCACCATCGGGCAAGAACACGGCGGGGGCTGTAACAGCGGAATGGAGTTTGGCAGGTAGGACCGTGAGCAATGGACCCAAACCTACCTACCGCTGCAAGCAGGGCGGAATGGTGAAGGTAAATGTTGTAGTAGATGACAAAGGACAGGTGAAGTCAGCGAGTATCGACCCTTCCTCTAGTGACTATGAATGTTTATTGAATGAAAGCCTTGCGCATGCTAAAAAGTGGCGTTTTAATGCCGTGTTGGGAAAGGCGAATCAGAATGGAACCATTGTGTTTAGGTTCTCTGCTCAGTGAGATTATGATTTGAGTTTATTGACCACCGAGGTGGTTGAGAATCCTTGGACAAACTCGATGACTTGAACAGAGCCTCCCCAGGATTTTACTTCTTTTGAACCCACCATATACTGTTTGTGGGCAGGGTCTGTTTGTTCAGGGTCGTAATCTCCTCCTTTTACCAATACATCCGGTTGAATGGACAAGATCAGAGACAGCGGTGTTTCTTCTTTGAAAATAATGACTCCATCTACTGCACGCAGGGCTTCAAGAACAATTTGACGTGCCGATTCGTGATTGATAGGACGCTCAGGTCCTTTGTTTAGTTTTCTGACGGAATCGTCATCATTGAGCCCTACGATGAGCACATCACCCAGTGATTTGGCTTTTTCCAAATAGGAAACGTGTCCAACATGAATGATGTCGAAAACGCCATTGGTAAAAACAATTTTTTTACCTTCTTTTTTCCATTGTTCAAGCTGTGGCAGCAAGGTTTTTCTTTTTAGCGCGTTGGTCAAGAATGATAAAGCCAATAACACCTACGATGATTTCGACAATGGTTTTGCCCACCCAGGAAATCCATGCGAAAGTAAGTCCTAGAGTACCGGCATAGCCTAGTGCTTCAAATCCCCATTTAGAGGTCAGGTGATAGGCGCCTAATCCGCCCTGGGTTGGAACCACCATTCCAAAGCTACCTGCGACAAGGAAAAATAAGGCATCGGCGATGTTCATGTAATTGGTGTCGGCAAGGGCCTTCATCATGAAATACGCCATGAGCAACCAACATACCCAGATGCCGATGGTATGCAGTGTAAACCATCCTTTTTGTTTCAATGCCAAGATGGATTTTAGGCCATCAAAAACCCCCAGAGCAAATTGATATATTTTTCCGAAGAAGGCAATGTGTTGTAGTTTTTTCAAGGTCCACCATCCCACCGCAGCGGCCAATGCACCGAAGAATAAGATGTAATAGATCAAATAACTTTTTTCTTGGGTTTGGCCGGGTGCTGCAGCTTTGGCAGCGGTTATTTTGTCCCAAAGAGCAACAAGCGCATCAGCTTGAAGCCAGGAAACCAGTGCGATTACCATCAATAAATTGACCGAATCTACCAATCTTTCAAGGATGACAGTACCCACCAATTTGTCCATGGGAATTTGTTCCGATTTGTTTAATACAGCACAGCGCGCTACCTCACCGGATCGGGGAACCAAATCGTTCATCAAATAACCAAAGGCTACCGCGTGAACAGGACTGGATGCGCGAGTGGTGTAGCCCAGGGGTTCAATTAAAATTCTCCATCTCCAACCCCTGAACATCATGGCGACATAACTGGCCAGCATGGACAAAAAGGCCCAACCCCAATTCAAGTGGGTTGCGGCATTCCAAATGGTATCAAAATCAGCGTCTTTAGAGGCATAGTATGCCAATCCAATGCCTATGCAAAGAAAAAGGGCGTATTTAATGCCCTTGATCATGATTGCAATAATTTATTGGTGGTGGTATCCGGAAATACAATCCAAGGTTTAAAAGACTTGGCTGCCTCAAATTCAATGGCGGCATAAGAGCAAACAATCACGATGTCACCAACAGCCACGCGCCTTGCTGCGGGACCATTTAAACAAACCACTCCAGAATTGCGCTCACCGGTGATGATATACGTTTCAAAACGTTCACCATTATTACAATTGAGGATATGTACTTTTTCACCTTCAATCATATTGGCGGCTTCCATTAACAATGGGTCCAATGTAATGCTACCAATGTAGTTCAGGTCAGCTTCAGTGACTGTAACCCGGTGAATTTTTGATTTTAAAACTTCGATGGTCATCATGTGCGCGCAAAAGTACACATATCAATGCAATTGCGAAAATATATGCGCCTTATATGACACTAGGAAAGGAGGAGGCAAGGGCAGAGTTTTGTTCCATGAAAAAGGTTCAACAATACTTATTGTCTTTGTTCAGGCTGTTTTATCCCAAGAATTGTGCGTTATGCGGTTGGGATTTGTACCAAAATGAGGAGGGGCTATGTATGCGTTGTCTGCACACTTTACCTAAAACAAATGTGATGTTGAATCATCCGCAAATGAAAAGAATTTTCTTTGGACGATGTTCCTGGGAGGAGCATTGGTTTTTTTTAAAAATGGAGAAAAGTGGACCTGTTCGGGATGCACTGCACGAATTGAAATACCGCAATGGTCAAACTGTTGGAAGAGCATTGGGAAAAGTTTGGGCTCAGAAAATGGAACGATTTTATGGAATCCCTTCTTGGGATGTCATTGTGACTGTGCCCATGACCAAAGAGAAGAAAAAGAAGAGAGGTTACAATCAATGCGATTGCCTTGCAGAGCCCATTTCGGAACGTTGGAATATACCCATTGAAGAGGGTTTGCTGATTAAAAAGACGGGTAGCGTGAGCCAAACGTTAAAGTCAAGGATGATGCGGAATGCAATGAAAGAAAATCCTTTTGAGGTGGTTGATCCGGGGCGTTGGGAAGGAATGCACATTTTGCTTTTGGATGATGTGGTGACGACAGGAGCCACGCTGGAGCAATGCTACACGGCTTTGATGAAAATCAAGGGAGTGCGACTTTCCATGGCTGCACTGGCCATCCCTGTGCACAACCGACTGGTGATTTAAAAAAAATGATTATGTTTGGAAGAGATATGAAAAAGTACATTTTTATCGCAGGAATGGGGATAATCCTGCTCTTTACGCAATGTCAAAAGGAAGCCGGAGACGGTGGATTGGCAACCATCAAGGGATCAATCACTAAAGAGTTTCGTTCTGTTTTGAACAACCCATTGAATGCGGTGCAGCTACCCGCTTTGGATCAAGAAGTATATATTGTCTATGGAGACCATGTTTCGCCAGATGATAAAGTTGTGACGGATTACAATGGTGAATTTTCATTTTCGGGTTTGAGGAAAGGTGATTATACCCTTTACACTTATTCTCAGGATACTTCGGCTACCGCCACAGCAGTGCTTTCTAACATGGCTGTTGTCACCAAAGTTAAAATTACGGAAAGAGATCAGGTCAAGGAAATAGACCCCATCATTGTCTATGAAAAGAAGTAGTTTTATCCTTCTATTTCTCTGCTTTATGTTGCATTCCTATGCACAACAGTGGAAAGATGCGGGAGGTTGGTTTTCTTCAAAGGTCAGTTTTGATGGGAAAGACGGTAGGGTATTTTACATTGCTCCGGAGCTGCGTTTGGATGAGAACTTGACCAGAATAGCAGGAGCTTTTTCAGATTTTGGTGTTCAACAGAAGATTTCCAAAGGCATTCAGTTTCAAGCAGAATTGAGGTCGGGTATCCGACAGGATTGGAATTATGTGACGTATCGTCAGCGCTTGGGTTTGGGATTGTCCGGGGAAATTGGAGTTGGAGATTGGGAATTGGGGGTGTTGTTGCGTCAGCAATGGGGCCAATCGAACTTTGATTTTTCAGACAAGGTAGATGTAGATACCAGAACGGTAAGCAGGGCAAGGGCATCATTGAAATTTAACTACTCCAAGAATTTGAGTTTTTATACATCACACGAATTGTTTTTTAGCACAACGGATTACTCCTACAGCAATTGGAGATGGCAAGGCGGGTTGAATAAGGAAATCAATAAAAACCAAAGCTTTAAATTGGGCTATTTGATTCAGCAAGATCAAATGACCGGTAGTCAGGACTTTGTGGTAACGGGTGGTTGGAGCTATCAATTTAAGCGATATAAAGAAAAAGAGGAATCAGCAGCCAAAGGCAAGGGCAATCAAGACGGCGCTCTTTTGGTGAATACTTTGGATGAAGTGCAATTGATGAATGGCAGGGAGATGAAAGGAGAGGTTTTTTTGGATTCAACGTTAATGGTAAAGATTCGATACCGGGGCATTTATGGGAAATGGAAAGAGGTTGAGATGCACCGCAACGAGATTTTCAGTGTGACCAAAGGGGGAAAGGAAGTTGTTTTTTATGCCCCGGACACAACGCTTGGAGATCGTTATTCTGCTGAGGAAATGCGCATATTTCTTTTAGGAGAAAAGGACGCTTTCAAGCGGTATAAAGCACGACATACCTCCATCATGGGTTTTTTATTGTGCGGTGCGATTAGCTACGCTGGAGGCAATGGTATTATGGCTTTGATTGGTCCACCCATGGTGTATACTTTGGTTCACATACCCGGTAAAATTAGGGTCAGAAAACACCACATCAGCAATGATGCATTAAAGTACAATGATTTGTATGCGGAGGGTTTTGAACCAGTTGCGAGAGGGCGTCGATTGAATAAAGCAATGGTTTGGAGTACCATAGGTTCTGCGACAGGTTTTTTATGTTACATGTTGACCAAGTGATGGAAAAAATACAGCAAAATTGGTGGTGGATTTATTCTCTTGTATCAGGCATTGCCATGGTATTTTATATTTCCGCATGGATGACTGCTGAGCGCATGGTGAATCTATTCATGGGCCATATCCCAACAGCTATTTTGTTCATGGCTGCAATATCATCGGCTTTGTTTTATTTGGTGCTTCGTTGGCCCAAAGGAAACCGCAAAAGTCCCTATCGATTTGCATCGATGTATGGTTTTCTATTATCTGCGTGCGCTTATGTTATTCAGAGCTTTCAATTGAGTGGAGCTGCTTCGGTTACACTCCTTCCCTTAACGATGATTGGCTCAGCTGCAATCATAGCCTTGATGTATTATCCAAAAGCTTTATTGAAACAGATTGAGTGGTCGGGCAGAGATTTTTATGTTGTCAAAACATTTTCAGTGGCTTGGTGCTGGTCAGTTTGGGCCACAATACCCATGATGTTTCAGGAGGTTCGATTTTTTTGGAGTGCTTTTGCGGTTTCTTTTTTACTCATTTGTGCCTTGGTTATCATCACGGATATCAATGAGAATAGGGAAAGTCATTCTCGCCGATCCATGTGGATGGGCGTATTTTTATTGACCCTATTGGCAGAGGTATGGATTCAAGTGGGATTTTCAGCCAAGATAAGTCCCGGTTGGATGGTCCTTTGTGTCTTGATTCCCACCTTTGTTTTTTGGACCAAGAAGAAGTTGTTAACTGCCCTTTCGGTTGATTTGTCCCTTGTATTTTTTTATGGGATGATGAGTGTCAATGCCTGGTTGAATCTCCTTCCTTGATTTGGTCTCTAATTTTTCCATAATCAAGCTATCCATGAGGAGAATACTGTCAGGATTTTGAGAATGTATTTTCAGTGAGGAAGAGAAGTCATCAGGTTGTATTTTAAGCCGTTGAAAAATTTCCGCTTGATAAGGTTTCCAATCTTTATTTTCTTCTGCCATTTGATTGTGGTAGATGTTGTATGCGGCATTGGCTAGTCTGAGTTCCATCATCACCTCTGCGGTTTGTTTGACAGACATCTTGGCTTTCTCGGGAGTTGGATGAGAACAAGAAATGAAGACAACCAAGGATATGAGAAGAAAGATAGCTTTCATCGGTTAAATGTAAGTTGCTGACCTTTCACCGATTCGTCAAATTGACCATTATTGTATACACTTCTTCCATTCACCCATGTCTGCTCCACTTTATTATGGAAAAGGGTATTGTGGAATGGGGTCCATTGGCATTTGTAAAGACTGTTTTCGTCAGTGGCCAACCAAGTGGTGTTTAAGTTGACCATGACCAAGTCCGCTTTGAATCCTTTTCGGATAAAACCACGGTTGTTTATATTGTACAATATTGCAACATTGTGACAAGCTTTTTGAACCACTTCAGTTATTGAGAAAACGCCCTGATGACACATCTCTAAAAGAGCAGGGAGGGCATGTTGAACCAGCGGCCCGCCGCTAGGACAAGTGCCGTAGGGATTTTCTTTTTCTGTCTTGGAGTGCGGTGCGTGATCGGTAGCCAATACATCAATAAAACCGTCTTTGAGTGCTTGACGAATGGCTGCGCGATCTGCACTGCTTTTCACGGCTGGATTCCATTTGATTCTACTTCCTAATGTGTTGTAATCCTCATCACAAAACCAAAGATGATGTACACAAGCCTCGGCTGTAATTCTTTTATCTTTTAAATTTCCGTTGGTAAATAGTTCAATTTCTTTTGCGGTGCTGATGTGTAAAATGTGCAGTTGTGCATCATGCTTTTTGGCCAAAGCAATGGCTTTTGATGATGATGCATAACAAGCATCGGCATCGCGAATGATGGGATGTTGCGCTACTGGAATACCTTCAGGAAATTGTTGTTGAATGCGATCTAAGTTTTTGGCAATCATTTTATCATCCTCGCAATGTGTGGCAATAAGTGTTTTGGCATTTTTAAAAATGGCATTCAAACTTTCTTCGTTGTCTACGAGCATGTTGCCTGTAGACGATCCCATGAAGATTTTAATGCCACATACATTTTTTATATCCAAATCACCCATGAGGTGGGCATTGTTTTGGGTGGCGCCCATGTAGAAAGAGTAATTGGCCAAAGAAACCTCTGCAGCTCGGTGGTATTTCTTTTCTAACTCTTCAAATGTGACAGTATTGGGAACAGTGTTGGGCATTTCCATGAAGCTGGTGATTCCTCCCGCAATAGCTGCTTTGGCTTCGGTATAAATCTCTCCTTTGTGCGTTAAACCAGGTTCTCTGAAATGCACTTGGTCGTCGATAAGACCAGGTAATAGGTGTTTACCTGTGCCATCAATGATCTGTGTGAAGTGTTCTTCATTCAAGCCATTGGCTGGACAGATGTCGGCAATGATGTCATTTTCAATAACCACATCAGCCAATATCAAGTTGCCTTCATTGACAACCGTGATATTTTTAATTAAAGTTTTCATATTAACCGTTAAATCGCATTTTCAGCACACCAAGGAAGGCTTCGTTGAAAATATTTAAACTCATTTTGCTTTTTCCTAATATTCGGTCCTTGAAGACAATGGGTACTTCTTTTATCGTAAAACCTTTTTGTTTGGTTTTGTATTTCATTTCAATTTGAAAAGCATAACCAATGAACTTAATTCCGTCTAGGTCAAGCTTTTCTAATACTTGTCTTTTATAACAAACAAATCCAGCAGTGGCATCTTTGACTCCAAGTCCTAAAATGATATTGACATAAATGCCAGCACCACGACTCATTACTCTTCTTTTTAAAGGCCAGTTTACCACCCCTCCTCCTTTGGTATAACGAGAGCCTACGCTCATATCCGCACCTTGTTGACAAGCTTCCACCAAACGAATTAAATCCTGTGGCGTATGTGAGAAATCGCAATCCATCTCACAGATGTAATCGTATTTTTCTCGAATACCCCAATGAAACCCTGCGATATAAGCAGTACCCAATCCCAACTTGCCGGTGCGTTGTAGTAGATGAATTCGATTGGGGTAGTTGCTTTGTTGCTCTTGAATCAATTTTGCTGTTCCGTCAGGGGATCCATCATCCACAAACAATATATCAAACGACATGGAAAGACCCATGACGGTTTGAATCATTTGTACAACGTTTTCTTTTTCGTTGTAGGTGGGTATAATGACCAAAGGTTTTTTCACAAAAGCAGAATTGTTACAAATATAGAATGGCCCAATGATTAGAGGTCCAATTGGCGGATAAATTCTTCAACCTTTTCAACCATTTTAACAGGTCCAATAAAAAGTGGGGTACGTTGGTGCAAATCTTTTGGTTGTATGTCTAAAATTCTGTTGATGCCATCGGAAGCCTTGCCCCCGGCTTGTTCTGCAATAAAGGCCAATGGATTACACTCATACTGAAGGCGCAGTTTGCCTTCTGTATTTTTTTTGGTACCAGGATAAATATAAATTCCACCTTTGATGAGGTTGCGGTGAAAGTCAGCTACCAATGATCCTATGTATCTGGCTGTGTAAGGTAAGTTGTTCTTTTTATCAACGCTTTTGCAATAATTGACATAAGCCTGAACGCCTTTGGAACAGCTAGCCATATTGCCTTCATTGATGCTATACATGGTGCTGGTTTCTGGAAACTTCATGTCCGCATGGGATAGGCAAAACTCGCCGATACTTGGTTCCAAGGTAAATCCATTGACACCATGACCGGTGGTATAAACGAGCATGGTTGAAGATCCATAGATGACATAACCTGCGGCTACTTGGTCTGAACCTTTCTGCAGGAAATCATTGACATTGGCCAAATCACCCAGAGAACTTTTTCTTCGGTGAATGGAGAAAATGGTCCCTATGCTCACGTTGACATCAATATTGGAAGAACCATCCAATGGATCAAAAAGAATGACATATTTAGCCTTTCGGCAATGCTCTAAGTCAAAGGCAAAATATTTTTCATTTTCCTCACTTCCCGCGCCACAAACCTGACCTCCCCATTTTACGGCATTGAGCAACGCTTGGTCTGAGAAGACATCCAATTTCATTTGGGTTTCTCCCTGAATATTGGTAGTGCTTTCAGCGCCAAGGATATCTTGTAAGCCGGCTTTGTTGACCTTGTGATTGATGATTTTTGCAGCTATGCTGATGTCCGCCAACAATCTACTCAAATCGCCAGAGGCAAACGGAAAGTCCGCTTGACGCTCCATGATAAATTCGTTCAAGGTAACCATGCTCATGCCTCAAAGGTAACGGATATCAGGGCGTCGGGCAACGAATTTCGTTAGGAAAATACCTCGTTGGTGAGCCAAACAAATTCAGCTACACCCAATTGTTCAGGTCGTTTTTGAAGGATTTCATGTTCCCAGTTTTTATGGGCAATGAGACTTTTGATGGAGTTGCGCAATGTTTTTCTACGCTGATTGAAGGCCAATTTAACCAATTGGATAAATTGTGTTTCGTTACAACCCAGAGTAGCATTGTCTTTGCGTTTCATTCTTATGACACCACTTTTGACTTTGGGAGGGGGATTGAATTCATTTTCATGAACGGTGAACAAATACTCCACATCGTACCAGGCTTGAATCAAAACACTCAGGATGCCGTAATCCTTGGTACCCGGACCATTGGCTACGCGCAGGGCCACTTCTTTTTGAAACATCCCAACCAATTCAGGAACATGGTTTTTGTAATCCAAAACGTGAAAAAGAATCTGTGAAGAGATATTGTAGGGGAAATTTCCTACAACTGCAATGGGTTCTTTTGAGAACTCAATCAAGTTCATTCTCAAAAAATCAGCAGCATGTATTCTATTTTTTAATTGGGGATAATGCAAGTGCAGGTATACAATGGATTGTTGGTCTACCTCTACCACATGGGTTTCATAGGGTAACGCCAAGAGATGCTGGGTCAAAGCACCTGTACCAGGTCCTATTTCCAGTACTTTTTTGTAGTTGCCGAATCCTGTTAGAGCTTGGGCGATGTCAGCGGCAATTTGCGGGTTGATCAGGAAGTGTTGACCCAGGTGTTTTTTAGGAGCGACGTACATGGTGTGGTTGAATGGATGAAAATTGATATCCCTTTTTTTGCAGTGATTCTAGCACAACTGGAAGGGTTTGTAATAGGATGGGACTGGCTTTGAGGCTGTCATGAAAAACGATGATGGACCCGGGCTTGGTGAGTTGCAATACTTTATCGATGCAGGTTTCAACAGACATAGCGGCATCAAAGTCTCCGGTTAAAACATCCCACATGATGATAGAGTAGTGTTTCAACAATGCTTTGGTTTGCGTACGGCTGATTTGACCGTAAGGTGGTCTAAACAATGGAGAAGGATTATTTTTCTTGGCGGTTACAACATCCCTGAGGTATTGGGCATAGCCTGTTTTCCAACCGTTTTTGTGGTTTTGGGTGTGGTTGCCAACTTGATGTCCTTCGTCTAAAATTCTTTGAAACAATTGAGGATGGTTATCGACATTTTTTCCGATGCAAAAAAAAGTCGCCCTGGCTTGAAATTGTTTCAAAATATCCAATACCTTCTCAGTGATAATGGGCGTGGGGCCATCATCGAAAGTTAAAAAAACCTCTTTTTCTTCGGTCGGAATGCGCCAAAAAAAATCTGTGCCCAGTGCACGAATCAAGCGAGGAGTTTGGTGTAGATACATCTTTCATGGCGAAAGTACAAAGGATTTGATGCCTTTGAGTGGGTGTGTGCTTTGGCCGGTCCAAACTTCCAACAACGCAAAGAACAATCCTACCGGACACAATTCTTGGGTTTCATTGGTTCCATCCCAAGTCCACTGCGCTTGTTGACCTTGCCATTCCCCATTGGATAGGGTTTTAATTACATGGCCATCTTTGGTCAAGATTTTTAAAGAGGATTCAACACCGGGTTGATCGCCACGGTAAGAAAAAGCAATGACATCATTGTATCCGTCGTTGTTGGGACTGAAATAGTCTGGTGTAATTTGGAATTGAATTTCATCTAGGTGGTAATTCCATTGTTGTGAGTTGGGACAACCGGGTGTTTTTCCGCCACTATGTTTACTGGCAGTGAGCCATGCTTCTTGGATTAAACCTCCTTCTACGCGTTCCAATGAAAGACCTTGTGTTTCCCACAAATTCGGATGATGAAGACTATCATGGTATATCAATGTATCCAACTTGAAAAAGGTATATCCCAAGTAAAGCTCTCCCTCTGAAATGGTCATATAAGGCAATTGCTTGACAAGGCGAATGTTCTCATTTGAACACTGGCCGATTAGATTGTTCTCAGTGAGCGCAATGCGATTTTCAGCCCGGATGAAGTGATGGTGTTGTTGAATGGAATAGACGCTTCCGCTTTGATTTTCTATCCAAAGGTGATCCAAAGAAATGTTCTCATGGCTGTTGTTGTATAATTCTACAAAGGGACTTTCTTCCTCTAAGGGATGATAGAGGAGTTCATTGAAAACTATAGAGGGAACAGCAACCTCTGTTAATACAGGAAGTTGAAGTTGGATGGAAATGGGAATAGATGTGTTGCAAAACTGAACGGAGTCGATTTGTAAGATGTCTCCATCATTGTATTCAGGCAATGGAATGATGAGGCTATCATAGCTTGCTGAACAGGACAATAGCATAAACGCATCATTCAATTGGAGTTGGATACTGTCCTGTTCCCAGGGTAGATTGGACCACAAATAAACTGATTGATCGGTGTCAATTCCCCAATCGGTGATCGAGGGAGTGGGAGGCGAAAAAATGGTATCGTGGATGGAGTTCTTTCTGCCGGGTGTGGCGCCTGAATTGGATTCACATACCGACCAATTGAAATCCCCTGAACAGGGCAACTGAGGATTGATTTGCTCGAGCGACCAGCCCCCGTTTGATTTGTCTTCATTATCAAACAAGTTCAAGTTGTATTGAAAGACATCGACGATACTCCCATCAGGAGAGCAAAGCGTCAGACTATCACCAGTGTTGGTCAAAGCAGAAAAACTTTCTAGTCCCCATGTTTCAGCTTTATACAACGCCGTATCATTCATGTGGCAGAGTAGGATGAAGGCATTTGGAGCGATGAATTTTTCTGGCAGTGGATGGGCAGTTGTGGTATTGTACAATATCCAATCTTTCAGCCAAATGCTGTCCGTAGTATTGTTGTATAATTCAATGAACTCACTCCTCCCCTCAGCCGTGTTGGGCTCTGGGTCAGCCAGTACCTCATTGAATACCACGCTTCTTTTCCCTGTGCTCATCAAGGGAATGGGAATGTAGGGTGATCCACAATAGAAATCGTCCCAATAAAAACTATGACCATTGGAACTGGTGCATTGCGCTTGAAGACACACGTGCATGGGCTGAAAATTCAATGGCAGTGCGGTATGCAACAGAGGATAGAATTGTGCTGAATCATTGTCTTGAAAGAAAAAATGAACCATGCTGTCTTGAATCATTTTGATTTGACCATAGACACCATTGGCGATAAAAAAAGTGTCCGCCATTTGTTCCCAGATGGCACCATCGTTCCAAAAAATTTGAATCTCATCACTACTCCCGGTATTGCCCCATTGAATCACCCATCCTTTCACTCCAGCATTGTTGTTGTGACCAACACTGTCGGGTTGGCCGGATTCGTAGATTAAAATTCTTCCAAAATTGTTGCTGCTTCCCGAAAAATTCTGGCGGTAAAAGCAGGACAGTTCCATATCGTTGGGAGTAGGTGGCAGGTCATGCATTAGCTGATAAAAGCCCAGTCCAGGGAATTGTGATTGCAGTTGACCATTGGCGTTCAGGGTGAAAAATTCAGTATCTCCTGTCCAACCTGCGCTGGGCCATGTGGGTGATATAGGATCCATCCATTGGGACCATGTCGCAACGGGGACAAGAGAAATAAAAAGGGCTAAAAGGAGTTTCATGCTGCGAAACTATTTTACCTTCGTGGCTCTATTAAGAAACACATAAGGCGCATATATGAAAGTGGCAGTGGTAGGCGCAACGGGATTGGTGGGAACCAAAATGTTGCAAGTTTTAGCAGAAAGAAAATTTCCGATTACAGAACTTATCCCTGTTGCAACGGAAAAATCGGCGGGAAGTAAAATTGTCTTTGAAGGCAACGAGTATACCGTTGTCACACCAGCAAAGGCGTTGGAAATGGTACCCCAAATTGCCCTCTTCTCTGCAGGGGGATCTACCAGTTTAGAGTGGGCCCCTAAATTTGCCGCCATCGGTTGCACGGTGATTGACAACAGCAGTGCTTGGCGCATGGATGCTGAAAAAAAGTTGGTTGTTCCAGAAGTCAACGGACATGTTTTAACTCCCCAAGATAAAATTATCGCCAATCCCAATTGTTCTACGATTCAAATGGTTGTTTTTCTTCAACCCTTATATGCATTGTATGGGATTAAAAGAGTTATCGTAAGCACATATCAAAGTGTTACTGGTACTGGAAAAAAAGCGGTGGATCAATTGATGAATGAGCGAGAGGGCAAGGAAGGGGAAATGGCCTATCGCTATCCCATTGACATGAACCTGATTCCGCAAATTGATGTTTTCATGGAGAATGGATACACCAAAGAAGAAATGAAAATGATCTTAGAAACCAAGAAAATCATGGGAGATGAGGAAATTGCGGTCACCGCAACGGCGGTGCGTGTTCCTGTAATGGGCGGTCATTCGGAAAGTATCAATGTCACTTTTGATCGTGATTTTAATATGGATGAAGTGCGCAGGGCGTTGTCAAATTTCCCTGGAATTGTATTGTTGGACAATCCAGAACAAGCCCTGTACCCTATGCCTTTGATTCATGCGCATGACCAAGATGCCGTTTATGTGGGTCGACTGAGAAGAGATGACACGTATCCCAATACGCTCAACGCTTGGGTAGTATCAGATAACTTGAGAAAAGGTGCGGCTACCAATGCCGTTCAAATTGCAGAAATAGTGGCAAAATGGGTTTCCATAGATTAATTTCAGGACTATTATTGTTTTTCTTTGTTGTTTCATGTAACAACAATGGTTCTGATAAAAGTATCCCTCAAACAGGAGGTCTTTCTCCTGTCGTAAATGCGGATACCGCGCGGAACATTGATGAGACAGATGCCGGTGATGCTGAAGAAGCTGAAAGCCAGAGCACAGATACGGAAATCAAATTATTGTCATGGAACATTGCCAATTTGGGCAAATCCAAGGATGACGAGGAGATTGGCACCATGGCCAATGTGATAAAGAATTTTGAGGTAGTGGCCATTCAAGAGGTGGTAGCAGGACCGGGAGGGGCTCAAGCAGTGGCCAGATTGGTGGATGCTTTGAACCGTAAGGGAAGCAAATGGGATTACGTTGTAAGTGATCCGACATCGGGTGGAAAAGGTGTTGAGCGGTATGCGTTTTTGTGGAAACCCTCTCGTGTAAAATTAAAAGGTCGAGCATGGTTGGATAAAAATGTCGCCGATGCTGTGGACAGAGAGCCTTTTATGGCGCGATTTGAAAGAGCGGGAAATGTGATTACTGTTGCCAGTTTTCATGCTGTACCCCAGAGCAAATATCCCAATGCAGAAATTGAATTGCTCAAAGATTTCCCGAAATGGTACAATGAAGATCACCTGATTTTGGTGGGGGATTTTAATGCGGGGAACCAAGAGTATGGGGGTCAGTCTCTTACGGAGCAAGGTTTTAAAGATGCCCTGAACAATACCAAGACCACCATCAAAATGAAACCAGATGCCCAAGGAAATCATTTGGCCAATCCTTTTGATCATATGTATTTTGAGAATAAAGAATTGCAGATAAACGATAAAGGAACCGTGGATTTTACCCGCCAATACAATGATTTGAAAAGCGCAAGGCTAATAAGTGATCATATTCCTGTTTGGGTAAGCGTTTCTGTGCGGTAAATTCGCTGCATGAATCAACCCAAGCGATTTTTAATTACTGCAGCTCTTCCTTATGCCAATGGCCCATTGCACATTGGACATATTGCAGGGGCCTATCTACCGGCGGATATTTATGTGCGTTACCTGAAGTCCAATCAAAAGGATGCAGTCTTTGTTTGTGGGTCAGACGAGCACGGAGCGGCCATTACATTGCGTGCCCGCAAGGATGGCAAACAACCCCAAGAAATTGTCGATCATTATCACCAATTGATGCATCAAGCCTTTGTCGATTTTGGTATTCAGTTCGATGTATACCACAGGACCTCAGCGGCAGAGCATCATGAGATGAGTCAAGCAGTATTCAAGCAGCTGTTGGAGAAAGGGATGTTTGAGGTAGAGACATCACAACAATATTTTGATGCAGAAGCCAAACAGTTCTTGGCGGATCGCTACATCATTGGAACCTGCCCCAAATGCAGCAATGACCGGGCGTATGGGGATCAGTGCGAGAAATGCGGTAGTGCACTCAGCCCATTGGAGCTCATTGAGCCCAAGTCTACCTTGACAGGCAGTGCACCTGTGTTAAAGGAAACATCACATTGGTATTTGCCCATGTCCCATCACGAAGAATGGATAAAACCATTCATCCAAGAGGGTGTATTGGACGGTGTGCAACACCACATTACCAGAGAGTGGAAGGCCCACGTATTGGGACAGTGCATGAGTTGGATTGATGGCGGCCTACAAAGCCGTGCCATGACCCGAGACCTAGACTGGGGTGTGCCTGTGCCTGTGGAAGGCGCCGATGGTAAGGTGTTGTATGTGTGGATGGACGCCCCCATTGGATACATCACCAATACCAAAGTATGGGCAGATGCCAATGGAAAAAATTGGGAAGATTATTGGAAGAGTTCCGATTCTCGCCTGATTCACTTTATCGGAAAGGACAATATTGTTTTTCATTGTATCATTTTCCCCATTATTCTCAAGGCCCATGGCGAATTTGTACTACCGTACAACGTACCCGCCAACGAGTTTATGAATTTAGAAGGCGATAAAATTTCAACCTCCCGCAATTGGGCTGTTTGGTTGCATGAGTACATGCAAGAGTTTCCGGGTAAGCAAGATGAAATGCGCTATGTGCTCTGCTCCATCATGCCAGAGCAAAAGGACAGTGAATTTACATGGACTGATTTCAAAGACAGGGTGAACAATGAATTGGCCGATATCTTGGGTAATTTGGTTAACCGTGTATTTGTCTTAAATCACAAATATTACAATGGGGTTTTGCCCGATGTCACCGCTTATGAACCGGATGAGTTGGACAAAGAAGTAGTGCTGGGCTTGGAACAAAGTTTCCGTGCGGTAGCTGAAAAAATAGAGTCTTTCCGGTTCAGAGAGGCGCTTTCAGAAGCCATGCAATTGGCCCGTTGGGGAAACAAATATTTAACCGAGACGGAGCCATGGAAATTGCAAAAAACCCATCCCGAGCGCACGGCCTTCATTCTGTTTCAATGCGCGCAAATCTTAGCCAAATTGTCCATTGCCATTGAGCCCTTCTTGCCTTTTACAGCTTTGAAGCTGAAGGATGCATTGAACGCACCAAGCTGGAAATGGGAAGATGGTATGCAAAAGGTATTGTTGTCTCCAGGTCATGCTTTGGGCAACATGGGAATTTTGTTTGAGAAAATTACGGACGATCAAGTGGCTGCACAAGTAACCAAATTACAACAAGCAAAGGCCCTAAGCACAGTGGTGGTGGAAGGAGCCAAAGAGAATATTTCATTTGAGCAGTTTCAAGGAATGGATTTGCGCATGGTGAAAGTGTTGGAGGCCGAGCGAGTGCCAAAGACCAAGAAGTTGTTGAAATTGAAAGTGGATACAGGATTTGATCAACGTACTGTTATCAGTGGCATTGCAGAGCATTACAATCCAGAGGATATTTTGGGTAAAACCCTATTGATGTTAGTCAATTTGGCTCCCAGAGAAATCAAAGGAGTGGAAAGCCAAGGTATGATATTGATGGCAGAAAATGCGCAAGGACAATTGACTGCCTTGGTGCCAGATCGCAGCGCTGAACCTGGAAATGCTGTTGCCTAATGATACAACCTCCTTTTTTAAAAGAAGGCGATAAAATAGGCATCTGTGCTACAGCCCGATGGTTAACTCAAGATCAATGGGAGCCTGCCGAGCGCATCATTGCCTCATGGGGCTTGATCCCGGTGGTTATGCCACAAGTATTTTTTCAAAATGCGCAGCTGGCCGGTTCTGATGATGAGAGAATTGAGGGATTGATGCAATGTATACAGGATTCGGAAATCAAGGCCATCCTTATTGCACGGGGAGGATATGGCAGCGTAAGAGTGGTGGATGCCATTCCTGATGAGGTAATCCTAAAGAGCAATAAGTGGTTGTGTGGATATAGTGATGTTACGGTATTGCACAACAGATGGAATAATCTCGGATTGGCCACCATTCATTCCACGATGCCCATCTCGTTTGAGTCGTCCACAGCACTTGCACTGGAGCAATTGCGCGGAGCGCTTATGGGGCAGTGGCAATCAAGAACTTGGTCGGGTAATAGCTTGAATTGGACAGACGCCACGGCACCCATGGTGGGTGGTAATCTCAGTGTCATTTATTCGCAATTGGGATCTAGCAGTCAATTGAAAACCACTGGTTGCTTTTTGCTCTTGGAAGATGTGGATGAAATGTTGTACCACTTGGACCGCATGATGCAAGGCCTCTACAGAGCTGGATTGTTAAGCGGTATCAAGGGAATAGTGGTTGGTGGCTTGACCCAAATGAAAGACAACACACAAGCCTTTGGTTTTGCTGCAGATAATCCATGGGGCAAAACAGCAGAGGAAATTTTGATGGAGTACGCACAATGGGCCAATGTGCCTATTGTATTTGATTTTCCTGCAGGCCATTGGGAACACAATGAAGGGGTTTATTTGGGTCGTGAGCTACGAATAAGACAGCTGGAAGACCTTAACCCTGAATTCACAATGGAATTGGTTTAGTTTATAAAATAATCGCTTACCTTTGTAAGTGTAACAAGTACACTAAGTTAGAAAAAGATGTCTACGTTAGATGAAATGGGGTATAATGAATCCGTAATGGAGTTCATTGTGATCAGTTCATCTGAAATGGAAGTCCGATTGGCTTGGCTGCTCAATACACACATGAAGTGGGATTTGTGTAGGGTTCCTGACATTAAGGTAGCTCAACGGGGAAGCGAGTTTTCGCAACATGCCCGTTTTATGTTTTATAGTGATGAGGATAAGATGGAGGTTAATTTGTTTGAAAACAAATCTCCATACGGACCACTGGTGGCAGATTGGGCAAGATGGGATTACATCATTAAGCTTGACCACGAAAGAGAACCCATAGCGCCTTCATGGTTGCCCAAAATCAAGTCTATTCCTGGAATCGCTGCGGCATTGGACATAGAATTAACAAAAGCAAAATCATTGGAAAAGCTGATACAGGCTTGTTTCCATTAGAAAGATAAGAGTATGAAAAAGACAAAAATTGTAGCCACCATTGGACCAGCGTCGTCTAGCCGTGAAGTGTTAAAAGCCATGGTGCAAGCCGGTTTGGACGTTGCCCGTTTGAATTTTTCGCACGGGGCGCATGAGATTCATGAAGAGGTGGTTCAGAACATACGCTCCATTGATGCGGAATTGGGAACCCATACGGCGATCCTTGCAGATTTGCAAGGTCCAAAATTGCGTGTGGGCGAAATGGAGAACAACGGAGTGGATTTGTCCGTTGGATCGTTGGTAAAGATTACAACAGAAAAACAAGTAGGAACCAGTGAGGTCATCTATACCAATTACAAGGAATTTCCGGCTGATGTGAAGCCAGGTGAGACCATCTTATTGGATGATGGTAAATTGGTCATGATGATTGAGTCAACTGATGGTCAAAAGGAAGTGATGGCACGTGTCATTCAAGGAGGTATATTGTCTTCCAAGAAAGGCCTGAATCTCCCCAACACTAAGGTTTCTTTGCCGTCATTGTCTCAGAAAGATATTGAAGATTTGCATTTTGCATTGTCTTGTGATGTGGATTGGATTGGTCTTTCTTTTGTGCGCAATGCCAAAGATGTAGTTGCATTAAAAGCCATTATTCAAGAAAGTGGAAAGCATGCCAAAGTGGTGGCCAAAATAGAAAAGCCAGAAGCTGTTGATCAAATTGACGAAATCATTGCAGAGACCGATGCCGTCATGGTAGCTCGTGGAGATTTGGGGGTTGAAATTCCCATTCAAAACGTTCCTTTGGCGCAGAAGATGATTGTGCGCAAATGTGTCGAAAACGCCAAGCCCGTGATTGTTGCTACGCAAATGATGGAGAGCATGATCACCAGCATGACGCCCACCCGCGCAGAGGTAACAGATGTTGCCAACGCCGTCATAGATGGAGCTGATGCGGTGATGCTCAGCGGAGAATCCTCAGTGGGAAAGTATCCTGTCGAAGCCATCAGAATGATGAACAACATTGTCCAACAAGCAGAGCTCTGTGAGGATGTGTACCACAAAGAAGAAGCACCTGAAGGAATGGATGAGTCTCGCTTTTTAACCGATAGCGTTTGTTTTTCCGCGTGTCGATTGGCACAACGCACGCATGCTTCCGCCATCGTAGCCATGTCGTTCTCAGGTTATACGGGTTACAAAGTTTCGAGTTGGAGACCTAAAGCAAACGTATTCGTATTCACGGGCAACAAGAAAATCTTAACCCAGATGAATTTGGTTTGGGGTGTAAAAGCTTTCTATTACGATAAAATGGTGAGTACGGACCAGACCATCGCTGACATCCGTTATGAATTGAAGAAACGTGGATTTATCAAGGATGGCCAATACCTCATCAATATAGCATCCATGCCCATCAATGAGCAGGGAATGACCAATATGGTGAAAATCAGCAAGGTGTAAGATAGGTAGCCTTTCCTTTGTTATCTTCGCAGGCTTACTGAATTTAGCCAAAATGGGAAACCTATACCGTGAAGTCAAAGGAATCAACTTACCTGCCATTGCCAAGGAAATAGTGGCACATTGGGAGGACAAGGATGTTTTCCGTAGAAGTGTGGAGGAAAAAGATCCGTCCAATTCATTCGTATTTTTTGAAGGCCCTCCATCAGCCAATGGTATTCCGGGTATCCACCATGTCATGGCACGTGCCATCAAAGACGTCTTTTGTCGTTATCAAACCCTGAAAGGCAAGCGTGTTCAACGCAAAGCAGGATGGGATACACATGGATTGCCCATTGAGTTGGCTGTCGAGAAAACATTGGGCATTAAGAAGGAGGACATCGGTACCAAAATCAGTGTTGAAGATTACAACAAGGCCTGTCGCAAGGAGGTCATGAAATATACCGACCTCTGGGAATCCCTAACCCGCGAAATGGGTTATTGGGTCGATATGCATAATCCTTACATCACTTACGACAACAAATACATCGAAACGGTATGGTGGCTTTTGGGTCAATTTTTTCAAAAGAATTTATTGTACAAGGGATTTACCATCCAACCTTATAGTCCCGCTGCTGGAACGGGTTTGAGCTCTCATGAGTTGAACCAGCCCGGTTGTTACAAGGAAGTGAAGGACACCTCAGCTGTTGCACAATTTCAAGCCAAAGACGATACTTTTTTTGCTGATATCCGTGGTGGTTTACCCTTGTATTTTTTGGCATGGACAACTACGCCATGGACTTTACCATCCAATACTGCGTTGGCAGTTGGAGCGGAAATCGATTATTGCGTTGTTAAAACCTGCAATCCTTTCAATGGACAACAGCAAGTTGTGATCTTGGCTCAGAATCTTATGGGAAAATATTTCTCAGAAGCTGGAGCCGATATTGCCTTTGAAGATTTTAAATCGGGAGATAAAACATTGCCCTATGTTGTATTAAAAACAGTCAAGGGAAAAGAATTGGCAGGACAATCCTACCACCAGTTGTTGCCTTTTGTTACTCCAGCGGGGAAAGCCTTTGAAGTCATCTTGGGAGATTTTATTACCACGGAAGATGGAACGGGTATCGTACACATTGCGCCCTCCTTTGGTGCGGATGACTTTCGGGTGGCCAAACAAAACGGCATAGACTCATTGACATTGGTGGATCGCCGAGGAAGATTTGTCCCTGAGGTGCAGGATGGTGTGTTTTTGTATGGCGAAGAATTTGTCAAAGAAGACTACTATGCCGTGACAGAAAAGGCCGATGAGTTGAGCATTCAACAAGATCGATTGAGCAGTGTAATTGCCGATACCAGCAAGTTGAAATACTTGAGTGTTGATGAGCGCATTGTTCTGAAATTACAGACAGAGGGAAAACTTTTCAAAAAGGAAAAGTATGCCCACAACTATCCACATTGTTGGAGAACAGACAAACCCATTTTGTATTATCCTTTGGATTCATGGTTCATTAAAGTACCAGAAATCCGTGATCGTATGGTGGAGTTGAATAAGACCATACATTGGAGACCAGAGGCGACAGGAACGGGTCGTTTTGGCAATTGGTTAGAGAGTGCCAACGATTGGAATTTATCTCGTTCTAGATTTTGGGGAATTCCGTTGCCCATCTGGCGCACCGAAGATGGCAAAGAGATGATTTGTATCTCTTCTGTGGCCCAGATGAAAGAGGAGTTGGAGAAAGCGGTAGCCGCGGGACTGATGTCAGAGAATCCATTGTCTAACTATCAAATAGGAGACAACAGCAAGGAAAATTACGACAGCTTTGATTTGCATAAACCATACGTGGATCAATGGATATTGGTGAGTGCATCTGGGCAACCCATGAAGCGCGAGAGTGATTTGATTGATGTTTGGTTTGACAGTGGGTCAATGCCCTACGCGCAATTGCACTATCCTTTTGAGAACAAGGAATTGGTGGACGAGCGCAGGGCATTCCCTGCAGATTTCATTGCAGAAGGGGTAGACCAAACCCGTGGTTGGTTTTATACACTGCATGCCATTGCTACTGCAGTGTTTGATTCTGTTGCCTACAAAAATGTTGTATCCAATGGATTGGTGTTGGATAAAAACGGAAACAAGATGTCCAAGCGATTGGGCAATGCTGTTGATCCCTTTATTACCCTTTCCCAATACGGGCCAGACGCTACACGTTGGTACATGTTGACCAACGCACAGCCCTGGGACAATTTGAAGTTTGACCAAGAAGGCATTGTCGAAACCCAACGCAAACTTTTTGGTACACTCTTGAATACGTATCAGTTTTTTGCAATATATGCCAACATCGATTCGTTTGAGTACAAGTACGATACGATTCCTGTTGAGGATAGACCTGAGTTGGATCGATGGATTATTTCTCGTTTGAATTCATTGATTCAGTATGTAGACAAGCACTTGTCTGATTTTGATCCTACTCCAGCAGCCAGAGCCATTGATGAGTTTGTGGATGTGCATTTGTCCAATTGGTACGTGCGATTGAGCCGCAAACGTTTTTGGCATGGAGAGATGTCGGGTGACAAGTTATCCGCTTACCTCACCTTGCACGAGTGCATGACTGCAGTGAGCAAGATGATCTCACCTTTTGCTCCCTTCTTTGCGGATTGGTTGTATTTGCAATTGACCTTAGGCAAGGAGAAGGACTCTGTGCATTTGACAGAGTGGCCCAATGCTGTGGAAGCCAATATTCATACGGATTTGGAGGAGAACATGGAGCTGGCACAACGCATTTCATCCATGGTATTGTCCATTCGTAAAAAAGAAAATATTCGTGTTCGACAGCCATTGCAGTCGGTCAAAATCCCAGTGGTGCATGCAGATATGGCGGAGAAAATTAGAAAAGTACAGGATCTCATCTTGTCCGAAGTAAACGTCAAGGAATTGGTGTTTGTGGATGAGAGCGAATCCAAGTTTGTCAAGAATTTGAAATTGAATTTCAAAACCTTGGGCAAGAAATGTGGCAAGGCCATGAAAGAGGTGCAGTTGTTTGCAGAGCAGAATGGGCAGCAGATGATTGAGGACATTGAGAAAAAGGCATTAACCATCGTACCCACCAGTATTGGGGACATGGAATTGGTGATGGAGGATGTTGAAATTATACCAGTGGACATTCCCGGTTGGAAGGTGGTGAACCAAGGGAACCTCACCGTGGCCTTGGATGTTACCATTACTGAAACCCTCAAGGATGAGGGAATTGCCAGAGAGGTAGTGAACCGCATACAAAACATAAGAAAAGAGTCGCAATTGTCCGTCACAGACCGAATTCAAGTTAGCTTAACCGCAAATTCAATTTGGAATGATGCAATTCAAAAAAATTCCCAATATATTCGCAATCAAGTTCTAGCGGATGTTATCACATTTGTGAATGACTTGCAAGAGGGAGTGACAGTAGAGTGGGATGAAAACCTAACATTGAACATACACATTCAAAAATCTTAAGTGATGGCGAAGAAAGTTGTAAAAAAGGCTGCTAAGCCAGTGGCGAAGAAGGCAGCAAAACCGGTAGCCAAAAAGGTTACAAAACCAGCGGCTAAGCCGGTGGCCAAGAAGGCTGTTGTGAAGCCTGCTGCCAAAAAAGCAGTGGCCAAGCCTGTGGCTAAAAAGGCGGCACCCAAACCAGTAGCCAAGAAGGTTGTCAAGCCAGCGGCTAAGCCAGCACCCAAGAAGGTGGTTAAACCCGTGGCCAAGAAAGCGGCTCCAAAGGCAGCAGTGAAAAAGGTGGTGAAGCCAGTAGCCAAGAAAGTGGCCGTCAAGGTTGCGCCCAAGAAGGCGGTTAAACCTGTTGCAAAAAAGGCAGTCAAGATAGCCCCAAAAAAAGCAGTCAAGGTAGCTCCGAAAAAAGCAGCCAAGCCGGTGGCTAAGAAAGTAGTTGCAAAACCAATCGCCAAAAAAGCAGTGGCCAAGGCGGTGGCTAAAAAGTCAGTGGTGAAACCAGTAGCGAAACCTGCAGTGAATAAGGCAGTAGCCAAGCCAGCGGTAAAGGCAACTCCTGTGAAAGCAGCGCCAGTGAAGTCTGCTCCTGTAAAGGCTGTGAAGCCGGCACCAGTTAAGCCTGAAGTGAAGAAGTCAGAGCCTAAAAAGGTGGAGGTTGTGAAGAATGTGAAGACGCCGATCAAAAGCAAGCCGGTGGTATCTCCCAACGTTAAAATTGAAGCGCCAACAGTAGCGGCCAATGCCAATATCATATCTCAACGTTACTCTGACAGTGATTTGAAGGAGTTTGAAGGGGTGATCAAAGAGAAGTTGGTCCAGGCCAAGGCGGATTTGGATGAGTTGAAGCAAAGCTTATCTCATGAAGGAGATAACAGTACAGATGATACATCACCAACTTTCAAGATGATGGAAGATGGCACGGATACTACCAGTCGTGAGGAAGTAGCGCAATTGGCAGCTAGACAAGAGAAGTTTATCCAGTCATTGGAGAATGCTCTGTTGCGCATCAAAAACAAGACTTACGGTATATGTCGTGTTACGGGTAAATTGATTCCAAAAGAGAGATTGAGATTGGTTCCTCATGCCACGTTGAGCATCGAAGCCAAGAACATGCAATAAGTCGCCAGCCATGAGGAGTTGGGACAAAAGAGCATGGTGGGCGATAGGAATATTTGGGTCGGTGATCCTTTTGGATCAGTGGGTCAAGTTGTACATTAAAACAACCTTTCATTACGGGGAGGCCGTTGAGGTCATTCCCAATTGGTTGCACATTCAATTTGTAGAAAATCCGGGAATGGCTTTTGGCTGGATGTTACCGGGACAAAGCGGTAAGTTGATTCTGACCGTCTTTCGTATCCTTGTATTTGGAGGAATAACTTGGTATTTGGTACAACTGATCAAGCAAAAGGCTAAACTGGGTTTAATCTGTTGCATGGCCTTGATTTTGGCGGGTGCCTTGGGCAACATATTGGACAGTGTTTTCTATGGGGTGGTATTTGACAAGGGATCTGTATACGATGAAGCTTACGGCGATTTTGTCCCCTATCATGACATTGCGCAATGGAGTTCAGAAGGCTATGCGCCCTGGCTGATGGGCAATGTGGTGGATATGATACACATCACCAAGTACATTCATTTTCCGGAATGGTTTCCATTTGTAGGTGGAGAGGTCAAGGCCTTGTTCCCGCCCATCTTTAACATTGCGGACAGTGCCATCAGTGTGGGCATTGTGGTATTGTTGTTGTTTCAGGGGAAGCTGATGCGGAAGGAGGAGTGAGATTAATCTTTTTTAAGCTCCAACAGCGCGGTATATTTCTCCAAAAGATCCAAGTATTTGTCTTTCCAAAATTGTGCGGATCCTTCAGTGTGGTATTGATGGTGTATGGGGGTAGTTTCCTGTACTGACCCATTTTCATTGTTGCCCTGCAGGATATAAACGTGTAAAACATGCTCAAAGCGTTTTACAATGTATTCTTCTAGATCAGGATTTTCAAAGTAATTGTAAATGGTTTTTCGTGAAAGGTTCAGCTTTTGCGCTAGAGCCGTAATGCTCCATTCTGATGCCCTGACGGCGTTTTCTAGCTGTTTTCCGATGTGTTTTTTCACTACTCAAATTAGCGAAAAAAAACGTTTCCTAAAATGTACACTTGTGTATATTATTTACCCTTTGTTAATACTGAAAATTGTGTAAAATGTATAAAAGTGTGTATGTTTGTGTGAAATGAAAAAATGTTATCATGAAAAAAGTTGTAAGCCTTTTGTGGATTTTGTTATTTCAAATTTGTGCATTCTCTCAAATATCTGATGCTGAAATAATAAATGCGGGTAAATTAAATTGGATTAGATACAAAGGTGAGAAAGAGTATTTTCTGAGTGTTCCGAGTAGAATTAAAAATGAACAAGATACATCATTAGTTGTTCACGATGATTTTTCACAAATGTCTTATTTTGTTGATGTAAAAATGGATAAAAATGCGAATTCATTTTTCTCGAATTTTGGAATGGATCTGAGTTCTATCAATGAGGTGGATAAACTTAAACTGAGAATGAATGCAAGCATGCTTGCAAAACTCGAAGCGGCGAATTTATCTTTTGATATTGATTATTTGTATGGTACAAATTACCTCTTGCAAGATGAGACGGAAAATGAGTCCAACACTTTTGATAATATGGTGGTTATCTATTCAGAGGGATTTGAAACAAATACAGTTCCTGGCTCAAACTTTTATGCTCCTTATAGTGGTTCAAGTTGTGGTTGGAAAGATGTAAGTTGTGATAGTTATACTGGAGACTGGTCAATTTGGTGTGCTGGAAATGGAGTGGCATGTAATAATTGCATTAATAGTGGATGGTATGTTGGAAATATGAGTACAACAGTCTATCCAACGTCTTACATAAATATTTCAAATTACACGGATGTTGTTATGACGTTTCGAATGAAATTAAACATACCTGATTTAGATTTTTTAGATAATTTCAAATTGTATTATTCTGTAGCAAACAATGAGTGGTTTGAGTTGTCACTTTACACAAGTGATTCCCCTGAAGATGAGGCTGGATGGGTTACTAAAACTGTAAATATTGGTGAACTCAACCAGTTTGCATTTCTTTTTTCTTTTGCCTCAAGTAGCTCTTTAAATGACGAGGGCGTTTATATCGATGATATAAATATTTATGGAAATCCCATCCAGTCTAATATAGAAGAAAACGAATTAGGAACCTTGATTTCTCCAAATCCTGCAAATGAAATCATTCAAGTTTCTACACACTTGACACCCTCGCAAGTAGATATATACGATATCAATGGACGTCATGTTATGAAAGCCCAGAACTCAAGAGTGTTGAATGTTTCTTCCCTAAACTCCGGGGTTTATGTGGTGAAAATGAAGGTTGGAGACGAAGTGATTACAGATCGTTTTATCAAGGAATAAAAACTATTGAATTTTAATTGTTTAAAGAAGATATGCCCGAAAATAAATTTTGAAATCAATAGAAAAATGAAAAATATCTCTATCCATCTAATTGTTGTAATGTTTGTATTCACTACAAAAGCCCAGTCTCAATCTCGTGATAGCTTTTTAGCATTCAATTTCGGATTGTCCGTTCCCGTGGGAATGTTTGCCTCAACATTGGATTCTGATGATTCGCCAGGTTATGCCATGACAGGATTGACCAGTGACCTGACTTATTCGGCTGCGTTTGAGAAAAAACCTTTATTGGGTTATTCAATTAGTCTAATTGCTCAGTCAAATCTTTTTAATCAGGATCAATATCAAAAGGATTTGCTTTCTTCCGTTTCTAATGTTGATGTTGATGTAGATGTTTTTGCTGGCTCTTGGAATTGCTTTGGGTTTTTATCAGGACCTGTTTTGAATTTAAAAGTTTCCGATAAATTGACGATTAATCCAATTATCCAAGGTGGGTATTTTTTTGTTTCAAGCCCTCGATTGTCGATAATTGTTTCGAATGCATTTGATTACCAAAGTTTAGTTCAAGAGAGCAATACAACTTTGGCTCCTGCTTTGTCTATTGGATTGGGCTTTTCATCTAAATTGACAGATCGGTTAGTCATCTTTGGTAAATGTGAATTTCAAAATTGTTCACCTTCTTTTGAAAATGTCAGATTAGAAAATCTGAGCACAGGCTACTCCGATAAATACGATTTTATTCAACCCATGAGTGTCTTTAATTTAAAGACAGGCCTTGGCTTTTTATTCTGAAACAATTTAAAACCAAAATAACATGAAAAAAACAATTGTATGGATGATGGCCTTAGCTGTGTTGGCCATGACAAACACGGCTTGTAAGAAAAAGGAAGGCTGTATGGATGCCAAAGCAACCAATTATGATGAAGATGCCAAAAAAGATTGCAGCTGCTGTACCTATGAAGGAGAAGTGGTCTTTTGGGTCAATCAGTCAGCTGCCTCTTATATCTCAACATCAGGTGCTGCAACAACTTTGAAGTATTATGTTGATGGACAGTATGTTGGATCAACCTCCGCTTCTCAATATTGGTCGGGAGCACCAGATTGTGGACAAAATGGTTCAATCACTGTAACCAAAGATTTAGGACAATCTAAAAGTAAGGCCTATACTTATTCTGTAGTGGATGAGGACGGTTATACTTGGTGGGAAGGAACTGTGAATTTTGATGCTAACACTTGTCTTAGTTGGGAGTTGTCACTTTAAGAACCGAGTTATTTGTTTTCGAGTAAAAATCCCCCATGTGGGGATTTTTTTTATCGCAAAAGCAAATCCTTTTCTATTTTTACTCCAAACCATTTTTATATGAACCGTATTTTTTCTTTTCTTTTCGTGATCCTTGCCGGATTGTCGATGAACAGCTGTCAAAAGACCTGCGAGGAGGGTTACACCGGCAGCAATTGCGATGTGGAGAAGCCTCCTGTAAAAATGACCATCTCTAAAATCACTGTAAATGGTTTCCCTGCCAATGACCCCAACGGTAGCCAATGGGACATTGGTAGCGGTGCAGAGTTGTATGTAGTGGTCACCGGCGAGAGCACCACCAACGAGATTTGGCGCGCTACCACCTACTTTGAGGATGCGGAAAATACAGCCTCCTACAGCTTCAATCCAACCACACCGATTGATATTTTGTACCCCACCATGACCTATAACATTGTATTGTTTGACAACGATGGCGGAACGTTCATTAACCCAGACGATCAAATTGGCGTTCTTCCTTTCAAACCCTACCAGTCCGGCTCTTTCTTCCCCAATGTACTCACCTTCACTTCGGGGGACATCTCTGTGGATTTGACGGTGACGTATGCTTGGTAAAGTGGAACCCGCATTGGGGCGAATGGATATTCGCCCAAGGGTAAGCGGAAAGTGAAAAGCGGGACGCTGCAGCGCCAATGGATATTCGTCCATGGAAAAGCGGAGGACGTAAAGAGGGAAATGGAAAGCGGAAACCGAAAGACGTCCCTTAACTTTTTGACAGGGATAAGTACTACTTTTGTGAAATAAATCACATTTTTGGCACTTATTCTTGTAAGTCCCCAAAGATTAGTGGTAACTGCAATTTGTATGACCCAACTCTTCCGAAAAATAATCAACGATCCCGTTTATGGTTTTATCACCATTCGCCATCCGTTTATTTTTCAACTCATCAATCATCCTGCATTCCAACGTTTGCGTCGCATCAGTCAGTTGGGTTTGAGCCATTTGGTTTATCCCGGTGCCATTCACAATCGTTTTCAACATGCTCTTGGTGCCATGCACTTGATGCAAAACGCCATTGATGAATTGCGCGTGCGTGGAGTGGAAATTAACAAAGCTGAGGAAGAGGGTCTTTTGGCGGCTATTCTTTTGCATGATATTGGCCACGGCCCATACAGTCATGCCTTGGAACACAGCATCGTGGGTGGGGTACACCATGAGGATATCAGCGCCGGCTTGATGGACCAAATGAACCGCGATTTGAATGGGGGTTTACAGATGGCCATTGACATATTTAACAACCAATATCCCAAGCCATTCATGCACAGCTTGGTCAGTTCACAGTTGGACATGGACCGATTGGATTATTTGGCGCGAGATAGTTTTTTCTCAGGTGTGGTTGAAGGACAGGTTGGGAGCGAGCGCATTATCAAAATGATGGACGTAGTGGACAATCAGTTGGTGGTAGAGGAGAAGGGGATTTATAGCATTGAGAAGTTTATCGTTGCCAGAAGATTCATGTACTGGCAAGTGTATTTGCATAAAACCGTTTTGAGTGCCGAGTTCATGTTGGTCAACGTGCTCAAACGCGCTAAGGAGTTGGTAGAACACGGACATTCCGTTTGGAGCACACCCACTTTGTCTTTCTTTTTACAACAGAATTTTACCAAACAAACCTTCTTTGAACACCCCTTGGCCTTGTCTACTTTTTTGGAGTTGGACGACCAAGATGTCCTCAGTGCTTTAAAAGTGTGGCAACACCATGAGGATGTGGTACTAAGCGAACTCTCTCAAAAATTGGTGCAGCGAAAGTTGTTTAAAATACAAATTCATACCCAGCCCATCACATCAGAAGATTTGCAACAGCGCATCGCAACCGTTGCAGAATCCAAGAACATATCGCTCCATGAGGCATCTTACTTTGTTATGACCGGAGAGGCGGCCAATAGGGCTTACAGCCAAAGTGGGGATATCATATTGATCAAAATGAAAGACGGCAGCGTGCGCAACGCAGCAGAAGTTAGTGACCACCTGAGCTTAGCCCCCATGACACGTGAGGTGCGCAAGTGGTTTGTGGCGCAATAAACCCCCTACCTTTGCGTTGATGAACCCAATGAAACCAAAGATTTTGTGGGCGGATGATGAGATTGAATTGCTCAAACCGCATGTGCTGTTTTTAGAGCAGAAGGGATATGATGTAACAACAGTAAACAACGGCAGAGAGGCGGTGTCCTTGGTCAAGGAGCGTCATTTTGATTTGGTTTTTCTGGATGAGAATATGCCGGGAATCTCCGGATTACAGGCCTTGCAGGAAATTAAAACACAAGATGCTGATTTGCCTGTTGTGATGATCACCAAGAGCGAGGAAGAACACATCATGGAAGACGCCATTGGGTCTAAGATTGCCGATTACTTGATCAAGCCGGTGAATCCCAATCAGATTCTTTTGAGTATCAAGAAAAATCTGGATGAAAAACGCTTGATTCAAGAAAAAACTACGCAGGATTACCGTCAAGAGTTCAGGGAAATTTCCATGCAGTTGAGCCAAAGCATGTCTGCGGATGGCTGGAAAGAATTCATGAAAAAATTGGTTTATTGGACAACCGAGTTGTCTCAGACCAATGAAGAATCCATGAAGGAAATTTTGCAAACACAAAAGATTGAGGCCAATCAGCAGTTTGTCAAGTTTTACGAGCAGCGCTATTTGGACTGGATCAACGCCAAAGTGGAAGCGCCCGTAATGTCGCACACGCTATTCAATAAGAAAATAAAATCTTTGGTTCAACCTGGGCAACCCTTGTACTGGGTGGTGATTGACAATTTGCGTTACGATCAATGGAAGATCATCGCTCCTTTCTTGAAAGACCTTTACCGCACGGAAGAAGAGGACATTTATTATTCCATTTTGCCCACTGCCACCATGTATGCCCGCAATGCCATGTTTTCGGGATTGCTGCCTTCTGAGATGCAAAAGTTGCATCCCCAATGGTGGAAAGAGGAAGATGAGGAGGGTTCTAAAAATGAACATGAGCACGATTTCCTTCAGGCACAATTGAAGCGTTTGGGAATGAACGTTAAGACCAGTTACCATAAAGTGGTACAGAATCAGTTTGGTAAAAAATTGGTGGATCAAATTTCCAATTTGAAGCAAAATGATTTGAATGTCATTGTATACAACTTCGTAGATATGTTGAGCCATGCTCGCAGTGAGATGGAGGTGATCAAAGAGTTGGCCGAGGACACACCAGCATATTTGTCCTTGACCAAGTCGTGGTTTGAGCATAGCCCTTTGCGCGAGATGTTGGAGAAGATGGCGGAGCAAAAGGCGCGTGTGATCATCACCACAGACCACGGAACTGTGCGCGTAGAGGACCCCATCAAGATTGTGGGAGACAAGGCCACCAACACAAACCTAAGATACAAGGTTGGAAAAAATTTGAATTATCATGCCAAAGATGTTTTTGAGGTGAAGGATCCTGCCGCAGCGCATTTGCCACGACCACAATTGAGTAGCTCCTATGTTTTTGCCAAGTCCAAAGGCTATTTTGTTTACCCCAACAATTACAACCATTTTGTGACCCACTTCCGCAACACCTTTCAACACGGGGGAATCAGTTTGGAAGAAGTGTTGATTCCCTTTGTTGTATTGCAAGCCAAATGATGAGATTGGAGTATTCCTTGGATGAAATCAATGAAGTGTCGCAGACATTATTGGAGCAACTTCCTGACAGGGCTGTAGTCCTCTTGAATGCGGAAATGGGCACTGGAAAAACAACACTCATTGCCCATCTGCTGAAACAGTTGGGCGTTTCAGAGGTGAGCAGCCCGACCTACAGTATTTGTAACGTATACCATACACCTGCAGGTAAGAAAATCCATCATTATGACCTCTATCGCATAAAGGACACTGAAGAGCTGATGGAGATTGGGTTTCAAGACATGCTGGACAGCGCAGACTATCATTTTATTGAATGGCCCGAATTGGGAGAGCCCTTTTATGAATCGCCCATTACTTGGCAAATCCACCGTCAAGGAGATATCAGAATCCTGACGATTCTATGATCATCCCAAACAAGGGGATGTATTACTTTTGTACCTTTATTGAGCAATGAACAAGAACAATTATTGTGTAATCATGGCAGGTGGAATCGGCTCACGATTTTGGCCCATGAGTCGCACGGCTTTCCCAAAGCAATTCCATGATATTTTAGGCATAGGTAGAACATTGATCCAGCAAACCTTTGACCGTTTCAAAACACTTTGCCCCACTGAGAATATTTTTATTGTAACCAATGAGCGTTATCGCGCTTTGGTGCAAGAGCAATTGCCTGAGTTGGCCCCCAATCAAATCTTGTGTGAACCATTTATGCGCAACACTGCCCCTTGTGTGGCTTATGCAGCGCACAGGATTCAAGCATCCAATCCCAATGCTCGAATGGTGGTGGCACCTTCAGATCACTTGATCTTAAATACAAATGCTTTTGAAGAAACCATTCAAATAGCTTTCGATCAATCAGAGAAAGGACAACTCGTTACCTTGGGGATTAAACCCACCCGTCCTGATACCGGATATGGTTACATTCAATGGGCGGATGATGCTGCCGCCATTCACGACCGCGTAAAACGAGTGAAGACCTTCACGGAAAAGCCCGATTTGGAGTTGGCCAAGGATTTCTTGGCCAGTGGTGATTTCTCTTGGAACAGCGGTATATTCATTTGGAAAGTAGAGGCGATTGTTTCGGCATTTGCGCAGTTTTTACCCGACATGAACAAAGCTTTTTTGGAGGGACAATCTGTATATGGAACAGACCAAGAACAGGCCTTTATCAATGGCATGTATGCAGCTTGTGAAAACATTAGCATTGATTATGGCATCATGGAGAAGGCCAAGAATGTCAATGTGGTTTTGAGTGATTTTGGTTGGAGCGATTTGGGTACGTGGGGATCATTGCATGGACATCTCAAGCACGATGAACACCGCAATGGTGTGGTTGGGAAAAATGTTAGCCTATACAATTGCAGCAACAATGTGGTACACATGCCGGAAAACAAGCAGGTAGTTTTGCATGGATTAAATGGTTACATCGTAGTAGACTCAGGCAATACGCTGTTGGTCTGCAAACTTGAGGATGAGCAAAAGATCAAGACTTTTGTTAATGATATCAAGATGAAAAAGGGCGATGACGCGGTTTGATCAGATGTGATGGACAATCCAGCCTCTTAGCTCGTCCAAGTTGATTTTATTTTGAGCTGAGATGAAAAGAACGTCCGATTGCATTTTGGCCATCCATGTTTTCTTTAAATACAACAAGGTTTCCTCTTTGGTTAATGGTTCTTCTAGGCTCGCCTCATCGTGTTCTGGATGAAAAGCGTCCATTTTATTAAAGAGCAATAAAGTTTTTTTATCCCCGCAATGAATGTCTTTTAGGGTGTCATTGACCACTTTGATGTGGTCTTCAAATTGAGGGTGAGCAACATCTACAACGTGGATCAAAATATCGGCCTCTCTTACTTCATCCAAGGTGGACTTGAAAGATTCTATCAAGTCATGGGGCAATTTTCTGATGAAACCTACCGTGTCTGTGAGCAAAAAAGGTTTGTTTTCTAATACAATTTTTCTAACCGTAGTATCGAGCGTAGCAAACAATTTGTTCTCTGCAAAAACATCACTCTTGCTCAAGGTATTCATCAAGGTAGATTTTCCAACGTTGGTATAGCCTACCAGAGCAAGACGGGGCAAATCGCCTCTGTTGCTGCGTTGCGTTTTCTTTTGTCGATCAATAACAGACAATTCTTTTTTGAGAAAAGAAATGCGGTCACGGACAATGCGTCGGTCGGTTTCAATTTCTTGCTCACCAGGACCACGCATTCCGATCCCTCCTTTTTGTCTTTCCAAGTGAGACCACATTCTTGTCAATCGAGGCAGCAAGTATTGGTATTGGGCCAATTCCACTTGCACCTTGGCATGGGCGGTGCGGGCACGGCGGGCAAAGATGTCCAAGATGAGATTATTCCGATCGAGTATTTTTACTTTCTTGTCTTCAATATTGAAAATTTGCTCCAGATTGCGCAGTTGGGACGGTGCCAATTCATCATCAAAAATCACCATGTCCACATCGTGCTCGTGCACGTAGTTTTTGATTTCCTCAATTTTTCCGGTTCCTACAAAAGTTCTAGAATCGGGATGGGGGAGGGACTGCGTAAATCTTTCTAAGGTTAAGGCATTGGCGGTTTCCGCCAAGAAGGCCAATTCGTCTAGATATTCTTCCAGTAATCTTCTGGTTTGAATTTGGGTAATGATACCAACAAGAACACAGGTTTCTTGTGGTTTGGCAGTAGAGACTAATTTGGCCATGGATTAGTGAGGGCGCATTTGAATGACATAATCTGCCACGGCTTTGATCTCCTCAGGAGATAATCGTCCACCAAAAGGAGGCATATTGCCCTTTCCCATTTGGATTTGATTCACCACCTCTTCTTTTTTCAAAGTCGATGCGGGAAGCGCTTTGGCTCCGGACAATTGCAATTGACCGTCTAACCCATGACAACCTGCACAGCGTGTGGTATAAATATCTTTACCGTTTGCAGCAGCTGTTTGTTGCGGGGCATTTCCATTGTTGCATGAAAAGACAACAAGAGAGAATGCCAATAAAATCAATAATCTCATATTAGAACCAACCACGGTATGGGGCAAAAGATAGGAAAGGCCATGGAATCATTGCCATCATGATGATGAAGCCAATTAAAAAGAAACGGAAGATGGTTTTGTACCGAGTAGCACTATCCATTGCTTTTTTTCCTTTGATATGTCCTACTGAAATCAATACGATGGCGATCAACATCATCACGGAGTGTTCCATGATAAAATAGCGATTTTCAGCCAATTTCATTTCAGGAGTGCCGGAAACTGCGGAGTATTTTTGGAACCAAAGTATCAATCCCAAAATGAATTGGGTGTGCAATACCATCATGCTCAACATCGACCATTTGCTGGGTGCAGCGTCTTTGTTTTTCATGTTCATGTAAGCATGAACGATGGTCCAAATGATTAAAATTACTGCGACATAGCGCAGAAAAGAATGCAGGTGTAGAATGCCAGTCATATTTTTTACTTTGTCACAAATATAATCTTTGATGGTACAACAAGATGCCTCATTTTTGACAAATGAATAAAGTGTTATACAATGTTACCGTTTCAGTGGATGAATCTGTTCACGAGGCTTGGTTGGATTGGATGAAATCAGTGCACATACCAGACGTGATGGCAACAGGGATGTTTTTGGAGAATAGAATATGTAGAGTATTGGATTTTGAGGAGGGAGGCATCACCTACGCGGTCCAATACGTTTGTAGGAGCGCACAAGATTTGGAACATTATCGCAATTCGTTTGCTCCCCAGCTCCAAGCCGACCACAATGAAAAGTTTGGACAGCATTGCGCAGCATTTAGAACAGTTTTGGAAATCTTAGACGAAACGAGGTAGTTATTTCTTTTTGATTTTGCCTGTTTTTTTATCAAAACCATAAGGACAATGTTTACAACCGCTTTGGCAGCAATGGCCACGTTTCAAATGGTATTGCTCTGTGAAAACGATGTACCCCTCCTCTGTGTAGTAGTAATCTCCTTCCTCTCGGGGTATGTTTCGGTTGTTGGACATGATCAGCAAAATAATACATTAGTGCGTTAAACAACATATAAAAATGGAATCGGTTCAGTGGAAATACCAATCGTTGTTGTTTGAATCAGGAGATTTGGAGCCGCAATACACACTTCGACAAGCATGGGATTTACCAGAATGGCAGTCGGGAAACAAACGTTTTAAGCTCATGTACAATGTGCAAGATGCCATTCAGAAAGGGTTTGATACCATTGTTACTATGGGCGGGGCTTGGAGCAATCATTTGTTGTCGACCGCTCAATATGCCCAGCAAAAGGGATTAAAATCCATTGGATTGGTGAGGGGATATTGGCACAAAGAACAACCTACACCGGTGATGAATGAGTGCGAAGAATGGGGAATGTTGTTGGAATGTTTGGACACAGCATTGTATGACGAAAGGGGGACAGAAGATTTCAAAGTTTGGCTGCATGATCATTATCCAAATGTCTATTTTATTCCCGAAGGAGGGGCCAATTACTTGGGTTTAATGGGATGTATGGAGATGTTGACATCGAGTGAAATGGAAACGTACAGTGATGTTTGTGTGTGCGCGGGTACAGGTACTACGACAGCAGGTCTTTTGCTGGCCTCAAAGTCGCAAAGAATTCACGCCTTTTTTGCTTTGAAAATGTCTGAAGCGGAAATGCGAGAGATGGTTCGTCAGAAATTATTTTGGGTTCTTCAAGACGCGGAAGTTGTTTTAGATACGATGGAGCGGTTGCGTGTGTATGGGGATGAGCGCTGGGGTGGATTTGGTAAAATCAAGCCTTCTTTGGTAGATTGGATAAGGGAAGAAGAGGGCAAAGGAATATTTTGGGATCGTGTTTACTCAGCAAAAATGGCGTATGCATTATCGCAAGGTGAACTGAAGGAAATGCAGGGCCAAAACGTTTTGGTACTCCATACCGGAGGTCTAAGCGGTAATCGTAGTTTGGAAGCTACCTCTTTTTGATCCAGGATTCAGGGTTTTGGGCAGTTCCTTTGGTGCTATTCACAGACCACAATTCAAAATGCAAAACAGCTTCATCATCCGTCATTCCGACATTGCCCAATGATTGTTTGGCGTTGACCTTATCACCTACTTTGACACTGACTTGAGACAAACCTGAATATACTGTTTTGTATGTGCCGTGGGTGACAATGATGTTGTAACCCGCGCCAGGTATGCTAAAAACAGAAGTTACTTTCCCGCCGAATACACAAAGAACATTTTCACCTTGTTTGGTGGTGAAATCTACTCCATTGTTGTTTAATACAATATCGTCCAAGCTAGGGTGATTGTGTTTTCCGAATCGAGAAGTGATGGTCCCCTGTGATACAGGCCATGGCAAATTCCCTTTGTTGGTTTCAAAGTTGCTGTTCAAGGCCACTACTTCAGGGGCCAATGTTACGTTGGTCAACTTTGTTTCTGTTTTTGTCGCTACAGGGGCCTTGGGGGATTCAGTCTTTGGGGATTCAGATTTTTTTGTGGAAGTGACCGCTAGTAGTTTTTTTGCCTTCTCCTCTTCTTTCTTTCGCTCTGCCGCCAACTCTTTATTGATGATGTCTTGTATTTTATTGCTGAGTTTTTTTCGATCTCCGTCGAGTTTTTTGCTTTGCGCACGGAGCTTACCCTCTTCTTTCTTTAGTTTTCCCAGCTTTTCTTGTTGAGTTTGTCTGTCTTGGTCTATTTCTGATTTGACCACCTCCTGTTCTTTTTTTAGTGTCAGCGCTTCATGTCGACTGTACTTTAACGCATTGATTTTGTCTTTCAATGATTGTTCAGTTTCCTGTATAATTTCTACCTGTTTTTGTCTCCCCTCTGATAGGGCTTGCATGATTTTATAGCGCTTGTAGGCTTGATAAAAGTCCTCTGCACTTAATATAAAGACGATGCTGTTGTAGGTGCTCCGATTCTTGTAGGCTTGGTAAACCATTTTGGCATACTCTGATTTCAGCGATTCCAATTGAAACTCTAGTTGCTCAATTTGATTTTGTTCTCGTTGTATGGTAACGTCCAATTGACCTAGCTCACCATCAATGTTTTCAATCATTTTCTCTCGGTAGCTGATTTGCTCATTCAGCATAGCGATTTGATTGGACGTGAGTTTTTGTTTTTTCTCAGAATCTGCGATAAGCGCCTTGGTTTCTTTGATCTTGGCTGTTATTTCATCTCTTTGTGTTTTGAGCAGTTCTTTTTTGTTTTGAGCCAACATCCATTGACTCATCAACACGCCTGCTGCGATACTAGAGAAAATGATAAAGAGGTGAATGACTTTTTTCATAATTTCTTTTTCACTTCATAACCCTCCGGAATTTCGAAGGGATATTCAAATGTTCTATCGGTAACCCATTTATTAACGCTCCACCCAAATACAAATTGCTTATCATTGTCTTTAACGGTTACCTCGACTGCTTCTGGGTAAAGAGGTCCACCCTCAACACTTTCTTCTACATGCCAGACATTGTATTTTATTTCAATTTCTCTGTTGTTCATTAGGTCTTGAAACACGCATCGGTTTAAAGTAAAAAATAGCGGGTCAAACCAATATTTGGAGAGAATAAGACCATCTTCCTCTAGTCTTTGCTGTCTTCTCTTATCTCTGTTTTTTCCTTTTTCCGGTTCGGTATCCAAGCTGTCATTGCTTTGTTGCAGGATGGCCATGGATTTTTTAATTCTGCGCTTGTATCGAGTAGCAATGAGATATTGGTTGTCCTCTACATCAGATTTGAATTTTCCGCCAACATGATCTATGCCGATGGGTCTTCCCGCCATCAGATTTTCTAGATCCTCCAAGTCCAAATCAAAATGCAGGAAATCCTCTAAAGCAGCAATATCAGAGATATAAACAAATTTGTTGTCCGGTATTTTGGAGAGTACCTTCAAACTGTCTTGCAGAACCAAAACTCTTGCTAATTCTATACCCAAGGCAGGTGAGATGGTCATCCAAATGGCGCTGTCACTCTTGATCCTTACATTGGCTTTAAAGTCAACATTGTCTTCCTTATTCAATGTATACCCCTCTATTTTCATTCCCAACTCCTTGTATTTCTCCCAACTTTTTTCATTTTGTTTTAGCACCATCATGGCAGGCTTGGGACGTATGTTGTTATCAACCTCTCCTACACTTTTGGTGGGTCGGCATCCGGTAATGAGGACAATAGAAAACAATATGAGGGATACGGATTTTAAGGACATTCGGGATTGATTTGGTTGAGCCAAACATTAAAGGGCATATCTTTTTTGGCTTCAGATAGAAATTTACAGGCAGTGTTGTTGTCTTTCTTTTCTGTAAAATACAGCGCCGCATTGAGCGCATCAAAGAAACTATTTTTGTCAAATTCAGATTCTGCGATTTTTTCTCCTTTTCGCAATTGAAGAGCGTGAAGGGCGATATTGCTACCCGCTATTTGGTTATTGATGAGGACAATCATTTGCTCTTGAATATCAGAAATTTGCAGCCCAAAGAACTCGTTCATCCAACCGAGTTGAATAACAGAAGAGGTTCCCATGATATTTTTTTTGCTCATCATTTTCAATCCTTGTGCACTGGCATTTTTTTTATCACCCAATGCGGCAAAACAGAACACCTTCATAAGATGGAGTTCTGATTCGATATTGGGGTCATCAAGAACAACGGCCAAGCCCGCATTGCATTCCTCAATGCATGTTTGTAATTCACCTAGTCGAAAAAGCGCTTGTGCAGCCATTTTTCTAAATTCAGCAGCAAAGGGAAATAGGTTATAGGCTTCTTGCGCAAGATCGTAATACTCGGTGGGCGATAGTGTATTGTCTATTTCATAGATTCCAAGCAGTGCAGCCCACACCACTTTTTTGGAAGGATCAAGTGCTACTGTATTTTGGTAAGCTGTAAGTGCCTTTTTGTTCTCGTTATTCAGTGAGTAAAAGTCGCCAGCGAGCGAATGGGCCTTGGCTTCTTGAGGAAAGAAAGTGATGTTCTTCTCAATACAGCTTTCAATGGTTTTTTTCCATTGGTCTTGAATGTTTTCATTGTAAACAAATGGGGCGAGTGCATTGATGCGTTGGTCAATTTTAATGTCAGGTGAATCTAGCGCTTTGTCCAGAGCTATCAGAATATCTTGCGGATGCGACTTTGGATCTTTTGAGAGTATTTTGTATTCAAGAAAGGCTTTTTGGCTCTGAGGAGTGTGCGGATTTTTATTGATGATATTCAGCGCTTTTTGATTGGCGTTGATACCGAGGTAAAATTCAGCAGCTTGTATCGTGAACTCAGCTTCCTCGGGAAATTGCAATGCCAATTTCTCTAATTCAAATCCTGCGGCATCCAAATCTTTTAATTGCACATAAAGTTCTTGTTTGAGCCTTGAAATGTATGGGTCAATTCCATTGATTTTTTCCAATTGATCCAACGCTTCAATGGATTGTCTTATTTCTCCGTTTCTTGAACAAATTTCGGATAGTTCTATCAGCGGAAGCGTCCAAGAGGGATCTTGTTTGGTCAACAATTGATATTGTTTGGTGCTTTGTGTCCATTGGTTATTGGCGCCCAAGCAGCGTGCATATTCTAGGCCATACCATTTGTTATTTTTATCCAACACAACTGCTTGTTTGGCATGGTTTAGCGCCATCTCAGGCATGAGCAATTGCTCTCTTTGGATGCGGGCAATTTCATAGTGCGCTGAGGGCTCGTTGGGAAGAATCAAAAGATAATCTTCAAAAGCTTTTACAGAAGCATCCCATTTGCCATTGTTTTTTAATTCAATGCCTTTGAAGAAGTGATCATTGGCTTCTTTGGCTTTTTCTTTGGAAAGAAAAATACTGTTTTGCTTTTTAGCACAACTGCTAAAAATCAGAAGGAGAATGGTGATGATATGTATCCCAATTCTATTCAATGTTTCCAATGGTTGAAAAGTCACCTAAGTTTAAATCGCCATTGTAATGTCTGATATGGCAATGAGATCCAATCATTGCATTTTCAATGTTGCATTCGGCAATGACGGTTTGCGTATTGACGATGGCGTTTTCTATTTTGCTATTGATGATTTTAGCTCCTTTTTCGAGAGATACGTACGGGCCAATAACTGCATTTTTTAGCACTACATCATCTGCGATGTAGCATGGTGGGATGATTTGGCTGTTCTCTCCTAGGTTTTGTGTTTGGGCATATTGAGGCTCATAGCCCAATATTTTTTGATTCGTTTCTACGACAGCCGCCTTATTTCCGCAATCCATCCAGTCATTTACAGTTCCTGGGGTAAATAGGGCTCCTTGCTTCATCATGTTGCGCAGGGCATCTGGCAATTGGTATTCCCCTCCATTGGTGATGTTGTGGTCTACCAAATATTGCAATTCTTTTCTTAACCATTGACCATCTTTGAAATAGTAGATACCAATCATAGCCAGGTCACTGACAAACTGCTGCGGTTTTTCGACAAATTCCAATATTTTCCCGTTGTCATCTGTAACAACTACTCCAAATTGTCTGGGGTCATCTATTTTTTGAACCCATAAAACACCATCCGCATTTTGATCTAGTTCAAAATTGGCTTTGAAAAGGGTATCTGCAAACGCAACAGTTACTGGTCCCTCTAGGTGTTCTGCCGCGCACAATACGGCATGAGCGGTGCCCAAGGCTTGGTCTTGGTAATGGATGCTTCCTTTGGCCCCCAATGTTGCAGCTACTTCTAGCAAATGCTTTTCGGCGGCTTCTCCAAATCTTCCTGTGACAAAAGCAATGTGTTCAACTTTTTGATCACTCACTTTGCAAATCTCTTCTACCAATCTCTGGACAATGGGCTTTCCCGCCACATGGATGAGTGGTTTTGGGGTGGTTAATGTATGCGGACGTAGGCGTTTGCCCATGCCTGCCATAGGTACAATGACGTTCATGCGTATTAATTAGCGATACCAAAGAAAATTCAGAAGGCCATTGATTATTCAAATGGCTTGGAGAATAATCAACACTGTATCGTTAACGCAGGATAGGACACTTATTTAATTTGGCCGTATTTGCGTTGGTATTTTTCATAAAGATCTACCTGCTTGTTGCGGATGGTGATATCCCTTCCGTCAATAAAAGCTCGAACCAAGTAATTTGTTTTCATGTCCAAGGCATCACCCTCAGAAAGAAAAAATGTGGCACTTTTGCCCAATTCAATACTGCCATAATGAGCGTCAATCTTGAGGATTTTGGCAGCATCTAGAGTTAGCGCTTGAACCGCTGCTTCATAAGGCAGCCCGAAACCAACAGCTGTTCCCGCCAAGAAGGGTAAATTACGTGCATTCATCGCTTCCATGTCTCCAGCATTCTGAAAACAGAAACGAATTTCGGCTTCATACAATTGATTGGCGAGGGTGAAAGGCGCGTCAATTCTATCTCCTGAAAAACGCGGTAAGCTATGAACCCGAGGAATCATAACAGAGACATTGTTTTCTTTGATTAAATCCGCCACCCAAGGGGCATCATACCCGCCAACAATGACCATCTCTTGAATGTTGTGTTTTACTTTGAATCCGATGGCCTCAGTGATTTGACGCTCATCTTCTGCATGAACATACCAAGTGGCTTTTCCTTCAATAACAGGACACATGGCTTCCATTCGGGGATCAACTTCATTGTGATTGGGCATGGTGCAGTAGGCACGTGAGTTTTCAAAGTATATACCCAATTGGTTCACCTCTTCCGTATAATTTTTGTTGAGCTCTAATCCGCCCGATGATCTTTGGTAAGGATTGGGCCAGTGGACATGCAATCCATCGTTGGCCCTGATTACCGCATCTTCCCAATTCCAAGCATCCAAATGCACCACTGATGAAGTACCCGAAATGGTTCCTCCTTTGGGCGTTACTTGGGTAAGCAAAACTCCGTTGCTTCTCACTGTGGGTAAGATTTCTGAATCGGTATTGAATGCAATCAGTGAGCGTATGTGGGGATTGTAATCTCCTACTTCATAAAAATCACTGGTAGCGCGTACTGCTTCCATCTCAATTAGTCCCAAATTGATGGCAGGCGCAATGAATCCGGGATACAAATGTTGTTCACTGGCATAGATGACCTCATCGTAGGCGTCAGGCGCCAATCGGATGGTACGGGCATCTGCCACCAGATCTATTTTTCCTTTCTTGAATCCAATGGCTGCATTTTCTAACACTTGTCCATTGCCCAAATGCGCCACTGCATTCATGATCAAGATGGATTTGTTTTGAGCCGGCGCTGGCGCATATTGACCCTGAACCGCGGAACTGATCAGGATCAAACAAACGCTGAGAATATTAATGGTGGTTTTCATGGTCATGTTCTTCAAAGTGATACAAATCTCCGGTGCTGTCGCAATGGAAATGACGACGTTTTCTTCCTTTTGGTTTTTGTGGTGTTTCACCATTGAGGATGGCTTGCTGCATGGCTGTCATCAGAGTCTCTCTGTCATTCCATTCTGCTTGATAAAGGAATCCATCCTCCTCTCTATCAAAGTAGCATCTGCCATCCACAAAAGTTTTTTCAGCCATGGCATATACGCTTAATGGACTGTTGTTCCATATAACAACATCTGCGTCTTTGCCTGCTTTTAATGAACCCATGCGCTCGTCCAAGTGAAGCATTTTGGCAGGATTGAGGGTTACAAATTTCCACGCTTCCTCCTCTGATAGGTTCCCGTATTTCATGGCTTTGGCAGCTTCTTGGTTTAGTCGGCGGGCCATCTCTGCATCGTCAGAATTGAAAGCCACCACAAGGCCTTCTCTGTGCATCAGTGCTCCGTTGTATGGGATGGCATCCCTTACTTCCATTTTGTATGCCCACCAATCACTGAAAGAAGATGCAGCTGCACCATGCGCTTTCATCTTATCGGCTACTTTGTATCCCTCTAATATGTGGGTGAATGTGTTGATCTTAATCCCCATGCTATCCGCCATGTGCATCAGCATATTGATTTCACTCTGAACATAACTGTGGCAGGTAATGAATCGCTTGCCTTCTAAAATTTCGAGTAAGGCTTGTTTCTCTAAATCAATGCGGGGTTTGGGTAATTTTGACTTTGACTTTAAAGACAAATTGTAATTTTTCCATTCGTTACCGTATTCCCGTGCTTGGTGGAAATGATCAAAGTAAACTTGTTCAACACCCATTCGTGTTTGTGGAAAACGAACATTATTGAAGTCTCCTGCATTACTGTGTTTGACGTTCTCTCCCAAAGCAAATTTGATAAATCCAGGAGCATTTTCTATCAGCATCTCTTCATGGTTAACACCCCATCTGGTTTTAATCAAAGCACTCTGTCCTCCAATAGCGTTGGCACTTCCGTGAAGCAACTGGGAAGCTGTAACCCCTCCGGCCAGTTGGCGATAAATATCAATGTCCTCAGGCCATACCACCCGAGACTCTTCAACTTCGGCGCTTGACGTTTGTGCGTGCTCGTTCACGGACATGAGCGCAATGTGGCTGTGCTCGTCGATGATTCCACAAGTTATATGCTTTCCAGTGGCGTCAATGGTAGAGACTTTTAAACCGGACGGGACCACTACTTTACCGACTTGTGCGATTTTTCCATTTTGTATTAAAAGATCACCTTTAATGATGCCCTCTTTTTCGTTGGTCCACAAGGTTCCGTTTTTAATCCAGATGGTTTCTTGAGCCGGCAAGTTGGTTCTTCCATAGGCACCAAAAGGATAAGTCATTTCAGTGAGAGGATTAATCCATTCTTCTATGGCCTCTGATGTCGTATCGGCTTCCTCTTTTAACTTTGGCGTGAATGAACCTGAAATGGTTATGTTTTTACTGTCTCCGTTTTGTGTGATCAAAAGCCATCCCGTTACGCTACTGTTGAGTTTCTGCAGACTCAAATATTGTTGACCAATACCCAATGTATCCTTCTTGGGAGTTAGTGAAACTGTTATACGAGAATCATCTGTCTTTACCGTATTGTTTTGGGAAAGTGTATCGGTACCTTGAATCCAAGTGGCGATGATGCCCTGTGGTTTGTTTTCTACAACAATTTTAATTTCCTTTTTATCTGCTGTTTGTAGGGTATAACTGCCCAACCAAGGATTCTCTTTGGTTACGTTCACCTCATGTTTCTTCCCCATTACCCAATTCTCTTCAATCTTACATTTTTTAGAGAGCAATGGCTCGTTGGTGATGATGAAGTTGGCCCATTTTCCTTTGTCCAGGCTACCCAATTGATCATACACATTGATCCATTGCGCCGGATTTTTACACAAAGCACGGATGACATCTGATTCATCCAATCCATACTGGGCGGCTTTTCTAATGTTACTTAAAAAAGCACTTTTATCCTCTAAACCATCGGCAGTGAATGCAAAAGGAACCGCAGCCTGTTTGAGGGTAGATGCGTTGGCTGGCGCCCAATCCCAATGCTTTAATTCTTCCAAAGGAACTTGTCGGGCCAAAAGAGGATCAATCAAATCATATGGCCCGGGAAAATTAACGGGTATGATGAACGACCCTTTGGTGGCTGCAATTTCTTGGATGCGCTGGTACTCATTGCCTGAACCTTTGAAGATGTATTGAACATTCATTTCATCCCCAATCTTATCAGCACGCAAAGCATTCCACTTGTCATCTGTTTCAAAAATGGAAGGAAATTTTTGAAGCTGAAGAAATGATTCTAAACTAAGATTACGTTCTTGTTTGATGCCTTGTTCCTTGTACCATTCCGCATCAAAATAGGTTTGACGCAAGAGGGCAATGGAGCCCATCAGGCTGGAAGGATAGTCTTGTTTACTGCTTCCTTTTTCAAAGGAATAATGTGCAGAGGTATTGGATTGAAGAAGGGCGAAATTCTCGTTGTCATCCAATGCAACCAATGCACCGGTTCCTCTAATAATTCCGTCTTTTCTGTGGGTAACCACGGCACCTATTCCAGCTTTGATTAGCTGATTTGCAGCAGATTCATCATAGTTGAAGTGGTAACTGGCTGCATAATCAGCGTGAATGGCATCGTTCCATCCAAAAGCGCCTTTTCTGTTTCTTTCAGGATTGGGAAATGGTAACCACGATGCTTGTTCTGCTGCTGGCTGTCCATAGTTGCTGTATAAATCAACAAATGAAGGATAGATGTGTTTTTTGCTGTAGTCCAAAACCATTGTACCAGCGGGCAAGGCTACATTTTGACCAACGCTGACTATTCTACCCATGTGAAAGAGAAGGGTAGCATCGTTCAGTATCTCTGTGTCATTGATGTGGAGCGTGGCATGAGTAATGGCTGTGTAGACCACTTCTTTTTCTCTTGCGCCATTGACCGGGAAGGTGGGTTGTGCATTTATCCAAGCAGTTTGAATGAATGCTACAAACAAAATCATTTTTCGCATACTGCAATGATAAGCAAAAAGCAGTTGCAATGGAAGAGTGAAAGAGCCTATTGTATCACCCCAACAACTTCAGGAATAATCAATCTTCCTGCAGTTTTGGCTTGTATCTCTTCAATGCTCACATCATGGGCCCGTTCAATCAAATGGAATGCGCCATCTTTGATGTCAAACACACCCAAATCCGTTACTACTTTTTTGATGCAATGGATTCCCGTTAAGGGAAGTGTACATTGTGGTAACAACTTTGAATTTCCCGCTTTATCGCAATGTTGCATAGCGACAATAATATTCTTGGCAGAAGCGACCAAATCCATTGCGCCGCCCATTCCTTTTACCATTTTACCGGGAACTTTCCAATTGGCAATGTCCCCCAACTCACTCACTTCCATGGCTCCCAAGATGGTGAGATCCACTTTCTGAGCACGGATCATCCCAAAGCTCATGGCGCTGTCAAAGATGGATGAGCCTGGTAACGTCGTTACCGTTTGTTTGCCAGCATTGATGAGATCGGCATCTTCCTCTCCTTCAAAGGGAAAAGGGCCCATTCCCAATAAACCATTTTCTGATTGCAATACAACTTCAATGTCTTTGGGCACATAATTGGCTACTAAGGTGGGAATACCAATTCCCAAATTGACGTACATACCGTCTTTGACTTCTAATGCAATTCTTTTTGCAATTCCATTTTTATCCAACATGATTATACGCGCTTTTGGGTGGTTCTTTGTTCTATTCTTTTTTCGAAGCGTTCTCCCTGAAAGATTCGGTGGACATAGATTCCTGGGGTATGGATATGATCTGGATCCAATTCACCGGCAGGCACCAATTCCTCCACCTCTGCAATGGTTATTTTTCCCGCCATGGCCATCATGGGGTTAAAATTTCGTGCTGTGCTTCTGAATACCAAATTGCCCATGGCATCTCCTTTCCAGGCTTTGACAATGGCAAAATCGGCATCAAAGGCATATTCCATGAGATAGGTTTTTCCGTTGAAAATGCGGGTTTCTTTTCCCTCAGCTACTTCTGTGCCTACCCCTGCAGGGGTATAAATGGCCGGCATTCCATAGCCCGCAGCCATGCATCGCGTAGCCAAGGTTCCTTGAGGAATGAGCTCCACTTCCAATTCACCACTAAGCATTTGCCTTTCAAATTCTGCATTCTCTCCGACATAGGAACTGATCATTTTTTTGACCTGCTTTCCTTGAAGCAAGAGCCCCAATCCAAAATCATCAACACCAGCATTATTGGAAATACAAGTCAATTGATTGACGCCCATTTTCACCAATTCGTTGATGCAGTTTTCGGGGATTCCACATAGTCCAAAACCACCTACCATAAGGGTCATACCGCTTTGAATGCCTTGACAGGCTTCGTTGGCATCTTTTACAACTTTATTAAAACCCATTTTTATTTTTTTAATATTGAATCAGCTCCTCCCATGAACAATTCTCCGTTGTTGTAAAGATCTTCATCTCCTTCATCAGAGAACACGTCTTCTGCAAAAATAGCGTCTGGTTCATGAACGTTGCAATCAAATCTCAGGGTATCGTAATTGGCCGGTCTTGGGAAATCACCTTTGGATATTTTGATGTCGGGGTCAGCGTACACCTTGTTCATGTAATAACCAAAAATGGGAAGTCCGGTATTGGCCCCTTGTCCAAGGTTGGTGCTGCTGAAGCGAATGGTGGGATCTTGGGCACCCACCCAAACGCCAGTGACCAAGTCAGGAGTCATACCAATGAACCACCCATCGGTATTGCTTTGTGTGGTACCTGTTTTTCCTGCCAATGGGTAGCGCAAGTTTCCATAGGGTCTTCCGCTTCGTATCCTTGCGGCTGTCCCAAAATTGCAAACCCCCTTCATCATGTCCACTAAGGCGTATGAAACGCTTGGATCCAAAGCTTGGCTGATTTGAGGGTCGGCTTCGTAAATCATATTTCCGTTGCGGTCTTCAATTCTTAACAGGAAAGTAGGTTCAATGTACATGCCGTGATTGACCATGGCGGAGTTGGCTCCAACCATTTCATATAAGGAAAGCTGTGCAACCCCTAGTGCTATGGAATAGGTTCTTGGAATATCGCTTTTGATTCCCAAGTTGCGGGCCAAAGCTACCACAGCATCCACACCATAATCACTGATCAACTGAGCAGCAACGGTGTTGACTGATGCGGCTAAGGCTTTATTCATGACATAGCGTCCTGCACTTCCGCCACGTGGGCACCACCTCTCTCCGGTGGGTAGATTAAAACAAGGAGAAGCCACCACAATGGGATCACAAGGTTTTTTACCCATACGCAGCGCTGTTGCATAAACGATGGGTTTGAAAGTAGAACCGACCTGACGTCGTGATTGGTAAACGTTGTCGTATTTGAAGTAGTTGTAATCTATGCCACCTACCCACGCTTTGATATGACCCGTTTTTGGGTCCATGGACATTAAGCTGGCATGAAGAACGGTCTTATGGTATACAATACTATCCAAGGGACTCATGAGGGTATCCTTAGGTCCTTTGTGCGTGTATACTTTCATTTTGGTTTTTGTCTGGAAAATTTTCTGTATTTCAGACTCATTGTGTGAAGCCCAATGTTCGCCACATCCCCCGGCCTCCGTGTCGCAGACATATTCTTTGCCTTCTTTGACAATATAGTTTTTGGGTCTTTTGCATTCAGGACACATGTGCCCGGCTAGGAATTTATACCGTTCACTTTGTTTGTATGCTTGATCCATGATGCTTTTGCGATCGCCTTCTGAGATACCGTTGTAGAACGGATAATTTTCTTTTCTTCTTGTTTTTAAATCTTGTGTGAATGCCTTCTGTAACTCTTTGCTCAAATGCTCCTCAACTGCCCATTCACCATACTCTTGCATCTTGGCATCAAGAGTGGTGTAAATTTTTAAACCGTCTTTGTAGATGTTGTAGGGCGTTCCATCGGCCTTGACATATTTGGGATTTCCATCCGCATCTTTTTCATCAAATATTTCTTGAATTTTTAATCGTAAAACCTCCCTGAAATAAGGAGCCATTCCCTCTGTATGGCTAATCTTTTGGAAGTCTAATCCCAATGGCAATACCCGCAAACTGTCGTATTGTTGATCCGTGAGGTAGTTGTTCTTCACCATTTGTTTTAAAACCACTTCACGGCGTTTGGTAACTTTTTCTTCGCGTTTTACGGGATTAAACAAGGATGAGTTTTTGAGCATTCCGATGAGCATTGCCCCCTGCTCAACAGTTAGTTTATCAGGAGTTGTATTAAAATACACCAGTGCTGCCGACTTGATTCCAACGGCTTGATTTAAAAAATCGTATTGGTTGAGATAAAGTGTAATGATTTCCTCTTTGGTGTAGAGGCGTTCCAATTTACAAGCGATGATCCATTCTCTGATTTTTTGCCAGGCGCGCTTTACTTTCCCTACTTTCTCAAAATTCTTGGTAAATTGTTGCTTGGCCAATTGCTGAGTGATGGTGGATCCGCCGCCGTCTTGCCCCAAGCTAAACATGGCCCTAAAGAGTCCTAAATAATCTACGCCACTGTGTTGGTAGAAACGTTCATCCTCAGTAGCCACTAGCGCATCCACAACGTGTTTGGGGATTTCATTGAATTTGACATCGGCTCTGTTTTCCTTGAAGTAGGAACCAATCATTTTGCCATCTGCTGAATAGATGGAAGATGCCAAACTAACTTTTGGATTGGCCAAGGTTTCTACGTTGGGAAGACCACTCAATAGGGTGATGAGCAGAATGAGTAAAACCAACAAAACGGGACTGGCTCCAATCCAAATGATGCGTTTGTTGTATTTCTTGATTTGCTCTGGGCTAAATTTTTCCATTCATGCAAAGATAAAACCCTGTCATTTCCTCTGTCATTGGAGTTGACCTTGTTTTAACAATGCTTTGCTCATTTCTCAGACCCTGTTTCAGGGTTGAAAGCATGAAAATATCCGTGAATTTTTTTGGCCACCGGCGCGGATACACAGCTGATGAGTGAATCCACAGATTGGGCTTTGATGTTTTCGACACTTCCAAATTGAATCAATAACTTTTGGGCACTTTTGATTCCCAATCCCGGAATTTGGGTCAATTCTGTTTGCAGCGCTTCTTTGCTCCGTCGATTGCGGTGTTTGGACAGTCCAAATCGATGTGCCTCATCCCGCAGTTGTTGAATGAGTTTCAATGATTCTGATCTTTTGTCTAAATAAAGCGGATCAGAATCCCCAGGAAAATAGATTTCTTCCAACTTTTTGGCAATTCCTATGACGGCAACTTTTCCTACCAAATTCAACGCAGCAAGACTTTCCATCGCTGCGCTCAATTGTCCTTTTCCCCCATCAATGATGATCAATTGCGGCATCGGTTCATTCTCGTCTAAAACCCTGTGGTATCTTCTAAGAATGGCTTCACGCATGGTGGCAAAATCATCGGGACCTTGGACAGTTTTGACATTGAAAATTCGGTAATCTTTTTTACTGGATTTGGCGTCTTTAAAGACAACACAGGCACTCACCGGATTGGTTCCTTGTATATTGGAGTTATCAAAACATTCGATGTGCTTGGGCAAATCCTTCAGGTGGAGGTCTTTTTGTAAAGTGGACAATATTCTCTCAGTGTGGCGGGCTGGATCGGTCAGTTCTATCTGCTTATGGGATTGCAAGAGACTTTGTTTTGCATTGCGCTCAGACAATTCCAAGAGCTTTTTTTTATCTCCCCTCAGGGGTACGGTGAGTTTAATTTTCTCCCAAGGCCAATCAATCTCAAAGGGCACGAGCACTTCAATGGACTTGGATTTGAATTTTTCTCTGATGTGGGTAACGGCAAAAACCATCAACTCCTCGTCCGTCTCATCCATTCGCTTTTTCAATTCCATGTTGTATCCTATGGCAATGGTACCGTTCATGATTTGGAGGTAATTGACAAAGGAGTTGTTGTCATCTGACACCACAGAAAATACGTCAATGTGTGAGATGGATGGATGGACAATGGTATTTTTTGTTTGGAAACTTTCGAGGGCTTCTATTTTTTCCTTGATTTTATGGGCAGCCTCAAATTCCAGTTGTGCCGCTTTTTGCAACATTTCTTGTTTTAAATCGCGCAGCACATCACCATAATAACCGCGGATAATGCGTTTGATTTGAAAAATGTGCTGATCATACTCTTCCATGGTTTGTCGGGCATCGCAGGGCCCTAGGCAGTTGCCAATGTGGTATTCTAAGCAAACCCTGAACTTTCCTTTTTCAATGTTGTCTTGGTTTAGCGGCAGGTTGCAGGTTCGAATGGGATACAAGGTTTTGGCCATTTCCAATACTTGGTGCATGGCTTTGACACTGGTAAAAGGACCCAAATAAGTAGAGCCATCTTTGATGATTTTCCTTGTTGCAAACACCCTAGGGAATTTCTCATTTTTGATGACGATGCTGGGATAAGTTCGGTCATCCTTAAGCGCAATGTTGTACTTGGGTTTGAATTTCTTGATCAAAGAGTTCTCCAACAAGAGCGCATCAGATTCGGTGGCGACCACAATGAATTTGATATCAGCAATGCGCTTGACCAATTGAAAGGTCTTGGCATTTTCAAATTTGATTTTGCTGAAGTAACTGCTCACGCGATTTTTGAGCACTTTGGCCTTACCAATGTACAGCAGTTGCCCTTGATCATCATAGTATTGGTACACCCCGGGTTTATCCGGAAGTGTTTTGAGGATGTTTTCTATGTGGGCACTGGTTTTCAATGGTGGCGAAGTTAATGCGAATGTGGTTTAACTTAGCGCCATGCAATTGATCACAGGTGCAACGGGTTTGGTGGGCTCTCATGTCTTAAAGTATTTATTACAAAAAGGGGAGCAGGTTACGGCTTTGTACCACCACCGACAACCGCAGAGCATAGAAAACTGGTTGCGCAATGTGGGGGTTCATTGGGATGCGCAGCAGTTGCATTGGATGACAACCGAATCTTTTTTGGATCAGTCCAACTTTGATCATTACCAAGTGGTCTATCATTGCGCGGCAGTGGTGAGCTATCATCCCCGCGACCATAAGAAAATGATGGAAGTGAATGTACACCAAACGGCTGATTGGGTAGATTGGGCATTGGAATTCAACGTATCCTTCTGTCATGTAAGTTCCATAGCGGCATTGGGAAAATCAGTAGAGCAGGCTCCCATTGATGAGCAGTGTTTTTGGCAGCCAGCCAAGTCACACACGGAATATTCTAGGACAAAATTCTTGGGTGAGATGGAAGTGTGGCGCGGTATTGAAGAGGGGTTGAATGCGGTGATTGTCAATCCTGGTGTCATCATTGGAGAAGTGGATTTGCAACAAAGTTCGGGGCAGTTGTTTGAAACGGTTGCCCGTGGATTCAATTATTATCCTGCTGGAGGTACAGGTTGGATTGGCGTAAATGATGTAGCCAAAATAATGTTGGCCTTGGTGGAGAAAAGATGTTGGGGCGAACGGTATATTCTGGTAGCTGAAAATCAGACCATGCAATGGGCGTTTGCTACCATGGCAAAAGCCATGAAGCTCCGTATTCCACAAAAAGAGCTCACGCAATGGATGCTGTTGCTGATTTATGGTTTGGATGCGTTAAAGGAAAAATTCCTTGGAAAAAAGGCCAAGGTGACGGCAGAAACCATCCGCAATACCGCACAAATCAAGCGATTCAGCAATGAGAAAGTAGTAAAACAATTGCAATGGAATTTTGAGTCGGTGGAAGATGTTATTGATCAAACCGCGCGTAAACTCTTTCCGCAGTTACATTTGTCAATCGAAAAAAATTAGCATGGAAGCCATCAAGAAGAAAGATGCTCTAGATTATCATGAGCAAGGACGAAAAGGAAAATTGGAGATTATCCCTACCAAACCACACAGTTCACAGCGTGATTTGGCTTTGGCCTATTCTCCAGGTGTGGCAGAGCCTGTCTTGGCCATTGCAGAGAATCCAGATGATGTTTACCGATACACGGCCAAAGGAAATTTGGTAGCGGTTATCTCCAATGGAACGGCTATTTTGGGACTCGGAAATTTAGGACCTGAGGCTTCAAAGCCAGTGATGGAGGGAAAGTGCATGCTGTTCAAGATTTTTGCGGATATTGACAGCATTGATATTGAGGTGAAGGCCACGGATGTTGATGAATTCATCAATACCGTTAAAAATATATCGCCCACCTTTGGGGGAATCAATTTGGAAGATTTAAAAGCGCCGGAGGCGTTTGAAATAGAGGAACGACTGAAGGCTGAGCTGGATATTCCCATCATGCACGATGACCAACACGGTACAGCCATCATCAGTAGCGCGGCATTGATCAATGCTTTGGAATTGGCAAACAAAAAAATTGGCGATGTCAGAATTGTCGTGAGTGGGGCTGGAGCGGCTGCATTGAGCTGTGTAGATATGATGATTCAATTGGGCGCCAATCCCAAAAATGTTTTCATGTACGATTCTAAAGGATTGATTACGTCAGATCGTCAAGATTTGGATCACCGCAAAAGAAGATTTGCCACAGAAGACAACTTGGGAACCCTGGCAGAAGCCATGTCAGGGGCAGATGTATTTCTAGGATTGTCTCAAGGAAACATTGTTTCCCAAGAGATGATAGTGGCCATGAATGACAACCCAGTAGTATTTGCATTGGCCAACCCCAATCCTGAAATTTCTTATGACGATGCGTTGGCTGCACGTCCTGATGTCATTATGGCAACGGGCCGAAGTGATCATCCCAATCAGGTGAACAATGTTCTTGGCTTTCCCTTTATTTTCCGTGGAGCATTGGATGTTCGTGCAAGATGCATCAACAACGAGATGAAGTTGGCTGCTGTTCATGCTTTGGCTGCTTTGGCCAAAGAATCTGTCCCAGAAGAAGTTGTACAAGCATACAACTTGCAATCATTGAGTTTTGGCAGAGATTACATCATTCCCAAGCCATTGGATCCTCGATTGATATACGTGGTATCCACTGCTGTGGCCAAAGCTGCTGTGGAAAGTGGTGTGGCCAAGCTACCAATGAAAGATGAAGAGGCCTACAAAGCCGAGTTGTTGAATAGAATTGGTCGGGACAATGCCTTGTCAAGGGGTATTGCTGAGCGTGCCAGAAAATCTCCCAAACGAGTGGTATTTGCAGAAGGAGAGAATATAAAAATTTTAAAAGCGGCTGAGGCAGCCAAAGACGAAGGGTGTGCAATCCCAATTTTATTGGGTGACGAAAAACGCATCCGAGAGTTGATGGAAGAGTGGGACATTGATTTGCGCGACGCTCAGATTTTTGATCCTCGTGTTGAAGCCAATGACGCCAATCGAGAGCGTTTTGGACAGATTTATTTCGAGAGAAAACAGCGACGTGGTGTAACGTTTACCGATGCGGTAAGAGCCATGCGTGAGCGCAATTATTTTGGAGCGATGATGGTGGAAACGGGCATGGCAGATGCCATGATCAGTGGAATGACCCGCAATTACTCTAAAGTTATCCGTCCTGGCCTTCAAGTAATAGGGCCTGAGGCCGGGGTGAAGAAGGTATGCGGAATGTACATTGTACAAACCCTTAAAGGGCCACTTTTCATTGCTGATACCACAGTAAACGAAGATCCAACGGCTGAGGATATTGTTGAAATTACATTAAGGGTGGCTGAGGCCATCAGTAAAATGAAAATTACGCCAAGAATTGCCCTGTTGAGTTACTCTAATTTTGGGTCGGCCAAAGGAAAAGACCCTTTGAAAATGGCCAAGGCAGCGGCTATTTTGCAAAAGGATCACCCCAATTTATTGGTTGATGGAGAGTTGCAGGCCAATTTCGCCTTGAATCAAGAAATGTTGGAAGAGAATTTCCCGTTCTCGAAATTGGTGGGGCATCAGGTGAACACTTTGATTTTCCCAAACCTTTCAGCCGGGAATATTGCCTACAAATTATTACAAGAAACGGCAGGTTATGAGGTAATTGGACCCGTGTTATTGGGGATGAATCACAGCTATCATATCCTTCAAATGGGTTGTTCAGTAAGGGAAATCATCAATATGATTAGAATAGCTGTGGTAGATGCGCAATTCAAGGGTACAGGACGCGCCTAAAGTTGGGTGTTTTTTTGTATTTTCGAACCTTTCAAAAAATTGAGAGGTTATGGTAACGAGCATTAGAGGAAAACTGTTGGAGAAAAGCCCGGTGCATGCCGTGGTGGATGTCAACGGAATGGGGTATTTAATACAAATTCCGCTCAGTACCTTTAGTCAATTGCCTGATGCCGGTGAAGTAACGCTTTTCACCCACATGCACATCAATGGAAACGATTTTTCATTGGTCATGTATGGTTTTAGTAATCCTGAGGACCGTGAGGTTTTTAAAAAGTTGATTTCAGTGAGTGGGGTGGGTCCCAACACAGCAAGAGTAGTGTTGTCCAGCTTGACGGCAGATGAGTTGCGCGCCATTATTGTGCAGAAAGATGTGGCCAGCTTAAAGCGCATCAAGGGAATTGGAGAAAAAACAGCTGAGCGCATGATTGTTGATTTACACGACAAAATGGGCAAACTGGAAAACATGACTACAACAGAGAAATCTGGAATTGCATACAATATCCAAAAGCATGATGCGTTATTAGCCCTTTCCTCATTGGGATTGGATAAGACCAAAGCCGAAAAAACCTTGGACAAGGTGATGAAAGAATGGCCCAATGCAGGATTAGAAGAATGGATCAAATGGGTATTGAAGCAGATTTAAGTGAGGCGTAGTTTCGGGCATATCGTTCATTGGGTTTTTATTGCTGTTATTACAGCAGTTTCCTCTTGGGTAGCATGGTCCGTTACGACCATTGAAAATTCTGTTTTTTATCGAAGAAGAGAGAGTGTGGCCGCGCGTATAGACACCACCATCACTCCTCCTGTTTGGCCCAACCAAGACCCTATTAACCCTACGCCTAATCCCAGCGGTATTGCTGTCCCACTGCCTAAAAATATCAAATACCATGTGGAGTACAATCCGGAAACGGGAATGTATGAGGTTTCTCAAAAAGTTGGTGACAGAATAGATTTCAGAAGTGCAACGCAAATGACCCGTGAGGAATTCATGGATTTTCAATTGAAAGACAATGTGACGGCCTATTGGAAAGAATTGGTAGAAGAGGATGACCAAGCCAAAAGAGAGTTTGCCCCGGTATTTAAAATTCAATCAGAAGCCTTCGAAAATATTTTTGGTTCCAATGAAATTGAAATTCGGCCACAAGGAAGTGCGGAGTTGACCTTTGGAATGAACATGTCCAAAGTGGACAACCCAAGGATACCCGAGCGTCAGCGCAAAGTAACCACCTTCAATTTTGATCAAAAAATTCAACTCAATGTAACGGGTAACATCGGTACCCGGATGAAACTCAATGTCAATTACAATACCGAGAGTCAGTTTGATTTTGAGAATCAAATGAAATTGGGATACACAGGAGATGAAGATCAGATAGTAAAAAAGATCGAGTTGGGGACGGTGCAAATGCCCCTTTCCGGTTCATTGATTCAAGGAAGTTCCAGTTTGTTTGGTGCAAAAATTGAAACACAGTGGGGAAAGCTCAAGAACACCACGGTTCTTTCACAACAGAAAGGAGAGCGCAAAGAGATTACAGTCCAAGGCGGTGCGCAAACCCAACAATTTGACATTCCGGCTGACAACTATGAAGCCAACCGCCATTATTTCTTATCAGGTTTTTTCAGGAGCAACTATGACCGCGCAATGGAAACATTGCCCGTTGTGAACAGTGGTGCCAATATCACCCGTATTGAAGTATGGGTGGTGAATCAACAAGCCAATACACAGGACGTGCGCAATATTTTGACCTTCTCAGATTTGGGGGAAAGTCAAACTTTTATGTCAACCGATTATGCATTTCAAGGATTGATGAACCCCAATCAAATTCCCAATCCGGACAATGATAACAACGCGTTGTACGATGTTATGATGGGCGCTCCTGAGATCTTGGGATTTACCAATGCCAATCCTGCCATTCAGGCTCTGGGATTGGGTTTGAAGCAAGGGGTGCATTATGAACGCGTGGGCAATGCCCGAAAGTTGACAAGTTCAGAATTTACTTATAATTCTCGCTTGGGATTCATCTCTTTAAAACAAGCATTGAACAACGCTGAAGTTTTAGGTGTTGCCTTTGAATACACGTTGAATGGACAAACCTACCAAGTGGGAACTTTTTCGCAAGATGGAATTGCCGCTCCCAATGCACTGGTGTTGAAGATGCTGAAATCATCCGTCACCATGGTCAAGTTGAGCAACGGGGATCCTGCACCATTGTGGGACAATATGATGAAGAACGTATACAACCTGGGTGCATTTGGCGTTTCTCCTGAGAATTTTAGATTGGATGTTTGGTACAACAATCCCTCTACAGGGGTAAACATGAACAGCATCCAACGCGACCCGCTCTCTGGTAAGTTATTGCTTCAGGTGTTGGACTTGGACCGTATTGACAACCAACAGATGCCTTATCCCGACGCATTTTTTGACTTTGTACCCAATGCAGCCACGCAGGGAGGATTGATTGATGCGCAGACAGGTCGAATCTTCTTCCCGCACGTTGAGCCTTTTGGGCAACACTTGTCCAATGAAATCATTGCAGGCCTTGGAAATACAACGGCAGCGCAGCAGATGATTAGTCAAGTGGTTTTTCAACCGTTGTATGATAGTACAAAGACATCTGCTCAGATTAATTTTCCCCAACTGAATCGTTTTAGAATCAAAGGTCAATACCAAAGCGCTTCTGGATCGGACATCTCCCTTAATGCAATGAACATACCGCAAGGATCGGTGAGTGTTACGTCGGGAAGCATCAAATTGGTAGAGGGTCAGGATTACACAGTAGATTACAACTTGGGTCGCGTTAAAATCATCAATGAGGGAGTCATGAACAGCGGCAATCCCATTAAGGTTTCGGTAGAGAGCAATTCATTGTTCAACATGCAGTTTAAAACCATGATTGGGAGCCGTTTTGATTATAAGTTCAGTGATAAATTGACGGTGGGTTCAACAGTAATGAATTTACGTGAACGCCCGCTCACTCAGAAGGTCAACATTGGCGATGAACCCGTGAACAACTGGGTGATGGGTGCCGATTTTAATTACCAAGAAGAGGTACCGTTCATTACGGAAATGATTGATCGCTTGCCGTTTATCAAGACCAAAGCCAAATCAACTATTTCGTTCAGCGGCGAGGCCGCTAAACTTTTTCCAGGTCATAGCAAAGCCATTTCTAAAATCGGTAATTCTTATATTGACGACTTTGAAGGAAGCCAGAGCATCATAGATTTAAGGACCATTAATCAATGGTTCTTGGCCAGTACGCCTAAATTACAACAAGGGTTATTTCCTGAAGGAAACATCGAGGATAGTTTGATTTACAATTACAACCGTGCACGATTGAGTTGGTATGTCATTGATCCATTGTTTTATCGATCCAATGCTTTGACTCCGTCCAATGTAGATGCAGATATGCAGAGTGATCACCGCATGCGAGAGGTGTTGGAATCAGAGGTTTTCCCCAATCGTCAATTGCCTCCTGGAACTCCGCCCAATATTGCCACTTTGGATTTGACTTATTATCCCAATGAACGCGGACCGTACAATTTTGATGAACCAGATGGGGTACCAGGCTACTCTGCTGGTTTGAGTGAGGATGGATTTTTGAATGATCCCGAAACCCGATGGGGTGGAATTCAACGCGCATTGACCACCACCGACTTTGAAATGAGCAATGTACAGTTCATTCAATTTTGGTTGATGGATCCGTTTCATGAGGACTCACCCAATGTGAATGGTGGAGATTTGTATTTCAACTTGGGTAACGTCTCAGAGGACGTATTGAACGATTCTCAATTGTCATTTGAGAATGGTTATCCAACAGATAATAATCCATTGCCTACTTTGCAAGGTACGTGGGGAAATTACCCCAATCCTTCTACTTTCAATGTGGTGAACGCCTTTGACAATACCACAGGATCTTATGCACAGCAAGATATTGGAATTGATGGGTTGACCTCAGGTGGTGAGCAAACGTTTTTTTCGCAATGGTTATCCTCCGTTCAAGGACATGTAACGGCTGATGCATATGGAAAAATTGCACAAGATCCAGCAGCGGATGATTTCCGGTATTTCAGAGGCAGTCAAAGCGACCAAGAGAATTTGAATACCATTGAGCGATACAAATTCTTCAATGGGTATGAGGGCAATTCCAATACTTCTAGTCCTGAAGGATATCCCATTGCCGCTACAACGGTTCCCAACACAGAGGACATCAACCAAGACATTACCCTGAATCAAATTGAAAGTTATTTCCAATACAAGGTGAGCCTGCGCCCTGGTGATTTGGGAGAGAACAATATTGGAGACAATTACATCACCGATAGTTTTGTAACCACCAAAACCACTGCAGACGGCGAAGAAAGAGAGATCAGGTGGTACCAATTCAAAGTTCCCATCAAGGAATTTGAAAAGCGCATTGGGAATATTCCGGACTTTCGTTCTATCCGCTACATCAGAATGTTTTTGAAAGGATGGGAGCAGCCAGTCACCTTGCGCTTTGCGCGATTGGAGTTGGTTCGTGGCGAGTGGCGTAAGTTTGACAGTAGTCTTTTAGGACCACAAGAGTTGGAGCCCAATGATGATGAGCCCACAGAGTTTGACATTGCGGCAGTGAATATTGAAGAGAACGGGAACCGTGAGCCCGTGCCGTATACTGTTCCTCCTGGCATCATTCGTGAGCAAGATGTAGCATCGGCCAATTTGCGCAGCATGAACGAGCAGTCTTTGTCCATGACCGTTTGTAATTTGAACGACGGCGATGCCAAAGCCGCTTACCGCAATGTCACTTTTGATATGCGCCAATACAAGCGTTTGCGCATGTTTGCCCACATGGAGGCCAAGGGAGTAGAAAGTGCATTAAAGAACAAAGACCTGACAGTGTTCGTGCGTTTGGGTTCAGACTTTGATCAAAACTATTATGAGTATGAAATGCCGATGTCGGTAACACCTTGGTTCACGGATGATGACAACGATATTTGGCCAGAGGAAAACAATTTTGACATTGTCATCAAAGATTTACAAGACCTAAAAGCCAATCGCCCTGCGGGCTTCAGCGCATTGCAGGAGTTTTCAAAAATGCTTTCAGAGAATATCCGCATTTCAGTAAAAGGAAATCCCAACGTTTCCAATGTTACCGTATTGATGATTGGTGTGCGCAATCCGGACGATAAGAAAAACAGTTTTGTCAGCAACGATGATGGATTGGCCAAGTGTGCTACCATTTGGGTGAATGAATTGCGATTGTCAGAGTTTGACAATACATCAGGTTGGGCCGCGGTGGGGCGTATGACGGCTCAGTTGGCGGATTTGGCAACGGTCAATGTTGCAGGAAACATCAGTACACCAGGGTGGGGATCTGTAGAACAAAAAGTACAGCAACGACAACAAGAAACCAAGACGGGCGTAGACGCCAGCACAACCGTTCAACTGGGTAAATTGATGCCAGAAAATTGGGGAGTACAGTTGCCATTGTTCATGGGGTATTCTGAAAATATTTCGACTCCCCGTTACAGCCCATTGCAGCCCGATTTGGAGTTGAATGATTTGCCCAATCTATCCAAGCCGCTCAAACAGAAATCACAAACCATGACGCGCCGCAGGAGCATCAATGTGACCAATGTAAAGATTGCTCCCAAGAAAGGAGAGAAGGAGGGATCAGGCGGCGGAGCAGCTCCAGCTGCACCAGGTGCGGCACCTGCAGCAGGAGGGGGAAGTGATAAGCCAAAGTTTTATGCCATTGACAACTTCAGTGTGAGTTATTCCTACAACGAAATTTATTTCCGTGACATCAATATTGATTGGCGGTTGAACAAGCAATATACAGGAGCCTTTGATTATGCATTCACCAATAAACCCAAGGAGATTAAGCCCTTTGCCAAACTGCCATTGGTTAAAACATCTCCCTACTTGAAATGGATCAAGGAGTTTAATTTTTATCCAGGCATCAAGTCGGTTGGATTTCATACGGATATGAATCGTGCCTATGAAACCAGTCGAATCCGGAATAATACACTGGAATTGTCGGGCGTTTACAGTGACATGTTGATTCAAACCCAAGCACAAAAGAATTGGAGTTGGAACCGCAATTACAATGTCAAGTATGATTTGACCAAGAGCATCAAGATGGATTTGACAGCATCCACAACCGCTTTGATTCGTGAGCCCCGGGGAGTGATCAATAGAGAGGACAAAGATTGGTATGAGGCCTATAAGGATACCGTTCGTCAGAACATCTTGAGCATGGGTGAACCCACCATTTACAATCATCAATTCAATGCCTCCTACAAGTTGCCATTGGATAAGTTTCCATTGATTGACTTTGTGAATTCTGATGTGAAATATGGTTCAAGTTTTAGATGGGATCGTGCACCGTTCACCCAAGATACGCTGGGTAACAAAATACAAAATTCAAGACAGTTGAACTTTAACGCAACGGCCAATTTTGAAACCTTGTACAATAAAGTTCCCAAGCTAAAGGAAATCAACCAAGGGAAGAAGAAGGATGATAAGAAGAAGTCCGGAGATAAAGACAATCCGGACAACAAGGATGGTTTTGGAAAGGAATTGGAGAAGAAGGAGAAGAAAGAAAAAATTGTTTGGACTGATGTGGCTTTGCGCTTCTTGATGATGGTGAGAAATGCCAACATGAGTTATACCAGAAATGAGGGGATGATGTTGCCAGGATACAATCAGCGGGCAGGTTTGCTGGGATTGAACAATCAATTCACGGCGCCAGGAATTGGATTTGTGTTGGGACAACAAAATACCGATTGGCGAGGGGATTTGACTGACCGCAATTTTGCGCTGGATATGGCCAATGGCGGTTATGTGGTGGGATCTCCTTATCAGAATAATCAATACACGGAAACGTCCAGCACTACTTGGAATGCCAAGGCATCCATTGAGCCCATCAAGTATTTGAAAATTGAGTTGACGGCCAACAGACAGGATGGAAGAAACTTGACCAGCTTCTTCCGTTATTCACCAGATTCCATGGAGTATCAATTCCAGTCGCCCATGGAGACAGGAAACTTCAGTGCTTCTATCAATACTTGGGCAACAGCATTTTCCAAGGATGACAAAGGCAATGGAAACATGTCTGAGCCATTCTTGAATTTGATTGCCTATAGGCAAGATATTTCAGGGAGGTTGAATACAGTCAATTATCAGTTGAGTGACGTGGACAGCACAGGTTATTATCAGGGATTTGGAGGAACATCACAAGATGTCATCATTCCCGCCTTTATAGCGGCCTACACCGGGAAGAGTACCAGCGAAGTGTCGTTGAATCCATTCAAGACCATGGCGCAACCCAACTGGAAAGTGAGTTATGATGGATTGACCAAATTGGAAAGCGTAAAGAAGTATTTCAAGCAGTTCACCATCAACCACCAGTACAAGTCGACGATGAATGCGAGCTATGTAACCAACTTGAATTTTGAGCAAGATATGTTGGGCAGACCGACGGCATTGGATGCCAATGCTCAGCCCAATTGGATATCACAGAAGCAGATCAACACGGTGACCATCACCGAGTCCATGTCGCCCTTGTTGGGATTTGACATGACCGTGAAGACCAAGAAGAGCAATGACCCTCAGATTAAGGTAGAGATGAAGCGCGACAGAACCATTGCATTGGGATTGGCCAATAATCAGGTCACGGAAAATAGAAGCAATAGTTTTGTGATTGGAACGGGTTATAAGTTCACCGACATCCCTAATCCAATTGCCAAAATCAAGGGAAAGAAGTTCCCAATGAAGTTGTTGAAGAGTACAACATTGACCTTGCGTGCGGATTTGACCATGCGAGACAATGTGACGATGATTCGCAAGATTGTAGAGCAGCAAAATCAGATTACAGCAGGACAGACGTTGTGGAGTTTAAAGACCAGCGCAGACATGGCAGTGAGTGACAAGTTGACCTTGCGATTCTTCTATGATCACCAATTCAACAAGCCCAAGATTTCCAACTCGTTCAACAATACCAACATCAATTCAGGTATTGCGATAAGGTTTACATTGAATGGGTAATATGAGTTTGAATATTAATTAGAACAAAATTCGCCTGTTGAATTTGTGGCTATTACGAATCTTCCGTGGATATATGAATTTTAAATAGCTTTCATGACGACAAATTTTGAGGGTGTTTGTTCAAGAAATTTACAACAAAGAAGCTTTCCTATTCAAACCTTTATTATCCTTTTAATCATCACATTGCCGGCAGTGGTTGCGACGACAACAACGTACACCCCGTTCTCCAGGTTTTCCATGGCAATCTGTTTTCTCTTTTCACCTGCAGGCCAGGAGTCTGCTATCACCTGTCTTCCCAAAGAGTCATATAATTTAATGAGGGCTGGTTGGTTGAAGTAGGCCGCAGTCTCCAACTTAATCTGATCATGGGTTGGGTTAGGGTAAACCGAGATATCACCTTGCATCAATTGATTCTGCCCGGACAATGAACGATTCAGCTTGGCAATGGTATTGAGTGTGGTATCCTTGCCAATGGAACCAAAAGCTCCCGCTAAATACAAGGTATCTTTCCATATTTCCATATCCCTAACCATACCCGTTAAACGTGGCTCACCTGCTTTGTTATACATCGTATCTGTATTCAAAGAAAAATAACCAAAGTCATTGATTTTGGCTATCCCATGTGATTCTTTATCCTCAATTTGAGAAAACCAACCGGCCATATACAACTCATTGTTATAGGATTTGAGCGATACTACCCGACCATTGGGTTGCCATGGAGATGGATAAATGTTCTTTCCATCATAATAGGCCAAAAAAGTCTGCTTATCGAGTCCAAAATTCCCAGGGTTAAAACAACCTCCCAACCAAAGAACATCATCATGAACGCACATCGTTTCTATGATGGCATCGTATGTTATCATTGAAGTCTCCTTGTGAATATTGTTGTTGTAAACCGAAGCAAAATGGTAGATATCACGTTCATAGTCTCTGAAGCTTCCTCCGACAAAAAGTGTGTCATGATAGAAAGCCATGGTCAAACCAAACTCAACATCACCAAAAAAATCGACCAATGGCTCTACTTTTTCGCCATCATATCTAAAAACAAGATTGGCTGAATCACCTTCGCAATAATTAAATGCGCCACTTACATACAAAAAATTGTCATGTTCTATCATGCAATACAATGAAAAGCTTGCAGGACCACCAGCAATCGTATCCCAATTTATACCATTCCATTTGATAAAGCAAGAGTTACTGTAAGACTTTAAAGGATTGGCAGAATAAATTTCACCATTATAGACACCAATGGTTTTAAATGAAATTTGACCTGCTCCAGCAGTTTCTAATACATCTCCTAACCTATTCCAATGCTTACCATTCCACTTTGCAGGCATTCTCCAAGTTTCACAAGAACGTGTAAACGGCAAATCTCCACTCAGTAGCAACTGATTTCCTATTTCATCAACAGCCAATTCATAGCCAATAGATTGCATCGATTGACAGCCAAACCCCCCGTCCAGATCTTTCCACAATTGTGCACCACAAGATGGAACACAAAAACCCCATGGGATACACACAAGAAAAGCAGCTACTCTTTGATAAATGTGCATGATTGGGTTGATGGGTTGGTTTGGAGTACAATGTAGTAAATCCCAGCGCACAAGTGACTGACATCCATCTGCGTGTTTTCCGCACCATTGCTGATTGCAATCTCTTGGACTTTTTGTCCCATTGAATTATAAATCAATAATTCATTATAGGTGTTCCATTTCTCTGGGAAAACTACTGAAATAATATTATTTGTGGGATTTGGATATACACAGAAAACATGATTACCGGGCAAAGATTCCTTTACATCAACCCCAAGCATGGTAGGAATATCAAAACGCGCCATGGTACCATCACGGTATTGCGACAATTGGGGTTGAAAATAATCTGTATTACTCGATTGGTCAAATTCCCATGTCGTCCATGATTGTTCACTATGTCCAGCCAGAAAAAGCTTGTCATTTCCGGTTGATAGAGCTCTTCCTACATTATTGGGGCCATTTCCAAATTCGCTACTCCACAACAATTTTGTATCCTTATCAAATCCCATCACCAACGTACGTTGGCTGGTTCCGCCTATTTCATCCGTTTCCATATAATTCAAACCGCTTGCGTTGCACAATGGAAATGTATTGTCGCTTGGTACCGAGCACCAGTTTGAATCTGCCTGCATGTCTGTACTATTTAACCATCCCGTTGCAAATATTCTCTTCTTGCTGTCAATGGCCAAACCAAAACCGTTTTCGTCTTGGGAACCTCCAATAAATGTACTCCAAGTCAATTGACCTGAATTTCCTACCACTCTGAATCGACTGATAAACATATCCTGATTGCCCCCGCCAAATAAACCTTGGTTATAAAAATCAGTCCCTGTATCATACGTTGGAAATGTTGAAGCACCCTGTTCAGGAACGGAACCAGTTACAAATATATGACCCACTGACTCTTCTGTAAACCCATCACTGCTTGTTGCAATTCCTGGTTTATTTTCACTAATGAAATAATCTGATGAAGCACCCAAAAATGTGGACCAATGCAATCCAAGCGTTTGGTCATTGAACCGCCCTAAAAAATAATTACCCAAAATCGAGTTGCTAATGTCAAACCAATCATGTTGCCAAGTAAGCCCAGCGTTATCACAATTGGGAAAAAGCCCGTCTTGTGGTACATTACACTCAGTGGATGAATAGCCCCCCGTTTTGGTGACTCCAATAAACACGGGATCGCTGGTAACAATGGCTACGTCTCCAATAAAATCATCAGCGGCACTTCCAAACCAGGTGCACCATTGCAGCGTATGCTCATTGCCTACCAAACGCATGATAAAACCGTCATGACCGCCAGCATGGGGTTGGTTATACAAACCAAATGGTTGGGAAGGGAAATTCTCAGGACTGTTGCCATTGCCTGTAATCCAAATGTCTCGTGTGTCTTGAAAATTATTCCATTGGTACGCTACACCTGAACAAAAATCAATTCCATCTCCACCGATATAGCTGTCAATAATTATTTCACCAAACTGATTTAGCGCAAGAAACAATCCATCAGAAATGCCATTGAGCGTGGCATCATCCAAACTTCCGGATTCAGCTGCATTGGTTATGTCATCACTATCAGTATAACCCACTACAAAGACTCCATCACTTTCATTGTGAACGATACTCCATCCTCTATCATAGCCATTACCTCCATAGACGGTAAAATAGTTCAATGCACAATTCGCATCAAATTTGGCTACGAATAAATCCCCTTGAGAAACAAAATTCCCATTGATATTTATCGGCCCTTGCACACCTGAAAAAATCTCATTCGCTTCCTCTCCCGTAACCCAAACGGTTTCATTTTCATCACTGGTTAAGTCAAGATTTTGATCAAATCCTGTTCCTCCTGTAAACGTGCTCCAATCCAAATTTCCGTTTGTATCAAGAATATCCCAATTGTTTTGAATGTTGGTACATTCCAAAACCAATGTACCCGTCCAAGTTCCCGTGTAAAGAAATGAGATTTGATTATCCGTGATGAGGTATTCAGGTTGCCAAGAAAGCAAAGTTAATTCACCCGTAATGTCATTCATTACATAGGCCTTCGTTTTGGGCTGAATTTGATTACCAATTGCAGTTTGAATTATAAGGTCACCATTCGATGAAATGCTCAGTCCTGTTTGGCCTGAATATTCCATGGCTATTTCAGAAGGTGTAGATCCACTACGTGCGACTATCCAATGACAATGGCCACTGCGGTTGTTTGAAAACACTACATCGATGTTATCATACACATTTAACTTTACAATAACATCAAATAAATTGGTTCGTTCCGCTTTGTGTGGCATTTGACCCAGATAAAAGTTCGCGTATTCTTTGCGCTCGCTCATAGGATAAAGTGTACTATTGTCCAGTCCTTTGGTAAATTCCATATCGATCCTAACAAGTGTTCCCATGTTGCTACTATCTTGTGCAACCGACGAGTATTGATAACTTATTTTCCCCTCATCTATATAGGTACTTGGTATTGTCTTTTGACAGTAAAACATCACCGATGAGTTGGAGGTGCCGTCTGTATTTCTTAACTGTCCTCTATTCTGTATGTATCCACCTCCTGAATTAAAGCCATCCCATGGAACTGGCATAAGCACATTCTTTTGGCTCCATCTTACGACAACATACCTATATCTACCGCTATAATCAATAGATTGTCCCCCCACGTAAATATCAGCGTCATTTTCACTGAATGCAATATTCATAGGAACATCATCTCCATTTGCCTCACCATTCCAACGTGAAGTCCATATCAAAGTACCATCATTTGCACTTAGCTTTTGAATACAATAATCCAGATTACCGTCTTTGTAAGAAGGGCCACAAATAATAGCGTTTCCATTCAAGTCAAGTTTCAGTCCTGTTGCTTCATCATCCCCATTATCTGCATCATAGGTTTTAGACCAAATTAGGGTCCCTAATGTGCCCGTGTATTTTCTGGTAATAAAATTTTTACGTTGACTGATTGTACTGGTATATCCACAAACAATCACATCATTAGAGGCGGTGAGTTCAAGACTCAATCCTTCATCATCCAAGTCATCAACTCCATTGAACGTATTTTGCCATATAACCACAAGCGATGAATTGAGCTTCATAACTTTCAAATCATATCCATTGGTTTGGTTACGAACTGAACCAATAATGTAAATATTATCACTCCAATCTACGGCCAAGTCAGCCAATTTATCCATTCCATTATCATCACCCCCTGAAAGTTGAGATGCCGCGTAAGCTCCTGTATTCACATTAAACCGGACAGTGGCCATTTGCCATTTAAGTGCGGTTTGTTGAGAACTACCGATCAAAGTAACAGCGGTTCCATCCACAGACAATCTCACAGCAACATCACCCAAATTCACACTATTCCAAGTATTCACCCATTGTTGAAGCCCACTACTGTTGTATTTGATACAAAGAAAATCTGAACTCGTATTGGCTCCATAAGATCCCCCACAAACAAAAATGTTGTTGTTGGCATCGTGTCCAATACTAACTCCACCATCCAAAGAATTTGATGGGCCATTGTATGTAGTTATCCATTGCTGAATACCGGATGAATTGTATTTAATGGTAACAGCATTGTAATTAGTGCTACTTATATACTCCGTTCCTGTGACTATAATATCTCCCGAATTATCTATTACAAGATCAGAGGCAAAATCATCACCTCCAGCCATTCCAGCGTAAGTCACAGACCAAATAGATTCATTATTGGCTGTCATCTTAGTTAAAATCACATCATAATTTCCATCCGCATTCAACGTAGCACCACAGATATAAATATATCCATCAGAACTGCGTTGAACCGAATTCTTACAAAACAACTCTTGCACTCCAGTTGTCCCATAACTCTCCAGAAATGCTTGAACACTTTGCTGAGAATATATCTTTGTAAAAAACAAGAAAAAAATAACAAAAAATAATAATTTAAGCTGTTGTTTCATTTGTATTTATTTGAGAAATTACATTTTAATACAATTTATTAATGTCAAATAAAGTCTAAATTTTTAATGTAAACCTAAAATTATTTTACTTTTAGTACAATTCGAGAAAATTTAGTACAAGTACTATTTTGAATCATTTGTTTAATGGCCTAATTTTTTCTCGTTCCCAATTTTTATCTGAGTGTGAAACGCTCAGGAATGTCAGATGGATTTTGAAAGTGTATATAAAAATAATAATATAAGGATCGAATAAAAAACAGTATAATTCAACCACACTTCTTCCCCCACCAAAAAAGTCCATTGGCGCTAAGGAAGGTGGTTAAAAAGACAACAGCCAAACTAATATTAGGGGTGTTGGGAGGCATCATGAAGGTGATGCCAATGATTAGCAGCGTGAAACCGTACAGAATAAAACAAACTTTTTGGTGGGAAAAACCCATGGATAAAAGCTTGTGGTGAATGTGGTTTTTGTCCGCCTTAAAGGGGGATATTCCCTTCGAAATTCTAACTGTAAACGCCCGCAGTGTATCCATTAAGGGATAACACAAGATGGCCATGGCCAAAACAGGCTTGGATACATTGGCCGCAAAGCCATACATTCTATTGGGCGGAAACTCAATCAATTTCATCGCCAACACATACAAAACCATTCCGAGAATGAGGGATCCAGAATCACCCATGAAAATTTTGGCTGGCTGAAAATTGAAAAACAAAAATCCAATCAATGATCCGGCTAAACTAAATGCCAATAACGATAAGGGCAAATCACCAGTGCTGTAAAACCAAATGCCAAAGGTGGAAGCCGCAATAAATCCAATTCCTCCGGCCAATCCATCCACGCCATCAATCAAATTGATGGAGTTCACAATGACAATGTAGGTGAACAAACTCACAACCAAACTTACCCAATAGGGGAGGTCGCCAATGGAAAAAAGTCCCCAGAAGCTCGTGATGCGGATGTCTGCCATATAAACCAAGATGATTCCGACCAGAAAATGAACGTACAATTTCTTATTGGGGGCAACACCGATGATGTCGTCTTTAAGGCCCAAGAAGAAAAGCACAAACATCGAGGCCACCAAGTATTTGAACTCATTGAGCGCAGACAGAGGATCATAGTTGTTTCCCATCATCCACTGATCCTTGGAGGGAAACATCAGACAGTAAGCAAACAAAGTTCCTGCAAAAATCATGATACCACCAATCGTAGGAATACTGCGATTGTGCAGTTTCCTCTGGTCACCTGGCTCATCTACCAGATGTTTCAGCTTGGCTACTTTGATGAGTGATGGCATAGCTATCATCACCAAGAGCAAGGCTGTTAAGAAAGCCAATGCTAAATCAACGATCAAGGTTTTCGGTTTTGGTTAGGTGAAGATACACCGATTTTTTAAAAATCGAAAGCCCTGTAGCAAATGTCACTGGTTATTTTGAAGGTAACAATTTGTCCAGTGGTATTGGATTTATAGGTATTGTCTAAAGATGTTTTTAATTCATCCACTTGGGTTACACCCAACCATAAGCAAAGATGGGTATGTGGTTGTACCAAGTAACCAATTTCGCTTTGGAAGTATTGGAAATCTCTTTTGCCCATTTTCTGGCCATATTCCAACGCGTATGGATTGGCAGTGCTTCCTATATCTTGTTGTATCCAATGATAACATCCCTGCAACAAAAAGCGCTTCCATCGGTAATGACCTCTGATTAACCATTCCGTTAATGCTGATCCTGACGCGTGTCCCAGGGGTTGATTTTGCTGCGTGAGTGACAGGAGGTTTACATTTTGCGAATAGAAATAGGCACCCACTTGATTGTACTCCACACGCAAATCCAAGTTCTTCATTCCAATGTCAGTAAACAACGCTCCAAATTGCAATGCATCATTGCCCATCCCTTTCATAACCCAACCATACTGTCCATACAGTGTCGTGTTGCGATTGGCATTCCATTTTAAGTTGGTGCCATACATGACGGTTGCATTGCTGTCTTTTAACGCCATCCATCCTCGGGCGCCGATGACAGGAACATAGGCGTGCACTTCAGGGGCTACAACCCCTTGTGGTGTCCATCGCGCAGAAACAACGGTTTCCATCAGAGAAAGCTCTAATTTTTCCGTGGGTATATAAGACAAATAATTCCAAGTGATTAATTTCCTTTTGAACAAACTTTCCCCCGTACTTCCCAATGGAATACGGGATTGTTCTTGTCCAATGCCCCCTGTTGTTTTATACTGAAAATGTTGATTTTGCAATCCCAATTGAACCAGGGGCATATTCATTGAGGCATCGGACAGAATCAGTGAACGATACCCATTGCCAAAAAATTGTTTGCCATACATCAGCCCTAAATTCCACCATGATTGAGATCCGATGAACAATGAACTGGTAGAGATTCCATAGTCATACCCGTACTTCTTGAATTCTTTGTGACGTCCCATGCCTGGTATGACACCTGTTGAGTCAGCCCAAATGCTTTGGTAGTAAGGCAGCACACTTTGGCTTTCGAGAAATATGGTTTGAAATTCTACTCCATTGCCAATCTTTCCCTGCACGATGGCTCCGCGACCATTGTTGTACATCCGTCCACGGGTGTTGTTGAAAGTTTCATTTTTCAAATCATGATAGACTTCTAACTGGAGCAGTGGATCAATGGTAATGGTGTATTCTGGCTTTTTGAATTCAATCAAATGATCCCGAAATACCAATCGTGACAACATGGAATAATACTTCACAGAGTCCTTGACCTCACCAGTTATGTTTTTAAAATTGACCGTAGATTTCAGTTGTGGTTTGTATGAGGTAAATGCGGCCTTCCCCTTGTAATGTTCTACACGTTCCAATTCTCTGTTCCAATAATCACCAATGGGAATAATCTGCGCACCCATTTCAATTGTTATAAAAAACAACATTAGAAATAACAGGATGATGGTAACAGTTAATCGGGATTGGGGCTTTTTCATTGATTTACAGAATAGATCGTTGCTGGTATTCTCGATAAACATTGGCGATGCCTTGTTCGAGATTAATTTTAGGTGACCATCCCATCCCTTTGATTTTGGAAACATCCATTAGTTTTCTTGGTGTTCCGTCTGGTTTGTCGGTATTCCAGATGAGGTCTCCTTGATATCCAACAATGGATTGAATCATCTCGGCCAATGATTTGATGCTTAGATCCTCACCACAACCAACGTTTACGAAATCTTTTTCGTTGTAGTGTTGCATTAAAAAATAACAAGCTTCAGCCAGGTCATCTACATGTAAAAACTCACGCAAGGGACTTCCTGTTCCCCATACCTCAACTGTAGGAGATTGTTGCATTTTTGCGTCATGGAATTTTCGGATCAATGCCGGCAACACATGTGAGTTTTGCAAGTCATAATTATCATTGGGTCCATATAAATTGGTGGGCATGGCAGAGATGAAATTACAGCCGTACTGGTCGCGGTATGCTTCACACATTTTAATCCCTGCTATTTTTGCAATGGCATAAGGTTCATTGGTATATTCCAATGTCCCGGTTAAAAGACTTTCTTCTTTTAAGGGTTGAGGTGCCAATTTGGGGTAGATACAGGATGATCCCAAGAAAAGTAATTTTTCTACCTTGTGCACATGTGATGCGTGAATGACATTGCTTTCAATCATCAAATTGCGATACAAGAAGTCAGCACGGAAAGTATTATTGGCGTGGATACCGCCTACTTTGGCAGCGGCCAAAAAAACGTAGTGTGGTTGCTCCTTTTCGAAAAATTGGTTCACAGCTTGTTGATCCGTCAAATCCAATTCTTTGGAAGTTCTGGTAATGATTTGCGAATACCCTTCTTGTTGTAATTTACGACAAATGGCAGAGCCAACCATGCCTCGATGTCCTGCAACAAATATTTTATCTTGTCTGTTCATTTAAATCTTTTTAATGTCTAATGCTGATCGCAAACCATTGCCTACATAACTCAATGCCAAAACAGTAAGCATGATGCATAAACCAGGCGCCAGGGCCAAATGGGCATGTTGTGTTGGAATCATCGCGTAATTTTCTCTGATCATATTGCCCCAACTGGGAGCAGGAATTTGAACGCCCAAACCCAAAAAGCTCATTCCACTTTCGATGAGAATGGCGCTTGAAAAATTGGCTGCTGAAATAACAATTAAAATAGGCCACAATTGAGGCAACATTTCACGAAACATAATGCGCCAATCATTCATCCCCATCGATCTTGCCGCTTCAATGTATTCCTTTTCGCGGATGCTCAGAATTTGTCCCCGAACGATGCGCGCTACTTCCACCCACATGGTGAGACCAATAGCAATAAAGACTTTCCAAAATCCCACTCCAAAGGCCAAGATAAAGGCCATTACAACAAGCAAATTGGGGATTGACCAAATGACATTAATGATCCAAGACAGAACGACATCCACCCAACCTCTGTAATATCCAGCCAACAGACCTACAATAACGCCAACCAACAATGAAATGGCTACGGAAATAAATCCTACCGTGAGACTGATGTACGTTCCTGCCATGAGACGAGAGACAATATCTCGGCCCAATCTGTCTGTTCCCAACAGAAAAAATCTGTGCTCTGATTGACCGTCTACATTTCTATTGCCCCTAAAATCCAAATCAAAATGAACTGTACTGAGTGGGGGCAATTTGGCCCATTGTATTTGTTGGTCGTTGGCGTTTTCACTTCCGTCAGGACGAATGGAGGCGCCCAATAGACTGATAAGAAATAGCGTTGCAATAAAATACAATCCGGCAAGAGCCCATTTGTCTTGGGCAAATTTGCGCCAAAAGTGGATCAATGCTGAATCGGTCGTCCTTTCCATTTCTGTTTTAAAAATAATACGGACAATCCAACAATGAGCACCCACAATGGATAGATTATCAAGAAGAAGAGGGTGATAAATGACGATTTGTTTTTAATGGGATGAAATACGACCCATTCTATCCCTAATTTTAGGGCAATGAATCCTGAATAAACTAAAGATGCTGATTGGAAAGGCTCAAATAGGAGTTGCCAGTAGGCGCAGAGCGCAAGTGTATTGCTAATCGCTGTGGAAAAGGCCAATAATTTCATATCGGGGATGTTAAGCGCCTTTGATTTTCCTGCCCATCGGATACGTTGTGCCAATAAGTCTTTCCAGGTGCTAAGTGGGGTGATCGAAATGGTATCTTGGGGTATTTCAGCCCAACCAATTTTCCAATTGTTTTTCCGAAAGGCGGCCAAAAGAAATTGGTCATCTCCACTGCTAATGTGTTGATGCGATGCATAACCATTCACGGCATTGAAATATTTCTTTTGGAAGGCAAGGTGAGCACCATTGCTGAATTGGGTTCGTTGTCTTAAAATGCTACCTTTGGTTAGTGCTTGGAAAAATAAAAACTCCAATTGTTGAAACACTTCAATCCATTTTCCACCCGCTCTCATGAAAATAGGGAAGACAATCATGGCGCATTCTGGGTTAAATTGATCTTGAATATTCTTCCACCAAAAAGGCGATAATTCAATGTCGGCATCCAATGTCAGAATCCAGTGTTCGTCTGGAATATGGGCAATGGCAGTATGAAGCGCCTTTTTTTTTCCCTCACCCAGATTATGAAGCAATTCGTGGTGCTTGGTGAGGTGTTGGGACAACCATTCCCCTCCACCATCCTCACTGTGATCATTGATCCAATAAACCTTAATATCTTCTGGTAATTGCTGGAGAGATGCCAATAGTTTTGGCAAATGCTGTCGTTCATTCCTGAATGGGATAACAACACTTAGTTTGTTTTTTTGCAGGGGATGCCGTGTGATGGTATTGGATCTTTTGCTGCTGTACCACCACAATTGCAGGGCATACAGGCATTGTAGAGCACCAAAGAAGCAAAATGTCACTACTTTTATCACCATAACCAAATCAATCTTTGCAAAAGGAACGCATCATATTGGGCATTGATCCCGGAACCGCCATTTTGGGTTACGGAATAATTGAAGTCAAAGGTAAACAAATGAAGTTGTTGGCTTTGGGTGTTGTGCGCTTAGACAAGATTGATGATCATGCGTTGAAACTTCAAAAGATTTTTGAGCGTTGCGTTGAGCTCATTGACGGTTTTCATCCTGATGAATTGGCCATTGAAGCTCCTTTCTTTGGAAAGAACGTTCAGTCAATGCTAAAACTGGGAAGAGCACAGGGGGTAGCCATAGCTGCTGCCTTGAGCAGACAGTTGAGTGTCGCTGAGTATGCGCCCAGAAAAATCAAACAGAGCATAACGGGAAATGGAAATGCAAGTAAGGAACAAGTAGCAGCCATGATTCAACGTTTATTGAAAATAGAGGACTCCCAAATGCCAGAAAAGATGGATGCTACAGATGGCTTGGCTGCAGCGGTCTGTCATTTTTATCAAACTTCCAATCCCATTTTGGGCACCAAGTCCAATTCTTGGAAATCTTTTTTGGCCAACAATCCCGATAGAATTGTTGGTAAGAAATAGTTACTCGATAATTAATTTCTCGGTATGGGTATAATCGTTGGATTTGACTTGTATGAAATAGACTCCCGGACTCAAGTCTGTTAAATCAATGGAGCCAGACTCCATACCTCCTGAAATCATTTGTTGTTCTTTTTTACAAATGCTACCGTTCATGTCAAGAATTGAAAAATGGGCTTTTCGGTATTGAGGACCAATGCAGCTCCATTGTATTTTATCTTGAGTGGGATTGGGAAAAAATTGCCACAATTGAGGAGTTGGCTGAGTATTGGAGACTGAAGTATTGGGGTTGATAACAATGTCCTCGTCACCGGGCATCCAATAGGAATACAGATAAAAAATAACCATCATTTCATCGGTTGTTTCTTCTCCTGCCGTTACCAATTGAGGTGGATTAACGGGTTGATTGGGGTTATTGATGGTGTTGTCATAAGTGGCAACAGCTTTTAGTTGTGATTGAGCAGGCAAACGGACCAGTTGCGGGTAGTCATATCCCAATTGCCAATCAAAATCCCAATTGGGAATATCAATGAGTGGAATGGAATCATTTCCGTTCACACAAAAACTTTTGATGCTTTTTCCAATGAGGTGCATGTGCGGAGAAATCCCGATCAATGAAATATTGATGGGTACATTGTAAGTTGCGTGAAAGGTCCTTTCCACATTGGCAGGAATGATGAGTGCAGCCTCATCCAATGTATAAGGGTCATGGGTGATAACAGGATTGTACCATACTTCACGCGGGCTGGAGCTGGAAGAGTGTTTAATGTTTAATGTTGTTTCATCTTGCTGTCCAACAGAACCTGCCGGGTAATGCATTTCAATGAGGTAGTATCCATTGGCCTCTGCGCGTATCCCAAAGCCTTGGGGTAAATTTTGTGGCCCTTTCCCAGGCACCCAAGCGCCTATGTAATGCGCAGCTGCAGGCAGTCCACCACCAGTGCCATTGGTGAGGAATCCCGGTTCTGTGTCTGCTGCATCCAGTGAAAGACATTCATTGGTGGGGTCGTAATAAATGACAACATGGTGAACAATTTCACTGTTTCCTGGAATAATCTCAATACCATCAATAAATTGATCGACGGAATAATTAGAAGGAACAACAAAGGTTCTGTAGTAGTCATGGGTAACCGCTTGACTAGTGTTCAATGGGGTGGTTCCCGTGAAATCAACTTGCTGAAGTTGCGTTTGATTGTTGTAAACGGGTGGAGTAGGGGCTAGTGAAAGATTTCCGCTTGGTGTTCCATTCATTACCCAGTTTTCTATGGTGCTTTTTTCTGTGTCGGTTAATACATTTTCATTCAAAAAGTGCCGATAATTGGGGTTGGCCGGCCATGGTGGCATGTATCCATCCATAATCGCCCCCAGAATAGAAGCAGAGTTGCCAGCCGCCTCATCGTATGTCATGAAGCTGGATGGACCTATTCCACCGGGATGATGGCATTTGGTGCAATGGTCAAATAAAATCGGAGCCACGTTCTCTGCCCAATTCATTTGGGCATTCATCAATGATGTCTGCAATACGATGATCATCAAGATGACCAAGCTATTTTTAATTTTCATATCCATTCTTAGAGCCATTTCTTTTCAAGAAGTTTAATTTACCAAAATAGTTTTTTGTACCACGGAATACGATTGGGTGAAGCGTGACTTTTTGATTTCTTCAAACTTTCTTTCATTCGTTTTTTGGTGGCTTTATCTTGTATTTCTTGATGATGTGTTTTTTTGGTTTCGTATTCTTCCCACTTCCTATTTTTATTTTCAGCGCTTTTCTTTGCTCCATCGGCAGGGGTAACTACGTTGTCTTGTTTGGGTGGTCTTTTCTGCGCGGTACATTGCGATGTCACCGAAATCAGAGAAATGAAAAAAAGAAATTTGAAAATGGTTTTCATCGAAATTGGTATTCGTATTTGTGAATCGTGATGGCTTGACTGGCAATGTCTTGGTGCAAGATAGCTTTAATCATTGACGCTTGGTTATACAGCACTTCAAATTCTTCAACCAGTTGATTGTTGATGTAGTGCTTGGCAAAAGTGACATTTCCTTTGTTATCATAGCTGAAATGGGTTTCCTCTATTTGGGCGGATTTGTTATCCAATTGGCTGGTTTTTGATACCCATCCTTTTTCATTGTATTCATAGGTTGTTGTTATTTCCCTTTGACTAACGAAATAGTTCTCGATTTCCTTTAACAGAAATCCCTGATTATTCCTAATGGTGGTATATGCACTGTAGGTTAATCCATAGTTATTGATGTTATTTCTGACAACCACATTGGGCTGAGGGAATTGGTATTCGTAAGTGGTGCTCTCAACCAATATCTCTCTGCTATTTTCTCCCTGAATGTGAAGAACTTGTTTTATATCCTCTCTGATAATTTTTCCATTGCTGTCATAGGACATCAATGTCAATGTAGTTTCTGTTTTTTTATTTTGTTCAATGCTAAAGAGTTGACCAATGTCGTTTCTGTTGAATAAAATGGAACTACTATCTTGAAAATTGACACCTTGCGCGGTCAGTATTTTCTTCTCTAAAATACCTGTAGAATTAAAGAGCATTACCTCTTTCCATTCTGTTTCGTTAATGGGGCGTCCGGGTAATTTTATCTGTTTGATGGCCGTGATAGATGCAATTTTATTCTCCCAAATAAATGATCGGTTGAAATTGAAATTATTATCAAACGCTTTCCCTTCTTTGTTGTTAAGCATTTGCCCAAAACCAGTTGAAACAACCGCAAAACTGAAGAGGCTAATTAGGAAATATCGAGATATGAGTAAACGGGAGGATAGCATGTAGCTAATGTACAAAGAGAATATTGCGTTTTGGATTGCCATTTTCCTTGTAAAAAAATATTTTCGGTGTTTTGCTTAATCTCTATGGTTTTGTGCAACCAGTTTTTGTTCTTTTTCCATCCAATTTCAGGTAAACACGCGACGACAATTCCAGCGTTGCTTTCTATGAATTGGAGTACTTTATTCCAATGTGCACAATAGCCCATTTGATTGATTTCTGAGCTCATACATGCTATCATTTCCTTGCATTGTTCTGCAAAGGATAAATCCGCCGTGATGATGCTTAGCCAGTATAAATTATCGGCCCAAATCGCATTACTGGAAGCAACGACATTGTCATGGGTTTCTATTATCGGTTTTAATAAAACAGCTTCTTTGTTCAAGGCGTATAGCGCTGAGGGCTGTCTATATTCTTCTGCCTGATCAAATATTTCAATGGCTTCGATGATGTATTTCCATTGAGTTGTTTTTAAAAACAACTCAATGCAAGCCTTTTGAATCCAGGCAAGGGTGTCAAACAAAAGAGGACTGATTGTTCTATCACCCTCCAAACCCTGTGTCCATTTCCCATTGATTTTAAGATTGTCCTGCATTGATAGATACAGATCTTCTGCATATTGCATCCAATGAGGATAGACGTCACTTGCATCACAATAAGCAATAACGGCTTGGGCATTCCAAGAGGTTATAATTTTATGGTCAGTAGTGGGCTTTATCTTTTTTTGCCTCATTTTCCTGAGTATGGATTGAGCTTCTAGCCATTTTGGATCCTTCAAGGAAAATGAGGTTTTGGCACTCAATACAATTTTACCATCCTCCCAATAGGAATGATTTTTAAAGTCGAAAACGGCATTCCACGCTTCAAAATGAGAATGGAAAGCTAGGTTAATGTCCTCTTCTGAAAACACATAGTATTTTCCTTCCTCTCCCTCACTGTCGGCATCCATCGTGCTAGACATAAGGCCTGATGGCTGTCTCATTTCATTCATCAACCAATCGTGTATACCCATCATGACCTGATCGTATTCTTGTTCTGGAAAAATCAAATGGGCTTGGGCAAAAGTGGATAGGAGTTGGGTGTTGTCAAAAAGCATCTTCTCAAAGTGTGGAACATGCCATCGGTGATCGACACTGTATCGGGAGATGCCTCCTTGTATGAGATCATGAATCCCTCCAAATTTTATCTTATCCAGTGTAATTTGACACCAACGCAAAGATGCCTTATGGTTAAATTTTGTTCCATAACACAACAGGGTTTGAATAAGAGGAGGCATTGGAAATTTGGGATGACCCGCCGTACCGCCCCATTCAAAATCTAAATCTGAAACAAAGGATTGGATACTGTCATGGTCAATGCCAGGTTGTATTTTCCCCGCTGAGTAGGCGGAGAATTGTAACAGCGCTTGATTCATTTCAATCGCAAAGGAAGTCAGCGTTTCTTGCCTGTTTTGAAAAAGTTCGTTTAATTCAGACAACACTTGAAGCCAGCGTGTTTTGGGGAAATAAGTTCCACCAAAAATGGGTGTTCCATCGGGCAAACAAATGCAGTTCAGGGGCCATCCTCCCTGTTTGCCCATCAAGTGAAGGGCGTTCATATAATTTTGATCGATGTCAGGACGCGTCTCCCTATCTACTTTGATACTGATGAAACGGGCATTGGTGTACAGCGCTACTTCGTCATTTTCAAAGCATTCTTTTTCCATTACATGGCACCAGTGACAGGCACTGTAGCCAATGCTGACGATAACCAATTTATTTTCTTGCTGCGCCAACTCCCATACATTGGAACTCCATTCTTTCCAGTGTATGGGGTTGGTCCCGTGTTGTCTCAGGTAAAGGTTGGGATGATCACGGAGCTCATTCATTTTAGACAAACAAGGGGCGTTCGGACATCAAATGGTGCACTTTTGAAGCAACATCTTTCAGGGCACTCTCGTTGTCTTTCATTACAATGGCTTCATCAATCAAACCGGCAATGATTTTCATATCTTCCTCTACTAGTCCTCTTGTGGTGATGGCTGGTGTTCCTAATCGAATACCAGAGGTAACCATTGGCGATTGGGGGTCACCGGGCACCATGTTTTTATTGGCGGTGATATGTACTCTCCCCAACACGGCGTCGGCCTCTTTACCCGTGATGTTTTTGCTTCTGAGATCAATCAACATGCAATGATTGTCTGTTCCTCCACTGACAATATTGTATCCAAGGTCAACCAATGATTGAGCAAGCACTTGCGCATTGGCCTTGACTTGTTTTCCGTAGGTCGTAAATTTATCTTCTAGTGCCTCACCAAAAGCAATGGCTTTAGCGGCAATGACATGTTCTAACGGTCCCCCTTGCATACCTGGAAAAACTCCGCTGTCTAATAATCCGCTTAATGTTCGGAGTTCGCCTTTGTTGTTTTTTATGCCAACTGGGTTGGGTCCATCTTGGGCCGTCATGATAATGCCTCCTCTTGGACCGCGAAGCGTTTTGTGGGTAGTTGAGGTAACAACATGACAGTGGGGCATTGGATTGTTCAATAATCCTTTGGCCACCAAACCTGCTGGATGGGATATATCGGCCAATAGCACAGCACCTACTTCATCGGCAATTGCTCTGAATGCTGCGTAATCCCAGTCTCTGCTGTAAGCGGAGGCTCCGACAATGAGCATTTTGGGCTGAACCTCTAAAGCTCTATTCCGAACGGTTTCCATGTTCACGCGTCCGGTATCAGGGTCTACTCCATAGAAATGGGATTGGTACAATTTACCCGAATAGTTCACAGGTGAACCATGTGTTAAGTGGCCTCCTTGTGAAAGGTCTAATCCTAGAATCTTATCTCCGGGTTTCAAAAGCGCCAACATTACAGCGCTATTGGCGTTGGCGCCACTGTGGGGTTGAACATTGGCCCATTGTGCCCCAAACAAAGCTTTTAGACGATCAATGGCGAGCTGTTCAATCTCATCTACCACTTCGCATCCTCCGTAATAACGTTTGTTGGGTAATCCTTCGGCGTATTTGTTGGTTAATATGCTTCCCGCCGCTTGTAATACCGCTTCAGAAACATAGTTTTCTGATGCAATCAATTCAATGCCGTTGGTTTGTCTTGTTCTTTCCTTTTCAATCAGTGAAAAGATGATGTCTTGGTTATTGCTCATATTCGAAATCTTTGCGTTTTGGTCTTTGATCAGGCCACCAAACAAAAGTTTTTAGTTTGGTCGGCTCATTTTTACTTTTTTCCATCGGAATCAAAAATGAGTCAGGCTCATTGATGAGTTTGATTCTTTTTATTTTTCGTCCGGATACATCGACACTAATATTGCTGCATTGTGCTTTATTTAAGCCCAATGGTGTAGTATCACTTTCTTTTTCCAATGGAAAATAAATAAGCTCACCATTGCCTTTTATGTCAATGCGATGCAAATCGCCATTTTTGAAAAAAGCCTCAAGATCACGTCCATTGATTTGATCGAAGTAATTGGTGTCTTGATCAAAAGTTTGTCCTACGATGAAACTGTTTTTTAGGGTATGAAATCGATAGGGAGATTTGTATTTTAATACCATATACATGCTGTCCCCAGTAATCTGTCGGTTATCACTCCAGAGCATGGGTGATTTGTAAAAATGAATGGTGCTGTCGGAAGCTTGAAACACCAAGGAATCACATTTGGCTTGGAAGTCTTGCGCAAAAATAATAGCATGATGAAATGCCTTCACCAAGTCGCCTTGGGTGGAGTCATTTTTCATCCACAATGTGTCTGATTTCACAAAAAGTGTGTCATTTTCCAACATCTCGTGATAAATAGGGAATTGGCTTATCCATTGCGTTTTTTCTTTGTCATGGTATTCACCGTATCCGCCGGTTATCCATTTTTCATCAATGGTATCTGCTAGGTACACATTCCCCATGAATTTTCCCCAGCCTTCCTTTCCATGTCCAATTAAAGTGTCTGCAATAATGATTTGACTTTCATGAATCGATTTTGGTCTTTCGTACAACTCAGTATAGTCATCAGTACTTCTGTAAAAACCATTTCGACAATAGAGCTTTTCTGTTTCTGAGCTTATTTTGGTGTCCGTGATAATATAAGCCGTTTCCGTGTTGTTGTCGTAGTTCAGTTTTTCTGTCGTGAGTGTATAAGCGCCGTGAATGAGCTTTACTTTTTTTTCGAAGTGTGATTTGTTGGATTCTGTATTGTAATTCCCAGTCAAACTGGTGAGTAGGTTTTCTTTGTTATTGGATACAATTTTTCCACCGGAAAAATAGGAGGCATCTTTGCTTTCCATGTTGTAAACCATCAGGGGAGCCGTCAGTGTCATTTGATTATCCACTAATTTTGCATCTCCTTCTAAACGTGCGGTGTTGGTTTCGTTGGTATAGCGTAAGGATTTACCAGTCAGGGTGTAATCATTTGGCTTGACAATTTTAATTTTTCCAAAGGCTTCAAAGTCACGGTTTTCAAACCAATAAGCACTATCGCAATACAAGTGTGTTCCTTGTCTTTCAAAATGCACGTTTCCAATGACGCGCTGTGCATCTACCAATTTCTTGGAATAAAAAATATTATCAGAATAGATCAACTGAATTTTATCCTGTGCCATTGCTCCTACAATCCATGATTGTAACAGGACCAATACCCAACTGCACAGGATTTTTTTGATCATCGCATAGAAATGGTTTGGGTTCTATCAGGACCAACAGAAACGATGGTGACGGGAATACCCACTGAGGTGGAAACAAATTGTATGTAGTCTTTTAATTCAACCGGGAATTGTTCGGGATGATTGATTTGGGTTAAATCGGTAGCCCAACCTTTCAAAGTGGTGTATACCGGCTCTAGGTTCTCTGTTGCATTATAAGGCAAATAATCAATCACCTCATTTTTCCACTTGTAATGGGTACAAACATTGATTTCGTCAAAAATGCTTAGGACATCAGCTTTCATCATAAAAAGCTCTGTCACACCGTTGATCATGCAAGCGTATTTTAATGCAGGGATATCTAACCAACCACATCTTCTTGGACGACCAGTTGTGGAACCAAACTCATGACCTTCTTGTCTCATGCGCTCGCCTACTTCATCGTGAAGTTCCGTTGGAAATGGACCCGAACCAACGCGGGTACAATATGCTTTGAAGATACCAAAGACATCGCCAATTTTATTAGGCGCTATGCCCAATCCGGTACATGCACCGGCCGTAACGGTATTGCTAGATGTCACAAATGGGTAAGATCCAAAGTCAATGTCCAAGAGTGATCCTTGTGCCCCTTCAGCCAATATTTTCTTTCCGTTTGCTAGAGATTGATTGATATAGTGTTCACTGTCAATGATGGACATGGACTTTAAATAGTCAATGCTCTGCATCCATTGATTTTCCATTTCACTTAATTCGAATTCAAAGGAATATTGACTTAAAATCTTTAAGTGTTTTTCTTTGAGTTCATTGTATTTCAGTACAAAATCATCTTCCAGGATATCTCCTACCCGTAAGCCATTTCGTCCCGTTTTATCCATGTATGTTGGGCCAATTCCCTTGAGCGTCGAACCAATTTTTGCAGCTCCCTTTGCTGCCTCTGAGGCAGCGTCAAGAACGCGGTGAGTGGGTAGAATCAAATGTGCTTTTTTGGAGATCAAAAGTCTCTCTTGAAAAGGAACATTGTTTTCTTGAAGTTTTTCAATTTCTTTCTGAAAAATGATCGGGTCAATGACAACACCATTTCCGATAACATTGATCACATTGCCATGGAAAATACCCGATGGAATGGTGTGTAGGACGTGTTTTTTTCCGTCAAAGATTAGAGTGTGCCCGGCATTGGGACCACCTTGAAATCTGGCTATGATATCGTATTGTGGGGTTAGTACATCTACTATTTTCCCTTTTCCTTCATCTCCCCATTGTAAACCGAGAAGAACCGCAGTTTTATTGATCATACTTTTGGTAAAGCGCAAAAATAATGGTAAAACTGACTGAACAGAAAACTATTTTACATCGGGCCGTTTTCCGTAGAAATTGAGGCTGTGGTGTTGAATTTCCACACCAAAAAGTTCTTCTAATGTTTTTTTGATTTGGTGAATTCGGGGATCACAAAACTCAATAACCTCTCCGGTATCCATTAACACAATATGGTCGTGCTGTTGATTTTGAAAGGCTTTTTCGAAATGAGCGGTGTTTTGTCCAAATTGATTTTTTCTAACCAATTGGCAATTCATGAGGAGTTCGATGGTGTTGTACAGCGTGGCTCTGGAGACACGGTACTTCTGCAACTTCATTTGTGTATAGAGTTGCTCAATATCAAAATGACCAGAAAGACTGTAAATTTCCCTTAAAATAGCAAAGCGCTCAGGGGTCTTACGGTGACCATTTTTCTCCAAGTATTCCTTGAACAGCAGCTTTACTTTTTCTTGTAAATCTTCCATGATTTGGGCAAAGATAGGGTTTTATGAAAACTCCGACTCAATCCGATCTACCGTTAATACACCATCCACAGCCTTCAGGTTTTTTATCAAGTCATTCAAATGTGCGGTGTCATGGACCAATACAACAACCCGGCCGCTGAAGATCCCATCGATGGCTTCAAATGAAATGGCCCGCATATTCACGCGCATATCAGTAGAAATGATATTGGTTATTTTCTGAACCAGCCCCACATCGTCAATACCTGTAAACTTGAGTCCAACTTCAAACTGAACCAAGTTTTGACTATTCCAACGGGCTTTGATGACGCGATAAGCAAATTTACTCATCATCTCTTGGGCGTTGGGGCAAGAAGTGCGGTGGATTTTTATTCCTTCATCTACAGTTGTGAATCCAAAAACCTCATCTCCAGGAATGGGATTACAACATGATGCAAGACTAAAATCAACTTTTTGTTCAGCATCGCCAATAACAACGGCACTGCCAACACTTGGGGCGGAGGTGATGATCTTGGTAGACTCTTCGGAAATGGATTTTTCCTTTTTCCGACTCACTTTTATTCTTCCTCCTTCTACTTTAAAGCTTTTGAAGTCATTTAAAACAACTTTTTCTTTTGCTATCCTAAAATAAAGTTCCTGTGAGGAGAAGGTCTCAAAGTATTTGACCAGCTCGTCAATATTTACAGCGAGCCAATCTGCATGGATGTTCTGGAAGAATTTCCTGAGCATGGACTTTCCTTCCTCTGCAATTTTTTTGCGCTCCTCTTTTAAGGCAACTTTTATTTTTTGACGCGCACTGGCTGTGACAACAATATTGAGCCATTCTTCTTTTGGTCGTTGTTTTTTAGAAGTGAGAATTTCAATTTGGTCCCCACTTCTAATGATGTGACTCATGGGCACCAGTTTGTGATTGACCTTGGCCCCAATGCATTGTGATCCAATCTGAGAGTGTATATTAAAAGCAAAGTCCAATGCAGTTGACCCTTTGGGAAGTGTTTTTAAATCTCCACTGGGTGTAAAGACGTATATCTCTTCAGAAAAAAGGGATAGCTTAAAATTGTCGATAAATTCTAGGGCGTCATCTCCAGGATTTTCCAGCACCTCTCTCACCTGACTTAGCCACTTGTCCAATTTGCTTTCGGGAGATTCAACAGTGCCCTTGTATTTCCAATGTGCAGCATACCCCTTCTCCGCTAGGTCGTCCATTCTGACGGAACGTATTTGAACCTCGACCCATTTACCGGAAGGGGACATGACAGTAGTATGCAATGCCTCATATCCAGATGATTTTGGAATACTGATCCAATCCCTCAAACGTTCTGGGCTTGGCTGGTAATAATCGGTAACTGCAGCATATACTCTCCAACAGTCACTTTTTTCATGTTCTTCATCACTGTCAATGATGATGCGAATGGCAAACAAGTCGTAAATCTCTTCGAAGGGAACGCCCTTTTGATGAATTTTGTTCCAGATGGAATAAATGGATTTTGTTCTGCTCTTGATGTCATATTTCACCCCCATTTCATCCAAAGCACGTCGGATAGGCAAGGTAAACTGGTTGATGAAGCGTGTTCTAACGGCCTGTGTTTTCTGTAGTTTGGCGGTAATTTCATCGTAGGCCTCTGGATCTTTAAATTTTAAACTTAAGTCCTCTAATTCTGTTTTAATATTATATAATCCTAAACGATGCGCCAGTGGTGCATACATAAAAAGTGTTTCACTGGCGATTTTCAATTGTTTCTCTCTGGACATGTGGTCCAGTGTGCGCATGTTGTGAAGTCTGTCCGCCAATTTGATGAGGATGACACGCACATCATCACTCAAGGTGAGTAACATTTTACGAAAATTCTCAGCCTGTTGACTGGTGGTTTGATGATCAAATACACCAGATATTTTTGTTAAACCATCAATGATGATTCGCTCCTTTTTACCAAAAAGATTCTCAATATCGTCTAATGTGATATAAGTATCTTCTACAGTATCATGCAGCAAAGCGCATACGATGGCCAACGTTCCCAAACCCAATTCCTCTGCGGCAATTTTGGCTACGGCCAAAGGATGGTAAATGTATGGCTCCCCGCTTTTGCGTCGCATATCTTTGTGCGCTTCTAAAGCAACATTGAAGGCTTTGCGAATGAGATTGCGTTCATTTTTTGTTTTGGACCGATGGCATGCGCGCAGAAGGCTGCGGTATCTCCTGACAATCTCTTTGTTCTCTTCGATTAAATCTATTTCCACGTTTCGAAGCTAGTAGCTTTGAAGGAAGAAAAGTGAGGCAAAATGGCTTTTTTGTTAAAAACGAGAGTTGGAAAAATTAAAGTTGTAGTTTGTAGAGAATTTCCCTATTTTTGACGACTAACCAAAATTTTAATTTGATGAACCTCAGAACGTTTTTGAATGCAAAGTTTACCTTTCTTTCATTCATTTTTCTAGGAATTTCTTTGTTATTCTCGAATGTGCAAAGTCATGCGCAATGTGTGAGCAACGAGATTGTTACTTTTTCGCCAGCACCGGTTGGCGGTGCCTATGCGCCTGGTACGATTGTAACCATTTGTTATTCCGTGGACTATACCATGGGTACGGGAAGTTGGGTAGATGGTTTTGAGGTATTGCTGGGTGCGAGTTGGAGCAATTTGACACCGCTGACTGCTCCGAGCCTTTGTGCAGGTACCGGCACAGGACAATGGATTTGGCAGGATGCTTTGACTGCAACAGGTTCAGGTTTGACCTTTGGTCAAGGGTATTATTATGACAATGATTTGAACGGTGATGGAGGAGATGATGATGGTGATCAAGGAGCATGTAATATTGGTTTTTGCATCCAAGCGCAAGTAGTAGACAATGCTGACCTGAGTGTCCAAGTCACAACAGGTGGTGATGGTTCAATGGGCGGTTATACAGGCGCGGATTGCGTTCTTGTTCCATTTTTGGTTACTCCTTTTTCCGATGGAGATGGAGATGGTTTTGATGTAGGGACGGATTGTAATGATAGTAACGCTGCCATTTATCCTGGAGCTCCAGAATTGTGTGATTTTCTAGATAATGATTGTGATGGTCTGAACGACGAGGGTTTTGATATGGACGGTGATGGTTTCACCACTTGTAATGGCGATTGCAATGATAATGATGGTGCCATTTATATTGGAGCCACATGTAATGATAATGACCCCAATACTACCAATGATTTGATACAAGCAGATTGCTCTTGTGCTGGTTCCTTGGGCGATGAGCCTTCAAACGCTTTTACCGCAGACCCTTCAACAGGATGTATCGATATTACGGTCGATCCGGCAACTTACACCATTTCAACAGTGGTCAGTGCTCCTGGTTGCGCTGGAAATACAGTGGGTAGTGAAAATCCGGATGTTTGGATTTTAATCACAGCTCCGGCCAACGGCGAGTTGTTTTTATCTCCACAAGGAGCTGGCGATGCAGGAATGGCCGCTTATGATTATACCGCTGCTACCAATACCTATGCGCTATTGGGCTGTGACGATGATACTGGTCCAGGCCTAATGCCACAGTTGTCATTGTCTGGTTTAACGCCAGGAGCTCAGATTTACATTCAACTCTGGGCTTACAATGCCGGAAATACCATTAACTTTTATTTCTGTTCTTCAGATTGTCAAGCAGCATTGGCTTATTACGTAGATGTGGATGCGGATGGATTTGGAGACAACAGTCAAGCGCCCATTTTGACTTGTACCCCTGATGCCAATATGGTTTTGGACGGAACAGATTGTGACGATAACAGCAACGTGTCTTACCCCGGAGCAACGGAGTTCTGTGATGGATTGGACAACGATTGTAATGCCATTGCAGATGACAATTGTGTTGGTTTGGTAGACAATGATGGTGATGGTTTTACCTCTGATGTTGATTGTGATGATTTCAATATTGCCATTAACCCAGCCGCAGCAGAGGTTTGTGATGGAATCGATAACAATTGTAATATTGAGATTGATGAGTTTGTAAGCACGGAGTTTTATGCAGATTTGGATGGTGATGGATTTGGTGATGTGAACAACACCATTTTTGATTGCGTTCAACCTGCTGGGTATGTAACCAATTTCGATGATTGTGACGATGCCAATATTACTTATCAGGACAATGATGGCGATGGTGATGGCTCTACAATTATTGATGCTTGCGGAGTGACTTCAAGTGGAGATTGTGCGGACAACAACCCTGCGGTGAGTTCGTTGAGTGTAGAGATTTGTGAAAATGGAATCGACGATGATTGTGCAGGTGGCGATGCCGCTTGTGCGGGAATAGATTTAGACGCGGATGGGTTCAACGCCCCCGCTGATTGTAATGACAATGACGCTAGTATTAACCCAGCTGCTGCAGAAATTTGCGGAGATGGCATTGACCAAAACTGTTCAGGAATTGCGGATGAGGGTTGTAGCGCTTCAGATAATGACGGCGATGGTTTTGATGCATTGACGGATTGCAACGACAACTGCGCAACCATATATCCCGGAGCTCCATGTAATGATGGAAACGCGGAGACCGTTGATGAGACAATTCAAGCGGATTGTTCTTGCGGTGGAGGTACGACCATTGTTTCTTGTTTAGGTCCTCAAAGTATTTCATTTGAGCCAGCTCCAACTGCTGGAACATGGCCTGTTGGAACCAATGTTACCATTTGTTACACATTGGATTATGGTCAAAATTCAGGTGACTGGTTGGACGGAATGGCTTTAACTTTGGGAACAGGTTGGTCTGCCGCTTCTCCATTGACAGCTCCTTTAGAGTGTAATGGAGGACCTGGAGATTGGATTTGGCAAGAAAGCATTGCCCCAACGGGAGGATCTGCCTACCCAGCGGGTCAAGGTTATTATTATGACTACAACAATGATGGAGACGGTGGAAATGACTGGGGTGATGGTGGTTCTTGTGTAATGAGTATGTGTGTGACAGCAACAACTGTAGCAGATGTTGATTTATTGGTAACGGTAGCATCAGGAGGGGATAGTCAATTCGGAAGTTATGGTTCAACTGCAGGATGTCCAATTGAGCCTTTCACTGTTGATCCCGTTTCTTTACCAGCTTGCTCTGTAGAATTTCCTTTTTGTGCAACTCCTTCCAGTTGTGATCCAATAACCAACCAGTATACTCTGGTTCAGGCTCAGAACAATTATATCAATACTACTTTGGCTCCAACAAGCGGTTCATTGGTATTGATGTTAGATGGAAACGTTATTCAAACTTGGGATGCACCCTTTAACTCATCTATGGCAATCAATGCGGATAGTTTGAATTCGGACGGACAAGTGCACACCTTGTTTGCGGAGTTCACAGCTAATCCAGGTTGTACAGGAACAACGGTTTTCGTTGCTCCAGCATTTTGTGCGGGTCAAGATGACGATGCGGATGGATTTGTAGCAGCGGAAGATTGTAATGATCAGGATGCTACAGTTAATCCTGGAGCTCCTGAAATATGTGACTTACAAGATAACAACTGTGATGGAGTTATCGACGAAAATCAGGATGCGGACGGTGATGGATTTACATCATGTAATGGTGATTGTAATGACAATGACAATACCATCTGGATTGGCGCAACTTGTAATGACAATGATCCCAATACAACCAATGACTTGGTCCAAGCAGATTGTTCTTGTGCTGGAGTCCTTGGTGATGAGCCTTCTAATGCATTTTCTGCAGATCCTGCAACAGGCTGTATTGATATTACTGTTGATCCAGCATTGTATACGATTAGTACTGTTGTAACGGCCCCTGGCTGTGCAGGTAACACGGTGGGAAGTGAGAATCCAGATGTTTGGATTTTAATTAACGCACCTGCAAATGGTGAGTTGTTCTTGTCTCCTCAAGGAACAGGTGATGCAGGTATGGCGGCATACAATTACGATGCGGCAACCAATACATACACATTGTTGGGTTGTGATGATGATACTGGACCTGGTTTGATGCCTCAATTGACATTGACAGGATTAACACCAGGTGCACCTATCTACATTCAGCTTTGGGCTTACAATGCAGGAAATACCATCAACTTTAACTTCTGTTCTTCGGATTGCTCAGCAGCGTTGGCATACTATCCTGACGTGGATGGCGATACCTTTGGTGATGGATCTGTTACTCCCGTTTTAACTTGTACTCCTGACCCTGGTTTTGTGACGAACAATACGGATTGTAATGATGCTTCAGCATCTTCATTCCCAGGCGGAACAGAGGTTTGTGGAGATAATTTGGACAATAACTGTGATGGAACTGTTGATGAAGGTTGTACAACAGACATCGATGGTGATGGCTTTGTGACGGCAGATGATTGTGATGATAACAATGCTGCGGTGAACCCATCTGCTACAGAGGTTTGTGATTTGATTGACAATAACTGTGATGCAGTGATTGATGAAGGTTTTGACGTCGATGGAGACGGTTACACCTCATGTAACGGTGATTGTAATGACAATGACCCAACGGTTTGGATTGGACAAGTTTGTAATGACGGCAACCCAGCTACAGGAGGCGATGAAATTCAGGCGGATTGTTCTTGTGCTGGTTATATCTCTTCTGAAGGAGATGAGCCGTGGACAGCGTTTACAGCCGATCCAGCTACAGGTTGTATCAGTGTTTCTATTGATCCAGCTTTGTACACCCCATCAACCAATCCTGGCGGTCCTGGTTGTGGAAATAATCCATCTTGGACAGGAGTTCAACAACCAGATGCATGGTTTGCGGTAGCTGTTCCAAGTTCTGGGGTTTTATTATTGAATCCTCAGGGGAATGTCGATGCAGCTATGGCAGCCTATACATTTGATCCTGCAACTGGTCTATATACTCTTGTGGCTTGTGATGATGATACTGGTCCCGGTTTGATGCCAGAAATTACGGTTACCACAGTTCCTGCAGGTGACACCATTTATGTTCAATTGTGGGCATTTGGCGGTGGATTGATCGATTTCAGTTTGTGTTCTTCAGAATGTACTGATCCAATTGCATATTATACGGATGCTGATGGTGACGGCTTTGGAGACAATGCCACTGCAGTTTTCTTGTGCACTCCTGATCCTCTTTTGGTAACAGATAACACGGATTGTAACGATACGGACATCAATATCAATACAGCGGCAACTGAGGTTTGTGATGATCTCATTGACAACAACTGTGACACGCAGGTGGACGAAGGTTGTACAACAGATGCTGATGGAGATGGAGATGTAGACGCAGTAGACTGTGCGCCTTTTAATCCAAACATCAATTCAACAGCATCTGAGACATGCAATACTTTGGATGATAACTGTGATGGACTTGTAGACAACGGTTTGCCAACTACCACTTATTTCCTCGATGCCGATGGTGATACGTTTGGTGGAGCTACTTCTATTCAGTCATGTTTCGATCCTAATTCTCCACCAGTTTGCTTGTATACGTTTAACTTAACGGATACCTATGGAGACGGTTGGAACGGAAATCAAATGCAGTTGACCACCAACGGAGGTGCAACAGTTGAAGCAACGATAGGTACCACTTTCACAGATGGTACAGCGATTACGGAGACCGTATTAATGACCAATGGTGTCACATATGATTTGACGTGGACCACCATCGGTAGCTTTACGGGTGAGGTTGGTTTTGATGTATTGAGTTCAGTTGGAGATATTATTTACAGTTTACCATCAGGAAGCGGCGGTTTGGCTGGTTCATTCTTAACTTCATTGTCGGTTACTTGTCCTGCTTTGGGTGTGTATGTTACCAATAATACGGATTGTGATGATGCCAATGCAACAGTCAATCCCAATGGAACTGAAGTTTGTGATAATACCATAGATGAAGATTGCAGCGGTGTTGCCGATGTTTGTAATCCTGTGGATGGTGATGGTGACGGGGAGTTTACCCCGACCGATTGCGATGACACCAATGCAGCAATCAATACTTCAGCCACTGAGATTTGTGGAAACGGTGTTGATGAGAACTGCGATGGAACAGATGATGTTTGTCCTGGTTTAGATGCAGATGGCGACGGATCATTAACACCTTCGGATTGTGATGATAACAATGCAGCCATCAACCCATCTGCCACTGAGGTTTGTGGAAATGGTATTGATGAGAACTGTGATGGCGCTGATGGCGTTTGCCCAGGAACAGATGTTGACGGAGATGGTTTCTCAACACCAATCGATTGTAACGATAACAATGCCGCCATCTACCCAGGTGCAACAGAAGTTTGTTTCGATAATCTCGACAACAACTGTAATGGTGGAATTGACGAAGGTTGTGTGAGCAACGTGGATGCTGATGGTGACGGATTTGTTGCTGGTTATGACTGCGATGATGCAAACCCGGCGGTGAATCCTGCAAGTGCTGAATTCTGCAATGACATTGACGATGACTGTGATGGTATTGTGGATGATAGCACAGGTGTGGTTTTCTATCAAGATGCAGATGCTGATTTGTTGGGTAATATCAATGCTACTTTCTTATTCTGCGCTCAACCAGCCAATGGATGGGTGTCAAACACAGATGATTGTGATGATTCAAGTGCTTCATTATTAGGACCGGGTACTCCTTGTGACAATGGTTCTTCTTTGGATATTACTGATACGTATCAAATCGATTGTACTTGTCAAGGATTGCTATTGGGTTGCACTGACCCAGAGGCTTGCAACTATGATGAAGCTGCGATGGTGGATGACAATAGTTGTGTCAGCAGTACCTACATACCCGGTGTAATTGATGGTGATGATTTTGTGGACACTTATTCTTACCACAACTATACCTATACGGGCAATTTGAATGGAGTGACTTTGTTGTGGACATTGAATAGCCCTGGTATTTTCATCCCAGTGAGCAATACAGCCACAACTCCATCTGTAAACGTTTATTGGTCAGAAGGCAATTCGTTTGATCCTCAAGGTGAAATCACGCTCCTTGTTACTGATACTACGGGTGGTTGCAACGCTCAGTTTGAATTGGTATTCAATGTTGAGTTTGACACTACAACAACTGGAATCGTAAGCCAAGGAGAAGAGGTTATTACCGCTTGGCCAAATCCAAGTAACGGAAACTTTGCAGTTGTCATTCCATCTGAATTGGTCAACAATTATGCGATTTCCGTTTATTCAATGACAGGTGAATTGGTTTATGCTTTACATAATCAAAATAGCCCATTATGGAATGCTGAATTGAACCTTGCTTCAGGATTGTACATGGTTAAAATTGCAGGTGAGCAATCACAGCGAATGTTACCGGTGCTGATTGAGAAGTAAAGTGTCGAGGAAATATGAAAAAGAGAGCTTCGGCTCTCTTTTTTAATCCAATAAAAAAGCCCCAAAGAGATTGAGCC
>VFQT010000042.1_pt1 | contig 214081 bp, 161 predicted proteins | sample 3512381 | NCBI WGS metagenome assembly VFQT01 (sample SAMN10412376, study PRJNA504923) | tailings metagenome | isolation source: Relicate 2 Philex TSF3 active mining site | place: Philippines: Tuba, Benguet | collected 2017-08-29
GCGGTTCCAGCTGACCCGAGGGCGAGACGCGGTCCGGCGTGTAGCCGGTCATGATCTGGTAGATCGCCGCCGTGTGGTTGAAGAGTCCGGCCGGCGTGTAGCTCATCGAACGGATGAGCGTGGCCCGGTCGATCTGCTGCGCCAGCTTGGGCATCACTTCGCTGAGCTGGATGCCGGGCACCTTGGTGCGGATGGGCTTGAAATCGCCGCGGACGTTGGAGGGGGCGTCGGGTTTCGGATCCCAGATGTCGATGTGGCTCGGGCCGCCCTGCAGGTAGATCATGAGCACCTGCTTGGCCGATCCCCAGCCGTTCTTGGGTTGGCCGGGCGCCGGTCCGGTGCCCTTGGGTTGTTCGGCCTGAAGGCGGAGGATGTCGGCCAGGCTGAGGCCGAGCAGGCCGGCACCGCCGAGCCGCATGAATTCGCGGCGATTGAAGCCGTCGCAGGTGGCGCCAGAAAGACCGGGGATGGAGATCATGAGTGGGAAGGTTTCGGGGTTCCGGGGGCGGACTAGCGATTGAAGAGGAAGGCCGGGCTGTTGATCAACGCCCAGGCCAGATCCTGGGCGCCTTCGAGGCGTTGGGCTCCCTCACCCAACCGGATCGAGGACAATTCCTTCTGGGTCGGAAGTCGGCAGAGGCAACCGAGGTAGATCTCTTCGATGACCTTCCGGTCGTCGGCCTGTTCGGAGACCAGGCGGGCGAAGCGGTTGTCGGACCGGTTGACGCATTCGCCGAGGGTCTTGCCGTTGATGAGGTTCAGAGCGTGCGACAGCGTGACATTGCTGCTGCGTTCGCATTCGCAGGCGCTCTGGCGCTTGGGGCGTCCGAAGAGCGTGAGGAAGTCGTTGCCGCTGACCATGCCGTCGGGCAGCTGCGCGGCGCGCATCCCGTCGGGCAGGTTGGAGAATTGCAGCGGACGCCCCGTGGCGACGGCGATGGAATCGAGGAGCTGCTCGGCACTCAGACGACGGGGCAGGGAATGCGAGAAGTTGACCAGATCGTCTTCGTTCCACCGGTTCGGGACGATGCTCAGCTGATAGGTCCGTGAGGTCACGATGTGGCGGATGAGTTTCCGCACGTCATGCCCCTCGGCCACGAACCGCGCGGTCAACGCCTCGAGGAGCGCGGGATTGCTGGCGGGATTTCCGGCCCGGATATCATCCACCGGATCGATGATCCCGCGTCCGAAGAAGTAGCTCCAGAATCGGTTCGCCGTGGATTTGGCGAAGTACGGGTTGTCCTTGGAGGTGAGCCAAGCGGCCAAGGCCTCACGGCGATCTTCACCGGCGGTGATGGCGCGGTTCTCGCCATAGGGAACCCGGGGCGGGACCACGGCGTCGTTCTTGGGGTGCTTGACCTCGCCGCCCTGATCGTTGTGGTAGACGATCTCCTCGGAGACCTGGTCGTGAGCGTAGGTCTCATTGCCCCGGATCAGGTGGTCGCGACCCAGGGTGCCGGGTTTGAAGGCCACCTGGGCGAAGAAGGCGCCGAATTCGTAATACTGGTTCTGGGTCCACCGCTCGAAGGGGTGGTCGTGGCATTTGTTGCAGTTGAACCGGACGCCCAGGAAGGTCTGGGAGATGTCCTCGGTCATCTTGCCCGAGTCGCGTAGGGCCCTGAGGTAGTTGCCGGCCGGGTTCTCGAACGTGCTCCCCTTGGCCAGCATCAGGTCGCGGGTGAAGGCGTCGAAGGGGCGGTTCTGGGCGAACTGATCCCGGATCCATCCCCGGAACACCCAAACCCCTTTCTTGCCCAGGTTCTCGGAGTTGCATTGGAGCAGGTCGGCGAACTTGTTGGCCCAGAATTCCGAGTACGCGTTGGATCCGATGAGGCTGTCGACCAGCGTTTCGCGCTTCCGTAGGGATTCGGTGGGGTCTGCGAGGAAGGCGCGCACCGCCTCGACCGTCGGAGGTTGACCGGTGATATCGAGGGTGACCCGTCGGATGAACTCGGCATCGTTGCACAGGTCGCTGGGGTTGATCTTCAGGCGTTCGAGCTTCGCGTTCACCGCGCGGTCGATGAAGTTGTACTCCGGCATCGCGGCGAATCGGAACCCGGTGCGATCTCCCATGACCGTGACCTCGCGGGCATCGTACAGGCCCTCATAGCGCACCAGCACGGCCATCTCACCCCGCCGCAGCGGGATGACCGTGTTGCTCTGCACAAGGGCGATCTCTTCGTTGTTGCTGCTCAGGATCGCCTCGCGGGTGACGTCGCGGGTCGATCCATCGGGGTAGGTCGCGATCACGAGGAGTTGCTGCCGGCGTCCGGGCAGGTCGAGTTCGACCTTCTCAGGAAGGACCTGGATGCGCTGGGGGCGGTGGGGAGCCACTTCCTGGAAGCGGGCGCCTTCGGCGATCCACTGGCGGAGGGTCTTGTGATAGCGGGAACCGGGCACCAGCGCCTGACGGCCTTCGTGGGGGACATCGCCCAAGGGCTTTTGGAGCATCAGGGACTCGTCGACGTGGACCCGGTTGAAGCGGCGGCCGCTCAGGTCGTTGACCAGGACCTGGTAGTCGTATTCCGGATCATATCCGCGCAGCGCGAGCTTGAAGCCGTTCTTCCCCTTGGCCGACCCGTGGCAGGGACCCGAGTTGCACCCGGCCCGGCTCAGGATGGGTTCGACATCCCGGACGAAGCCCACTTCGGGTGAGGTGAGGGTGCGCACTTCGACTTCGAGGCGCGCACTCTTGCCGGCGGCAGTGACGGTGACGGTGGATTTTCCGGCCTGCAGTCCGCTCAGATAGCCGTCGGCATCGGCGGCAAGCGCCTTCGAATCGGGTTTCAGCTGGGCGACGGCCGTGAGATCGATCCAGGAGCCGTCGGCGACTTCACCCAAGACCAGCACTTTCCGGGAGTCGCGGCCATCGGCGAGAACGAGCTGCTTCGGTTCGAGTCGGAGCGATCGGATGGCGGGCGTCTGGGGCGACGGCGGGATCGGCTTGTCGGAGGCGCGCTCGGCCGCATGCGCAGAGGGAATGCGGTGAAGGCACACGCCCACACAGAGGGCGGCCATCCAGAATGTCGGGGGCAATCGCATAGGCCAGAGCAGGGGTCTTCGGTGAGACTAGGTGGGTTTTGGCGCTCCACACAAGAGTCGTCGCCCCGCGAGGATCGCTTTTTTTCGCGGAGTTCCCCAGTCGGTCGGTGAGGCCGGCCGGTCGAGGTTCAGGAGGCGCGGGGCTTCTCCGGGAGGCGCTGGACCCCGCCATTGAGACCGGCGCTGCAGAAATCCTTAGAGACAACCGTGACCCGGCCGGTGTAGGCTGTTGTTGTTCAATTGTCGTTCCTGCACCGCCGTTTCCATTTCCGATGAAGAGCAATTCCGTTTCCAAGCGCTCCGGCATCCTTGCCGGCGGCAACTGGATCATCGACCGGGTCAAGATCGTCGACGCCTACCCCGGGCTCGAGCAGCTGGCCAATATCAAGAGCCAACATCAGGGTACGGGAGGTTCTCCCTACAATGTGCTGCTGGATCTGGCCAAGATGGGGGTCGAGTTCCCGCTGCTCGGAACCGGTCTGGTGGGTAAAGACGCGCTGGGGGCCTCCATCCTTGAGGATTGTGCGAAGCACAAGATCGACACGCGTTACCTGAAGGCCACCGCCGAGGCCGACACGAGCTACACCGACGTGTTCACGGTGCAGTCGAACGGCAAGCGAACCTTCTTCCACTATCGCGGAGCCAATGCGCTCTGGGACGGCAAGGAACTGGATTTCTCCAAGATCAAGGCCCGCATTTTCCATCTGGGCTATCTGCTGCTCCTCGACAAGTTGGACGTGGTGGCCAAAGACGGCACCACCGCGGCGGCCAAACTCCTGGCCGCGGCCCAGGCGGCCGGTCTGAAGACCAGCATCGACGTGGTCAGCGAAACGGGCGACCGCTTCAAGACCGTGGTCACGCCGGCCCTCAAGCATTGCGATTACGCGATCATCAACGAGTACGAGGCCGGCATGGTCACCGGTTTCCGCATCCGCAAAGAAGGGGTACTGGACACCGTGTCGTTGCGTCATGCGGCCGGGGCGATCCTCCAGTTCGGCGTCAAAGAATTGGTGGTCATCCATTTCCCGGAGGGGTGCTTCGCCCGCACTCGTGATGGCAAAGACCACTGGCAGCCCTCACTCAAGGTTCCGGCCAAGGCCATCGCCGGTTCAGCCGGCGCGGGTGACGCCTTCGCCGCCGGCGTGTTGCTGGGGCTCCATGAGGGTTGGGATCTGCAAAAGTCGCTGCTCACCGGTGTCTGCGCGGCCGCGGCTTCGCTGTCCGATCCGACGTGCACGGGCGGCATGAAGCCGCTGGCCCAGGTCGAAGCGCTGAAGAAGAAGTACGGAGTGCGTCCGCCCTTGGAGCCCGGCGAAGACTGACCAGTCACCGAGAGGCGGGTTCAAGCCGGTCCTCGGATTCGACTCAAACAACAGGCCGTAGGGATTCCTACGGCCTGTTGCGTTTGTGGAGTCGATGGGCGTTTCAGGGGGCCGGAATCGGGCACGGCCCGCCGTCCGGAACTCCGGAGCCGCTGGCGGAGTTCAGGGCAATTCTTCGAGGCTGATGTCCTTGAACTGCACCCGGGTCTTGCCATCGCCGTGGATCTGCACGGCGACCTTGCCGTGCGGCAAGACCTTGGGGTCTTTCTCGGTGTAGTCCACGGTCTGGATGCCGTTGATCTTCAAGACCACCCGATTTCCGTCGGCCCGGATCTCGTAGTGGTTCCATTGGCCGGGTTTCACCGCCTTCTTGACGGTCTCCGGATCGGGCTTGGCGAGGATGGTGTTCCGTCGGGATTCGTCGTACAGCGCCCCGTACCAGCCCTCGCCGATGTCGGCCTGATACCCCACCATCTCGTGGTGGTTGGGGATGCGCTCGCTGCGGATCTGGACACCGGAATTCACGAATCCCTCGGTGCCTTCGATCTTGAACTGGAGGCGCAGGACGAAATTGGTGTAGCTGCGGGTGCTCGCCAGGAACTCGTTGCGCTGGGCGCGTTGGTCGACACGGCCGGCCGTGATCGCGCCGTCCTGGACCGACCAGATCTTCGGATCACCCTCCCAGCCTCGGAGAGTTTTGCCGTCGAAGAGGGATCTCGGTTCGCCCGCCCACATCGGAAGCGCGAGGGTCGCCAGGGCGAGGAAACCAGCCGTCGGGGAATTCATGGCGGTAGTGTGCGGACCCTCCGGGATCGAGTCCAGCGTTGGTGGATGCGGTGGATGGGGCGCATGGCAGGCGATCGAGGTGATAGGCCCGGGGTGGGCACAAGGCCGATCCCGGCACGGAGTCGGTCACCGGGGCCATTGGGCCCGCGCCTGACGGACAAATACGGACTAAAGCCGGCCAGGGCCGGGTGTTCTGCCATCGGGAAAATCCTTCACGATCGGTCCGCTCCGGGGGCGGCGGACCCGGGTTCCCGAACCGTCAGTCGTTGGAGGCGTTCAGCCGCGTGCGGAGCGCTTCCACGACTTCCGACGGGACGAATGGCGAGACATCGCCCTTGAGGCGGGCCACTTCTTTCACCAGGCGGGAACTGAGGAACGAGTAGGAATCCTTCGGCATGAGAAACACGGTCTCGACGTTCTCGTTGAGCTTGCGGTTCATCAGAGCCAGCTGGAATTCGAATTCGAAATCGCTCACCGCCCGGAGGCCTCGAACCACGGCGCAGGCCTTGTGATGCACCACGTAGTCGACCAGCAGCCCCTCGAAGGTCTCCACCACCACATTGCCCAGATTGGCCACGGCCGAGAGGGCCATCCGCTTGCGTTCATCGAGGCTGAACAGCGGGTGCTTCCCCTCGTTGCGGGCCACGGCGAGGATGACCCGATCGAACATCTTGGCGGCCCGTTGGACCACATCGAGGTGGCCGTTGGTGATCGGATCGAAGCTGCCCGGGTACACGACGGTTCGCATGGAACGACGATACGGATTCTTGTGGAAATGGGAAGTTGCCCGGCGACCTGGAATGCCCGCCGCCGCCTTGCGGCACCTCTGGGATTGAATCCGGAGCGCTTTTGGGAGTCGATGGATTGAGTTGGCCGCATTGCCCACAACCCCGTTGCTCGTGCTCCTGGCGCTGGTCGCCGCGAGCTGCTTTTTCGCGCTCGCCGAGTCGGCCCTCTTTTCATTGGGCACTTGGCGGGCCCGCCGCCTCGTCGAATCGGGTCGCCGAGGCAGTGATCGGGTGGGGGCGCTTCTGGCCCAGCCCTCCGATGTGCTGGCGGCCATCGCATTGGGCAACACCTTGTCCAATGCGCTGTTGGTGGCCCTCACCGTGGGCGGTGGGCTCGCCCTCGATCCGGGTATTCCCGGATTGGGCTGGGTCGCCGCGGGACTCCTGCTGCTGTTGCTGACCTGCGAGGTCACCCCCAAGGCGCTCGGCGTGCGGAATCCCGAGATCTGGGCTCTCCGGGTGGCCGAACCCCTGTGGCTCTTCGTCAGCCTGACCCGGCCCGTCCGGAAAGTCGCCCAGGTGTGGGTGGATGGCGTCGTGGAACGCCTGGTGCCCCGGTCGGTGAAGCTCCAGACGGGGGTGTCCGATGACGAGTATGCCGACCTCATCGAGTTGGCCCATCAACAAGGCACCCTCGGCGCCGGCGAGAAGGAGATCCTGTTGCAGGTGCTCTCGCTCGATCAGCGGACCGCCCGGGATGTGATGCAGCCGCGGGCCCGGATGGTGCTCCTGCGCGACGACCTGCCCATGGATCAGATGGTGGCCGAGGCCCGGAAATCGGGGCACCACTGGATCCCCCTGTACGACGAATCCCCGGACAACGTGGTCGGGGTCCTCAACACCCGGACCCTGCTGCTCGATTCGGATGCCGACCTGTTCATGGCGATGGAGTTCCCGTCGTTCGTCCCGGAAAGCATGAATCTGCTCAAGCTCTTCGAGTCGATGCAGCGCCAGCACCGGGGTGTCGCCATCGTGTTGGACGAATATGGGAGCACCGCCGGCCTGCTCACCCTTCAAGACATCCTGGTTTCGGTCGTCGGACCCATCCGACGGGAGGGCGAGGCCCAGGGGTTCGTCTTCGAGCGGCTGGCCCCCGGTCGCTGGCGGGTCAACGGGGCCATGCGCCTGGAGGATTTCCGGCGCGAATATGCGGCTCTGAATCCTCCCGACGAGGTGGAGACGCTGGCCGGTCTGGTCCTGTGGCTTGCCGATGTCGTGCCGTCCGTCGGCGACGTGTTCCGCCATCAGGGGCTGCGGATCACCGTCCGTCAGGCCGATGAACGGCGGATCCGGGAACTCCTGGTGGAAACGGAGGCCGCGCTGTGACTCACGAACTGTGGCACGGCATCTCGATCGCCGGCTGGTTGCTGGTGTCGTTCTTCCTTTCGGGCATGGAGGCCGGGGTCTTCGCCCTCAGCCGGCTCCGGGTCCGCCAGCGGGCTCGTGCGGGCAGCGGCAATGCGCGACGGTTGTTGGCCTACATGGATCGTCCCGAGGATTTCCTCTGGACCATCCTCGTGGGCAACACGATGGCCAATTTCGCGGCGGTGGCCCTGATCTGGCAGGATCTTCAGGTGTGGTCGCGCGGGCGCGACTGGACCCTCTGGCCGATGTTGCTGGCGACCGGCCTGGCGATCTATCTGGTGTGCGAGTTGTTTCCCAAGCGCCTGTTCCAACGCATGCCCAACCGGCTTTGCCTGCTGCTGCTGCCGGTCTTCGCGGCCGTCCACTGGATGCTCTCGCCCGCGGTGTTCCTGGTCGGTCGCTTCGCTCAGGCCCTGCTGTGGATCACCGGCGACCGGGCCCTCAGTGGCCGGTTGTTCGCCAACCGCGACGAACTCAAGGCCCTGATCCAATCGAGCACCGGTGAGTTGTCCAAGACCGAACGCTCTCTGATCAACCGGGTGATCGATGCCCAGAACCTGACCCTCTCCCGGGTGGCCAAGCCGCTGGATTCGGCCCAATCGATTCCGTCCTCCGCGACGGTCGAGGAGATCCTGAACCTCTGCCGCCGGGAGGGGCGCACGCGCATGCCCGTGTGGACCGGCACAGGATCGGGGCGTCGGGTCGAGGGCATCGTCAGCCTCAAGGATGTGCTGTATTCGGAGCCCGATCACCGGCGCAAGACCGCGCGGGACTGGCTGCGCCCGGCTCTGTTCCTCGATGATTCCATGCGCATCGAAGAAGCCCTCAGGGCCTTCCAGCGTTCGGGAGAGCATCTGGCGATCGTGCGCGGTGCCGGCGGGGTCGAGATGGGCATCGTGACCTTGTCCGATGTGTTGGGGGCGCTGTTTCTGGAGGTCCAGTCATGAGCGAATCGTCGTCGCTGCTCGAGGTGTTGGGAAAACTGGCGTTGGCCTTGGCACTGGTGGCTTTCAACGGGTTCTTCGTCGCCGCCGAGTTCGCGCTGGTGAAGATCCGAGACACCCAGTTGGAGGGGTACATCCAACGACGCCACCGGCGTGCAGGGATGGTGCGCCACATCCTGGCCCACCTCGACGGCTACCTCAGTGCCTGCCAGTTGGGCATCACCCTGGCCAGCCTGGCCCTCGGATGGGTCGCCGAGCCGGTCTTTGCCGCGCTGCTCGAACCGGTCTTCGGATGGTTCCAACTCCAGTCGGCCCACCTCCGCCACCTGCTCTCGGCCTCGGTGGGCATCATGGTCGTGACCTTCTTCCATGTCGTGGTGGGCGAACAGGCCCCCAAATTCATCGCCATCAAGCGACCCTTGCCGTCGTCGCTGTGGGTGGCCTATCCGCTCCATTGGTTCTACATCCTGACCTACCCGTTGATCTGGGTGCTGAACTGGACCTCGCTCTGGGTGCTGCAGCGGCTGGGGATCGAGTCGGCCGGTCATGGCGAAGTGCACTCCGAAGAGGAGTTGCGGTTGATGCTGGGCTCCACGTTGGCCGCGGGCGGCAGTTCGGTTCTGGCCCGGGAGATCGTCCAGAACTCCCTCGATCTGGGGCGCCGGCGTGTTCGTGAGGTGATGCGTCCACGCCGCGAGATCGTGGCGTTGGATCTCCGGTCGCCGATCGGCGATTGCCTCCGCCTGGCCGACGAGACCCGCTATTCCCGTTTCCCGTTGAGCGACGGGGGAGATCTCGACCGGTTGATCGGAGTGGTGCACATCAAGGACATCTACCTGCGTCGCGACGCGGGCGGCTCGGCGGCTGATCTCAGGGCCAGCTCCAAACCCGTGATCTATGTCCCGGAGACGGCACGGCTCGACCGGTTGCTGCAGCTCTTCCTCGACCGCCGACTCCATTTGGCGGTGGTGGTCGACGAGTACGGCAGCACCGTCGGCATGGTGACCCTCGAGAATGTCCTCGAAGAGTTGGTCGGGCAGATCCAGGACGAATTCGATCAGGAGAAGCCGCGCATCGAAGCGCTGGGCGACGGTCAGTGGCGGCTCGAGGGCTCCCTTCCGCTCTTCGAACTGTCGGAACTGGTCAAAGAATCGGTGGACGATTCGGAGGTCCATACCGTCGGGGGCTGGATGACCGAACAGTTGGGTGGGTTCGCCAAGATGGGCGATTCGGTGCCTCTGGGTGCCCATCGGCTGACGGTGTGCGAGTTGGACGGCCTGAGGGTCGCGCGGGTCCTGCTGGTCCGGATCGGATCGGCGGCTTCTGAACCCAACCTCGCCCCCGACCCCGGCTCCACGACTCACTGAGCGCGGAGCCCCTCCCGTCGGAGCGTCCACCCGAGCCCGAGGAGCCCCAAGGTGCTCATGCCACCGGCGACCGCGGCGGCGGCCGGATGTCCCGTCCGGGCCAAAGCAAGACACTGGCACCCGCTCAGGAGAATCCAGAGACCGGCCTGGTGCGGGTTGGGCACCTCGCGGACGGGTTTCTTGACCAGAAGCCACACCGTGCCCGACAGGAGTGCGAGTCCGGTGATCAGCGGTTGAATCCCCAGAGCCGGGATCGAAGGCGCCTGCCCGACGGCGATCCGCGACAGGTCCACCGACACACCCGCCAGCAGCGCTGTCGCCCCGAGCACGCCCACGCCGTATCGGGGATGGGTACGCCACGGCCGCAGCAGGCAGCGGATCAATCCCCGACTGCTCAGGATGTGGGAGAACCCGATCAGCACCTCCAACGCGAATCCGGTCTTCGAACGACCGGCTTCCACGGGCGACAGGAGCCCGCCGACCGCCGACATGAGCAGGGCCGCAGCTACGGTGTTCTGCGTGGGCAGCCAGCGATGGGTCTCGAGGGCGACGGCCAGCCAGAAGACTCCCAGCAGCAGGGGGGCTCCCAGCGGGGAGTCGGGGTTTCCGTCGACAGCCCGGAAGACCCAGAAGCCGATCACCGCGATCCAGCCCAGCGCGCGCCCCGCCCAGCGCAAGGATGGCGGGATGGGGCTCAATGGGGCTCCGGGGGCACTCATGAATCGGCGGCATTCAACACCAACCCCGGAACCATGGCCAACCGGAAGGCCCCCGGCACGACTCGATGCCTTGCCTGGTCAACCCGGCGATGGTGGGTCTGGCGGGGTCAATGGCCTTCTTGTCCGAGGCGGGCCTTGGCGATAGGGTCGGGCTCGTGACGCGCATCATCATCAATGGTTCCCGGGGGCGGATGGGTCAGGCACTGCTGTCGTGTGCGAAAGACCATCCTGGACTGCAGGTCGTGGCCGGGTTGGATGTCGGGGATGATCTGGCCGCCGTGCTGCCCCAGGCCGACGCGGTGATCGATTTCACCCATCACGATGCCACCGCTGGCGTGGCCTCGTTGTGTGCCGCCCAGGGCAAGGCCTTGGTCATCGGCACCACCGGCCACAGCGAGGCCGAGAAGGCAGCCATCCGGTCGGCGGCGAGCCGGATCCCGATGGTGTGGGCTTCGAACTATTCGACCGGGGTGAACACCCTCTTCTGGCTGACCCGCAAGGCGGCCGAGATCCTCGGCCCCTCCTTCGATCTCGAGGTCATCGAGACCCATCACCGTCTCAAGAAGGATGCGCCCAGTGGCACCGCCACGACGCTGCTGGAAATCCTCGGAGACGTCCGCAAGGTCCAGTTGGATGAGGCCCTGCGCCATGGCCGACAGGGCATCGTCGGGGCCCGCACGCCGTCCGAGATCGGCATCCATGCGGTCCGGGGCGGCGACGTGGTCGGCGACCATACCGTGCTCTTCGCCGCGGTCGGCGAGCGGGTGGAGTTGACCCACAAGGCCAGCAGTCGCGACACCTTCGCCCAGGGGGCTCTGCGCGCCTCGGCCTGGGTGGTCGGAAAACCGGCCGGCATCTACAGCATGCAGGACGTGCTCGGACTGCACTGATTCCGGACTCCGGTCGATCCGGATCCGCCCGTGCGCATGGATGCCTCCCCGCTCCAAGTCGTGGTCGCCTTCGGCTCCAATCTCGGAGACTCGGAGTCCCTGATCCGTTGGGCCATGGACCGCATCGAATCCGTCTCGGTCGGGCCCTTGCGGCGTTCCTCCCTGTGGACGAGCACCCCGATGGACTGCCCTCCGGGCTCGCCCCGGTTCCTCAATGCGGTGGCCATCCTGACGCCGGTGATCGGAGACTCGCCCGAGTCGATGTTGCGATTCCTGCAGTCCCTGGAGGTCGAGGCCGGGCGGCGCCCCAAAGTGGTGCTCAACGAGGCGCGGCCCCTGGATCTGGACCTCATCGCCTGGGGACCTGAGACACGCGCTTCCGTGGAGCTGACCCTGCCGCATCCCCGGGCTCAAGTGCGTCGATTCGTCCTGCAGCCGCTGGCCGAATTGGAGCCCGAATTCCGGTTTCCCGGAGCCGCCATCCCGATTTCGGAAACGTTGCGACGACTGCCACCGGACGATCAGTTGAGGGTCTTCCGGGGCCCGGGTTGAGCGCCGTCGTCATCGCCACTCGGTCGGAGGATCATCGTAGGATTGACGGGGCGGCGCGCACGGTGACTCTGGAGTGCGTGAGACACGCTCCGATCCCGTCCGCGCTCTTCGTCCAGAACCGAAAACGGCTTCGCGCCCTGCTTCCCCCGGGGGCGATGGTCATTCTCAATGCGAATGACGTGCTGCCCACCAATGCCGACGGAACCCTTCGGATGGTGCCCAACACCGATTTGTTCTACCTCAGCGGCGTCGAGCAGGAAGAGTCCATTCTCGTGCTGTTCCCGGATGCCGAAGACGAGCGGATGCGGGAGATGATCTTCCTGCGTGAGACGAGCGAACTCATCGCCATCTGGGAGGGACACAAGCTCACGAAGCCCCAGGCCACGGAGGTTTCGGGGATCCGCTCGGTCCACTGGACGAGCGATTTCCCGCGGATGCTGCACCGGTTGATGTGCGAGGCCCGCTCGGTGTGGCTCAACACCAACGAGCACAAGCGTGCCGTGGTGGAGGTCGAGTCGCGGGATGTCCGCTTCATCCGCGACCTGCAGTCCCGCTACCCGCTCCATGAATTCCGTCGCCTCGCGCCGTTGCTCCACACGCTGCGGGTGGTGAAAGACCCTCTGGAAGTCGACCTCATCCGGCACGCCTGTTCGATCACCCGGGCCGGTTTCGAGAGGGTGTGCCGCTTCGTGGAGCCCGGGGTCAATGAATGCGAGGTCGAGGCGGAATTCGCCCACGAGTTCATCCGCCGCCGCGGAGGCTTCGCCTACAATCCGATCATCGGAGCGGGTCGCAATTCCTGCGTCCTGCATTATCTGGACAACGATCAGGTCTGCCGGAGCGGCGATGTGCTGCTGCTCGACGTGGCCGCCAGCTACGCCAACTACAATTCGGACCTGACGCGGACGATCCCCATCAACGGCCGTTTCACCCGCCGCCAACGTCAGGTCTACGATGCGGTGCTCCGGGTGTTGCGGGCCTCCATCGCCGGCCTGACTCCGGGCAAGCTCTGGAGCCAATGGCAGGCGGAGGCCGAGGATCTCGTGGCCCGCGAGTGTGTCGACCTCGGCTTGTTGAAGCCCAAGGATCTGAAGGTGAAGGTGACCGATCCGTCGAAGAAGCCGGTGAAGAAGTGGTTCATGCATGGCAATGGCCACCCGATCGGTCTCGATGTCCACGATCTCGGCCACATGGGACAACCGTTCGCCCCCGGTTGGGTGATGACGGTCGAGCCGGCCATCTACATCCCGGAAGAGAACCTCGCGGTGCGGTTGGAGAACGACGTGCTCATCACCGAGAAGGGCCCGGTGGACCTCATGGCCGACATCCCCATCGAAGCCGAAGAGATCGAGTCGATGATGAAGTGACACGCGGGGAGGCCACATCCGCGCCTGTCATCGGGAGCGCTGGGCTTCCAGTTCCGGGGTCAGCCGCCGCAGTTCCTCGGCCACGGCCGCCAGCAGCGGCTCGATCTGGTCCCACCGGCCGGTCGAAGCCTGCTGCTCGAGGCTTCCGGCCGCGGCTCCGAGTCGACGGGCACCCAGGTTGTTGGCGCTGCCTTTGAGGGTGTGCGCCGGGGCCTGGACGCCGGGGGCATCGCGCCGTTCCGCGGCCGATCGGGCCTCCTCGAGTCGGCAAGGGGTGTCGCGGAGAAACAGGTCGATGATCTCGATGACAGGATCGGGTTCCCCTTCGAAACGAAGGTTCCGCAGCGAATCCAGCAGAGTCGGGTCGAGGATCGGCAGGGTCTCGGTCGCAGCAGGGCGGGGTGGTGTCGCCAGCAGGCCAGCGTCTGAGCTCGCCGCGGTTTCCGGAGACGGCATCCCGACGGCCCGATTGAGCACTCCGGGCAATTGGTCCAGATCGAGGGGTTTGGTGAGAAACTCGTCCATGCCGGCCGCGAGGCATTTCTCACGATCACCGGCCATGGCGTTGGCGGTGAGGGCGATCAGGAAAGCGGGCGGGCGATTGCCCAGTTTCCGATCGGCCTCGAGCCGGCGGATCTCGCGGGCCGTTTCGTAGCCATCGAGTTCGGGCATCTGGCAGTCCAGGAAGACCGCGTCGAAGGGTTCCCGCAGCAGAGCCTGGAGGGTCTCACGCCCGTTCGAGGCCACGGCGACACTGTGGCCGAGGCGGCGGAGTTGGGTGACGGCCAGCTTCTGGTTCACCAGATTGTCTTCGGCCAGCAACAGTCGGAGCGATCGCCCGCTCAGCCCGGGGCTCAGCGGCATGTCGGTCACCATGTGGGTTCCCCCCAGAAGGCTCTCTCCGGCCGCCAGGGCCCGCAGCGCCTCCCGCAATCGCGATTGCTTGAAGGGTTTGATGAGGTGACCGGCGATGCCCACGGTGCGGAGCAGGTTGGGGTCGGGTCGTTGCGAGACGGCCGCGATCAGCACGATGCGGACCGAGGCGATCGATTCGATGCAATGCACCTCATGGGCCACCGTCAGGCCGTCCATGTCGGGCAATTGGAGCGCGATGAACGCCGCGTCGAAGGGGGTGGCCGATTCGGCGGCACGACGCAGTTCGTCGAGGGCCGCCGCGGCCGTGGGCACGGTCGTCACGGCGGCACCGCATCGGGTCATCTCATGCTCGAAGGCCTCCCGGGTGGCGGGATGGGCATCGGCGATGAGGAGCCGCAGCGGGGTGGGAGACGGCGCCGTCGGGGCGGGGCTCACCACATCGAAGACCGCGGTCATCGTGAAGGTGGACCCATGGCCCGGTTCGCTGCTGACCTCGATGTCGCCACCCATCCGACGGGCCAGTTCGCGCGAGATCGACAGCCCGAGGCCGGTGCCGCCGAAGCGCCGGGTGGTGGAGCCGTCGGCCTGCGTGAATTCCTGGAAGATCCGGCCGAGGGCGGCCGGCTCGATGCCGATGCCAGTATCCTTGACGCGGCAGGCGATGCGGCATCGGCCGGCCCGGATTTCGAGCACGTCGATCAGGACCGTCACCTCGCCCTCCTGCGTGAACTTGATGGCGTTTCCGAGCAGATTGGTCAGTACCTGCCGGATCCGTCCGGGGTCTCCCCGCAGCGAGGCCGGCAGGGCGTGGTCGATGCGGGTGGCCACCTCGACTCCCTTGGCCTGGGCGATCTCGACCAGGAGCTCCACGGTGTCCTCCACCAGCGGCCGCAGGTCGAACTCGATGTCCTCGAAGGCCAGTTTGCCGCTCTCGATCTTCGAGAAGTCGAGGATGTCGTTGAGCACCTTGAGCAGGTTCTGGGCGCTGTGCAGCACGGTCCCGGCGTATTCCCGCTGCTCGGGGTTCAGCGGGGTGTCCAGCAACAGCCGGGCGAAGCCGATGATGCCGTTCATCGGCGTGCGGATCTCGTGCGAGGTGTTCGCGAGGAACTGGGACTTTGCCCTGGCCGATTCGATCGCCACGTCGCGCGCCGCGGCCAGCGCCGCATTGGCCTCGTTGAGATCCTTCTCGGCCTTCTTGCGGGCGGTGATGTCTTCGACCGTGCCCTCGTAGTAGAGGAGCTTGCCGGTGGAGGCGTCGCGGACGGCCCGGGCGTTCTCGCTGATCCAGATCTTGCGCCCATCCTTGCGGTACACCTCGCTGTCGAAATGGTCGATCTTGTCGTTGCGATTGAGCAGTTCCTCGAAGCGGTCGCGCTGCCGCGGATCGACATAGAGCTGCCGTTCGATGTCGGTGCGGCTGGCCAGGAGTTCGTCGACCGTGTCGAAGCCGTACATCTTGGCCAGCGCGAGGTTGGCGTTGAGGTAGCGGCCGTCGGGGGTGGTCTGGAAGATGCCGTCGACCGCGTTCTGCACGAGTCCGCGGTAGTTGGCCTCGGTGCGCTCGAGTTGCTCGCGTGCGGCCTGAAGTTCGGTGATGTCGCGGGACAGTCCGAACGTGCCGACGATCTGGCCGCCGGGCGACCTGAGCGGCATCTTGCTGGTCAGGGCCCAACGCACCCGTCCGTCGGGCAGGTTCTCCTTCTCCAGGCGGCCGAGGATGGGTTGGCCGGTGCGGATGATCTCCTGCTCATCCGAGCGGGCCGCATCGGCGTACTGGCGGTCGAAGAAGTCGTGGTCGGTCTTGCCGATCAAGGCCTTCGGGTCGGACACGCCCACCCGGTGCGCCAGCGCGCGGCTGGCACGGGTGATCCGGGATTCCCGATCCTTGAAATAGATCGCGTCGGGGGCGTGTTCGAGCAGCGCATGGAGCAGATCCCGCTCGTGGGCGAGCAGTTCCTCGGCGCGCTTTTCCTGGGTGACCTCCCAAAAACTGCCCTGGATGCCCACCGGTTGGCCGCTCGCGTCCAGCAGGAGGGTCTTGATCACATGGAACCAATGGCGCTGACCGTCGGGCGTGACATTCACCTCGGTCTTTTCGAGCGGGTTTCCCGTGCCGATGACCTGACGGTCGTCGTCGACGTAGCGACGGGCCAATTCTTCGGGGAAGAGGTCGAAATCGGTGACCCCGATCAGTTGGCTCTGGCTGCGTTGCAGGGTCCGGCAGAAGGCTCCGTTTACAAATGTAAACCGACCGTTGAGGTCCTTGCGGAAGATGTTCTGGGGCAGCGACTCCACCAGAGCCTGGAAATAGGCCTCGTTGTCCCGGAGGCGGGTCTCGGTCTGCCGATGCTGTTCGGTGGTGGCGGCGAGGTCGGTGGCCTGTCGCCGGAGTTCCAGATGGACAACGACCTGACGGGCGACGGTCTGGAGTCCGGCCCGTTGGCCGGGATTGAGCCGCCGCGGGGATCGATCCAGCACGGCGATCACACCGGCTACCCCCCCTTCGGGAACGCGCACCGGCAGGCACGAGAGCCAGCGCCACCCCTCCGGCAGTTGGCCGGGGGCATCGCGGATCTCGATCCAATCGTGTATGCTGACTGCCGCCCGCGAGATCACCGGCAGCACCGCCTCGATGAACTCCACGGTGCAGCCGGTCTGACCCGCCGGCATCCAGCCGTGCTGCTCCTCCAGGGCGACGATGGCCGCCGGTGCGAAGCTCACCTGAGCCGCCAGGTTGGCCAACTCGTCGAGCGTGCCACCGGGGCGGGGGGCGGCGTTGTTCATGGGCCGAGTCTACCTCCCGCTCTTTTGATTGGTCATCCGGAAAGGAGTCATCCGGGCTCCGCCGGGGAGCCCGGCCCGGACGGTCGCTTCAGTAGGGCAGGGGGAAACGGGCGGTCAGCGCCTTGACGCGATCGCGCACCTTCGCCGCCGTGGCCGGATTGGCGATGTCGAGGAGCACCTCGCTGATCATGTCGGCGATGGCCAGCATCTCGGGCTCGCGCATGCCGCGGGTGGTGACCGCCGGGGTTCCCAAGCGAACGCCGCTGCCCTCGAAGGGCGAACGCGTTTCGAAGGGAATGGTGTTCTTGTTGGTGGTGATGCCGGCGACGTCGAGGGCCAGTTGGCATTGCTTGCCGGTCAGACCGCGCGCACCCACATCGACGAGCATCAGGTGGTTTTCGGTGCCATCGCTGACGATGCGGAATCCGTTGCGCTTCATGCCCTCGCACAGGGCCGCCGCATTGCGGACGATCTGCTGCTGATAGGCCTGGAAGCCCGGTTGGAGCGCCTCGTGGAAACACACGGCCTTGGCCGCGATGACGTGCATCAGGGGGCCGCCCTGGATGCCCGGGAACACCTGCGAGTCGATGGCCTTGGCATACTGCGCTTTGCACAGGATGAGCCCGCCACGGGGGCCGCGGAGCGTCTTGTGGGTGGTCGTGGTGACGAAGTCGGCATGCGGGACGGGGCTCGGGTGGACTCCGGCGGCCACCAGACCGGCGATGTGGGCGATGTCGGCCAGCAGCATCGCACCCACCTCGCGGGCGATCTCGCCCATGCGCTGGAAGTCGATCCGGCGCGAGTAGGCTGAGGCCCCGACGGTGATCATCTTGGGCCGGTGCTCGCGGGCCATGCTGGCCAGCTGGTCGTAGTCGATGAGTTCGCTGTCCTTGCCGACGCCGTAGTGGACGATCTCGAAGAATTTGCCCGAGAAATTGGCCTTGTTGCCGTGGGTGAGGTGGCCGCCATGGCTCAGGTCCATGGTCAGCAGCTTGTCGCCCGGCTTCAGCATGCTGAAATACACGGCCATGTTGGCCCCGGAACCGCTGTGGGGTTGCACGTTGGCGTGCTCGGCCCCGAAGAGTTTCTTGGCGCGGTCGATGGCCAGTTGTTCGGCCTCGTCGACGTATTCACAGCCGCCGTACCACCGCTTGCCCGGGTAGCCTTCGGCGTATTTGTTGGTCAACACGCTGCCCTGGACCTCCATGACGGCCGGGCTCGTGAAGTTCTCGCTGGCGATCAACTCGATGTTCTCGAGTTGGCGCGAGCGCTCGTGGCGGATGATCTCGGCGATCTGCGGATCTACGGTGGCGAGGGAGGTGGACATGTCTGGTTCGATCTTGTTCACGCGGCGCTCGTGGCGGCCGCCTTCAAAAGGGGTCTGGATGAAATTCTCGACGATCTGCGCGGCCAGGTCCGGCGAGACGAATCGCGCTCCGAGGCACAGCACATTGGCATCGTTGTGCTGTCGGGCCAAGACGGCCCCCTCGGCATTGTGGACCAGCGCGGCGCGGATCCCCGGGATCTTGTTGGCCGCGATGCTGATGCCCACGCCGGTGGAGCAGATGAGGATCCCGAGATCGGCCTCACCCGAAGCGATCCGACGGCCGACACTCTGGGCGTAGTCGGGGTAATCGGTCGATTCGGGGCCGTGAGTCCCTTCGTCCAGCACCCGAAGGCCCATCCGGTTCAGAGCGGGGGCCAGCGCCTGCTTCAGCGGGAAGCCGGCGTGGTCGGATCCCAGGGCCACGGTCAGGGCGCGGCGGGTGTCGCCCCCGTCGCGGATGAACCGGACGGCGGCATCGACGGCTCCGCGGATCTGATCGCGGCATTCGACATAGCCCTCGAGGGGACCGCCGATCGGGTCGTGGATGTCGAGGTCGAGATCGCTGATGTCGTCTTCGAATTCGCGGAGGACGAAGAGCTTCTCGGCCGCTTCCGGATACAGCGAGACGATGCCTTCGACATGGCCCCGGGTGAGACCGAAGATGTAGTCGGCCTCGCGGACCAGCCGTCCGGTGAGCATCTGCGCCCGATGCTGGGCGATGTCGATGCCCAGTTGCCGGAGCGCGGTGACCGAATGGGGGCTGACCGACTGGCCGTTCAGGGCGTTGATCCCCGCCGAGACCACCTGCCACTCCTGCGAATCACCCAGGGCCTTGCGGGCCAGGGCGGCAGCCATCGGGCTGCGGCAGGTGTTGCCGGTGCAGACGAACAGCAGGGTCTTCATGCGCGGAAAGAATCAGACATCGGATGGTGTTGCTTCATGGAGTCCGGTCAACGCTGATGTCGGCGCAGGGAAGATCCTGTCCGGATCAACCCCAACGGCCACCGGTCGACGCGGTGTTCAGTGCTGACTCCATCCCCATCGACGGCTCAGGGGCCAGAAGACCCACCCGGATTTGCCGACGATGCGCTCCTGAGGGAAGTCGGGCACCGGCCACATCCGGGAATCGGAGCTGTTCATGGTGTTGTCTCCGAAGCACAGCACGTGCCCCGGGCGCACCGCGACCTCGGCCTTGGAATCCCGGAAATTGGTCGTGCTGAGGGTCATCGATTCCAGTCGGGACCTTTGTTGGGCGATCCGACCCGTGAGGGTGCCTTCGGGGCCGGCGGCGGAGCGGTTGGTGAATCCCTGCCAGGCCTTGGCCTTCTCTTCGGCGATGGCTTTGAGTTGCTGCGGGGCCGAGGCGTCGGGGCTGTGCAGCAGTTCGTACTCGGCCTCGTGGGTCGAGAACCATTGGCCCTCGGCGAACCCGAGACCGTTCACATGGCCCGAATAGCGACTGGAGGCCGGATGCTGGGCGGTGTCGAAGCCGTACACGCCCTCGAATCCCGGGGTGGCCGCATCGAGTCGCTTCCCGTTGACGACCACATGCCGGTCGTCCCCGATCCGGATGCTCTCGCCGCCGAGACCCACCAACCGCTTGATGTAATGGGTGTTGGGCGTCATGCCCGGGTGCTGCATCGACTTGAACACGACGGTGTCGCCGCGTCGCGGAGTCCGGAAGTTGTAGGTGATCCGGTCGACCATCAGGCGGTCGCCCGATTTGACCCGGCAGCGGATGATCGGTTCACCCTTCTTGAAGGAGCGCTGAGGCAGCGTGCCGTAGTCATTGGCCAACCCCATGTGGCGCATGAAGTCGTAGGGGCCCTCGCTCATGGAGCTGCCGACCGTGTAGGTGACCTTGCCGACCTGGAGGTCGAAATTCTTGCGGAGCGCGCCGGCGAGGCCGCCCGACCCGCTCGAGGGGCCCACGCCCCCGAATTCACCGTCTTCATCGGCGATCACCTCGTAGTAGTGATATCCGAAGAGGGCCCATTCGACGGCCTGGACGGCCAGGTTCGGAACCGATCCGCCGTTGTACCGGAGATCTTCGCAGGTGATGCCGTTGAAGGTGGGTTGGGCCGACCCCGTGGGGATCGCCATCGGTTGGAAGAAGAACTGCCTGAAAGCGAACAGGACGATCCCCATCGTGAGCAGGCCTTCGACATTCTCCCGCAGGGACGCATGCGGGTAGGCCAGGAGCGAGGTCTGGGCCGTGGCTTCGACCCGGGTCATCGCGGCGGCGATGTCATCGCGGGATCCGGTGGTGCGCACCGACTCCAGATGAGCGATGGCCTCCTCCAGTTCGGCGATCCGCGCCGGCGCCAGCAAGTCACGCTGGTGGTCCAGGATCTTCCGGGCCTGTTCGGCCAGGTGACCCGCCTCCCGATAGCTCCTCCAGAATACGTAGCGGAATGGTGACATGCGGCGCCAAGACGATCCGGGAATTCGGCGTGGGGATCTAGGGAAAATCCGCCCGCGTTCGGTCCTGTCCGCGGCGACGATCAGCCGCACTGATCGCACAGTTTTCTTCCTCGCCGCCGCTGAATCGGACAGGGTGTCCCTCTGTGAAGCTGTTGTTTCTGGGAGATATCGTGGGCGAACCCGGGCGGCGTGCCGTCCGGATGCTGCTGGAGGATCTGGTGCACCGCGAGGGGATCGACTTCGTGGTCGCCAATGGCGAGAACAGCGCCGGGGGCAACGGCATCACCGCGGGCATCGCCGAGGAGTTGTTCGGCTACGGCGTGGACATCATCACGACGGGCGACCATGTGTGGGACCAGAAGGAGACGGCCTCGTTCCTCACCACCGAATCGCGCGTGCTGCGTCCGGCCAATTATCCACCCGGGGTGCCTGGCAACGGCTCGGTGGTCTGGAACAAACCCGGGCTGCCGCCCGTGGCGGTGCTGAACCTCCAGGCCCGCACGTTCATGCCGTCCCTCGAGAATCCCTTCCTCCTGGCCCAATCCGAAGTGGCGCGGTTGCGCACGGCGACGAAGGTCATCCTGGTCGATTTCCATGGCGAGGCGACCTCCGAGAAGATCGCCATGGGGCGCCTGCTCGACGGGTCGGTCTCGGCGGTCATCGGGACCCACACCCATGTGCAGACCGCCGACGATCAGGTGTTTCCCGGGGGCACGGCCTACCTCACCGACGCCGGATTCACCGGGCCGCACGATTCGGTGCTGGGACGCCAGATCGAACCGGTGCTCAAGCGCTTCCTCACCGGATTGCCGCAACGCTTCGAGGTGGCCAACGGGCAGGTTCGCCTCCAGGGAGCCCTGATGGACATCGATCCGACCACCGGACGCACCCGGTCGATCCGACGCATCTCGGAGTTGCTCGACTGATCGGCCCGGATTCCCTTCCACCTGTTCGAAGTCGATCCCAACGCCATGTCCCGGGTCTCGAAATCCCAGTGGAGTTTTTCCGGCGACCTCTTTGCTGAAACGGCCAAGAAGTCGCCGGAGTCGGTCACCGAGCTCACCCAGAAGCTCAAGCGGCAACTGGAGAGCGGTTTTGCCGACCGGTGCGTGGCCGGTGAGGTCTCGAACTTCCGCCTGCAGAGCTCCGGACACGCCTATTTCGTGCTCAAGGATGCCGGAGCCCAGTTGAGTTGCGTGTTGTTCCGGGGGCAGGGCGGGGCGGGCCGGTCGGCCCTGCGGGACGGGGCCCAGGTCATTCTCGGGGGCGACATCACCGTGTACGAACCCCGCGGCAATTACCAATTGCGGGTCACCACGGTCGAAGTGCAAGGGGTGGGGGCTCTTCAGGCCGCATTCGAGCGCTTGAAGGAAAAACTGGCCGCCGAGGGCTTGTTCGATGCCGTCCGCAAACGGCCGATCCCGCGGTATGTGGCCCGCATCGGCCTGGTCACCTCACCGACCGGTGCGGCCATCCAGGATGTCCTGCATGTGCTGTCCCGGCGCTTTTGTCCCGAGGTGATTCTCGATCCGGTGCGGGTCCAGGGGGCGGGCGCCGCCCAGGAGATCGCCGCGGCCATCGGACGGCTCAACCGCTGGTCGGATGCGGGTCGCCCGCTCGATGTGATCCTGGTCACCCGGGGCGGAGGTTCGCTCGAGGATCTCTGGTGCTTCAACGAGGAGGTGGTGGCCCGCGCCATCGCCGCTTCGGGGCTGCCGGTGGTGTCGGCCGTGGGGCACGAGATCGACTTCACCATCGCCGATTTCGTCGCCGATCTCCGGGCTGCGACTCCCAGCGCCGCGGCCGAGATCCTCACCCAGGACTGGTTCGATAGCCGTGACTTCGTGGATTCGGCCGGTCGGCGCTTGGCGCTGCTGGCCCGCCGCAGGCTGGCCCGATCCCGGAACGGTCTCGAGGGATGGGTTCGACGTTGGGGTCGCCTGCATCCGAGGCGCCGGCTCGAGGTCCGGTCCCAACGGGTGGACGATGCCACCGAGTCGCTGCGACGGGCGGTGGTTCGGACGGTCCGCACCGTCGGGAGGCTTCTCGAGGGCTATCGCCAGCGGATGCTCGCCCTGAGACCGCAGACTCGGGTGAAGGCCGGACGGCATGAGTGGCTGCGATTGCGGTCGGCCTTGTCGACGGCTCCGAAACGGCAGTTGCAGCGTCGCCGCCAGAGGTTGGAGGCGTTGGTCTCGCGCCTGAAGTTGCTCTCTCCCCAGAACGTGTTGGATCGGGGGTATTCGCTGACCTTCGATGCCGACACCGGGGCTCTGGTCCGCCAGGCCCAGGGTCTCGTTCCGGGAAGACGGCTCCAGACCCGACTCCAATCGGGAGAGGTTTCCAGTGTGGTCACCCGGGTGGTCGAGGGCGGGGCGGTCAGTGAGGGTTCTCAGCCATCTCCTCCTTGAACTCGGGGGCTGTCTTGGGATTCCATCCCAGCTTCATATCTGAAACACCCGTGAACCGCCTGACCCTTTCCCCTGTCGTACTGGCCGCCGCGCTGATCGCCGTCGTGTCCGGTTGCACCTCCACCGCCACGTCCGCCGCCAAGCCTTCAATGTCTGTCGAGCAGATCATGGAAGACGGCTTCAAGGGCAAGGAATCCCTGAGCGCCCGCATCGCCAAGGGGCAGGGCAACGAGGCCGACTTCAAGAAGATGGCCTCCCTCACCAAGGAACTGGCGCTGAACAAGCCTTCCAAGGGCGACTTGGCCAGCTGGACCGAAAAGACGCAGGCCCTGCAGGCCGCCGCCGAATCGTTGGTCGCCGGCAAGCCCGGTGCGCTCGATGGCTTCAAGACGGCCGTCAACTGCAAGGCCTGCCACTCGGTCCACAAGGCCGACTGAGCGCCTTGTCCGGATTCTCCCACCAAAGCCGCCTCCATCGGGGCGGCTTTTTAGTTCTGGGGTGTGGGTGCGGCTTTCGGCGAGGGGAGCCGGCTCAACACGAAGGCGTCGGCATCGAACTCCGCGGTGCCCGAATCGGCCCGAAGCTCCGCATGCAGCAGCACCTCACGCGCCGCATCGCCGGCCCCGTTCTTGGGTCCGCTGGGCCGGCGTCGGCCCCCGTCGATCCGCGGCAGCACCGTCAATTCCCGCTGGAGGACGGTCCAGTCGGTGGTGCCCGCAAGGCCTTTCAAGGGGCTTGATCCGTCGTCGAACCGTTGGCCCCGGCGCACCCACTCGGCATCGAGGCACACGCCGAAGCCGGAGACGGCCCGGGTGCGCACCCGGGCTTCGAGGCGGTACTGCCCGGGCGGCAGCAGGAGCGTCTTCTGGAGAGAGACCCGCCCTTCGGAGGGGTTGGCGGTGAGCTTGAGGATCGACGGCGCGTCGTCGGACCGGATCGGCGTCGCCGGTTGGAGGGCGGCGGGATCGGTCGAAGGGGCCATCCAGCCCGTGAGGCGAATGCGTCCCTCCCGGTCGAAGTCGACGGGCTGGGGCGGTTGGTAGCGTTGTCCGGCGAAGGCGGCCATGCGTTGCCGGATCCGTTGCAACGTGGCGTCCACCGCCCTCTGGACCGGGGGCATCTCGTCCTCGCGTCCCTCGAGGGCGAGGCGTTCCCGCAGCCGGGTCTGTGCCAGCGTCACGACACCGTCGACAAACCCGGGGTTGAACACGGTGTTGGTGAGGTCGCGCATGCGCTGGCTGAGTTGGTCGGCCATGGCCGGGATCGAGAACAGGCGCTGCCCGAGAAGGCTGCTCAGGGGCGGGGCGAACGAACCTCGCGGACTGCGCCACAACTGGTCCATGCCATGGGGCATCAGGACGAGGCGATCGGTGCCGGGATCGTGGTAGACCCGGTAGTTGTTTCGGTTCCGCAAATAGCCGTCCCAGTCGTCCACGAGGATCTGGAGCGCGCCCAAGGTGGTGATGCGCGCCAGGTCGAGGTGCTGGGAAGCGCGGTTCAGACGTGGGCTCGGATCGGGTTCCCGGAGAGCCTGGCGAAGCGCGACCAGATCGGCCCAATCGGCGATGCCTTCGCCGGAGTCCCGCTCGAGATTGGCGTCGAGATCCTTGAGGAATCCCGGATCGTAGAAGTTGCCCTTGGACGAGCCGAAGTGCTGCTTGAGGAAGGCCTTGTCCCAGCCTCCCTTGAGCACATAGATGCCCAGATAGCGGCCATTGAGCGACACCAGAGCCCGCGTGGCCCTGGGGGTCGGAACGCCCGACTGGAGGTACATCTCCGAGGCCACGAGCTCGTCGAGTCGGGAGGCGTCCTGGACCGAGTTGTTGAGGTGGAGCTTGCGGTGCCCCTCGCAGGTCTGGCCGTCCTGGAACTTGCCGAAGTTCAGGGTGAGGGCGGGCAGATCATCCACCGGGCGGAAACTGCCGGCGGCCCCCTTGAGGTGGATGGCCACATTCGTCCATACCTTCCCGCCAGCTCGGACGGTGGCGGAGGCGTCTTCGTCCTGCTCCTTGTTCCAGGGGCCGCCGGATTTCCGCAGCTTGGCCAGATCGACCCGCCGGACCTGCACGTCCCAGTGGAGCACGGGCCCGTCGAAGAGCGCTTCACGGCGCAGTGCCACGGGCTCCGGGGCGGCTTCGATCCGCACGGACTCCACGCTGGCCACCAGGGCGGTCAGCAGGCCGACCTGCAGGATCGGGCGAAGTCGGTTGAGGATCCCGAGGTTGTGGGGGAAGGGCATTCCGGAAAGGGGCGTGGGTGCAGACAAAAGCCCCGCCTTGCGAGCGGGGCTTGGGATTCGATCGTCAGACCAGGGCTTCTTCGCCTTCGAGGAAGCCGTTGAGCTGTCGCAACCGGGTCGGATGACGCATCTTGCGCAGCGCCTTGGCCTCGATCTGGCGGATGCGTTCGCGGGTCACCTTGAACTGCTTGCCGACCTCCTCGAGGGTTCGGCTGTAGCCGTCGAGCAGGCCGAAGCGCAGCTCGAGCACCTTGCGCTCACGTTCGGTCAACGAGTCGAGCACGTCGGCCAGCTTCGACTTGAGCAGGCTGTAGCTGGTCATGTCCGACGGATTCTCGGCGGCCTTGTCCTCGATGAAGTCGCCGAAGTTGGTGTCGTCGGAATCGCCCACGGGGCTTTGCAGCGAGATCGGCTGCTGGGCCATCTTGAGGACGGCCCGGACGCGCTCGACCGGCATCTGCATCTCGTCGGCGATCTCTTCGGGTGTCGGTTCGCGACCGAAGTCTTGGATCAGCTGCTTCTGCACCCGCATCAGCTTGTTGATCGTCTCGATCATGTGCACCGGGATGCGGATGGTGCGGGCCTGATCGGCGATGGAACGGGTGATGGCCTGGCGGATCCACCAGGTCGCGTAGGTCGAGAACTTGTAGCCGCGGCGGTACTCGAACTTTTCCACGGCCTTCATGAGGCCCATGTTGCCCTCCTGAATGAGGTCGAGGAACGAGAGGCCGCGGTTGGTGTACTTCTTGGCGATGGAGATCACCAGTCGGAGGTTGGCTTCGACCATCTCGGTCTTGGCCTGGAGCGCCTTCCGCTCGAAGTGCTTCAGCTGGCTGAACGCGGTGGTGTACTCTTCGAGCGACATGCGCACGAACTCCTCCAGCGCTTTGATCTTCCGCTCTTCGGCATGGATGATCGCCTGGGCCTGGGCCGAACGCTTGTGGGCGTCGAGCTCCTTGATGGAGCGGACGGAAGTCTGGAACTTCTCGTGGATGTTCTCGGCCACGAGGGACATTTCCTCGATGACCTTCTGCTTGTAGTAGAACTTCGGGAACGACTTCTGAAGCTTGTCGTCGAGCTTCTTGAACTCGACGAGCACCTTCTCCCGCTTGGTCTTGGACTCCTGCTCCTGAAGCTCGCGCCAGTGCTCGTCGACCTGCTGGTCGATGCCACGGACGTCTTTGGTGAGCTTGCGGAGGGTCTTGAGATGCTCTTCACGCACCTCGATCTTCTTGTCGACGATGACCCGGTCGAAGCGCTCCTTGGGCGGCTCCGAGGTGAGCTTCTCGGCCAGGGCGATGTGCTCTTTGCCGGAGAAACCGAAGGAGTAGATGATGCGCTTGACCTCGTTTTCGTTCTCCTCGATGCGCTTGGAGATCTCGACCTCCTGCTCGCGGGTGAGCAGGGGAACCTGGCCCATCTGCTTGAGGTACATCCGGACGGGATCGTCCAGGATGTCGAGGCGGGACTTGTCTTCCTCTTCCTCCTGCTCGGCGGCCTTCGGGCGGTCGACCTCGGCCTGGTCGACGATCTCGATCTCGAGATTGCGGAGCTTGATGTAGATCTCGTCCATCTCCTCCGGCGACATCGGAGTGTCGGCGAGGACGTCGCCGATGTCGCTGTGGGTCAGGTAGCCCTGTTCCTGCGACTGGCGGACCAGCTCCTTGATCTTCTCGGTGATGTCAACACCGGAGGCGTTCTTGATGGTGCCGATGTTGGGGGTCGGACCGTCGCCATCTCCGGCCGCCAATTGCGCCAGCTGACTGGCCGTGGGCCCGATGGGCATGTTCGGTTCCTTCGGCACCACGATGTCCAGATCGCCCTCGTCCTTGCCTTCGTCCTTCTTGGAGCGTCGATCGGCTTTGTCGGAACGGCCGGAAGCGCCCGTCTTGGGCGCCTTGGGTGCAGCGGACGCCTTCGTCGGCTTGGCTGCGGGAGTCGGCTTGGTGGAGGCCTTGGCCGCCGGCGGTGGCACGACCGGGGCGGTCGTCTTGGTCGCTTTGTCCGCCTTGACCGGTTTTGAGGTCTTCGCCTTCGGGGCGGGGTTGGAAGCGGCCTTGTCGCCGCCAACCTTCGCCGAGGAGGTCTTGACCGAGGAGGTTTTGGCCGGCACGGCAGGGGTCGCCGCCTTGGCGGGAACTACGCCCTTGACCGGAACCTTCGGCTTGACGGGCGCGGCGGTGCGCTCCGCCTTGGCCGGGGCCTGCGTTGACTTCTTGGAAGGGGCCTTGGCTGCGGGCTTCTTCTCTTTCGACTTGGACATAGTAGCGAGGCTGCGCGATGCGCGAAGCCGATTAAGCGGGTCAAGGTGGGGATCGGACTCCCTCAAGTCAAGCGACGGGTCACAACCAGAGCGCCACCACCGGCAGATCCGTTGGCAGGGTGACTTTGGGATTGGGCTCCGGGCAGTCCACCAGGGCCACCGGAGCCCCGATGAGTTCGCAGGCGGCCGTGTCGTCGGTGACGGTCGCTCCCCGGGCCCGGACAGCCGACAGGGCTTCCTGAAGCACGGCGAGGCGGAAACATTGCGGGGTCTGGACCGACCACAGTCGGGAGCGATCCAGATGACGGGCCACCCGCTGCTGGGCGTCGGCTTCTTTGAAGGTGTCCACCGCCCGCTGCGCCGCGACGGCGGCCCCGGTCTCGCGGGCCGCCTGGAGACACCGGGAAATGGTGGCCGCACTCGTGCACGGGCGGGCGCCGTCCTGGATGGCCACGATCCGGGTGCCACTCGGCACGTGGGTCAGGCCGCTCCACACGGAGTCCTGACGTTCGGCTCCGCCCGGGGCCAGGGTGTAGGGTTTCCGGACCTCCAAGCGTCGGCCCAGTTCCTCGAACTCGGCCTCCAGGCCCGGACGCACCACCAGGCAGAGATGGTCGATCTCGGGGTGCTGATCGAACCGTCGCCAGGTGTGGGCGACCACCGGCAGACCGGCCACCTCGAGGAAGAGCTTGTCGATGCCCGGGCCCATGCGGGTTCCGCGTCCGGCGGCCACGATGATGGCGGTGTTCATGTGAAAAAGGCGCGGCCTTGGCCGCGCCTCCGTGAATCGGGTTCTAGGTCGAGGGTTACTTCTTCTCGGGCTTCTTGTCGTCGGCCTTCTTCGGGTCTTTCGACTCGGATTTCGGAGCCTCGGATTTCGACGTTTCGGGCGGAGCCGTGGCGGCCAGCGTCTTGGCGACCGAGTCGCTCAGATCGCTCTCCCCCCCGGTGAGGGTCGTGAAGATGACCACCGGGGTCCCGTTGGCCGAGAGGGCCGAGACGTCCAGCACGGTGGCATAGCCGCCGGCCTTGGCCTTCTCTTCCAGCACCCCGCGCACATCCCGCAGGATGGATTCCCGGACACGGCCCCGCTGTTCCATCAGCGCCCGCTGGCTGTTGCCTTGGAACTGCTTGATGTTGGTCTCCATCTCCATGATGTCCTTGCGCTTCTTGTCGAGATCCTTGCGGCGCTTCTCGGACTCCTCCTTGGACAGGGCGGGATCGTTGGCCGCCTCGATCTGCTTGCCGAACTCTTCGTTGGCCTTCTTGTAGTCGTCGTACATCGACTGGCCCATCTTCTCGAACTCGGCCAAGCGTTCCTTGATCTGGCCGTCGGCCTGCTTGGTCCTCCAGAAGTCGTCGAACACCTTGGTCAGGTTGATCACCCCAACCTTGCCTTGGGCGAGCGCGGTGGTGCTGAGCAGGGAGGCGGTGAGGGCTGCGGCGAGGGTGAGTGCGGTTCGATTCATGCGTACTAGGATAGATCCGATTGGAGTCACCGTTTCAAAAGTCTCGGGTCCAGCCAACGCCAAACTGGAACTTGCCACCGCTGCCGGTGTCGGGTCCGCGGGTGATGGGGATGCCGTAATCGAGTCGGAGGGGGCCGATCGGCAGGTTGAGGCGGATACCCACACCCCAGTTGTCGTTGTAGAGACCGGTGTTGCCGCGGACCAGCGGGTTGCCGATCGCGTCGGTGGCGGCCGACTCCGGAGCGAAGCTGTAGGCCCCCGGGTACACCATGCCGATGTCGTAGAACATGGCGAACCGCAGGCGTTCGATGATGGGGATGCTGTATTCGGTGGAGCTGAACCAATAGGTGCTGCCGCCCACCGGTTCACCCGAGTAGTACTCCCGCGGACCGACGGAGCGGAACTTGTAGCCGCGCAGGTTGTAGAGGCCGCCCAGGAACCACCGGTCGAACAGCGGCACCCGGGTGGAGTCGCCGTAATGATCGACGACACCCATGCGGCCCGTGAACTCGACGATGTGGCCTTCGAAGATGTCCTTGGCGACACCGGCGTCGTCGAGCAGGCGCTCCGGGCTCCAGTATTGGGAGATGCGCGCCTCGAGCTTGTAGAAGTCGCTGTCACCGCCGAAGGGGCCGCCGACCAGTTCACCCAGCACCTCGGCCCGGTGGCCTCGGGTGGGCATCTGGAAGTTGTTGCGGGTGTCGTGGGCCAGCGAGGTGCCGAAGCGCGAGACCAGGCGGCTGCCTTCTTCGGCCAGGATCGCACTGCCGAATCGTTGCTGCTGGAACCGGTAACTGTCGGAGAAGCGAATCTGGATGTTCTCGAGCGTGTAGCTGACGTTCCCGATGAAGTTGCGGGGCAACTGGCGGGTCAAGCCGATGCGGGAGCCCGTCTGGCGCTGGTTGTAGTTGTCGGACAGGAAGTTCAGGTCGCGGTGGTACAGATCGACGCTCAGCGACAGCCGTTTGCCGAGGAACCAGGGCTCGACGAAGGTGGCGACGTAATCCTGACGGCGTGAACCCATCTGGGCCCGGAGCCGGGCCTTTTGACCCGCGCCGGTGAAGTAGGGCGGGTTCATGAGGTCGAAATTGCCCTGGCTCACCTCGACGAAGCCGATCACCGAATCGACCGAGCTGAAACCGGCGCCCAAAGCCACGTTGCCGGTGTTCTTCTCCTCGACGGAAATGACCAGATTCTTCCGGTTGGGCACGTCGGTGGGTTCCGGCTTGGCCTCGACCTTGTTGAAGAACTGCATCTGCTCGAGCCGGCTCTTGGAGACCTTGGCCCTCACCATGTCGAAGGTCTCGCCCGGGGTGATCGCCAACTCGCGGCGGATGACTTTGTCTTTGGTCTTTTCGTTGCCCTGGATCTCGATCTTCTCGACGTAGAACTTGTCACCCTCCTGGATGCTGTACTTCAGGTCGAGGGTGCCTTTTTCGACGTTGGCGATTTGCTCGGCCTTGGCCCGCGACTCGATGTAACCGCGCGCCCCGTAGAAATTCTCGATGGCCTCGGTGTCCTTGTAGAGCTTCTTGGGGGAGAAGATCTCGCCCTCTTTGAGTTGCAGGCCCCGCTTGGTCTTCTCGCCGTCCTTGGATGTGAGATTCTGGGTGATCTGTTGCTGGGAGAAGAGCTCGTTGCCCTCGAAGCTCACGCCCCCGACCCGGTACTGCGGCCCCTCGGAAATGGGCAGGTGCAGGATGAGGTTGTTGGTCTTGGGGTATTCGAACCGGGGCTCCTTGAGCTCCATGTCGATGAAGCCCTTGTCGGCGTAGAACTCGCGCAGCTTGTCCTTGTCCTCCTCGAAGACATCGTCCTTGAAGCGACCGGATCCGGTGATCCAAGAGAACATCCACCAACGGCGGGTCTTGATGGTTTTCCGCAGTTTGCGCTGCTTGAACGAGGGGGCGTCTTCGAAGACGACGTCCTTGATCTTGACCTTGGGCGACTCCTGCACCTCGAAGGTCACAATGCCCCGACCGAGGGATTCGGTGATGCTCGGCTTGTAGTCGACGGTGGTCCGCTGCAACCCCGCCTTCTGGTACATCTTGAGGATGGCCTGGGTGTCGTTGAAGAGCTTGCGCTCGTCCATCGGCTCGCCGCTCTTCGAGGTGAGCTTCTTACGGAGCTTCGAGGCCGAGTACTTTTTGTTGCCCGAAAATCGGATCTCGGTGATCAGCGGCCGTCCCTGCACCACGTAGGTGAGGGTGTATTCCTTGGGCACCCGGGTGCCGTTGGGGGCCAGTTCGGTGGCCGTGATGTCTTCGGTGACCCGGATGTTGAAGAAGTACGACGTTCCGTAGAGGTTCTTGATGTCGTCATCGACCGCGAACCGGCTGTAGGCCTCGCCCTCCTTGATCCGGATGTTGGCCCGGATGAGCTCTTCGCTCACGGCAGCGGGGCCGACATGCTTGATGACGATCTTGCGGACGATGGGGCTCTCCTCGGCCGCCGCCAATTGGAGGCAGGCCACGAGCACGGCGCACAGCCGCAGGCTGCGGTTCTGGATGAGTTTCATCAGCGGTTAGTCTTCGGCATCGATCTTCGCCGCACTCTCGAACCGTGTGAAGCTCTTAAAGAAGGTCAATCGGACATCCCCTGTGGGGCCATTGCGCTGCTTGGCGATGAGCAGGTTGACCGGATGGGATTCGACCGGTTGACGGGTGTCAGAGATGTCCTCCTCCTCCTCGGCCGGCTTGTAGAGCAGCCCGACCACGTCGGCATCCTGCTCGATCGCTCCGGATTCACGAAGGTCGGAGAGGCGCGGTTTGCGGTTCTTGTCCTTCTCCAGTTCGCGGTTGAGCTGGGAGAGCACGATGACCGGCACGTTCAATTCCTTGGCCAGCGCCTTCACACCGTTGGAGATGTCGGAGATCTCCTGTTGGCGGTTGTCCTGGGCCTTCTTGGAGTCCGAATGCATCAACTGGAGGTAATCGATGATGAAGAGTTTGACCTTGTGCTGCTGCCACATCCGGCGGGCCCGGGCGCGCAATTGCAGGATCGAAAGACCCGGAGTGTCGTCGATGTGCAGGGGGCTCTTGGCCATCTTGGCGGCGGCACCGGTGAGCTTCTTGAAATCCTGCTCGGCCATGAAGCCCTCGCGGATCGACCGGGCGTTGACCCGGGCCAGCGAGCACAACATACGCATGACCAGCGATTCGGAGGTCATTTCCAGGCTGAACACCCCGACCGGTTGCCGCTCGTTGATCACCACATGCTCGGCGATGTTCATCACCAGCGAGGTCTTGCCCATCGAAGGGCGCGCCGCGATGACGATCATTTCACCGCCATTCATGCCGCTGGTCATCTTGTCGTAGTCGGCGAAACCGGTGGGCAAGCCGGTGAGTCCGCCGGCCCGTTGATGGAACTCCTGGATCATGTCGATGGCCCCGCGGACGAGGTCTTTCATCGGCTTGATCGTGGTGGTTTCGCGGTCCTCGCTGATGCGCAGGATGTCGCGCTCGACCTCGTCGAGCAGCCCATCCACCTCGCCCTGATGCTCATAGACCCGGGCGACCACCGAGGTGCAGGCGGTCAGCATCCGGCGCAAGACAAGTTTCTCGCGGACGATTTCCAGGTAGTAGGAGAGGTTGGCCGCGCTCGGGACGGCATCCTGCAGGCTGCTGAGATAGGCCAGTCCCCCGACTCCCTCGAGTTGGTTGTTGTCCTTGAGCTTCTGCTGGACGGTGATGAGATCGATGGGCTCCTTCTTGTCGTACATGTCGGCCAGCGTCTGGTAGATCAACTGGTGGCGCTGGTCGTAGAAGGTCTCGGCCCCGGCCTTGAGGGTCTCGATGCACCCGCCCATGGCTTCGTTGGGGGAGAGCAGGACGCATCCCAAGACGCCCTGTTCGGCCTCGGTCGAGTGGGGCGGCAAGCGATCCAGCGACGAGAGGTCCAGCTTCGGGCGCACCCGACGGGACCGTTTGAAGTCAGGCCGGGGTTCATCCGAGCTGGAACCGCCGCGCTCGTCTGGAAGGTCTTGCATGAAGAGGATTGAGAATCCGGGAGGCTTCGGGCGGAAGGAAAGATTGTGCCCATCGGGCCGCGAATAACTTGCCCTCGGAAGTGCTTGATTCTCGCCGATTTATGACCGTGGCGGAGGGCCGGCTTTTCCGGTGGAGACTCGGCCCCAGATCTGCGAACCACTTGAGAGCAAGGCGGTTCCTTTCTGTGGCTCGATCAAGCGCTGGGTGCTGAAGGCGTCGATGCCGACGTGTCAGACGGTTCAGAAAGAGTGGGGCGTGGGACGGGACGACTGAACCAGAGCGTCAGGATTCCGAGTCCGTGGAGGGACGTATTCACCCCATCTCCGAGCTGGGCGCACAGCATCAGATCCCCGACGAGCAACAGGGTGGCGAAGGGGCGCGCCATGCGGGTTCCTCGGGTCACCAGGATGCCCAGCATTGCGGATAGGAGGCAGCCTCCACCGAAGAGTCCCCAACGGGCGGGTCGGGTATCACCCAAGACAAAGCTGAGTGTTTCGATGTATTTCCAACTCCAAGTCCCGCCTGCCGAGGTCAATTGGTCGAGCGTCAGTCCTCGGATGAGACTGCCGAGGCCAAGCAGATACAACATGAGAGCCGGTTGCTGGTCCCGGAGCATGGCGTTGAGCTGGAGGAACGGGTGCATCGTTTGCTTTGAGGCGGCCTCTGCATCCGACTTACAGACCCTTCAAGATTTGTTTGAGGCGTTGCCAAGCGGCCTCTCGAGCTTTTTTGTTTTCGGGGCTGCCAGCCGGATCTTCACCGGCCCGCATGAAACCGTGTCCTGCGCCCTCGTAGACCACCGGTTCGTAGGTCTTGCCCGTCTTCTTCATGAGGGCCTCGGACTTGGGGATCGTGGCGTTGACCCGGGCGTCATTCCCACCGTAGAAGCCGTACACGGGAGACTGGATCCGTTTCAGTTCGCGCTCGTCTTCGCTGCCCGAGCCATAGAACACGAAGCCGGCCTTCACCTCCGGTTGGTTGCCCACGAACCGGAAGGTCTGGCTGCCGCCCCAGCAGAAGCCGCCCACGGCCACCTTGCCATTGCAGGCGGGGAGTTTCTGCACGTACTGGAAGGTGGCCTTGAGATCGGCCGTGATCTGATCCGGGGGCAGCGATCCGATCTTGGAGCGGGCTCCGTCGGGGCCTCCCAGAGAGTCGGTCCCCCCGCCGTTGGGACCCGTTCCTGAAAGCAGATCCGGCGCGATGGCGATGTATCCGGCCTCGGCCAGTTGATCGGCCACGCCGCGGACCCAGTCGGTCAGCCCGAAGATCTCGTGGATGACGATCACCGCCGTGGCCTTGTCTTTGACCTCGGGGTAGGCCACCCAGCAGCGGATCTCCCGGTTTCCGTGACGCACGGTGACCCATTCCAAATGGCGGGGGGATTTCTCCAAACGGGGTTTCGCCCAGTCCTGGGCGAGGGCCAGGCCACTCAGACAGCAGAGCAGGCCCAGGGAACGAATGAGCAAGGTCGACATGGGGGATTCGGGGTTGGGTTCGGGGGAATGAAGGCGAAGTGTCGCAACAGCGGCAGGATTATCGGAGGTGTCGGTCGGCGAACTGGAGATAGAATTCCCAATCGACCTGCGTCAATGCGTGAGCTCCGGAGCGGATATGGTAGCCGACCGAGCTTCCGACCGAGACATTCAAGGCCGGCATGTCGGGTCCGGGCAGTCCGTCTTGGCCGAGCAGTCGGTACACCTCGCTGGCCTGCCATCCGCTCAGGTATTCACCCCGAGGATCGGCCCAGCGGTCTCCTTCGGCACTGGCGATGTACACCGCTCGAGGGGCGACCAGCGCCACCAGTTCATGCTGGTCGACGGGCAGGTCGCCGATCCGGTGGTTGTAATCCTTGAAGCGGCCGTTGAACCAGTGGGGAAAGCTGGTGTTGATGCGCAGGGTGGTCTCGCCAAAGAACCGTCGAGCGAGGGCGGCACCGCCTTCACCCGATTCGTTGGCGATCACCAGCGCGAAGCGCGGATCGCGGGCACCGGCCCACAGGGCGGTTTTCCCGAGGCGGGAGTGGCCGATCACGGCGACCTTGTGACGGTCGATGGCCGGGTCGAGGCTCAGTTGGTCCAAGGCGCGGGTCAGAGCCCACGACCAGACCGCGATGGCCCCCCAGTCACCGGGTTGAGCGCGATGCCCGGGCTTCCGGGCGGCGACCGCACCGCGGAGCCCCTGTTTCCAGCCCTCGTCGAAGTCCGGCTCCGCGTCGCCGTAGTAGGCGGTGGCCAGCCCGTAACCCCGTTCGAGGATCCGTTCGATAGGCCAAGCCTCGGCGTCACTGCCCCGGCTGGACTCCCGGGCCTCGTTGCGGGTCACACCGCTCCGGGGGCGATTGGCCACCCAACCCCGTGCCAACGGGACATCGGCTTCGTGGGTGATGGTGTGGTTGCCATCGAAATTGAGGCCCAGGAACATCGGCACCGGCCGGGTGGCCTGAGCGGGGCGATAGACCAGCAGGTCGAGGAGGATCGGCCGGGCGCCCGTCGACAAGGGGACCTGGATCCGTTGGCGGATCGCCTTCCCGCCCAGTGCATGGGTCCGCGTTTCAACCCCCCATCCTCGCTCTCGGGGTAGACCCGCGGGGATGCGCCCATAGACGTGCTCTTCGAACAAGCGGATGAGTTCGTCCCGTCGACGGGGCCATTGGGCCGCCGTGGTGACGCGACGTCCGTTCTGCAGGGTCAACGTGTCGGGCAGCGTGTAGGGCGGAACGGCGCCCTCCACCTCGTTGATGGGGATGGCCATCGGGCTCTGGACGGCCCAGGCACTCAGGCACCCACACCCCAGCCATCCGAGACACGTCCGCAGGGAAATCATGCTTCACAGCGTCGTCACCCGGGCGTTCGATCGCAAGGCCGGAGGGGGGACAACCCGAGACGACCCTGGCTGCGGGCGGACTCCTTCGGGGCGAGCTGCGGGATCAAGCCCCACCCACGACGGTGACCTCCATGGCCGAGCTTCGGTTGGGCAGATCGATGACCAGCAATTCGGCCTCGTCGGAAGTCGCCCCTTTCCGAAGGATCCCGTCGATCCGGACCCGGGCCTTCGGCGGCATGTCCCAAAAGACGAGTCGCCAATTCTGCACGCGGCTCCGGAAGGTGCCTTCGGCCTCGCCGAGGTGCAGGCGTGTGGTTCGGCCTTGGCGGCGCAGGGAGATGAGCCGGGTGTGAACCTCGCCGGACTCGTGTCTCCGGCTGATCCCGTCGTCTTCATACCAGTGGAACTCCCCTTCCGGGCCGGGCCACAGGTGCAGGGTGAGGGTCGGGCTCGGGGGTTCCTGGGTGGAGTTGCGCGCTTCGGTCAGCGGCAGGATGCCGCCGGCCCGCACATAGACCGGGATGCGATCCGGCGGCGTCTCGGCCAGGATGGATCGTCCGCCGACCTGGCGTTGGCCGGTCCAGAAATCGTACCACACCTCGTTGGGCAGATAGACGCTCCGGGCCGGGCAGCCGGGTTCGAGCACCGGAGCGACAAGCAGGTCGCGTCCGAGGAGGAACTGGGAATTGCAGGCCACGGCGACCGGATCATTGGTGTAGTGATACAACAGAGGCCGCATGAGCGGTTCCCCCGCGGTGGCGGCCCGGTGGCTCAGGCTGTAGAGCAGAGGGATCAGCTGGTAGCGGAGACGAAGAGTCTCCCGGGCGATGCCCTCGAGTTCAGGACCGAAGGCCCAGGGCTCCTGATCACGGGTTCCCAGATTGCTGTGGTTGCGGAAGAACGGCGTGAATGCCGCGAATTGCAGCCAGCGCAGGAACAATTCAGGGGAGACATTGCCGAGGAATCCCCCGACATCGCCCCCGCAGAAGGGCACTCCGCTCAGCGACAGGTTCAGCAGCATGGGCACCGCATCGCGCAAATGATCCCAGTGGGACGACGTGTCGCCGGTCCAGACGATGGCCTGCCGCTGGATGCCCGCGTAGCCGGCGCGGGTCACCACGAACGGACGCTCTTCGGGACGATGCCGCAGCAGGCCTTCTCGGGAGGCCTGGGCCATGGCCTGTCCGTAGAGATTGTGGACGGATGCGTGGGGTTGAGGTCCGGAATCGGTCTGGTGCAGGGCTTCGGGGGGCAGTGTCTTGTCGGGCCGCGCGAAATTGGCCGGCTCGTTCATGTCATTCCAGACGCCGTCGATCCCCTGGTCGAGCAGTGTGCGCTGTTCATCGCCCCACCAGGCACGGACCTCCGGGTTCAGGAAATCCGGAAACCGGGAGGGCCCGGGCCAGACCTCGCCCACCACATCGGAAGCGGCATCGGCATTCCGCACGAAGGCGTGACGTTGAAGACCCCGCTGGAAGACCGGGAATGCGGGGTCGTCTTTCACCCCGGGATCGACGATCGCCACGGTGCGGATGCCCTGCTTGCGCAGTTTGCGGGTCATCGACGCCAGTTTGGGGAAATCCGCGCCCACGGTGAATACGCGGTATCCCTCCATGTGGTGGATGTCGAGGTAGAGGGCGTCGCAGGGCAGGTCCCGTCGCCGGAACTCCCGTGCCACGGCCTCGACCTTGGCCTGGGTCTCGTAGCTGTAGCGGGATTGATGATAGCCCAGAGCCCACTCCGGAGGCATCGGCATGGTGCCGGTCAGCTGGGAATACCGTTGCAGCACCCCCTCCACGGTGGGGCCCAAAAAAAGATACAGGTCGATCGGTCCCGTATCGGCCTTCAGGCTCCAACGGTCGGGGACCGTCGCCCCGAGATCCCAGCGCTGGCGGCCGGGGTTGTCCCAGAAGAGGCCCGCGGCCCGCCCGTGCCTCAGCGAGAGCGCCATCGGGATGGAGACATACAGCGAGGGCAGGGCCGGGTGGATCGCTGGCGCGTGTCCGAGGACATCGATGTTCCAGAATTCCCGCACGGAGCCCCGGCGATCCAGGGTGCCGGTCACCTCGCCCAGTCCGAACAGGGCTTCATGCTCGATGAGGTCGAGCGTCAGATTCGCTGCGCCCTCGCTTGAAAAGCCCGTCGCGCCCGGACCGGCCGAGAACACCTCGAATCCCTGGGCATCGCTCAACTGCCAGGCTCCCCGTCGATCCCACGAGAACACGCCGCATTCGGTGGCCAGACACTCGCGGCCGCCGATGCGCTCGGCGGCGGTCTCAGGGGGCGGTTCAGCCCACCCGATGACGGCGGCCGATGCCGGCGAAGGGGGCGCACCTTGGCGCTCCAGCCGGAGGCGGAACAAATCGGGAGCCAGCGCCTCGATCTGCCCGGCGCTGCCGGAGGGGGTGGGCAGGGCGATCATGCCTCAGGCCTTGTCGGCGGCGCTGCTGGAGGTCTTGACCTCGATCACATCGTGCGGAGCGGCCTCCTTCTGACCCGCCGGACTCACCTGGATGTATCGGGCCCGGTCCCGCAGGCTCGTCAGGTTGGCTGCGCCCAGATAGCCCATGCCCGACTGGATGCCGCCGATGAGTTGGCCGACCACCGAATCGAGCGAAGCGGCGACCTCCTTCAGCGCTTCGATGCCCTCGGCCGCGGCCTTGCGCGTGCTGTCGGCGCTGTGTCCGTAGCGGGCCGCCGATCCGGCCTTCATGGCCGCATGACTGCCCATGCCGCGGTACTGTTTGTAGAGCTTTCCGTTGATCTCGACGATCTGACCCGGGGCTTCGGGGCAGCCGGCGAACATGCCGCCACAGATCACCCCTTGGGCCAGGGTGAGCGCCTTGACGATGTCCCCGGATTTGGTGATGCCGCCATCGGCCAGCAAGGTCACACCGCAGGCCGCGGCCGCGCGGGATGTGACGTACAACGCCGTGAGCTGGGGAATGCCCACGCCGGCGACGACCCGGGTGGTGCAGATGGAGCCCGGACCTTGGCCCACCTTGATCACATTGGCCCCGTTGGAGGCCAGGAATTCGACCCCGGCCGCGCTGGTGACATTGCCGGCGATGATGGGCAGGTGGGCGAAGGCGTCGCGCACCAGTTTCACCACCTCGCCGACCCCGCGGCTGTGACCGTGGGCGGTGGACACGGCCACGCAATCCACTCCGCGGTCGATCAGGGCGCCCACATGGCCGATGACCCGGTCCCGGTCGATGCTGCCGTCTTTGCGTCGGATGGTGGAAATGGCCGCACCGCACAGCAGGCGGAACTGGGAATCCCGCGCCGGCTTCAGTGCGGCCCCGGTCTCCTGGGTGATGCGCTCGATGTCGCTGAGGGTGAACAGGCCCTTCAGGCGGTCATGGTCGTCGACGACGAGCAGTTTGTGGATGCCGAGATTCTCGGTGAAGAAGCGGTCGGCCCGGGCGATGGGGTCGGCGCCGAGTTCGCGTTCGGAAATGGTGCGCACCTGGGCGCGGGGGGTGAGTGCTTCGGACACCTTGCGGTGCGCATAGCGGGGCTTGACGACGTGGCCCGGCAGGAGTCCGAGCAGGGTCCCGACCGCGTCGACGACCGGGAAGGTGCTGAAGCTGAAGCGTTTTTTCTCGATCAGTTCGAGGACGTCGCCGATGTGCTGCTCGGGGTGGACGCGGATGGGGTCCTGGATCAATCCGTGCACGTGGTTCTTCACACGCGACACCTCCGAGAGCTGTTCCTTCTCGGGCATGTTGTAGTGGATCAGCCCGAGCCCGCCATTCAGAGCCATGGCAATGGCCATGCGGGCCTCGGTGACAGTGTCCATGTCGGCGGACACCAGCGGGATGTTGAGGTGGAGCCCCTCGGCCAGTCGGGTGTCGATCTGGCTTTCCTTGGGAAGGATCTCCGTGTAGAGGGTGGCCAGCGTGACGTCGTCGTAGGTGAGGGCCGTCCTGCTGTGTGAGGGGAAGAACCGGGAAGCCGGTTGGTAGAACTCGGAATCGACCTCGTGGGCTGGGCTCGCGTCTGCCATGCGCGACGATGGAAGGAGGCCGGCCGCGAGGCAAGGAAACTGAAGATCGTCGGAGCAGATTGCCGATCGGCCTGTCAGCCACCCCGACGCTGAACCGGGGCTATTCGACCACCTTGGGAACGACGAACAACCCACCCGCCTTGGCCGGCGCGTTGCGCATGGCCTCGTCGTGGGGCAGCGATCCCGTCACGACATCGGGGCGCATCACATTCACCAGCGGAAAGGCATGGGCCGTGGGCTCCACCTGCGACACATCGACTTCCTTCAGTTTCTCGATGTACCCGAGGATGTTGTTCAGCTGGCCACCCAGACGCGCTTCTTCATCGGGAGTCAGCGCCACGCGGGCCAGATTGGCGACGTAATGGATGTTGAAATCGGACATGGGCTCGGAACTTGGGGAGGTCAGTGGGCTGGCGTTCTGGAATGGCTGGTCAGTCAGTCTTCGCCGAATTTGGCGTCCACCAGGGCGCACAGTTCGCTCAGCGCGGTCTGGCAATCGGGGCCGGTGCACACGATGCGCAGCCTGCTGCCGGGACCGGCGGCGAGCATGAGCAACCCCATGATGCTCTTGCCGTTGATGGTCTCGCCGTCCTTTTCGATGAACACATCGCACTGGAATTGGCTGGCCAGCTTCACGAACGAAGCCGATGGGCGGGCATGGATTCCCTGCCGGTTCTGAACCGTGACATCCCGGTGAAGGGTCGATTTGTCGCCAGTGCTGGCGGCCGAACTCATGGAGTCAGGATGTTTTGTCGGCGGAGTCCTGCCAATCTGGAAATCAGGGTTGCTCGCCGCAGGGCGCACCGGGTCAGGGGGCGGTTGTTTTGAGACGCTCGGCGTAGGACCGGGCCTCCCAATTGTCCCAGGGATTGAGTTTCAGCGACGCATCGACCAGCTGCCGGGCCCGTGCAAACTCGCCCCGGACGATCAGATTCCAGATCAGCGCATTGAGCACCGGGACGTCGTTGGGCCCCAGTTTCAGGGCCGATTCGAACTCCTCGGACGCCGACTTGAGGTCTCCGAGCCACTGGTGACACAGCCCCATCGCCACCCGGGTCCGGGCATTGAAGGGGTCGAGTCGGGCCGACTTGCCCAGCCACAGCAGGGCCTCCTGGGCCTGTTTTTCCCAGCCGGGCAACCCCTGCCAACTCAGACGGCGTTTCTCCTCGCCATACCAATGGGCGATCATCGGGTTTCCAGGGGCGAAGGCGGCCGCCTGCGCGAGTTCGTCGAAGAAACGATCATCGACCGAGGGGCGTCGTTCGGCCCGTTTGAGGTGCATGTCTTCACGCGCCGCGGTGATGCCGAACGGGATCATCCACCAGAGCAAGCCTCCCAAGACCCCGGTGGCCGCCAGTCGGAGCGGCAGGTAGGACTTGATCCAGAACCGCTCGGTGGCGAAGCGCGTGTTCGAAACGAGGATTCCGGACAGGATCGACGCGGTCACGGCGATGGCGGGAATGTGCAGGTTGAAGTCGAACAGGCAATGCACCCCCAGGCCGCCCAGTCCGGCCACGCCGCCGGCGAAGAACGCGGTCCGGTTGCTCTGCTTGACTCCCAGGTCCGATGAACCCCGTTCGACATGACGCGAGGTGCGGTAGAGACCGTATCCGAAGGCCGCCAGTCCCGCGCCGACCAGGCACGCGCCCACGACCCCGTATTCGACCAGGAGTTCGAGGTACTCGTTGTGGACATGCTGGGGGCTCAGCGGCGTGGTGGGAGTGCGGTAGGCTGGAAACCGGGTGTCGAATTGTCCCGGCCCGACACCCAGCAACCGGTGGTCGGTGGCCATCTGCCAGGCGGGTTTCCAGATCCACGCCCGGAAGAGGCCGCTGTCTTTCTTGCCCGAGGCGGTCAGCGCATCGATCCGGGCGCGCGCCTTCTCGGACTGCACGAGGAACGTGACCGTGCCCAGGCACAACACCGCCATGAGGGCCGCCATGGGGATTCGGTATTGCGGCCGTCGTAGCAGCCAGAGCGAGAACAAGGCGATGGCGGCGGCCGCTCCGAGCCACCCCCCGCGCGACATGGTCACCGCGATGCCTCCCAGCATCACCAGGGCCGCGTAACCGGCGACAATCTTCTGGACCGCGCCTCCGCGGCCCAGGAAGGCCTGCGCCAAGGCCAGCGGCATGAGCATGATGAGGAATGCCGCGAGGTGGTTCGGGTTGACGAAGGTGGCGCCAAAACGCTTGTAGTACACCAGCGGTTGGGTCTCCCAGAGGATCTTCTGCGAGTTCTGGGTGAACTGGACGATGGCGTACGCCGACGACAGCAGGCCGACGATCAGGAGGCCGTTGACCACCCAGCCCGAGGTCTCCTGACGGTGCAGGTTGTGCAGGCTGATGAAGAAGGCGATGGCGCAGACCCCGATCAGGAAGACCTCCTGCAGGGCCCAGTACGGGACGGGGGCCGAATGGCAACGCCAGGCGGCATAGCCGAAGAAGGCCGCGACAGCCCAGGTCACGGGGGGCAGCAGGAACCGGTGCGAGGGCTCCGCCCAGATCCGGATGGCCCAAAGAGCTCCGGCCAGACCGATGGCGCCCAGGCCGACGCCCGCTTCACGGGGGTTCACCCCGGCGAACCAGAAGGTCAGCCAGGCCACCGAAAAGAGCAGCAACCCACCCACCAGACGCTCCAACAATTTGTCGAATCCCGAACTCGATCGCATGTGAGGCCGAAATGCTAAGAGACCCTCAAGGGCTTCGGGAAGGATTTAGCCCGGATATTTCAGGCCCCGACCCGAGCGCCTCCCGAGGCGACCGCCCCGTCCGGGGTCCGGGCTGACAGCTCGTTGAGCCAGCGCCAGACCCGGAGCGACTCGGTGACGCTCCAAGCCTGAGCATCGCAACCGCGGGGGTGATGGGGGGCGTCGCCGTCGAGGATCTCGGGCAATTGCCCGGCGCACCCCCGCAGCAGGAGGGTATCGATGCTCGTCAGGTAGGCGCGGGCCGCCTCGATGGAGGCGGGGCTGCGGCCATAGGCCTTCACCACGGCTTCGCAGAACGACGGGAAGGTCCACACCCAAGCGGTGCCATTGTGGTAGGCCGGTTTCCGACGCGTGTCCTCATCGCCTTCGTACGATCCCCAATAGGGCTCGTCGGGATGGTTGAGCAGTCGCCCGTGGTGCCAGACCGGCAGCGGCGGGTGGACCGGCAGCGGGGCCAACGACCGCAAGGCTCCCGGGATCACCAGATGCCGCCGGGCCGCTTCGACGGTCCGGCGGGCCTTTTCGCCATCCACCAGATCGAGTGCGACGGCCAGCAGCGCATTGCTGCGCAAGGCCGTGTCGCGCACGGCCTTCTCGGCCGGATGATCCTGGTGGGCATGCAGGCAGTCGGCGAACCAGCCCAGAGTCTCGATCCAGAAGAGGCGATGGAAAGAGTCTTCCGCCTGCTTGGCCAGATCGGCCCAACCGCGGGCGGGATCGACCGGAGCGCAGTCGAGCCGGGCCAACAGGCGCAGCAGGCGGATCCAGAGCACCTGGATCTCGACGGGGTAGCCCTGACGCGGGGTCCCTGCCGGATGGTTGGTGTCCATCCAGGTGAAATGACCGGGGCTCCAGACCAGACCACTGGCGGGGTCCACGCGGATGCCCTGGGGGGTGCCCTGCAGGTAGCCGATCGCGATGGATCGGAGCACATCCCGCACGGTCCGGCCCTGACGGTCGCCCGTGTTCAGGTCGAACACCGCCTCGGCGCCGAACGGATCGGCGTCGGCCAGTTCTTCGGCCACGATGCCGTACCAGAGCGAGGCGTCGCTGGTCTCCCGGTTGGAGGCGTTTTCACCGTGGATCGAGTTGGGCAGGGTGCCCGCCTCTTCGAAGCGCCCGAAGGTGACCAGAAGTTGGCGGACCTCGGCGAAGCGGTCGGCCGCGATGAGGCCGCGGGCGGCGATGAGCGAATCGCGCCCCCAATCCAGAAACCAGGGATAGCCCGCGATGACGCTGACCGAATCGTTCCGTCGGACCACGAAACTGCGGATGGCCCGGCGCAGCAGGGTCTCGAAGGGGCAGGCCGCGCTGCAGCCCAGGATCTCCTGACGTCGTCCGATGAAACCGTCGAGCTCGGCCTCGGTCACGTCGGCCGCCTCGGCGGAGACCGTGATCGTGGAGGCATCACCCGGACTGAGCGGGATTTCGAACCATCCGGGGCTGAAGGCGTCTCCGGAACCGTTCATCCCCCGGCTGGCCTCGACCGGGTGGGGGATGTCCCGACACCATTCGACGGCCGGATGAAAACGCCCGCGGGTCGCCAGAACTCGGAGTGCCCGCGAAGGGTCGGGCTGGAAGCTGAAGCCCGCGCAGTCGGCCGACGGGTCCGCCGCGGTGCCGGGACGCTGCAGATTCAGGGTCGATCGGACGAAATGGGATTCGGTCTCCGGATTGAGCCGGGTCTCCCAGTGGAAGTTGCGGTCTTCCAGATCGATCCGCACCACCAGCCTCACATCGCAGGAAGCGGGCAGGGGACGACCGAGGCGGGAGTCGTGGCTCGGTGAAGCCGGGCGATTGAAGCGGAACACGGTGGTGTTCTTGCCCTCGAGCATGTCGGCCACGATGCGGATCTCCACGCTGCGTCCGTCACCGGCATTGGCGATGAACCGCCAATGGGTGGGGGCGCTGGTCTCGACGTTCACGAGATTCGAGGCGTCCAGCGGCGAGATGAATCCGTCGGCATTGATCCAGACTCGGATCCGCTTGGCCATCACGTGGCGATCGACGGGCACCTCCGGATGCAGGTTCGCTCCCAGGACACAATCGTACTTCGAGTGGATCCGGCCCAGATCGAGACACAGTCGGGCCATGGCGCCACGCCCGTTGGTGAGCAGCACCGTGGTGTTCTCCGGGTCGGGAGGAACCGAGGGCAGTTCGGTGGGGACCGAGTCGAGGTACCGCACCGTCGCCCGGACCTGGCGTTCCGTCGGAGCGTAGCGTTCGAGCTCCAGCAGGACATCGCCCTTGGAGTCGCGCGGCGGGAGCACCGCGATGTGCCCTCCCTCGACCGGGATGGATTCCACGGGGTGCTCGAGCCCGCCGTTGACGGGGCGGGTGAGGGCCCGGAAGCGGTCCGCATCGCGGATGAGCAACCAGTGGCCGGGTGGCACCAGCGTGATCCGCTGGCGATCCTTGAGCCGCCAGACAACCAGGGGCCGATAGGCTTTGGCATCGGGTTGATCCAGCGGATTTCCGTGGAGGATCGCGGCCAGGCATCCTTCGGGATCCCGGGCCACCCAGTCGGCGCAGCGTCGCCAATCGACCGGAAGGACGGTGCGGCCACGGCTCACTCGGCCCGCGCATTGGGCCGCCCAGTCGGCCCGCGAACGGGCCTCGCGATACGAATCGCCCGAAACTCCCCGGGGCGTGGTCGTAGTGCTCAGGCAATGGGTGGCTCCGGGAGCGAGGGTGATCCTGATACAGGCATCGGCACCGGGGGTGACGTTCGGCAACGGTTCCCACCGCGGGGCGGGCAATTGACCGAGCAGATCGACTCCCGGTTGCCCCAGTTCCTGCCAGACCGTCAGCGGCAGATCGATGGAGCGGGTTTCCTCGAACTCGGTGTTGGCGAGGACCAGCACCCGATCCAGTCCGTCGGAGGAGTCCCGTCGCAAGGCGTAGACCGGACTCTGGGGTTCGCTCAACCGCTGGAGCACCGCTCCGTCGAAGAAGCACGGATGGTTGCTGATCAGTCGATTCACCGCGGCCAGTTCGGTGACCAACGACTCGCGGGATCCCCACGCCAGCCCGCGGCTGCTGTGCACGTTGATCTGCTCGGTCGCACACCATTCGACTCCGGCCGTGAAGCCGAAGCCGCCCTGGATGGACGTCAGGGCCGCCAATCGGTTGCGGAAGAGCGACCATCGGCGCCCCTCCGGCGTGGCCGGTTGGCCCGGCACGCCCCCATTGGCGGCCAGGCGTGAATTGTCATGGGTCTCGCTGTAGTGGACGAGGATGCCCGACCGGGCGCTGGCGCGGAGATGGTGGTCGAGGTAGCCGCTGATCCCGAGGGATCCGTGGTTCTGGAAGAGTTCACTGTAGGCCCATTGCATCCCGCCCTCGGCCAGACAGGCCTCGGTGGCTTCCCAAGGACCTCCCAAGCCCTCCAACAGGAAGACCGTGTCCGGAAATTCCCGGCGGACCTTCGCCGTGATGAATTGCCAGACATGCGGGGGGATCTTGTACCCGGCATCGCACCGGAATCCATCCACCCCGCGCCGGCACCAGATCAGGAAGGCGTCGGCCAGGTAATCCCACAGGGCCACGTGCCGTTGATCCATCTCGACGAGGTCTTCCCACACCACGTTCCAGGCCCCGGGACTCTCGAATTCACCATCGTGGCGGCGGACGAACCACTCCGGGTGCTCCTCCCATTCGGCGCTGCCCCAGCCGGTGTGGTTGATGACCAGATCCAGCATCAACCGGGCCCCCCGCGAATGGATCGCAATGGCCAGCTCGCGGAACTGGTCCACGCCCGTGGTGCGCCGATCGAATTCCACCAGTGCCGGATCGATCTGCGTGAGGTGCTGCAGGGCGTAGGGTGAGCCGAATCGTCCGAACCGAGCGAAGGTGGTGGGCGTCGGGCTGACAGGCAGCAGATGCAGGATCCGGCACCCCAGCCGGTCGACTATGTGCGGCAGTTCGGTGATGAGCGAGCGCAGGGTTCCGCTGGGCGGAATCACGGTGAATCCCTCCTGGTCCAGCGCCCTCAGGATCGGGGTGTGATGGTCGTCGGCGGTCGAGATCCGGTGCTTGGACCATTCCCCGAACATGCGCGGGAATGCGCAGTACACCGTGTTGGCGGTGCGGGTCCACGACGGGTGGATGCTGATGCCCACGTCGGCACCGTCGGGCCAGTGCTGGAAGCCCTTCGGGTCGATGGCGTAGGCCTTGGCCTTGAAGTAGCCCACCTCGGTCAGGGGCAGATCGATGCTCCACGTCCCATCGGGTTTGGCCTGCAGGGGCAGGTCGCGCCACGCGGCACCCGCCAGGGGCAGTTTCTCGAAATGGGATTGCAGGATCTCTTCCCGGACCCGTTCGGCCCGCCCCAGAGTGGTTCGCAGTCGGGCCTGCCAACCGGTGCCGGGCTGTGCCTCCGGAAAAGCGAGGGTGAAGGTCAGCGTGTCTCCGGCGTGTCGGACGACACGGGTTCCCGGAAGGGGTGACATGGAGAGTCCAGCCATGGGTTTGGGTTGCCATGCATCCAGCCAATCCGGGTGCCCAGCGCCGATAGGATGCCGCCCGGAACGGCCCCGGGGCAACCTCAGATCGTGGCGCTGCCGATTCTGGGAGGAACCGCAGGGCCGTCCGTCGGGAAATCACCCCGAATCGGTTGAGCCAAATCTCCCCGGAAACCCGTGAGTCCGGCGGAAGTGCTCACGGGCCGTGGCCGACGGGGAGGTTCGCGGATCGGTCGCGAATCAGTCGCGGATCCGCAGCCGTCCGATGCAGGAGGGCAGCAACGCCGCGCAGACCCCCGTGACGGCCAGGGCGATCCCGGCGTGGGTCCATCGACCGTAGAGGGCCCATCCGCCGGCGAAGATCAGAGACCAGATGCCGATGGAGGCCAGGATTGAGCACACGATCCCGATGCCCAGGTCGGAACCGCTGCCCAGCCGGGTGTCTTGGAGTTGCACACGCTCGTGGCCCGCTTGGTCCAACACCGGCTTCCAACCGGTGCCGCCGGGTTGCACGCGGGAATAGAACTCCCGGAGTTTCTCGGTCTCGGTGGGGCCGGTCACGAAGGCCACCCCGAGCGAACCCACAGTGGTGATCGCCACCCCGATGACCATCTGTTGCCACTCGGCCAGGCCATTGCCCGCTTTGGAAAAGTGCCAGAACAAGGCCATGCCGAACGAGAGGGTCATGGCGGTGATCTCGGCCGCCGCATTGATGCGCCACCAGAACCAACGCAGGATGAGCACCAACCCGGTTCCAGCACCCACCTGCATCATCAGGTTGAAATTGGACAAGGCATCCTGCATTTGGAGGGCCAGCCAGCATGAGGCGAACATCAGCACCACCGTGACGATGCGCCCGAGCCAGACTTGTTGGGAGTCGGTCGCCTTCGGATTGATGAACCGCAGGTACAGGTCGCTCACCACGATCGACGAGCCGTAGTTCACCTGCGTGGACATCGTGCTCATGTAGGCGGCGGCCAGAGAGGCCACCATGATGCCCATCAGCCCCTGGGGCAGGAAGGTGAGCATGGCGGGATACGACAGATCGTCCTGCACGATCTTCGGGTCGAGGTGGGGGAATCGGGCCTGCAGCGAAGCCACATCCGGGAACACCACCAGCGAGGCCAAGGCCACCAGAATCCAGGGCCAAGGCCGCAGTGCGTAGTGCATGACATTGAAGAACAAGCAGGCGCCCAGTGCGTGCTTCTCGTTCTTGGCGGCCAGCAGGCGCTGGGCCACATAGCCACCGCCGCCCGGTTCGGCACCCGGATAGTAGATGCTCCACCAGGTGACCAGCAGCGGGATAAAGAACACCGCCATGACCAGATCATGGGGGGTGGTGGACAGATTGGGCACGATGTCCAGCTTGGCCTGCACCCGCGGGTCGGCCAGTAGCTTGCCAAGACCGCCGACCTGAGGGAGTCCGACCACATGGATGGCCGCCCAGATGGCGCCGACCATGGCGATGATGAACTGGACCAGATCGGTGAGCAGCACGCCGGTGAGTCCGCCGATCATGCTGTAGGCCACGGTGACCACCGAAGCCACGGCGATGGTCTTCACGGGATCGAGCCCGAACATCACCCCTCCGATCTTGATGGCCGCCAGCGAGACATTGGCCATGACCAGGATGTTGAAGAAGATCCCCAGATACACCGCGCGGAACCCACGCAGAAAGGCCGCCGGGCGGCCCGAATAGCGCAGTTCGTAGAATTCGATGTCGGTCATCATGCCGCTGCGGCGCCACAGCTTGGCGAAGAGGAACACCGTGGTGGTGCCCGTCAGCAGCAGAGCCCACCAGACCCAATTCCCGAAGACCCCGTTCCGCCGCACGATGCCGGCCACCAGGTTCGGGGTGTCGGTGGCGAAGGTCGTGGCCACCATGGAGGTGCCCAACAGCCACCACGGCATGGTGCGCCCGCTCAGGAAGTAGCTCTCATAATCCTTGCCGGCCGTTTTGCCGACGAAGAGTCCGATGGCCAGGTAGACGATGAAGGTGGTGGCGATGATGATCCAGTCGAGCGTCGCAAGGTGCATGTCGTCGGTGCGGGTGGGGTGGAGGCGATTCGGGCGGAGTCTTGGGGTTCATCGGGCAATGGCAAGCCCGTTGAACCGGGTCCTCGCGCCGCGGTCGATTCGGGGTTCCACCGAGGGTGTTGCAGGGCCTTGGCGGCAGGGGATCCCGGAACCGCCCGGCAATCAGAAGTACGATTCCTTGTCTTTGAAGAGCAGGTTGAAGGTGGTCATCGAGCCGTAGCAGCGGGTGATGTATTGCTGCCAGTCGAACTTCTCGGCCGAGGCCAGGGTCTCGCTGGCATTGACCTTCTGCTCCAGGACCCGCAGTTGATTGCGCATGAGGACGAGCTTGTGGAAGAACGCCTCGAGATCGACCTCCTTGGCCTGGAGCGACGGATCGGCGGGTTGAAGCAGCATCTTGCCGCCCTTCCACCGGCCGGCCAACTCGTTGACGGAACCGTCAGGGCGTTCGATGCCCAATCGATCCACCGAAGCCTGGACCACCTGTTCGATGAGCGATTGGAGAGGCATCGGAAGTCCCGAAAGGATGGCCTGGGCCTCGGCCGGCATCAGGCCGCTCGTCTCCGGTTCAATGGGTTTGCGCCCCTCGAGGAAGAGAACTTCGGCGGCGAATTCGTTGATGGCCTTGACCACTCCCTCACCGAGTTGGGGGTGGATCACCCGCTGGCCCAGATGCAGTTCCGACAGTTTCACGACCCGAGAGGAGCATTTTTTTCAGCCGATGCCGAGAACGGCGTGCAGGCCCCCGGAGATTTCGGTTTCAGGCCGTTCACCCGCATGGAAGCCCTGGAATCGGCCCTCACCCCTGAAAAATCCCTAGCCCGGGGCATGGAACGGGCACTTGCCAAGATTCTCTCCCTCCGTAGTCTCCGCCCTTCACTTTGCAATACATGTTCTCCAATTCATCCATCGCCATGCTGGCGCAAGGCGTTCCTGCCGAAGATCCAAAGAAAACCATGTTCATGCAGGTCGGCATGATGGTGTTCTTCGGTATCATTTTCTATGTCATGCTTATTCGTCCGCAACAGAAGCGGGCCAAGGAGCAGGCCAAGATGTTGGGTGAATTGAAGGCCGGGGACAAGGTGACCACCAGTTCCGGCATCGTCGGCATCGTGGTCGGCATCAAAGACAACTCCGTCACCCTCCGCTCGGGCGAATCCAAGTTGGAGATCACCAAAGCCGCCATCGGCGAGGTGGTTCCCGGCACCACGGCCTCCTAATCCGCTTTTCCCATGAACCGCAGTCACCTCTGGAAACTCGTCCTGATCCTGCTCGTCGTAGCCTGGTCGGTGAGCGAGATCTACCCGCCCACCTCGAAGAACCTCATCGAGGCCTTCGAGCAACAGTCCTCGACCCCCAACAAGACCTTCGACGAGATCGTCAAGAAGGCCCAGCAGTTGGACGCTTCGAACACGGATCGGGCTCCGGGTATCACCTACTCGAACCTGTTGGTGGCCATCAGCACCAACGACATCCGGCCGTTCTTCCCCAGCAATTACATCAATGCCGCGGTGGAGCGTGATGTCACCCGGGGCATCCTGAATCGCGTGCAGCGCTCGGCGGCCGGGCAGTTCCGTTTGGGCCTGGATCTTCAGGGCGGCACCCAGTTCCTTCTCGAGATGGACATGAGCCGCGCCCAGACCAACGCCGGCGCCATGATGAACGCCGACTTCATCGCCGAGCAGGCGGTCGAGGTGTTGCGTCGTCGTGTGGATCGCTTCGGTGTGGCCGAGCCGGTCATCGCCCCGGCGGGTGGCGGGCGCATCCTCGTCCAGTTGCCCGGCTTGAGCGAGGCCGACAAGTTGCAGGCCAAGGCGCAGATCCAGAAAGCGGCCTTCCTCGAGTTCCGCATGGTGCACCCCGACAGCGAGGGGCAGCTCTCCCGGGGCGTGGTGCCTCCGGGCTATGTGAGGATGTACGAGATGGTGCCCAGCGGCACGCCGGGTCAGCGCATTCCCCAGCCCATCCTGGTCAAGCGCGCCTCGGAGCGCGGCCTGTCGGGCAAGCACGTCGAGGGTGCCGGCGTGGGTCACGACCCCGCCACGGGTTCGCCCTATGTCAGCTTCAGTCTCAAGCCCGATGGTGCCCAACTGTTCGGTGAGATCACCCAGGCGGCGATCGGCGAGCGCTTGGCGATCATCCTCGATGGCGAGGTGATCTCGGCCCCCCGCATCAACGGGGCGATCATCGGAGGCAACGGTCAGATCACCGGTTCATTCACCGACAAGGAGGCTTTCGAATTGGCCACCTCGTTGGAGAACCCGCTGGCCGCGCCGCTCGAGGTCAAGGAAGAGCGCGGTGTGGATCCGTCGCTCGGTGCCGACGCCATCGCCTCGGGCAAGACGGCCACGCTGCTCGGCGTGGGCGGTGTCGCACTGTTCATGATCGTGTACTACCTGACCGCCGGCTTGGTGGCCAACGTGGCACTGGTGCTCAACATCGTGATCATGCTCGGCGTGATGTGTTCGCTGGATGTCACCTTCACCCTGCCGGGCATCGCCGGCATCGTGTTGACGATCGGTATGGCGGTCGACGCCAACGTGCTCATCTACGAGCGCATGCGCGAGGAATTGGCCGCCGGCAAGTCGGTCCGCGGGGCGGTCGCCTCGGGCTACGACAAGGCCTTCGGCACGATCTTCGATTCGAACCTCACGACCCTGATCTCATCGGTGTTGCTCATCATCATGGGCACCGGTCCGATCAAGGGCTTCGGTGTCGCACTGACCGTGGGTCTCTGTGTGTCGATGTTCACGGCCCTGGTGGTCACCCGGTTGATCTTCGACTTCCTGCTCGCCAAAGACATCCTCAAGTCGCTGCCGATGCTGCACATCATCCGCGGCACCAACATCCGCTTCCTCAGCTTCGCCAAGCCGGCGTTCATCGCCTCGTGGCTGCTCATCGTGGTGGGTATCGGTTACGGCGTGTTCGTCCGCGGCCACAACATGATGGGTATCGAATTCGCCGGCGGCGACGAGTTGCAACTGCGCTTCGCCCAACGCGTCGAGACCGAGAAGGTCCGCGAATCGCTCTCCAAGGGCGGCCTCGGAGAGACCCGGATCCAGTATCAGAGCGAGGGAGCCGGTGCCACCAAGCGCGAGTATCTGTCCATCACGGCCGCCAAGGACGCCGGTCTGAAGGCCGAAGAAGTGCTGAAGAAGGCCTTCCCCGAGTCGAAGTTCGAGCGGGTCCGCCTCGATTCCGTCGGTGCGACCATCGGCAAGGAGATCCAGAAATCGGGGGTCATCGCCTCGGTGTTGTCGCTCTTCGGCATTCTGGTGTACGTGGCCTTCCGCTATGAATTCAGCTTCGCGGTGGCCGCCGTGGTGGCCGTGGCGCACGACGTTCTGATGACCATCGGTTGGTACTGCCTGACCGGCACCGTCGGTGAGGGCCGCCAATTCAACGCCACCTTCGTGGCCGCATTGCTGACCATCATCGGTTTCTCGATCAACGACACCATCGTGATCTTCGACCGCATCCGTGAAGACCTGAAGATGGGCGTCGGCGGTTCGTTCACCGACATCATCGATCGGGCGCTGAACCAGACCCTGAGCCGTACGATCATCACCTCCGGCACGGTGTTCCTGGCGACGATCTCGCTCTACGTGTTCGGCGGCGGCGCGATCAACGACTTCGCCTTCACCTTCCTGGTGGGCATCATCACCGGCACCTACTCGTCCATCTACATCGCCAGTGCGCTGGTGGTGTGGTGGCACAAGGGCAAGCGTCCGGCGATGGGCGCGGTGACTCCGGCCACCGGAGTGGCCGCCTCGGGCGCTCAGGCCTGAGGTCGTCGGGATCCAGTCGATCTTCGGGCGGGCGGGAGTCGTTCATCGGCTCCCGCCCGTTCTGCGTTTGGAGGCGGTGAGGCCGGACCCGTTCGGGCATTGTCGAGGGAATGCCGATCCAGAAGTCGCTTGCGGGGTTCGGATCGGCGGATCGTCAGATCAACGGAGCCCGGGAATCGCGGCAGGCGGTCTGCAACCCGTGGGCTTCGGGAGCTCCATCGAACGAGAGACGTCCGTCGAGGTTGAGCGCCCCGGCGAACGGGTCGTTGGTGATCAGCACGTTGCCGTCGAGATCCAGCCAATCGGTCAGCGACGCCAGGTGGGCCGCGGCACTGATGAGCACCGACGACTCGATCATGCACCCGAGCATCGTCTTGAGCCCCAGACGACGGGCGGCCTCCAGCGCCTCTTTGGCCGCAGTGACCCCGCCGGTCTTCACGAGTTTCACGTTCACCCCGTGGAAACACCGGGCGCAGCGCTCGGCATCCCGAGCGTCCTGATACGACTCGTCGCCGACCAGCGGCAGCGGCGAACGCTCTTTCAGCCAAGCGGCGTCGGATTCGGATGCCTCGGAGGGCATGGGTTGCTCGACGAACTCGATGTGGCCGTCTGCGGCCAGGGCGAGAATCCGGTCGAGGGCTTCTTCGCGGGTCTTCCAGGCCCCGTTGGCATCGACGCGGATGAGCTTGCCGGGTGCGGCCCGTCGCATGGCGGCCAGATTGGCGGCATCGGTCGGAGCCCCCAGCTTCATCTTCAGGATCGGATACCGCGCAGCCTCGCGGGCCTTGGCCTCCATGCGATCGGGGGCATCCAGGCCGATGGTGAAGGACGACACGGCTCCGCCGGCCGGAAACCCGAGACCCAGAAAGCGGTTCAGCGGTTGCGCTGCCGCCCGAGAGGCTCCGTCGAGCAGGGCGATGTCGACCGCGCACCGGGCCGGCATGCTCGGTTCGGACAGCGATTCCAGGTAGGTCCGGGAAGCCGGCAAGTCGTCGAACGACAGTCGGGAGGCGTCGATGCGCTGCAGGAATCGATTGACCGTTTCCCAAGTCTCGCCGTACTGGCTCGAGGGCGAAGCCTCACCGAGGCCGGAACGTCCCAGGGAATCGGTCAAGCGCACGAACACCACCGGGTACTCCGACTTGCCCTGCACCTGACCCGAGCGCACATCGGTGGCGATGGCCCAGGAGTGGGCGAGCGCCAGGTTGAACCGCGTGTGGGTCAGCGAATCGATGGGGCACATGATCGGATGCGTATCGGAGGCGTATCGGAGGCGTATCGGAGGCGTATCGGAGGCGTATCGGGGGGGGGGCTTGATCAGGAGCCCTGTTCCGGAGGGCGGGCCAGAAGATCCCGGGCATGTCGCTCGGCCGCCGGTCCGCCGCCGAGCATCCGGCCGAGTTCGGCGATCCGCTCGGCGGGAGCGAGGGACTGGATGTGGGACTCGGTACGGCCATCGCGGACCTCCTTGATCACCTGATAGTGGGTGGCGGCCGCGGCGGCGACCGGTGCCAGGTGGGTGATGCACAGCACCTGATGACGGGAGGCGATGGTGGCCATCTTCTGGCCGACGGCATGGGCGGTCTCGCCGCCGACGTTGGCGTCGACCTCGTCGAAGACCAGCACCGGAACGGCATCCTGATCGGCCAACACGGTCTTGAGGGCCAGCATGACGCGCGCAAGTTCACCGCTCGAGGCGATGGCCCTGAGCGGGCGGGCCGGCTCGCCCGGGTTGGGGGCGAATTGGAATTCCATGCGGTCCATCCCGGTTTCGGTGGCGTTGGCCGGGTCGGCATCGTGGGTGAGGGAAGCCTCGAATCGGCTTTGTCGGAACCCGAGGCTGGACAGTTCCCGTTCGGCCGCCCGGTTCAGCGTGCTCAGGATGGATCGCCGCCGCTCCGAAAGCGCCTGGCCCGCTTGGCGAAGCTCCGCCTCCAGGGCGTGCAGTTCCTGATTGAGGCGTTCGAGCTCCGCATCGCGCCCTTCGAGCGACTCGAGCTTCTCCCGGGCCTCGGCGCCGAAGGCCAGCACGTCTTCGACGCTCCCGCCGTATTTGCGCCGGAGAGATTGGATGAGGTCGAGGCGCTCTTCCAGTTCGGTGAGGCGATGCGGATCCACCTCGACCCGATCGGCATACCGGGACAGTTCGGCCTGGAGGTCGCGGAGGAGGCCGGCCGCCTGCGTCTGGAGATCCACGAGGGGCTGGGCGCCCGTATCGATCCGGGCCAGTTCCTGCAGGGATCGCCCCACCGAACCCAGGCTGGTGAGGGTCGCTTCGTCGGATTCGCCCAGGGCGGCCAGGGCCCCCTGCGAGAGTTCCAGCAACCGGGCGGCGTTGGCGGCCCGCGCATGTTCGGACTCCAGTTCGACCTCTTCGCCGGCGCGCAATCGGGCCTCGGAGATCTCGCGGACCTGATGCCGCAGGAGGTCGAGCTGCTGCGCGTAGGTCCGTTCATCCACGATGAGGGCCGCCTTGGCCTGCTCCAACTCGGCACGCCGGCGCAACCGCAGGGCGAAGGCGTCACGTTCGGATTCCAGCCCGCCATAGGCGTCGACCAGACTCAGTTGGAGGCGGGGTTGGAGCAGCGATTGGTGGTCGTGGGGACCGTGGAGATCGATGAGCCATCCGCCCATCTCCTCGAGCGTGGCCAGCGTGGTCGGACTGCCGTTGACGAACTGGCGGTTGGTGCCGGTGGCGGTGAAGGTGCGCTTCAGGACGAGTTGTCCCGATTCGCAGGGTTCGAGTCCCCGCTCTTCCAAGAACTGGTGCAGGGGAGCCCGGAGCGATGCGACATCGAAGACGGCCTCGACCGTGCACGAGTCGGCCCCGGAACGCAGGGCTCCGCGGTCGGCGCGGCGGCCGAGCACCAGGTTCAAGGCCCCGAGGATGACCGATTTGCCGGTCCCTGTTTCACCGGTGATGGCGCAGAAACCCGGTTGCAGCTCCAGGGTGAGGTCTGCCACCAGGGCCAGGTTTTTGATCCGAAGCGTGCTGAGCACGGACCGAATCAAACGCGTTATGACCGCAAAGGGGAACTCCAAAGGCGGTGCCTCGGACCGTTCCGATGGGGCGGAGTGCCAAAATACCGCTAGGCAAAGACCCGTCTTTCGACGCATTTTCCGCCCGTGTCTAAGGCTGCCAAATCCGCTCCCACGGCGGAAAATGCCGCTTCCTTCGAGGAGGCCTTGAAGAAGTTGGAGTCCATCGTCGAGGCGATGGAGTCCGACGAGTTGCCTTTGGACCAACTGATTCAGCGCTTCGAAGAGGGGGCCACGTTGGCCAAGCTGTGTCAGGACCGGCTCAGCGAGGCCGAAGTCAAGGTGCGCCGCCTCGAAGAAAGCCTCGAGGGTGTGCTGAGCAGTCAACCCGCGGGCCCGGATTCCTCCGACGAAGCCTGAGGGAACCGCAGTTTTGTCCGTAGTCCCAACAACATGAGCCGATATCTCGAAATGGTGGATCATCCGTCGCACGTCAAGAAGTTGACCCCTGAACAACTGACCGAGCTGGCTGCCGACATCCGGCAGGAGCTCATTCAGGGGTTGGCCAAGAGCGGCGGGCATCTGGGCCCCAACCTCGGCGTGGTGGAACTCTCGATCGCCCTCCACCGGGTCTTCGAGACGCCCAAGGACAAGTTCGTCTGGGACGTCAGCCATCAGGTCTATGTCCACAAGATCCTGACCGGCCGCAAAGACCGCTTCCGGACCATCCGCACGACCGACGGCCTCAATGGCTTCGCGCTGCGGACCGAAAGCGAACACGACTGCTACGGGGCCGGTCATGCCGGCACGGCGCTGTCGGCCGCCCTGGGCATGTGCGCCGCGCGTGATCAGAAGAAGACCGACGAGAATGTCGTGTGCATCTTTGGCGACGCGGCCCTCACCAACGGCATCAGCTTCGAGGCGCTGAACAACATCAAGTGCACCACCAAGAAGTTCATCGGCATCCTCAATGACAACGAGTGGTCCATCGCCAAGAACGTCGGTGCCATCGCCGAGTACCTCGGTAAGCTGACGGCCAGTCCGCGCTACAACCGGTTGGCCCGCGATTTCAACAACTGGCTCAAACGCCTTCCCCGCGGCGAACAGGTCGCCATGCTCGGGGCCAAGGCCGAGGAAGCCCTCAAGGGTATCGCCAATTCGCTGGCCTTGGAACCGGCCAACAACCAGCTCGATGTGGATGGCCGTGGGGGCCACGGCAGCGCGCTGCTGTTCGAGGAGTTCGGCCTGCGGTATCTCGGGCCGATCGACGGGCACAACATTCCGTTGTTGGTCAGCACCCTCGAGTTCGCCAAGACCTGCAATGAGCCGGTGGTCATCCACGTGCTCACCCAGAAGGGCAAGGGGTATGAGGCGGCCCTGAAGCATCCCGAGAAGTTCCATGGCTTGGGTGCCTACGACGCGGCCACCGGCCAGACCCCGCCCCCCAAGGCCGACGCGGCCCCGATGTGGCAGGAGGTCTTTGGTCGCACCATGGTCAAGTTGTGCCAGAAGGACAAATCGGTGGTCGGCATCACCGCGGCCATGCCCAGCGGCACCAGCCTCAAGATCCTGGAGCAGGCCGTTCCCGGTCAGTACTACGACGTCGGCATCGCCGAAGAGCATGCCGTGATCTTCGCCGCCGGCATGGCGACCATGGGATTCCATCCGGTGGTGGCCATCTACAGCACCTTCCTGCAGCGGGCCTACGACTGCATCCATCACGACGTCTGCCTGCAGGATCTGCCGGTGATCTTCTGCATGGATCGTGCGGGCCTCAGCGCCAACGACGGTCCGACCCACCATGGGCTCTTCGACATCTCCTACCTGCGCTGCCTGCCGCTGATCATTGGCATGGCACCGGCCGATGAAGACGAGCTCCAGGACATGATGTTCACGGCCACGCTGCAGCAGCATCCGGTGGCCATCCGCTATCCGCGTGGCAACGCCGAAGGCGTGCCCATCAAAGACCAGCCCGCCGTGGTCGAGATCGGCAAGGCCAAGGTGGATTCGCAGTTCGAGAACAAGCCGGGCGCGGTGAAGGTGGCGTTGTTCGGGCTGGGACCCATGCTCACGCTGGCCCGTCAGGCCGCCCAGAAACTGCGTGCCGAAGGCTTCGATGTGGCGGTGATCAATCCCCGCTACTTCAAGCCGCTGGACACCGAGGTGCATCGTTTCTTCGGGGCTGCGGCCGACATCGTGGCCACGCTTGAAGACCACGTGGCCATGGGCGGCTACGGCAGCGCCGTGCTGGAATGCTTCAGTGAAGCGGGCATCCAGACGCCGGTGTACCGCCTGGCCTGGCCCGACCAGTTCATCGAGCACGCCTCCAGCGTGGATTACCTCCGCCAAAAGCACGGGCTCACCGTCGAGCGCCTCATCGAAGAGGTGAAGGCTCGTGTGCCGGCCTCCAGAGCGGCTGCGGGTTCCCAGCGCGCCCTCGGTTGAAGGCTGGTGTGGCTTGGAAGCGGGGCACCGGAGTCTGGAGAGTTCCACTCAAGACTCCGGGCCGCTCCCGGGCTTCACCTGAAGGCTTGGGCGTTCGGTGTTCCGCAGTGACCCAACAGGCTCCCCACGACGCCGGTGCATTGTGGATCGGCCGGAGTTTTCGGTCTCGCGGTTTTCCATCGGAAGTTGCCTCATGTCGTCCATGAACCTCCAGGCGACATTCCTGAGCCTCGCGCTCACAGCGCTGGCCGCCTCGGCTGCGGAAACCAACACGGCTCCAACGGCTCCACCCCGCGACGGAAGCCCGAGGGGGCAGGGAGCTCGTCGAGGCTTTGGCGGCCCGATCGTCCTGAATGACGATGACAAGCCGGCGTTTGCGAACGCACCGGTGGGCTTCGATCAACCGCGGGAAACCGCGGCCCATGGCCGGTTGGAAGGGGTGGAGTACGATTCGAAATCGGTGGGCACGCGGCGCAAGGCCCTCGTGTACCTGCCGCCGGGATATTCGGCCTCGCTGAAGTATCCGGTGCTCTACTTGCTCCATGGCATCGGCGGTGACGAAGAGGAATGGCGGCGTGGCGGCGCGCCTCAGGCGATCCTCGACAATCTCATCGCCGACAAGGCGGCGGTGCCGATGATCGTGGTGATGCCCAATGGCCGTGCCCAGGCCGATGATCGCCCCGGTCCGAACCCGATGGCGACGGCCGCGGCCTTCGGGAAGTTCGACCAGGACCTGATCGGCAGCCTGATTCCGTTCATCGAGTCGCGGTATTCGGTGTTCCAGGATCGCGAGAGCAGAGGGCTGGCCGGGCTGTCGATGGGTGGCGGGCAATCCTTGAATATCGGCTTGGGCAACCTCGACCGGTTCGCCTGGATCGGAGGGTTTTCATCGGCACCGAACACCAAGCCCGGGGCAGAATTGATTCCGGATCCGGAGCGGTCGAGCCAAAGTCTGCGCCTGCTCTACCTCTCGTGCGGCAACCGCGATGGGCTCATCCGGGTCAGCCAGAGCGTTCACGGTTATCTGAAGGAAAAGCACGTGCCGCACCTCTGGCACGTGGACGACTCGGCGCACGACTTCCAGCACTGGAAGCAGAACCTGCATCACTTCGCCCGTAGGATCTTCCAACCGGCCCGCACTCGGTGAGGGCCGGGATTCGGGCTGGCCCGGGGACCGGATTTGACCGATAGAGGCAGGATTCCCGGTATGAATCGATTGAGAGCCTGTCTGAGCTTCGGGTGGGGGGCGTTGTCGCTGATCTGCCTCCAGCTGGCCGCCGCCGAACCGCAGGCCTCCACGGCGCGACTGCCGCAGGGGTCGACCGATCAGGCCGAGTGGTTGGAGAACATGATCCGCCACCACCGGTTCACCGCCGCCGAGGTCCGCGACGCGACGGGTCTGCCGGATGAGGTGATCGCGGCGGCCTTGAAGCAGTGGGCTGTGCCGCCAGGATCCGCGTCGGAGGCGTCACCGGGATCGCCGGTCTCCGGATCCGGCACCGCGGGCGTCGATGGCAAAATCCGTGTCCTGCCGTACCCGGGCGGCCGGCATCCGCGACTGGGATTCTTCGAAGGCGCCGTCGATCCGCAGCGCGACACCAAGGTGAGTCTGTTCGCCCCATGGCAGGAGGGCGGTTATGTGGTGGTGGATGTGCCGGAGGCGATCTGGTCCCACCTGGGGCTGAATTACCTCGCCCATCGGCATGTGCCGACGCTCTGGGAGAAGTCCGGTCAGCGGCTGGAACCCGTGGAGTGGAGTCGCCGCGATGACCGTTCGCTGGCCATGACCCGCACGCTGCCCGACGGGGTGGCCTTCGGGGTTCGGGTCACTTCGCACCCACGCCACGCGGAGTTCCAGTGGTGGGTGCGCAATGGCGGTGCGCAGGTGTTGCGGCAACTCAATGCCCAGGTTTGTGTGATGCTCGGGCAGGCCATCGGTTTCACGAATGCCTCGGCGGGTCGGCGGATTCTCGAAGCGCCTTTCGCGGCCGCGTCGGATGCCAGCGGCCGCCGGTGGGTCATCACCGCTTGGGACGGCCTGAACCGGGTTTGGCAGAATCCGTTGGTGCCGTGCATCCACGCCGATCCGCGGTTGACCGATTGCCCGCCCGGCGAGACACGCGAGGCCCGCGGTGGGGTGTGGTTCTACGAAGGCGACGACCCGAAGCCCGAGTTGGACCGGCTCCGGCGCGAATTCCTGGCTCGGCCCATCCCCGAGGTGTCCCGCCGGCAACCGATCCCCGACAAGCTCGTGGTGCTGACCTTCGACGACTCGGTGGCCTCGTTGCATGCGAATGTGCGTCCGCTGCTCAAGGAACTGGGGTTCGGAGCCACGTTCTTCATCACCGAGGGCTTCAGCTTCCTCACCAACAAGGCCGATTACATGACCTGGCCGCAGATCGCCGAACTGCACCGCGACGGATTCGAAGTGGGCAACCACACCCGCAGCCATGTGGGCATCGGTCCCGACATGCTGGGCCGACTGCGCGAGGAGATCACGCATATCGACGAGCAATGCCGTCGGCATGGCATTCCCAAACCCATCAGCTTCGCCTATCCCGGCAATGCCATCCATCCCGGGGCGTTGCCGTTGCTCAGGGAGATGGGCTTTCGCTGGGCACGGCGCGGGGCCCAGCCCGAGTTCGCCTACGACACGGGTCGCGGCGTGGCCTATGAGCCGGAATGGGATCACCCGCTGTTGATCCCCACCACCGGCGACGCCCGACCGACCTGGACCCTCGAAAACTTCCAGAAGGCGGTGACCCAGGCCCGGGGAGGTCGGATCGCCATCCTGCAGTTCCATGGGGTGCCCGACCGGGAGCACCCGTGGGTGACTACGCCGCTGGAGCGGTTCCGGGAATACATGCACTGGCTCAAGGACAACGGCTACTGGGCCATCGCCCTGCGCGACCTGGACCGTTATGTCGACCCGCAGGATGCGCCCGCGGATCCCTGGGCCGTGATCCGTCGCCGCCAATACGCCGCTTCGGTGGCGGTGCCGAAATAGGCGTTGCCCGAGGTGTCGCCTGTAGGTTCGACGATCACCGTCAGCGGTCGTTCTTCAACGCCTCGGTGACCCAAGCAGCCCGGGTCTCGGGAGGCACGTCGCAGGCCGCATGCAGCACGGCCCCGAAGCGCAGGGTGAACGCCTCGCCCCGGGGCACCACGACCCGGCTCTTGGATCCCTGCTTCATCGCCTCGCGTCCGAACGGATTGGCCACGAAGACCCCGTAATCGCGGTTGTGCCACCAACTGGGCCGGAAATTCGACGGGTCGGCGACCAGTTGGATGCCTTTCCGGACCCCGTCCACAGTGCCTGAATAATCGCACCAAGCGGCGACACGACCCCAGGTGTCCGCGGCCGAGGTGCGCCCCTCGCTGCTGGTGATCCGGCCCCCGTTCTTCTCGGTCAAGGGCGTGGCCACCCGGGCGGCAAACCCCATCTCCTCCTGGTCCCCGAACACCAGTTCCCCGGTGTCGCTGCGGAAGGTCGCCTCCCAAAGCAGCACGGTGGCCCCGGGTCGGGCGAGGCAGGTGATGCGCTGGCGCAGGTCGCCGGAGGCCCGCCCCTGCGGATCGACCAACTGGTTGTCGGTGACGAAACCGAGGCGTCCGTCCCGAACCGCAGGCCGCTCCGCGAACCCGCTATGGACGATGCGTCCGCGATTGCGCCAGAAGTCCACGCCATTGATGTCACCGAAGGCCAGCCACAGGCCGGGGTGCATGGTGTCGTGGTCGACGGCATCCTGCGCCGGCAGCGGCGGTTGATTGCGACTGACCCGATGACCACCCGGCGCGTGGAGGTGGGCGAAATGCGGTCGCAGGATCCGGTCATCCTGAAGGACGAAGTCGCCGACGGGCAGGCCACCCCGGGTGAGTTGCACGCGGCTCGGGCTTTCGATGAAGGCCAGGGTGTCGCTCGTGCCAGAGGCACCGGAGGAACCCGCCTGGGGTTGCTGTCCCTGACGGGCGAGGTAGACCACGAGGTCGGCGACGGCCTGGGCGGGCAGCACGGTGTCGTACGCCGGCATGGCCGACTGCGAGGCCGAGGAACGCGCGGTGATGCGCGCCTTGGGGATGGTCTCCCGATGCCCATTGGCCAATCCCAGAGTCAGGCTCAGGCCGCTCTCCTCCAGCAGGATGCCCGAGAGTTCGGCCTCGGCCGTTTCGATCCGCTGCAGGCTGAAGCCTTCGGTGATGACCGCATTCGGTTCGAGGATGGATTGCACGAGGTGCTGCACGGGCGCTCGGGTGCCGACGACCGACAAGTCCGGGCCGAAATGCTGGCCATGCCCGTCGAGTCGGTGGCACTGGAAGCAGCCCGCCCCCTGCGGATGATGGAACAACCAGGCCCCACGCCGGGCGTCCCCAGCCGGAACGCGCTCCAAGGCCCGTGGCACGGCGGTCTCCCGGCTCGGCGGCGCCGGCATGGACATCTTCGACGGGTAGAGGTGTCGCGGTTCGGCTCCGAGGTCGGCGGCCGCGTTCGAGTCGACCGAAGCCCCGCCCAGCGGGCGTCCCCGGACCATGAGCGACGGCCCCTCACCGGTGGCCTTCTCGATCCACCGCGCGGCAATGGCCTTCACCGAGGGATCGGGGTCGGTGAACTTTCCGCGCACGTCGGCCTCGGGCAGGGCATGGTCCTCGAGCAGGGCCAGCAAGGCCCCACGCCGCACACCGGCCCGGGCCTCGGAGAGCAGCGGTCGGAGCGATCCGGGCGTCGCCACGCCGCGGAGCGTCTGCCATCCGGCGTAGAAGACCGTCGGGTCGGACTCGCGGCCCAACAGATCGAGCAGGGTCGGGAGGGCGGGGCGGGCGGACTCCCTCGGGACAAGACCCAAGGCTTGGACGGCCTCGAATCGGACCCGGGGCTCGGAGTCGGCCAACAAAGCCACGAGGGCTGCGGGCATCGGGTCTGTCGCCCGACGCACCGCCCGCCGGTGGGCGAGGATGCGCACGGATTGAAGGCGCAGGTTCAGCGGTGTGCTGGTCACGGTGGCTTGCCGCTCGAACCACGCGTCGCCTGCCGGATCGCGCTCGTGGATCCGGCCGAGGGCCCACGCCGCCCAGGTCTGCCGTCCCTGCGAGATCGACGCCTTCACGAGCGTCCGGCGCAGGTCGGCCGCGACCGCAGGACCCCGCCGCAGCAGTTCCTCCTGGGCTTCGACCCGGCGTACCGGCAGGGGCGACTCGAAGGCATCGAGGAGTTGCTGGAACGACCGTTTCGCAATCGGCCGGTCGGGGGAGCGGGGCAGCGATCGGGCCGAGGCCGGATGCGTGATCCGGAAGATCCGTCCTTCACTCACCCACTGGCCATCCCGGTACTCCGCGCCGTAGCCCCGGCCCCATCCCAGCACCCACAGCGCACCGTCGGGACCGAATTCGAGATCAGTGGGCCGAAAGAGTCCACGTCCGCCCTCGATGAAGGGCTGCCAGTCGCCGCCTTCGGGACGCAGCAGGGCGCCATCCCAGCGGGGCCGCCAGACGAAGGCGGTCTTGCGCAACCAGTCGTTGATGAAGAAGACGCCGCGGTGGGATGCCGGGAAACCGGGCGAATCCCCGAAGACGATGCCTGTTCCCGAGCCCTCGAAGAGCGGTCCGCTGACCGGGGCCGACGGGGCGTGCGGCTCGGTGCCCCAATGGGCGCTCCAGGGGTGGTTCCATCCGAAATGGGCCCTCGGAAACGGCATGAAGACCCGATCCCCCGTCGTCTGGTCGTTGTCGGTCCCCAGCCAGTGGAACCCGGTGTCGAAGGTGATGTCCCAGGGATTGCGTGAGCCGCGGGACACGATCTCGAGGTTGCGGCCGTCGGGATCGCACCGCAGCACGCCGCCCTCGCGGCCCCAATCGTCCTCCGGATCGTGGTAGTTCTTCTCGTAGCGACCCTTGGCGAAGGTTCGCGCAGCGGGAGAGTCGGGCGAACCGGGCGGAGCGGTGACCCCCCAGAGATCGCGGAAGGCCTTCGGGGCGATGCGTCCGGGCTGGGACAGTCCCTTCGAGTTGCCCTTGCTCATGTAGAGCTTGCCGTCCGGGGCCCAGTTGAGCCCATGCAAGCCATGCTCGAGATTGCCGAGGTCGGTGTAGAGGCGTACGTACTCGTCGGCCTCGTCGTCGCCGTCGAGGTCGCGGACAATCGTCAGATCGGGCGCATTGGCCACCCACAGGTCGCGGCCCCGCCACGCCAGTCCTTGAATGGCATTGAAGCCGGTGGCGAAGACTTGGGTCCGGTCGGCCTTGCCGTCGCCGTCGGTGTCGAGCACCCAGACCACGCTGTCGCCGGGGGTCTTGGGCGTCGGGTTGCGGTACTGCGGCCCCATCCCCACGCAGAGGCGGCCCCGTAGGTCGAAGGCCATCGAGCACGGTTGGCGGACCAGCGGCTCCCGGGCGAAGCATGAGATCTCGAACCCGGGCGGCACGGTGGGCAGCGATTCGCGATCGGCGTTGGGGTCTTCGAAATCGGCAGCCACGGCCGTCAGCGCCATCGTCAGCAGGGCGCTGGAAAGGGGCAGGGTGGGATGGCCCGTGAGCCGGTATCGACGCCGGTCGCTGCGTTCGGGAGTGGATCGATGGGGGATCATGACGTTGAACTTCGGGAAATGCGGGGTGCGGCGAGGTCGCGGCCGGAGGTGTCCGGGGCCCAGCGGAGGGCGGCAATGCCTTGAACGGGGACTTTCCCGGAGGCGGCGCCGATGCGGGGATGGGATCCGCCCTGGGCCACGAACAGGCTGGCGGTGGCCACCGCCCCGGTCCCTCCCACCCATCGGCGGGGAGCTTCAGTGCGGCTTGCGGGAATCATGCTCGAAGTATGCCCGGAGACGATGGCCTGCCCATTCAAAACCGGCTTGCTGATCCGGAAGCCCGCTCGGCAGGCTACCGGTCATGTCACCTCGTCGATCCAACCGCGCCGGCCTCGCTACCTTCCTCGGATTCCTGACGCTCGCCACCGCCTGGGGTTCGGCGTTGGAGGGTTCTGCCGCCGAGCCCCGCTGGTGGAAGGGCAATCTCCACACGCATTCGTTGTGGAGTGATGGGGATGATTTCCCCGAATCGATCGCCAACTGGTACAAGGAGCACGGGTACCACTTCCTGGCGATGTCGGACCACAACCGGATGCTCGAGGGCGAGCAGTGGGTCACGGAGTCCAAGAAGAATCATTTCCCGGAGGCGCTCGAGAAGAACCGCCGCCGGTTCGGGGCCGATTGGCTGGCACGCCGGGATCATCATGGCACCAACCAATTCCGGTTGAAGACCCTCGAGGAGTTCCGGGGACTGCTCGAGGAGCCTGGCAAGTTCTTGATGATCCCGTCCGAGGAGATCACCAGCGGTCACTTGTCGTTCCCGGTGCACATCAATGCCACCAACCTGCGCAAGAAGATCTCGGCCAAGGGCGGCACCAATGTGCTCGATGTGATGCAACGCGGCGTCGATGCCGTGCTGGAACAGCGCCGGCAGACGGGGCAACCGATGTTCCCTCACATCAATCATCCCAATTTCGGGTGGGGCATCACCGCGGAAGATTTGATGCAGGTGAAGGGCGAGCGGTTCTTCGAGGTCTACAACGGCCATCCCTCGGTGCACAATGAGGGCGACACCACCCATGCCAGCCTGGAGCGGATGTGGGACATCGTGCTGGCGTGGCGCATCGCCAAACTGGACCTGCCCCCGATGTACGGCCTGGCCGTGGACGATTCGCATCACTACCACAGCCATCGCGTGGGCCAGAGCAACAACGGCCGGGGCTGGGTGATGGTGCGCTGCGAACGATTGGACCCGCCCTCGATCATCGCCGCCATGGAGGCCGGGGAGTTCTACGCCAGCAGCGGTGTGTCATTGCGCCGCATCGAGCGGTCGGGCAAGACGATGTCCATCGAGGTGGAGTCCGTGCCGGGAGTCACCTACTCGATCCGCTTCATCGGCACGCGTCGCGGTTTCGATGACTCCCGCTCTCCGGTGCTGTCGGCCAAGGGCGAGCCCGTGCGTGCCACCCAACGCTACAGCGACCAGATCGGCGAAACGTTCGCGGTGGTGGTCGGAAACCGGGCCCAGTACACCGCCCGTGGCGACGAGCTCTACGTGCGCGCGGTGGTCACCTCGTCCCAGAAGATCGCCAACCCCTACCGCAAGGGTGAGACCGCTGCCGCCTGGGTCCAGCCTTGGCAACCGCGTTGAAATCAGCAACCGATCCGGCGTCCGAAATCCCTCAGGCCACGAACCAGAAGAACACGATCGCGATCAGCGTCGGGGGCAGGGCACCGAGCAGCAGGCCCACGGGGCTGATTCCGGTCGCCTTGAACGCCCCGGAATTCTGAAGGATGCCCGCACCGGCCGGGTTGGGCGCATTGGCGATCACCGTCAGACCTCCGCCGGTCACGGCACCGGCGACCAGCGCATACTTCAGCGGCTCGCTGATGCCTTCCACCAGTGAACCGAGATAGGTGAGCGCCGCATTGTCGGTGATGGCCGTCAGAGCCGTGGCTCCGAAGTACAGCGTGGCCCCATCCAGTCGGGTGATCAGCGGCTTGAGCCACCACGATTGCAGGGAACCCAGCGTCACCAGGCCGGCGAGGAAGAACCCCACCAACAGGCCTTCCCGGAACTTCAGGCCATCTTGATGCCTCAATGTCGCGTACACCACGCCCAGGAAGATCATGAACACCCCGAAGAAGACATCCGGGTGATGGGCGAAGGCCACCACGCATCCCAGCGAGCCAAGGTGGGTGAGGGTCAGCCAGGCTGGGATTCCATCACCGCGTCGGTTCTGCACCGGAACCCGACCCAATTCATTGCGGAACACGGCAGCGACCAGCAGGGTCGACGTCAGGCAGGCGGCTGCGGCCCGCCACCCGAAATGGGTGAACAGGTACGGCGTATCCCACTGCCACTTCGACGCCACCATCAGCACCGGCGGGGCGGCGAAGTGGGTGAGGGTGCCGCCGATGGAGATGTTGACGAACAACAAGCCGAGGGTGGCGTAGGCCAGTTTGGGGCTGATACCGCGATCGAAGTAGCGCTGCTTCAGGAGAATGGCCAACAGGGTCATCGCCGCCGGTTCGGTGATGAACGACCCCAGGAGCGCGCCGAAGGAGAGTGCCGCGATGTAGAAGGCCATGCCCTCGCGCAGGGGAATCAGCCGCGCCAGCACGAGGATGAGCGATTCGGCCAAGGTCACCACCGGCCGGGTTGCGGCCATGACCATGACCACGAACACGAACTTGGGCTCGGTGAAGTTCAGTCCGTCGATGTAGTGGACGGCTTCGTGGATCGATCGCCCGAGGATCGCGATCCCGAAGAAGAGCACCGCCGCCCACAGGCCGAAGACCACTTCCGTCTCCGCCAGGAAGTGCAGCAGCGTGTGCTGGACCGACCCTTGTGGATGGTGGTGCGCCCAGTGGGCGAATCGCTTCACGGAAAACGTATGCAGGACCGCCAGGACAAACAGCACCGTGGCGAGGATCTCAGTCGGAGTCGGTTTCATGGGCTCGGCCAAAAGGGCACACTCGCCATAAAATCCGCATCCGTCGAATGGAACCGGTCGACTGGCGACCGGTCGTGCGCGGTGTTGTCCCTTTCCTTGGTCGTTCGATTCTGGAAAATCCGATCATGAATTCCCGATCGGGGTCCGTGGGGTTGCGGTGTCGCGCTGCGTGGGCGGTGCTGATGCTGGCCGGGTGGTGTGCGGGTCGGTCGATGGCGGCCGAGGAGCGGCCGCCGAATGTGGTGCTCATCTATTGCGATGACCTCGGTTGGGGCGACCTCGGGTGCTTCGGCGCCAAGAAGATCCGCACGCCGAACATCGATGGGATCGCCCGTCGGGGGACGCGGTTCACCTCGTTCTACGTCGCCCAGGCGGTGTGCTCGGCGTCCCGGGCGGCCTTGCTGACCGGATGCTATCCCAATCGGCTCGGCATTCACGGGGCGCTGGGGCCCAAGCAGAAGATCGGATTGCATCCGGACGAGATGACCTTGGCCGAGGTGCTGAAGCCGCGCGGCTATGCCACGGCCATCGTCGGGAAGTGGCACCTCGGCCGCCCCAAGGAGCTGCTGCCGACCCGGCAGGGCTTCGACGAGTACTTCGGGCTGCCGTATTCCAACGACATGTGGCCGAACCATCCCGGCGTGGCCAAAGGCACCTACCCGCCGCTGCCGCTCATCGACGCCGACGAGGTGATCGAGGAGATGCCCGATCAGTCGCAACTGACCCGTCGGTACACCGAGCGGGCGGTGTCGTTCATCGGGCGGAACGCCCGGAGGCCGTTCTTCCTCTACCTGGCCCACTCCATGCCGCATGTGCCGATCTTCGCCGGCAGTCGGTTTGCCGGCCGCTCGCGACAGGGACTCTATGGGGATGTGATCGAGGAGATCGATTGGTCGGTCGGCGAGGTCTTGAACGCGCTCCGAAAGCATCGTCTCGAGAAGGACACCCTGGTGATCTTCACCTCGGACAACGGTCCGTGGCTGAGCTACGGCGAGCATGGGGGCAGTGCCGGGCCGTTCCGCGAGGGGAAGGGCACCAGTTTCGAGGGCGGCATCCGGGTGCCGTGCGTCATGCAATGGCCGGGGCACATCCCGAAGGGCCGCACCAACGACACGCCGCTGATGACCATCGATGTGCTGCCCACGGTGGCCCGATTGGCCGGGGCCGCGCTGCCGACGCGCAAGATCGATGGGCGCGATGTCTGGCCCATCGTGTGCGGAGATCGCGATGTACCACATCCTCATCGGGCCTATTTCATCTACTACAATCAAGGCGACCTGCTGGCGGTCCGCAGCGGTGATTGGAAGCTCTTCTTCCCGCACACCACCCAGACGCTGGCCGGCAAGCCCGGGGGCACCGGCGGGCTTCCGGCGCCGTATCAGCGCCCGGCCGTGGGTACCGAGCTCTACAACCTCCGGCTGGATCCGGCCGAACGCAGCAATGTGCTGGAGCAGCATCCGGAGGTGGTGGCCCGCTTGACCGCGTTGGCCGAGGAGGCTCGCGAGGAACTTGGGGATCAACGCCTGAAGCGGGTGGGTTCCGGGGTGCGTGAGCCGGGGCGCGTGGAATGAGTCCGTCCGTTGAGCGAGGCCCGTCGCCGGGAGCGAATTCCGCTCCGGAGTCGCACCGAGCCCCGGCCTTGCCGGAGCGTCCGACCTTTCGGGAAGCCTGCCGCCTGTGGCTGAAGATCGGCTGCCTCAGCTTCGGCGGGCCCGCGGGCCAGATCGCCCTGATGCACGAAGAACTGGTGGAGCGTCGCCGCTGGGTGGACGAGCGACGGTTCCAGCACGCGCTGCACTTCTGCATCCTGTTGCCGGGTCCTGAAGCCCAACAGTTGGCGACCTACCTGGGGTGGTGGTTGCACGGCACCCGAGGGGCCCTCGTCGCGGGCACGCTGTTCGTGCTGCCCGCGGCCCTGCTGCTGCTGGCGCTGAGTTGGGGGTATGCCGTCTGGGGTTCGCTGCCTGCGGTGACCGCCGTATTGCGCGGGGTTCAACCGGCGGTGGTGGCCTTGATCGTTGTCGCCCTGATTCGTCTCGGCCAGCGGTGGTTGCGCCACTGGGGCCTTGGGATGATGGCCTTGGGGGCGGGGTGGGGGCTGCATTCCGGCCTGCCGTTTCCGGCGCTGTTGCTGCTGGTGTTCGGGGTTGGACTCCTCTGGCCGGGGATCCTCCCGACAGCGCAGTCTCCCGAATCGAACGCCGAATCCTCACGTCCGGCGCCTCCCGATATCCTGCGTTCGCCCCACTGGGGGCGTTCGGTCGGGGTGCTCTGGCTCTGTATCGCCCTGTGGTGGTTGCCGGTGGCGCTGGCGGCATTGGCGTTGGGTGGCGGGCATGTGTTGGTGCGGGAGGGGATCTTCTTCAGCGGTGCGTCGGTGCTGACCTTCGGTGGCGCCTATGCCGTGCTGCCCTATGTGGCGCAGCAGGCGGTCAAACACTTCCAGTGGGTTTCCGGACCCGAGATGATGGCGGGCATGGCCCTGGCGGAGACCACTCCGGGGCCCTTGATCCTCGTGCTGCAATTCGTGGGCTTTCTCGGGGCCTGGCATCACCCGGGACCGCTGTCGCCGGGCGTGGCGGGGGTGCTCGGGGCGGGCATGACCTCGTGGACCACGTTCTTCCCGAGCTTCGTCTGGATCCTGGTCGGGGCTCCCTGGGTCGAGCGGTTGCAAGGATGGCGACAGTGGGAACGCTGGGTGGGTGTGGTGTCGGCCGGCGTGGTCGGCATGATCCTGCAACTGGCTTGGACGCTGGCCCACGCAACGTTGCGCGATGCCGGTGGCCATTGGGATGGACCGGGATTGGGTGTGCTGATCGCGGCCATCGCGTTGCTGCGTTGGGCCCGTTGGCCGAGTCTGGCCGTGGTGGTGCTCGCTGGTGCTCTCGGACTCCTGCGCTGGGGTCGGGGCGGATGACTCGGAAACTGCAGACAAAGCGCGCCCAACAAAAAACCCGGGAAGCCAGCGTCCAATGCTGAGCCTTCACGGGTGAAATTCTGGCGGAGAGGGGGGGATTCGAACCCCCGTTACGGCTTTTGACCGTAAACCGGTTTAGCAAACCAGCGCCTTCAGCCACTCGGCCACCTCTCCGCTGGAGCCGTTAGGAAATCATGCGGTCCAACTCAGGGTCAAGTTTTCAGTCCGATCCTTTGGAGATTCCTCTTCGTTCGACGGTGGGTGCGGAGGCCTCGGGCCCTCGATCGAGACCCAGCAGGCATTTCAGGGATCCGGCCGGATTCGGTCTGTCGAGGCGGGCCGGGGTTGGGGAGACTGGGGAGGTGTTCCGATCGGGGATCAGAGTTCCATGGTGGCGGCGCGCCGCAGCGCCAGGCGCAATGGAATGCCACCGGCGGCCAGAGACGCGATCGCGAACACGACACCGGTCAGTCCGGCTCGAGTCGGGTCCTGTTCTTCGCCACGCCACCCCCAGGGGCTGCCCAGGGCCAGCAGCAGCACCGATCCGAGGATGTAGACGAAGCTCAGGACGAGGCAGAAGGTGCCGCCGAATCCGCTGACGATCTTCCCCGGGTTGGTCTCCGTGAAGTTGGGGTAGAGGGTTCCGAGACCCACCGACAGGGCGTTGAGGACGAGCGTCATCACGGCGATGGCGAGGGTGAAATACACCGTTCGACCGGCATCGAGGTGCAGCATGCCGCAGCTCAGGAGCGTCAGGCCCAAGGTCAGGAAGCCGGTGAGCACCGAGGCCGTCAGGAACTTCCACCACACCACCCGGGCCAACCCCAGCGGGGCCAGACCCATCAGCCAGACCCGGCGCCCTTCGAGCGAGAACTGCGGAAACACAAAGCGCGTGGTGATGGTGGCCAGGTTGAGCGAGCAAGCTCCCAGATTGAGAAAGCTGGTGATGGAGACCCAGAACGCCGAATCCGACTGTCGCGTGAAGTGGCGCAGATTCATCAGGTAGACCGTGAGCAGCCCGAACAGCATGAGCGTCTGGCCCCACTGGGTGGTATCGCGCCAGAAAACACGGATGTCTTTCACCAGGATGCCCCCGACATCTCCTGGCAATCCGGGGATGGCCGCCACGCAGCGCTCGAGCAGGCTGTCGCGAACCTCCCGGGTTCCGGAAGAACGGCCGATCCGTTGCACCCAGCCCCACTGACCGAGGAGGGATCCCCGGCTCCGGACACAGCTGGTGGCCTCGTACAGCACCGCGCCGAACCGGGTCAGGGAAATCAGCCCGAAGAAGAGGGTGTAGCTCAGCAACACCCCGCCATAGAAGAACGCGCTGCGGAAGGCCCCCTCGACCCAATTCTGGACCGCCGAGCTCAGCCAGTAGCTGGGCAGCAGCGGGAATTGGACCAACCGGGTGTTGTCGAGGAGTCGGTCGATCACCACGAGAACGCGGTTCTCGAGAAGCATCTCCTCGGTCACCACCGTGGGGCGGGTCCGCCAGACGACCAGCCCGATCACCGTGGCCAGGGTGGCCAGCAGCACGGTCTGGAACAGTCGACGGTCCAGGTAGCGCGCCAGGAGGAGCGAGAATCCGGAGCCGGCAACCCCGGGGAGCACGATGAAGAGGGCGACCAGCACGCCGGTCATGGGGTAGAAGTGCCAGCCCACCTGATACACCCGCCCGTAGGCCAACAGCAGCGGCGCGATGAGGAAGAGGAAGGCCCAGGAGGCCAGCATCACCGACTCCACGAATTTCCACCGGAAGAGGGTCTCGGGAGGGATGGGCAGCGGCAGGAGAAACTCGGATTCCCGGTTCCTGAAGAAATTGGAATAGCTGATCACCAGGTTGCTCAGGAGCAGCAGGCCGAAGAGGCAGGCGAAGAGCAGGAAGAGCAGCCGCTCGACCAGGAGCCCACCGAGGCCCGGAAAGCGCGACAGGAACTTCAGTCCCTGGAAGAACAGGCCGTAGGCCATGGCCGCATAGCCCACGAGGAACAGTCCGATCACAGCCACCCACAGACGCGATTTCTGACGCAATGCCAGCACCTTGCGCCCGAGCGACAACGCGTTGACCTGAAGCAGCAGCCGGAACGGCCCCGGCGTCGTCGCCGAAGCCGTCTCAGGTGGAGTGCCTGTGAGACTCACGCTCTTCAGTCTGGTCCAATCAAGGCACCGTCACCACCCGGAAGTAGCCGGTTTGCGCGCCGACCGGATCGGTGTCCTGGAGCACCAGTTCGGCCCCGTTGCCGTCGGCCGTGGCGATCCGGGTCCACGGGATGGCCGGCAGCGTCACCAGGTCGCCGACTTTCTCGAGCGCGTATCGGACTCCGGACACCGAGTTCAGGCGGACTTCGAATCGTCCGTCAGGGGCCCGATTGGCCGTGATGGAAAACGGCGGGACGGGCGATGCCTGTTCCCAGGCGAGGCGGATATTTCCTTCGTCTTGGATGACCGGCGGGCCGGCATCGTAGAAACCATCGACCGCGATGCGGTAGCGCGTGTCTTTTTTGGCTTCGAACTCCAGACGGCTCTGCCAGACGTCGCCCGAGATGATGTCGTCGTTTTCAGCCACCAACTTCAAGGCGTTGACCGCATCGCCTGTGTAGACCGCCAACAAGGTGTCGAAGGCCGAGCCGGTGGTCTCGAAGCGGACGAGCCCATCGACGGGCGCCGTCCAGTGCCACCACGCCGACCGCCCGCCCCGGATGCCCCCATGGGAGGGTTCGCCGGTCTCGCGGGTGAAACGCAGATTGTTGGCGGTCGCGGCTCCCCGGGCTCCGGAGATCGCGGTGGCATTGGCGAATTGGTTGTTGCCGCTGGGTTGGCCGCCTTTCTGGGAGATGTCGAGGCGGATGGAGCCTTCTTCCTGAACGGTTCCGTCGCTGAAACCATCGACCGCGATGAAGTAGGTGACGCCGGCCGTGGCTCCGAAACTCACCTCGCTCTGGACCTTGTCGAGCGTGGGATCGATGTCGTCATTCTCGGCGACCCGTCGCAACGTGGAGACCGAATTGCCGATGTACACGGCCAACAGCGTGTCGAAGCTGCTGTCCACCGTGTTGATGACCGTGGGTCCGGAGATGGGGGCCGTCCAGCGCCACCAGGCCGAGCGTTGGCCGGTTCCGCCGGCGTGGGAGGGTTCCAACGGTTCTCGGGTGAAGCCCCGATTGCTCGCATGGTACACCCCTCCGAAACCGACCGTGACGATCGCGTTGGTGAAGAGGTCGTTGGGTGGGGGAGTCGCGATGCCGCCCGGCCGCCAAGCCAGTTGGACGGTGCCTTGAGCACCATCACGGCCGTCCACGGCGAGGCGATAGCGCGTTCCGGCAGCCACCTGGAAGCCGACCCGGCTGGTGGTTTGACCCAGTTCCCAATCGTCATTGCCGGCCACCCGGATCAACCCGGTGAGCGAATCGCCCAGATAGACCCCCAAGGCGGTGTCGAAGTCGCTGCCGATCGTTTCGAAGGTCACCACGCCCGAGAAAGGGGCGCTCCACTGATACCAGACGGAGTTGCGACCGCCGCTCTGGCCATGGTCGGGTTCGCCGGTTTCGCGCGAGGCGTTGACCGTGCTTCCGGAAATCGAGCCTCGATCGCCCGTCAGCTCCTGGGCCGCGATGAAGGCGTCATTGGCCGGCACGGAGACCGGTTCATTGAGCAACCAGCGCCGCACCGTCGGGAAGGTGACGTTGAAGCGGCCGTATTCATCGATCTGCTGGGAGGGGTCGATGTTCGAACAATCCGAATCGCCGCCGTAGAGCTGACCGATCACCTGCTGTTTGGCATTGAAGAGCGGTGATCCGGAGCTTCCGACCTCGGTGACTCCCCGGATCCAGCGCACGGTGCGGAAATTGGCGTTCTCGCCCTGGGTCACACCGATGCTGATGCGCTTGTAATCGCCCTGCGGATGATGGATGCCCGCCAAGCTTTCGGCGGCCGCCGGGGAATCGGAATTCCAACCGGCATAGGTGACCCCGGCGGGAACCGAGCCGTGCAGCCGGAGGAAGCAGTGGTCGTTGCCCGTGCCGCGGCTCTTGGTCGACAGGATGCTCGCGCCCCCGACCGTGCGCGGCACGGTGGCCGGATTGGGGATGAAGCTCTTGCAGCTGGCGGTCTGGTAGTCCCAGTAGAATTCGGCCGTGTCGGCCTCGGACTGACTGGTGATGCAATGGGCGGCCGTCAGGAAGTAGTCGGTCTTGGGCGCCTCGTTGAGATCATTCAGCAGGCATCCGGTGCAGAAGAGTTCTCCGACCACTCCGACCGAGCCGATCCCGGCCACGGCATGCGATGTCGTGGCCCAGGCCGGTTCGCAGCTCACGTCGATGTTGCAGCTCGCAGCGGTCTTGGCCTCGGCCGTGGATGTGCCGGCCTTGGCGGCGGGGTCTTCACCCAGGCGCACATACCGATGCGTGAGTTCGGTGACGCGGAACGACGGAAGCGGGGTTCCACCGGCCACCCGGCACTCGAGCACCACCGCCGAGCCGAACACACTGGGAGTCCAGAGCCCGTCGCGGTCGCCGAGCGTTTCGGCCGTGAAGGGGCCTTGGAGTTCGGTCGGGTCGTCGGCATTGAAGACCCGGAGTTCAGTCCCCTCGGGCAGGCGCAGCGATTCGAGATGCAGCCGCAAGCCGAACGCCTCGTCCGATTCGATGCGGGCAGTCCAGACGCGGGTGCCGTCCGGCAGGGATATCCAGGGGGATTTGCCTCCCAAGACCCGGATCGGATCGTCCAGCAGCCGTCGGATCCCCACACGGGCACGACCTTTGGGGTTTTGTTGCCGGTCCAAGGCGTCTTCGGCCCGCACGACAGCGAGGTCGGGAGCGCTCAAGCGCCGAGTGACCTGCGGGGGCAGGGTCTTCAGCGCGCTCACCGCGATGGCCTTCGCGCGGGTTGAAACCGGCGAGGTGCTCACCTTCGAGGGGAGTTCCACGGCCCCACCCGACAGCATCAGGCAGAGCCAGGCCAACCAACCGAGTCCGGGAATCCACCGTGGGGGGAGTGCGTTCATGATCAGTCCGAATCCTAGCGAGCCCGCAATCTCCGCGGGCGACTTCGGCCGGAGCGGTGGAGAACCTTGAAAGGATCGGTACAGGGGGAAAATCCCTGAAATCCGGACCGGGTCAATGGGCACGATCGGAAGAGACGGACCCGGTGGAGGGCCGGTTACACGGGCATCCGCGTCTCATGATCCGGACACGCAAACCGCTCGATGTCGCTCTGTCGCGACGGATAGGCCGCCAAAAGCGCCCTCCGCGTGCCGCCTTCGAAGATGTCGGGGGTGTAGCCCGGGGAGAGGGTGCAGCCGTACAGGGCGTAGGTGCCTCCGGTGATGAGGTGGGCGGCCTGCCAGACTCCGGCCGGGACGACCACCTGACAGTGGTGCCCCCGGGTCGGATCCGGACCCAAAATCACGTCTTCGGTGGAGCCGTCGGGCCTCAGGAGGATGAGTCGGAATGGATCACCGCTGTAGAAGTGCCAGACCTCATCGAGGGTCAGTCGGTGGAAGAGCGAGTGGCTCAACGGTTCCTCGCAATACAGGCCGATCATGGCGGTTCCCGCGGGTCGCCCCGGCTGCAGTTCGAGGGCCGTCCGATAGGATTGGACAAACAACGTGCCTTCGACCGGCAGCGGTTCCAGTCGATACCGTTCGATGAGGGCTTGGATGACGGGGTTCATGGAAAACGAGCCGGTTCGATCCGGGGTGTCCCGGGGTCAATCGCGCAGCGAGGCAACCAGGGCGTCGACCAGTTCCTGGGTTCTGAGACTCCTTTGGATGCTGGCGGTCACCGCGGGTCCCCGGGGATCCCGGGTCAGCTGGGCGAAGGCTTCCAGCATGCGGGTGGATTGGCGCAGCGGCGAGGGGGTCTCGGTACGGACCCAGCTCGCCGGATTGGCCATGCCGAAGCGGTGGGTGAATCCCACAGGTCGGGTCGTGTCGGGAGCGCCGAAGCCGCCGTCCCAGTCGAGCACGAAGTCGTCGATGGAAATCACCCCGCGGCTGCCCATCAGGTCCAGGTCCATGAGGCAGGCTCCGACCGTGTAGCCCGCATCCCAGGTCGCGGTGAATCCGTCGCTCAGGCGCATGAAACCGGTTCCGCGGATCCAGCCACCGGTCACCGGATCCCGCTGGGCCCAACTGCGACACTCGGCCACCGGAGCCTCGCTGCCGGAGTACTCGACGATGGCCCGCATGGAATACCAGGCCATGTCACCGATGGCTCCGGTGGGCTCCTGGTCGGGTCGGAGGCGGATGTTGTTCCGGTCTAGGGCCGGGAAGAAGAACGAGGTCCGCAATCCCTGCAGGGGCCCGGTCTTCTCGGGCAGCGCCTCACGGACAGCCCGGGTCCGCGGATGGTGAGTGAAATGCGTGCCGTCGAGGAACGCCACGCCGGCCCGGGTGCAAGCGTCGGTGATCTTCAGGAGCGAATCGCGGTTCAGGAAGGGTTTGTCGGCCAGCACCGACAAGCCCCGGGCCGCCGCCGCCAGGCAGAACGGTTCGCGAGCCACCGTGGGGGTGGCCACGTAGACGGCGTCGACCGTACCCGATGCGATGAGCGATTGGCCGGATTCGAAGACCGGCACCGATCCGTGCTTCGCGGCAAAGGCGGTGGCCGTCTCGACCCGCCGACTGGCGACCGCGGCCAACTCGACCTCACGCGTGCCGCGCAAGGCCTGAGCGATGACATCTGCGATGAATCCGGTGCCGATGATTCCGAGGCGGAGAGGGGTGGGCATGGGGAGCGATTCGGTTGTGGCGAAACAACGCTCGACCGATCCGATCCGCAGATCAAGGTCCATCCCGCCGGCGGGGTGCGGTCATCTCGCACCGATCCGGACCTCGGAGGGCGGATCCTCAGGCACAGAAGAGCCTGCAGACGGGGCTTGGCCGGAAGGCGGGCGGGGCCGCATAGTCAGGAGCAGATACCATGGGCTTGCGGCTTTCCATCCAAAGCGTTGGGGGCGTCATCACGGCGCTCCGCCACTGGGGCGGACTTGGCCGGAACGATTCAGTGGGACCCGTCGTGCTGTCGGCTTTGTGTTCAGCACGCGCTTCGTGGGGCTCTCGTGACCGGCCTTCACAGCGCCCGCGCCTGGCTCTCGCCGCGTCTTGCGAAAGAATTCGCCACGTCCTCAAGTGCTTAACACCCGAATCGTCCCGGCTTGGGTGGATTGCAGTATGCGGCCTTCTGCTCTGGGTGAAGCCGGTGTCCTGCCAGACGGTGTCCTCGCCGACCGCGTCGACAGCGCCAGCCCCGACGTTGTGGTCGTTGCGGCCCGTGGTCGCGCCGCCGGTGCCCCCGCCGAGTCCGGGCGTGAGCGACTCCAGCCATCCCATCGACCGTTTCATCGATGAGGCCCTGCACCGCCAGGGACTGCATCGGGCTCCCGAGGCCGAACGGCATCTCCTGATCCGGCGGGTGGCCTGGGATCTGACAGGCCTTCCTCCGACCCCGAGCGAGGTGGCCACCTATCTCTCGGACTCGGCTCCCGAGGCCTTCGAGCGCATGGTCGAACGGTTCTTGGCCTCGTCGGCCTACGGCGAGCGGTGGGGACGCTGGTGGCTGGACTTGGCCCGCTACGCCGACACCAACGGTCAGGATGAGAACAAGGTGATGGCCAATGCGTGGCGGTACCGCGATTGGGTGATCCGCTCCTTCAATGCCAACCAGCCTTACGATCACTTCGTGCGGGAGCAGTTGGCCGGGGATTTGTTGCCGGCGGCGGGCATGTCCGAGGCGGCGCGTTTCGACCGGTGGGTCGCCACCGGGTTCCTGGTTCTGGGGCCGAAGATGCTGGCCGAGCAGGACAAGCCCAAATTGGTCATGGACCTGGTGGATGAGCAGATCGATGTCGTGGGGCGGGCCTTTCTGGGGCTCACCCTGAGCTGCGCCCGGTGCCACGATCACAAATTCGATCCGGTCAGCGCCGAGGATTACTACGCCTTGGCCGGGATCTTCCGCAGCACCAAGACTCTCGAGAATCTCGCCTTCGTCTCCAAGTTCAACGAACGCCGGATCACCAGTGCCGAGCGGATGTCGGCCATCGAGAAGCACCAGGCCACATCGGCCCGATTGAAGCAGGAACACGAAGCCGCGATCCGGGCGGCCAACGACGGGTTGCTTGGGGACTGGAAGGCGGCGCTGATCCGTGAGCTGCCTCAGTGGAACGACCCTTCCAGGCGCGTCGCCACCAACACCCTCGAGGGGCGGTGGAAACAGTGGTGGCAGGGCCAGAGGGTGTCGCCCGGAGTGCGGCGCACGCTGGAGGGGCTCGCGAAGGAGGCTCCGGCCCGCGAAGCCTGGTTGGCGCCTGTACGCTCCGGAGGTGAAGCTTCGGGAGAGGTGTCGAGGTGGGCCCCGGGAAGGGTCGGTTCGGGTTTCCGGGCCGATGGTCGGAATCATCTGGACCGTCCGCACAGTCCGGAGTTGGAGCCCAAGCAGTGGACGCTTCAGACCTGGGTCTACGTGGACGCTTTCGCGAAGGAGGGCGATTCCCGGCGCTGGTTGGTCTCGAAGAACGACAACGAATGGGCCGAGGGACACTATGCACTGGTCCTCGATGGAAAGCATCCCATGGCCTATTTGAACATCGGCGGCGGCCCGGATCGCGTGGTGTCCGTCCGCTCGGCCCGACCCGTCCAGCGGCGCGAATGGCATCACCTGGTGGCCACCTACGATGGGAAGAGCCTGCGTCTGTTCGTGGATGGAAGCCTCGAGGGACAACTCGAGGTGGGGCGCGCTCGGGTGCCCGGGGTCGGCCGCTTTGCGCTGGCTCGTCGGCCCGACGGCTATGTGCATTTCAAGGGGCGTCTGGATGAGGTGCTGCTGTCCGCGGAGGTCTGGACCCCGGAGCGGGTGAAGGAGGCTTTTGAAAGGCCGGAGCGCACGCGCGAGTGGCCTGCGGTGGTTCGATTCGGGTTCGACCCGGTCGGCGAATCCGAGCGACGCGAGGCCGAGTGGGCCGAGGCCCGGGAGGCCGTTTTTGGTGAGGGTGGGGTTCTGGCCCTTCCGAAGGATCCCCAGGCGTTCTACCCGGAGTCGGTCCGGTCGGCCCTGGCCCAGCGCGAGCAGGAGCAGGAGGCTCTGCGGCGACAAGACCCGGGTGTGCCCGAGTTCGCGCTTTCGGTGGACGAGGGGACGGTGGCCGATCTGCCCGTCCATATCCGCGGAAGCCATCTTCAACTGGCCTCCCACCCGGTTCCTCGGGGCTTCCCGAAGGCGATCCGCGTGGGGAGTGTTCCGACATTGGAGGCCCACCGGAGCGGCCGCTGGGAATTGGCCGACTGGCTGACCCGATCCGATCATCCGCTCACCGCACGGGTGTTCGTCAACCGGGTCTGGCAGGCCCACTTCGGTCAGGGATTGGTCCGCAGTTCCGACAATTTCGGAACGCGGGGAGACGCACCCACCCACCCCGGACTGTTGGACTGGTTGGCGCGGGACTTCGTGGACCAGGGTTGGGATCTCAAACGACTGCACCGGCAGATCCTTGCCAGCGCGACCTGGCGGCAGGCCGGACGGATCCGCGCCGATCCCAAAGGCCCCGAAACGGATCCTGAAAACCGGTGGTTGTGGCACCATCCGCGGCAGCGTCTGGAGGCCGAGATGATCCGCGACGGGGTCTTGGCCGTCTCGGGTCGGTTGGACCGCAGCCTCGGGGGGACGCTGGTCTCGTGGAAGAACGACGAGTACACCCCTCAGGACGAGGTGTCGGAGTCGTCCCGTCGCCGCACGGTGTATCTGCCCGTGGTGCGGGACCGCGTATACGACGTGTTGACGCTGTTCGATTTCGCCAATCCCAGCGTGGGCGTCGCCCGCCGGACCCCCACGGTGGTGTCCCATCAGGCCCTCTTCTGGATGAACAGCCCGTGGGTCAAGGAACAGGCCCGCGCCCTCGCTGGGGATCTCGGGTCCGGCCAGCGGGCTTCGGTGGCCCAGCGGGTGGCCCAGGCCTATGAGCGGGTGCTGGGTCGAACGCCCGACCCGGCCGAGCAAGCCCGCGCCGTAAGATTTCTCACCGAAGCGGCCACCACGGCGGCCCCGCCCGATTCGGCCGATCGATGGACCTCCTGGTGCCAGGTGCTGTTGGCCAGTTCCGAATTCCAGTACCGCGACTGATCCCATGAACGCTCCTCGTCACCCCCGGATGTCCCGTCGCAGTCTCCTCCGCCGATCGGCCCTGGGGTTCGGCAATCTGGCCCTGATGGGCCTGCTGTCGCCCGGTCGGAGCCTCCTGCGAGCCGAAAGCCGCCGGGAACCGCTCGCAGCCCGCCCCCCGGTGCTCCGGGCCAAGGCCAAGCGGATCATCTTCCTGTTCATGCACGGGGGGCCATCCCACGTGGACACCTTCGATTGGAAGCCGCGGCTCCTGAAGGATTCGGGCAAACCGTTGCCCTTCGACAAGCCGCGGATCCAGTTCGCCAAGACCTCCAACCTGAGGCGCTCTCCGTGGGAATTCCGCCCGTACGGTCAGTCCGGAGCGATGATCAGCGACCTCTTCCCGCTGGTGGGTGCCCGTGCCGACGATCTCTGTTTCCTGAAGGCGGTCCACGGTACCAACGAGGCGCACGGGGGCGCGTTGCTGAAACTCCACACCGGGTCCGACACGTTCGTGCGCCCCAGCATGGGGTCGTGGGTGACCTACGGCCTGGGTACCGAGAACCGCAACCTGCCCGGGTTCATCACCATCAATCCCACATTGGGCCACGGCGGGGTGGGCAATTGGTCGAGCGCGTTCCTGCCGGCCGTCCATCAAGGCACTCCCATCGGTGGTGGGGTCCCGGTGGATCGGGCCACCATCCACTACCTGCACGATCCGAATGGCGACGCTCTCACCCAGCGGGCCCAGTTGGACCTCCTCGGCGAAATGAATCGCGACCATCTCGGGGCGGTCGGTGCCGATGCCGTGCTGGAGGCCCAGATCGAGGCCTTCGAGTTGGCCTTCCGCATGCAGTCCGAGGCTCCCGAGGCCATGGATCTCGACCGGGAGAGCCCGGCCACCCGCAAGCTCTACGGCCTCGACGACCCCAAGACCGCTTCCTTCGCCCGCCAGTGCCTCCTGGCGCGGCGGTTCAGCGAACGGGGGGTGCGGTTCGTCCAGGCGAGCCACGGCTATTGGGACCAGCATTCGGACCTGACCAAGGATCACGGTCGGCTCGCCTCCGAGGTCGATCGTCCCATCGCCGCGTTGCTCCAAGATCTCAAGGCACGGGGACTTTGGGACGAAACCCTCGTGATGTGGGGCGGAGAATTCGGCCGCACGCCCACCCTCCAGGGCGACGATGGCCGGGACCACCATCCCCATGCCTTCACCATGTGGCTCGCCGGCGGGGCCGTGAAGGGGGGCTTCAGCTACGGTGTCACCGACGACTACGGATTCTATTGCGTCGACCAGAAGGTGCACGTGCACGACCTGCATGCGACGCTGCTGGCCCTGCTCGGACTGGATCACGAGGAACTCACCTACCGGCATGCCGGACGCGATTTCCGGTTGACCGACGTCCATGGTCGCGTGGTGACGGAACTCTTCGCCTGAAGGGAGCGTCGGGAGGCTCGGCCCGGGGGAGCGCTCCCAGAGCCCGAGCTTGCCTCCGCCTGCGATGCCCCTTCAGGGAATGATCACCCGGTAGAACCGTTGGGCGGCCTCCACGGGCAGCGGGACTGCCACCTCCCGTGGGACTCCGGCGGGAATGTTCTGGAAGCTGCTCCAGGGGGAGCCCAGCGCGTCGCACCCTTGCACGGTGTAGTTCCGGTCGGCCTGAGCGTGGAATCGGACTGTCCAAGCGCCGGTGGAGTTCTGGACCACCTCCACCCTGAGTACGCTCGTGGCTTGGCGCGGATCGGTACCCGCCCGGTATTCGTCGCGGTTTGACGCCCCATCTCCGTCGGGGTCTTCCAGTGCGTCGGAGGCGAGGTCTGAACGCAGTCCGTGAGCCGCCTCCCAGGCGTCGGGCATTCCGTCGCCGTCGGTGTCCGCGTAGGGAGAGGCGTTGGGCGATCCGGGAGTCGGACGGTTGGGGAAACGGACTCGCGTGGAGGATCCGTCCGGGAACAGCCCTTCGGAGACTCCCTCGTCTTGGAGGGTGTAGTCCACGGTGTCGACCACGCCGCCGTACTCGCCCACCAGACGCAGCGTCTCGCCGAGTGCGCTGAGCCGGAACGCCAGCGGCGTGCCCGGCGAGGTGGCTTCGCTACCCTCCATGCGGAACCGAACGAACCCTCGGCCTCCGATGAAGCTCGGGGTGGGCAGATTCCGATTGGTGGCCCCGCGGATGCTGGGATCGTCGGTGAGCACCCATCGCGAGAGGGACGCCGGGAGCGGATCCGGATTGTAGAGTTCGATGAAGTCGAGCGAGGAACCGCCCGAAGCCATCCACTCGTTGATCCGGAGGGTCGATCCGTCGGCCAACACCGAGGCCGAGAACGGAGGCGTTGCCGTCGGACCCTCGAGAGCCAGAAACCACGCATCGTCCCGGCGGAAGACGGGTCGGTCGACGACTTGAGGGCCAAAGTCGACACGGTCCAACAGGCGCCCCTCGACGGTCTCCAGGCGCAAGCTGCCGCCCTCATCGGGCAGCGGGGTGGCTGTGATGAGGCTCGCCATCGATGGCCGTGGTTCGGGCAGGGTTGCAGCACCGCAATAGAGCCGCACCCGCGCTCCCGATCCCACGAGGTTGCTGGAGGCGAAGGGCACCGTCACCGGAGGCCTTCCCGGGGGATCGATGATCAGTCGCAGGGCGACTCCCGCGGGTAAGCCGGTCGAGACCGCCTCCAGGTCCACCCAGTCCGGGGTGGATCGCGCCGAGAAGGCCGAGATCTTGAGGTGCTGGCCGAGCGTGCTCACCTGGTTGCTCAGGCCTGGAGTCTCGGCGGCGATCAGACTCTGGAACGGACCCGTCGCGTCGGGGATTCTCGCCAGAGTGCCGCCCCGGATCGGAGACGGAGAAACCCACCGCTGAACTTCGCCACCCGTGGGTTCCTGGAGGGCGACGAACCCGGGCGCCGCCGGCATATCCCATTCCAGGTGATGTGGGCCCGCCTTGCGATCGGCGGTCAGCACCAGGAAGCCTCCGGGCGCCACGAATGCAGGCCCCGCCAAGCGGACCACCGCGTTCGAGGTCGCCAGACTCCAGCCCGCCACCGGCGCCGGACGCGGGTCGGGATTGTGCAATTCGACCCAGGGCGATCCTTGGCTCGGCAGCAACTGCAGTTCATTGAGCGTGAGGGCCGTGGACAGTTCGGCGGCGGGAACGGGCTGGTGGGTCGAACCCGGGGTGGGCTTCGAGAGGACCCAGGTGCCGGCGGCGTCACGCCCCAGTGAAAACCCGTCCACCATCGATCCGTAGCGGACGGCATCCACCCGCTCCCCGGAGGGGTCGAGGAGGACGAGGGTTTCGCCGTCGGCATCGAGGGGGAAGGTCAGTCGATCCGGGCCGGTGCCTTCGGCCCGGTTCCAGAAGACCCGCAATCCTCCCGGAGCGATCGTGGTGCCGGCGGGAATCACGAAGCGGCGAGGGTCGTCGTTGTCGGTCAGCGAGTAGCCGCCGATGTCCACCGGTGTGGAACCGGGGTTGTGCAATTCCACCCAGTCCGGGGCGCCCGTGGCCATCAGTTCATTCAGGCGCACCGGTGCCCGTGTTGGCGGGAGCGGGGGAGCCCCCGGGGTGCCTCCGGGAGCACTGGCCGTCCAGACCGAGGGGTCATCGGGATCCAAAGAGGGGTCGCGGTTTTCGAGAGAGGGCCCTCGGCCATCGGGCGACTGCGGCCAGCGATGGGAATCCCCGTATTCCACCGAGGTCACGATGCGTCCGGCTTTGTCTTGGAGTTCCAACCGTTCGCCGCCGTTGGCAAGGCTTCCGCCGAACCACCCGGCGACCGCGACTCCGGGATGGCGCTGGCGGAAGAGGTCGGGATTGGAATCGTTGGCCACGATGATCCGCCCGCCCGCGGGAATCGGCAGGCTGGGTGTGGGAAACCGGAAATCGATTCCGCTGAACTGGTATCCCGAGACATCCAGCGGCACGGATCCGGCATTCCAGAGTTCCAGGTACTCGAAGGCCTCTCCGCCGGCCGGATGGTATTGGATCTCGGAGATCGACACAGGAACGGGAGTCGCGGCCGATTGGAAGTCGGCGGTGACCAGGGCGCTCCATTGGGTGCCGTTCAGAGTGCGGGCTTGGATCAGCACCGGGGGTTGCAGGGGGAGCGCATCGGCATAGCGGCGCGCTTGGGGTGACACTTCCGAAGAGAAGGCGACGCGGGGGTCGGTTCCGTTGGTCGTGTACCAGATCGTGCCCGTTTTCCGCGTCATCGTGAGCCGAACGCCGGGCATCACGCGTCCGCCCATGAGGCTCAACACCGGGGCATTGGACGAGGCCAGGAAACCGGCTTTCTGGAAGGCGTTGGTCACATACGGGCGTCGGCTGTTGATCCAGGGCGTGATCACGTCCGAGAAACCGGAGATCGATGGTGACACCTTGGCCCTGAGAGCCGTGTAGGCGGCCCGGATGCGCTCATCCGTGAGGGGCCCGCCATTGAAGAACGCACGATGAACGCGGTCGGCGAAGAGCAGGCGGAACTCCGGAGAGCGCTTCAGCGAATTGAACAGTTGCTGGTAATCGGTGGTGCCCCACGGCGGCGACGTGGTCGAGAGGGTGTTGGCGATGGTGTCGTATGAAACGGGGTGAGACCCGAAGGAGAACTCAGCGTCCCAGGGATAGAAGCGAAACCGGGAACCCGTCACGCGTTCTCGGGCCGCCCGCGTGTTGTTGTGGGGCCAATCGTCGTTGTCGGACCAGATGTGAGGCAGCAGGTAGTCGATGAAATTGGAGAGATCCATCCGGGAGGCCACCTCGAGGTAATTGGTCCGCTGGGTCAGATCTTTCCGGGCGGCATTGCGGAGGGCCGACCACGCGAGGGTGTCGCCACTCAGAGCCGCATTGCCGGGTCCGATGACATCCCAGAGCGGGCCCCCACCATGGTAGGCCTGCAGGAAGTCTTCATTCACCCGTTCGGCCGGATTGTAGATGCCGCGGTAGGCTCCGTTCAGGAACAGGTGGACGAAGGTGCCGTGGCTGGCGACGAGCCCCACCTGATCGCACAGGGTCCGGACGAATTCGTCTTTCAACAGGGGGTTGACGGGGTCGTTCATGCCCGCTCGCAAGTGGAGCGTGTCGAATTCGGAAACCGTGGTTCCCGGGAACACCCGGTACTGGAGCCGGCCCTCACCGTATTCACCCCGGAAATACAGGCGGAACGAGTACTTGCTCTGCGGCAGGACCGTCGTGTTGTAGGCGTAGAGGCCCCGGATGTAATCCCCCCCGGCCACTCGGATGCCGGCATCGACCTGGAAGCCGCCGTTGTCTTCGGGGCGGATCCATTCCACCGAGACCGGGCGCTCCCAGGCCAGTCCGTGGTTCACCGTGTTGCGGGGATTGAACTCCATGATCCCGGTGCGGCCATAGAGGTGGTTGGTGGCGGTCACCAGGGAGAGCACCGGCAGCAGGCGACGCGAGGCCGGAAGATTGTAGAGGTAGGTGTGGGTCTGGACGCGGGAGGGGATCTGGTTGGAGGCGAAACCCACGGCACGGATCACTCGGTTGGCCTGGATGGCGATGGGTTGGGTGTACGTGGCCCCGTTGTTCAAGGTCGGGATGCTGCCGTTGGTGGTGTAGCGGATGGTCACCCCGGCCTGTGGCGAGGCGATCGACAGCGCAAAGGGCACCGCGAAGAAGCCGCGCGGCACGCTGAAGTGCAGGTCCGGGACGGCATTGGTCAGGGGACTCGTCCCGTTGGGCGCCGACGGTGTGGGCGCGGCGAAGAAGCGGAACTCCCGGGCCGCGGTTCCGCCATTCAGGCCATACGAAACATCGGGGGCCTGCCGCGGATAGTCGATCCGGTCGACCGCCGATCGCGGGAGTTCGGGGCCGGACAATTCAAGGGATCCGCCGTTGGGGTTCAGTTTGAAGTTCGTATGCAGGTAGCGGCTGGCTGGTTGTCGGGTTCGGTCTTTGCCCGAGGCCCAGATCAAAGTGGAACCCGACGGCGGCAGCACCAGGCTGGGGAAAACCCACAAGTCGGGCACCTCGGGGTCGTTGCTCAAACTCCATCCGTTCAAGTCGACCTCGGTGTCGCCCGCATTGAAGAGTTCAATCCAGTCTTCCGGGTCGCCGTCCTCGTCCTTGAGCCCCGACAGGTTTTCCGAGAGGAACTCGCGAACGACGATCCGACGCTCCGCCAGCGGGGCCGCGATGCCGTAAGACACACCGGTGCCCAAGAATGTCAGGGCCGGGTCGTCCTCGGCGTGGATTCCGGTGTCGCTCGCCCACGACACGTCGGCGGTCCCGGGCCCCGGAGGGGCGAACCGGAACACATAGGGGCCGGCTCCCACCCCCTCGACCTGCTGTGACGGGACGCCGTTGAGGCGGAGATCGGTCGCATCGACTCCGACCACCGGTCGGTTGAATCGGATCCGAATCTCACCCAGACGCTGCAGGCTCAGTCCGGGTGGCGGGAGTATCGAAGCGACTTCCGGAGATCTCAGGTCGACCCGCTCATAATTCCAATTGGCGCTGGCGACCGAGGCATCGAAGCGGGTGGGGGGTTGCCCCAGATCCTGGATGGTGTGTAGCGGACCCCAGCTGATGGTCACCGGACCGTAGGGCGGAGCTTTGAAGAAGAAGTCATAGGTGGCACCCGATCCGAACGACGAGGCGGCCGGGACTCCGTTGACGAGGAAATTACCCGCGCTGACGCCATTGACCGGCGCACTGAAGGTGACGGTGATCCGTTCGAGGTCGGAGACCCGGCCCGGAGGCGGGTCCACCGACAGGATGTGCAGGGCGGCCCGGACCCCGGAAGAACCCAGAGTCAGCAGACCCAAGAAGAGCAATGCAGTCGCGCGGAAAAGCACCATGGAGTGCTTCGAGGTTCTTTGGTGGAAGGGTCTCCGTCAAAGCGCCTTTGCGATCGCCAATGCGATCGAATGCGTCGCCCTCCGGGAGCGTGGACGCACGGGACCATTTCGGAGGGCACCGGATCGGCGTTGATGCACGGCCTCCGATGGTGTCCATTGGCAGCACTATGTCCCGGTTGGTTTGGCTTTCCCTCCTGACAGCGATCTTGAGTGCCGCCCTGAGGGTTGTCGCCACCGAGCCTGCAGGCCTCTCCGGTTCGGCCCCGGCCCCAGGGGTGCCGGAGGTGCCACCGTCGCTGGCTTGGACGAACCTCCAGACGCTGAGGCCCGGTGCTGCGGTCACCGTGGTCCTCGGCAGGCATCGCTGGCCCGTGCGATGGGTGCCCGCGGGCCGCTTCGTCATGGGCAGCCCGTCGGACGAGGCCCAACGCGACAAGGATGAAGTCCAGCACGAGGTGGTGTTCACGCGGGGGTTCTTCATGGCCGAGACCGAGTGCACCCAGGCGCAGTGGGAAGCCGTGAAGCCGACCAATCCCAGCCACGGCAAGGCGCCCGACCAACCGGTCAATCAGGTTTCGTGGCCGGAGGCCCAGGAGTACTGTCGGGCCCTGACCCACCGGCATTGTGAAGCCGGACTCATTCCCGACGGATGGGAGTGGGATCTGCCGACCGAGGCCCAATGGGAATACGCCTGCCGAGCGGGCACGACCGGCTCCTTCGCGGGTGACCTGAACGCCCTGGCCTGGATCGAATCCAACTCCGAGGGCAAGGCCCATGCGGTGAAGACCCGCGGCCCCAACGCCTGGGGGCTGCATGATCTGCATGGCAATGTCTGGGAATGGTGTCGCGACTGGTATGGAGACTATCCGACAAACGCGGTGCACGACCCCACCGGGCCCTCGGCCGGAACCTTTCGCTGCTATCGGGGCGGCAGTCGCATCTATGGCGCGCGGCGGGCCCGATCGGCCATCCGCGGGGCCATGACCCCGGAACTTCGCGGCGATTACTTGGGTTTTCGGCCGGTGTTGTTGCCGCGCCCCTGACTCCGGACCGAGCCTCGATCGGATCGGTCTCGCAGCGGGTTCGGGGGAGGGCGCGTCGTGTCGGAGCGCTTCAGCGGTCGGTATCCCGGGAGTCTTGGCCCGTCGGGGTTCCCGATGCCGGGGCGTGGACAGCGGGCGATTCGGGATCGAACCGGGCCTTGTCGAATTTCAACACCCAAAGGGCCAGCAGCAGCAGGATTCCGACGGCGGCTCCGACCTGGGCAGCGCGCCCCATCATCGTCACGCCGAAGCGGAAGGCCTTGAAAGCCGGAGCCTCGCAACCGCAATGAGCGCATCGGGTGTCCGAATCCAGGATGAAGGCCCGACAGGCGCGGTTGGAGCAGTGCCGAAGTCGCGCCTGGGCCCGAAGGGGGGCCTGAGGCGTCTGGCCCGACCCGCAGCGCGCGCACCGGGAATCTCCCGACAGCACCATGGATCGGCAGTGCCGGTTGGCACAGCGCACCAGGTGGGAGCGGGGATGGATGAGACTCATGCGAATCCGGTGGACGGCCCCGAGATTAACCGCCGATCGCGGCATCGACGCAACTCGGGATTGCCGGCGGTCGGCGGCGCCCCTTAGTCTCGGCCCATCTCCCAACCACGGGTATCTATGGCTAAAAAACAACTTCGCATCGGTCTCATCGGCTACGGCTTCATGGGACGCGCCCATTCCAACGCATTCGCTCAGGTCGGACATTTCTTCCCGTCGAGCTACCAGATCGTGCTGAAGGCCGTCTGCGCGCGCGACGCTGCCAAGGCCCAGGAATTCGCCGATCGCTGGGGCTACGAGTCCATCGAAACCGATTGGAAGAAGCTCATCGCCCGCAAGGATATCGATGTGGTGGACATCGCCGTCCCGAACAACCTGCACGCCGAGATCGCCATCGCCGCGGCGAAGGCCGGCAAGATGATCCTCTGCGAGAAGCCGCTGGCCCTGAACTCCAAGGAGGCCGAAGGCATGGTCAAGGCCATCGAGAAGGCCAAGGTGCCGAACATGGTCTGGTACAATTATCGTCGCTGCCCGGCCGTGGTGTTGGCCAAGCAGATGATTGACGCCGGCAAGCTGGGCAAGGTGTTCCACTATCGTGCCAACTTCCTTCAAGACTGGACGATCAATCCCGAACTGCCCCAGGGCGGGGCCGCGCTGTGGCGCCTCGATGTGAAGGCCGCCGGATCGGGCGTCACCGGCGACCTGCTGGCCCACTGCATCGACACGGCGATGTGGTTGAATGGCGGCATCAAGGATGTCAGCGCCATGACCGAGACCTTCATCAAGGAGCGCAAGCACACCCTCACCGGCAAGGTCGAGAAGGTGGGCATCGATGACGCCTGCGCCTTCATGTGCCATTTCAACAACGGGTCGCTGGGTCTCTTCGAGTCCACCCGCTACGCCCGCGGCCACAAGGCCCTCTACACCTTCGAGATCAACGGCGAGAACATGAGCCTCAAGTGGGATCTGCATGATCTCCACCGCCTTCAGGTGTTTGATTACAGCGATGTCGGCGCCGAACGCGGATGGAAGAGCATCCATGTCTCCGACGGCGACCATCCGTACACGGGCAAGTGGTGGGTTCCGGGCCTGCAGTTGGGCTACGAGCACAGCTTCATCCACCAGGTCGTGGAATTCATCTCGGGCCTGGAGAGCGGCCAGGGAGCGAAGCCCGATTTCAAGGACGGCTTGGCCACCGACTATGTGGTGGATGCGGTCCTCGCCTCGGCCAAGAACCACAAGTGGACCAAGGTCAAGCAGGTCAAGGCCTGAGGCGGACGCCGTCGACTCAGGGCGGGGTGAGCGGACCCTCGTTCACCCCGCCTTTTGCCTGGATCAAGGGTCTCGGGAGGAACCCGTCGATTCAACTTCCGTTTGGCCTTCGAGCCGTCTCGTGGCATACCAACGGCCGCATGGAATACGAAGCGGTCATCGGTCTGGAGACCCACGTCCAACTCAAGACGCAGTCGAAGATGTGGTGCGGGTGCGCCAACGCCTTCGGCTCGGACCCGAACACGAATGTCTGCCCGATCTGCCTGGGCATGCCCGGCGTGCTGCCGGTGCCCAATGCCGAGGCCATCCGCCTGACCGTGCTGACCGGCTATCTGCTCAACTGCGAGATTCCGCGATTCGCCAAGTTCGACCGGAAGAACTACTTCTATCCTGATTCGGCCAAGAACTACCAGGTCACCCAATACGACAAGCCCTCCACCGCGAACGGTTGGCTGGAGTTCGAGTTCGATGGGCCGGGATCGGTGGAGGGCATGGCCCGAGTGAGGATCACCCGCGCCCACCTCGAGGAAGACGTCGGCAAGAACAGTCATTTTGATCGATTCAGCGGCGTGGATTTCAACCGGGCCGGAGTGCCGCTGCTCGAGATCGTCTCGGAGCCCGACCTCAATGGGCCTGAGATGGCCTACGCCTACTTGCGCGCCCTGACCGATGTGCTCTTCCGCGGCGGTATCAGCGACTGCGATCTCGAGAAGGGCATGGTCCGCTGCGATGTGAACGTTTCTGTGCGACCCAAGGGAAGCACCAAGCTCGGGGCCAAGATCGAGATCAAGAACATGAACTCGTTCTCGGGCGTACGCCGTGCGCTCGAGTATGAAATTCCGCGCCAGATCGAAGCGGTGAAACGCGGTGAAACCTTGCGTCAGGAAACCCGGCGTTGGGACGACCTGGCGGGCATCACCGAGGCGATGCGTTCCAAGGAAGACGCCCACGATTACCGCTACTTCCCGGAACCGGATCTCATGCCTCTGGTACCGACCGACGAATGGTTGGCCTCGGTCAAATCGCAGGTGGTCGAGTTGCCGCTGGCCCGCAAGCAGCGCTTCATCCGGGAATATGGACTGCCGGACGGCGACGCCGAGATCTTCCGAGACAACCTGCCGCTGGCCTCCTTCTTCGAGCGGGCGGTCCAGGGGGCGGCACAACCCAAGGCGATCGCCAACTGGGTGATCAACAATCTCCAGGCGCGCGTCAGCGAATCCGGTGTCGCCGTCGACGAGGTTCGCATCCAGCCCGAACAGGTGCGGGAACTGGTCGGTCTTGTCGAAGGCGGATCCATCAGCAGCAAGATCGCCCAGGACGTGTTCGCCGAGATGTTCGCCACCGGTGACGCTCCGAAAGCGATCGTGGAGCGCAATGGTTGGTCGCAGGTGAGCGATGTCGGCGCACTCGAAGCCCTCTGCGACCAGGCGATCGCCGCCAACCCCGGGCCCGCGGCAGATTTCCGGGCCGGCAAAGCCGCTGCACTCAACGCGCTCAAAGGGCAGGTGATGAAGCTCTCCAAAGGCAAGGCCAACCCGGCCCTCGCCGGCGAGATCCTCGAGCGCAAACTGAAGTCGTAGTCCGACCGGATCGGTTCCCTCATCGAAAGCCCCGGCCTCGATGGCGGGAAAAAGGCCCCGGGAATCTTCGGATTCCACGGGGCCTTGTTGTTGCGTGATGCAGTCCCGATCAGCGGGTCGGCGAATAATCGGTCGGAACCAGGAACACCGACTTCACGCCGCCGGCGACCGTCAGCGAACCGCCCGCCGCCTTCTCGCTGGCCTCGCGGGCCACCTTCCAAGCCGGATCCTTGCCGAAAGCCGCGAAGCTGGCCTTGGCCGCTTCCTGGGACTTGTGGGTGAGGAAGTAGAGCAGGGTGCGATCGCCTTCAGTCTGATCGGCCATCTTGTGGAAGTAGCCCTGGTTGCCCATGCCGTGCTTGGCGAAGAGGCCGATGGTGTGATCCCGGAATCGGGCATCCAAGTGCGACAGGCGCTCGGGGGTGCTGGTGTAGGTGCGCAGTTCCCAGACGCCGCCCTTGGACACGTTGCCCGTGCGGACCTTGGGCGAATAGTCGGTCTCGACCAGGAACGGATTCTCGGCCTTGGCGACGATGGGGCCGGCGGCTTCGCTGGCCTTCTGGGCCGACTTCCACTCGGGGTCCGACATGAAAGCCTTCCACGCCGTCTCCCGGGCCTCACGGCTCGGGTAGCGGAGAAGGAAGTGCAGGCGCTGATCGGCCGGATCGGCCGGCATCCAGTAGCCGATGCTTTCGATGCCGTGCTTCTTGAACAGACGGAGGGTGTGGTTGCGGAAGCGGTTGTGCAGCGCTTCGGCCTTGCCGGGGTGGATGGTGTAGATGCGCAGTTCGTACACCGAGGCGGTGTGGCCGGTGCCCAGAGTGTGGCATCCGGTGGCGAGGGCGGCACCCGCCACGGAGGCGGTCTTGAGGAAGTCTCGACGGTGGATCATCGGGGGCAAGCGTCCGTGGGTGACGGGTGGCGTCAAACAAAAACCTTGTTGCCGGCCCCGGTCGCCGTTACCGCTTGGACCACATGACCGAGCGTCGCGCCAAGATCGTGCGGAAGACCAGTGAGACCTCCATCCGGGTCGAATTGAACCTCGACGGCAAGGGCAAGGCCCAGGTGAAGACCGGGGTGGGGTTTCTGGACCACATGCTCTGCGCCTTCGCCAAGCATTCGGTCTGCGACCTCAAGCTGCGGTGCTCGGGCGATCTCCACATCGATGCGCACCACACGGTCGAAGACTGCGGCATCGCCCTCGGTCAGGCCTTCCTGCAGGCCATCGGCGACAAGCGGGGCCTTCGTCGCTATGGCACCGGGTTCGACCCGCGGAATCCCTTCACCGGCGAGGCCCACGTGCCCATGGACGAGGTCCTGGCGCGGTGTGTGATCGATTTCAGCGGTCGACCCTATCTGGTGTGGCGCGGCATGGATTCGTTGGCCCAGCGGCGCATCCCCGAGGCCGATCGGGACCAGGACATGTCGTCGCGGTTCCGATTCGGACTGGCACGCGAGTTCTTCCAGGGCTTCACCAACGAGGCCCGGTGCAATCTGCATCTGGAACTCCTCTACGGGGGCGAGCCGCACCACGTGGTCGAAGCCTTGTTCAAGGCCTTCGCCAAGGCCGTGGATTTCGCCTGCCAGCGCGACCCGCGCATTGCCGGCGAGATCCCCAGCAGCAAGGGCAAGCTGTGAGGCACGAGGCCTCCCTCGAACCGTGGCAGGCCGCCGCAACCGCCCTGATCGGGTGGGTTGAAACTCTTCCTGAATAATCTCCGAACCACGCCGTCGATGCCTGTGTCGGTGAAACATGATTATCCGTCAGAGGCCGACGAGACCCTGGTCAAGTGGGCCCAAAAGGGAGACACCGAGGCGTTCGAGCAACTGGTCTTCAGGCATCGGGACAAAATCTATGCCCGGGCCCTCATGATGATGAGGAATGAAGACCAGGCGTTGGAATATTCACAGGAAGCATGGGTAAAAGCGTGGCAACGGTTGGCGCAGTTCCAGGGCGAATCCAGTTTCGCCACCTGGGTCACGCGCATCGTCATCAACCTGTGCCTCGACCAGCTCCGACGCCAGAAGCGGGTCCGGACCGAATCCATCGAGGCGATGGACGAGGAATCCGGGGGTGTCGAGCGGCAACTGCCCGCTCCCGAAACCAATCCGACCGCCGGTCTCGAGCAGGACGAACTCCGGAGGCGCATCGATGAAGCCTTGGGGAAACTCACCGACGCCCACCGCACCGTGGTGGTCCTTCATGAGTTTGAGGGCCTGGAGTACAAGGAGATCGCCAAGCGCGTGGGCATCTCCATCGGCACGGTCATGTCGCGCCTCTTTTACGCGCGCCGCCGGTTGGCATTCCTTCTACAATCTTTGAAGCGAGAACGATCCGAATGAAACACACCGAACACCGACCTCTCGAACCGTTGTTGGACCTTCAGGCCTACGTCGATGGCGAGCTGAGCGAGGACCGTCGTCGTCAGATCGAAGCCGCGTTGCCGTCGGACGTCGATGCCCGGGAGCTGGTCCAGGGTCTCCGGCAGCTCGGTACGCTCATCCGGGCCCATGAACCGGTGGCCACCGTCCCGGTGAGCCGGGAGTTCTACTGGAGTCAGATCCGGCGGCAGATCGAGGCCGACAGCCAGGCTGAACGGCCCCAGGCTCCGGCGGCCTCGGCCGCTCTGGGGTGGTTGCGCTGGCTCATCCCGGCGATGGGCGTGGCGGCCGTGGCCGTCGTGGTGGCCACGAATCAAAGCCCCCGCGAAATGACCCTGGCGGGTGGAGGCGACGTGACCGTCGTCGATGTCACGTCCACCGTCTTCCGTTCCGAGAGCGACGGGGTGACGGTGCACTGGATCCAATAAAACATTGGCGTCCGTCGTCCGCGATGCCTTGATCTTCCGATAGCAGTCCTGATGAAACGTCTTTGGATCAACCGATTGGGATTCCTGCGATTGGGGTGCCTCCTCGTGCTGGGCGGCCTGTCGCCCATGGCCTCGGTGGCTGCCGACCTCAAGTTGCGCCTCGAACTCGCCTGGGGCACCGATGGCACGGCCCCCGAGGGTCAGAACCTCAAGGAGCTCGATACCAAGGGGCGCGAAAAGCTCCGGCACTTCCGGTGGAAGAACTATTGGGTGGTGAAGTCCACGCAGGTCGGGCTCGATGCCAAGGTTTCCCAACGGGTTCCCCTCGACCGATGTCAGGTCGATCTGAAGACGACCGGCGACGGCCATCTCGAAGTACGTCTGCACAGCATCAACGACGCGAAGGAGGTCAAGCTGGTCAAGACCCTCCAACATTCCCTCGATGCCCTCAAACGAGGCGAATTCCTGATCATCGCCGGCGATGACAAGGAAAAGTGGAATGACGCGTGGTTCGTGATCATCCGCGGCGAGCCGTAAACTGGTCTCAAAACAAAGAGCCCTAACACGGGGCTCAAGGCCCCGGGGGAACTCCTCGAACGCTTGACCGGGGTAGCCGGTTCTGGTCAGCCCCAGACCTCCAACCCGCCGGCCCCCGGAATCCGACCTTCCGGGTTCGGGTTTATCCGACGCGGTTTGACTCGGAGGCACCGATCGTGGGGTGAGGTTTTCCAAAGGCGGGTTCCCGGTGACTTTCCAAACCCCGTTTCAAGGGGCGGCTCGAGCGATCGGTTGAGCGTTTTTTTTGGGACCTTGAAACCCGAGGCGGATGGGGAGAAATCGGGTCGGTGCACCGGGGTTGAGCCTACAACCTGTTGGGGGATGGTTGACACGATCCACCAACCGATTGTGCTTTTTCGAAAGCTGTTGTCCTTCTGCGCTCCGACGCGCTATTCTTCGATTGAACTGTCACGCGGCTTCATCGCGGACAGACGTCCGGATTACTCTTTATGGCCGATCAAGTTCCTCCCAAGGAAACCTACAATAGCTCCCAAATCAGCACGTTGGAGGGGTTGGAAGCAGTCCGGAAAAAACCGGGCATGTACATCGGTGGTACCGACGAGCGGGCTCTCCACCATTGCGTCTCGGAGGTGCTCGACAACTCGGTCGATGAGCATCTGGCCGGACACTGCATGAAGATCGAGGTCGTCATCCATGTCGATGGGTCGATTTCCATCCGCGATGATGGCCGTGGCATTCCGGTGGACATGCATCCCCAGAAGAAGATGCCCGCTGTCGAACTGGTGCTCACCACGTTGCACTCCGGCGGCAAATACGGGCAGGGCGGCTACAAGTTCTCGGGCGGTACCCACGGCGTCGGCGCCAAGTGCGTCAACGCGGTGTCGGAGTGGTTCGAGGTGGAGGTGAGTCGAGAGGGCAAGATCCACCACATGGAATTCGAGCGGGGCAAGGTCACCAAGAAGCTCGAGGTCATCGGCAAGGCCAAGGGGCGGGGCACTCTGATCACCTTCAAACCCGATCCGGAGATTTTCCGCGACACCGTGGAGTTCAAGGCCGACCGCATCACCCAGCGCTTGCGGGAGTTGGCGTGCATCAATTCGGGCCTCGAAATCACGTTCCTCGATGAGCGCCAGCCGGACCCCAAGCTCGAGACCTTCCTCTACAAGGAGGGTCTCGAGGAATTCGTCCGTCAGCTCAACAAGAGCCGCGTGACCCTGCATCCGAAGCCCATCACCATTCTCAAGGAGAGCAAGACCACCACGACCGAGAAGGAGGTCGAGATCCACATCCATGTCGTGCTGCAGTACAACGACAGCTACAACGATCAGGTCCTCTGCTACACCAACACCATCCACAACCCGGATGGCGGCACGCATCTGTCAGGGTTCCGGACGGCGTTGACCCGGTCGGTCAACCAGTACGCCAAGTCGAACAGCCTGCTGAAGGAGAAGGACCCGCAAATCACCGGTGATGACGTGCGTGAAGGTTTGACTGCGGCGATCTCCATCAAGCACAGCGACCCGAAGTTCGAGTCCCAGACCAAGGTCAAACTCATCTCGCCGGAGGTGGAGAGCATCGTGGGTTCGTCCTCCTACGAGGGGTTGATGAACTACTTCGACGACAATCCCGTGGTGGCCAAGAAGATCGTCGAGAAGGCCCTCAATGCGGCCCGGGCCCGCGAGGCCGCCCGCAAGGCGCGCGAGGCCGTCCGCAAGACGGCTCTCACGGGCGGCGGACTCCCCGGCAAGCTCGCCGACTGTTCCGACCGCGATCCGGCCAACACCGAGTTGTACATCGTCGAGGGCGACTCGGCCGGTGGCTCGGCCAAGCAGGGGCGGGATCGGAAGTTCCAGGCCATCCTCCCGATCCGCGGCAAACTCATCAACGTCGAGAAGGCGCGTCTCGACAAGGTGCTGCAGAACAACGAAATCCGGACGATGATCACCGCCATCGGCACCGGCATCGGAGCCGGCGAAGGCGAGGGGGCCTTCAAGATCGAGAATCTCCGATACCACAAGGTCATCATCATGACCGATGCCGATGTCGACGGATCCCACATCCGCACGTTGTTGCTGACGTTCTTCTACCGCCAGATGACCCAGCTCATCCGGGACGGCTATGTGTATATCGCCCAGCCACCGTTGTACTCCATCACCCGCAAGAAGCGGACGGATTACGTCGACGATGACAACCAGCTCAATCGGATCCTGCTCCAGAACGGCACCGAAGAAGTCCGACTGAAGAATCTGGCCGACGGCAAGGAGGTTCCTGCCAAACAATTGGAGGAAATCCTGGGACTGCTAGAAACCCTCGACAAGCACGCCACCTTCATCCGCCGGCAGGGCGGCGACTTCGCCAAATACGTGGCCTGCCGGGCTCCGGACGGAGCGCTGCCGCAGCATTTGGTGAAAGTCCGCGAAGGCAACGCGGAGACCGTTCACTATTTCATGACCAACGAGGAGCAGGAGGCCTTCAAGGCGGCCAATCCCGACCTCTTCGGCGACCTCGAAGCCAAGGAGCGCTTGGAGAAGGCCAAGGGTCAGAGCCGCCGTGCTTCCTATGTGCATTTGCACCTCGAGTCGCGGGCGATCGGCGAACTTCTGGCGAAGCTGACCAAGAAGGGCCTGGCGATCGATCATTACGCCGCACAGGACAAGCCTCTCTTCGAGCTGATCGAAGGCGAGGGTGAACGGGCCAATGTGACTCCGATCTTCTCGATTCCGGAAATCCTCAGTGGCGTGAAGGAGGTCGGCAAGAAGGGCATCCAGATCTACCGCTTCAAGGGATTGGGCGAAATGGATGCGAAGGAACTGTTCGAGACCACCATGAACCCGGCCAAGCGCAAGCTGCTGCGGATCGAACTTTCGGACGCGGTCGAGGCCGAGGAGATGTTCACCCGGCTGATGGGCGATGTGGTGGAGCCACGCCGCCAGTTCATCGAGGACAACGCACTCAATGTCCGCAACCTGGACGTCTGAGCTGAAGCGACCCACCCAGCACCGATCCCCCCCACCTTTTCCCTTTCAGTCCCATGCCTGAAGACAACGATCCCAAAGCACCGCAAGCCAGTGGCGGCGCCTACACGGGCAACGAGAAGATCCACTCGATCAACGTCGCCGACGAGATCAAGGCCTCGTTCCTCGACTACTCGATGTCGGTCATCATCTCGCGTGCTCTGCCCGACGTGCGCGATGGGTTGAAACCGTCGCAGCGCCGCATCCTCTTCGCCATGGAGGGCTTGTCGCTCTTCCCGGGGCGCAAGCACATGAAGTGCGCCAAGATCTGCGGTCAGACCTCGGGCGACTACCACCCCCACGGCGAGGCCGTCATCTATCCGACCCTCGTCCACATGGCCCAACCCTGGGCGATGCGCGAGAAGCTGGTCGACGGCAAGGGCAACTTCGGTTCGGTCGAGAACGACCCGCCGGCGGCCATGCGTTATACCGAGGCGCGACTGACCCATCTGGGTGCGGCCCTGATGACCGACATGGATCGGGACACGGTCGACTTCGTCCCGAACTACGACGAGCGCCTCATGGAGCCGTCGGTCCTGCCCGCGGCCTTCCCGAACCTGCTGGTCAATGGCGGCACCGGCATCGCGGTCGGCATGGCCACCAACATGGCCCCGCACAATCTCGGCGAGGTCATCGACGGCATCTGCGCCCAGATCGACAATCCAGCGATCACCATCCCGGAGTTGATGAAGTTCATCAAAGGCCCCGATTTCCCGACGGGCGGTTTCATCTGCGGCATCGAGGGCATCCAGAACTATTTCAAGACCGGTCGCGGCAGCATCAAGCTGCGCGGGCGCATCGGGGTCGAGGAGATCAAGGGCAACCGCGAGCAGCTCGTCATCACCGAGATCCCGTACAACGTGAATCGGGCCGGGCTCGAGGAGCAGATCGCCGGTCTGGTGCAGGAGAAGATCATCACCGAGATCTCGGCGATGCGGAACGAGTCGGACGAGAACTGCCGTCTGGTGATCGAGCTCAAACGCGACGCCAGCCCGCGCGTGGTCATCAACAACCTCTTCAAGCACACCCAGCTCGAAACCACCTTCAGCGTCAATGCGCTCGCCATCGACCACGGCAAGCCCAAGACCCTCAACCTGAAGGAGATCATCCAGTGCTACATCGAGCACCGGCGCGAGGTCGTGCTGCGCCGCACCCGCTTCGAGCTGCGCAAGGCCGAGGAACGGGCCGAGTTGCTCGAGGGCTACATCTGCGCCCTCAACAATCTCGACGAGTTCATCCGGATCATTCGCAGCTCCAAGACCCGCGACGAGGCCCGCATCAAGCTGCTCGCCTTCGAGTGGACCCGCGCCCAGGTGGAGCGCTGGAGCATCCTCATCCGCAGCGAGGAGCGCCTGAACGCCTCGGGCCGCTATGCGCTCACGGAGCGTCAGGTCGATGCGATCCTCGAACTGCGCCTCTACCAGCTCACGGGCCTCGAGATCGACAAGGTGAAGGCCGAGTACGCCGAGCTCATCGAGCGGATCAAGGACCTCCTGGACATCCTCGCCAAGGAGTCCCGCGTGCTCTCGATCATCAAGAAGGAGCTGCGCGAGCTGAAGGACAAGCACGCCAGTCCGCGCATGTCCGAGATCATCCCCGATGAGGGCGAGATGGCCATCGAAGACCTCATCGCCAACGAGGGGGTGATCGTGACCCTGACCCACAACGGCCTGATCAAGCGGACCAACGTTTCCAGCTACCGGGCTCAGAAGCGCGGCGGCAAGGGGGTCATCGGCATGAGTACTCGAGAGGCGGACAAGGCCGAGGACAGCGACTTCATCGAGCATCTCTTCACGTGCAGCACCCACGACTACCTCATGTTCTTCACGAACCTGGGCCGGGTGTACGTGGAGCGCGTGCACGAGATCCCCGACATGGGGCGCGCCGCCAAAGGCCGCAGCATCGCCAACCTGCTCGAACTGCGGGCCGAAGAGAAGATCCAGACCCTCGTGCGCGTGACCTCCAAATACGGGGCCAACAAGGAGGACCTCACCTGGAAGCAGCCCAACGAGCTCTTCTTCGTGACCCGTCTGGGCACTGTCAAGCGGACCGAGTTGTCCGATTTCCAGAACGTCCGCAAGGGAGGCATCATCGCCATCAACCTGGAGAAGGGCGACGACCTGGTCGAGGTGCGCCTGACCAACGGCAGCAACGAGATCGTCCTTATCACCCAGCAGGGCATGAGCATCCGCTTCCAGGAGGATCAGGTCCGATCGATGGGTCGCAACGCGGGTGGCGTGAAGGGCATCGAACTCGAGAAGGGCGATGCCGTGGTGGCGCTGGCCCTGGTGGATCCCGACTCAACCCTGCTGGTGGCCGGAGGCAACGGCATCGGCAAGCGCACCGGCTTCGACGAGTACCGTCAGCAAAGCCGGGGCGGCAAAGGCATCATCACCATGAAGACCGGCGACAAGACGGGCCATGTGGTGGGAGCCCTGACCGTGCGCGACTCCGATGAACTGATGCTCATCACCTCGGGCGGGCAGATGGTCCGCATCCCCGTGAAGGGCATCCGCGAGGCCGGTCGCAACACCATGGGCGTCAAGCTCATCAACCTGGCCGACAAGGACAAGCTCCAGGCCATCGCTCCGGTGATCAGCGAGTCCCAGGAAGACGACGCCGCTGCCGAACAGGTCAATTGAGCCCGTTTCAGAGCCCGCACGGTGGCATCCTCACCGTGCGGGGCCGATGTGGCGGTGCGGCGGGATCGGGTTGTCCGTGACCATGTCTACCGTCGCCGTCGCCGAGGCCCGGGCCACGGAATTTGGGAAAATCGGGAAAATCGGCAAAATCGGGAAACCCGGAGGTCGGCAAATAGGAAAACGGATTCGACCGAACCGGCATCGCCCCCCAGTGGAGCCACCGGCCCGACTCAACCGATCCGCCAGATGACCCGGGCCTTGTTGAGGTCGTAGGGAGACATTTCCATCTTCACCCGATCACCCGGCGTCAATCGAACGAAGCGCTTGCGCATCTTGCCCGAAATCGTCGCCAGGACGATGTGTTTGTTGTCGAGTTCGACGCGGAACATCGTTCCGGCCAGAACCGCGATCACCTTGCCCTCAACCTCGATGTGTTCTTCCATGCGATACCGTATCCATACGCTGGCCCTGACCGGGGATGGCTTGGGGCCGGCTGAGGGCGGGAAATTGACGGTTCGGGAAACCCTGACAAGTCGCTTTTCGGGGTTTGCCGTTGGCAATCACCGAGGCCGAACGATTCGCACCGAGACATGCCGAGCCTCCGGGATGATGAATTTCTTCACCTCGACGTGGACTCTCCGGGCTCCGAACTCGCGCAACACCAGGGCGGCGATGTCGCTGGCCAGCGTCTCGATCAACTTCCAGGACCGTCCCTGACCCAGCGTGAGCAACCGTTGGCTCACGGCGTAGTAATTGATGGTGTGGTTCAGGTCATCCCCGGCGGCGGCCTGCGTGATGTCGGTTTCCATCTCGACGCTGATCAGGAGTCGCTGCGGATGGACGCGTTCCTCATCCGGAACGCCGATGTGGTAGGAGACCTCCAAGTCTCGAAGGGTGATGGTATCCATGACAAGAGGGGGCTCACTCGCCCTGGACGGCCTCCAACAACCGACGGGTGGGCATATTCAGGGGGAGGGCGAAGGCCTGATCCCCATCCACCCAGGCGAAATCCTGGGCCTCCTCGTTCAGGACGACCGTCTGCCCCGGCAAGGCGCGACAGGTGTAGTTGAGCAGGATGAAATGGGCCTCGCGGTAGAACTCGGTGGAGGCGATGGAATCCTGGACCATCACGAACCGGACGTCATCGACCTCGAGCCCGGTCTCCTCGCGGATCTCCCGGCGCAGCGCGTCCTCCGAAGCCTCACCCCATTCGATCTTGCCGCCGGGGATGCCCCAGAGGCCCGACCACTTGGCGGTCTTGAAGAGGAGCATCCGGCCGTGGTCGTCATGGATGAGAGCGCCCACCGTCGGAATGGGGAAGGCCGACCGTGCCCGGGTCGGGGACTCCAGGCGCAATCCGTTGGACTCCAGATGTCGGCGCAATTCGGAGAGGTGTTCGACGATCAGGTGCGGCTTGGCCTGTCTGAGCTTGTCGAGGTTGTCGTAGCCCGTGAGCACCCCCACCGACTTCACGCCCCCATGGTGGGCCGTCTCGATGTCGTGCTGCATGTCGCCGATGAACACCGTCTGTTCGGGATCCAGTCCATTGTCGGTGAGGATCCGGCCGATCAGGTCTTTCTTGTCGTGGGCGCCGAGGTAGGTCTTGTCGAGGAAGGGGCCGAAACCCGAGGCCTGTGCCTGCCTATCGAACAGAGCCGGATGCACCGCGCTCAGAAGGAAGGTCTTCAGGCCCTGCTGCCGGCAGAACTCGAGGAATTCGCGGGCGTGGGGCAGGGGCGTGACCGAGTCCTGAACCTGTCGGAACCCGTCGAGAAACCAGCGCTCCAGATCCGGCAGCGCCTCCGCCGGCACCCGCTCGACATAGAAGTCGCGGGCGGGCAGACGGAACTCCTGACGGAACTGGTCGAGGCTCATCGCGGCCACCCCCGCCTGCTCGAGGGCGTGGTTCGAGGCCCGCCAGACGGCTGGCAGATCATCCACCAGCGTGCCGGACCAATCGAAGATCACGTTGCGAATCACCGGGCCAAGCTATCCCCGGCCGAGTCGGCCGCAAACGCGGGATTTGTCCGAAGCCACTCCTGCCATGCGGCCCTCATCGAGGGAAAGGCCAGATCCTCACCGTGCAGGAGACGGGGTTCATGCCATTCGACGGCATGGACTTCCTCGGCATTGGTGACCCCTTCGGTGGAGACCGCCTGGGCCGTGAAGAACAGGTCCAGCACCGGATACGTCACACCGCCGAAGGCATATTCGTTGGGTTGGGAGCACAGGTATCGGAGTGCGCGCAACCGGAGGCCCACCTCTTCGAAGATCTCCCGATGCACGGCCGATTCGGCCCGCTCGCCAATGTCGATGAACCCGCCCGGGGGAGCCCACAGGCCGGCGCCGGGCTCTTTCGCGCGGCGGATCAGCAGGATCCGCCCGTCTTCCCGTTGAATGAACACGGCCACCGCCACGGCCGGGTTGAAATAGAGGCGGAACCCACAGCCCGCGCAGATCAGTGGAGCCCCGGTGAGGGGCGGATCGACGGGTTGGCCGCATCGGGGGCAGTGATGGAATTGGCGCGAGGGATGCATGGTGCTGGGCCCGGTCCAGCCGGGGCGTTGCTGTCGTTCTACTCGTGACACGGCGGGCTGAACATCAAAACACCCGGAGCCGAACACCGGCGCCCCGATGCCTACGCATCCGGAGGGATTCCGACTCGACCTTTGCATCGGCGGGTTTGGCAGGCACCGTTCCCGGACACATGAGCGTTCGATCGCGTTCCGAGGCCTTGTTCGCCGAATCCCTCAAGCACACCCCCGGTGGCGTGAATTCTCCGGTGAGGGCGTTCCGTGCCGTCGGAGGCACCCCGTTTTTCGCGGCCTCCGCCTCGGGCGCCCGGGTCACCGATGTGGATGGCAACTCCTACATCGACTATGTCGGAACCTGGGGGCCGGCCATCCTCGGACATGCCGCTCCTCCGATTGTCCGAGCGATCCAGAACGCCGCGGAACGCGGTACGAGTTTCGGGATTCCCCACGCGCAGGAGGTGACCCTGGCCCAGCGCGTCAAGGCGATGGTGCCCTCGGTCGACAAGGTGCGATTCTGCAACAGCGGCACCGAGGCGACCATGTCGGCGATCCGGTTGGCGCGGGGCTTCACGGGCCGTGACCGCATCATCAAGTTCGACGGGTGCTATCACGGGCACTCCGATGGGCTGTTGGTCAAGGCCGGTTCCGGAGCGCTCACCCTCGGCAATCCCGACAGCGCCGGAGTGCCCGCCGATGTGGCGCGGCAGACGTTGGTGTTGCCGTTCAACGATCCCGAAGCGCTCCGGACGGCCTTCCGCGAACACGGCCCGGAGTTGGCGGCCGTGATCCTGGAACTGGTTCCGGCCAACGCGGGACTTTATCTGCCCAAACCCGGTTATCTCGAACTCCTGCGCGAACTCACCCGGGCCCACGGCACCGTGCTCATCGCCGACGAGGTGATGACCGGGTTTCGGCTGGGACCGGCCGGGGCCCAAGGCCGTTTCGGACTCACCCCGGACTTGAGTTGCTTCGGCAAGATCATCGGCGGAGGACTCCCGGTGGGGGCCTTCGGAGGCCGTGCCGACATCATGGATCGGCTGGCGCCGTTGGGGCCGGTCTATCAGGCGGGAACCCTGAGCGGCAATCCGCTGGCCATGGCGGCCGGTCTGGCGGCGCTCGAGACGTTGGAAGCGACCGATGCCTGGAACCGGCTGGAGTCGTTGGGCGCGGAGTTGGAGCAGGGCCTGAGTGCCGTGGCGAAGGCCGCGAAGATTCCAGTGCGGTTCCAGCGGATCGGCTCGATGTTCTGCGGCTATTTCACCGACCGACCGGTGTGGAATCTGGCCGATGCTCTCCACAGTGACCGGGCCCGGTTTGCGCGGTTCTTCCACGGGATGCTCAATCGCGGGATCTACCTGGCTCCGTCCCAGTTCGAGGCCGGGTTCATTTCCACCGCGCATGCCTCGGCCGATATCGAGGCCACCGTGCGGGCGGCCGAGGCGGTGTTTGCGACACTGTGAGCAGGCCTCCGGGGGCGGGTTTCCGGCCGACCCGATGATTCCGGGGATTGTGTCGCTCGTCCGGGGCGATAATCTCCGGGGCATGTCCCCGTTGCGTCTCGCTCTCCTCGCTGCCGTTGTTTGGTCACTGAATTCCAACGCGGCCGCGGCCGGTCCTCGGGCGCTTGCGGTGGGGCAGCGGCCTGATGATCAACGCCTTCAGGCCCCGAAGGACCTCGACGGGTATTTCCCCTTCCAACCGCCCGAGTCCCAGGCGGCCTGGGAACGTCGCTCTGCCCAGGTGCGCCAGCGCATTCTCGTGTCGCAAGGACTCTGGCCGATGCCCACCAAGACCGATCTGAATGCCCGGGTCTACGGGCGTATCGATCGCGGGGATTACACCGTCGAAAAGGTCCACTTCGAGAGCGCGCCGGGCTTCTTCGTGACGGGCAACTTGTATCGCCCCAAGAAGACCCAAGGCGGCAAGGCTCCGGGTGTCCTGTTCGCCCATGGTCATTGGGCCGATGCCCGGTTGTCCCAGGCCACCGAGACCGAGTTGCGCAACGAAATCGCCACCGGTCAGGAGCGCTTCGTCGAGGGGGGCAAGAGCCGCTTCCAGTCGATGTGCGTGCAGCTCGCGCGGATGGGCTGTGTCGTCTGGCAGTGGGACATGCTGGGCGATTCCGACTCGCAACAACTCTCCCGCCAAGTGGTGCATCATTTCGCCCAGCAGCGGTCCGAGATGAACACCACGGAGAACTGGGGGCTCTACAGCCCGCAGGCCGAGGCGCACCTCCAGAGCATCATGGGGCTCCAAACTTGGAATGCCGTACGGTCGCTCGACTTCCTCCTGGATCTGCCCGAGGTGGATCCGCAGCGCGTGGCCATCACCGGGGCCAGCGGCGGCGGCACCCAGACCATGCTGCTGGCGGCCATCGATCCGAGGGTCACGTTGTCGTTCCCGGCAGTGATGGTGAGCACGGCCATGCAAGGCGGCTGCACCTGCGAGAATGCCAGCCTGCTGCGCGTGGGCACCGGCAATGTGGAATTCGCCGGTCTGTTTGCGCCGAAGCCCCAAGGCATGACCACGGCCGACGACTGGACGAAGGAGATGTCCACCAAGGGGTTCCCGGAACTCAAGCGTCTCTACGGAATGCTGGGAGCTCCGGACAAGGTGATGCTCCAGCGCGGGGAGCAGTTTCCCCACAATTACAACGCCGTCTCCCGCACCGCCTTCTACAACTGGATCAACCGGCATTTCCAATTGGGGCAGCAGGAGCCGGTGCTCGAGCGCGATTACGTCGTCTCGTCCCGGCAGGAGCTCAGCGTGTGGGACGCCGAGCATCCCGCACCGAAGGCTGGGGATCCGGACTTCGAGCGGGGTCTCTTGAAGCTGTGGACGACGGACGCCGAGCGGCAGCTCGAGTCGCTGGCCTCCGGTTCTCCGGAGCAGTACCGCCAGGTGCTCAAGGCCGGTTGGGATGTCGTCCTGGATGCTCGGGAACCGATCGGATCGGGTACGGTGGCCTGGGATCAGAAAGACAAGCAGGACAAGGGATCCTGGATCCAGATGACCGGTCTGCTGCGCAACGGAGTCCGGCGCGAGGAAATCCCGGTGGTCTTCTGTCATCCGAAACAGTGGAACGGCAAGACGGTGATCTGGCTGACGGCCGACGGCAAATCGGGGTTGTATGCCGCCGATGGCACCCTGATCCCGGCGGTTCAGAAGCTGGTGCATGGTGGGGCGACGGTCATGGGGGTGGACCTGCTGCATCAGGGCGAGTCGTCGGTCGACGGACAACGCCTCACGCGCACCCCGCGCGTCAAGAATCCCCGCGAGGCGGCGGCCTACACCTTCGGGTACAACCCGGCGGTGTTTGTCCACCGGGTGCACGATGTGCTCACGGCGGTGCAGTACATCCGCGGCCATGAGAAGGCCTCCAGCCAGGTGTCGCTGATCGCCCTCGACTCCACCGCACCGATCGCCGCCGCGGCTCGGGCTCAAGCGGGCAAAGGCGTGGACCGGGTGGCCGTGCACCTGGGCGGCTTCCGATTCGGCAAGGTGCTGGACCTGCACTCGCCGGACTTTCTCCCGGGTGGGGCCAAGTATGGCGATGTGGACGGTCTGATCGCGCTGGGGCAATCCGAACTCCAGCGGATGGATGCCGCCGATCCGGCCGCCGCGGCGACCTGGGTGCTGCGCTGAGCGTCGTGCGTTCCGTAGGGCGACTGCGGCAATAAACCGCAGGGTTTTCGGCCCCCGATCTGGTGCGGACGATTGACGAGGATCGGAAGACCGTGATCCCTTTGGACCACTGTGCGGCGACGTTGGTGCCAATGGGTGGTGATCGGGCTCGTGGGGATTTCCCTCGGGTTCCAGTGGACCCTGCTCCAATCGGTCGCCTGGACGGTGATGGTCTTGGACCGCAGCGCCGAAATGGGGTGGGTTCAGGCCATCGAGACCACCTTCGACGGGCAACACCCGTGCGCCCTCTGCAAGGTGGTCCGCAAGGGCCGCGATTCCCAGCAGCAGCAGACCGTGGTGATCTCGCTGGCCAAGACCGACATGGTGGCCGGTGACGAGGTCTTGGAAGTGCCCGCACCTCCGACGGTCTGCGTCGGGCACATCGTGGCGCACGACGAATACGCGGTGTTCAAGGCGTTTCCTCCCCCCTGGCAGCCGCCACGTCAGGCCTGATCTCGGCTCAATCCCGGGGGTTTCGGGTCGCGTCCCGGAGCCTTCCTCCGCCCGTCCTTCAATGCCGATCCGTGACCCGGAGAGGGTTGCTGTCGGGTCGGACCCTCGGTTCCTGGGGTTTGCCGTGCCTTCTCCCGATGACGTCGGCTGCACCCCTATTCCGGCAGGGTGCGGCTCATTCCCGGGAACCCCGTCCGGAAACTCCACCGCAATCGTCCGAAGTATCGTGCCATGAATCGTTCCTTTTCCGCCGTTTCCGTTTCGTCCTGTGTCACCGCCGTCTTGGGAGCTTCCGTGCTCCAGGCCGCCGAATCCCAAACCCTGCCCCAGGTGCTCATCGAGGGGCAGGCCGAACCCACTCTCACCGTGCCGTCGGTGTCCGCCGCCTCGGCCGCCTTGGCCCAGGTGCCCGGTGGCACCACGCTCGTCGAAGGCGAAGCGATCCGTCAGGGCCGCGCTTCCACCCTCCGGGACGCCCTCGATTTCACCACCGGCGTCTATGTCCAATCGCGCTTCGGCTCCGAGGAGGCCCGCATTTCCATTCGGGGATCCGGCCTGCAGCGGACCTTTCACGGTCGGGGCCTGAAGATTCTCCAGGATGGCACGCCCTTGAACCTGGCCGATGGTGGCGTGGACATGCAGGCCATCGAACCCTTGGCGACCCGCTACATCGAGGTGTGGCGCGGGGCCAATGCCTTGCGGTATGGCGGCACCACGTTGGGTGGCGCTGTGAATTTCGTGAGCCCGACCGGTCGGGACGCCAGCCCGTTCCAATCGCGCCTCGAGCTCGGTTCCTTCGGCTACCTGCGGGGGCAGGTCAGCAGCGGATTCTCTTCGGGGCCCGCCGACTATTATGCCAGCCTCACGCACTTCATCCAGGACGGCTACCGCCAGCATGCCGCGCAGGAGTCCGATCGGGTGATGGCCAACGTCGGCTACCGCCTCTCGGAGCAGGTGGAGAATCGCCTGTGGTTCACCGCCGTGCGCACCGATTCGCAGTTGCCGGGATCCCTGTCATTGACCAACGCCTTGAACAATCCGCGACTGGGAAGCTTCGCCGGCGATCAGAAACGCGACTATGAGCTGTACCGCGTGAGCGACCGTCTGGCCTGGACCTCGGAACAGACCGAGGCGCAGGTGTCGGGGTTCTGGAGCTACAAGGACCTCGATCATCCGATCTACCAGGTGCTGGACCAGAACTCCAACGACCTGGGCCTCGACGCCCGCATGGTCCATTCGGGTGAGATCGCCGGGCGCGACAACCGGCTGACGGCCGGGTTCGCGCCGGTCTACGGCTGGGTCGAAGACAACCGCTTTGTGAACGGATCCTTCGCCGGCCGGTCTCGACGTGGTGCGAAGACCGGGGAGAGCACCCAGACTTCGGTCAATCTCGACACCTACCTCGAGGACACCCTGAAGCTGGGGGACCGTTGGAGCCTGGTGGCTGGAACCTCGGTCACCTACGCGCGCCGCGAGTTCGCCGATCGGTTCCTCAGCGATGGCGACCAGACCGACACCCAGGACTATCTCGGGTTCAATCCCAAGCTGGGGGCGATCTGGGAAGCGGCCCAGGGCGTGCAGGTCTTCGGCAATGTCAGCCGCAATTTCGAGCCGCCGACCTTCGGGGAACTCAGCCGTCCGGCCACTCCCGGTGCGACCAACGGACTGGTGCAACTCAATGCCCAGACGGGCACCACGGTGGAACTGGGAACGCGGGGCAAGTCGGGCCGTTTCGACTGGGATGCCTCGCTCTATCAGGCCTGGATCGAGGACGAGTTGTTGAGCCTGCAGGTGGGCCATTTCAATCCGCCCATCACTCAGACCTTGAACGCGGGACGGACCCTCCACCGAGGCCTCGAACTGGGGGTGGGCTGGCGGATCGTCGATGGACTCCTGGCGTCGGGTGCCGAGGAACCGCGCGATGGCATCCGCCTCCAGAGCAACTACCTGCTGAACGACTTCCGGTTCGATGGCGATGCCGTGTATGGCCACAATCGCTTGCCCGGTGTGCCTCGGCATTATCTGCGCTCCGAACTGCGCTACGACCACCCCTGTGGATTCTATTTCGGACCGAATGTCGAATGGGCTCCGGAATCCTATGCGATCGACTTGGTGAACACCGCCGCGGCCAACGCACCGGGCTATGCCCTCCTCGGGCTCCGAGCGGGCTACCAGACCCGCCGGGGCGTATCGCTCTTCTTCGATGCCCGCAATCTGACCGACGAGGCGTACATCGCCACCACTGGTGTCCTGAATCGGGCCACTCCGGCCAGTGCCGCCTACAACCCCGGCGACGGTCGGTCGTTCTTCGGGGGCGTGGAGATCCGCTTCTGAGACTCCTGACAACCGTAGCCCGCATTGCCATTCCATGAATCCCAAAACCCTTCGCCAACTCCATCGATGGATCGGACTGACCTTCAGTCTGAGCGCGCTGCTGGCCTCTTCCAGCGGCGTTCTCCATCAGGTCATGACCTGGACCCAGGACCCGCCTCCCAAGGCGATTCCCAGCGGCCCGGAGATCGCGGTGGGTTCGGTGCAGATCCCGCTGGCCCAGGCCGTTCAGGCGGTGCCCTCGGTGACGAATGGGATTCGGGCGGTCAACCTGCGGATCATCGCCGGTGAGCCGACCTACGTGGTCTGGACGCGGGAGGCCCAGTCTCCCGCATACGTGAGCGGTCTCACGGGTCGTTGGATCCCCGATCGTGACGAAGTCTTCGCCACCGAGATCGCCACCCGGTTTCTCGGGGGAGCGTCGGTCCGGAAAACCGCGCTCCTGAAAGCCTTCGACTCCGAGTACCTCCCGATTTTCCGCATTCTCCCGGTGTATCGGATGGAGACGGGGGACGCGGCGGGGCGGCGGGTTTACGTGAGCACCATGACCGAGAGTGTGACCCGTTTCACCGATGACGGGCGGCAGTGGGAAGCCGATGTCTTCAGCAACCTTCACAAGTTGGCCTTCATTCCCAACAAGACCGTTCGTGACGGTCTCCTCGTCGTGGGGACGGCCGGCGTGTTCGTGCTGAGTCTGTCCGGCGTGGTGCTCTTCGTGATCACCCGACCCCGGAGCCGATCCGGCGGCGCGTTCTGATTTTAGGGTGAGATCCATGGGCTCGAATCCTGACCCTCCGACGGGACTTCCCGATCCGAAGCCATCGGGCAAGCCCGCCTTGTGGATCGAGGGGGATCCGTCCCAGACCGAACGGATCCGCCAGGCCTTGGCGGCTGCGGGTCTGCGGATGGTGGCGTGGGATTCCCTCAGCTCGGATCCGGAGGGCGCGTGCCCGGTGTATCCGGTCGATTCGAACATCGCCGCCCCGGACGAGGTGTTGTGGGTGTCCGCGGATCAGGCGGATCAAGCGGGCCTCGCCCTGGAAACGTGGCTTCGGATCGGCCCGGGAGAACCTCAGTCGGTCGAATCGCCGGAGAGTTTGCACCGGTGGGAATGGGCCTACATCCAGCGCGTTTTGGGCCACTGCGGAGGCAACATCTCCGCGGCGGCCCGACGCTTGGGTATTCACCGCCGCTCGCTTCAGCGCAAGCTCTCCAAGCAACCTCCCCGGCGCTAGGCCGTTCCGGGGTCGCCGGCAGGAACACTTCGTCGGGTCCCGATCGAGCGCTCAGGGGCGACTCTCGAGCGCCTTCAGCGCCTCGCGGATCCGCGTCTCTTGAGGTCCGGTGGGCACCGTCTCCAAGATGGCTCTCAGATCGGCGGCCGCACCGTCCCGGTCACCCAGCTGGGACTTGAGCCGGGCCCGATCGACCCGCTCGGCCGCGGCGCTGCGGGCGTCGGGGGCCAGTGCCACCAGCAGGTCGGAATAGGGCAGGGCCGATTCCACTCCGGATCGCTCCATCGTGAAGGCGCGCAGGTTGTGGATCATGCGGATCAGGATGGATCGAGGCGTTGCCCCCTCGAGGAATTCGCTCCGGACCGGGACGCCGGTGCTTTGGCTGCCGAGTTCATCGGCCTCGGAGAAGGTGATGGGAATACCCCCGTTGAAGGGATCGTAGAGGCGGGGAGTGCCCCCGGGGGGCGAGTGGCGGACCAGAAAGTGTCCGGGCAAGGGCAGTCCCTGAAGGTGAGCGATGCCGGCGGCCCTGGCCACTTCGAGGAACACGATGCTCAAGGTGATGGGGATGCCCTCCCGGTCTTCCAGGACCGACTGGAGATGGCTGTTGGCCGGATTGCGGTAATCACCGCGGCTTCCGTGGAAACCCTGTTCCTCGAAGAGAAACCGCCGCAGCGCGTCGATGCGATCAGCCTCGGACTGCACGCGGTCCACGTGTGAGCGGGCGTCGGATCCCAGTTCGGCCAATTGGCGTTCCACCTCGGCGATTTCCAGTTCGGGGTGGTCATGCCAGGCCAGCAGGAGGGCGGCATGGGCCAGACGGATCTCGGCTTCGGGCTTGGCCAGTTCGGCCACCAGCGCCTCGCGTGCGACCTCGTGGTGCAGTTCCTTGGCCAATTTCCGGAGGCGGCCCGCTTCGTTCTCCAACCGCTGGGCCCGTTCCTGAAGGAATCGATCGGCGGCGGCGGGATGCGCTTTGAGAGCTTCGCGAGGTTCTCGACCCGCCGTGAAGCCGGCCACGACCTCCGGGGGCAATTCGGGCGGTCGGGTTTCGGCCAGGCCCGATCTGAACCCCCGGAATTCGGCCGTTGTGTTCCGGAATTTGGCCAAACCCACGCGGGAACCCTGAAGGGCGCGGTCGGTGCTCCGGAAGACGACCTCGCCATTGACCGAGCATTCCCAAGTACCCTCGATCTGCCGGACCTTCAGCGTGTTCCAATCGCCCCCGCGATAGGCCGCTGATGGGACGGTTCCGAGGATCCGCCAAGAAAAGACGTCCGGTCCCTCGAAGGCGGTGAGGCGGAGTTCGCCACCGGTGGGGTAGAAGCCGTAGTGGCGACCGGAGTCATCGCCCGCGAAAATGAGGCCGGCCGCCCCCGATTCGTCCGAGAGGCGGACCGTGACCTGCAGTTCGGCCCCGGAGGTCATCGGCTCCCGGTGCAACACGTAGGAACGGCCGCCGAACCCCGAGCCCGGGCCATCCCCGAAAATGCGGCCACCCTTCTGATGCCAGTGGGAACCGAGGAACGACTCCCATTGCTGGGTCTTGAGGGCCGACAGGCGCAACCAACGGTCCATGGCCATGGGGTTGGGTTGCTTGAGGAGCACCTTGAGGTGGTTGGCCGGCGTGGCGAACCCCAGGTTCTGAGTCAGCAGACTCTTGGCGTTGACGATGCCATGGACCCGTCCGGCCCGGTCGATCAGCGGGCCGCCGCTGTTGCCGGGTTCGATGGGCATGGCCAGTTGCAGCATCGGGTGCCCCTCCAGATCTCTGCGCGCGGAGAGCACGCCCTCGACGACACTGTGGTCGAGGCCGAGTGGATGCCCCAGCGCGATGACCGGAGCGCCCTGGGGCAGGGCATCGCTGTCACCCAGCGGCAGGGCCGACAGACCCGAGGCCCGGACGCGCACGATGGCCAGATCGTGAGGCCGATCCCAGGCGTGGATGCCGGTGACTTCCGGAGTGCTGCCGTCGGCCAAGCGCACTTGGATGGCCCGCCCTTCGCCGATGACATGGAGACTGGTCGCGATGAGGCCTTCGGCATCGATCACGAACCCCGTCCCGACGCCCTCCTGGGAGCCATCGCGTCCGCGCCCATCGATGCGGACGATGGATGAGCGGGTCTGGGCGACCAACTCGGCCGTGCTGAGAGCGCGGAGAACGGTGGGAGTTTTCGGCTTGCGCGCGGCCGCCCCGGTTCCCGCCTTGCCCGCCTTGGGTTTCAGATCGGGCGACGCCGCCTGCACCGCAAAGAAACCCAGGAGGCTGAGGAGGAGCAGGGTGGAGCGCACAGGCGGAGGCTAACGCGGATCGGCCGAGATGCGAGCCCCGGAAAGGAAACGGTGAAACCCTCCACCGAGGAGTTCCGACACGTCCCGCTGGATCTCCGCGTCGGTGACGGCCCAACCGGCCGCGGCCACCGCGGCATACTTCTCCGACAGGACCTCGGTCAGGAGGGCCCGGGAGTGCTGCCATTTGTAGAGGACCTGATCGAGCACACGGGCATCGGAGTGCTGCGGGGTGAAGGAGGTGCCCAACAACTCCAGGCGCATCGTGGTGATCTCGCGGATGAGTTGCGGGGTGTTGGTGAACCACCAGCAGCCGAAGGGGTGGAGGTTGGGGAATTTGCGGGCGAGTACGACGAGCTCGTGCTGGTTCTCGCGGGCGAGGCAGGTGACCAGGAACCGGTTCTCCGGGTGGGCGGCACACAGGGCCTGAAGGGCGCCGAGGTCCGCGCATCCGACGCCGTCACCGGCCATGCGGAGACGCGGATTGACCGCTCGCTTCACGCCCATCATCAGGGCGAAGGCCTGTCCGTGGTCGCGGCAATGCGGCAAGACGGCCCCTTCGATGAGGCGTGCGATGTCCGAATCGGCCGGCCAGGCGAACGATGGCGGCAGCGACACCATGCAATAGCGGCTGTCGATGCGGGCCGTCCAATCGGCCAGGAAGCGTCGAACCTCGCCGAGGGTCTGCGGGTTGAGGTCGCGGGTGACGGCGTAGCCCTGAGTGCGGAGCCAGTCGGAAGTTTCGGGCCAGGCCACCAGGAGCGGGTCGATGCGCAAGGCGGCCACGAAACGGGGATCCCGCGTGAAGCCCCGATCCCAGGTGGGTCGTTCCACGGGGTCGAACGGGGAGTTGGTCATGCAGATGGAGGCGAGGTTGGCCTTCTCCATGACCAAGTCGATGAAGCGGTCGGGCTTCTGCGCGGCGTACCAAGTCCGGAGGCGGGGCAGGTCGTTGTTGCGGGGATCCAAGCCGAGCTGGTTCAGGGTGGTGAGCACCCCGCGACACGCCTCGGAGATGGGGGAATGGTCGATGAACAGGGTCTTCCAGACCCAGTCGGCCTGCTCTTGTCGGGTGGCGCTCCAGAAGCGTTCCAGAGAGACCTCCATCTGGCGCGAGGCTTCGCTGACGAGATAGTGATACACCAGGAGCTCGTCGATCCCCCAGAGCAGCAACTCGCCTTGGGCGGGATCGTAGAGGTGGGTGTGGATGTCGTGGACCGGGGTGGCCTGAACGATGCGGGAAACTCGTGCTGGGAGCGAATCAGCCATGGACTTGCGACGATCAAAGGTCAGCCCCCTCGTCTGTGGCAACCCCAGATCCACCGGAAACGCCGGTGGGTGTGGATCCGGTTAGGCGGCTCAGATCGGGCGGGTGCACGCGAAGGGGCGGAAGATGGGTCGACGGGCGGCGTGGTTTTGACACTTGGAAGAACGGCGGATTGGGATTGGAGTCGGCGGATGAATCCAGTGTCGCGCAGGGAGTTCTTGAAGGCATCGATGGGGGCCTCCATGGGAGCATGGATGGGGGTCGATCTGGAGGGCGCCGAGTCGACGCCATCGGGTGTCGTCGGCAGTCAACTCTATGGGTGGGGGCAGTACTACCAGCGGGAGGGCAAGGATCTGAATGCCCACCTGGGTGAGGTGTTCTCGGCGCTCCGGGATGCGGGTTATGACTATGCCGAGGGCAATCTCGATTCAGGGCGTCCGGAGAAGAACGCGGAGTTCGCCGACAAGCTCCGGGCCAAAGGATTGAGGCCGGTGAGCCTCTATACGGGTGGGTCGCTCCACAACGACGGTGCCGAGGGCGTGGTCGAACGCCTGGTGGCGGCAGCCAAGGTCGCCGCACACTCCGGGTTCGAGGTGATCGTGTGCAATGTCGACCCGATCGGCCGCGACAAGACCGACGCCGAATTGGTCCGGCAAGGCAAGGCGCTGGCACTCCTGGGACGGGAATTGAAGGGGTTGAAGTTGCGACTCGGGGTGCACCATCATACGCCCGAACTCGGCCGCGCAGGGCGCGAGTACCACCACAATTTCGCGGTGACCCGGGCTGGCGAGGTGGATTTCTGCATCGACACCCACTGGCTGTACCGGGGTGGGATCGCTCCGATGGACGCGCTCCGCCAGTACGGAGATCGCGTGGTGTCCTGGCACTTGAGGCAGAGCCGGGACAAGATCTGGTGGGAAGACCTCGATACGGGCGACATCGACTATTCGGAGATTGCCGCTCTGGCCCGGTCGCGGAAATGGCCGCGTCGGTTCTCCGTGGAGTTGGCCCTCGAAGGAGGCACCCGGATCACACGGAGCGGGGTCGAGAACCATCGCCGCAGCCGGGAGTTCGTCCGCAGGGTGTTCGGGGTCTGAGGCCCCGACCGGTCTTTGGTTCCGACGATGGGGCCGATCGCTGGGGCTGATCGCTGGGGCTGATCGCTGGGGCGGATCGCGGTGGGGCAGGCCTACTTGTCGGCCTTGCGCGCGGCTTTCTCGGCCTTCGCGTTGTCTTCGAGCAGTCGGGTGAGGGACTCCGACGGTTTGAGTCCGAGGGCCGTGGCGGCGGACTTGACCGCATCCGGGCCGAATTCCTTGGATTTCTTGGCCGTGGCCAACCGGACGGGCCAGGTTCTCGAGCCGTTCTGTTTGCGGGCGAGCCAGAAGAACCCATCGGCACCGGCGGGCCAGGGTTCGCCGATGGACATCCACAATCGAACCGCGGTGTTTGCTCCGATCTGGGTGCCCAGGGGCGGCAGTTGAGCGGCGGTCAGCGGCAGTTGGATGAGTTGGCAGCGCAACACGGTGGGGTCGCGCGGTGAGACGCCCGCCGCCACGAAGGCTTCGGACTCCGACAGCAGCGCGCTCAACGACTGCCCGCTGGCCTCGTGGGGCCAGGTGAAGCGCACGACATCGATCACATTGGTTTCAAAATCCCGCCCGTCTCCGGGCAGGGTCACCTGGAGCGGAGACCCGTTGAGGGGCAACTGCGGCAAGCCGGTCACTTCGGCGGCCGTGGGAGCGACACTGGAGAAGGACCCCGGATCGTTCTCGAGGCGGAACCGCATCAGGGCCACGGCATCATCGAGCGAGACCACGTGGTACACCGAACCCGTCACCGGGGTGGCGGGATAGCTGCGGCGAGACGGGGAGGCTCCGAAAAACTGATCGGCAGTGCTGCTGCGCGAAGCGCCACCAGCCAACCGGATGGCGTGGTTCAACGCCTTGGCCAGGGCCTGCGCCTGTGTCTCGTCATCGATGGCGATCCACCCCGACGACACCGTGCGCGCCGGCATCTCTTCATGGGCATCCTGCCAGCGTCGCACGCCGCTCACCCGTCCGGCATCGGTCATCCAAACGGCATAGGCCTGCCGATCGCCCGCATACCACAGGCGTACGTGGGTGGCGTCGGGGTCGAGATCGGCCAGCGAGAATTCGGTGGATTCGACCCGATCGAGGCTTCCGGGAATCCCGTCGGTGGCGGTGGTCCGGAACCGCAGGCGTCGCCCGAGCACCTGCGCCAGCTTCACCCGGATGCGGCCGCCTCCGGCGATGTTCCGGAACTGCCCGTGCTCTTCGACGGTACGGCGGATGAAGTCGATGGTTTCGTCGAAGGTCGGATCGGCCTGCACCGCGACCGGCAGGAGCACGGCCGCGAGCAGGGTGACCCACAGTGCGAACTTGCCCAGCGGATCCGCGGTGCGAGCCCCCCGCTGCGGAGCGCACGGCGGCCCGACCAGAAACGCCCGAGTCGCGATCGAGGGGCCGGGGTGCTGGGGCGGCATGGCGGGCGGGTTGGGATGGGGAGAGCCGCTCAGCGCTTGAAGGCCAACGGGGCCGGCTGAGGGGCGGCCTGAGCCGAGGCTCCCGGCAGTTCGTGGGCGCACGGCTGATTGATGGGCACTTCCGGTGTGCGGTGGTTCTGACTCACGATGCCCTGCTGGAGCATCCAGGCTTCGACCTCTTCGCCGGAGACGTCGGCCAGAACCTTCCCGTTGATCTCGACGGTGGGTTGCTTGGTCTGCCCGGTCTTCTGGACCATCTCGTCGAAGAACTCCGGGCGATTGATGATGTCCCGCTCTTCGAAGGCGAGATCGTACTTCTTGAAGACGGCGCGGACTCCGGCGCTCCATCCGCACCAGGGTTTCAGGTAGGCAGTGATCGTAGGCTTCGACATAAAGAAATCGGCAGTGAAACTGGCAGTTATGGCCGCGGGCGCAACCCGGGAAACGCACTATCAGGATCGCGGTGCGGGTTCATAGCCCAACCACGGCCCCAACCAGCGCTCCATTTCAGCCGTCGGCACCCCTTTGCGCGTGGCCAGGTCGACCACCTGGTCGCGGCCGAGCTTGCCCACGGCGAAGTACTTGGACTGCGGATGGGCGAAGTAGAGCCCGCTGACGCTGCTGCCGGGCCACATCGCGCAGCTTTCCGTGAGCCGGATGCCGGTGCGCGCCTCGACGTCGAGCAGCGACCAGAGGGTGCGCTTCTCGGTGTGGTCGGGGCTGGCGGGATAGCCGCCGGCCGGCCGGATGCCGCGATAGCGTTCTTCGATGAGGTCGTCGCTGCTGAGCTGTTCGGCGGCTCCGTAACCCCATTCGTGGCGCACCTTCTTGTGAAGGTATTCGGCGAAGGCCTCGGCCAGTCGGTCGGCCAGCGATTCGGCCATGATGGCGTTGTAGTCGTCATGCGCCGCCTTGTACTCGGCGACCACGGCGTCCAGCCCCAGACCGGTGGTGACCGCGAAGGCCCCGATGTGGTCTTGGGAACCCTGGGGAGCCACGAAATCGGCCAGCGACCATTGGGGAGTGCCGTCTTCCTTCACGATCTGCTGGCGCAGCATGTGGAACGTGGTGGCCACGCGGGTGCGGGCTTCGTCGGAGTAGACCTGCACCGAATCGCCGTCGCGATTGGCCGGGAAGAGGCCATACACGCCACAAGCGCGGATGCGTTTGCGGGCGATCAGGTCGTCGAGCAGCGCCTGCGCATCGGTGAACAGTTTCCGGGCCTCCTCGCCGTATTTCTCGTGCTGCAGGATCGCCGGATAACGGCCGCGCAGTTCCCAGGTGTGGAAGAACGGCGACCAGTCGATGAAGGGCCGCAGCGCCTCGAGCGGCACGTCGTCGAGGACTCGCACACCCGTGAATTCGGGGCGGGGCAAGTCGGAGAAGTCGAGACGAGCCCCCTTGGCACGAGCCTGCTCCAGGCCGAGCAGCGGGGTATTGGCCGCCTCATGGCTGCTGCGGAGGCGCTGGTACTCGTCGCGAAGCTGGGCCACGTAGGCGGGCTTGAGATCGGGGTTGATCAGGTTGCTCACCACCGGCACGGCACGGCTCGCATCGAGCACATGGATGACCGGTTGGGAATAACCAGGGGCGAGTTTCACGGCCGTGTGGGCCTTGCTCGTGGTGGCGCCGCCGATGAGCAGGGGCTGGCGCATCCCGAGGCGTTCCATCTCGCGGGCCACATGGGCCATCTCGTCGAGCGAAGGCGTGATGAGGCCGCTCAGGCCGATCACGTCGACCTGGTGGTCTTGCGCGGCCTTGAGGATCTTGTCGCAGGACACCATGACGCCGAGGTCGATCACCTCGTAGTTGTTGCAGCCCAGAACCACGCCCACGATGTTCTTGCCGATGTCGTGGACGTCGCCCTTGACGGTGGCCATGAGCACCTTGCCCTGGGTGCGCACCTCGCCTCCGGCGGCCACGGCGGCCGCCTTTTCGGCCTCCATGAAGGGGGTCAGGTAGGCCACGGCCTTCTTCATGACCCGGGCCGACTTGACCACCTGGGGCAGGAACATCTTCCCGGCTCCGAACAGGTCGCCCACGTGGTTCATCCCGTCCATCAGGGGACCCTCGATCACGGCCAGCGGTCGTCCGAGCTTCTGGCGGGCTTCTTCGGTGTCCTGGTCCACATGGGCGTCGATGCCCTTGACGAGGGCGTGAGCCAGCCGCTTCTCGACCGGTTCCGAGCGCCACGCCTCATCCGCCTTGGCCTCGGCGGCGCCGCCGGGTCCCGACTTGCGACGCAGGGCCTCGCCGTAGGTCACCAAACGCTCGGTCGCATCGGGGCGCCGATCGAGGAGCACATCCTCCACGAGATCCCGCAATCCGGGTTCGATCTCCTCGTACACCTCGAGCATGCCGGCGTTGACGATGCCCATGTCGAGGCCCGCCCGGATGGCATGGAAGAGGAAGGCGCTGTGCATCGCCTCGCGGACATGGTTGTTGCCGCGGAAGCTGAAGCTGATGTTGGAGACGCCGCCGCTGACCTTGGCCAGCGGCAGATGGGTCTTGATCCAGCGGGTCGCCTCGATGAAGTCGACCGCGTAGTGGTTGTGGGCCTCGATACCGGTCGCGACCGTGAGGATGTTGGGATCGAAGATGATGTCCTGTGGCGGGAACTGCGCCTGCCGCGTCAGGAGGTCGTAGCTGCGCCGACAGATTTCGATGCGCCGCTCGAAGGAGTCGGCCTGTCCCTGTTCATCGAAGGCCATGACCACCACGGCCGCACCGTACCGCCGGATCAGCCGGGCCTGCTCGAGGAAGCGCTCCTCACCCTCCTTGAGCGAGATGGAGTTCACGATGCCCTTGCCCTGCAGGCAGCGCAGCCCGGTCTCGAGCACCGACCACTTCGATGAATCGACCATGATCGGCACCCGGGCGATGTCGGGCTCGGCGGCGATCAGGTTGAGGAACTTCGACATGGCCGCGGCGCCGTCGAGCATTCCCTCGTCCATGTTGATGTCGATGATCTGCGCGCCCGCTTCGACCTGCTGCTTGCAGATCTCCAACGCGGCATCGTAGTCGCCGGCCAGGATGAGTTTGGAGAACTTCGGGGAGCCCGTGACATTGGCCCGCTCGCCGATGTTGATGAAGTTGGTCTCCCGGGTCTGGTTGTAGGCTTCCATGCCGCTGAGGCGCAGGAGCGGTTCCAGCTTCGGAGTCTTGCGAGGGGGCAGCCCCTTCACCGCCTGGGCGATGGACTGGATGTGGGGCGGGGTGGTGCCGCAGCAACCGCCGACCACATTGAGCCAGCCCTCTTCGGCCCAGGGGCGGATCTGCGGCGCGAGGGTCTCCGGGGTCTCCGGGAATCCCGTCGGCGACAGCGGGTCGGGCAATCCGGCGTTGGGGTACACGCAAATGCGCGTATCGGCGATGCGGTGCAGTTCCTGCACATAGGAGCGCATCTCCTTGGGTCCGAGGGCGCAGTTGAAGCCGATGGTAATGGGCTCGGCATGGCGAACCGAGTTCCAGAAGGCCTCGACCGTCTGTCCGGTGAGGGTGCGCCCCGACAGGTCGGTGATGGTGCCCGAGATCATCAGCGGGAGACGGACCTGCAACCGATCCTGAACCTGCTGGATGGCAAAGAGCGCCGCTTTGGCGTTGAGCGTGTCGAAGATCGTCTCGACCAGCAGCACGTCGACACCGCCTTCGATCAGCGCCTCGACCTGCTCGGTGTAGGCGGTGACCAATTGCTCGAAGTTGACGGAGCGGAAACCGGCATCGTTGACGTCGGGCGAGATCGAGGTGGTCACCGGCATCGGGCCGATGGCCCCGGCGACATAGCGGGGAACGCCTGTGGCCGCGGCGACGGTGTCGGCCGCGCTGCGGGCCAACCGCGCCGAGGCGAGGTTCATCTCGCGGGTGAGTTCCCGCAGGAACGGGTCGGCGATGACCTCGTTGAAGAAGACCTGATCCTTGCGGCCCTCGGCATGCCGGAAGAAGAAGTCGTGCTGGCCGATGGTGGTGGCCGAGAAGGTGTTGGTCTCGATCAGGTCGGCGCCGGCCTCGAGGTAGTGGCGGTGGATCTCTTCGATCACCTGGGGCTGGGTGATCTGGAGCAGCTCGTTGTTGCCTTTGAGGTCCTTGCCCGTCCAATCGCGGAAGCGGTCGCCCCGGAATTGCGCCTCCCCGAGCTTGTAGCGTTGGATGACCGTCCCCATCGCTCCATCGATGATGGCGATGCGCTGATCCAGCAGGTCCACAAATCCCCGACCTCGTGTCCACGGGCTGCACGTTTCCGACCGATTCGACATGGGCGAAGGGTATCGGGCAGACCTCCGGGTTCCAATAGATAAATCAACGCATCCCGATTTGTTGATATGATGAGAACCGCCCCGAAGCTCCCATCCAAGATTGGAGGCGGGAATCCTGACCTCGTTGTTGCGGCGCCGTCACCGGGTTGTCACACGGCGCGTGGCACGCTGTCTTCATGGATTCGAGACGTGATTCGGGGTGTTCCAGCACTGCGAGCGGCTTTCCGAAAGGCGAGCGTTTGGGCCGGGTGCTCGACGCGGTCGGATCCACGGCCTGGCCGTCGCTCGGTTTCCAAGCCGAGCAAGGGGGGCCGATCTTGGCCACCCGAATGCTGGCCAGCCTTCTGGTCCACGCCTATTCCCAAGGGCGGTTCGCTTCCGAGGAGATCGAGGAGGCCTGCCGGACCGAGGGCGATTTCCAGTACTTGTGCTCGTCGGACGCCCCGGACGCTCGGGTTTTGAGGCGTTTTCGACGGTTTTATTCCCCGGCCCTGATCCAAAGTCTCGCCGCCTTGTGGGCCGAACCCGTCGATGGGAATTGCGATCCCCGGAGGGCTTTGGGACTGCAGCGGGCTCAGGCCTGCCTGAAGTCAGCCGTCGAAGCCGACAGTCTGGCGTTGGAGTTCTGAGCCATTCCGTGGGATCGCTCGTGGGCGCGGTGCCTGAGCCGACCCGGAGGCATCACCGCTTCGAAGGCGCCAATTCCAGGACTGCGGCCACGAAGGAGGTCACCCCCGCACGCAACGTCGGGATCGGTTGGGGTTGGAAGAACGGAGAGTGGAGCGAGGGCAGGGGCTTTCCCGAGCGCAGGGCGGCCGCGTTCAACTCGGGCGAAACGGCCCCGAGCCAGAATTGGCAGATCGGGATCTTGTCGGCTGTGCGTCCATACTCGCTGAAGTCTTCACCGCCCATCACGGGTTGCAGTGACTGCACCCGTTCGTCGCCGAGCCACCGTCGGGCCGTCCCTGCCAATCTCCGCGTGAGCCCGGGGTCGTTGTAGAGCGCCGGCGTGAATTCGTTGGCGACGGTCACCTGGGGATGCAGGTCGGGCGGCAGTCCGGCGCTTTCGGCCAGGCCCTTGCAGATCCGCCGGATGGACGAGAGCGTGTTCTGCCGAACCTCTTCGGTGTAACTGCGCAGGGTGAGTTGGAGGTGGACCGAATCCGGGATGATGTTGTGTTTGGAGCCGCCGTGGATGGAACCCACCGTCACCACCGCGGGCTCGCCCGGTCGGGTTTCACGACTGACCACCGTCTGGAGCGCCATCACCAGTTGCGAGGCCAGCACGATGGGGTCTTTGGTCAAATGCGGGTACGCGCCATGACCGCCCACGCCGCGGACGGTGATGTCCACCGAATCCACGTTGGCGAAGGTGAATCCTTCCACGAATCCGAGATTCCCGGTCAGCAGAGAGGCGTTGCAATGCAGCGAAACGCAGGCGCTGGGCTTCGGGAAGCGCTCGAAGAGGCCGTCTTTCAGCACGGCCCGGGCGCCGCCACCCCGTTCTTCGGCGGGCTGGCCCAGGAATACGACGGTGCCCGCCCAGGTGCTGCGCAAGCCCGAGAGAACCCGAGCGCTGCCGACAAGGCTGGCCATGTGGATATCGTGGCCGCAGGCGTGCATGGTCGGAACGAGTTCGCCCAGGTCGTTGGTCATGCGGTGCGTGCTCGAGTAGGCCAGACCCGTCTGCTCGCGGATCGGCAGACCATCGAGGTCGGCCCGCAAGAGCACCACGGGTCCGGTGCCATTGGTGAGCACTCCCACCACGCCATGTCCCCCCACCGAACGGGTCACGCTCACGCCGGCCCGTTCGAGTTCATCGGCCACTCGGCGCGAGGTCTCGACCTCCTGGAATGAGAGTTCGGGTTTCTGGTGAAGCTCCCGGTACAGGGCTTCCAGAGAGGGGAGTTCCCGTTCGATGCGCCGGGTGGATTCCGTCAGATCGGCCGCTTGCATCGACCCGGCCAGACCAACCAACCCGCCCATCACCGCGAGCGTCGTGGAGGTGCTTTTCAACCGGCTCAACCCTGGGATCCATGGCATTTGGGGACTTTGCCAACACCCGGGGGCAAGTCATGCCGAAATCCCCATCCGGCTGAAACTCTGGCCGTTCCAGCCTTGGTCGCATGAGGGTGTCGCGTTAGGCTGGGCGGCTCATGAAGTCCAAGGGAATGGTCTATCTGGTGGGTGCCGGTCCGGGAGATGAGGGGTTGTTGACCCGTCGGGGTGCCGAGGTGTTGGCCCGTGCGGATGTCGTGGTGTATGACGCCCTGGTCCAGCCGGGCCTGTTGGCGTTGGCTCCGGCGACGGCCGAACGGATCTATGGCGGAAAGCGCGCCGCCGCCCACGCCATTCCTCAGGATCAACTCAACCAGCTTCTGGTCGAGAAGGCGCAGACCGGACAGACCGTGGTCCGTCTCAAGGGCGGTGACCCGTATCTGTTCGGGCGTGGCGGCGAAGAGGCCGTGGAGCTGGCCGAGGCGGGAGTCGCGTTCGAGGTGGTGCCCGGCGTGTCTTCGGTGACCGCCGCCCTCAATTATGCGGGCATCCCGCTGACGCACCGCGATCACTGCTCCGGATTCACCGTGGTGACCGGCCATGAAGACCCGACCAAACCGGAATCGGCTCTCGATTACGGAGCTCTGGCCCGATCTCCGGGTACCTTGGTCATCCTGATGGGTGTGGAGCGACTCACCGAGATCGCGCGCCTGTTGATCGGGGCCGGCAAGGATCCGCAGACGCCCGCAGCGATGGTGCAGTGGGGCACCACGGCGCGGCAGCGCTCGGTGGAAGCCACCTTGGCCACGCTGGACGAGGCGGCGGCGGCCGCCGGGGTCTCGAGCCCGGCCATCATCGTCATCGGTGGGGTCGTGCGGGAACGCTCGAAGCTCAACTGGTTCGAGCATCGTCCTTTGCACGGTCGGCGTGTGGTGGTGACCCGCACCCGCAGCCAGGCCTCCGAACTGGGCCGTCGCCTCCGCGAACTCGGGGCCGATGTCCTCGAGATCCCGACGTTGCGCATGGAACCTCCGCAGGCCCTGCAACCGCTGGTGGAATGCATCGTTGGCATCACCGAATACAACTGGCTGGTGTTCACCAGTCCGAACGGGGTGGCCACGTTCTTCGACACGTTCTTCAAGGCCTATCCCGACATCCGGAGCCTGGGCAATCTCCGCATCGCCGCGGTGGGGCCTGCGACCGCCGCCAAGCTGGCCGAACTGCACCTGCAGGTGGATGCCATGCCCGAACAGTTCGTGGCGGCCAAGATCGCCGATGCCATCGCCCAAGTGGAGTCCATCGAGAACCTCCGATTCCTCGTCATCCGTCCTGAAGAGACGCCCTCGGAACTGGCCCGCCTGATCGAGGATCGCGGCGGCATCGTCGACGAGGTGGCCAGCTACCGGACGCTGCCGGAGACCGCCGACCTCAATGGGGCCGCAGCCCGGTTCCTCGAGGAAGGGGCCGATTGGATCACCTTCGCCAGTGGTTCGGCGGTGCAGCATTTCCACGAGCGCTTCGACCTGCCGGCCCGACTGCAGAAGGATCCCCGGCTTCGGACGATCAGCATCGGACCCGAGACCAGCAAGGCGCTGCAGGCCCTGGGGCTCAAGCCCTCGGCCGAGGCCAAGGTGCATACCATCGACGGTCTGGTGGACACCCTTGTCCGACAGGCGGGGCGATGAGGCCCGCGGTGCATCCGGTTCCCGCTTGTGCGGGTGGTTGAAGCGCTCGAAATCCCAATAAAATCAGTAAAATGCGGCTTGCACCGGCGACTTGCACGATCGATAACTGCGGCCACTTTTTGATTTATGGCTGACATTGCTAATCGGTACTCCGAAAACGTCACTGGCAAGTACTTCGTCGACAACCAATGCATCGACTGCGACCTCTGCCGCGAAACCGCTCCCAAGAACTTCACCCGCTGGGACGATGGCGGCTACTCCTACGTCATGAAGCAGCCGACCAGCCCTGAAGAGGAATCCGCCTGCAAGGAAGCCATGGAAGGCTGCCCGGTCGAGGCCATCGGCAACAACGGCTGATTGGTCCCTTCGGGTAGCATAGGCCGCCCGGTCGCCCGGTCGCCCGGACAATGTGACCCTCATTTTTTGAACCCCGGCTTCGGCCGGGCTTTTTTTTACCATGGTGACGGGGGGGCGTGAGACTTGGGATGCGATCGTATGCCGGTTCGGTGTCGCCTGGGCGATCTCAGCCCATGGCGGATCTTCGGAAACCCCGAAAAGGATCAGCCGCCGGAAGCCACCCGCAACCCGCGTAGCCCCGGTCAGGACCGCCGCGGAGGTGCACGCAAGGCGGGATAGTCAACGGAATCCGGTCCAGATCCTGTCCAGATCCGGCTTGTCCACCCGGCCTCCGGCATTCTCGTGACCCACCCACCAATCACGAATCGCCTCCAAGGCGGCATGGTCCAAGTGATCGATCTCCAAGCGGAGCCGGACGTGGGCACCGGTCGGTATGGCACCGAGTCGAGACATGATGGAGGGCACCGACAAGAAGCTCAGTTGCCCCTGAATGCACACCACGTGGACCGCACCCTCGGTCTTGATCTCGACCCTCGCCTCGGCGAGGCGCTTCATTGCGATGATGAGCGCCAGACCAAACCCGATGCCGATGCCCCACAGCAGGTTGATGAAGACGACCCCGGCCAAGGTCGCCGCATAGACCGGCCACTCGCGATAGCGGATGAGTTTCCGGACCTCCTTGAGTTTCACCAGATTGAGCCCGACATGCACCAGAAGGGCTGCCAGGGCGGCCATGGGCAGTCGGGCCAGCAGCCCGGCACCCACCAGGACGAACAAGGCGATCCAGACGCCGTGGAGAATGGCCGACAGACGGTGAGTCGCTCCCGAGGCGATGTTGGCCGAGCTGCGGACGATGACCCCCGTGAGGGGCAGCCCCCCGAGCAGTCCCGAACACAGATTGCCCAAACCTTGGCCGAAGAGTTCCCGATCCAGATCGGCACGATCTCCCGTATGCAGCTTGTCGGTGGCCACCGCGCATAGCAGTGACTCGGCACTCGCCACGACGGTCAGCGCCAACGCGGACTGGAAAAGGCCCGCCAGCGATTGCCCGTCGAGCGACGGCGGAGCGAGCCCATCGAGGAGTCCTCCCCCGACGGAGACTCTGGCCACATCCCCGTCGATGGCGAAGGAGACCACGGTGCCGACCACAATGGAGACGAGCGAACCGGGCACCGCCTTGAAGCGCGGCGCGATCCAACGGTTCCAAAGCACCAAGGTGGTGAGGGTGACCAATCCGACGATCAAAGCGGCGTTGTTCCGCTCGGCCAGCAATCCGGGTAGATGGCTCAGATTGTGCCAGGCCGACCCGAGCGGTTTGCCACCGAGGATCACCTGAATCTGACCGAGCGTGATCAGGATTCCGATGCCGGCCAGCATGGCGTGGAGGACCGCTGGAGACATGAGCAGCGCGATGCGCGCGAGCTTGAGGATTCCCATCAACATCTGCAGGACTCCCGCGATCACCACGATGATCCCGAGTGCCTTGAGTCCGTGCAGTTGGACAAATCCATGGACCATCACCGTCAAGCCGGCGGCAGGACCGCTGACCTGCAGAGGAGCGCCTCCGAAAAGCCCGACCACGATGCCTCCGACAATGGCCGCGATGAGTCCGGCCTGAACCGGGGCTCCGGAGGCGACGGCGATGCCCAGCGACAGCGGCAGTGCCACCAGAAAGACCACCATCGAGGCCTGAAGGTTTTTCGCCAGATCTTGGGTCGGTTTCATGAGGGGTTCGTTCGATTCCGGGAGCGAAGACCGTCGCGTATTCAAGCGACAATGCGCTCCGAGGCCAATCTTGGAACGGCAGCGACCTGTCCACGTCGCCCCTGAGGGCAACAGATCGCGCTGCGGTGAGCGAGCACGGATCGACCGACCCTAACGTGCGGTGCCCCACAGCCCAACCTGTGGAGATCTGGCTGGACCCGCAGGCGGTCAGAGGCTCTGAGCGGAGGGCGGGGCTGTGGCGGACGGACCGGGACCCGAGGCCGAAAAGCTCGGCTGGAGACTCCGGGAGGGAGGAGACCGCCCGATGCCGATGAAACAACAAAGGGGACCCGTGATGGGGCCCCCTTTGTTCGATGAGCTTCCCGAGCGGCGCGGGATCAGTTCTGCAGCAACTGCAGCGCGCTCTGAGGCATCTTGTTGGCCTGGGCCAACATCGAAGTGCCCGACTGCACCAGGATCTGGTAGCGCGCGTAGGCGGTGGCTTCCTCGGCGACATCCACGTCGGCGATGCGCGAAATAGCGGCGCTGAGGTTCTCCTTGGTCACCGTGAGCTGCTCGTTTGTGAAGTTGAGTCGGCTTTGCACGGCACCCAGCGACGCGCGATCTTGAGCCAGCTTGTCGATCGAGTTGCGGATGCGGGTGAGTGCGGCCTGTGCGCGGGGGACCGAGGTGATGTCCAAGCCGGTCTTGGCGGCCAATCCGGTCGCGTTGGCGCCGGTGAATGTGGCTCCCGTCGCGGCGACAGCGGCGGTCAAAGTGGCTCCATCGACATAGGATGTGGCTCCGGCTGTGCCGTTCGAAGACCAACTAGTCGGAACACCCAAAGCCGTGGTCCCGCCGGCTGAACCATCCAGTTCCACGATGTAGGTGGTGCCAACTTGGAAGGCGTTCTTGATGTCGAAGGTCCCGTTCAGACTGGAGATATCGGTGGCTGAAGCAGCTCCGGTGGCCGTGGCGTTGGTGAGCCCGGAAAGAGTCAGCGACCCCCCTTTGGCCATCTTGGCATACTCCGCTTCCGTAACCGTGAGTTGAACCGTTCCTCCGCTCAGACGGGCAATGTTCGATACGTCCGCATTGGTCAACGATTGGGCCACGCTCAGCGAGGAGGTGTACTGAGTCTTCGACAGGTCGATGGGCGCCATGTCGAAGGTGGTGCCGCTGGAATCGATGGTGACGGCCAGGGAGTCGGTCGAGAACAACTTTACCGAGTTGAACGTCTGAGTGACCGTCTGTCGCACGTAGTCCTGCAGCTGGGTGAATTCCTGGGAGTACAGGGTGAGGTCGCTCGCGCTCTTGGTGGAGTCTTGAGCGAACATCGCCAGTTCCGACATGCGGCGGAACGCCTTGTCGATCGTCTTGAGGAAGCCGTCCTGGGTCTGTGTGAAAGACACGGCGTTCACCACGTTGTTGATGGCAGCGTCGAGACGCTTGAGCTGCGATTCCAAGCGGCTGCTCACAGCCAGGCCGGCGGCGTCGTCCGACGGCGCGATGATCTTGGAGCCCGAGGAAAGTCGTGCCAGCGACTTGGCCAGGGCGTTGGAGCTCACATTCAGGTTGTTGGCCGTCTGCTGCGCCTGGACGTTGGTGTTGATGACCATGGTGGGGGTGGGTTGGGCTGCGGTTGTGGTTTCGTTTAAAGGGAGTTCGCGGCTTCGGCCTTCAATTGCTGGAGTCGCAGGGAAAGTTGTTCGGGGGTGGCCGATTCGGCGGCCGCGATGTTGTTTTCAACGATCTCGAGGTAGACCTCTTCGCGGTGCACTCCGATGTCCTTGGGTGCACTCACGCCCAGTCGGACCGTGTCGCGATCGATGCGAACCACACGAATCGAAATGTCTCCGCCGATCCGGATGGCTTCATTCAATTTTCGGGAGAGGACCAACATGATCTGGGGTCGATGCAGAATCTCTAGTTGGCCACTGGGAAGTTCACGGGCAGTTCGGCCGCGTTGATCGGCACCACCTGGCGCGCCTCGCCGGTCGTCTTGTTGAACACGATCGGTCCCTTGAGATTGACCGTCAGTGATCCGTCCCGCCGGAGGGTGACGATATTGAGGACTCCCGCTTCGCTGGCGCGGGTGAGGTTGAGGGTCCGACAATCGGTGGAACCCAATTCGAAGCGGTACGAGGCCGTCACAAATACGGGGGCGACAACCAAAAACGACTGATCCACCTCTCCGGAGAACTTCAACCACGAGAACGGCGGGGCGTCGACCACCGGTTCCAAAGCAGCCTTCCTCAGGGTTTCAAAGCCGAGCAATCCATCGGGAAACATCAGGGGAACCGCGGTTTCCGGGATTTCCGGAGTCGCGCTCCTGACTTGCTGTTGAGATTCGATGACCAGCACAAGCGACCCGCAGCAACGGGCATGCCAACGGAAATCAGGGGGCGACCGCCCCGAAATTGCTTAAGCCGGAGACGATCATGACGCATCGTTCTGAGTGGATCCAGAGGGGCGCTTGAACCGGGGTCGGGTCGAATCTGTCGAATCGCAATCGCGAGTCGATCGGAAGCCCATCCTTGCTCCTGTATTGATCAAATCGATGCCCATTCGGCGATACCATCCGCTATCTTCCGGTGCATTGGCCGGCGTCTTGGCGATCCTGCTCAGCGGGAGCACCGAGGCGAAGACCGTGTCGGGAATCCATCAGGAATTCCTCAAGACCAAACTGGAAGCCGTCAAGGGCAGCGCCGAGAGCCAGCATCGATTGGGTGTCTTGTACGAGCGGGGTTTGGGGATCGCCAAAGACGAGACCGTGGCCGCCGAGTGGTTTCTTCGGGCGGCCGAGGCCGATTATGCGCCCGCTCAATATGCGCTGGCGCGGTGCTATCGGGCGGGGCGGGGCGTGGCCAAAGATCCGGAGGCCGCCGTCAAGTGGTTCCGCAAGGCCGCGGAGCATGGACATCCCGATGCCCAGAATTCATTGGGTTTCAGCTACCAGACGGGGATCGGCGTCGCCGCCGACGCGGCCGAAGCGGTCCGTTGGTTCCGCCTGTCAGCCGCTTCAGGGAACGCGGCCGCCCAGAACAATCTGGGCTTCTGCTACAAGCATGGTCATGGGGTGCCTCAGGATCCGGCCGAGGCCGCGACGTGGTATCGCCAGTCGGCCAACGCGGGGAACGCCCGGGCCCAGAACAGTCTCGGCGAGTGCCTCCAGTCGGGGGTGGGCGTCGCCAAGAATCCGGTGGAGGCCGTGAAGTGGTACCGAGCGGCCGCGGCCTCCGGCTTGCCGGAAGCGCAAGACAATCTGGGCTTCTGCCACTTCCTGGGGCAAGGGGTGGAACGCGACTACGCCGAAGCGGTGCGTTGGTTCACCTTGGCTGCCGATCAGCGGTTCCCTCGCGCCTGGGCCAATCTGGCCATCTGCCATGCCAATGGCTATGGCGTGCCCAAGGACGTGGTCGAGTCGTATGCCTGGTGGAATCTGGCTTCCACCGAGATGGAGAGGGCCGCCCGGGCGCGGGATGATCTCGAGCGATTGATGTCACCGGCCCAGATCGCGGCCGCGCAGAAGCGGGCCAAGAAACTCAAGAACCGCTTCGCCGGCCACTGAGACTGTGGCCATTGTTTCATCTGGTGCGGATCAGCGTCTTGGATGGTCCGGGGTATCGGTGAGCTTCAGCGAGCGTGTTGCCCCGGAGCGCCATGCATCGCGTGCGGCGGAGTTGAACGCGTGGACGGGGAAGTCATCTGCGCGATGATGTTCCTTGGATCAATGCCGCCTGCTGTCAGTACTGAAGATGCCTCTTCACAGGGCGAATGAGCGAGAACTCCAGCCCGGTATAGCCCCCCATGCACGGGCGCCAATACTCCCTGAGGAGGGGATGCCGGAGCAGCGGCTGACCTTGCCAAGGTATGGGCCGGATGAAAATGCGAGGAACCGGCAGATGGAAAACCTTTTTGTGCGGAGGCGTTGCAACCGCCTTTTTGTTGGGCGGATGCCATAAACCCCAGGAGGCCCACGACCATGGGAAGGAGGAGGAGAAGGCAAAACTCGTGGTTTCGCGCCCCATGCGGAAGGACACGGTGGTGTCCCGCGACTTCGTTTGTCAGATCCGTTCGTCCCGCAATATCGAAATCCGGGCCCTGGAACGGGGCTATTTGGAAAGCGTGTCGGTCACTGAGGGGCAGACGGTCAAACAGGGGGATCCCTTGTTCAAGATTCTCCCCTTGGTGTATCAGGCGGAATTGAAGCGGGCGGAGGCGGAGGCACAGGTAGCCAAGGTGGAGTACGACAACACCAAACGATTGTCGGACAGCAAGATTGTCTCGGAAACCGAGTTGGCGATTGCCTGGGCCAAACTGGAGAAGGAAAGAGCCCACGTGAATCTGGCCCAGGCACACCTCGGATTCACTGACATCCGGGCGCCGTTCCCGGGGCTTGTCGATCGACTTCATATGCGGAACGGCAGTCTGGTGGACGAGGGCGATTTGCTCACCACGCTCTCCGACAACAGCGAGGTCTGGGTCTACTTCAATGTGCCCGAATCCGATTACCTCGAGTACGCCTCGGAGACCCAGCCGGAAGATTGCAAGATCGTGGAGTTGGTCATGGCCAACCGGAAGATCTTCCCGCATCCCGGCCGTATCAATGCGATCGAGGCGGAGTTCAATAGCGACACCGGCACCATCCCATTCCGCGCAGATTTCCCGAATCCGAACCGACTGCTCCGCCATGGCGAGACCGGCACCATCCGGATGCGGAAGCTGGTGAAAGACGCAGTTCTGGTGCCTCAGAAAGCCACCTTCGAGGTGCTCGACCACCATTATGTCCTGGTGATCGGAAAAGATGATGTGGTGACGCAGCAACGGATCCAAATCAGCGAGGAGATCGAGGACTTGTTCCTCGTGAGCAGCGGAGTGACCGACAAGGACAGGATCGTGGTTGAAGGGATACGACAGGCAAAACCGGGAGAGAAGGCGGAGTTTGAATTCCTCGAACCAGCAGAGGCCTTCAAGAATTTGAAGCTGCGTGCGGAATAGCCACCGAGGTATCCCACCATGTTCACCCACATTCTCCGCCGGCCCGCGCTGGCCATCGTCATCTCACTGTTGATTCTGTTTCTGGGAGGGTTGTCGATCGCAACCATGCCGATCTCCCAGTTTCCGGACGTCGCTCCGGTGGTGGTGATGGTCACCCTCGACTACCCGGGCGCGAGCGCCAAGGTTCTTGAGGAGTCCTGCCTCATCCCGCTGGAACGCTCCATCAACGGTGTCCCGAACATGAAGTACATGACCTCCGACGCGACCAGCGCGGGCGAGGCAACGATCCAGGTCGTGTTCAACATGGGCACCGACCCCAACCAGGCCACGGTGAACGTCATGAACCGTGTGAATCAGGTCATGAGCCGTCTGCCGCCGCTGGTCCAGCGCGAAGGCGTGATCGTGAACAATCTCAGTCCGAACATGCTGATGTATGTGAACCTGTATTCCACGGACAAGAACGCGGACATGCAGTTCCTCTTCAACTACGGGTACGTCAACCTCATCCCCGAGTTGAGCCGAATCACGGGCGTCGGTTCGGCAAAGATCCTCGGCACCCGTCAGTACGCCATGCGCGTCTGGCTCAATCCGGACCGGATGCGGGCCTACAAGATAGCCACCGAAGAGGTGATGAAAGCTCTGGCCGAGCAGAGCGTCATCGGATCCCCCGGACGTCTCGGACGCGCCGACAGCAAGACATCGCAATCCCTCGAGTACGTGCTGACTTATGTGGGCCGCTTCAATGAGGTGGAACAGTATGAAAACATCATCCTGCGGGCCACGGACAAGGGGGAACTGCTGAGGCTGAAGGACGTCGCGACCGTTGAATTGGGCAGCGAGTTCTACGATCTCTACTCGGACCTCGACGGCAGCCCCTCTGCCGCGATTGTGATCAAGCAAAGCTACGGCAGCAACGCCAACGACGTCATCCGTCAGGTCAAGGCCAAGCTCGCCGAGTTCAAAGCAAAATCCTTCCCGTCGGGAATGGATTACAAGATCAGCTACGATGTCTCGAGCTTCCTGGACGCCTCTTTCGAGAAGGTTCTCCACACCCTGGTCGAGGCGTTCATTCTCGTCGCGCTGGTGGTGTTCGTCTTCCTGGGGGACGTCCGGTCGACGCTGATCCCGACGCTCGCGATTCCGGTCTCTCTCATCGGAACCTTCTTTCTGATGAAAATGATGGGCATCACCATCAACCTCATCACGCTCTTCGCTCTGGTGATGGCGATCGGCATCGTTGTCGACAACGCCATCGTCGTGGTCGAAGCGGTGCACGCGAAGATGCATGACACGGGTTTGTCTCCCTACAAGGCGACACAGTTGGTGATGCATGAAATCGGCGGCGCGGTGATCGCTATTACCTTGGTCATGACGGCGGTGTTCGTCCCAGTGACGTTCATGAGCGGTCCGGTGGGGGTGTTCTACCGTGAGTTCTCCATCACCATGGCCGTTTCCATCGTGCTCTCGGGCGTCATGGCGTTGACCCTGACTCCGGTCCTGTGCGGCATGATCCTCAAAAAGCCCGACGCACATCATGCGCCCAAGGGCCCCATCGGTTGGCTCCTCGTCCGCTTCAACCGCTTTTTCGATCAGTTCACCAACTCCTACACGGGGTTCCTCAAGCGGATTGTCAACCGAGGGTTCGTCACCCTGCTGATGATCGCCCTCTCCATGGTGGCGATCCAGCAGGTGGGAGATCGCATCCCCGCCGGCTTCATCCCGGCCGAGGACCAGGGCATGATCTACGCGATCATCCAGACGCCGCCGGGCTCCACGCTGGAGCGCACCTCCGCCAAGTCCACCGAATTGCAGCAAATCGCCCGGCAGATCGAGGGTGTCGAGTCGGTTTCATCGCTCGCGGGATACGAAGTGTTGACCGAGGGACGTGGCTCGAATGCCGGCACATGCCTCATCAACCTCAAGAACTGGTCGAAGCGTAAACTGACCGCGGCACAAATCATCGCGGAACTGGAACGACGTTGTCGGGCGATCCCCGGCGTGGTGATCGAGTTCTATGAACCTCCCGCCGTACCGGGTTATGGCGCTGCGGGTGGCTTTTCGCTCCGCCTTTTGGACCAGACCGCAACCGGTGACTACGACCGTCTTCAAGTCGTGAACCGCGAGTTCATGGAGGCCTTGGGCAAGCGCAAAGAACTCAGGGGCCTCTTCACGTTCTTCAGTGCCAACTACCCGCAAATCGAGTTGGTCATCGACAACAAAGCCGCGATGCAAAAGGGCGTTTCCATCGGCAAGGCCATGGACAATCTGTCGATCCTCATCGGCAGCACCTACGAGCAGGGTTTCATCAAGTTTGGTCAGTTCTTCAAGCTCTACATCCAGGCTGATCCGAAATTTCGACGGCTTCCCAAGGATCTCAACGACCTCTACGTCGCCAACGACAAAGGCGACATGGTCCCGTACTCGGCGTTCGTCACGATGAAGCCCAAGTTGGGACTGAACGAGATCACTCGTTACAATGCCTATCCCGCACCCACGATTCAGGGTGCGCCCGCCGAGGGGTTCAGTTCGGGCGACGCCATCAAGGCCATTCAGGAGGTGGCCGCCCAGACCCTTCCGCGCGGCTTCGACATTGCCTGGGCGGGCCTCTCCTTCGACGAAGCACGCCGCGGCAACGAAGCCGTCTACATCTTCATCGTCGTGCTGATGTTCGTCTATCTCGTGCTGGTCGGGCAGTATGAGAGCTTCCTGTTGCCGCTGGCCGTGATCCTTTCGCTGCCGGTGGGTGTCATGGGCTCGTTCTTCCTGCTGAAGTGGATGGGATTGGACAATGACATTTATGCTCAGGTGGGCCTCATCATGCTGGTCGGGTTGCTGGGCAAAAACGCGATCCTCATCGTGGAGTTCGCAACCCAGAAGCAACTCCAGGGCATGTCGATTTTCGATGCGGCGATCGAGGGCGCGAAGGCTCGGTTTCGGCCGATCTTGATGACGTCATTCGCTTTCATCGCAGGCATGATCCCGCTGCTGCGCGCCTCCGGGGCAGGGGCCATCGCGAGTCGCACGATCGGAGCTTCCGCCGCAGGTGGCATGCTACTCGGTACGGTGATGGGAGCCATCGTGATCCCGGGTCTCTACTACATCTTCGCCACCTTGTCGCAGCGCTCCAAGTTGCTGCCCGATGAGGATCAATTGCCTCTCAGCGAGGAGCACGAACAGCAATGAATCGGCCCATGAAAAGCGCCTACAAGTTTACCCGGTCTCTCGTCACCGCCGCGGTCCTCGCGATCGCATCGGGTTGCGTCGCCCCCAAGCCGGGCCCGCTGCCCTCAGCCGTCGCCCCGTTGCCGGATCGTTTTCCCGGCACCGAGGGGACCACCAACGCGGTTGTCATCGGATGGCGTGAGTATTTTCAGGATCCGGTGCTGATCTCTCTGATCTCCACCGCGCTGACCAACAACCAGGAACTCAACATCCTGATGCAGGAGGTCGCCGTCGCGAAGGCTGAGACGGATGCGCGGAGGGGCGCGCTATTTCCGTTCCTCCGACTTGGGGGGACTGCAGGGGTGGACAAAGTCTCGGTCAACTCACGCAACGGAGCGGTCGAAGAGAATCTCGAGATCCAGCCCGGAAAGAAGTTTCCCGATCCGTTGCCGACCTATGGTGTCGCGGCCGATCTGGACTGGGAGATCGACATCTGGAAGAAGCTCCGCAACGAGCGCGATGCTGCCATCCAGCGCTACCTCGCCACGCAGGAGGGGCGGAATTTCATGGTGACTCACCTCGTCGCGGAGATCGCTGAAACCTACTACGATTTGCTCTCCTTGGACGGCCAGTTGGCCATTTATCGGCGGATGCTGGAGATGCAGGAAAAGGCCCTGGAATCGGTCCGGATCAAAAAGACCGCCGCCCGAGTGACGGAGTTGGCCGTCCGCCGTTTCGAGGCGGAGGTTTCCAAAAACCGGAGCAAGCTGTTCGCGATCCAGCAGCAGATCATCGAGAACGAGAATCGGTTGAACGTGCTGACCGGACGTTATCCTCAGTCGATCGATCGCAGTCCCGACGGCTTTGAGATCCGGATGCTGAGCCCGCTCCAGGCCGGTGTCCCTTCGGAACTGCTGCGTCACCGGCCGGATGTGCGCCAGGCGGAGCTGGAACTGAAGGCGGCCGGGTTGGAAGTGAAGGTTGCCGCTGCCCGATTCTATCCAGCGATGAACGTCTCCGCGGTACTGGGAATCGAGTCATTCACGATGGGTTCCCCCATCCTGGCCAAGGAGAACTTGGCCTACGGTGCGACTGCCAATTTGGTCGGTCCACTCATCAACCGCAGCGCCATCAAGGCTGCGTTCAAAGGGGCCTCCGCGCGCCAGGTGGCCGCGGTCTACCGCTACCAGCAGACGGTCCTCAAGGCTTACGTCGAGGTGGTCAATGCGCTGTCCCAGGTGCGCAACGTGGGGCAGGGGTATGAATTGAAATCCCGCCAGGTGGAGGCCCTCTCCGACGCGGCCACGATGTCCTCGCAACTCTTCAACTCCGCACGAGCCGATTATACCGAGGTGCTCCTGACCCAACGTGAGGCGCTCGAGTCCCGGGTGGAGCTCGTTGAGATGAAGCAAATTCAACTCATGGCGACCGTGAAGGCGTACAAGGCCCTCGGTGGAGGGGTTCCGGATTCCCGCGACTACTCGGCGACCACTCCGAAGGCGACGGTGAAGGCCAACGGACGGCCGAAATCCTGATGAGTTACGCCTCGGCCTGTGGGCTCGGCTCTGAGGTTCCTGAACCCACCCACCTGACATGAGACCTTCCTCCAGAATCCGGGTCCTGGTGGATCATTCGGTCCTTCGGAAGCTCCAAAAAACGGCCCATGACTGGCGCTTGGAAAACCGCGAATTGATCATCGAAGGCTTGGAGGATCACAAGCCCGTCTCCGCTGATCCGATGGCGGCCCGCCTGAAGAGCCGCTGAGTTTCTCCCGTTCAGGAATCGTCGGATCACTCCGCCGATTCCGACGGAACCAGAGGGACCCTGACCAGAACCCGCAACCCGCTCGGGCTCGCAGGTTCGAGCTTCACGGTGCCCCCGCACTGCTCGGCCCGGGCCTTCATGCCGACCAGCCCCAGACTGCTCATGGGTCTGGGGTCCGAGAGGTCCAACCCGATGCCATTGTCTTCGATGGCGAGAAACGCCTGTCCCTGGTCACTGCCCAAACGGATCGAGACCTGGGTCGCCGAGGAGTGCCGGGCGACGTTGGTGAGCGACTCCTGGGTGATCCGAAAGAGGTGGGTTTCGGTGTCGCCGTTCAAACGGGTTTCAAGGCTGGAGTCGAATTGAACCCGGATCCGGGTGCGTTGCCCGAATTTCTCCACCAACCACCGGAGAGCGGCCTCCAGGCCGAAATCATCGAGCATCACCGGGCGCAGCAACTGCGAGAGTTCCCGGACGTTGTTGATGGACTCGTCGACCAGGCCGATGCATTCGGCTCTGCGCTGCTCCGGATCATCGTCGGCTCGGCTCGAGAGATTGGCCCGGATCGCGGCCAGCGACTGACCGAGTTCGTCATGGAGCTCATGGGAGAAGCGGCGAGCGACTACCTCCTGTGTTTGGAGCATGTGCCAGGAGACCCGGTTCAACTGCTCGGTCTGCTGGCCCATGCGGCGGATGCTCCAACGGGCGTAGAGGATGGTGGCGATGGCGCACACGGCGGCCAAGATGAACGAGGCCCCGAGCAGCATCGCCGAATCGTCGGCCATCCGCTGCACCTGGAGATTCAACTCGCGCTCCTCACGGACCAGACGCTGATTGCTCGTCTGGATGAGCTCGCGGATCAGGGCCAGCACCCGCTCATGGCCGGCGAACAGCGACGCCATCACCGGGTCGGAAGGGGCCTGTCCGCTTCCGAAGGTCAGTTCGGCTTGTTGAGAGAACTGCCCGGAGGCGATGGCCAACTGCTTCCAGTTCCCGGCATCCGGTGTCCGGAGCGCTTCGTCGGCCAAACGGACCAGCGCCTGATTGGCTTCTTTCAACTGTCGCAACCGTTGGGAACGGCGCTCGGAATTGGACTCGGTCCGCAACCGATAGAGGGTCATCGCCAAGGTGTCTTCTTCAGCCTGAGCCTCCTGGATCAAGCGTGCGACCGTGATCTGGTTTTTGACGATGGTCGCGGCACTGCGGCGGATCTGGCGTCCTTGGCGCACGGCGATCAGTCCGGCTGCTCCGAGAAGGACCATCACCAGGAGGAAACCGGTCACCAATCCACCCAGCACGGTCTGTTGGGTGATCCGGCCGGTGAGCCTGGGGATTCCGGAATCCATGGTCAGTCGATGAGACCGTTGCGGAAGGCGAAGCGGACCAGCTCGCTGATGCTGTGCATGTTGAGCTTTTCCATGATGCGGCCGCGGTGGGCCTCGACCGTGTAGACGCTCAGATTCAAGGCCGTCGCGATCTCCTTGTTGGTCTTGCTCTCGGCGATCAATTGCAGCACTTCGCGCTCACGGGTCGAAAGCAGGTCGATGGGGTTGGTGACATGCCGACGGTAGTCGTCGAGCACCGCATCGGCGATCTCGGGGCTCAGGTAGCCCTTGCCCGCCGAGACGGCACGGACCGCCTTGAGGAATTCGGATTCGTTGCTGTCCTTGAGCACATAGCCCTTGGCGCCTGCACGCAGGATTTCGCGCACGTAGACCGAATCCTTGTGCATGGAGACGGCGACGACCCGGGTCCGGGGTGAAATCTTGAGCAGGCGCCGAGTGGCCTCGATGCCATTCAGGTCGGGCATGCTGACATCCATCACGCATACCGAGGGTTGGAGCTTTTCGGCCTGCTCGACGGCTTCACGGCCGTTGGAGACCTCGGCGACGACGCGGAAATCGGGCTGTGCGGCCAGGATCATGCTGAAGCCCCGACGAACGATCGCGTGGTCATCGGCCAAAAGGACTGTGTTCATTGATTTCCGCGGGGCGATTCGGGACCCGATTCCGCCGATGAGTGACCCACAGCGGAGGTTGCAGGGCGGGGCAAACCCGGACGAGGCCACCCCGCAAGCCTCAGTGGGTGAATCAATAGCAAGGGATCCGATTCGCGGCAAACCGCAATCCAGCCTTAAGCCGGCCTTCCTGCTGCCGCATACCTGCTACGGGGAACGGCACACACCCGTTTTCCACCGATCATCGCCATGCCCACCGAGTCCCACGAGAATTCCCCTGACGCCCCTCCTCCGGTCGACGAGGTGGAGTCGATGCCCGAGGTGGCTTCGGAAGAACCTACGGTCTCACCGGCGGTGGAGGCTCTCAGCCGTGAAGACGAGATTCTGATCCGGTACCGTCAGGCGCAGACGGCGGGTGAGGCGCTGCCTCTGGAGTTGCAGCGGTTGTCGGGGATGAATTTTCTCGGTCGGGACTTCAGCGGCCTCGATCTGTCGGGCTGTGACTTCACCGGAAGCGAGCTCAGTCGATGCAATTTCAAGGGTGTTGTGGCGACCCATGCGAAGTTCGATCAAGCGATCCTGTTCCAGGCCTGCCTCGATGGCGGGGAGTTCATGGCGTCGTCGTTCCGGGGAGCCAATCTGAGCGAGGCTTCCGCCCAGGGAGCGGGGTTCGGAGAGGCGGTCTTCGACGGGGCCAACCTCATCCGTGCCAACCTCGATGGAGCCAGCGCCATCAAGGCGTCGTGGGTGAAGGCTCGGGTGCATCTCGCGTCGATCCAGGATGCCCGCCTGCTGGAAGGTCGGTTGCAGGAGACGGAATTCAACCAGGCCAACCTGACGGGCAGCGACCTCCGGGAATGCGATGTGGCCGGTGCCGACTTCGGCAAGTCGGACCTGCACGCCATCCAGTTGAGGGGGCTCAAGAACTACACAACGGCCAATTGGATCGGATCGGACATCCGGGACATCGACTTCACCGGTGCCTACCTGGTGCGCCGACATATCGTGGATGAGAACTACCTCGAGGAGTTCCGCAACCAGGGCAAGATGGCGCGAGTCATCTACTGGCTCTGGTGGCTCACCTCCGATTGCGGCCGCAGCCTGTTCCGGTGGGTGGTCTTGAATTTCCTGCTCATCGGAGCCTTCGCCGTCGTGTTCGCGCTCTTGCCCGCCAACCTGACCAAGGTGGATCCGGATGCTCCGATGAAGTCGGCGGGCTTCGCGACGGCCGTCAGCGCGGGCGCCCTCAACATCAACGGAACGGTCGTGCCGTATGATCCCGAAAAGGATTCCCTCAACCAGCTGTGCGAACGGGTCCACAGCGCCACGCATCAGGCGATCACGGCCGCATACCTGCCCAAGGAAGACGCCTTGGCGCTCTGGTCTCCCAAGGCCGCCCTCCAGCTGAAGGATCAGGATGGTGGAAATCTGGTGGTCGCAGCCCATCTCGCGGAGGGCAAGGGGTCGAGTTGGCAAAGCGAGTCGGCGCTCGGGGTCGTCACGCCCGCGCTGTTCATACCCTCCGACACCCAGCGGGGTTGGTATGAGACGATCTATTTCTCCTTCGTCGTCGCGCTGACGTTGGGTTTCGGCGACATCCTGCCCAAGACGCCCCTGGCGCAATTCGTGGTGAACTTGTTGACCCTGGTGGGCTATGTCGGACTGGGTGGCTTGCTGACCATCTTCAGCAACCAGCTCGGTCGCCGCGGTGAGTGAAGTTCCCGATGAAGCCAGCCGATCCATCCAATCCGCATCCCGCCCCATCGACAGGGGCCGCCCATCCGGTCGATCTGGCCCATCCGGCTCAGGGTCGAACCACGCATCTGGCGCGCAAACTCGGATCGCTGTTCAAGGGCGTGTTGTCTGGGAAGATCCAGCCGTCAGGGGATCCGGGGAACGACGCGAACTCACCGCTGGCGGTGTGGAAAGCCACCCATGGGCATGGGGGCTCCAAGCCGGTGGTGCCCCGCCTGCCACCCAAGCCCGTCCCCAAACCCAAGACGCCGGTCGGCAAGGCGGGTCGCAAGGGCAAGGGGGCGTTGGTGGCTCCGCGTCGCCCGGTCATCCAGGTCATCGAACGCGCTCGGCCAGCGCTGGTTCGAGGCACCGCGGTGGGAGGAACGATGGTGGCGGTCGGCGGGACGGCTGCGGCCCCTGCGGGCATCGTGGTGCCCACGGCTCCGCAGATCATCAATCCCTACGCGGGGTGGTCCCAGAACGATGTCAAAGACCGCATCCGGCAGCTCTTGGGTGATGTCGAGGTGCCCCGCTTCCGAAAGGCGGTGTTCGAGACCCTCCGCCGCCTCCGTGATCCGGACACCACCCCCGGCAAGATCATGGAGGTGATGTCCGTGGATGCTCAACTCGTGGGCAAGGTGATGAACACCGTGAATTCCACGGCCTATTCGCCGAAGAGCAAGGTCCAGTCGCTGGATCATGCGATCATGCTCATGGGCAATGCCGATCTGGAGCGGATCGTGATGATCGTGGGTTCCAAGGCGGCTCTACCCAGTCAGACCCACCCCAAGTTCGCCCTGGGTGACTTCTGGAAGGCCAGTTCCCGCAGAGCCGTGCTGGCCCGTGAATTGGCGGATATCGTGCAGCCCTCGAAGGCGAACCTGTCGTTCACGGCCGGATTTTTGCAGGACTTGAGCGTTCCTCTCATCGTCAGCAGCAAGAAGGACGACTACATGAAGATCTTCTCGACGGCCGTCGACGAGAAGCGCGACTTGCATACTCTCGAACACGAGACTCTGGGTTGGGATCACGCCGAGGTGGGCGCTCTGGTCGCCCTGAACTGGGAATTGCCCGAGGACGTGATGCTCTGCCTGAAGGATCACAATGAAGCGGGAGCGGTGACGCGGCCGGACCCGGCGCACTACGTCAGTTCACTGCATGCCTCTCACGGAGAGGAATGGAACGAGATCTTCGCCGGGAAGGTCGGGCAGAGGTACCAGGTCCCCCGGGAGGCCCTCGACGAGGTGTGCAACAACTCGATCAGCAAGGCGGCGGAACTGGCCAAGCTGTTCTGAGCGACGCGGGGGTGCCTCCGATCGGACCGAGTGGCGCTACAACCAGGGTGAGTCCACTCAGATCTGGGCGAAGAGACGCTCCATCCAGAGTTCTCCGCCGGTCCGCTCAAAACCACCCGGGATGAATCGACCGCTCGAGGTGGCCATGGGAGCGATGCCGTGGCCGAGCACCAGGTCCCAGACCTTCGTCGGGGATGCCGACTCGTCCAGATGGGTCAGCAGCAGACCGTGGGGCTTGAAGTCTTCAAAGGTCCGCACTTGCTCCTGGAGCAGGCCGGGTTCGTAGGCCGCATTGAGGGTCAGGAGCAGGCAATCGGGTTCGAACCGGTCGAGCAGGTTGGCCATGCGATCCGACACATCCCGGTCGGACGGCGACCACCCCGGCAGATCGAGGAATTCCCGCGAGCAGGAGGGAAGCCCCGGATTCCAGGTGGCTTCCACCGGGATTCCGAGCAGATCGGCGTGTTGGATGAGGGATTCGGCCGTGTTGGCGACGATGCCGTCGAGGCACCAGAGGCGGCAATCGTGTTGGTGACGGAGCGTCTCGATGGTCAGCCATTTCGCGGTCGCCACGCTCTTTCCCGTGCCGGCCGGTCCGATCAAGGCGATCCTTCGGGCGGCTTTCGGGATCCGTCGGGCGGCCTTGTCCCAAGCGGCCAGGAGTGCGGCTCCCAGTTGGAGGCATGCCTCCTGGCTGGTCAGTTCTGAAGCCGAAGGGGGCATGGCCTGCTGGAGGGCTCGGGCCGCGGTGGAACCGAGACCCAGGCTCTTGATCAGTTCCGCGGTCCCGGATTCGGGCGCTGCGCGCCGGGCCTTGTCGGGAGCAGTCTTGAGGTGGGTGGGAGTCGCCGCCGGAGCCTGGGCCCAGGCCTCGATTTCCATCGCGCCCCAGATCCGGCCGACACCGGCCGAAGGCACCCGCTTGAGCTGCACCACGATGGCCGCGGGGCCGAGGGTCTCATGCACCTGGGCCAGCGCCTCTTCGGCGGTATGCCCCTTGAAGAGCATCAGTCCGCCGTGGGGCGTCCTGGAGTGATCCAGTGGGCGGGAGTTCATGCCTAGATATCAGGGCAGGCTGGGGATGGAGTATTCGGTGTTCACCCGGAGGCGCGGCGGAAGCTCTTCGTAGGCGAGGAACCTCAGATCCGGATAGGTGGGACCGAAGAACTTCCGTAGCCCCAGTCGAATGACCCCGGAACACAGCAGCACGGGGATCCGCCCTTCGGCCACTGCCGGTTGGATCGCCTTTCCGATGTGGAAGCTGAGGTGCTGGGCGGCCATCGGCGTGAGCGCGAGGGTATTCTCGGTCAGGCCGGCGTGCAGTCCCTTGGCCAGTTCCTCCTCGAGCCAGCTTTCCAAGGTGATGGCCGAGAGGTTGCCGCGATCATCGAGGTACCCCTTGACCAGCTCGGGACCGATGGCCCTGCGGGCCTGCTCGGAGAGTTCATCGATGTTCTTGGTGGTGGTGGCGCTGTCGGCGATCCGTTCCAGGATGCTCACCAGATTGCGGATCGAGATGCCCTCGGTGAGCAGGTTCTGCAGGATGCGCTGGATCTGGCCCAGATTGAGTTGGTTGGGGACCAGCTCGTTGACGAGGGCCGGCTGGGTCTTCTTGAGATTGTCGAGCAGGCCGTCGACATCCTGCCGGCTGAGCAGCTGATGGGCATGACGTCGAATGCACTCCTGGAAGTGGGTCACCAGGACCGAAGTGGAATCCACCACCGTGTAGCCGGCCAACTCGGCGCTGCTCCGGTGCAGCTCGTCGATCCACACGGCGGGCAGGTTGAAGACCGGCTCGGTGGTGGCTTCACCGGGAATCACCTGATCGCTGTGGCTGATGTTCATGGCCAGCCACCGGCCCGGGCGCAGGGTACCGCGTCCGACCATGCTGCCCCGGAAGAGGATCTGGTACTCTTGGGAATCCAACTGGAGGTTGTCCCAGAGCCGGACGGATGGAACCACGAAGCCCATGGTCTGGGCGAAATTCTTGCGGACGCCGGTCACCCGCTCCAGCAGATCGCCCCCTTTGCTGACATCGGCCAACGTCACCAGGCCGAAGCCCAGCTGGATCTCCAGCGGATCCACCGAGAGGAGTTGATGGATCGGTTCCTGCCCCGCCTTGGGGGCCTCTTTGGCCGAAGCCTCCCCGGGGCCCGGTTCCACCCCTTCGGTCACGGGCCTTTCGGGCAGGGTTCGCCACAGCGCGAAGAGCATGCCTGACGCACACAACAACAACAGGGTCGGGAAACCGGGCATCAGGGCGACGATGGCCATGGCCACCGCCGTGAGCAGCACCGGGCGCCGTTGCAGCACCAGCTGCTGGCCCAGGGCCGTCCCCAGATCATCCCGGGCCGCGGCCCGGGTGACGAGCAATGCGGCGGCGGTGGAGAAGATGAGCGAGGGCACCTGCGACACCAGGCCGTCACCGATCGAGAGGATGGTGTATCGGCTCAAGACCTCGATCGCCGACTCGTTGCGCTGGAAGACGCCGATGAGGAATCCGCCCACCACGTTGATCACGGCGATGAGGATCGCTGCGATGGCGTCACCGCGGACGAACTTCGAGGAGCCGTCCATGGCTCCGTAGAAATCGATCTCGCGTTGGAGCATCTGCCGACGTTGCCGGGCCACGACCTCCGATATCGCCCCGGAATTGAGTTCCTGGTCGATGGCCATCTGCTTGCCGGGCAACGCATCCAAGGTGAAGCGGGCGGCCACCTCGGCGATGCGGCCGGCACCCTTGGTGATGACCACGAAGTTGATCACCGTCAGCAGGGCGAAAATGATCACGCCGATGACGTAGTTGCCTCCGACGACCTGCTCGCCGAAGGCCGAGATGATCTGTCCGGCCTCGCCTGTGCTCAGGATGAGGCGGGTCGAAGCCACATTCAGACCCAATCGGAACAGGGTGGTGATGAGCAGCAGGGTGGGGAAGGTGGAGAATTCGGCGGGATCGCGGAGAAACAGCACCACCATGAGGGTGAGGACCGCGCTTCCGAGACTCACCACGATGAGGGTGTCCAGGAGGAATGCGGGAATCGGCTGGATGAGCAGCAGCAACGAGCCCAGCACGAAGAACGCGACGGCCAATTGCGACTTGGGCATCCGCATCATCAATCCGGCAGCAGGGAGGGGTTTAGCCATTCGGTGATGTGTTCTTGCCGAGGTAGTAGCGGTAGCGGTTGGTCCGATAGACGAAGGCCAGGATCTCGGCCACGGCCTGATACACCCGCGGGTCGATCGCATCGCCTTCTTCGCAGATCTGGAACAGCAGGCGGGCCACCGGCTTGTTTTCCACCAGAGGAACCTGATGGTTCCGGGCGATCTCTCGGATCCGCAGGGCATTGAACCCCTGGCCCTTGGCCACCACCCGCGGTGCCTTGTCGACGTTCGCGTCGAACTTGAGGGCCACGGACAGGTGGGTGGGGTTGGTGACCACGACATCGGCGGTGGGCACCGTTTTCATCCAACTCAGGCGCATCTTGCGCATCACCTTCTTCATCCGGGCCTTCGACTCCGGATCGCCTTCGCTCGAGCGGGACTCCTCCTTCACCTCCTGCTTGGACATCTTCAGTTCCCGGGAGGTTTTCCAGAGTTGGTAGCCGTAGTCCCCGGCCACGATGAGTGCCAAGCCGAAGAGGAGCCTGCCCAGGAGTTTCTCTACGGCCTCACCCATGAAGCGGAGGAGTTCCTCGAGGCTCGAATCCGTCAGGAACACCGGATGGTTCACCAGGTCCCAGACCAACGTCGACGCCACCCAGAGAATCAGGGCCAGGTTAAGCATCTTGACCCCGGTCCTCACGAGCATCCCGGGTTTGAAGAGTTGCTGGAATCCGTCCAGGGGATTCAACCGCCCCCAATTGAGCGCAAGGGCCCCCGGGGTGAATTGGAATCGGCTTTGGACCCCCGAGGCGACGATCCCGGAGACGATGGCCAACCCCAAGGGCGCGAGGATGAATCCCGCCAGCCGGAGGGCGCTGGAGTAGGCGCCGCTCACGATGGAATCGGCCGTGGGCAGGTCGGGCCGGAGGCTTCCCAAGAGACCCTGGAACTGGAAGGTCAAAGCGCTCCAGAGGTCCGGTCCGACCCACTTCAGGATGACGAGGGTCGTCAGGATGCTGAAGAGGGTGTTGATTTCGGCGCTGCGGGCGAATTGACCCTTGCTGAGCGATTCCTGCAGGCGCTTCGGCGTCGCCTGCTCTGTTTTGCTCTCGGGATCGTCGGCCATGGGTTCGCCTATTGGGCCGGAAGCGACCGCAGCAGGGCCGCGGCATCCAGCAGGTCGCCCGGCAGGCGTTGTGATCGGCCACCGAGGTGGAGTGCTGCGAGGTGCAGGCTGCCGCCGAAGAGGAAAAGACCGATGACGGCCCGGAACAGGAAGCTGTCTTGGAAGACCGGCAGTTGGGGCAGGGCTCGCCCGAGCAGCAGCAGGGCGACATTGAGCAGGAAGCCGCCGGCGATGACCGGCATGGCCAGCTTCACGGACAGCAGCAACGTGGCCGCCGTCATCGAGCCGATCCAGTTCAGCATCCCCGCTCCGTCGGTCGCGCCGGCCGACACCATGGGCAGCAGGTGATAGCTCTCGGCGAACGCTTGCAACCAACGGTCGTAGAACCCTCCGCCGAACATGATCGCCTGGGCCAGGAACTCGAGCATCACGCTGGGTTCGTTCGAGATCTCGCCCGATCCCGGCGAGAAGATCTGGGCGCTCTGGAGCCCCATTTCATTGGAGATCAATTGTCCGGCGCCTTGGGCGGCGAACACGGCGAAGCGGGAGCTGAAACCCAGGAACAACCCGATCAGGGTCTCGCGGGCAGTGAGCAACGACACCTCCAACCAACCCGAGGTCATCGGCGGAATGGGCATGCGTTGGGCCACGGGGATCATGGCCCAGGCCACCGCGAGGGTGACCATGAGGCGGACCCGTACGGGGATGCCCCGCCCCGAGGTGAGTGGCGACGCGGACAGGCAGGCGCCCGTACGCCACAGCACCCACCAGCCTGTCCACAGGGCGTCCACGTGCCGATCCTAGCGGTTGATGCGTCCCATCAGGCCGATGACGCCGGTGGTGTAGTCCATGACGATCTGCAGGGCCCAGGGCATGATCATCAACAACACCCCGAGCACGGTGAGCGCTTTGGGCACGAAACTGAGCGTCTGTTCCTGGAGCGAGGTGACCGTCTGGATCAGACTCACCACCAGGCCGGTGATCATCGCTGTGAGCAGCAACGGAGAGGCCACGACAAAGATTCGTTCGACCAGTTGTTTGAGGAGGTCGACTGCCAGTTCCGGGGTCATGCGATGGTTTTCGAAACGGACAACGCTCTCAGATGAAGCTGTTGACCAGGGATTTGGTGATGAGACCCCAGCCGTCCACCAAGACGAACAGCAGGATCTTGAGGGGCAGGGAGATGTTGGCCGGAGGCAGGAACATCAGGCCGAGGCTCATCAGGATGATGGCCACCACGTAGTCGATGAGCAGGAACGGCAGGAAGACCAGGAACCCCATCTGGAAGGCCGTCCGCAGCTCGTTGATCAGGAAGGCGGGAACCACGACCGAGAGCGGGAGGTCTTTGGCTTCGGTGGGAGGGATCGCGGCCAATCCGGCGAAGAATTCCACCTGGTCGGTCCGGGTCTGCCGCAGCATGAAGGCTTTGATGCGAAGCGAGGCCCGATCCAGGGCTTCGGTGCTGGTGATCTGATTGGCCCGGTACGGGGCCAGGGCCGTGGCCTCCATGTCCCGGATCACGGGCCTCATGATGAAGAAGGTGAGGATCAGCGAGAACCCGACCACCAATTGGTTCGGAACCGCCGAAGCCACTCCCAACGCATTCTTCGCCAGCGAAAAGACGATGATCACCCGCGGAAAGCTCGTCATCAGGATGAGGAGCGAGGGAGCCAGCGACAGCAGGGTCAAGGCACCGACGATCTGGATGGTGACATCGACATCCTGCGGTTTGGGAAGTCCGTTGATGCTGAAGGTCACGCCGGTGGGAACCGACACGGCGGCATTGGTGGCCACCGAGCCGTCGACCTGTGCTTGAAGGAAGCCACCTGCCAGGAGCCACACTCCGAACAGCATCCAGCAGCGAAGCCACCGGATCACCGACGGCCGTGGAGGGATTGAAGCGATCCATCCATCACCGTGGCCCCCGACCCCGGATCGAAGATTTGGGGATTCGCTGTTCATGGTCGGTCCGATCCCAGCGGGGTGTTTTTCGGCAGCACCTCGTCCAGGCGCTGGGCGAAGGGAACCTCCGGGGAGGGTTTGGCGATGGCCGTGCCCTCGTCGGGCATGAGTTCCGCGATCATCGAGACGCCGGCAGGCGAGGAGGAAACGAGGAACTGCTGGCCTCCGCAGGAGACCAGGTGGAGGAACGACCGGTTGCCGAGGCCTCGGGTCTCTTCGACCCGCAGGCGGATCCGCCGATCGAGGGTCGATTGGAACCAGTTGCGGCTTTTCAGCCAGATGAGGGCCACCCAGACGGTGCCCAATAGCAGGCACACGGTTCCCAGCATCCGGGTCCAATCGGCCAGCATCGACGACGCTCCGGCAACCGCAGGCAATGCTGGAGCGACATTGGTCATGCCTTGGGCAGGGAACCGGGTCGGGAGACGACCTCCTTGATCTTGATGCCGAAGTTGCCCTCGGCGACGACCACTTCACCCCGCGCCACGAGCTTGGTGTTCACGAAGAGGTCCACCGAGGCGTGGGCCGGCTTGTCCAATTGGACCACCGAGCCGATGTCCAGCTTGAGCAACTCGCGGCAGGTCATCTCGCACGAGCCGAGCTCGGCGTTCAATTGGATGGGCACATCGAGGAGGAACTCGATGGACGGATTGTCACTGGTTTCTTGGGACATGGTTCGTTTCAGGTCAGGCGTTCAGTGATCTCGATGGCCACCTTGCGATTGGCACTCCCGAGTTTTCCACGGAAGCGGGGCAGGCCTTCGATGTGCAGCTCCACCTGGTCGATCTTGGCGGGGTCCAGTGGAATCATGTCTCCGGCCCGCATCTGGAGGATTTCGCGGGGAGTGATGGACAGTCCGGACCACAGGGCGCTGAGGCGCAGCGAAAGGTCGTCGTAAGCCGGATTCCAGACCACCTGGTCCTTCGGAGCGTTGACCGCATCCGCACCGGCCTCGCCCATGGTCACCATCGCCCGCTGGATGCTCTGGGCCATCATCTCGAGGGGCAGGATGATATCCACGGTGGCGAAGCAGTCGCCGATGATGGCCTGCACCTTGAGGATGTAGACGATGGCCGTGGGATGGTCTTCGGCCAGGAGCTTGATGTTGGTCTCGCGACCCACGATGCGCACCTTGGCCTCTTCCGCGGAGTCGCTCCATTTGGAGAAGTATTCTTTCAGCGCTAGTTGCACGGCCTGGTTGAGCAGGGCCAATTCCACTTCGCGCAGTTCCCGATCGGGATTGGCGCCGAAACCCCGCCCCCCGAGCATCCGGTCACCGATGGCCAGGGCCAGGGGCTTGGGGAATCCCACCACGCCGATGCCCGGGAAACGGTCCACCTGGAAGAGGAGGTAGTTGCCGATGGGTTCCGCCTTGGTCGCGTAGCGCCCGAGCTCCATGGCGTCGAGGTGCTCGAGGTCGAAGGCGAATTCGGCCCGCAGGAACAGCGACAGCCTCGCTCCGACCGAACGCACGATGCCTTCGTTGTGGATGCGGAACCGATTCAGCTCCTGGGCGGACAGCGAACTGGCCTGACCCACGACAAAGGGCTTCACCTCGGTCGGGGCCTTGGCTCCACCGGCCGACGCCGTTGTATCGGTGGCGCTCACTGAATGACGAACTGCGGGAAGATGATCTCCTTGATCGTGCCCGGACCGAGAATCCGGTTGAAGGCCAGCGCCAGTTGCGCGGCCATCTGGCTGCGGAAGCCGCGTTTCTGCATATCGTCGATGCGCTGGTCGGCCAGGAAGGCCGAGACGGCATCCCTGAGTCGGTCGATGTTGGCATCGACCGCGGCCGAGATGTCGGCCTGGCCCACGCTCAGCAATGTGACCTTGACCACCACAAAACGACTGTCGCCGGCCGGATTGGCGACGATGGGATCGGCGCCCAGCGGGAACAGGCCGGCTTTGATCTGGGCCGCCTTGGCGATTTCCTCGGGGGTCTCCTTCTTGGCCGGAGCCCCTCCATGACCGCCTCCATGCCCGTCATCCTTGGGCTTCGGAGCGTCATGTCCTGCGGCCGCATCGGCCTTCTTGGGGGCGGCTCCGTGATCGGCAGCGGCCCCATGGCCGTCGTCCTTGGCCGGCTTGGCGTGGGAGGCATCGGAGCCATGGGCAGCCGTGCCGGAACCATGAGCGTTGGAAGCCGCTTTCGGATCCTTGCTCGCACCATGCCCATCGCCATGGTCTTCGGCGGCGCCCACCTGGGCCAGCGTCAGCGACAACTCCTTGTTGATGCCGGTGAGCAACTGCTTGTTGAGGAAGAACCCCACCCCGAAACTGCCGCCCACCGAGATGAGGGCGGCCGCGATGAGCGGCACCAGCATGCCGCCTTTGGAGGCCTTGGCTGCCCCTGCAGCCGGTTCCTCGGCCGCGGGTTTCTTGTCTTTGTCGGGTGCGTCAGACATGGGGACTCCGGATTCAGGTTCAGCGCTTCAGGTTGACCAGCTCCTCGAGGATCGAGTCGCTGGTGGTGATCATGCGAGCGCTGGCCTGGAAGGCGCGCTGGGTGGTGATCATGTTGGAGAACTCCCGCGACACATCGACGTTGGAGAGCTCGAGGGAACCCTGCTCGATGCGCCCCATGCCATCCTGGTTGGCCCGCTGGGCGCCATCGAGAATCGGACTGTTCGGCGTCGAGGTGAACGGGGAGGTCGCGCTGGCCGTCGATGGGCCTGAGGCTCCGAGATTGGTGAACAGGTTGTTGCCGGCCCGTACGAGCGCCTGCTCGTTGCTGAAACTCTGGAGGACGATCTGCGCCCGGACGTACTGAGTGCCGTCGTCCAGCAGCGTGTTCAAGCGACCGGAGCCATCCACACTGATGTTGGTGATCGCCGCTGTGGCGGCGGTGGCGGCGGCATCGGAGGGGACCGTCCCCTTGTTGAAGCGGATATCGCCGATCTTGTTGGGATCCTTCTGGGTGTCTTCGACGCCCTGGACCCGCAGCCCCCCGTCGGTCACGAGGTAGCCGGCCGAATCGAGCCTGAAATTGCCGGAGCGGGTGGCGAACACCTCGCCCGAGGTCGAGTTGCGAACGAGGAAGTATCCCTTGCCGGTGATCGAGAAGTCGGTGGCCAAGCCGGATTGATTGATGGAGCCCTGCGAGAAATTGGAGCGGATCGCGGCCGTGGCCACACCATTGCCCAACGACACACCCGAGGTGCCGCTGGCCGTGGCCGTGTCGGGCGTGGGCGCCCGGAGCACCGAATTGAGTGATTCCACAAAATCCGCCCTACTCCCCTTGTAACCCACGGTGTTGAGGTTCGCGAGGTTGTTGGCCAGAACGTCCAGCGAGGCCTGGAATTGGCGGATACCGAGGCTGGCGGTGTTGAGGGACCTGATCATGGGTGTGTCTGTTGGGGTGCTGTGTCAGTGCATTGAAACCGGTCTTATGGACCCACGGGCGAAGCAGTCAGCCGTGCGAATGGATCCTGGGGTTGGTCGTAGGCGACGACCTGATTGAGTTTGTAGGTGTTGGATCCTACCTGAAGGGTCGGGGCGCCGGTGCTGTCGAGGGTGACCTTCTCGACCAGACCCATGCGGCCATCGGAAAGCTGCACGGGCTTGCCCAGCAATTGAACGGCCGTCTGGACATCCTGCCGCGCTTGGATGCTCTGCAGGCTGTTGGTCATGCTGCGGGACTGCTCCAACGTGGTGAACTGGGCCATCTGGGCCACGAAATCGGTGTTGGTCTGCGGATTCATCGGATCCTGATTCTGCATCTGCATGGTCAGGAGCTTCAGGAAATCATCCTGCCCCAGCACCTTGGCCATGGGGCGCTGGGCGGCGGTGTTGGCTTGCGAGGCCTGGGTCGCCGCCGGCGTGGTGAACGAGGAGGGGATCATGGGAATAGAGAAACTCAGGCCCACCAACCGCGGGATTCGGACGCCCTATCAGGGCGCACTGATTCGCCAGTCGGCACATCCGATTCGGACACCGCCGCCTCGGGCCCTCGCGACGGCGGCGGAGCACTCGTCGAGCGTGAGCCGGAATGATCACGACCAGAGGTGTCCATGGAACCGTCGTAGCAACCCGTGTGCCGCTCCGGGTTCGATGGGGTTTGGGTGTTGGAAGACAGGTCTGTTGCGGTGATCCGCGACTCGATGGGCAGCAGGACAATCCCGCTGGCTTCCAGGCGCTGCTGGAGGTCTTGCCATCGGGCGCTCTCACCTTCGAGTGAACCGAGAAGGTCCTGGGTGCGGATGACGAGTTGGTCGCCCACCGTCTGGAGTTGCAGTTCAACGCCTTCGGCTTCGGCCGTATCCAAGCGGATATGCCGGATGGTTCCCGACTTCGGAGCCTCCGCAGCTGGGGGATGCCGGAGCGTGGTTTCTTCGGCCGCGGGTCGATCCGAGGCCTGGGGCTCCGACGCCATCGGGCTGGAGCCGATCCACTGCTCCGTCGTCGTCGTCCTCGCGGCGCCCGTCTCCGAGAGGCTTCGGTCCGGAAGGGTTTCTTCGGAAACAAACCATTCGGAGCCGCCCCTCTCAACTGGGCCATGGCCGTCTAACGGCGGGGCCTGATCCGACGGGCGAGTCGCCGAGTCTGGATCGCCGTCTCTGCGCTGGTCGCGGCCCGCGGTGAGACCGAATGCGCCCCGTTGGGGAAGTCCATCGGGTTTCGCTGAAAATCCTGGGCCCGCAGTCCGGAGCGCCTTGGGGGAGCTCACCTCGGTGGTCGATGGGCGTGTCACCAAGTCTTCGAAACGCTGCGCAGCCCCCAGTGCGTCAGACTCCGATGCCCCCCGTACGGTGGTCATTGAAGGCAACGAATCCGGAGTCGTCGGATTGGTCGTGGAGTCCGGACCCCGGGTTTCGGAAAGCGGGGTGACGGAGGCAACCTGGATTGTTCCGAGCAGTGTCGTCTCCATGGGAATCCCTGCCGACTGAGGCACCACGAGCGCCGGGGAGGGTGGGCGGCGAAGATCCGAGTGAATCGTCGGCAACCCAGTATCCCGCGCGTGAAGTGATCGTCCCGTCTGGACTCCTCCGGCAGGGTTCTCCCAAACAAGATCCGCACGAAGTGCGGAGTTCTCGGTTCGGCTTGCCGATCGCGGAGACGATGCCGCCCCGGCGGCCTTTGCGGTCGGCCAGCCGACCTTGTCCGCGGGTGTGGACTCCGGCACGGATCCGTCGCCCGAATCGGTTGATAGCCAGGAGGGCGCAACGACTCCCTCGGGCCGCAGAATCATGCTTCTCAGCGCGTCGCCATTCGAGGCGGCCCTGAGAGTGGTGGTCGCCGGACTCGTGGGGGTTGTGGTGACGGAGGCTTGAACGCTTCGCACCACGACTTCGCGCAGGTCCGACGGCATGCCTTCCCACGTCGCGGTCCATGCCGATTGGGATTGAGACGAGGCGGACTGAGACGATTGGGACTGGGTCGCAGGGGCCGATCCGGTTGCGGGGCTTTGCGCTCCCGGTGCCTGCGGAGTCGCGGGTGCGGATCGCCTCGAGGGTTCGCCTCCGAATGGCGTCATCGGAGTCCTCAGAGGCTCATGCCCGAGGTCACTCTCGGGAGGCGCGATGGCCTCGCGGCCGCGGGACAGGCCTTCCAGCACCCCGCGGTCGGGTGCCATGCCATCACGCTCGGCTCCGAACACCTCGGGTTCCGACGTTGCCATGCTGCCAGCGGACGAGGACCGGGACTGCTGTTTCTTGGCGGTCGCGGGAATCAGGTCGGTGACCGGGTAGTCGGGTTGGTCGGCCCGAGTCGAAGACTCGAGGGGGCGTTGATCCGGTGCGTGACCCAGGCGATTCGTTGCCTCCATCTCCGGACCCCCGCGTCGACCGGTGTCGGCGGGTCGAGGCTCCGGCTGTTCGATCGTTTCTCGGGAGGCCCTCTTGGGGATCACGAACAAGCCATCCCTCTCGCCACGTTCGGGTGCCGGTTGCCCTCCGACCGAGGTTATTTCGGAATGCGAGAATTCGCGCAGCTTCGCAGTGCTGAGGATCGGGGCGGCCGAAGCGGGTTTTCGAACAGGGCGCACCAGTGGTTTTGCCGGACTCCCGTGGACGGGGCTGACTGCGGCCTTGTGCGGGGTGACTGCGGGCAGCCCAGGTTGCGCGACCGAGACGGAAACAGGCTCTTCGGCCTCGTCCGATGAACAGGAATCCCCGGTCCTCGACTGCGCGGTGGTGAGGTGTTGCCGGAATTCGACCGAGCCGGCCGATTCATCCGCGGAACCGACCGCGTCCGCGTTCCAGGAAACGGACAAGGCGGCGCGAGGACCCGAGTCCAGCGCCTTCAAATTGGGGGACGTCATGGAGCAGGGGTGACCGATGCGGCATTGGTCCCATCGGGTGAGCGGAGGGAGATGTGCATCATCCGCTTGGAGATGTCCGCGGCCAGCCGCACCCCGGGGTCCCCGGTGCCCACGAGGGCGCCCAGGAGCGAGGCCGCATTGGTTGAGTTGATCACGCTCAGGGTCCGCGCGATCTCGTCCGGAGTGTAATTGGTCAAGATCGCCACGGCCTGTGCGGGCTGAAGCGAGGTCAGTCTCCGGCCGTGCTCGAGTAGGCTTCGCTGTTCCTCGACCCGCAGGTAGGTGATCCGATTGGTCAGCAGGGTTTCCTGGGCGATGCGGGCTTGGGAAATCCACTGGGTGGCCATGTTGAGATTCTGCATCTCGAGGCGGATCCGCTCTTCCAGCTCCTTGAGGCGTTTTTCCCGGCTGTCCTGGTACTCCTGCCGACTACGCAGTTGATTGAGCAGATTCACCACGTCGGGATTGTCGAACCGCAGCGACCCCGGTTCGGCGGTCTCCCGCATCGCCTCAAGGGCGGCCAGACTCAGTTCGGTCTGACGCTCATTGCCCGCTGGTTGGACATCCGGTGGATCCTGCAGGATATCCTGTTCCGGCGATTTGATCGCTTTCGCGGCCTGTGAGGCCTCGAGGATCTGGGTCATCGCTTCCTGGATGCGGGCGCGGGCGACCTTGCCGCCCCAGAGGAACGTGGCCACCGAGGTGCCGATGCCCAGTAGGACGATCAGAAGAGCCAGAAGAAGAGTGCGCATGGGAGTTCAGAAACCTTGGACCACCCGCTCATCGAGCCAGCGTTCCTCGGCCAGTTGTTCTGATCGCTTGAAATCCTTCAGACGGGCCTCGCGGAGCTTCTCGAGCAGGCTCAATCGAAGCTTGGCCTGCTGCCATTCGGCCAAGCGTTGCTGGACGAGAGGCCGGTGATGGGCCAGGGCGTTGCGTGCCCGTTCCGCGTTGAGGCGGAGACCGGGTCTCAAGGCGATCGAGATCGAGGCGGCCACACCGCCTTCGGCGAGCGAATCGTTGAGCGCTCGTCCGTCGGCGAGGATCTGGTCCAGATCGCGTTGGAGGCGGTCCTGCTCCTGATTGGCCTGAGCAAGACCCTGAGCCGCGGCCGTCTCCTGGGACGCGCGGATCTGGAGCAGTGTTTCCAAGCTGAAACGGAATCGGCCCATACCTCAACGGGCCGTCGCAGCACGAAACACGCCAAGAGGTCTGGAGCGATCTCCCGGAGGTGCTCCCGGAGGTGTCATCCCTTGGCGCAACGCCTGTGCCAACAACTCCCAGAGCGGAGCGGTCGCCGGGGATTCGGTCTGCGATTGACGCAGGAACGCCTCGAGGTGGGGCAAGGTCGCGATGGCCCGATCCAATCGGGGGTTCGAACCGGGCACATAGGCCCCCACGCCGATCAGGTCGCGGTTCTGCCGATGCAACGCCAACAATTCGCGGGCCTCGCCCTGAAGGACGATCTGGTCCGGGCCGAGCAGATCCCGGTTCAAGCGGCTGATGCTCCCCAGCACCTCGATGGCGGGCCAATGATTGCGATCGGCCAACTCGCGGGTCAGCACGATGTGGCCGTCGAGGATGGAGCGTGTGGCATCGGCGATGGGTTCGGTCAGATCATCCCCTTCCACGAGCACGGTGAAGATGCCGGTGATCGATCCCTTGTCCGAGTTGCCGGCCCGCTCGAGCAGGCGGGGCAATGCGGCGAACACCGAAGGCGTGTAGCCTCGGGCTGTCGGAGGCTCGCCGACGGCGAGTCCGATCTCCCGCTGGGCCATCGCGAAGCGGGTCACAGAATCCATCATCAGCAACACCTTGCGCCCCTCATCGCGCAGCTGTTCCGAGATCTGGAGGGCCAAGGAGGCGGCCTTCACCCGCAGCAGCGCGGGCTGGTCGGCCGTGGCAACGATGACGATGGACCGGGCGCGCCCTTCTTCGCTCAGGTCATTTTCCAGAAACTCACGCACCTCACGACCGCGTTCGCCGATGAGCGCCACGACGTTGATGTCGGCATCCGAACGACGCGCGATCATCCCCAACAGGGTGGACTTGCCGACACCGCTGCCGGCGAAGATGCCCACGCGCTGGCCCTTCCCCAGGGGCGTGAAGCTGTCGATGGCCCGGATTCCGGTGATCAGAGGCTGTTGGATGCGGGCCCGGGACAGCGGGTTCGGCACAGCCCCGTCTCCGGTGGGAGTGATCCACTGCGGCGCAGGGCCTCCGTCCATCGCGCGCCCCAGCGCATCGATCACGCGGCCGGCAAGACCCGAAGCCAGGGGGACCCGCCGGCGCTGAGGCGCGGCCCGGACTTCGTCGCCGGGACACAGCCCATCGAGAGTGTCGAGCGGCATCAGGATGAGGTTCTGGTTGTGGAAGCCCACCACCTCGACGCTGATCTCGCGCCCGCTGGCGCATCGGATGTGGCACACGTCGCCCAGGGCCGCCTTGGGCCCGAGCGACTCGATCGTCAGTCCGGCCACCCGCACTACCGAACCGACCGGGGTGGTCAGGCGGGCTTCGCGCAGGCGCTGCTGGGCCTGTTGGACGAAGCGAAGGCCCGTCGGATTGTCTGGGACCAGTTGGAACATCAGGCCCCCTCAAGGGCGCTGCTGAAGCTGGCGATCCGGGAAGATCTCAATCCATCGACAAAGCCGGACGAGGTCTCCACCAGACAGCCACCGCGGTCGACCGCAGGATCGGGTGTCATCTGGATTCCGCGGGCGGCGCACTGGGATCGGATCTCGCTGTACGAGGCGTTCTCCAACATCTTGAGATCTTCGGGATTGAGCATCACCCGGAGCACGGGGACACCGGCGGCGGCTCCCAGGGTCTCGCGGAGGCTCGCCTCGATGACGTCGACAGTGATGGGCAGGCTCCCGACGATCTTGGCCACGGCCTCGACGGTCAGTTGGAGCAGGGCCTTCTCGAGGACCTCCATCCGCTCGGTGAGCTGGGTGGACATCTTCTGGGAGAGCTGCTCGAGGAAGACCCCGACCTCTTCGCGATGCCGGGCCTCGAGTTCTTCGCGCAGGGTGCGTACGCGCTCTTCGCAGGCCTCGGTGGCCGCCGCGACCCCGCGACGGTAGGCCTCGTGTTCGATCTTGCGACGCTGCGCCTCCTGGTCGACCGGAGGGGCGAGCCGTTCCTCGCGATGGAATCCGAGCACCGACAGGCGGATGTCGCGGAGGGTCGAGGGTTTTTGGAGCAATGTTTGGGTCATGGGATGGATCAGGCGGAGTCGAGGGAAATCTCGCCGTCGCTTTCGAGCTTCCGGACGACATCCACGATGCCTTCCTGGGCCTGCTCGATCTCGCGGAGGCTGGTTTTTCCGAGATTGGAGATCTCGTCGTTCACGGTTTCGGCGGCCCGTTTGGACAGGGCTCCGAGCAGGGTCTGCCGCAGGTTTTCGTTGGCGGCGCTCAAGGCGATCGCCAGACGGGCCGCCTCGACTTCCCTCAGGATCTTCTGGAGCGACTTGACGTCCAGTGTGGCCAGGTCGTCGAAGGTGAACATCTTCATCCGGATCGACCGCACCAGATCCGGGACCCGTTCATCCAATTTGTTGAGGATTCCGAGGCGGATCGACTTGTCCATGGCGTTCAAGGTCGCCGCCGCGGCCTTGATGCCGCCGGTCTGGTTGAGCGCCTTGGTCACCTTGCGGCCGATCTTCTTGGACAGGACCTCGCCGACGGTCTCGACGACTTCGATGGGTGTCGAAGCCAACGTGGCCAGCCGCTCGATCACCTGTTCCTGAAGGCTTTCGGGCAGGCTCTTGAGCACCTCGGAACCCTTCTGGGCGGTGAGGTAGCTGACCACCAGCGCGATGGTCTGCGGTTGTTCCTCCTTGAGCAGATTGCAGATGGAGGTGGCGTCCAGATCGATGATCTGTTGCATCGCCGCCACCGAAGTCCGACGGGTGCCGACGCGACCGATCACCTCGGCCGCCTTGAACAGGCCGACCGACTTCTCCAGTACCATGCGGGTGTACTCCACCGAACCGCTGACCCCGGAGTTGGCCTGGATGGCCATCTCGGTGAATTCCTTGAGCACCGAGGTCTGCTGCTCGACGGTCATCAGAGGCAGGTTGACCATCTCCGACGACACCAATTCGCGTTCGTTGTCATCGAGACTCTTGAGCAGGATGCTGGCGCTCTCCTCGCCCAGCAGCACCAGGAGAGCGGCCATCTTCTGGGAGGGCGTGAGGCGGACCGGCCCGGTGGGAACGGTCTTGCCGCGGAGCATGTCGCGGGCGGCTGTCTCCATTCCGGTCATTCGCCGTCCTCCTCAGGTTTGGCCGTGAGCCAGGCACGGGCGGCTTGGGTCATCTTCTGCGGGTTGTCGCGGATCAGGTCCTTGAGCACCTCGAGGGTGACCCGTTCGGGCCTCTGTTTGCTGAGGCCGAAGTCCATCTTCATCTTCTTCTTCTGTTCCTGGGCCGCCTCGCTGTCCTCGTCGTCTTCGGCTCCTTCGCCTTCGGCCTTGTTCGCTCCCGTGGCCGGGGCTCCTGGCGCGCCTGTCGCTCCGGGCACCGCTCCCACCCCCGGGGCGGCCACCATCACGCCGTTGGCGAGGATCATCTGCTGCCCGGCCATGAGCTGGCCCACCGGAACCCCGGCGGCGATCATCTCCTCGGAGCCGCGACGCAGCATGCGCCAGAGCAGGAAGAGGATCAGGAAGCTGCCCAGCAGCATCCCACCGATCCGTGCGGCCTCCATGCCCTTGATCCAGAGAGCCTCCCGATCCATGCGGGCGTTCTCCTCGATCTTCGGTTCTTCGTTGAAGGGCAGTTCTTCGACAGCCACATCGCCCAGGGCCTCATCCCCCTTGGTGAGTCCGAGCGCCCGCTCGGCGGCCCGCTTGAGTTTGTCGATGTCGCCCTGAGTGCGGGGCACGGCCTTGCGGTCGGCGCCCTTGCCTTCATAGCGTTGGTTGACGAACACCGCGGCGCTGACCTTGCGCAGGCCGCCGATGCCGGCCACCACGTTGGTCTGGGACCGGCTCACGTAGAAGTCGTCGGTCTGGTCGAGCTTCTGCAAGCGGGAGCCCTGGGTGCCCGCCGCATTGAGATTCGTGCCCGTGTTGGCCGCCACTCCGGCCACGCCACCGGCGATCGGGTTGACCGAGTCGGTGATCTCCTGGGTCCGTTTCTGATTCTTCGGAACGGATCCCGCGGGATCGTAGTACTCGGAGGTCCGGGTCACGGCGTCGAAGGAGATCTCGGCCGAGACACGCACCACGGCTTGTCCGGGGCCGAGGATCGTCTCGAACATGGAGCGCAGTTTCTCGGTCAGGTAGCGCTCGATGTTCTTGCGCTGCTGCAATTGGCCGCCGACGGCGGAGGCCCCGTTGCCCTCGTCGGAGGGTTCCGAGAGCACCGCACCGTAATTGTCGACCACCGTGACATCGCGCGCCTGGAGGCCCTCCACCGAATTGGACACCAGAAAGCGGATTGCGCTGACCGCTTCCTGGGTCAGCAGGCCCGCCATGCGGACGTTGAGGAACACCGAGGCGGTGGCTTTGCGCTGGGCATCGATCACCAGGCGGTTCTCCGGCAGCACGATCATCACGCGGGCGCTTTCGACCCCGTCGATCTGCTGCAGTGTGCGGGCTAACTCACCCTGCAGCGCTCGCACGTAATTGGCCCTCTGAACGAAGTCCGACATGCCGAAGGCGGGCTTGTCGAAGATCTCGAAGCCCGTGCCGTCGGCCTTGGGCATGCCCTTGGCCGCCAATTGGGCCCGTACCGCATGGACCTGCTCGGCCGAGACCTGGATCGCGGTGCCTCCGGAGACGATGCGGTGGGGGATCTTCTGGGTTTCGAGCACGCTGACGATGCGTCCGACCTCGGCGGCATCGAGACGTCCGTAGAGCAGACGCCAGTCGGTGCGGCCGCCCAACAGGGCGACGGCGATGCCTGCGATCACGATGCCCGCTCCGGCCAGCCCGAAGAGCACCTGCTGGGCGACGCTCAGTTTGGAGAGGATCTCCCGCAACTGTTTGATCAGGTTTTGGACGACTTCCATGGATGAAAACGGGGGTGCTGTGGATCAGGGATGGGCAGGGGTCGGGCGGGATCAGACCTGCATGCGCATCAGTTCCTGGTAGCCATCGAGCAGTTTGTTGCGGACTTCCAACATGAGCTGGAACGAAACGCTGGCCTCCTCGGAGGCGATCATCACCTGGTGCAACGGGACGTTCTGCCCGGACAGCAGCGCGCCGGTGGTCGCGGCCGACGTCTTCTGGCTCGCGTCGGTCTTCTGGATCATTTCGGAGAGCACATCGCCGAACCGTGATCCCGGTGCGGCCGTCCCCGACTCGGCCACGGACCCGGTCGAAGGGCCGGCTGTCTTGGCCATGGCCGGACGAGCCCAGGCGGCGGCCAGGTTGTTGGAGAAGCTGGGTGTGATCGGTGTCATGGGTTCGTTCCGGAATCAGCCTTCAGCGCTTACCGATCGAAAGGGCTTGTTGGGCCAGCGCCCGGCCGTTGCGCATGACCGCGATGTTGGCCTCGTAGGAGCGGTTGGCCGAAATCAGGTCGGCCATCTCCTCGTGCACGTTGATGGCGGGATAGGCGACGAAACCCTCCTTGTCGGCATCCGGGTGTCCCGGTTGATAGACCCGCACCGCAGCCCTGGGATCGCGGACGATCTCCAAGGTGGGCGGGTTCTTGGCGGCGCCACCCTGGGCCGCCATGGCGTCTCCCAGAGCGGCTTTGAATCGGACCGCCTGCCGCTGATAGGGGCCGCCCTCGGCGGTCTTGGTGGTCCGCGCATTGGCGATGTTCTGGCTGATGACCTCCAGACGCACCTGCTCGGCCCGCAATCCCTGCGACGCGCTGTGGGCTCCGGGGATGAGGTTCAAGCGACCCTCCCGCTGATGGCGGCGCGCAAACGCGACATCCGACCACTGATCATCTGGACATGGAGGCTGTGCTCGAGGCCGTTGTCCTGCATGGCGATCAACTCATCGGTGAGATTCACCGAGTTGCCATCCGGAGTGCGGGCCGGAGCCGTGGTGTCGACGGCCGCGGAGGGCCGCAGTTGGCCCAGGGTGGATCCGTCTTGGCGACGGACCGCCTCCGACAGTTGGGCGCGGAATTGCGCAGGCACATCCAATCGGCGAAACCCGGGGGTCTCGAGATTGGCGATGTTGGCCGCGAGCGCGCGCTGACGCTCGACGCAGGCATCGAGACTCCGCTTCTCGGCCAGATAGTTGACGCTGCCAAACAGCGCTTCGGTCATGGAGGAACTCGCAGCACGGGTCGTGCCACGCTCGCTCGGGTCGGGGTTGGCCTGCGAGTTGCTGCGAGGACGCGGGATGGTCTCCAGTCAACAACCTCGAACCGGTCGGAGCTGCTCAAGGCTCTGGGCGGTGGGACTTGTTGTGATCCTGTCGCTCGGAGCGCATGGCCCGAAGGTGTGGGCTGCCGATCGGGCGGAGGTGAATCCGGTGGAGGTGAAGAACCCGACGACGTCGCCTGACAAGGTCCCGGTTGACGGGGTGGCTCCGAAGGGTGTTCCGATCGTATCCGATTCGGGCGGAGCGACCGCCGCTTCTGGGGCTTCGGGCGCTGCGACGATCCAGGTGGTGGAATACTCCAGTGGATCCGACACCGCGTGGTCTTGGTTCAACGTGGGCCTCTCCAATCAGCTCAAGCAGGCCTCGAGTCCGAATGCCCAGGTGGTGGAAGCCTATTCGCGGGCGGCGCAGAATCAGAATTCTCCGGCGCTGCTCAATCTCGGGTATCTCCATGAACTGGGGCAGGGCGTGCCCAAAGACCTCAGCAAGGCGATCCACTACTATCGCCAGGCGGCGGAGCTGGGCAATCCGGTGGCCCTGTACAATCTGGGACGCAGTTATTACACCGGAACCAATGGTCTGCCTCTCGATTGGACCGCGGCGCGCAAACACCTCGAGCACGCCTCCGGAGAGGGGTTGGTGGCCGCCCAACATCTGTTGGGTCAACTCAATCTCGATCAGAATCAGGCTTCCAATGCCGTGGTGTGGTTCACCCGGGCGGCCGAGCACGGATTCGTGCCCTCGATGTGCAGTCTGGCGGGGTTGTATCATTACGGCCGAGGGGTTTCGACGGATGTCTCCCGAGCCATCCAGTGGTACCGACGGGCCGCGGAATTCGATTTCGTGCCGGCCCAGTACCAGCTCGGGGTCCTCTACGATTCGGGCAACAGTGTCCAGAATCCGGTGCTGGCCGAGATGTACCTGCGCAAGGCCGCACTGCATGGACACCGGGAGTCCCAGTACCTGCTGGGTCAATACTACTACCGCGGCCGGGTTCTGAAGCCCGATCTGGCCGAGGCGTATCGGTGGTGGAGTCTGTCGGAAGTCGCCGGCCTAGAGGTGGCCGCTGCCGCTCGTCGCCAGTTGCTCCGCATCATCACTCCGGTCGATTTGGATCGGGGCAGGGCGTTGGTGACCGAGTTCACCCCCAAGCCGTCGACGTTCCACGATGACGGCATCGCCGCCATCCAAGCCAACTCGCGGTTGACCGACGAACCTCCCAGCGCCTTCGGGTCGGGATTCATCGTTTCCCCGGCGGGCCACGTGCTGACCAGCGCGGCCCATGTGCCCCAGTCCGCGCGGAGCATCACCGTCGGCATCATCGGAGGGAAACTGCGAGCGAGTCCGGTGAGGGTGGATCCGGCCCTGGGTTTGGCCATCGTACAAATCCAGGGAGGAGCCCGCTCGTTCCACTCGCTGGCCATCCAGACCAACCGGAGTTCGGCGGTGCCGGGCACCTGGGTCTTCTGCATGAACATGGCCCCGGGTGGCATCGCCCGCGACACGCTCCAGCCCAATGCCCATCGATCCCGGATCTTGAGGAATTCGGGCCTCAAGGCCGATCCGCGCTACCTGACCCTCTCGGATCGGATGCCGCAGGGCACACTCGGGGCTCCAGTCCTCGATGTGTCGGGGCAGATCCTCGGGATCGTGGTCGATCCCGCTCCGAAATCGAACGCCACCCTGGGGGCCATCGCCTTGTCGGCCCGCTATATCCAGGAATTCCTCCGCGCCCAGGGGGTGTCGGCCGAGGCGGGAACCCCCGTCGAAGAGCGGGGCGAGGCGGCTCCGCCCCCGCCGCTCGTGGCCAACAACTCTCTGGTTCACGTCACCTCCTACTCCTCACCGCTCCCGTGACATTGGAAAACGCATCCGCCATCGAGCTTCAGGCCCCGGTCGAGCCGCCCAATCCCATCCAGGTGCTGGCCCGAGAGGGACACACCCGTCTGGCGTCGATCCTCCGGGATCTGGTGGCCAATCTGCCCCAGGAGTTTCCCAATCCGGGTTCCCCTTTCCGCTCCCCGGATGACGGCAAGGTGGTTTTCACCCCCTTTCGCCCGCCGCCGTTGGATCAGGGCACCTGGATGGACCGGGCGCGGCAAGTGGCCGTCGCTGCCGCAGTGCTGCGCCGTGAAGCTCCCGATGCCGCCAAGGAATGGCTCGAAGGGCGCTGTGGGCTCCGGTTTGACGAGACCCAGGTCGAGAGGGCGGCGCTGACGCTGGATTCCCAGTTCAGGGGGTGGAAACGGCGTCGCCTCCCGAAGTGCTTCTGGCTCTTCGTGTTCGGTTGGCGCGAACGCATCAACCAGAACTCGGGTCCGGAATGCCTGCCGGCGACCTGCATCGTGGCCGTGGATCAGCACGGGTATCGCACCGTCGCCGATTTCACCCTCGGGGCCGCCTCCAATCCCCACTGGACCGAGATCTTCCGATCGCTCGAACAGCGGGGTGTCGGCGAGATCGGTGGATTGACCGCACGCATGACTCCGGGGTTGTTCGAAGCCGCCCGGGCCCAATGGCCCACGGCTCGGTTGCAGGTCTGCCAGCGGCAGTTCCTCTCGCGCTTCCGGAGTCTTCCGAGCGCGGCCAAGGGCCGGCGTTCCGAGCCGGGTTTCCGGGGTGCGGCCCAGACGCTGGCCGAATCGTGGTCGAAGGCCATTCCCGAGGGGCATCCGATCGCGTCGTGGGTCGCGTCACCCGATGCCGGAGGGGCTTCGGCTTTGACCACGACCGATCTGCCCCGCGAGTTGCAGGCGCCGCTGTCTTCGGTGTCGTGGCTCGAGCGGGAGATGCGCCTCGTTCGGGCCAAGGCTTCACAAGATGACGTGCCCACCCACCCCTCCATGAAGGGGCGACTCCTCTCATCGGCGATGATCGAGTGGGAAGGCGCTTTGGACGTCAGGAAATCCTTCCTCAGCGACGACGCCATCCTCGAATTCCTGCAATCGCGCGAGCACCGGCAGGTCGCCCAATCCGTATGATCCAACTTGTCAGCGCCGCCATCGGAGCCGGAGTCGCCCTGCTGTTGCTGGCGATTTCGCTCTTCAACGGCGTCGACTGGTTGGAAGGCCTGTTCCATGCGGCCATCTCCGGCGGAGTCATGGCTCTGATCGCCCGACAGTGGTGCCGCCTCATCTACCGCGCGAGCAAGGAGGCCGACTCATCCACCCCGGGCGGCGCCGACACCGGAACCGACGCCAAACAACCGAATTCCACAGGCCATGCCAGCCACTGAGTTCACCGAATCACCGGTCCTGGCCAGCTCGCTGACCCACAAGGTGCGGGCGTTGCACAGCTATCGGGACACCATCGGACCGGCCGATGAAGAAGAGGATCTGCTCAGGCGCTACACCCCGCTGGTGGTGCGCACCGTGCAACGGTATTGCCCGGCGTTGCCCGCGGGAACCGATCTGGATGACTGGATCAATCTGGGACTCTTCGCGCTCGTTCAGGCGGGCCGGACCTATGATCCGTTGAAGGGGGCCTCGTTCCCGCATTTCGCGCGGATCCGCATCAAAAACGCCATTTTCGACGAGTTGCGTCGCATCAGCCCGCTCTCCCGATCCGATCTGGCACGAAGGCAGGCCCTGGAGGAGACCATCGACACTCTCACGACCGAATTGGGGGGGCCTCCGTCCGAGGAGCAGGTCGCCGCCCGACTGGGGATGGCGATGTCCGAGTATCGGCAATTGCTCGACCGACTGCGGGGCGTGGTCTTCGAAAGCCTGTCGGAACCCGCCTTCCTCGCGAGCGACGAAGTCCCATCCCGGGAATTGGTCGATCTCAATCAGCAAGGTCCGGCTGAACAACTCCTGCAGCGGGAACTGCATCAACAGGTCCGGGACCGCATCCACCAGTTGCCCGCCGTGCAGAAGAAGGTTCTCCACATGTTCTATTACGAGGGCCTCCGGTTGAAGGACATCGGTGAACTCCTCGGCTTCACCGAAGCCCGGGCCTGCCAGATCCATGTCCAGGCCGTGTCCGCGCTCAGTGCCTATCTCAAGCGAGTCAACCCCATCTAAAACCTATGGTCGTCATCGTCGGATTCGTCATCATCATCGGTCTCACCTGTCTGGGCTTCGTCATGAACGGTGGCAACCCGGCGGGGCTGTACCACACCGGAGAAGTCATCCCCATCTTTGGCATGGGTGCCGGGGCTCTGGTGATCATGGCCCCGGTCAAGACCATGAAGGGCATCGTCCATGGTCTGACCGCCACCCTGAAGGGAGCCCCCTACAACAAGGGCCACTATGAAGAGCTCCTGAAATGCCTCTACGAACTGTTCGTTCTCGGGCGCCGTGGCGGCATGATCGCGCTGGAAGAGCATGTCATGAATCCGGCCGGCAGCAGCCTCTTCAAGAAGTACCCCAAGTTCTACAGCAACCATCACGCGATGGATTTCCTGTGTGACGGTCTGAAACCCGTGGTGGACGGACGCATCAAGCCCGATCAGCTGGAATCGCTGATGAAGCAATCGCTGGCCACCGCCCATGCCGAACATCACGAGCCGGTGGAGGTGCTGGGCAAAGTCGCCGACTCGATGCCGGCCTTCGGGATCGTCGCGGCGGTGCTGGGCATCGTGCTGACGATGGGCAAGATCGACCAGGGCACCACGGTGGTGGGTGCGAGCATCAGTTCGGCTCTGTGCGGCACCTTCTACGGGATCTTCGCCTCCTACGGCGTGGTGGCACCGTTGGCCACCAACATCGACTTCATCGGCCGCGCCGAATCGATGTACATGAACGTGATCAAGGAGGCCGCCGTCAGTTTCGCCAACGGCGCGGCCCCGTTGCTGGCCTGCGAAGTGGGTCGGCGCGTCCTCAGCGATGATGTTCGTCCGGCATCCTCCGAGTTGGAGACGATGCTCAAGACGATGAAGTGAGCGCATTGGAACCGGAGAACTGACCTATGGGAGCTGGAGGAGGTGGTGCATGGAAAGTGGCGTATGCCGACTTTGTGACGGGCATGATGGCCTTCTTCATGGTCATGTGGATCGTGGCCCAGGACGAGAAGACCAAGGGCGAGTTGGCCAGCTACTTCCGCAACCGGATGATGTCCACGGTGAAGAACTCCCTCGGAGTGCTGCCCCAGAAGACCTCGGAATCCGACGGGGCTCAGAATCGATCCAAGCTCTTCGAGAACCAGTCGGCCGTCCCTCTGGAGTTCATGCAGCGACTGGACGAGCGCCTCGAGCGGGCGGTCATGGAGAACCCGGAATGGAAGGACACCAAATCGGTGAAGGTCGAACGCAGCAGCGAGGGTTTGTTGATCACGTTCTTCGACAGTCCCGGCAAACCGCTCTTCCAGCCCGGAGCGCGGGGCATGACCGAGTTCGGTCAGTTGGTCTTCGAGACCGTTGGCTGGGAGCTGGCCCGCTATCCCCAGGTGGAGTTGGAGCTGAACGGGCACACTTCAGGCGAGGCGGGTGGAGTGGGTGGCGATGTCTGGGAATTGTCGGCGAACCGGGCCAACTCGGCCCGCCAATTGCTGCTTTCCTTCGGCGTGAAACCCTCGCAAATCCGCAAGATTTCGGGCATGGGCAGCGAACAACCGCTGCCGGATCGCCCTCGTGACGACCCCGGAAACCGCCGGGTGGCCATCGTGGTCAGGGCAGGGAAGTCGGCGGGCAAACCGGAGTGATCCATGGGCGCGGATTTTGTTCCATTTCCGAGGTATGACTTCGCTCCGGTCTCGGCGGTTCCCGAGTTTGCGCCGGTGACGCCACCGGCCGAATCGAAGACTGCAACAACGATCCCCGCCGACAAAGCCATGGCCGACCTCATGGAAGCGCTGCGGATCGGTTTGGATGAGGAGACGCTCGAAACCATCCTGTCCGGGATGAAGTCGCCGCGGCTCTCCACCAAGGCACGCCCGATTCCTCTGCGCGATCTGCATGCTCCGGAAACGCCCGCACCACCCGAATCCAGCGATCCCAAAGCGCCCGGAATCGTGGTGACCCGGGTGGGCGATGTGGTGCAGAAGGTCACCGTCGAATGCCCTTGCGGCGAACGGATCTCGCTCGATTGCGTCTACTGAGTCGCTCTGATTATGGCTGGTCTGGACATGTCCATCTCGGGTCTGGCTTCCGGTTTCGACTGGAAGTCGGTGGTCGATCAACTCACGGCCGTCGAGCGCACCCCGCAGGCGACGGTGCGCACCGAGCAGGCCACGCTGTCCAGGCGGCGTGATGCCCTGGGACAGATCGCCACCCAACTCACGGATCTTCAGACCAAGGCCACCGCCCTGGGCGATGCCACACTGTACACCCGCCGCTCAGGGGGTTCTTCCGACTCTTCGGTGGCCACAGTGAGTGCGGCCGACGGGGCCGTGACAGGCACCAACACGATCAGCGTCCTCACGCTGGCCACGCCCTCCAGTTGGCTCGGGGCGACCTCGGGCGTGATCAGCCCCCTGAATTCCGCGAGTGTCGACGCAAACACGGCCGCAACCGGGCCCACTATGGCCTCGGCCGGGTGGGGCGCGACGTTCACGGCCGGTACCGTGACCGTCGGCGTGAAAGACAACACCACCGGGGCGGTGACCAACCGGCAGATCACCGTCGCCGCGACGGATACTCTGAAGGAGGTGCTCAGCAAGCTGGACACGGCCATCGGGCCGGCGTTGAGCGCCAAATATTCGAACGCGGCCGACCAGGTGACCCTGACTCCACCCGCCGGTTCCAGCCTGATCCTCGGAGCGTCGTCCGACACCTCCAATCTCTTGAGTTGCCTCAAGTTGTTCACGCCGGCGGCCGGAGCCGACGCCGTCAGCGCCACGAAACTCGGCTCCTTGCGGCTCTCCTCCACGCTTCCCAACCAACCGCTCACCACGGCATTGACCTACGGGGTGAGCGCCACCACCGGCCGTTTTTCAATCAACGGGGTTTCCATCGACTATTCCTCCACCAGCACGCTCTCGTCGGTGCTCAACAGCATCAACGATTCGGTGGCCGGTGTTCAGGCCTCGTTCGACTCGAGCCAGAACCGCATCGTCCTGAAGAACAAGGAGCCGGGAAACCGTGGCGTCGTCTTGTCTGACACGGCCGGAAGCAATTTTCTGACAGCATTCGGCTTGATCGGCGGCACGTTGAGCAGCGGCACCGATCTCGAATACAGCATCAATGGCGGAAGCACTCTCAAGGCCCGCTCCAACACCATCACCGACGCCGATTCCGGGCTCACCGGGTTGACGATCACGGCGGCCAAGGTCGGAACCACCACCATCACCTCCGCCAACGATACCGGCGCGGCCAAGTCGGCCATCGATGCCTTGGTCTCGTCGGTCAACCGGGTCCAGTCGTTGATATCCTCGTTGACCGTCAGCAATCGGGACGCGGCCGGCAAGATCACGGCCGGAGTGCTGGCCTACGACCAGACGATCTTCCAGCTCGGCTCCAGTCTGCGAAGCCTGCTGGCGCCCCAACTCTCAGGCAGTCCGAGTTCCACGATCCGGGGCCTTTCCGACCTGGGATTCAGCACCTCGGGCTACAGCAACGAAATGACCGCCACCAACGCGGCCTCGCTCACCAGCGCGCTTTCCAGCCAGTTGTCCGAGGTCCAGAAGTTCTTCGCCACCACCACCACCGGTCTGAGCGCCAAACTCACCACCTTCATCAAGCCCATGGTGGATGAGATCTCGGGGACCCTGCCCCAGAGGCAAAAGGGGTTGACCGAGCAGTCGGCTCGGTTGGACGAGCAAATTGCGGCGATGGAACGCCGGGTGCTTGCGAACCGCGAACGCCTACTGGCCGGGTTCCGGGCCATGGAAGCCGCCCAGGCCAAATCCAATTCGCAGATCCAATTCCTCAATCAGAAGCTCGGCATCACCTCATGATCAGGCCCTTCTACGCCATCGTTCTGGGGACCGCCTGCCTGCTGGGAGCCGGCTGCAGTTCCGTGGCCAAGCGTCTGACCGACGGCTCCTACATCGGACCATTCCGAAGCCAGTACAACCACTGGTCCATCGGCCTCGAAGCACTCAAGCCCATCGGTCGGGTCGCCATTCTTCCGACGGCCTTGCCCGAGGGGGGCTTGGGCAACCCGCATACCGAGGCGGCGGGGCAGGTACAGGCAAGCCTGGTGGCCGATTTGCGCCAGGAGGGACCCTTCGAGGTGGTCTTCTACACGCCTCCGAACGGGCGTTGGTTGCAGGGCGCCTCCGAGTTGCGGACGACGGATGCGCTGCCCAGTCACTTGCTTCAGGACGTTCAGCGTCATACGGCGGCCGATGCCATCCTCTTTTCCAGCCTCTCGGGATACCAGCCCTACCCACCGCTCCGGGTCGGAATCAAACTGACTCTGGTGCGCGTGCACGATGGCGTGGTGCTCTGGCAGTTCGACGATGGATTCAACGCCGGGGAGACACCGACCCTGAACGACGCCCGCCGTTATCTGCGGGAAGCCATGGGGATCGAGACCGATCCGCCTCCGGCCTTGTCGGTGGACAGCCCTCAGCGGTTCATCCGTTATGGAGTCGCTCAGGCTTCGCGGTTGCTGAAGAAGGCGTTCCTGCCTCCGCCCGTCGTTCAACCCGATCCCAAGGACGCCAAACAGGGCGGGGCTCGGCCAGCCGAGAAAAAAAACTAGGATCCGCTCTTTTTCCCCTTAAGGCCCCACCCAAGCTGCCGCAAGTTCTCGGTTGAGGAGGTAGTGTGAAAATAGAAGCCATCAAGACTCAGGAACCGACCGTCGCCCCGGAGGCCAAGGTCAAACCAGGGAAGCAGCCCGAGCCGGGTGAATCCGTGTCCTTGCGTCCGGCTCCCAAGGTCAGTCGCGAGGAGCTGATCCAGGCCAAAGCCAAGGCCGAGAACGACTTCAAGATGGTCAAGGAGCTGGTCCGGAGAGCCAGCCCCGACAGCGCGTATCCGCCGCTGGACGGAGTCGACCGCATCGCCAACCTGTTCGGAGCGGCGAAAGCCTGACCCGTTCGGACTAGCACGATCGCATGTCCCAGGCCCGCACAGCATTCGCGGCCTATCGGTCCGCCACCGAGGCCACGGTCTCCAAGCAGCGGATCGTGCAGATGCTCCTCGACGGAGCAGTGGTCGCCATCCAACGGGCCATCGATGGCTTCGACATCGAGGAGTTCGGCCTCCGTCAGCAGACCATCCACAATCAGATCACCAAGGCGGCGGCCATCGTTTCCCAGCTCCGTCTGGCCTTGGATCTGGAGATCGGCGGCGACTTCTCCAAAAAGCTGTTCGGTCTCTACGGCTACATCGGTGAACAATTGATCCAAGGCAATCTGCGCAAGGAGTCGGAACCGCTGCTCGAGGCGAAGCGGCACCTGGCGGTGATTCAGGAAGCCTGGAGGGAGATGTTGGCTGCCCAATCCATGGGGGTGCCGATGGACGCATCGGCCTCACGACCGGCCAGTGCTCCTGCGGCCGAGCGGGTGAACTTCAACATGAGCGTCTGATGGACGCGAACGACTCAGGGGCGGAGTCCATTCGCGCGACGTTGGCGTCGTGGGAGACTCTCAACGCCTCCCTGAAGTCGGCCATCGATCGGCAAGACTGGCCCGAGGTGGACTCCTTGCAGGGGTTGAAGATCGATTGCCAGAATTCCCTCGAATCGCTGTTGGCACTCCCCGAGTCGCTGTCTCCCGAGCAACGCTTCCGGTTGCGGGAACTCCTGGATCAGGAAAAGGCCATCGGCGAACACCTCCTGAGCGTCCGGACCCAGTTGGAGGCCGAGCAGCGCCGGTGGGAGACCCACCGCAAACAGTCCCAGCAACTCCGCAGCAGCTACGGCGCTCGTCCGCCGGGCGAGTCACTCTGGCAACACTTCACCTGACCGCCCATCCGGTTCGGGGTCGGGCTCACCAGCTGGCGATGGAATCGGCCCGGAACACCTCGTCGAGGAGGAGTTCATAATCGGGCGTGGCCGAGGTCAGCGACACCACCACGATCTCGTGGTCGGGTTGTTGCCGTTGATCCTGGATCAACCGGTCGATCACCGGTTCCGGCGGGCGGGTGAGGATGTGGAGAATGCGGGTCATGGGCGGTTCCTCAAAATCGGAAGACATAGGTGGCGCGGGCGGCCATAGCGGCCCACTGGGCGTCGGAGATCTCCTCGAAGGGGATCAGGGGTTCCCCGAGTTCCGCCACTGCGGCGGCACCCTGCTGGACCGTGACCGGCCATCCCCACTCCTTGAGGATGGGCAGATAGCGGCTGAAATTGTCCTCATCGATCCACTCATCGGAGTACTCAGCCAACGACAGGATGGCCGCTCCTCTCAGATGGAGTCGCACCTCGACCTTCTTCCACGTGCCGATGCCGGCCGCAACTCGGATGGCTTCGGCGGGCCGTCCGCTCGTGCGCGGATCGGATTCCACGACGATCAACAGGCTGGGCTTCATGGCGCGTTGAAGCTGACGAACCGATCGGTGCTGGCGATGAGGTCGCTCACCACCGTCAGGCCGGCGAAGGTGGCGCGGTCATCGACTGGAATCCCGTGGTGGTGTGCCCCATAGGCGCAGGCGTAGAACTTGAGCCCGCGAGATCGGAGGGCCTGCAATTCGGGATGTCCGACCCCGGCGACCGCCAAATCGATGCAGTACAAGTAGACCACGCAACCGGCCCGCAGCGCGGCCTCCGCGAAGCGGACTCCATGGAGGAAGGCCGGTGCCTCGGGCGGCGCGGAGATCAGGATCCCCAGTTTTTTTCCGTCGAACGACATGTCCGGACAAGAAACGGGAGGTTGGCCCGGAAGTCAAAGACCACCGTCAGGGTTCGGTGGAGGCGTTGCGGCTTGGGGGGCGAGCCCGCCCCCGCGATCCGTCGAAGGTTTCGACAGCTCTGGTCGGTTGGGTCCGGAGTCAGGCGGCCCCAGGGCAGGCCTGGACTTGCTGTTGTTGCTCTTCCTGCTGCACGAGGATCTCGGCCTCGAGGTTCTGGAAGGGTTGGAAGATGTAGGCGTTGAACAAGGCGTTGCCGATGTCGATCAGTTGGATCTGGAGGGCATCGATGTATTGATGCAGCCCCAGGAGTTGGAAGACCTCGTCGATCGTGCCGAACTGGAGCTGGGCCACCAGACGACCGGCCAGCTTTTCCGAATCGTTGCAGAATCGACCGTCGGCCACTCCTGAAATCCGCCTCAGCGACCGGTTCAACCGTTCGACGCAGAATTTGACCGACCTCGGAAAATTGTCGGACAACAACAGGAATTCGGCGACCAGGCGCGGGTGCACCTCGGCGCCATGTATCGCCTTGTAGGCGTCCCAGGCACTGCAGGAATGCAACACCGAGGCCCAGGCCAGCGCGTCCACCTGGCTGACGGTGGTGGGCACCCCGCGTTCGGGGAGTGTCCCGTGGCGCACGTCCAGAATCCGGGAGGTCATGTCGGCCCGCTCCAGGAACTTGCCGGCCTGGAGGAAGAGCCACCCCTCATTGTGCGGGATCGTGGCATCGGTCAGCCCCTGCAGGGTCAGCGAGCTCGATTTGACCTGATGGAGGAAATCGAAGGGACTGGTTTCCCAGTCTTCGCGGGCCTTTTGCGAGTGCAGGTACAGGTACAGCCGATTGAGCTCCTCCCAGATGTCGGCCGTGAGCTGGTCTCGGACCATGCGGGCGTTCTCACGGGCTTGGGAGATGGACGAGACCAGCGAGTTGGTGTTCTTGGGCTCGAAGACCAGGTAATCGGTCACTGTCTCGGCCGTGGCCACATCCTTGAGCTTCCAGAACGCGTTGGCGTCGCCCGTGGCCTCGATGATCGGCAGCCAGTGTTCCGAGAACTGCTGCGAATTCATGTTCCGGTGGTCGAGGAGCAACTGCAGGTTGACATCCACGATGCGCGAGGTGTTGTCGGCGCGCTCGATGTACCGGGACATCCAGTACAGAGAATTGGCGACTCGGGAGAGCATGGTCGTCGGGGAAGGGGGTTGCGGTTATTCGTCGCCGTACAGGACCCAGGTGTCTTTGCTGCCGCCGCCCTGGGAGGAATTGACCACCAGCGAGCCTTTGGTCAGGGCCACACGGGTCAAACCGCCGGGGATGATCACCGTTTTCTCCCCGTACAGGATGTAGGGGCGCAAATCGATGTGACGCGGCTCGAACTTCCCCCCGCCGACATGGGTCGGATGGGTCGAGAGATTGATCATCGGCTGGCCGATGTAGTTGCGGGGATCCTTCTCGATGGCGCCGCGGAAGGCCTCGCGCTCGGCCGTCGAAGCCATCGGTCCCATGAGCATTCCGTAGCCCCCGGACTCGTTGGCCGCTTTGACCACCAGCTTGTCGAGGTTCTGCAGCATGTACTTGCGGTCGGCCTCTTCGCTCGCGAGATAGGTGGGCACGTTGGGGATGATCGGATCCTGATCGAGGTAGTATTTGATCATCCGCGGGACGAAGTAATACATCACCTTGTCGTCGGCGATGCCCGTGCCGATGGAGTTGGCCAGCGACACATTGCCCGAGCGGTAGGCGTGGACCAATCCGGGCACTCCCAGCATGGAGTCGCGGCGGAACACGGTGGGATCGATGAAATCGTCGTCCACCCGGCGGTAGATGACATGCACCGGTTGCAATCCCTTGGTCGTCCGCATGAACACCCGGGCGTTGCGCACGACCAGGTCGCGCCCCTCGACGATTTCGATGCCCATCTCCCGGGCCAGATACGTGTGCTCGAAGTAGGCCGAGTTGTAGGCGCCCGGCGTCAGCAGCACCACCGTGGGATCGGCCACGCCCGCCGGCGCGATGTACTGCAGCATCTTGAGCAACTCCTGCGGATACTGATCGACCGGACGCACACCCACGCTCTCGAACATCGCCGGGAAGGTGCGCTTCATGGCACGCCGATTCTCGAGCACGTAGCTCACGCCCGACGGGCATCGCCCATTGTCCTCCAAGACCATCCACTGGCCGTCTCCACCGCGGATCAGGTCCGATCCGCAGATGTGGATGTAGATGTCTTTGGGGACGCTGAAATTGACGAACTCACGGCGGAAGTGCTTGGCCGAGAGCACGAAGTAGGACGGCACCACCCCGTCCTTCAGGATCCGCTGCTCGTGATAGATGTCGTGCAGGAACAGATTCAGGGCGGTGATCCGTTGGATGAGCCCCCGCTCCAGATACTCCCACTCCTTGGCCGAGATGATCCGCGGCATCAGGTCGAACGGGAAGATCTTCTCGGTGCCCGCCGAGTCGCCGTAGACGTTGAAGGTGATGCCCTGACGCAGGAATGCCGTGTCGACAGCTCTCCTGCGGTCGTCGAAATCTTCGGGCGTGATCTGCTGGAAGCGCTGCGCGAAGGTTTCGTAGGGTTTCCGGAAGCTTCCGGTTTGCGGGGACATCTCGTCGAAGTAGCCGCTCGGGTCGTAAGCGCTCAGCACGGGCTACCCATACACCGGGAATGCAGTCAGGAGAACCCCCGAGTGCGCCAGAGCGATAAGAATTCGATTCATACGACCCAAACATTTCATGCATGCCTGAATCGGGGAGTTTCAGTCCGCCTGGCCCGCTTCAGGGGCATGGAAATGGATTCTCCGGAATTTTCTGGCTTAGGCCCACCCCGGTTCGGCCCGCTCAAGGGCGCTCTTCCAGCCGGTAGAGGTGGGTCTGCGTGCGGACCCAGAGAGCCTCGCCGGCCGCCGCGGGTGAGGCCATGCAACCGGTGTCCAACGGGTTGTCGGCCAGACGCCGGAACGTCCGGTCGGCGGCGATGACCACGGTATTGCCGCTCTCGCTGAAGCAGTAGAGGCGATCCCGCGTGGCCAGAGGCGAGGCCGAATAATTGCCCCCCAGGCGTTCGCTCCAGACCAGCTTGCCCGACACCGCCTCCCAGCAGTTGGCCACGCCGCCGTCTTCAACTCCGAAGAGGAGATCCCCCACCAGCGTCAGCGACGGTTTCTTGGGCGTGCCCCGTTTCGATTTCCAGGCCAGTTGAACCCCCTGGGTGAGGGTCGACTCGGCGTTGGCATCGAGGACGGAACCCCGGCCGCCGGGCCGGATCGCCAGAGTCTGCCCCTGCGACCATCCGCTGGGCACGAACACCAGCCCGTGACCGATGACCGGTCGGGTCCCCGCCGAGTGGCTGGTCCGCTCCTCGACCCGCCACAACTCATGGCCATCGCGGGCATCGAGGCCATACACCGCCTTGGCCCCCTGGCTGACCAGATGCGGAATCCCGTCGACCCTGGTGAGGGCGCAGGTGGCGAACGCCTTGCGCAGGTCGCCATCGGCCTCGGGTTTGCCCTCCGGTCCCAGATCCTTGTAGTCGATCGAGCGGTTCTGCTGCCACCGGGTGGCCCCCGTTTTCGCGTCGAGAGCCACGATGAACTGGCGGTCGCTGCCATCGAAATTGAGGTACAACACCCCGCCGTGGAGGATGGGTGATGAGCCTGCTCCGCGGAAGTGGTTGCACTTCAGATCCCGCCGTTCCCAGAGCTTCTTGCCCGTGCGGGTGTCGAGGCAGGCCGTGCCCGCTTCACCGAAAGAGACGTAGAGGCGCCCTTTTTCGATGGCCGGCGTGGGCGAAGCATAGCTGTTGTAGCGTTTCCACAGCGCCGGTTGTTCGGCTTCGAAGACCAGCACGTCGTGGATCACCCGCCCGGAGGCCCGGTCGAGACACACTGCATAGAGACGACGGCCGTCCTCGGTGGCCGTGGTGACCCAGACCTGATCCCCGTGGATCACCGGCGACGACCATCCCTTGTCGTGGATCGCCGTCTTCCAGGCCACATTCCGGTGTTCGGACCAGTTCAACGGAAGCCGGGTGGCGGTGCTGACGCCATCGCCACGGGGCCCCCGGAATTCGGGCCAATTCTTGTCGGCGGCCAGGAGCGAGGCTGCGGAGACCAGACTGAGCAGTGCGAGTTTCATGGCGTGGGAGCGTTTTCAGTGGACCCCATCAGCCGCAGGGCCGCAAGCAGTCCGGCCAGCAACGCGATGGTGGCACAGGCCAGATACGGGGCGGGCAACCACAGATCGTACAGGGTGGTGGCCACCGTCGGCCCGAGCACTCGGGCCAGCGTTCCGGCACTCTGGGCGATGCCCAGCGTGGTGCCTTGCTCGTCGGGCGGGCTCAACTGGGAGATCAGACCCATGGTGGGAGCCCGGTTGATCCCGGAGCCGATCGCGAACACCGCCAGCGCCAGCAGCAGGGTGAGCAGTGAATTGGCCAGCGGCATCAGCAGGAGGCTGATGGCCACCACGATGAGGCTGGCTCCGATGAGACGGCGCTCCCCGAACGATTTGACCAGACGTCCGATGCCACCGCCCTGAACCATCGCGGCCATGATGCCGCAGAAGGCGAAGACATACCCGACATGTTCTTCGTCGAAGCGCAGTTTGGCGTCGAGGAGCAGCGGCAGGGTCGATTCGAAGGCGGTGAAGGCGAAGGTTCCCAGGAAGTAGATGCCGACGAGGAACCCGACCTCCTTCATGGCCAGCACGTGACGGATCTGGGCCAACCGCGGACGCCGGGGCGTCGGAGCGACCTCCGTCTTGCGAGTCTCCGGCAGGATGAGGCACCCCAGGATAAAATTGAGCGCGCAAATCGCCGCGGCCACCGCTCCGGGACCGGCGAGTCCGAAATGCTTGAAGGCCTGCGAACCCAGAACCGGTCCGAGAATGAAGCCCAACCCGAAGGCCATGCCGATGAGGCCCATGCCTTTGGATCGCTTCTCCGGGGTGGTGACATCGGCGATGAAGGCCGAGGCCACCGAGAGGTTCGCCCCGCAAATGCCGGCGAACACCCGGGATCCGACGAGAATCCAGAAACCGGTATCGCCGATGTACCGGGCGGACAACCCGAACAAGCCATAGGCGATGATCGAACCGAAGTTGCTTACCAGCAGCACCGGTCGGCGTCCGATGCGGTCGCTCAACTGGCCCCACCACGGGGCGAAGACCAATTGCATCAGCGAATACACCCCCATGGCGGCGCCGATCTGCCACCCCTGAGCGCCGTAGCGCTCGGCGTATTTGGGCAGCAGGGGCAGGCAGATGCCGAATCCGATCAGGTCGATGAAGACCGTCAGGAAGATGACCAGCAGCGGAGAACCGGACCTCATGTTGCCGGCCAGTCTGGAGCGGCCCAGCGGCCTGCGGCAATGGTCGAATGAACCCTTGTGGCGGCAGGGCCCGTTCAGGGCTGACCGGAGGTCGTGCCGAGGTTTCGCCGAGGGCGTGGAACCTCAGTGTCCGGCCCGCAAGGTGCACTGGCCCCGGAGCAGGCGGACGCAGCAGGTGAGGCGGAACTTGTCGGGATCCTTGTTCCACTGATCCAGCACATCCAACTCCTCGTCGGTGGGAGGCGACAGGTTCTCCATGCCCGAGACCACCTCGGCCGCGCAGGTGCCGCAGGAGCAGTTGAAGCAGCCGGCCTCCATCTCGACTCCGGCCAATTCACCGGCCTCGACGAGCAGCTCTCCGTCGGGCACTTCAGCGGTTTTCTGGGCAGGTAGGATGGTGATCGTGGCCATGGCGTTCGATGAATACGGGCGGAGCAAAAGGGGCGCCGGCCTTGAAGTCAACCTCCGGGGGATCTCCGGGGGATCTTCAGGCGGTCTAGGCGGTCGGTCTAGGCCATCACACCGCGGATCACTTCGCCATGGACATCGGTCAGACGCCGATTGATGCCGTTGTGATAGAAGGTGAGCTGTTCATGATCGATCCCCAGGAGGTGCAGGATCGTGGCATGGAAATCGGGGATGGTAACCCGGTTTTCACCGACGCCATAACCGATCTCATCCGAAGAGCCGTAGCGGTGGCCCGCACGGATTCCGGCCCCGGCCAGGAAGGTGGTGAAGACGCTCGGATGATGATCGCGCCCCGGGGCATCGATGCCCTGAGTGACCGGGCTGCGGCCGAACTCGGTGGACCACACGAACAACGTGTCGTCGAGCATGCCGCGCTGCTTCAAGTCCTGGATGAGGGCCGCGACCGGACGATCCATCGTGGCGGCCTGGGTGTCGTGGTTCTCGCGGAGGTTCTCGTGTCCGTCCCAGTTGATTCGAGGACTGCCGAAAGCCCCGCCATTGATGATCTGGACAAACCGGACCCCCCGCTCGAGCAGGCGTCGGGCCATCAGGCAATTGCGGGCGAAGCCCTTGTTGGCTGGGTCGTCGAGCCCATACAGGCGTCGGATGGCCTCGCTTTCGCCCGTCAACTGCGTGGCCTCCGGAATGCTCACCTGCATGCGCGCGGCCAATTCGTACGAACGCAATCTCGCGGCGAAGGCCCGGTCACCCGGGTGGGCCGAGGCGAAGTCGGCATTGATCTGGTTGAGCATCCGCAGGTCGGCCGTCCGGGCTTCGGCCGAGATGGCGGCGGGAGTCTCGAGGTCGACCACCGGTTCCTGGGACTGCGTCCGGAAGGGGACGCCCTGGTGGTTGGCCGGCAGGAATCCCGAGGTCCAATTGATCGATCCGCCTGCCGGCAATCCGCGCGGGTCGGGCAGCACCACGAACGCCGGCAGATTCTCGTTCTCCGAACCCAGTCCATAGCTCAACCAGGCTCCCATGCAGGGGAATCCGTTGAGCGTGAATCCGCTGTTCATCTGGAAGGTCGCCGGAGTGTGGTTGTTGCTCTTGGCGAACATCGAGTGGATGAAGCACAGATCGTCGACGCACCCGGCCAGGTTCGGCAGCAGATCGCTCACCCAGGCGCCGCTCCGACCCCGCTGGCGGAACGGGTAGACGCTCTTCATGAGTTTTCCGGGCTGACCGAAAAACCCCAGGTTTTCGCCCCGTCCCTTGAGCTCGGTGCCATGCAGGCGCTCGAGTTCCGGTTTGTGGTCGAAGGTGTCCAGATGACTGACGCCTCCGCAGCAGAAGACCTGCACGATCCGCTTGGCCCGGGGGCGATGGTGCACTGTCGCTCCAACGGGAGCCGGGATCGCCGAGGCGCCCAGGGCCCGATCCCGGGCCAACAACCACGTCAGCGCGATATGGCCCAGGCCTCCGACCGAGCTGGTGAGGAAGTGGCGACGGTTGAGCGGTGACGAGTCAGCGGACATAGACGAACTCCGTGGTGTTCAGCAGCACCCAGGCGACATGGGACAATCCCCGGTCGCGGGCCGCGTGCCGGGCGAGAAGCAATTCGTCGGCGCGCGGTCCGCGGCCCAGGGCGAGCCACCAGATCTCCGGGATCGCCCGTTCGACATCGCCCGCACCCAGGGCGAGGGCTCGACGGGCCAGGTGGTCGGCCTGTCGTTGCACGAAGCCGCTGTTCATCAATCCCAGGGCCTGCAAGGGCGTCGTGGTCACTCCGCGCCGGGGCGTGCGCACCGACGGATCGGGGCAGTCCAACGCATCCAGCAGGGGTTCTTTGCCCGAGTTGATGTTCATCCGGTAGACGGTCCGGCGGTTGAACTCCGGGGTTCCGCGATCCACCAGGTGGTAGAAGGTGGCTCCGTAGTCGCTGGTCGTGAACGGACGAAAACTGGGGCCGCCGGCCTGCAGGTTGAGTTGTCCGCTGACGGCGAGCATGGCATCGCGGACCGCTTCGCCCTCGAGACGGCGGGGTGGAAATCGCCAGAGAGACACCGCATCGGCATCGATGGCCGAAGCGTCGGGTCTGGCCTCGGACGATTGCCGGTAGGTTTCCGAGGAGAGGATGAGGCGGTGCAGGGCCTTGATGCTCCAGCCCTGGGCGATAAATTCGGAGACCAACCAGTCGAGCAGTTCCGGATGGCTGGGCCGGGTCCCGCTGCGTCCCAGATCGCTGGGCGTGCTGACGAGCCCCTGTCCGAAATGGAAGGCCCAGATGCGATTGACCAGGACTCGGGCGGGCAGGGGATTGCGGGGGTGGGCCAGCCAGTCGGCGAACCGCCGGCGCCGCTCGGCCTCGGGGGCATCCGGAGACAACCCCAGGTCTCCCGGAAGCGCCGCCAGCGCCGAAAGCCCCGACGGATTGACCGCATCGCCCGGCGACTTCACATCGCCTCGACGCAGGATCCGGGTCGGAGCCGGTTGTTCGCGGCGGCCCGCGTAGGCTTGTGCCGCGGGGCGGTCTTCCGACTGGAGGGCGCGATGGGCTTCTTGGAGGCGCTGCCGGGCCGCCTCACGGTCCAGGAGTTCCTTCGGGGTCAAGCAGGCCACGGATTCAGCCAGTGAGGGTCCGCCGCCGCCTTGTTGAAACAGGGTCTGGATTTCGGCCGAAGACAGGGCCCGATCGTGCAGCGCCGCCTGACGCACGGCTCCGGTCAGCCAGGGCTTGCCACCGCCTTCATGACGGCGACCGATCGTGACTCGGGCATCTCCCGCCAGAAAGGTGACCAGCGAGGGGACTTCATACGGGGCACCATACGGTTGCCCATTGCGGTAGAGGGCCACCCGATGATCGGCCGAATACACCGCAGCGAGGTGGACCCAGCCGCCGTGGGACTCGGTCTCCTCGGTCGCCTGAAGGTCCCGGGTCCGTTGGAAGCCGTCGCTGCCGGCGGCCCACTTGCGGGGTTGCCGTTCGCCGAAGACGATGGCGTCGAATATCCGCCCTCCCGATTGCTCCAGCGAGATCACCGCTCCGCCGCTCTGCTGCAAATCGGACAGGCGGACCCAACCGCTGAGGGTCTTTTCACGGATATCCTGGGTCAGCGGGCGCGATTGGAACCAGGCCCCCGCTTGGGGAAGCTCGAGAACCCCACCAGCCACCCGCGCAGAGCCGTGCTTCTCGCCAGGCACTTCCGCCGACTCGAGTCGGTCGAACCGCCACTGGTATCGGGCTTGGGGCGCGACCGGTGTCTGGGCGGCGATCCGCGGAACGCGGGCCGCTCCCCGGGCTTCGATCGCCGCCACGGCTCGGGTCTCGGCTTCGACGGTCCGCCGCAAGCGCTCCTTGCGGCCCTCTCGCAGACGGCGCTCGGTGTCGCCTTCGATCGGGCGGTCTCCATGTCGGACACCGTCGAACACCGCCTTCACCCGATAGTAATCGCCGATGGGAATGGGATCGAACTTGTGATCGTGGCATCGGGCGCAGTTGACCGTGAGTCCGAGGAAGGTCTGGCTCACCACGCTGACGAGGTCGTCCATCTCCTCTTCACGGGTGATGGCCCGTTGGGTGGCGTTGGCCTGCGCGTTGCCCGCCTGATCCCAGGGCCCGGACACCAGCATGCTCGACGCGACGATGCCGTCGGCGGTGACCGGTTCGAGCACGTCGCCGGCCACCTGCTCCCGCATGAACCGGTCATACGGAAGATCGGCATTCAAGCTGCGGATCACATAGTCGCGATACGGCCAAGCGTGGTCGCGGGGGCGATCGTACTCGAACCCCTGACTCTCGGTGTAGCGCACCACATCGAGCCAATGACGCGCCCACCGTTCTCCGTAGTGGGGTGAGGCCAGCAGCCGATCGATCAGAGCCAGGGATCGAGGCCGGGAGGGATCCCGCTCGAACTCGGCCACGACTCCGGGTTCGGGCGGAAGACCCGTCAGGTCGAAGTGGATCCGTCGCACCCAATCCCGGGGTGAAGCCGGGGGATTCGGAGCCAACCCACGGGACTGCAAGGTCGCCCGGACGAACGCGTCGACCGGATGTTCGCCCGGCGGCACCGGCGGCCGCGAGATCGGCTCGAACGCCCAGTGCTTCTCAGGCGGAGCGCCCCCCGAGGCGGCCATCGACAGCATTCCGCCGAGAAACCCGAGACCCAGCACCCCCACGAGGCGGCCCCAGGCCAAACCCAACGAGTCACCCAAGACGGCACACCCACCGGCGGGAACGCGGCGGCCGTGCTGGAACCATGGAATCCGGGAAGTCATCGGGAGAGTGGCGTCGATCAAACCGTCGAGTGGGCACCGATGCAAGCGACTCGACGGAAACGCGGCCCAGGAAATCCTCAGCCGGGCAGGGCGTCGTTCATTCGGGAGCCGGTCCGGGCGGAGGCTCTTGCGTGGCCTTCTTCCGCGCCTGATGAGCCTCCCGGGCGGCGCGGACCTTCTCGGTGGGCACGTACTGAGCGATGAACTGCCGGCGGAACTCACCGAACGTCCCCTGACGCAGGTGCATCCGGACATCGTTCATGACCTTCAGGAAGAAGTGACTGTTGTGGATGCTCACGAGACGCAGGCCGAGGATCTCGTTCACGTTGAGCAGGTGACGGATGTAGGCGCGGGTGTGGTTCCGACAAGCGAAGCACTCGCACCCCGGTTCGATGGGGTCGAAGTCGGCCTTCACGGCCCCGCCCTTGATGGCGAAGGTGCCCTTCGAGGTGAACGCCGTGCCGTTGCGGGCCACGCGGGTGGGCAGCACGCAGTCGAACATGTCCACGCCGCGGGCGACCAACTCGATGAGCTGGGCCGGGGTGCCCAGACCCATGGCGTATCGGGCCTTGTTCTCCGGCAGGTGAGGCTCCGAAATCTCCACCGCATGCATCATCTCGGGCTCGGGTTCGCCCACGCTGACCCCGCCGATGGCATACCCGTCGAAGTCCATCTCCACGAGCGCCTCGGCGCATTTCTTGCGCAGGTCGGCGTGGTGGGTGCCTTGGACGATGCCGAAGACGAGCTGGCCTTCAGCCCGGGGTTGGGCCTTGCACTCGGCGGCCCAGCGGAGGGTGCGCTTGACGGCCCGGTTCACCTCGTCGCGGTCGGCGGTGTGGGGCGGGCATTCGTCGAACACCATCGCGATGTCGGAGCCCAGGGTCCGCTGGATCTCCATGCTTTCCTTGGGACCGAGGAAGATCGGTGACCCGTCGAGGTGGCTGCGGAACTCCACCCCGTGCTCCCGGATCTTGCGGATCTTGCCCAGCGAGAAGACCTGGAACCCGCCCGAATCGGTCAGAATCGGTCCCGACCAGTTCATGAACCGGTGCAGGCCACCGGCCTGGCGAATGATGTCCATGCCCGGTCGGATTGACAGATGGTAGGTGTTGCCGAGCAGGATCTGAGTGCCCATCTCGAGCAGTTCGCGGTTGTCCAGCGCCTTGACGCTGGCCTGGGTGCCCACCGGCATGAACACGGGAGTCTCGACGACGCCATGCGCCGTGTGCAGGCGGCCCAACCGCGCCCGCGAAGAAGGATCCTTGGAGAGGAGTTCGAACACGGGAGCGACTGTGCGCGAAAACCCGGGCATTGGATAGGGGAGTCGCACAGGGGGGTATCGGGCTGGCCGTGGAGGCATCCGGTTGGATGCGTCAGGGCTGGTTTCTGGATTGGCGGCCGTGGGTCGGGTGGGTGATCATCCCGGCGTTCATGAAATCCTACCGGCTCAACCGCTTGTTCAACGCCAAGTCCAACCGCTGCTTCGATGTGGCGATGGATCATGGTTTCTTCAACGAATACGGGTTCCTCTCCGGAATCGAAGACCTGGGCAAGGCGGTGCAGACCGTGGTCACCGCGGCTCCCGATGCCGTCCAGTTGACCGTGGGCCAGGCCCGGCACCTCCAAGCGTTGCCCGGCAAGGAAAAGCCCGCGCTGGTCCTGCGCACCGACGTGGCCAATGTCTACGGACAGGATCTGCCGCGCAGTCTCTTCAGCCGCATGATCGACGCTCCGGTGGAACAGGCCCTGCGGCTCGACGCCACGTGCGTGGTGGTGAACCTCTTCCGCATCCCGGGTCAGCCCGAGGTGACCGATCAATGCATTCAGAACATCCTGCGCATCAAGCCCGAGTGCGATCGGTATGCCATGCCGCTGATGATCGAGCCGCTGGTGTTCCAGCCGAATGCCAAGGCCGGTGGCTACATGGTCGATGGCGATCTTCAGAAGATCCTGCCTTTGGTCCGTCAGGCCGTGGAACTGGGCGCCGACATCATCAAGGCCGATCCCACCGATGACGTGTCGGTGTATCACCGCGTGGTGCAAATCGCTGGCGGCATTCCGGTGCTCGTCCGGGGCGGGGGCAAGGCTTCCGACACCGAGATCCTGCAACGCACCGAACAGCTCATCGCCCAGGGGGCCGCGGGCATCGTGTACGGCCGCAACATCATCCAGCACGCCAATCCGGCGGGCATGACCCGGGCCTTGATGTCGTTAGTCCATGAAGGCACGACGGCCGCCCAGGCGGCCCGGTTCCTCGGCTGAAACACCCCGCTTCCGAGGCCTATCCATCCATCGCAAGGGCGTCCTTCGGCGAACCCGCGGACGCCCAAACACGCCACTCCCGCCAGCAGCAAGAAGATCAAGGGGGGGGTGATTGATCAAAGGGCGGGCGTTCATAACCCCATTGCCTGAGCAGTTTTCCAGTGCGGCGCAAAGATGGCTTGGTTCACTCGATTCCGCGTATTTTTTTATACCAAACACCCCACTCTTTTCCGGCGGAGCTCTCATGCCAATTTATCATTTTCTTCATCCTCTCATCATCTGTCAGAAACAAGTACTTCCAATGATCGGGTTCTTTTGAATAGTCAAAGAACTTCGCTGCGTCGCTCAAGGCTCCAGCCCACGGGTTGACCCTGTCACGGTCCCATTGTTTCATGGAGTTGATAACCTCCATAGCCTCAGGAAGACCACTCAGCGCCAGTCCAATCAACGCATCAGATGCCATGTTGCGATCCTCATGGGGTTCCACCCGTTCAACGACTGAATATTGACGATGCATTTTCCAATATTCGATATCGCACGCGTCCCTCAAGAACTGCCGCGCTATATCCGAGCGTGCAGCGATCGGTCCCAAGAAAAAAAGAGCCCGATGCATGGCTTCGTAATCGTCATCGTTGGGCGGATCCTTGAAAACCCCCTTCTGGCTTTTAACCATATCCATGATGGCTTGGGCAGATTTGTCGCCCCCATGCCGAGTCATCATCACCATGTAGGCCACCCGGTTCCTGATCAACGCCTCTTCATGAAAAAGATCCACCAGTTCATCTTCATCTTGCGGTTGCAGCAATTCAGCCACCGCCATCCCAGGGTACCGGGTTTTATTGAGATCAACTTTGGATAACCGCTCTTTCAATGTAATTCGGGTGTTGGTGGCGGGAGACGGGTTCACCAACGGTTTTTGCGGTTCGTTGACCCGTGACACTTCGGTGGTGATACCAGATTCTTGGGGTACACGGTCAGCAAAATCAATCGGCGACGGTTCCGGTGGGTGCCGAAATGTGAACCACCCAACCACTGCCATTCCGACCAGCAGCAAAAGGATAAAGATTCGTTTCATCGCTCAAAGGCGTTGCGCTGGGAGCGATTGACTTCCCGCCCAGCTTCATATGGATACATTAGGTTTCCCCCATAAGTGTCTTGGTGTTCCAGGCCTAAGTTATGCCCGAGTTCATGCATCCAAGCCATCGGGCTGCGAGCAACCTTTGTGGTTAGTGTGATATTCGGCGCATATTTGGGATCACCGTATCCCTCCATCTCTAGTTTGCCAAGATCTCGAAGTTTTATGGAATTTACTTGTTTTGCCTGCGAAAACGATGCGCGGTGAAGGTTGATTAAATCTTCGGAGCGGGTAATATCAAAAAATCAGGGTTGGAAATGCTATGGAAAGGCGGCGGAAACATTAAAAACGGGGAATCGTAAATAAACAATTCGGCTCCAACAGGCACTGCATCGAATTTAAGAACCGATAAATCAACCAGCCTTGAGTCGGCTTCACTCATAGAGCTATCCGGGTCTGAAAAAAGATTGATTCTCCGATTATCCGGAACACCGGGGTTACCAATGGTTGCAAAATAGGGATGGTAAGAGCGAGTCCTATGATGGTCCTTGGTAGGAGCTGCGTCGAATGTAAATGTGTAATAAGGATAAATTTGACTCACTACGGGTGTAACATCGTGATCACCCGCTGGCAAGGTGATGATGGCTTGCCCGTTCACGTCGAGGACCCTTCCCCGGACAGAGATTTGACTCGGGGGAATGGGTGAGCCGGGTTCCCAAACACCGGTGGGCGACAGTTGCATTTCCACGGCTGTCACCGACACCCGAATTCCTCGTTCCTGCCCTCCGTAAGCGCTTACATGGCGCAGCCTAATCTTTGTCTCGGCAACCAGTCTATTGATTGAGAAACTACCCAAGGGAAGAAAATCCACGCGTTTGGTGGTATTGGCTTGTCCCCACGGCGGATCGATGGTGGGCATGATTCCTGGGTCTTGAAGTGAGGCATTTTGGCCGTTCCATAAACCGTTTCTCATTCTTCCTGTCGGCATCGTCCACCACCATTGATCAGTGTAGATGGTTGTGCCGTAAGCTCGATTCCAAGCATTGTTTCTCGAAGTCGTAATCGTATATGAACCGGTCGGTAGGGAGTTGATATTGTACAGATTATTATCGAATATTTCCTTGACATCCGTCACTCCGGCGGCTGGGTCGCTCGTTGTATTTTGTCGATTGAAGTATTGACGCGAGGCCCAAAAGCTAACTTGCCTAGGCACCTGACCCATCAAAGGAAACGTTGCCCAGAAAATGAGCAGGAGAGATCCAAGAATCTGGCGCGAGATTCCGCCGAAGCTCAGTTGGGTGGGTGGGTGGGTGGATAATCATCGGTATTCGGGTAGTTGAAAAATATTTTTTTGGCAAGCAACAAAGAGGTTCGTGCATCATTGAAATGTTGTTTTGCGGTTACCCTTCGATCCCATTTTGCGCGTGGTGGAAAACTTTTGGGAATGGCTTGATGAGCTTAAGGGAATCGCGTGACCGGATGTCTTTCGCTGCTGCACCGATCAGTGCATCCAGAACATCCTGCGCATCAAGCCCGAGTGTGACCGGTATGCCATGCCGCTGATGATCGAGCCGCTGGTGTTCCAGCCCAACGCCAAGGCCGGTGGCTACATGGTGGACGGCGATCTGCAGAAGATCCTGCCTTTGGTCCGTCAGGCCGTGGAACTGGGCGCCGACATCATCAAGGCCGATCCCACCGATGACGTGTCGGTGTATCACCGCGTGGTGCAAATCGCTGGCGGCATTCCGGTGCTCGTCCGGGGCGGGGGCAAGGCTTCCGACACCGAGATCCTGCAACGCACCGAACAGCTCATCGCCCAGGGGGCCGCGGGCATCGTGTACGGCCGCGACATCATCCAGCACGCCAATCCGGCGGGCATGACCCGGGCCTTGATGTCATTGGTTCACGAAGGCACGACGGCCGCCCAGGCGGCCCGGTTCCTGGCCTGATCCCACCGGATTTCCGACCTGCTACAGGGGCGTTCCTTGGCCACAAGGACGCCCTTTTTCCGTCTTTGGGGGCTTCCATTTTTGGAAATCGGGAGCACACTGCCGACGCTGACCCGGCAACCGACAGGTGAACTGTCGTTCAACCCTCCGACTATCCATGAATCCGATCCATCCCGCTGAATTGACCGAACTGGCCGCTGGACTCAACCGACTCGCCCGGAATCTCTGGTGGAGTTGGGACCAGCAGGCTCAGGAGGTCTTCCATGATCTCTCGCCTCGTGGCTGGCAGAACCTCTACCACAACGCCGTGGCCATCCTGCGGGAGGTTTCCCCCTACGAGCTGCGGGTGAGGCTTCAGGAACCCGGTTTCGCCGATCGGGTGCGGTCGGTGCTGCATCGCTTCGATGCCTACCTCTCCGACACGGCCACCTGGGGGGCTCTCAACGCACCCGCATTGGCCGCCAATCCGGTCGCATACTTCTCGGCCGAATTCGCCTTCCACGAGACGTTGCCCATCGCCGCCGGTGGCCTCGGCGCCTTGGCCGGTGACCACGCCAAATCGGCCAGCGATCTGGGCCTCGGATTCGTCGGCATCTCCCTGTTCTACCGCGAGGGCTATTTCCAGCAGGCGGTCAACCATGAGAACTGGCAGACCGAGTTCTACACTCAGCTCAATCCGGCCAACCTGCCGCTCGAGCCGGTCCTCGACGCCCGGGGCGAACCCGTCGTCTGCTCGGTGAAGATCGCCGCGACCACGGTCCGTTTCCAGGCGTGGCGGGTGAACATCGGGCGGGTTCCGGTCTACCTGCTCGACACCAATCGCCCGGAGAACGAGCCGATGTACCGCGACCTGACTCTCCGGGTGTACGGCGGCGACAGCACCACGCGCATCATGCAGGAGATCCTGCTGGGCGTGGGCGGTGTCCGGCTGCTGCGGGCTCTGGGCGTCAAGCCATCGACCTTCCATATGAACGAAGGCCACGCCGCCTTCCTGACTCTCGAGCTCATGCGCGAGAAGATGGCCGCGGGCAAGAGCTTCGCCGATGCGGGCACCGAAACCCGCAAGGAGTGCCTCTTCACCACGCACACCCCGGTGGAGGCCGGACACGACCGCTTCAGCAGCGACCTCATGGGTTATGCCGGTCATCCGTTCACGGCCGATCTGAACCTCGGCCACGAAGCCCTCATGAACCTCGGCCGGGTGGTCGCCGACAACGCCTCCGAGCCGTTCTGCATGACCGTGCTGGCGCTCAAGTATTCGCGCGCGGCCAACGGCGTGAGCGAACTGCACGGTGCGGTCAGCCGTGAGATGTGGATGGAACTCTACGGAGCCAAGCATCCCGATCAGGTGCCCATCGGCCACGTGACCAATGGTATCCATCTGGTCGGCTGGATGAAGGGCACGGTGCGCAAGGTCTGGCAGCGCAAGTTCCATGAACTGTATCCCGCCAAGTCCGAGGTCGATTGGTTCGCCGACGCCAATTCCCCGGAGTTCTGGAAGCGCCTGGCCGATCCGAAGGTGGTCTCCGACGAGGAGATCTGGGCCATGCGGTATCGGTTGCGCCGCGAGTTGGTGGAGTTCGCCCGTCGCCGCCTGCTGCTGCAGGGCGGAACCTTCCATCATGGCGACTTCATCACCTTCGATTCGTTCCTCAATCCCGACGCCTTGACGATCGGTTTCGCCCGCCGGTTCGCCACCTACAAGCGCGCCCCGCTCATCTTCGATCAATTCGAGGCGGTGGTGAAGATGGTCAAGGACTCCGGCCACCCCATCCAGTTCGTCTTCGCCGGCAAGGCGCACCCCCGCGATGACCATGGCAAGGCCTTCATCCAGAAGGTCATCCATCTCTCGAAGTTCAGCGATCTCAAGGGACACCTGGTGTTCATCGAGAATTACGACATCCACGTGGCGCGGCAGATGGTCTCCGGCTGCGATGTCTGGCTGAACAATCCCCGTCGCCCGCTGGAGGCCAGCGGCACCAGCGGCATGAAGACCACGGCCCACGGATGCCTGAACATGAGCATCATGGATGGCTGGTGGCGCGAGGGGTACAACGGGTCCAACGGGTTCGCCATCGGTCCCGATTCCCATCCCGAAGACGTCCACGAGCAGGATCGCGTGGACAGCGAGAACCTCTACAACGTGCTCACCCGCGAAGTGATCCCCACCTTCTTCAATCGGGATGCCGACGGGGTTCCGCGGCTGTGGATCTCGAAGATTCGCGAGGCCTGGTCGACACTGGCCGCCGAGTACAGCACCTGGCGCATGGTCCAGGAGTACACCCGCAAGTATTACCTCACGCGCTGACCCCCGGGGGCGCGGTGCGACCCGGTCCCGGCAAACCCGTGGACCGGGTCCAAAAATCGGCTGGCAATCCGGAGCTCGCCCTCCACGGTTGAAACCATGAAGCGATTGGTGATCGGGATGGTGGCAACGGCTCTGGCGGTCGGCCTTGTCTCTGCCGCCGAATCGGCAGCGTCGGCACCGCCAGCGCCACCGACAACGCCGGCCGCGACCCCAACTTCTGCCGCGGCGCGATCAGCGCAACGCCTGCTGCCCGACGACGCCGACAAGGCTTGGGGCATCGTGGAGTCCGAGGGGAAGCCGCCGGGGCCTCCCGCCGACTGGAAAGGACGTCAACCGACCTCCGATGAGGTGAAGGCCTTCCGCAGTCAGAAAGCGACCGGTTCCGGGATCGCGGCCGACAAGGCCAAGGAGTTCTTCGAGCGCTTCAAAACTCACCCCAAGGCCGCCGAGGCCCGCCGGTTGCACCGGGAGTTGCTCGAGGCCTCCGTCGGTCTGGGCAACGAAGACAAGATCGCCGAGTTGCAGGCTCTGGGGCCCGATCCTGAAAAGGCCAAGGAACAGGCCGCCGCGGCCACCGTCGGAGCCAAGCTTCAGGAAGCCGTGGCCAAGGCCCGAACGCTGCAGGCCCAGGGCATGGAGGCGGTGCTCACCGAGTTCGAGAAGAGCCTGAACGGCTTGGAGAAGGAGTTCCCGGGCCGGGGTGAGATCTACGCGGCCTACCTCGAGATCGCGCAACTCCGCGGTGGCGCCAAGTCCAAGGAACTCGTCGCCAAGATCCTCAAGGCCGACGGGGTTCCCGCGGCGATCCGTGAGATGGCCGAAGGACTTCAAAAGGCCCAGGACCGTGTGGGCAAACCGCTGACCCTGACCTTCACGGCCACCGATGGTCGCAAGGTCGACCTGAGCCAGATGAAGGGGAAGGTCGTGCTGGTCGATTTCTGGGCCACTTGGTGCGGTCCTTGCGTGGCCGAGGTGCCGAATGTGGTGGCCGCCTACGAGCGACTGCATCCCAAGGGATTCGAGATCGTGGGCATCAGTTTCGATGAAGAAGCCGATGCACTGAAGGCCTTCACCGAAAAACACAAGATGACCTGGGCTCAGTACTTCGACGGGGCCGGTTGGAAAAACAAGTTCGGTGTGGAATACGGCATCCGCGGCATCCCCGCCATGTGGCTGGTGGACAAGCAGGGCAACCTGCGGGACCTGGAAGCCCGCAATGGACTGGCCGCCAAGGTGGAGAAGCTCCTGGCCGAGCCCTGATCGCGCGATGCTCCCGGTCCGAGAACCCGATTTCAAACAACCATGAATGATGTGATCCATCCCCGCAGTCCGCGGGAAACGATGTCCGGCTGGCTGTATCTGCCGCGCTTCGTCGACAAGATCCGGCTGTCGTTGGCCGGACGCCTGCACTCCGACTACCAGCAGAACTTCGCCCAGCGGGGTTTCGACGCACAATGGCTCAAGGCGGCCGGACTCGAGGCCGAGGCCTTCATCGAGGTGGTGCGCCACACGGTCATCGACGGGCAGGTGGCCGATTGGGTGCGCAGCCATGTGCGGCGACCGGCCGAGCAGGCGGCCTTCAATCGATGGTTGCTCCAGTACGGTTCCGAAGACGATCCCGAGCTGCGGGCCCGCTTGGCCCTGCGCAAGGAGCAGTCGGGCTTCGCCCACCGGAACGACATCACCACCTTCGTCGACTACATCGATGCCGACGAAGGGCGCTCGCCGCTGGTCTGCACCGGCAACTGAGCGCGCGGCACGGGCTCAACTCACGTTGAGCTCGCGTCGGATGCCGAACTTGTCGACCCGTTTGCGCAAAGTCGCCCGGGTGATTCCGAGCAGCTTGGCCGCCTGGACCTGATTGCCTTGGGTCTCTTTGAGAGCCTCGATCACAAGTTCGCGTTCGACTGCCGGCAGGACCTTGATGCCGCGTTGGAGGCGGGCCCAGCGGAAGAGTTGCAAGGCCAGTGGCCGGATGTCGCCCGTGAGGGCCGGATCGGTGGAGACCGCTTCGGCGGCCGGCGGAGTCGATTCGGCCACAGCGTCCCCCGGGGTGACCGGAGGCGCGATCGGTGCCGGTGGCGTTCCGGCCGGGCCTGCGATCGGGCGCAACGCCGGAGTCGGTTGGAGCAATTCGCTCGGAAGATCTCCCTCGAGGAGGGCCGGCCCCTTGGACACTACGACGGCCCGCCTCAGCACGTTCTCCAGTTCGCGGACATTGCCCGGCCAATGATAGGCCTCGAGCACCGCCAGCGTCTTTTCGCCGATGGACTTGGTGCCGGCGCCCGCCCCCCCGATCTTCCGCAGGAAGAAATCGACCAGCAGTCGGATGTCGCCGCGTCGGTCCCGCAGCGGCGGCATGTGGACCCGCACGACGTTGAGGCGATAGAAGAGGTCTTCGCGGAACTCCTTGCGTGAAACGGCCTCTTCCAGGGGTTTGTTGGTCGCGGCGATGATCCGGACATCGACTTGAAGGGTGGTGTTGCCGCCCACCCGTTCGAAGGTGCCGTTCTGGAGCACCCGCAGGATCTTGGTCTGGGTGGCCGGGGGCATGTCGCCGATCTCGTCGAGGAACAGCGTTCCGCGGTGGCACTGCTCGAAACGCCCCGGACGTTGTGCCGTGGCCCCCGTGAACGCGCCCTTCTCATGGCCGAAGAGCTCGCTCTCGAGCAGGTTCTCCGGGATGGCCGCGCAGTTGATGGCCATGAAGGGCTCCTTGGCCCGTCGGCTGTTCTGGAAGATGGATCGGGCGACGAGCTCCTTGCCGGTGCCGCTTTCACCCGTGATCAATGCCGTCGCATCGGAGGCGGCCAATTGCCCGATGAGTTTGAAGACCTCCTGCATCGGGGCGCTGCGGCCGATGACCCCCAGATCGTAATCCTGCTGCTCCAATTGCGGACGCAGGGCCACCGTCTGGCGGGTGTCGCGTGCGGCCTTCAAGGCGCTGGCGACGAGCAGCTTCAGGCGGGGCACATCGAACGGCTTGAGCACGTAATCGTAGGCGCCGAGCTTCATCGCCTCGATGGCCGTTTGCGTGGTGCCGTAGGCCGTCATCAGGATGACCGGCAACTGCGGGTCGAGTTGGCGAATGCGTCGCAGGGTCTCCAACCCGTTGAGTCCGGCCATGCGGATGTCGCTGAGCACGAGATCGGGCTTCAACGTCGGGATGAGGCGGAGCCCCTCCTCGCCACTGGACGCGGTGTGCAGCTCGATGTCCGAGGCGTCGAAGATCCGGCGGAATGAATATTGCACATCCACCTCGTCATCAATGAGCAGCAGCTTTTCCATCGAATGGGGCCAGCCTACGTGGATCTCTTCCGGGTGGCAACCCGTCCGACGGGGCGCCTTTGTGGCACGGCGCCCTGTCTGGTAAAGGTCGACCTCACCGGATTACGGGATCAGGAATAAGGAATCAGGGATCAGGGGCCGAGGCCTACACGGGCCCGGAAAGGCCCGCCGGATTCTGAGTCGATCGGCTCCGTTCCTCGGCCGACTCGATCCGCAAGGCCAGGATCTCCCGGGTTGCAGGACCCAGGCGGTGCAGTTCTCCGACGGGGAACCCTTCGACCCAGGCGAGTGTTCCGCGGCCCGAGTCCAGCACCCAGCGCCTAGACCGTTCGCCCGCGGGGATCCGCTGGTTGATGAACAGGTTCTGGAGCCGAGCCGCCGCGGTTTGCCCGAGCCGCTGAAACCGGTCTCCCGGTCGTCGATGCCGCAGCGTGGCCGTTTCCGGCAGAGTACCCGCATCGAACTGCTCCCATCCTTGGCCGAAGGGCAGCGGACGTCGCAGGCGCTTCCACAGCAGGCGCCCCCCGTCGGGCAGTTCACGCGTTCCCCGGGCCCCGCGGAACGATACGTTCACGATTTCGGACAGGGCCGCTCCGGGCTTGGCCTCGCCTCGGTGAGTCGGCCGCCGCCCGGTCGGTGGATTTGGGGAAAGACCGGTCGCCGGAATATCGGGGACTGCCGGGGATTGGGGGGGCGCCGCTCTTCGCCGGCGCAGCGCTTCCACCTGATCGAAGTCGGCCTCCTGTCCGCTCTCGATGAGTTCCAACCGCAGGATCGCCCGCTGCAGCGCGACATGGAGCTCATCCCAAGGCTGCCGATCGGTTGAAGCCCGCCAACGCACGGCCTGTTCACGCAGGTAATCGGCCTCGTGGGAGGCGATGTCGGCGATCCGGGCCAACACCCGGGGCAGGGCGGGGCTGTAGTGGGCCACCCAGTCGGGAATCAACCGATGTCGGATCCGGTTGCGCGGAATGGAGAGGTCTTGATTGGACGCATCCTCGCGGTGGCCGATGGCCTCCCTGCGGGCGAAGGTTTCCAGCGAACTCCGCTCGAAACCCAGAAAGGGCCGCAGCAAGGAAACCCGGTGATCCGAGGGCGACGGGGCCCGCTCTTTCATGCCGGCCAACCCCTCCGACCCGGCGCCTCGGAGCAGGCGCAGCAGGATGAGCTCGGCCTGATCGTGCGCGTGGTGGGCCAGGACCACCTCGGTCGAGCCCACCGCCAGAGCCGTGCGGCCGAGGAAGTCATGGCGCAAGCGACGAGCGGCCATCTCGAGGGATTCCTTCGACGCCCGGGCAGCAGTGCGCACCGGAAGGCGCTCGACGACGCAGGGCAGACCCAGAGAACCGGCCTGCGAACGAACCCAGTCGGCATCGCCGTCGGCCTCGGCGCCGCGCAGGCCATGGTGCGCATGAGCCACGGTCAGTTCCCACGGGAACTTCCGCCGCAGTCGGGCCAGGGCGTGCAGCAGCACCATGGAATCCAAGCCGCCCGACACCGCGATCACCAGGTGGCGTGGCTCGCCCCCGAACCGTTCGGCCCAATGCCGGCGGAGTTGTTGTAGGAATCCATCCATGGTGGGAACGCGCTGGAATGCCCCGGGTTGGCCGACCCGAGCCCGAGACCCGATGTTCAGCATTTTGAAATCGGGGTGGCGAGGATTGTCGAGAAGGCGGGCCGGAGGCGAGGGGCCCCGGCAATCCCGGTCTCGGACACCGGCTTGACCGGATTCGGTGTGAGTGCGCACCGTGACGGCGTGAAATCCCTGTTCGTTGTCGCTTCCTGGGTTGCCGTGTCCGCCGTCGTGTGCGCCCAGGAGTTCGAGCCGAAGCCCGACCCGGCGGTGTTCGCCGGGTTCAATGCCCGGAAAGCCCCCGCGCCCGCGGGGTTGCTGCTCCGCGAGAACGACCGGCTGGCCATCATCGGCGACTCCATCACCGAGCAGAAGATGTACTCGCGGATCATCGAGACCTATCTCACGGCCTGCTGGCCGGCCTTGAAGGTCACGGTGCGTCAGTACGGCTGGGGCGGAGAAACGGCCGAGGGGTTCAAGAACCGCATGGTCAACGATGCACTGAGGTTCAAGCCGACCATCGCCACCACCTGCTACGGCATGAACGACCACAAGTACCGCCCCTACGACGAGGCCAATGGTCGGTGGTATCGCGAGAACCAGCTCGCCATCGTGCGGGCGTTCAAAGGGGCCGGTGCCCGCGTCGTGTTGGGCTCTCCGGGATGCGTGGGACGCAAGGTGCCCTGGAGCCAGTCGGACTCGACGGCCATGAACCTGAATCTGTGCGAACTGCGCAACATCGACCTCGAGATCGCCCGCCAGGAGCAGGTGGCCTTCGCCGATGTCTTCTGGCCGATGCTGACCTTGGGGGCGAAGGCGACCCATCAGTTCGGTGAGAACTACGCCATCGCCGGCAAGGATGCGGTGCATCCGGGCTGGGCGGGCCATGTGGTGATGGCGACGGCGTTCCTTCATGCGCTCGGTGTCGACGGCGACCTCGGCACCTTCACGGTGGATCTCGGTTCGGGGAAGGCTTCGGCCACCGGTGGGCACCAGGTCCTCGCGTTCAACCAGGGTGAATTGACGGTCAGGAGCGGCCGCTACCCCTTCTGTGCCCCGGCCGGGGAACTCGGGGATGACAATGCGATCCGGTCGGGCATGGCGCTCACGGAGTTCCAGACGCGCTTCAATCGGTTGCAGTTGGTCGCCAAGAACGCCGCCGCCAAGAGCTACCGCGTCACCTGGGGTACCGAGACGAAAACCTTCAGTGGCCAACAATTGACCGCGGGCATCAATCTTCCGGCCGTCTTCGCCAAGACGCCGTTCGACACCGCTTTCAAACGTCTCGATGAGGCCGTGGCTCAGAAACAGAACTACGAGACCCGCCAGATCAAGAGCCTCTTCCATGGCGAGGAAGGCAAGACCGACATGAAGGCGACGGTCGCGCTCACCGAGAAGGTGCGCGCCCCGCTGGCCGCCGCGATCCTCGGTTCGCGGGTGCCGGTCACGCATTCGATCAGGATCGAGGCGGTGAACTGATTCGTCCCGCCTGAGAGACCCGCGGCTGAGAAACCGCAACGACCCCTGCGAGCCGGTTGCAGACGACTGGGGCGGTTCAGATCCCAGGCCGTGCCCGCAATCGCGGTGTTGGCGCATTGCCCCGGAGACCGATCCCACGATAACCTCGCCGTAGACATGAAGCTCACTCGCACTGGCGCCCTGATCGCCTGGACGCTGACGGCCCTGGCCCAGGCAGGAGTCCTGGCTCCAGGCACCCCCGATCCGTCGGCGATCCGCATCGAGTCCCGCGATGGGTTGGGCGAGGTCGAGTTGAGCCCCGATGCCCGGACGGCCTCGGCCAAGAATGGCGTGGTGGTGCGTTGGATGGGCAGTGCTGTCAGCGCCCAGACGGTGACCTTGAGTCAGGAGACCGGTGAGGCGGTCGCCGAAGGAGACGTGGTGGTCGAATACGCCGGGGTTTCCGGTGAGCGCATCCGTTGGCGAGGTCAGAAAGTCCGCTTCGATTTCCGGGAGAAGCGGGTCGAGGCCGGACAGTTCCGGTTCGGAGCGGGCCCCCTGTTCTTGAAGGGCGACCGGTTGTCTGTGACCCAGGGCGGCACGAATCAAGTGGTGCTCGGAGGCGAGGTCACCACCGACGATTCCGCCAACCCGGGCTACAAGATCCGGGCCAAGACGCTGAGTATCGACAGCGACAAGACCATCTCGGCCGAAGACGCCCTGCTCTATGTCGGCAAGGTGCCGGTGATGTATTTCCCGTGGTACGTCCGCAAGGCCGATCGACATCCGAATTTCTTCACCGTCACGCCCGGCTATCGCAGTCTCTACGGCCCCTACGTGCTCAACAGCTACCACTGGATGAGCCGCACGAATCTCGAAGCGGTGGTCGACCTGGACTACCGGCAACGCCGGGGCATCGGCGGCGGCCCGCGTCTCAACTACGATCTCGGAGACCTGGGCAAGGGCAGGGGGGGATTCTATTTCATCCAGGATCAGGCTCCCGAATTGAGCTCGTTCAACGGGCCCATCGATCCCGACCGGTACCGCTACGACCTGCGGCACTCGATCACCAACGACTCCGGCTTCGAATTCAAGGGCGTGCTCCGGGGGCAGAGCGATCCGATGGTGTTGCGCGATTATTTCGAGCGCGAGTTCCGGACCGATCCCCAACCCAAGACCTTCGTCGAGTTCTCGCAGCTGAACTCCAATTGGAGTCTCGATTTTCTGGCGCACGCCCAGGTCAATGAGTTCTTCCGGACCGTGGAGCGCCTGCCCGATGTCCGCCTCCGGGGGCTCCGTCAGCAAATCGGGGTGACGCCGGTCTATTACGAGAGCGACAGCTCGCTGGCCTACTTGCGCTACCGCGATGCCTTGGCCGGGGGTACCAATTATGCCGCCTTCCGAGGGGATACCTATCATCAACTCGTGGCGCCGCACACGGTCGGGGGGTGGTTGAATGTCTCGCCCCGGCTGGGAGCACGGGCCACCTACTATGGCGATCCGGAGGGGCTGAACACGATCAACACCGACCGGGAGCGTTGGGTGGCCAATACCGGAGTGGATGTCGGGTTCAAGGCCTCCCGGGTTTGGCCGACCTATTCCAGCACCGTGCTCGACATGAATGGCGCCCGCCACATCGCCGAGCCGCAATTCAGCTACGTGTTCGTGCCCGAACCCAATCGGACCCCGACCGAGTTGCCGCAGTTCGACCGTGAGCTCATCAGTCCCAAGCTGTTGCCGCTCCATTTTCCCGATTACACTCAGATCGATTCGGTCGACAGCCAGAACACGGTGCGTCTGGGTCTCCGCAACAAGGTCCAGACCAAGCGCGAGGAGCAGGTGGAGAACGTCTTGAATTGGTCGCTGCTGACCGATTGGCGCATCCAACAGCGCTCCGACCAGACCCGGTTCTCGGATGTGTACTCCGAGGTGGATTTCACACCGCGCTCATGGTTGACACTCACTTCGGAGACCCGGTTCAACACGGTGACCCGCGAGTTTCGGGAATCGAATCATCGAGCCACCTGGTCGCCGACCGAATGGTTCGACTGGAGCATCGGCCACCGGTACCTGCGTGACGACTGGGCTCTCTACGGAGCCGGCAACAACCTGATCTTCAGCCGGTTCCATGCGAAGCTGAACGAGAACTGGGCCGTCCGCGGTGTCCACCAGTTCGAAGCCCGGGACGGCACGCTTGAGGAGCAGCAATACCAAATCTATCGCGATCTGCGCAGTTGGACCGTGGGACTGGGATTCCGGTTGCGTGAGAATCGGATCGGGCCTCAGGACTTCACGGTGGCGCTGACCATATCACTCAAAGCGTTCCCACGGTTCCATCTGGGAGACGACCGCGCCAATCCGTCGATGCTGCTCGGGATGTGATCCACGTGAGGGCGACGTCGGCGGGCCCGTGACCGACGGCGCGAATCGGCTTCGGCCGATCCATGGCGACGATCGTCACGGGGTGTCACGGCATTCACCGAGCCGAGGCTCAGCAGCGCCGATCCAATCGGCATTCCGATCCAATGAAGACCTGTCAAAAGGGGTGGGGCTTTCTGCGGCTCGGAAGTGAATATAACACACATTGTGCATAATTCAGGGGTCCAGAAATTCCCGGTTTTCCTGAGCAAACTCAACAAAATGGAATCCTGCGGCTCAACGGATCCGGATCGTTCCGATCCAGATCCGCAGGCCCCATCGACCGCAACCCCGGCCGAATCACGGCCGAATCACGGCCGAATCACGGCCGAATCACGGGATCTTCTGCAACTCGGCCTGCGTCCACGAATCCTCCCGCTTGGACTCCTGAGTCCGGATGGCCTTGACGATCTCGGTCGACACCGGTGCGGCGGCATGACCCCATTCCCGGCGGATGTACGTCAGCGCATCGGCGATCTGGGCGTCGTCCAGCGCCTCGGCCAACGCCGGCATGTTCAGCTCGTACCGGACACCCTTGACCGTGATGGCGTCCCGCAAGCCATGGAGGACAACGCGCACCAGACGTTGTTCCGATCCCAGCACCCATTCGGAATCGACCAGCGGCGGCGCCAGGCCTTCCTGACCGTTGCCATGGGGCTGATGGCAGGCCCCGCACAGGGTCGCATACAACTCGCGACCGCGCTCGAAGCTGGCCTTGGCCGCCGGCGGCAGCGCCTGCACCTGGGCGGCCGCGAGCGTGTCGGCACTGGCCGCCTTGCCGGGCCAGAAATAGAGCGAGTCGATCTTCTGGATCCGCTCGGTGATCTCCGGACGGGCGGATCGACGCAACGTGGCGAGGCCCTCCGGCTCCGAGGGCAAACCGAGTTGTTTGATCTTGGGAGCCGGAGCGCCCTTGGAAGCCACCGGAACCAGACCGGCGAACCCCTCGAGTAAGGCCGGCAGCGGCCACTCGGTGTCTTTGAGTTTCGCGGCCAGATTCAAGCTCGCTGCGATGTCGGCCGGACGCCCGGATTGGCCGATGCACCGCGCCAATTGGGTCACCAACGGCGCATGATCCTGTTTGTCGGGGCCGCACTGGGCATCGCCGAGCAATTGCGTGAGGAAGGCCAACTCGCGTCCCTTGAGGCCGCTGATCGCCGAATCCCGGCGCAAGGCCGTGGCCGGACTCGTCATCAGCACGAATCGCATGGCCGCATCGGCCGCCGGGGTGCCGATGTTGCCGAGCGAACAGAGCAGGGCGATCTGCGCCTCGCCGTGGACCGACGGGGCCCGTTGGATCATCCGCTCGACAGCGGCCTCCCGGACCGGCCCCGCAGGCAAGCCGTCGGTGATGCGGAAAGCCGCCGCCTGGACCCGCGAGTCGGGGTCGTCGAGGGCCGCCAGCACGGTTTCGAGGCTCACCCTCCCCTGCCCTTCGAGCGTCCACAACGCCTGGAGACGAACGAGCGGCGGTGCCGACTCGCGCTGCACCACCCGTTGCTGCAAGGCCTCGGTGGAGTCGGCCGGGGCGGTCTCGACCAGCAGCCGCTGGGCCGTGTCTCTCCAGAAGCCGTTCGGGCTCGAGAGCCGCAGCAGCAGATCCCGGGTCGAAGGCTTCTCCGGCAGCCGGGCCGTGCGCTGGGGCGGCGTTCCCGAGTGCACGATCCGGTAGATCCGCCCGAGGTCGGTCGGGGCCTGCAACCCCCGCGATTCGATCTGCTTGCGCAGATAGCTCGTCAGGTAGATCCGGTGCTGGATGAGTCCCCGCGCCATGTCCACCACATACAGCGCCCCATCGGGACCGTTCTGCAGATTCACAGGCCGGAACCGCTCATCGGTGGAGGTCAGGAATTCGTCGGATTCGTAGGCGTTGCTCGCCGTGATCACGCCGTCGTGCTCGGTCAATTTGTTGCGACGGATGAGATTCGCGCTCGGTTCGCACAGGAACACATCGCCGCGGAAATTCTCCGGAAACTGGTCACCCCGGTATACCAACGGACCGCAGGCGGCCGTGAAGCTGGCCAGTTTGCCTTCGGGCGTGAGCGTGTTGGGCTGGTAGCCGCGATTGACGCCCGGGTTCACGCGCGAGGGCCAGACTTGTTGTGACTTGGCCAATTGCGCATTCACCCCGGAGGCCGATTTCAGGTTCGGATTCCGGGCCAAGTAATGCGCCGGCAGCAGATCGCCACGAATCTGGTCGGAGTTGGAGTTGTAGAACAGGCGGCCGACATCGTCGTGGCTGATGCCCCATTGGCCCCGGGTGACGGTCTCTTCACGGATCCACGTGGGCGCGGAACCGGAGGCCTGTGAGCCTCCGGTGTTCCGGAATCGGACCGTGTGGTTGGCCGAATAGATCCAATTGTCGATGTTGCGCAGAAGCCCATTGCTGGCGTGCTCCGGATTGGATTTGAGCCCCAGCGCCGGGTCGTTCTGGGTGGCGTAGTCGCTGGCCACCAGGATCTTCTCGTCGGCCTTGCCGTCGCCGTTGGTGTCCTTCATCCACCACAATCGGGGCGGCTCGGCGATCACGGCACCGCCGTGGGTGAGGTGAATGGCCCTCGGCATCACCAGGCCGTCGGCGAAGACCGTGCGCGTGTCCATGCGACCATCGCCATCGGTGTCGGTGAGGATGGCGATGGAACCCGTGGGGTTGCCTTCACCGCGTGCCTCCTGGTCGGGCATGTAGCCGATCATCTCCACCACCCAGAGCCGTCCTTGGGGGTCGAACTCGACCCCGACCGGGGAATGCACCAGCGGTTCGGCGGCCACGACCTCTGCGGTGAATCCGGGAGGCAGGCGGAAGGTCCGGATCTGGTCGGCCGGTGAGAGCACCGGGGCCGGCGGAATCCGGTCGGCGGGCACCACCTCGCGCTGGGCCTCGCCGGGCTTGTCTCCGTTCTGGGCGACCGCGGTGAGGATTCCCAGGCAAAGCCCGGACAAAACATGGCGCATCATGGTAGGCAGTGGCGCTGAAACTACGCTCGGTTTGGCCGATGCCAAGCGGCATCCGCAGGGCCTTCCGAAACGCGGTGTATTCGGTGAGCTTGCAATCCGGGGTTCGCCGATGGCTATCTCGGTCCATGGACAACTGGTGTGACGTGGCCGATGCCGGGAGCCTGGCTCCTGGAAATTGCAGAACCGTTGAAGCCCGGGGTGTCCGGATCGCCTTGGTTTGCCTGGACGACGGCTTCCACGCGGTCGAAGACGCCTGCCCGCATCGGGGTGGTTCCATGGGTTCGGGTTTCCTGGATGGGTGTACCCTGCACTGCCCGCTGCATGGGTGGGCTTATGATGCCCGGAGCGGCGTCGGCATCACTCGCCCAGACAAGCCGCTCCGATCGTTCCCGACCCGAATCCAAGACGGCCGGGTCTGGGTCCAACTCATTCCCAAAACTCCCAACGCCCCGGAGCATGACGCCGACTGAGTCGCCCCGATCGTCATCCTTGAAGGTGCTGTCGCTGGGCACCCAGTTCGCGGGACTGGGTGGCGTGGAGTCGGTGTTGCGTTCCCATCACGAAACCGACGCGGACCAAGGGATCGATTCGCGGTTCCTCGTCTTCTGGGAGGATCCTGCGCCCGGTTGGCCTCGTGCTCGATTTCTCGGTTTCCGAGACGGCTTGTCCATCCGCCAAGCCCGCCAACGGGTGGCCGGAGCGTTTCCCGATTGGAAGCCCGACGTGGTGGTTTATCACACGACCTGGGGGTGGCCGTATTTCGACGACCTGTTCCCGCCGGCCCGCCGCATCCTGTACCTGCACAGCGACACGCCGGGGCTCGACGAGCAATTGCAAACCCGCGCCCACTGGGCCGACGGCTTCGCCTGTGTGAACGACCGCATCGCCGAACGGGTGATGCAGGCCCGCCCCGAGTTGCCACCGGATCGCCTGCTCCGCGTGCTGTATCCCATCGATCCGCCCGCGGACTTGCCCGGGCCGGCTCGACCTTGGGGTTCTCCGCTGCGTCTGGGTTTTTGCGGACGCCTCGCCCACGAACAAAAGCGCGTCGATCGCATTCCCGAGCTGGTGTCGCGATTGGAGGCTGCGGGCATCGACTACCGGCTCGAATTCCTGGGTGATGGCCCGGAACGATCATGGCTGGAGACCCGATTGCCGGATCGGAAACGGGTTGTGTTCCACGGTCGGAAATCGGGGGCCGAGTATTGGAACATCGTGTCGAGCTGGGACGCCCTGCTCTTCGTCAGCGACTACGAGGGTACCCCCATCGCCTTGCTGGAGGCCATGGCCGCCGGCGTGATTCCGATCCACCCGGCCATTGGTAGCGGCGGCGACCGATATGCCGCCGATGTCGACCCTCGGTTGGCTTATCCCGCCGGTGACCTCGCGGCGCTGACCGCAGTGATCACCGAACTGGCCCGATGGCCCGCCTCGCGCATTGAAACCGTCCGCCGCCGCGCCGTCGACCGGGTCCACGGTCATGCCTCGGCGGTTTACCGGGCGACCTTCGCCGGATTCCTGCGGCACATTGCCGGTCTGCCTCCCCTGCCCCGACGGCCCCTGCCGACACGACCTCCGGGCATGGATTGGTTGTCGTTCCAGGCCACCCGACGATTGATGGACTGGCGCCGCCGCTGGAAAGGCCTGTAGGGCGGCGACAGCGCCCGGAGCCGACACACCGCCTTTTCAGGCGAGCGGTTTGCGGTAGTGCGCGTGCAGGCTGGTGCCCCAGCGCAGGTAGTGCCGGCATAGGCCTAAGCGGTAGAGAAAGGTCATCAATTCGGGCCAGAATCGCCCCGGTTTGGACGGCCTTCGGCCCAAGACCTGTTCCAGGTCGCCTTGAGTTTGAAGACTGATCCGCACCTGAACGCCGCGCAGCGGGTCCGCACCGAACCACACCGGTTCCAATTGATGCTGCTGGCCGAGTCGTTCGAGGTCGGAGCGACGCCAATGGGTGATGTGATGGGGCGGCCACTGACACGGCTCGAGCGTCCACCACCGATACAGCCCCTGACCATGCGGTACGGAAATCACCAGATGCCCACCCGGAGCCACCAATCGAGCCGCGTCGCGGAAAAACGCGACGGGATCCGGGACGTGTTCCATGACCTCGAAGGCGGTGACCAATGAAAACTGCCGGCCCGAATGGCTTTGTGCGAAAGCCTCCGCGGTCGAGGCGTGGACGTCGTGTCCCTTGGCTTGCGCCGCCGCCACGGCTTTCGGATTGAGATCGAGCCCGTGGGTCTCGATGCCCTTGGAACGGGCCAGATCCAGGAACCCGCCATCACCGCACCCGAGGTCCATGCAATTGCGGGAACCGACTCGGACCGCCAAATCGATCGCATGGAGAAACGACGGGCTGTCACCCGGATAGTACCGAGCCACCTGGGTTTGCAGGTCGGTATAAAAGGCCCCGTTGCCCGGCAGCAACGGGTCGAAGAACTCGAAGCCACAGGCTGCGCATCGGTGCTGGGTGACCCGGGCAGCCCTTTTGAACGACTCCTGGGCCTCGGCCCCGAGCGTCACCCCGAAATACCGCCACAGACGACCGATCTCCTCCGGTGTGAGTGAGTCGAGTTCCGTGGTCCGCTCATGGCGGCACAGCAGGCAGGCGACGGGCTTGGCCATGATGTCGTTCAACAGAACCGCGCCCGGTCGAGCGCGTCAACGTCTCGCGTGGGTTCAGCGGTGATCTTCGCGGAAACGGAAGGCTCGCCCACCCGTGATGTCGGCACTGGTGAACGACGGGCACCAGTACCGTTCGACGTGGGCCACCACCCGGTCGGTGCCCGTGAAATGATCGACGCCGGGCGGTCGCTCCGGGTTGTACATGGTGTCGGTCAGGTCGCGGATCAGGGCCACCTGCTTGCCCATGCGGACCATCTGTCGGATGGCGAAGGGGCGTCCGAGCACGCACATGTTGAGGTGCACGCCGCACAGGATGACATGGTCGATGCCCCGCTCGGCCAACAGGTTCCAGGTCTCCTGTCCGTCATCGGTGAGGGCGTCACCCGGTTCGATGCGCAAGCCGGGATGCTGACGGGTCCAGGCCTCACGCACGGTGCATTTGGAACCCGAACACGAGCACCCCATGTCGGAGTCGTCGATGGGTAGCACCCCTTCGTGCGAGGCGTCGGGCCAGCACCACCGGGTGCCCCACCGTTCGGCGGTGGCCATGGGTCGGGGTGTCGTCGCGAACGGGGCCTTGCGAGCCAGTTCCCGGGCCGGGGTGCCCTGGTAGAAGGCGGTCACGCTGCTGGGCGCGTGGATCACGAAAACGCCCTGCTTGCGGGCCGCGTCGAGGGTGCGGTTCAACGGTTCGACCAGTTCGCCCACGCGGGCCGAGGCCGACTTGCACCAGTGGTCGTCCCACAGGTCGCACACGATGATCGCGGTGCGGCGGGGATCCCAGGTTTCGACGCGCTCCTGGGCGACGAGGGTGCCCGAGGGACCGACGGTCTGGGAACGCAGATGGAGGGTCATGGCGGAAGGCTTCACCGATCGTTCACCGGAGGTGGCACAACCGACGAGACACAGGAGGGCGATCCACCAGCCGGCACGGGAGTTCATGGCCTAGATCATCCGGAAAACGAGTGCCCAAGGAAAGCCCCGAGCCCTTCACTCCCTTCACCGAAGGTTCGTGCCGCCCAGACGTACCAATCGGCCATCGCTTCGCACGAACAGCGAACCGGCGGCGATGGAGGGAGTGCCGATGACGGTCTGTTCGAGCGGCAGCTCACTCACCACCACTCCCTCGGCCTTCGACGGATCGACCACCTGCACCCGGCCGTCTTCGCTCACGCAATAGAGGTGCCCGCCCGCCGACACCGGAGTGGCGCTGAAAGCCCCCTTGAGCCGCAACTGCCACAGCCGCTTGCCGTCGGCGAGGCTGGCGCAGGTCAGAATGCCGCCGTCGTTCAGGGTGAGCAGCCGCTCCCCGACGACCACCGGGCTCGCCGTTCCCGGCCGCAATTGTGCCGAGCGCCACACCGACTGGGGCTTGGCCCCGCCGGCAGCGGGTTCCAGCACCGTGATGCCGTTGGCCGGAACCACCAATCGCCCGCCGCTCACCACCAGCGTCGGCACGGTCGAGGCGCCATCGGTCATGTCCCACACCACCTTGCCGGTCGCGGGATCCACGGCCGCGACTCCCTGGGACGATTGCAGGAGAACTCGGTTGGGTTGACCCGGCGTGCGGAGGACCACCGGCGAGGTCCAGTTCGCCTTCTTCGGGCGATCCAGCTTCCAGCGGTTGACCCCGGTGCGGGAGTCGAGGCCGGCGGTGAACGACTCGCTGTCGTTCTCGACCATGGCGACCACCACGCCATCGACGACCACCAGCGACGACGACATGCCCAGCGAGTTGCTGGCGTTGGGATAGTCGCGACCCAGCCCGCGGAACCACAGCAGTCGGCCGTCGAGATCGAGCGCGACGCAGTCATTCGACGAGAAGATCGCGTACACGGCCTTGCCATCGGAGGCCGGAGTCGGAGTGGCCGCGCCGATCTTCTCGTGGGTCATTGTGCGACCGGTGGCCCAGAACTGGCGTTCCCACAGCAGCGCACCGTCGGACACCCGGAAGCACAGCACATGCAGGCGGTCTTGCCGGGCGCCGCTGCCGGCCGTCACGAAGACCTTGTCGCCCACGATCAGCGGCGACGAAAAGCCCCGGCCCGGCAGGCCGATGGACCAGGTGACCGAGGACGGTTCCAGCCGGGTCGGGACGCCGGTCTCGGAAGACACACCGTCCCCGTTGGGACCGCGGAATTGCGTCCAGTCGGCGGCCCCGAGGGGTGACATCACCGCGAGCGTCGCGGCCAAGAGCGAAGAGAGATTCATGGGAGTGGGTCGGCGAGGTTCGGGAACGAAGTCAGCGGGTGGAAACGATCGGGGTGCCCTGCTCGTCGGTGACCCGGAGTTGGAACTCCCATTCTTTGGCCCAGTCTTGGGTCTGCTCGTTCTGGGCGCATTTGACGAGGATCACATTCTTGCCGGCCTTCAGCGACACGGCCATGCGGTACTGATCGATCTCGGCCGAGCGGTGGTACTCATCACGTCCGAACACCAGGGTGCCATTCACCCAGACCTTCCAGCCGTTCTTGCAGCCCAAGCGCACTTGGGCAGTGCGGGCCGAATCGCACCAGAACTCGGCCGTGGCATAGCCCACCGCGCCTTTGAGGGACGAGATCGCCTGATTGAAATCGACCAGGCCGTACTCGCTGCGGGTCTCATACGGGAACCACTTCACCGGACCGGTCTTGCCCGGCAGTTCAGCCCCCAGATCAAGCCGCTCTTCCGGCGGATACACCTTGGCGAAGCCCGCCTCGCCGGTGTTGTCGAACGGACCGATCAACTGCCACTTCGACACCCATCCGAAGGTCTTGGCCAGATCGACCTTGTCGCCGAGGTCTTGCAGGCGCTTGGCGATGTCTTCGATCTGATCGGCTTCCCGGGCAAAACCGAGCGCCTGGCGGTAGGTGGTCACCGCGGTGGCCTTGAGCCCGTTGGTTTGTCCGGCCGCACGGCCCATGAGTTGAGCGACGGCATCCCGGCGCAATTCGGAACCGGGGTCTTGCAGGAAGTCGGGCAGGATCGCCTGAGCCTTCGGTGTGTCCACGCGCTGGATCAATTCGAAGGCGAGTCGCCGGGCCCGCGGGTGGTGTCGGGTATCGCGGAGGACCGCCTCGAGGGCTTTGAGCGGGAGCTTGGAACCTGCGGCCAATTCACGTTGCACCGCGGCCTCGATCGCCGCGCGGATCCAGTTCAGGGCGTAGTCGTTGGCGCCATCCATCGCCACGAGCAGGTCGGGGATCTGGGTCGCCTTGGTCTTGGCCACCTCGTTCCAGGCCCCCTGCGCCGCGGCATTGCCCTGCCCCTCGGGTCCCACCGCTTTGAGGCGCTCGACCGACGACGCCAGTTTCCGCGGCAGTGCCGCCGACCCATCGATCGCCGCCGTCCCCAGCAGACACGCCACCGCCAGCACCGAATGCACTCGTCCCATGACCCGAACCCTACCCGCCCCTGCCGGCGGGACAAGCCCCACCAGACATTGTCACATAAGAGCCACACATCGAGCGCCCCGCGCACTTCACTGCGGTTCGGCCATCTGGAGGGATCCGTCACGAAGGGCGGTGAACGGCCGGGGCGAATCAATAAGTTGTGGTGCGCTCGTAGAGCCAGGTCGCGTCGAGCGTGTCCAACCGGGCGTCGGTCCGCGAGCGCTGTCCGTAGGTGGTGAGCATGGGCGAACGCCACTTCTTGATCTCGGAATGACCATCGGCGAACGACAATCCACCGGCGCTGTTGTGGTACGATGCCGGGTAATCAACCCACGAGGTCCTCGATTCATGGACGAACCATCCGTCGTTGATCGAGGCCGGGTTCTCATCGATCGTCACCCAGGTCATCGACGCGCCGAGGATGAAGTCGCTCTGCTTCTTGTACGAACGGCCGCTGGTGCGCTCTTGTCCGGGCAACGGGTTCATGAAGCAGCTCATCGCCAGACTTCTCACCTTGGGAATTCCGCCGCCGATTCCGAAAGGGCTGCGAGTGGTCGCACGGTCCGAGGGACACTTGTAGACCGCCAGCGATCCCACATACCGGTACAGGAGCGAATCCATGATGAGGATCGTGTTCGTCCAACTGGGCCCCTCGTGCATCGTGCCCATACACCACTGGTTCATCGGGTACACTTTGGTAGGGCTGTGGGTGGAGACGAGGCCACCCAACCCGGAGGAGAGGCAGATCTCATCGCGATGGTCTCCCGAGTACTGGATCCAGCCCAGCATCAACTGCTTGCCGTTGTTCATGCACATGATGCCCTGGGCCTTGCTCTTGGCCTTGCCCAAGGCTGGCAACAGCATTCCGGCCAGGATGGCGATGATGGCGATGACCACCAGAAGTTCGATGAGGGTGAAGGCCTGACGTCGAGCGCCGGGGCGGAACGGTAGATGGACCATTCGACGAGGGTATGTAGCGACGCCGAGCCCTCAAGTGCCGTCCCGGTTAAGAATTGCTGACGGCCTGCCGCCGAACCGCAGAGGCGGCAGTCCGGGACCGGATCATCGCCGTCCAGTGGCTGCCGGAACCGCCGATTCCTTGAGATCGAGCGATACATCGAAGACACGGACCAGCGAGGGACCGTCATCCGGTACGAACCAGAACCGCAGGCCCCCCGGGACGCTCTCGACCCAGAAGGCGTTCTGTGTGATCACCCGCCCTGAATCGCTGCGGCGGATCACCGGGACCTGATGCACCGGCCCGGGTGTGGAGGGTTGGACCAGATCGATCCCGCCGAGCGGGAACACTGGCCCCTCGGTGTCGCCGTCCGGATAGGACCGCAGGCCACTGCAAACCATCAGACCGTCGCCGATCCATTTGCAGTCCTGGTAGTCGATGTAAAAGGAGGGATTCGGACGTCGCAGGATTGCGGGTGGTATCTCCGCGTCGCGGACCGCTCCCCGCCTGGGAATTCGCCATCGATAGAAATCCCTGGATCCCCAGCTGATCCCGTGGAGCTCACGCGTCATCGGGTCGAACGCCACTGCGCCGATGTGATCCGGGTAGCGGAACACCCTCTCGGATCTGAGCGGATCCAGCGAGACCCGGTACACCACGGACGCCCCGCGCGGCCGGTACTCCGCCACCGGCACCCACAGGTTTCGGCCGTCGAAATCCATCCCACCGGGGTGGTAGCTGGCGCCCTCGAACAGACGGAGATCCTCCTTCAGGGACCCGTTGTGGTCGAACCGGAAGAGGTGCCCGACACCCTGACCCGGTCCACGATCGAAGTTTCCACGTCCGGGATCCATCGCCTCCGGCCTCCGCAAGACCTCGACCGAAGACAGGTAGAACGAGTCTCCCACCTTCACGAGGCCTTGGGGATGGTGGGCATCGAATGCGAGCCGAATGGCGGGACGTTCGTCCCACCGGGCTCCCGGGGAAAGCGCCCGAAGCCGCCGGACAAGTTCCGGCTTCCCTGGAGGGGTATGCCTGTCGACGGCCAGAGCGGACGTGCAGGCGCTGGCCAGCAGGCAGCAGATCCCCCATCGGCGCAGGACGTGTTTCATCGCCTCGAAGTATGAGTGCGTGCTTCGCTCGGTGAAGCCCAAAGGCGAACTGCCCACCGATGGCAACGAAGGCGTGAAGGCCTCGAAACGTTGCCACCGGGGGGGCGCGGAGCGATTAGTTGGGGAAACCGCGATCAACGACGCAGCCTCAGAAAGAGGGACGCCTCGGTAGCTCCAACCTCATAGGGGCCGACCCCGGTGGTGACGGTGCTCCAGGGGCCGCTTGGCCGTTCCGCCTTCTCGAGGGTCCCCGTGCCGTCCCAGGTCACACGGATGCTCTGGGCGACGCGGGTTATGCCCAGCGTCAGCGTGGTTGGAGTGGACGCCTGCGGCAGCGCGAACGCCTTCGAGGTGATTCGACCGACACCTCCATCACCACCGCCGGTCTCCCGGGCGGCCGTATCGACGGCGAATTGACCGTCGATGCTCACGCTGCGGTTGTTCATCGTCGCATGGGTCACGAGGCCGGCATCGAGCGCCTGCCGGGTGCCCGACAGCCAGGAATTGAAGCCCGAACCGCCGTCGATCTCCGCCGTCCAGTTGTCGAGGGTGCCGTTCTCAAAATCGCTGTTGGGGAACGCCAGCGAGGCCGCACTCCCATCCCAGACGAACAGATCGTCGATGCAGAACCAGCCCCAGCTGGCTTTGAACGCGCCGAAGCGATCCTCGGCCCGGAAGACGGCCTGCTTGCCGCGATGTTCCGGCCGGATGTAGAAGCGGTATTCGGGATAGTGCCAAAGGTCCCGCCCGCTGTTGGACTGGTTCAGCGCCATCGATTGATTGCGCTGAAGATAATGAAAGTCGCCCTCTTCGCCAAAGGTGCCGTTGCCGTTGCTGTCGACGATCAATTCGACCCGCCCGAAGGCAATGTCCGTGCCGTCATCCGAGTAGCGGATGCGGTCGGTGCCTTGGGCGGAGGCGAACTGGACGAAGGGCGAGGTGGCCGGGTCGGGGATCGCAGCGAGGGTGAAGACATCGGATCGGATCTCGACGCCCACGCTGGAGCGATCGCCGCCGCCGGTGCCGACGTAGGTGCGGCCGGTCATGTGATCTCGCCGGGCACTGGCGTCGAAGAAGAAGGCGTCGGCGGTGCCTCCCGCCTTCTTGATGACCGTCCAGTTCGGGATCTTCCCCGATGGATGATGGTCCGGTGTCAATTCGGTGCCGCTCTCGGCAAACCAGGCGAGTGCGTCCGGATGGCTCTGCGGCGTGGGCACCCCGGCGTCGAAGCCGCCGTTCTTGATGATCGACTCTTCCCAGTCCCAATTCATGCGGAACGCATCGAGTGCGACGTGGAACACGGCCGAATCGTCGAATCCGACGATCTGCGCCCGACGTCCCTCGAGGCCGGAGGTGTTGATGAGGACGGTGCCGAAGTCATTGGCGGGCGCGGTGCCGAGGCCGGGCCAGAATCCCCTGAGGGCGATGTCCGTGTCGGGATCGAATCGACCGTTCGGATCCTGCGTCGCGGTGCCTAGATCGAGATAGACGCCGCTGGCGTTGTCGCTGCCGTTGGAGGCCGCGTTGTTGACGAACTCCGAGGCTCCGCCGGAGACGCTGCCGACGATGAAGCTGGTCATGCCCGGCAGTACGAAGGTCTCGGACTCGATCACCGCCGTCTCGCTCGAATCGGAGGACGTCGGGTCGGTCCGGGTCGACAGGAACTGCTTGCCGTAGGTGATGAGTTCTCCGGCGGAGTCGGCGACCACGAGTTTCGAGGACGGCGACACCGACGACTCGAGGACCTTCCAGCCCTCCAAGGGCGTCTGGGATTCGAAGGAACCGTTCTTGAGCACGTTGGTGACCACGACGCCGTCGGCGCCGTTCACCACGATGGAATTGATGGCCAGATAGTAATTGGGGCTCTTGTCGACGATCCGGATCCGCATCGGTTGGCCGACGTACTCCGAGAGCTGGAAGAAGCTCAATCGGACCCATCCCTGGTAGCGGATGATGTCGCTGTTGCCGCCGCCCAACCAGGTGGCCGGCTCCTTCGACAACCAGCGATCGATCGTGCCGTCCGCACCGACATCGATGCCGATGTCGAAGACCTCCGGGGTCAACCGGGGGACGCCGAAGCTGCCCGAGCCGTCTCCGATCCCGTTGGAGCACAGATCGAAGATCGATGGTGATCAAGGCCGGAGCCTTGCCGTGATTGTTGGTCGCCGCAAAGCCGTGCGGGACCCCGATTGAGGCTGCGACCAAGGCGGCAGCCATCCACTTGAATCTTGTTTCAACCATAGCATCTCCAGTTTCTGATCAATGCATGGCGATTCATTGACGGCCTCAAAACGTTTCGATGAACGATGTTCGATTGATCGTTTCAAAGCCGCAGAAAGGCTCCCAACCGCCTTTGGTCTTTTCTCGGAACTTTCCGGAACGCTGAATTCACCCACACCGCCACCAGCACCGGCAAAGACACCGCATCGACATGACCGATCCAGCATCCACCCCATTCCTTGGGGTCCGCCTCGCTCGACCCGCGATGGCCACCCGCTTCGAGTGGGTGCTGTGGGGACAGCCACCGGAGCGCCTGCGGGCCGCGGGCGAAGAGGCGCTCGATGAGGTTGAAGCGCTCGAGGTCGCCCTGAGCCGCTACCGGAGCCATTCCGACATCGGCCGAGTGAACGCCGGAGCCGCCCAAGGAGCGGTCCGAGTTTCTCCCGGCACCTTCCGATTGCTTGAGCGGTGCCGTGAACTCTCGGTGGCCACACAGGGTGCCTTCGACATCACCGTTGGGGCGCTCCTTCGAGTCTGGGGCTTTGTGGGCGGCATGGGACAACGGCCTTCGCCGCAAGCACTGGCAGAAGCCCGAGCCGCCTCGGGCTGGGAGCGGGTTCATCTCGACCCGGACACCGGTTCAGTCGCCTTCGATCGTCCGGGAGTCGAATTGGACCTGGGAGCCATCGGCAAAGGCTATGCCCTCGATCGGGCCATGGACCTGCTGCACGAGGCCGGAGTGCCTCACGCGCTGCTGCATGGCGGCACCAGCAGCATCGTCACCCGCGGGCTCGCTCCGAATGGGCAACCGTGGCGCGTGGGCCTGCCTGGCCGCCCGGGAGCCGAAACAAAGGAGTCGATGTCCCTGCAGGATGAATCCCTCTCGATTTCGGCCATCTGGGGCAAATCTTTCGCTGACAACGGTGAAGAGCTCGGACACGTGTTGGATCCACGCACGGGCGAACCTGTGCGTCGCGCCCGCTGGGCCGCCGTGACCGGCCCCGAAGCCACCATCACCGACGCCCTTTCCACCGCTCTGCTCGTCCTCGGCCCCGAGGGCTGCCCAGCGCTGGAGACAGCCTTCCCGGAATACCGTCTGACCCACATCGACTGATAAGGAATGCGGGACTCAAACTCGCCAACAATCCCAGTTCGATTCAATGACTCGATGTTGCGACGGGTTTCGTCATTGAAAACCGGCATGAATCCCCAGACCGGTTGCGCTCAATCCGCCATCGACCAGGCGGGCCTGATCACGTTGACCTCACCCGGTGTATCTGAAGTCCAAATTCTCGTCGATCTGTCCAGCCCCCGGTCTCAGCCCAGCTTGGGGAAGAACTTCCGGGCGGTGGCGCAGGTTTCGGCGGACAAGGTTTCGAGGCTAAGGCTACGGACCTCGGCGATGGCCGCAGCGACTTGGGCCACGTGGGCGGGTTCGCAGCGTTTCCCCCGGAACGGCACCGGGGCGAGGAACGGGCAGTCGGTCTCCAGCATGAAGTGCCCGCCCGTCACGGCGGCGGCGGCTTCACGGACGTTCACGCCGTTCTTGAAAGTGGCGATGCCGGTGAAGCTGGCCAGTGAGCCCAGGGCTTCGACTTGGCGGAGTTCGGCCACCGAGCCCACCCAGCAGTGGAAAACACCCTTCACGCGGTCCGCGTAGGGGCGGAAGACGTCCATCGTGGGGGCGAAGGAATCGCGGGTATGGATGATGACGTTCAGCCCCAGCTCGGCGGCCACCTCGAGTTGCTGCTGGAACAGCGAGGCCTGCTTGAGGCGATTGGCGGCATCGGCCACGGGTTCCGGCTCGGGCTCGCCCGGTCGGCGGAAGAAGTCGAGGCCCGTCTCACCAATGGCCACCACCTTCGGGTGTCGCGCGAGTTCGCGCAGGGCGGGCCGGATCTCCTCGGGCGATTCGTCCATGTGCCCCGGATGGACGCCCACGGCCGCAAACACCGACGGAAAGCGCTCTGCGATGGCCACGGCCCGGGCGC